>SAMEA3663209__coassemble_366_pt1 | contig 510707 bp, 432 predicted proteins | sample SAMEA3663209__metabat2_high_PE_008 | metagenome-assembled genome bin SAMEA3663209 (sample SAMEA3663209) | pig gut metagenome | biome: pig gut; feature: pig-associated habitat; material: faeces | place: China | collected 2013 | reverse complement strand
AACTGGGAGAAAGGAATAAATCCAATCACCATCTAAGATGATTGGATTATACGTGGGAATACATGGCAAAGAAAAACGATGATTTTTCGTAGAAAAGAAACCGTGGTCTAAAGTCAAAGATGAGCTACTTGGCTGCTACTTGAAGCCTTATGTGGCTAAAATCCTATATACCCGTAAGCCTTTAGCATATGTGGACTGTTTTGCCGGAAAAGGAAAGTTTGATGATGGCAATCCCGGAACACCTCTTATCGCGCTGGATATTTTTCGACAGGGACTTGCTGCTACAAGGCTGAATGGGAACGCACGGATTGGTTCTGCATTTATTGATTTAAACTATGTAACGGATCTGGAGAAGAATCTGAGCGACTACAAAGGCATAAAGATTGTTTCAGGGGCATATGAAGATATAATAGAAGATCTTTTGAAGACAAAAACCGGTTGCAATGTTTTTATATACATTGATCCTTACGGAATAAAAGCTCTCGACTGCACAAAGTTTGATGACTTTGCCAATGGCAGTTCAATACGATAGAACTACTTATCAACATGAACTCGTTCGGCTTTATAAGAGAAGCATGTAATGCTATGGGCATGAAGTTCAAAATTGAAAATGGAGGTTTTTTTGACGATCTTGTTGAATATGACCCTACCGTTTTGGATGCGACAGACAAGTCAATAGAGGCGCTGAATCGTATTGCCGGTGGTGATTATTGGAAAAATATCATTACAAGGTATAAAAACGGTGAGTCTTTTTGCATGTTAATGCACAAAAAGAATTGTTAGCATTGTTTAATAAACTTTGTGAAAGCAATGGACAATTGGTTTATACAACACATTTGCCATATATGTTGGATACTGAAAATATTTATTGCATTCGTAGAGTGGAAAAGATGATGATGGGCAGTCTCATATCTTTAATCGTGTTTATGCAGGAGGATTAAAGTTACCATCACGACAAGAAACGCTTACACCTTTAATTAATGTAATGGGATGTGACATGAAATATTCTATGGATATATCATCTAGAAAGAATATTGTCATGGAGGGTATTACTGATAGAATGTATTTAGAAGCAGGTATTAAAGGACTTGGCATTTCAGATGAAATAAATAATATTCCAAGTAATGGTGTAGCATCAATCGCTAATGTTGTGAGCATTTTATTTGGCTGGGGCTGAGATTATAAAGTTGTTTTGGATTATGACTCGCAAGGATTTACACAGTATAAGCGTTTGTTAAAGAGTTTTGGGGAATAAATAAAAGAAAAATTGTATTTGTTGTAGAAGCCTCTGTGCCAGATGATGTAAATGATAGAACGATTGAATCAAAAACTATAGAAGCAATTTTGTCTGAACATGATACAAACAAACTGGATACACCTTATGATGGTAATGACGAAACAAAAACGATTGCGGCAATGGAGTTTAGAAGCAAAGTAATGAGTGGTGAAATCGAAATGGATGAAGTGACAAGGAAAGGACTTGTGCGATTATTTAAGGAACTTGATATTAAAATATCATAATATAAAAATGTGTAGTAATTAATGTTAAACCCTTAGTAGTATGAGATTCCCTTTTACTACTATTTCTACTATTAACAGCTAGTCACAACTTGCTAAATTCTGCTTTGGTTTGCCACATTCACACATTTCAGAATAAACCACAAAATTCCCGAAAACCCTCGCAAAACAGGGCATTTCAGGGCAAAAAGGAGTAAATCAAAACAATGATAAAAATCTTATTCATCTGCCACGGCAATATTTGCCGTTCGACGATGGCGCAGTCTGTTATGACGCATTTGGTTAAACAAAGACGTGTTGACCACCTTTTCTACATAAATTCGGCGGCTACAAGTCGCGAGGAAATCGGTAATGGACCGCATTATGGTACTGTGAGAAAGCTTAGGGAAGTTGGGATTCCTGTTATTCCGCACAGAGCTGTGCAGATGACGAAGAGTGATTATGAAGAGTACGATTATCTTATTGGGATGGATACAGCTAATATTAGGAATATGCAAAGGATAGCAGGCTCTGATACTGACGGTAAGATATATAAACTTTTGACATTTGCAGGAAGCTCAAGGGATGTGGCAGATCCATGGTATACAGGTGACTTTGATACAACATATGATGATGTTCTGGCAGGCTGTAGTGCGCTTCTTGATTATTTAATGAAATAAAAATTTTTTGTAACAGGTAATAAGTTTTATTAAGTAGCAATAAAATTGTAAATAATGTAAAATAAATGCAGTCGTAATTGACTGCATTTATTTTGTAAAGAAATATGGAAGAATTAGTTAGAGTAAATAAATATATCGCAGATGCCGGAATATGCTCAAGGAGAGCGGCTGATAAGTTAATTGAAGAAGGAAAAGTACTTGTCAATGGAGTAAAAGCCGTTAGTGGACAGAAGGTATCAAAAGCAGATTCGGTTACTGTTGGAGATACTGTGATTAAGCCGTCCGAAGCTAAGGTATATCTGCTTTTTAATAAGCCTGTCGGTATTGTATGTACGGCGGATAAAAAGGAAAAAAACAACATTATCGATTACATCGGTTATAAATCAAGAATCATGTATGCAGGAAGGCTTGATAAAGATTCAGAAGGTCTTATGCTTATGACAAATGACGGAGATTTAATCGATGCGTTAATGCGAGCTAAAAATGCTCATGAAAAAGAGTACATTGTTAACGTGAAAAGGCCGATTGATAAGAATTTTATTTACGAATTAAGAAATGGCATTTATCTTGAAGAACTTGATGTAACTACAAGAAAATGTAAAGCAAGTCTTATTGATCAGAAGACGTTTCGGATTACACTTACTGAAGGGTACAATCGCCAGATCAGACGAATGGTTGAAAGCCTTGGCAATGAAGTTGTCGGCTTAAAGCGTGTAAGAATAGTAAATCTTTTACTTGGAGAGTTGGCAACCGGCAAATACAGAAATGTAACGAGGGAAGAACTAAAGAAACTGTTTTTAGAAATAGATTATAGAAAATAAAAGGAAACCATGAGCAATATAAATGAAACTGACAGAATGAAAGAACTTATTGAAGTTCTTAACAAGGCTTCAAAGGCTTATTATGCAGAAGATATCGAAATAATGAGCAATGCAGAGTACGATGCGCTCTATGATGAACTTCTTATGCTTGAAGAGAAGACAGGAACTGTTCTTGCAGGTTCTCCTACCGTAAATGTTGGATATGAAGCAGTCGACAATCTGCCAAAGGAGACACACGAAAGTCCGATGCTTTCACTTGATAAAACTAAGGACAGAGAGGCATTAAGAGACTGGCTTAACGGACATGAAGCGCTTCTTTCGTGGAAGCTTGACGGACTTACAATTGTACTTACATATGAGAATGGAACTCTTTCTAAGGCCGTTACAAGAGGCAATGGCGAAGTCGGAGAAGTTGTCACTAATAATGCTAAGACATTCATAAACCTTCCTCATAAAATTGCATACAAGGGAAAGCTGATTATCAGGGGAGAAGCGGTAATAAGCTATGATGATTTTAACAAAATAAACGAGGAAATACCCGAAGAAGGCGCTAAGTACAAGAACCCACGTAACCTGTGTTCGGGGTCGGTAAGACAGCTTAATAACGAAATCACTGCGAAGCGAAATGTAAGATTTATCGCTTTTAACTATGTGTCTCAGGGCGGTTTGGATACAGATTTCAAGCTTCGTTCAGAACAGTTCGATTTTTTGAAAAAACAGGGCTTTGAAGTTGTCGAGTACCATAAAGTAACCGAAGATTCAATTCTTGATAAGATATCATACTTTGCTAAGATGGTGGCAAATTATCCGATTCCATCAGATGGTTTGGTACTTACTTATAATGACATTGAATACGGAAGAAGTCTTGGAAGAACGGCTAAATTCCCAAGAGATTCAATAGCTTTTAAATGGGCTGATGAAACAGCAAACACGCATTTAATTGACATGGAATGGTCGCCAAGCCGTACAGGACTTATTAATCCTGTGGCAATATTTGAGCCGGTTGAGCTTGAGGGAACTACGGTTTCAAGGGCAAGTGTTCATAATGTGAGTATTGTTAAGTCACTTATGCTTGGGATTGGGGATGAAATATCGGTATATAAAGCCAATATGATAATTCCGCAGATTAAGGAAAACTTTACTAAGAGCGGAAACCTTACAATTCCTAAGTTCTGTCCTGCATGTTCTGAAAAGACACAGATTAAAAATGAAAACGGAGTGGAAACTTTGTACTGTGTTAATGAAGCATGCCCAGCAAAGCAGATAAAGCGATTCTCGCTTTTTGTTTCAAGAGATGCAATGAAAATTGACGGACTAAGCGAAGCTACTCTTGAGAAGTTTATTTCAGTCGGATTCATTAAGAAGCTGTCTGATATATATAAATTAGCGGAGCATAAAGAAGCAATCTGTAATATGGACGGATTTGGAGATAAGTCTTATGAGAAGCTTATTTCATCAATTGAAAAGTCAAGGGATGTGCTTTTGCCAAACCTGATCTATGCGCTCGGAATATTGAATGTAGGTCTGTCAAATGCTAAAATAATCTGCAAGGCTTTCGATTATGATATAGAGAAAATTAAGAACGCTACAGTAGAGGAAATAGCCGTTACTGACAATATCGGTGATGTTATTGCCACAAGTGTTTTTGACTTCTTTCATGATTCTGAAAAGCTTTCTGAATTTAACGAGCTGGTTAATGAGCTTAATATTTTGATTCCTGAAAAGAAGGAAACAAATTCAAATATTGGCGGGAAGACTTTTGTAATTACCGGTTCTCTTAATACATATGAAAACAGAAATGCACTTAAAGATTTAATTGAGAGCCTTGGCGGCAAAGTCGCAGGGTCGGTAAGTGCTAAAACGGACTACCTTATTAATAACGATGTGACGTCAAATTCATCAAAAAATAAAAAAGCGAAGGAATTAAATGTTCAGATAATTTCCGAAGAGGACTTTAATGAACTAATAAAATAACAGAGGTGACAAATGCCTATTAAGGTACAAAACGATCTCCCTGCAAAGGAGATTCTTGAAAACGAAAATATATTCGTAATGGACGAAACAAGGTCAATCCATCAGGATGTAAGACCACTTGAAATTGGAATACTAAATCTTATGCCTGTTAAGCAGGATACGGAATTACAGCTTTTAAGAGCTCTTTCAAACACACCGTTGCAGGTCGACATAACATTCGTCAATATGAAGAGCCATGTTTCACAGAATACGGCAGCTAATCATATCAACAAATTTTATACAACATTTGATGAAATAAAAGACAAAAAGTTTGACGGCTTCATCATTACAGGTGCACCTGTAGAACAGTATGATTTTGAAGATGTTGATTATTGGGAAGAGCTTACTGAAATAATGGAATGGACTAAGACAAATGTTTATTCTACATTCCATATATGCTGGGGTGCCCAAGCCGGTCTATATTACCATTTCGGAGTTAATAAAATACTGCTTGATAAAAAGATATCAGGTGTTTATAAGCACAAAGTATTAAACAGAAAAATACCTCTTGTAAGAGGATTTGATGACGTCTTTTTAGCTCCGCACTCAAGAAATACAGCAGTTGATGAAGAGAAGATTATTGATAGCGAAGAACTTGTTGTTTTAGCATATTCTGATGAAGTCGGAAGTCTTATCGTTATGAAGAAGGACGGAAGCCAGATATTTGTGCTCGGACATCTTGAATATGACAGACTTACGCTTGACAATGAATATAAGCGTGACATGGGTAAGGGACTTAATCCCGATATTCCTGTAAATTATTATACAGATTCAGACCCTACGATAAGACCATATCTCACGTGGAGAGCAACAAGCAACTGTCTGTATTCTAACTGGCTTAACTACTATGTTTACCAGGCAACACCATATGATCTTAATGATTTAGAAAGACTGAGAAAAGCTAAATGAAAGTAATAGATGTAATTAATTCTGATAACCCTACAATTTCAATGGAGGTTTTCCCGCCTAAGCAGAAGGATAAATATGAATCAATCGAAAAGGCAACTGAAGAAATAGCCTCATATAAGCCGGGATTTATGTCCGTAACCTACGGTGCAGGCGGCGGTACAAGCGAATTTACTGTATCAATCGCATCAAACCTTGAAAAGAAATATGATATTCCAATACTTGCCCATTTAACGTGCATAAGTTCAACAAAGGAAGGCGTCAGAAAGCAGCTTGAGCTTATGAAGGAAAAGGGCATAACTAACGTTCTTGCACTTCGTGGAGATATACCTGAAGATACGCCAAGAGATACTAAATGGGAATATAGCTATGCAACAGAGCTTATCAGGGAAATAAAAGAATTTGACAGCGACATGTGTATTGGCGGTGCATGCTATCCGGAAGTTCATCCTGATTCTGAAAACCAGATTGAAGACATAAAGCATCTTAAGGAAAAAGTGGATGCAGGCTGTGAATTCCTTACGACGCAGATGTTTTTTGACAATTCGATTTTTTACAATTTTTTATATAAGGTAAGGGAAGCGGGGATTTATGTTCCGATCGTACCCGGAATTATGCCGCTAACTAACATAAATCAGCTTAAAAGGACTCTTAAGCTATCGGGTACCGTGCTTCCGCAGAGGTTCAGATTCCTTCTTGATAAGTTTGGCTCTGATGAGAAGGCGATGAAGCAGGCAGGACTAATTTATGCAAGTGAGCAGATTATTGATTTATACGCAAACGGCATTAAAAATGTTCATGTTTATTCAATGAATAAGCCGGAAGTTGCAAAAACACTCATGACAAATTTCTCGGAGATAATTAAATGGCAGCAACCATAATGACTCATTTAATCAAGAGTGTTGATATTAAGGAAAATCAGATTTTAAGATATGCAGGGATTACAGGCGAAGAAATACCAGAAAACGTGACTGAATTAATCAAAAAATGCCTTCCTGATTATGAAAGAAGCGCTGATTATAAAGCATGCTTTCTTGAAGTGCCTGTTCATATTGAGAATGAAACTGTTTCATTCGACTGCTTTGAAATAATATCGCATAATCTGTCAACACTTTTACGTGGGTGTGACAAGGCAATACTTGTTGCGGCAACTCTGGGTGTTAAAACAGATATGTTAATTAAAAGAGCTGAGGTAACATCTAAAGCCGAGGCTCTTATTTTAAATTCAATAGCAATCGCAGGAATTGAACAGTATATGGCAGTTCTGAACGGATATTTTAAGTGCTTATATAAAGGGTATGAGCTAAGACCGAGATATTCTCCCGGGTATGGAGATGTGGCACTTGAATATCAGAAGGTTTTGCTTGATACACTTGATACAAAGCGTAAAATCGGAGTAGCATTGTCAGATTCGCTGCTAATGACACCACAGAAATCAGTGTCTGCAATTATCGGACTTGGAAAAGAAGGCTGTATACATTTAGACAGAGACTGCGAGCTTTGCAATAAGAAGGATTGTGAATACAGACTTTAATTTAGGAGTAATATGGATTTTAGAAAGAGATTAAGAGAAGGAATATTATATCTTGACGGAGGTACAGGCTCGATTCTTCAGTCACTCGGACTTAAGCCGGGTGAGCTTCCTGAGGTATGGAATATAGAAAGGGCTAACGATATTGTAAATGTTGCCAGACAATACTACGAGGCGGGCTCAAATGTAGTATATACTAATACATTCGGAGCAAACAGCCTTAAATATGACGGCAAGGACGGCAGATATTCGGTAGAAGAAATAGTAAGTGCTGCTGTTAATAACACAAGGCGCGCACTTAATGAAGCTAAAGGCGATAAATCCGACAGATATGTTGCTCTTGACATTGGACCACTTGGCAAAATGTTAAGTCCACTTGGTGACCTTCCGTTTGAAGAAGCGGTTGAAATATTTGCAAATACAGTGAGAGCCGGAGTGAAAGCGGGAGCTGATTTAATTGCAATTGAAACAATGAACGACAGCTATGAAACAAAGGCTGCAGTGCTTGCAGCAAAGGAAAACTCTGACCTCCCGGTAATTGTTACAAACGTTTATGACGAAGAAGCGAAGCTTATGACAGGTGCATGTCCTGAGTCAATGGTTGCTATGCTTGAAGGATTAGGTGTTGATGCATTGGGGGCTAACTGTTCCCTTGGACCAAAGCAGATGATTCCTATTGCTAAAAGACTTTATGAAGCTACTTCGCTGCCGCTTATTATGAAGCCAAATGCCGGACTTCCAAAGAACGTTGATGGAAAGACAGTATTTGATGTAGATGCAAAAGAGTTCTCAGATATCATGACTGAGCTGGTATCACTTGGTGCAAGAATACTTGGTGGTTGTTGCGGTACTACACCTGAATACATAAAAGAAACAGTTAAAGCTACGAAGAATCTGCCAATTTGCGATATTATTTATAGAAATCTTACAGTTGTTTCGTCATCACAGGAAGCTGTATACTTTGACAAAAAGACAATACTAATCGGTGAGCGGATTAACCCTACCGGCAAGAAATTATTTAAAGAAGCGTTAAGAAATCATGATATAGGATATGTCCTTAACGAAGGAATTAAGCAGAAGGAAAACGGAGCTCATGTTCTTGATGTCAATGTCGGACTTCCTGAAATAGATGAGCCTGCGCTTTTAACAGAGTGTGTGGAAGAACTGCAGTCAGTAATTTCGCTTCCGCTTCAGATTGATACGACTAATGTTAATGCGATGGAGTCAGCGCTAAGAGTTTATAACGGAAAGGCGATGATCAATTCTGTAAACGGAAAAGAGGAAGTGATGAATGAAATATTTCCTCTTGCTAAAAAGTACGGCGGACTTGTTGTGTGCCTGACACTTGATGAAGACGGAATTCCTGACACTGCAGAAAAAAGAATTGAAATAGCAGAAAAGATAATTAAGCGTGCAAAGGACTTTGGAATAGATAAAAAGGATCTGATTTTTGATCCGCTTGCAATGGCGATTTCATCTGATTCGTCCCAGGCACTTGTAACGCTTGATGCAGTGAAAATGCTGACTGACAAATTACATGTTAAGACATCCCTTGGAGTTTCAAATGTTTCTTTCGGGCTTCCAAACAGAGAGTTTATTACTGCTTCATTCTTTACTATGGCTATGCAGAACGGACTTTCCGGAGCAATTATGAATCCGTTCTCGGTTGAGATGATGAAGGCATATTATGGATTTAATGCACTGTCCATGCTTGATGATAACTGTGCTGAATATATTGATTTTGCAGGAAGCATTGAGCAGAATACTGGTGTACTAAATAAAACTGATAAGTCAGGCATTGTATCAGATGAGAATGGGCTTAAAGGAGCAATTATTAAAGGACTTAAGGAGGAAGCCGCAGTTCTATGTAAAAAGGCTTTAGAAACAGCGGATGGACTTACTCTTATCAATGAAGAAATTGTTCCCGCACTTGATGTTGTCGGAGTCGGATTTGAGAAAAAGACAATGTTTTTACCACAGCTTCTTATGAGTGCGGAAGCGGCAAAGGCAGCATTTGACGAAGTTAAGAAGACTATCAGTGCTTCTGAGGCTAACAAAGAAACTGTGATTTTAGCCACAGTTAAAGGTGATATTCACGATATCGGTAAGAACATTGTAAAAGTAATAATGGAAAATTACGGTTATAAGGTTATTGATCTGGGAAAAGATGTTCCGCCTGAAACAATTGCAAATTGTGCAATTGAAAATAATATCAGGCTTGTCGGTCTTTCGGCACTTATGACTACAACTGTTCCTGCGATGGAAGAAACAATAAAGCTTATTTCAAAATTAAAGCCTGATTGCAAAGTAGTTGTCGGCGGTGCTGTTCTTACTCAGGAGTATGCAGACATGATACATGCCGACAAATATGCTAAAAACGCTATGGAAACGGTTAGGTATGCAGAAGAACTTTTCAATTATTGATAGGTAAATTGTATGGTAATAAATGCGGTAATTGCAGAGTATAATCCTCTGCACAAAGGACATGAATACTTAATATCGGAAGGAATAAAGAGTACAGGTGCTGATTATACTATCGTTGTAATGAGCGGTAATTATGTTCAGCGCGGAGAACCTGCCGTTATGGATAAGAGCTTACGTACAAAGGCGGCTTTAATTGCCGGAGCTGACCTTGTAATTGAACTGCCGCTTTATTATTCAATCGCTTCTGCAGAAAACTTTGCGAAAGGGGCAGTTGCATTAGTAGATAAGTTAGGATGCGTTGATAATCTGGTTTTTGGTGCAGAAACAGATAACATTATACTTCTATATGATATTGCAAAGCTTTCACTTGATTACGAGATTGATTTATATGAAAGCATTTCTGCATTTATGGCAGAGGGATATTCATATCCTAAGTCATTATCACTTTCAATTGCGGAAATCATTTCTAAGCTTGATTGTGAAGCTGAAAAATACGGGGAGCTTCTTAAATACGATAGAGAAGAAATTACTAGGATTCTTTCTTCGCCGAATTCAACACTTGCGATATGCTATATAAAAGCTCTTATTTCAATGGGTTCAAAAATAAATCCCGTTGCTGTAAAACGTGTTGTTTCAGACCATGATGATTTAAGTCTTGGTGCTTTGTCATCAAGTGCTATACGTAAAGAGCTTTTTGATAAAAATTATGAGCCGCTTAAAGACCAGCTGTCAGAAGAAGTATATGAATTATATTCTGAGAATGTTTTAAAGAACTATCCAATAATGCTTGATGATTATTCGGATATTTTGCTGTATAAGCTTCGTTCATTAATCTATGGAAACGGCGCAAGACTAAAGGCTCAGGGAATTTTAGCGCTTACCGAGTATCTTGATGTATCAGAAGAGCTTGCAGGGCGTATTATCAATTTGCTCCCTGAATACAAGAATTTTTCTCAGTTTATTGCGATACTTAAAACAAAAAGCATTACTTATTCCCATATTAGCAGGGCTTTATTGCATATAATACTTGATATTAAGAAATCAAACTTTACTAAATACATTGCTAATGATTACTCGTTGTATGTAAGAATTCTTGGATTTTTTAAGGAGTCATCAAATATACTTTCCATAGTTGATTCAAATGCAAAAATCCCTGTTATTTCAAAGCTTGCAGACTGCGAACAGGTAATTGAGGATTCGCTTACATTAAAGCTTCTTTTTGAAACGTTAAATGCATCCGAATTATATCTTGGATTGGTTTCGGCAAGGTATGGATGTGAATATGTATCGGAATTATCACAAAAGATAGTTATATTATGATTTTACAAAAACGGTCTTTTTTGGTAAATTATTTATATTTATGAGTGAACTTAAGGAGGATTGAAATGTCAGAAGAACTGGAATACAGATATGATACTCAGCTTCTTATCGAAGGTGAAGATCTTGATGAAGATGAAATCAACGATTATTTTGTTGAAAATTTCAAGGGTGACTGTCTTTTAGCAGTCGGAGATGAAGAACTTATTAAAATTCACTATCACACAAATGAGCCATGGAAGGTGCTTGAATATTGTTCAACGCTTGGCGAGATTTATGACATTGTAATAGAGGATATGGACAGACAGTCAAGAGGACTTCAGGGCTGATAAGCCCGATAAAGTCCTTATTTCTTGTATCTCATTTTGCACAATTTCTTTGGGCTTTATTATTGTATACAAGAATTTCATGACATATAATTATTTTTAAGAAGGAATTCGGGGGTAATTAAAATGTCATTTATTGAAGAAATAAAAGAAAGAGCAAGGCAGGACATCAAGAAAATTGTTATGCCTGAGACAAGCGACAGACGTACACTTATTGCAGCCGGACAGATTATTCGAGAAGGAATAGCCGACGTAATAATGGTTGGTAAATATAAAAAGATAATGGAAGGTGCTCATTGGCTTGACCTCGATTTATCTAAGGTTACGGTAGTAGATCCTGAACATTTTGAAAGGCTTGATGAATATACTGAGACTCTTTTTGAACTTCGTAAATCAAAGGGTATGACATTAGAAGCAGCGAGAGCTAATCTTTTAAATGATTACCTTATGTTTGGTGTCATGATGGTTAAGATGAAGGATGCTGACGGAATGGTTGCCGGTGCGTGCCATGCTACAGCAGATGTATTAAGACCTTCACTTCAGATATTAAGAACGGCTCCGGGCGTTGAACTCGTTTCAGGTTTCTTTGTTCTTGATGTACCGAATTGTGAGCTTGGAGAGAATGGAACATTCTTAATGGCCGACTGTGGCCTTAACCAGGACCCGACAGCTGAGGAACTTGCATGTATTGCCAATTCGTCTGCAAGAAGCTTTACAAATCTTGTAGGAGCTAAGCCGATTGTTGCAATGCTTTCACATTCTACCAAGGGCTCAGCACATCATCCACTTGTTGATAAGATGGTTGAGGCTACGAAAATTGCAAAAGATAAATATCCGCATCTTTGCCTTGACGGAGAACTTCAGACTGATGCAGCCATTGTACCGTCTGTAGCCAAATCCAAGGCTCCTGACAGTGAGGTGGAAGGTAAGGCTAACGTACTTATATTCCCTAATCTTGATGCCGGAAATATTGGATATAAACTCGTTCAAAGACTTGCTAAGGCAGAGGCGTATGGTCCGATGCTCCAGGGACTTTCAAGACCTGTAAATGATTTATCAAGAGGCTGTTCTGCAGAAGACATAGTTGGTGTAGTGGCACTTACTGCAGTTCAGGCACAGCTTGTGTTATAATAGTCCGTAATACGTTTTGTATTAACAATATATTAAGGAGGAGAATTATGAAAAAAGTAATTAGTTTTGCAGTACTTGCTGCTATGGTATTTTCTTTAGTAGGATGTGGCTCTAAGAAAGAAAATACAGTTCATTCTGTTGATGACCTTCCGGGAAAGGTAATCGGTGTTCAGCTTGGAACAACAGGTGACATCTATGCATCAGATTATGAAGCAGAAGGTAGCACAATCGAGAGATTTAACAAAGGAAACGATGCTGTATCTGCTCTTAAGACAGGTAAGATTGACTGTGTAATCATTGATGAGCAGCCGGCAAAGGCATTCGTTGAGAAGAATCCTGATCTTACTATTCTTGACGATCCTTTTGCATTAGAAGAGTATGCAGTATGTGTTGCTAAAGAAAACTCTGAGTTTACTGCTCAGGTTAACGAAGCTTTAGCAGAGCTTAAGGCAGATGGTACTCTTGACCAGATCATTTCCAACTTTATCGGTGATGAGAGAGGCCAGCATGAATATGTATCACCTGAAGGAATTGACAGATCTAACGGTACTATCATCATGGCAACAAATGCATATTTTGAGCCATATGAGTACTATGAGGGAGATAAGGTTGTAGGTATTGATCCTTCAATGATGCAGGCAGTTGCTGATAAGCTTGGAATGGAACTTCAGATTGAAGATATGGAATTTGATTCAATTATTACAGCTGTTCAGTCAGGAAAGGCTACTTGCGGTGCAGCAGGTATGACAGTTACCGAAGACAGACTTAAGAACATTGATTTCACAGATCCATACACAACTGCAACACAGGTTATTATTGTAAGAAAATAATTTGTATACAAAAAATATTGTGATATAATGTACAGGTCCTTTTGTAATAAGGACCTGTTTTTTTAATAAATAGTCAGAGGATTAAACGATGAGCTTTGCTGAAAGATTTACACAGAACTTTATTGATGAACAAAGATATCTGTATCTTGTAAAGGGACTTGGTAATACTGTATTGATTACAATTTTTGCTGTATTACTGGGTATTCTATTGGGATTTTTAGTAGCTATAATAAGAACTACTCATGAGAGAAACAGCAACTTGAAAATTCTTGATGCAATTTGTAATGCATACCTTACAGTAATCAGAGGAACACCTGTAATGGTACAGCTGCTTATTATGTTCTATGTCATTTTTGCATCATCAACAAATAAAATTATGGTTGCAATACTGACATTCGGTATTAATTCAGGAGCATATGTTGCAGAAATTGTCAGATCCGGTATCCAGTCAATTGACAGGGGGCAGTTTGAGGCAGGACGAAGTCTTGGATTTACATATTCACAGACAATGAGATTTATTATCATTCCTCAGGCTATCAAAAATGTGCTTCCTGCATTAATGAATGAGCTCATTGTGTTACTTAAAGAAACATCGGTCTGTGGTTATATCGGACTTATGGACCTTACAAAGGGTGGCGATATTATCAGAAGCCGTACATATGAAGCGTTTCTTCCGCTTATTGCCGTAGCAATTATTTATCTTGTTATTGTATGCGGACTTCAGGCTTTGGCGAAGAAGGTAGAATGGAGGTTACGTGCAAGTGAGCGATAATAATGTATTATTTTCAGTAAAAGGTCTTAAGAAGAACTTTGGCGATTTAGAAGTCTTAAAGGGAATAGATATAGATATTCACCAAGGCGAGGTGCTTGTAATTGTTGGTCCTTCAGGTGGAGGAAAGTCTACATTTATCCGCTGCCTTAACTTACTTGAAACACCAACAGATGGTGAAATTATATTTGAGGGTACCAAGATTAATTCTAAAAAGACCGACGTTAATAAATTACGTCAGAGAATCGGAATGGTTTTCCAGCATTTTAATCTTTTTCCTCATATTTCCGTTATTGATAACCTTACAATTGCTCCTGTAAAGCTTTCGCTTAAGACAGAAGATGAGGCTAAAGCAAAGGCAAGAGAGCTTCTTGACTATGTATGCCTTCTTGATAAGGAAAACGCATATCCGAATCAGCTCTCCGGCGGACAGAAACAGAGGGTGGCAATTGCAAGAAGTCTTGCAATGGAACCGGATGTTATTCTTTTTGATGAGCCGACTTCCGCACTTGACCCGGAAATGGTTGGAGGTGTTCTTGAAATAATGAAGGAGCTTGCACAAGGTGGTATGACGATGGTCGTTGTAACTCACGAAATCGGATTTGCAAGAGAAGTTGCCTCAAGAGTTGCATTTATTGATGAAGGTGTAATTCAGGAAATTGCACCACCTCAAGAGTTCTTTACAAACCCGAAGAATCCAAGGCTCAAGGAATTTTTGTCAAAGGTACTTTAAAAAACTGTTGACAAAAGGTAATCTAAATTGTATACTTTTGCAAGTGACGTTTTAAGGCGTCTTATGATGATTTTTTATGGCGTAGCCATTTAAATATCGATTATATCGATAAGGAGGTGTGTCTGATGTCAATTTGTCCAAAGAATAAATCTTCAAAGGGAAGAAGAGATAAGAGAAGAGCAAACTGGAAAATGGTTGCTCCAAATCTTGTTAAATGTTCAAAGTGCGGCGAACTTATGATGCCTCACAGAGTGTGCAAGGCTTGTGGTTCTTACAACAAGAAAGAAATCATTGCACAGGATTAATTTTAAACTAAGAGCTCTCAGGGTTTCCTGGGAGCTTTTTTTTCGTTATGAAACAGGAATAATAATATATTTATGTGATATAATCAGAAAGCTATGAAGAAATTACTTAAATATTTAAATAAATATAAAAAAGAATGTGTTTTGGCACCGTTGTTTAAAATGCTTGAAGCTTCATTCGAGCTTTTCTTACCGCTTGTAGTTGCAAGACTTATTGACACGGGAATAAAGCAGAACAACTTAAAATATGTATATACATGTATTGGAATAATGATTGTTCTGGGACTCGTCGGGGTATTAAGCTCAGTTACCGCGCAGTACTTTGCGGCAAAAGCGGCAACAGGCTTTTCTGCCGATTTAAGAAAGGATTTGTTCTCACACCTTATGTCTTTGTCATATAAGGAAATTGACAATCTTACAACATCGACGATGATTACACGTATGACAAGCGATGTCAATCAGACACAGTCTGGCGTAAACATGTTTCTGCGTCTTTTCCTAAGGTCCCCTTTCGTTGTTTTGGGCGCAATGATTATGGCCTTTTCAATTGATGCAAAGGCCGCAATGATTTTTGTATATGTGATAATAATTCTGTTTATCGTAATATACATCATTATGAAAACAAACATTCCGATGATTAAGGAAGTACAGAGTAAGCTTGATAACATTCTGCTTCTAACAAGAGAAAACCTTTCGGGTGTAAGGGTTATCAGGGCATTTTGCAAGGAAGAGGATGAGATTTTAGAGTTTAAAAAGCGAAATGATGTGCTTGTATCAAATCAGATTAAAAGTACAAGAGTGTCGGGTTCGCTTAATCCGTTAACGTATGCAATAGTAAATATCGGAATTGTTTGCCTTATTTATACAGGTGCCATACGCGTTGATGACAGTATCATTACTCAGGGTGAAGTTATCGCGCTTTACAATTATATGTCACAAATTCTGGTTGAACTTATTAAGCTTGCTAATCTTATCATCACACTAAATAAGGCACTTGCATCAGCAGGAAGAATTTCAGATGTATTTTTATTAAAAAATTCACAGATAGGAACTGATGAAACCGCTAAAGAAAATATAAACCGGGATGCAAATCGTTCTGATGGTTATGATACAGATACTGCCGTTGAATTTGATAACGTTTCACTAAGATATCACAGCGGTTCGGATTATTCTATTGAAAATATCTCGCTTAAAGTGAAAAAAGGTCAGGTTGTCGGAATTATCGGAGGAACGGGTTCGGGAAAGACTTCCCTTGTTTCACTGATTCCAAGATTTTATGATGCAACAGACGGAAGAGTACTTGTATTTGGCAAAGACGTTAAAAAATATGAAATAAATGAGCTTAGGGATAAGATAGGAGTAGTTCCGCAAAAGGCTGTATTATTTAAAGGAACAATAAGAGAAAACCTGGGATACGGATGTAAAAATGTATCCGATGATGAATTAAATGAGGCAGCAAGACTTGCAGTTGCAGATGATATTATTAAAGTTAAGGGTGGGCTTGATTCTTATATTGAACAAAACGGTAAGAATTTATCAGGTGGACAAAGGCAGAGATTGACAATTGCAAGAGCACTGGCTAAAAAGCCTGAGATATTAATTCTTGATGATTCAGCCTCGGCTCTTGATTTTGTAACGGAAAAAACACTTAACGCTAATATCAGAAGCTTAAGCTATAATCCTACAACTTTTATTGTTACACAGCGTGCATCTTCTGTAATAAATGCTGATATTATTATTGTGCTTGAAGATGGAGAGATTGCGGGAATAGGCACCTCAGATGAACTTCTTGAAAATTCACAAGTATACAGGGAAATATATTATACACAGTTTGAGGAGGCGGTAAAATGAGGAATAAATCTACATTTTCAAAACTTCTTGAAAGAATTAAACCGTACTCGTTCTTTGTTGTGTTATCGATGCTTTTAGCACTTTTTTCTGTAATACTTACACTTGTTATTCCGCTAAAAATCGGACAGGCAATCGACTGTATCGGTGATAAAACAAACTGGGGCAAAATAATTCCTGTTTTTACACAGGTTATCATACTTTCGGTTATTGTTATGATTCTTCAGTGGGTGATGAATCTGATTAACAATAAAATTACATACTATGTTGTTCGTGACTTAAGAAATGATGCAATTCAAAAGATTGAGACACTTCCGCTCAGCTATATAGACTCTCATTCACAAGGAGACATCGTATCAAGGATAATAGCTGATGCCGATCAGTTTGCGGATGGACTTCTTATGGGATTTACGCAGGCTTTTTCCGGTGTGGTTACTATTATTGGCACTCTTATTTTTATGATAAGAATGAGCATAAGTATTACATTAGTTGTTGTTTTATTAACTCCTTTATCACTTTTTGTCGCAAGCTTTATTTCAAAAAAGACGTTTAATATGTTTAAGCTTCAATCTGAAACAAGGGGTGAACAGACAGCATTCATTGATGAAATGATTTCAAATGAAAAAGTTGTAAAAGCCTTTTCCAGGGAAGAACAGACAATTGAAAAATTTGCCTCTATGAATGAAGACCTGAAAAATGCTTCGCTAAAGGCAATTTTCTTCTCTTCACTTACAAATCCGATGACAAGATTTGTATATAATGTGATTTATGCGTTTGTTGCACTGTTTGGCGCAATAGGTGTTATTTCAGGTAATATGAGTATTGGTATTCTTACATGTATGCTAAGCTATGTGAATCAGTATACAAAGCCATTTAATGAAATAACCGGGGTTATTACGGAATTACAGAATGCATTTGCCTGCATTGAGAGAATATTTGAGCTGCTTAATGCAAAAAGTGAACCTTTAGACAAATTTGACGCAGTTTGTCTTGATGACTTAGAGGGCAATATTGAAATCAAAGATGTATTTTTTTCATATAATAAAGAAAAGAATCTTATTGAAGACTTTAACCTTTCTGTGAAAAAAGGACAGAAGGTTGCAATTGTCGGCCCGACCGGTGCGGGAAAGTCTACAATTATCAATCTGTTAATGCGATACTATGATACAGACAAAGGAATTATTAGCGTTGACGGATACGATATTAAGGATATTCAAAGAGAATCTTTAAGAAGTAATTATGGAATGGTGCTTCAGGAAACCTGGCTTAGAAACGGTACAATAAGAGATAATATATGCTTAGGAAAGCCGGATGCAAGTGAAGAAGAAATTTTAAGGGCGGCAAAATCTTCACATGCACATTCATTTATTAGACGTCTTGAGAACGGATACGATACAATAATCTCAGATGACGGAGGAAGTCTTTCGCAGGGGCAGAAGCAGCTTTTATGTATTGCAAGGATAATGCTTTTGCTGCCGCCTATGTTAATTCTTGATGAGGCCACTTCGTCAATTGATACAAGAACTGAAAAAAAGATACAAAGTGCATTTAATATGCTCATGGAAGGAAAGACAAGTTTTATTATTGCACACAGGCTTTCAACGATTAAAAATGCCGATACAATACTTGTTATGAAGGATGGACGAATAATTGAAAGCGGAAATCATGAAAGTCTGATTGAAAAAGAAGGATTTTATTATAATCTTTATAATTCCCAGTATGGTGACAGATAGCATATTGTGATATAATACACACTTGGTATGAGTGACGTAAATTGTGAATCATGTGGAAATTTCATATACGACGAGGAATTTGAAGAATACTATTGTCAAATGGAACTTGATGAAGATGAGTATGGTCGTTTAGTTCAAAACTCCAATTACAAATGTCCTTATTTTATATTCAATGACGAGTATAAGGTCGTAAGGCATCAGATGTAATATAAGTACACTTAAGTTTATTTCTGTCAATGGGGACAGGAAACTAAGGAGAGAAGGAAGATGGAAGGTATATTTATTCCAAAAGGGTATAAAAGCCCTAAGACAATCAGGGAAACTGAAATTCAGATTAAGGAAGTAAAAGACTATTTTGAAGTCGCGCTTGCAAAAGCACTTAATCTTACAAGAGTATCGGCACCATTGTTCGTTACACCCGAATCAGGGCTTAACGATAACTTAAACGGTGTTGAGAGACCGGTTAAATTTGGAATAAAGGAGAATGGTGATAAAGAAGTAGAAATAGTACATTCTCTTGCAAAATGGAAAAGGATGGCGTTAAAGAAGTACGGATTTTTTACAGGAGAAGGTCTTTACACAGACATGACCGCCATCAGAAGAGATGAAGATACGGATAACCTTCATTCGATATATGTCGATCAGTGGGACTGGGAAAAGATAATTGAAAAGACTGACAGAAATACAGATACACTTAAGGATACTGTAAAGTCAATTTATTCTGCTATTAAGGAAACAGAAGATTATCTTAACGGAAAATATCCGGAAATAAATAAAATTCTTCCTGATGAGATTACGTTTGTAACTACTCAGGAGCTTGAAGACAGATGGCCTGAGCTTACACCTAAGGAAAGAGAAAACGAAATCACAAAAGAGCATAAAGCTGTATTTCTTATGAAAATCGGCGGAGCACTTCTTTCCGGTGAAAAGCATGACGGAAGGGCACCTGATTATGATGATTGGGAGCTTAACGGAGATATACTTGTATATTTCCCTGTCCTTGATTCAAGCATTGAATTATCATCAATGGGAATACGAGTTGATGAGGATTCACTTATGAAACAGCTCGAAATTGCCGGTTGTAAAGAAAGAGCAAAGCTTCCTTTCCAGAAGGCGATTTTAGATAAAGAGCTTCCGTATACTATCGGAGGCGGAATTGGACAGAGCAGAATATGCATGTTCTTCTTAAGAAGAGCACATGTAGGAGAAGTTCAAAGTTCAATTTGGAAAGACGGAATTGTAGAATATGCTGCTAAATGCGGTGTAAATCTTTTATAGGATCAGGAGTAAAATATGGATAAATTCACTTCACAGTATTTAAGAGATACATGGATTAAGTTCTATGAAGAAAGAGGCCACGTTAACTGTGGTGCAGTATCACTTGTATCAGACGGTTCGACAGGAGTTTTATTTAATGTTGCAGGTATGCAGCCTCTTATGCCATATCTTTTAGGAGAAAAGCATCCAAAGGGAACAAGACTTTGCAATGTTCAGGGATGCGTTCGTACAAATGATATTGACTCAGTAGGAGATGAGAGTCACGTTACATTCTTCGAAATGATGGGAAGCTGGTCTCTTGGAGACTATTTCAAGAAGGAAAGATGTAAATGGAGCTATGAGCTTCTTACAGAGGTGTTCGGCTTTGACAGAGATCACCTTGCAGCTACTGTATTTGCAGGTGACGAAAACGCACCAAGAGATGAAGAGGGTGCAAAGTGCAGAGAGGAATCAGGATTCAAAAAGGAGAATATATTCTATCTTCCTGCAGAAGACAACTGGTGGGGACTTGAATACGGACCATGCGGCCCTGATTCGGAAATGTTCTTTGTTAAGGATGTAGAAGACTGCGGCCCTGATTGTAAGCCTGGTTGCCACTGTGGCAAATATACAGAAGTCGGAAATGATGTATTTATGCAATATGAAAAGCATCATGACGGACATCTTACTCCACTTAAACAGCAGAATGTTGATACAGGATGGGGACTTGAAAGAAACCTTGCATTCCTTAATGGAACGAGTGATGTATATAAGATTGATATTTTCGCACCTGTAATCGAAATGCTTGAAAAGGCATCAGGAATAAAATATTTATCAGATGAGAAGTCAACAAGATCAATGCGAATCGTTGCAGATCACATTCGTACAAGCGTTATGCTTATCGGTGATGAAGCAAAGCTTTTACCTTCAAATACCGGAGCGGGCTATATATTAAGAAGACTAATAAGAAGAGCTGTACGTCATGCAAGAACAATTGGAATCAAGACAGAAGATTTGATTGCAATTGCAGCTAATTATATTGATGTTTCATATAAGAAGAGCTATCCGTTGCTTTTAGAAAACCGTTCATTCATCCTTGATGAGCTTAAAAAGGAAATCGCTCGTTTTGAGAGTACTCTTGAGAATGGTGAGAAAGAATTCAACAAGATTCTTAATAATGTTAAAGCAGCATCTAAGAATAAGATTGAAGGAAAGGATGCATTCTACTTATACGATACATTCGGATTCCCAATTGAACTTACTGTTGAGCTTGCGAATGAAAACGGCATGAGTGTAGACGAAGAAGGCTTTAAGGCTTCAATGGAAGAACAGAAGCAGCTTGCACGTGACAACATGAGCTTTTCACAGAAGCTTAGTGACAAGGACAGTAAAGTATATGATGAAATAGATGCTTCAATTGTTTCTGAGTTTATCGGATATGACACGTTAAGTGCTGATGATAAGATTTTGGCAATTGTAAGCGGATCCGAATTAAAGAATGAGATTGCTGGTGGCGATGAAGCCGTAATTATTACAGGCAAAACACCTTTCTATGCAACAATGGGTGGACAGCTTGGGGATATCGGTACTATCCGTACTGAAAACGGTTCATTTAATGTAACTGAAGCAGTAAAGCTTCCTTCAGACAGAATCGGACATGTAGGAAAGGTAACAGAGGGTACAATCGTATGTGGCGATGAGTGCTCATTAAGCGTATGCAGCGATAACAGAGCAAAGACATGCAGAAACCATTCTGCAACACACCTTTTACAGAGTGCTCTTCAGGAAGTACTTTCTGATAATGTTCATCAGGCCGGTTCTTCACAGGATTCATTGAGAACACGTTTTGATTTCTCATACGGTCAGGCTATGAGCAAAGAAGAAATCGAAAAGGTTGAAAAGCTTGTTAATGAAAAGATACAAGAAGGCTTAGTCGTTAGCACAGAAGTATTAAGTATTGAAGATGCCAAGAAAACAGGTGCTAAGGCGCTCTTTGGCGAGAAATATGGAGATACGGTACGTGTAGTATCAATGGGCGAATTTTCTAAGGAATTCTGCGGTGGTACACATGTTAAAAACACAGCAGACATTAAGGCATTTAAGATTTTATCGGAGAGCGGTATCGCAGCAGGAACACGTCGAATCGAGGCGATTACAGGTGACAATGTATTAAGCTATTATGCTGAAGTTGAAAAGACGCTTAACGAAGCAGCAAAGGCAGCAAAGTGCTCAACTGCTGATTTGACTGATAAGATTACAAAGATGCTTGCAGAAATCAAGGCACTTAACTCAGAGATAGAATCACTTAAGTCAAAGGCTGCAAAAGAGTCACTTGGTAATGTGGAAAATGACATTAAGGAAGTTAATGGAGTTAAGGTCATTGCTACTAAAGTATCAGGAGTTGATATGAACGGTCTTAGAGACTTAGGAGACCAGCTTAAGACTAAGATTGAATCAGGCGTAGTAGTAATTGCATCAGAAACAGATGGTAAAGTTAACCTTATTGCGATGGTTACAGATGATGCAATTAAAAAAGGAGCTCATGCAGGCAATCTTATTAAAGAAATATCAGGCCTTGTAGGCGGTGGTGGCGGCGGACGCCCTAATATGGCACAGGCCGGCGGTAAGAATCCGGCAGGCATTGATGAATGTTTGGTAAAGGCAGTGTCGGTTATTGAATCGCAGACTAAATAGGGCAGTGATAAATTTGTCGTATTGACAAATTGAATTTAATGATTTATCATAGTGAAGTAGTCAATGGAGACGGTAGAAATTACCGTCTCTTTTTTTATCATAAGCTTATAAGAATAAGCTTACATAGAACGACTAAATATAAAAAGTGAGGAGAAAACTATGTTAGAAACAATTACTTCCGTTAATGGTGTTATTAATGGCATTGTATGGGGAACATTCGGAATTGCACTTTTGTTTATTTCAGGTCTTGTAATGACAATAGTAAATAAAGGATTCCAGTTCAGCCATATTTCACATTGGTGGAGCATGACTATCGGTGCTATTTTTAATGATAAACACATTACAAAACACACCGATAAAGATGACAAGCAAATTTCGCAGTTCCAGTCGCTTTGTACAGCGCTTGCCGCAACAATCGGTACAGGAAATATTGTCGGTATTGCAACAGCTATTATAAAGGGTGGTCCGGGCGCAATATTCTGGATGTGGATTATGGCTCTTGTCGGCATGATGACAAACTACTCAGAAAACGTTCTCGGTATTTTTTACAGACGTAAAAACAAGAACGGTGCATGGGCCGGTGGCGCAATGTACTATTTAAGAGACGGACTTGGGGCTAAAAAGGGTTGTAAGCAGATTGGTGCAATTCTTGCAGTTCTTTTCTCAATATTCTGTTTACTTGCTTCATTTGGTATAGGTAACATGTCGCAGGTTAACTCTATTGCAGGTAACATGAAGAGCGCATTTAATATTGATCCAAGAATCACGGGATTTTTACTTGTTATTCTTTCAGCACTTGTAATACTTGGCGGACTTAAAAGAGTTGCTGCCGTTACAGAAAAAATTGTTCCATTTATGGCTATTGCATATATAGCAGGTGCTTTGGTAATCTGTATTATTAATATCGGACAGGCCGGAGCAGTATTCAGTGCTATCTTTAAAGGTGCATTTACTCTTGATGCAGCAGCCGGCGGTGCAATCGGATACGGAATTAAGATGGCGATTACATGGGGCTTTAAGAGAGGTGCCTTTTCAAATGAGGCAGGTCTTGGTTCATCGGTTATGGTTCACTCAAGCTCTAATGTTAAGGAGCCTGTAAGACAGGGTATGTGGGGTATCTTCGAAGTATTTGCAGATACAATCGTTGTATGTACACTTACAGCTTTCGTTATCCTCTCATCCGGTTTTGTAGACCTTACAACAGGCAAAATGGTTACAGACAGTGCCGGTTCTGACCTTGTAGGTTTATGCTTTGGAAATGTATTTGGCGCAATCGGACCGATGTTTATTGCTGTGGCAATACTTCTTTTTGCATATTCAACAGTTCTTGGATGGAGTCATTACGGAACGACAGCATTTGAATATCTTTTCGGCGAGAAGGCATCTATTATTTACAAGGTTGTATTCGTAGTAATGGTATTCTTCGGAAGTACTATGGAACTTTCACTTGCATGGGATTTGTCAGATACATTTAACGGTCTTATGATGATTCCTAACCTTATTGGTGTACTTGCATTATCACCTATAGTAGCAAAGATTACAGCCAACTATGTAAGACGTACATTTATGGGTTCAGATGAAAAGCCTATGTATTCTGCTTTTGATGATATTCAGAAAATGCAGGAAGAAGCTCCTGACGTAGAAGATTAAATATAATGATATATTTTTTTGAGGTGTAACTGATAATTGGTTACACCTTTTTTATTTGTGTTTACAATAATGATGGTCAACATACATTATGGTAACTATTTTTTGATTTGTTATTGTTGCTTCTGTCAAATTATGATATATTGTACGTGAGGTGTTTATCGTATTTAACATCAGGGGTAAATTAATAAAGTGAAGGTGAAGGTATGGACACAAAAATCTTATTAGAAAATGGAACAAATGAGCTTGAGATTCTTGAGTTTAAGCTTGGAGATAATTCATACGGTATCAATGTAGCAAAGATTCGTGAAATCATCACATATCAGCCTGTTACACCGGTACCTAATTCTCATCCGAGCATAGAAGGTATTTTCATGCCACGTCAGGAAATGATTACGGCAATCAGTCTTAAGAATGCTTTACAGATGGGCGATTCGGAGCCTACAGGTTTATTTATCATTACTAACTTTAACAAGTTAGATGTTGCATTCCATGTTGATAAGGTTATTGGAATAAGAAGAGTATCATGGGCTGACATTATTAAGCCTGATGCAACTATTAATTCAGAGTCAGACGGTATTTCGACAGGTGTTATTAAATTTGATGACAGACTTGTAATAATCCTTGATTTCGAGAAGATTGTATCTGATATAAGCCCTGAGACAGGACTTAAGGTTCAGGAGGTTGAGACAATGTTCGGAAGATCTAAATCAGAGGTTCCGATTGTCATTGCAGAGGACTCACATCTTCTTAATAAGCTTATCAATGATTCACTTACTAAGGCCGGATATGTTAATATTCACCGTACTGAGGATGGACTTGAGGCATGGGAGTACATTACACAGGCTGTAGAGGATGGAGACCTTGATAAGAAGGTTCAGCTTGTAATTACAGATATTGAGATGCCTAGGATGGATGGCCACAGACTTATCAAGATGATTAAGTCAGATGATAAGACTAAGGATATTCCTGTTGTTGTATTCTCATCACTTGTTAATGATGAAATGAGAATAAAGGGTGAGCAGCTTGGTGCAGATGCACAGCTCTCAAAGCCTGAAATTGGAAATCTTGTTCGTGAGATTGACAGACTTTTAGCTGAATATAACAAATAATTTATATATTTATTTTATTAAGTCGGATGGGCAGAACCATTCGACTTTTTCATTGTCTAAAACACTGTAATGTGGTAAACTTTTATTCGTGAAACTTTGTGTTTTTGGGAGTAGTTTATGAATGCTACAGAAGAATATTTAGATAAATTATTACGAGGCGTTTCGGGACTTAATGAAATAGAAGAGGATATTGAGACAGCGGAACCTGTTGAACCTTCTGATGTTTCTGATGCAGATGGTTTATCTATAGTTGATGATACTGATACGGATGGTTTATCTATAGTTGATGATACTGATACGGATAGTTTATCTATAGTTGATGATACTAATACGGATAGTTTATCTATAGTTGATGAAGCCGATGCGTTACTCTCTGACCTTCCGTTACTTGATATTCCTGAAGATGTTTATGAAAATGATGAGGAAATGTCAATAACATCGGGCATACCGGTAAGTATTCCTGTTGCTGCTGATGATGACATAGCAGAAACAGTGATTGATATGGATGAAGAAATGGTGCCGGATGAAGTTTCAGATAATCAGCCTATTCAGGATGAAATATTTCAAGAAGAAGTTCAGCCTGAAGATATTTCATTTGAAGAAATACTTAATGAAGAAACATTACCTAATATAGAACAAGTTGACGATACTTCCAAGGAAGAAATTGAAATCCCTTCTCCTGATGAAAGCCCTTCACCTGATGAAATGCCTTCACTTGATGAAACGCTTGATGAACAATTAGGTAATACGGGATTAGAAAACATATTCAATGAAGAGACTCTTGAAGATGAAGATATAGCAGCTTTGCTTCAGGATATAGAGAATATGGGTAAGGAAGAAGCCCTAATTGACAAAAAGAATGAGGAGATTCAAGTAGAGCTTGAAGATATGTTATCAGAAAGCGAAGATGAAGATATGTCCGAGATAGGGGATATTCTTATTAAGGACGAAAATAATATTCCGGTAGATGAAAGCCTGAATGACGATATGGACTTCACAAGCGGAATGCTTTCTGATGAAGAATTATTTGACGGAATGGAGGATATTCTGCTTGACGAAGCAGATAATAATAAGAATAAAAAGAAGAAAAAGAAAAGACGTAAAAAATCAAAAGAAGATGCTGATATAGAAGAATCAGGTGAGATAAAAGAAAAAGGAAAAGGATTTTTTGCAAGACTTCTTGATGTACTTGTTGCATCTGATGATGATGAGCTCGAAGCTGATACATCAGTCAAATTTGAAGAGTCGGCTGTAGATATTGCTATTGAAGGTGCTTCAGAAAACGATACAATTTTGGCTGAGTTAGAGAAAGCAGGAGATTCAAAGAAAAAGAAAAAGGATAAAAAGAATAAGAAGAAGGGGAAAGATGCTCTATCATCGGATGGTGATTTCGATGAAGAAGGCTCACCTTCAAGTGAAAAGGATAAAAAGAAAGCAGAGAAAGAGAAGAAAAAGGCTGAAAAAGCAAGGTTAAAGGCTGAACAGAAAGAAAAAGAAGCCTTAATTCCTAAGAAGAAGCTTCCGAAAAAGAAGGTAATTCCGGTATGTATTCTCTGTTTTTCGCTTGGCGTTGTTATTACTCTTTGTGCATTTTTAATGCCAAGTGCTTTTGACAAGAAGAAAGCAAAAGAGCAGTATGACCAGCATAATTATGAAGAGACATACAGCCTTCTTAAAGGCCATAGTTTAAGCGAAAAAGAACAGCTTATGTATGACAGAACGGTTACTCTTTTACAGGAAGAAAGAAAGCTTGATTCATATAATAACTACATGCTGCTTGATATGAAACCGGAAGCTTTAAATGCTTTGGTTCAAGGTGTGAAAAAATATGATGAGCTATCAGAAAAAGCATCCGAGCTTGACGTAACAAATGAGCTTGACAATATTTATTATCAGATAGTAAATGAGCTTGACAATTCGTTCGGAGTATCGATTGATAAAGCAAGACAATGGATTAGTATTGAGGACGTTGAGGAATATTCCTACATTATCAACACCTATGCAAAGGGCGGAAGCAATAGTGTTATTGAAGGAATGGAAGAGGGCTACTCTGATACGACTGTCGAAATAGACAATCCTGTAATATCAGCTGAAGAGGCGGAAATACAATGATTGCAATAATTGATTATGATGCAGGAAACATTAAGAGTGTTGAAAAAGCAATGACACTTTTAGGTCAGGAAGCTATCATCACAAGAGACAAAAATATAATAATGTCAGCAGACCATGTAATTCTTCCGGGAGTCGGAAACTTTAAAGATGCTATGGGAAAGCTTGAACACTATGAGCTTGTTCCTATCATAGAGGATGTATGTAAAAAGGGAACACCTTTTCTTGGCATATGTCTTGGATTACAGCTTATGTTTGAAAACAGTGAAGAAGCACCAAATGTCAAAGGATTATCTTTACTAAAGGGAAGCATAGTTAAAATACCTGAAGGCGAATATAAAAAGATTCCGCATATGGGCTGGAACAATCTTACGTTAAAGGGTGATGGAAGACTATTCAACGGAATAGAAAGTGACCCTTATGTGTATTTTGTCCATAGTTTCTATTTAAAGGCAGAGGATGAGAAAATTGTAAAGGCAACAACAGAGTACAATGTCACTATTCATGCTTCTGTTGAAAAGGACAATATATTTGCCTGCCAGTATCATCCTGAAAAAAGTTCTGATGCAGGACTTAAGATGTTAAAGAATTTTATTGAGATTAAATAATGTATACTAAAAGAATTATTCCATGCCTTGATGTTCATAACGGACGTGTTGTTAAAGGCGTAAATTTTGTAAATTTAAGAGATGCCGGAGATCCGGTTGAAATAGCTGCCGCTTACGATAAAGCAGGTGCTGATGAACTTGTATTTCTTGATATTACCGCATCAAGCGACAGAAGAAATACTGTTGTTGATATGGTAAGAGCTGTAGCTGAGAAAGTTTTTATTCCGTTTACAGTAGGAGGCGGAATACGAACTGTTGATGATTTTAAGGCAATCCTTAGAGAGGGCGCAGATAAAGTTTCAGTAAATTCAGCAGCTATCGACAACCCTGATCTTATAAAGGAGGCTTCCGACAAATTTGGAGCACAATGTGTTGTTTTGGCAATTGATGCAAAAAGAACATCTGACGGCTTTCATATTTTTAAACATGGCGGAAGAATTGATACAGGTATTGATGCGGTTGAATGGGCAATAAAGGGATGCGAACTTGGTGCGGGAGAAATACTTCTTACAAGTATGGATGCTGACGGAACTAAGGCAGGATATGACCTTGAGCTTACCAGAATCATATCAGAAAATGTATCTGTACCGGTTATTGCATCAGGTGGAGCCGGTTCAAAAGAAGATTTTTATGATGCGCTTACTGTAGGAAAGGCCGACGCAGCACTTGCGGCTTCACTTTTCCATTATAAGGAGCTTGAAATAGCAGAAGTTAAGGAATATCTTAAGAAGAAAGGTGTTTCGGTAAGATTATAATGTCAGCACTTATAAATGACTGGGAAAAGGCTCTTTCAAAAGAGTTTAAAAAGCCATATTACTTAAAGCTTTATAATACTGTCCGTTCTGAATATTCTAAGACAACTGTATATCCGCCGTCTGAGGAAATATTTACCGCATTTAATTTGACTGATATAAATGATGTTAAAGTGCTTATATTAGGACAGGACCCTTACCATGAGCCGGGGCAGGCACATGGACTTTCATTTTCGGTTAAGCCCGGTGTAGCAATACCGCCGTCACTTCTTAACATTTATAAAGAGCTTGAGGACGAGCTCTCGCTTTATATCCCGAACAACGGATATTTGGAAAAATGGGCAAAGCAGGGAGTGCTTATGCTTAACACAGTGTTAACGGTCAGAGCACATAATGCAAATTCACATAAGGGTATAGGCTGGGAAGAATTTACCGATGCGGCAATAATGGCTTTAAATGAACTTGATAAGCCAATCGTATATATGTTGTGGGGATCAAATGCAAGAAGTAAGGCTAAAATGCTTAATAATAAAAAGCAGCTTGTGTTAGAGGCACCTCATCCATCACCGTTATCTTCGTATAGAGGATTTTTCGGTTGCAATCATTTTGTTAAGTGTAATGAGTTTTTGAAAGCAAATGGTCTTAGTGAAATAGACTGGCAGATTGAGAATATATAATGAATAACTTAGTTAGAAATATAATAATTGGTATTGTAGTTGTCCTACTTTCGGTTTCAGGTATTTTTATTACATACTATTTAACTGTGATGCGTTCTGATGATAATGCTATTGCTGTTCTTATCAATGATGGAAATGAAGCGATGGAATTAAGTATGTATCAGGAGGCAATTGACAAGTACAATGAAGCTATGGAATATGAGCCCGAAAGCAAGGAATTAAAAGAAGCAATTGCACATGCATATGTAATGCTTGCCGGAACACTTGGAAACGGTCCGGAGGCAATAAGCGCATATCAGAATGCTTTGACATACAATCCTTTAAATACAAATGCATATTGGGGAATGGCAGGAATATATGAGAATAATTCAGATGAAGATAACCTGCTTCTTACTCTTCAGACAGGATACGTTAATACAAATGACACCGATATGAAGATTAAGGCCGACAATATAGAGATAGAAAGAGCACGCATTAAGGCAGAAGAAGAGGCTGCAGCACAAGAGGAAGCAGAGAGAATTGCTCTTGAAGAATCACATAATGACAAATTATCAAGGCTTCTTGAACTGTTCAAGGCTGAAAAGGTCGATATGGACAAGATAAAAGAGATGTTAAGAAGCGAAGAATTCATCGAAATGGTAGATGAAGTTATCGGCGATAACTCGTTTTATTATGGAGACAGGGATGAGAATAATAAACGTAGCGGAAAAGGTATTGCCGTGTATGCTGACGGTTATTTTTACTACGGGGATTATTCTGACGATGTTAGAAACGGTAACGGAATATACATAAGAGCTGTATACGCAGAAAGCTCATCAATTGGCTCATATATTTTCGAAGGTGAGTTCAAAAATGATAAGCCAAACGGTAAAGGAACTGCCACATCAAATTTCTATAAAGATAAAATAGGAGAGGCGGGACTTTCTAAGCAGGTTATTACCGGAGAGTATGTTGATGGCTATGAAAACGGTACGATGAATTTAACCGGTGTGGCAAAGAGCGGAGCTTCGGTTAAGTATACTTATAAGGTTGAAAATGGTGTTGCGGTAAAGTCAAGTAACGAAGACTCTCAGATTAAGGGGCAGTACATTATTGCAAAATCATCAGATGGAAAATCAAATCTTACTTCCGACGGATCAAAGCGCGGAGTTGAAGGATTTTTAGAATAGAAACCAGAGGAGAAATATTATGAAGAAAGAAGCATTTGTAACAAAGGAACAGATTGAAGAGATTGTAAAAACTTATCCTACGCCTTTTCATATTTATGATGAAAAAGGATTAAGAAAGAAGCTTAAAGATGTAAAAGATGCATTTTCATGGAATAAGGGATTTAAGGAATACTTTGCAGTTAAGGCGAATCCAAATCCGTTTTTAATAAATATTATGAAAGAATACGGATGCGGTGCAGACTGTTCATCAATGTCAGAGCTTATGCTTGCAAAAGAACTTAATTTTGATGGCAGTTCGATAATGTTTTCATCAAATGATACTCCAAGAGAAGAATTCTCTTATGCAAATGAAATTGGTGCAATAATTAACCTTGATGATATTACTCATATTGAATTTCTCGAAGAGACAATAGGTGAATTACCTAAGACAATGAGCTTAAGATATAATCCGGGCGGAGTTTTCGAATTAAGTAACGGAATTATGGATAATCCGGGAGATGCAAAGTACGGATTTACTAAGGCTCAGCTTTTTGAGGGCTATAAAATGCTTAAGGAAAGAGGTGTTAAATACTTTGGTTTACACGCTTTTCTTGCAAGTAATACATGTACAAATGATTATTATGCAGACCTTGCAAAGCAGTTATTTATGATAGCTGTTGAATTAAAGGACAAGCTTGGTATTTCTTTAAGCTTTATAAATTTATCAGGTGGAGTAGGTGTTGCATACAGACCTGATCAGGATGAAAATGATATTTTTGAGATTGGTAAGAATGTTCAGAGAGTATATGATGAGATTCTTGTAAAGGCAGGACTTAATGACGTAAGTATTTATACTGAAATGGGACGTTTCATTACAGGTCCTCACGGTGCACTTGTAACAAAGGCTATCCATGAGAAAAACACATACAAAAATTATATTGGATGCGATGCATGTGCCGTTAATTTAATGCGTCCTGCAATGTATGGAGCTTATCACCATATTACTGTTCTTGGTAAAGAGAATGAAAATAAGGACCATATTTATGATATTACAGGTTCGCTCTGTGAGAACAATGATAAATTTGCAATTGACAGAGAACTTCCATTAATTGAAATCGGAGACTATCTTTATATTCATGACACCGGAGCACACGGATATTCAATGGGATATAATTATAACGGAAAGCTAAAATCAGCCGAACTTCTATTAAAGGAAGACGGCAGTGTTGAATTAATAAGAAGAGCAGAGACTGTTAAAGATTACTTTGCTACATTTGACTGCTTTGACATCATCAAAGGATTGTGTTAAAATCGGACAGTCGGCAGGAGTGGCGGAATGGCAGACGCATCAGACTCAAAATCTGACGTAGGTGACTATGTGTGGGTTCAAGTCCCATCTCCTGCAAATATCAGGGTTATGCATAAAAGCATAACCTTTTATTTTATCTTTTTTTTTGTAATATCGTTATGGTATAATACAAAAGGTTTTTATTTGTAAGAAAGGTGCATAATAAAATGGTTAATGTTGCACTTGACGCTATGGGTGGTGACAATGCACCCTTAGAAGTCATAAAAGGCGCACTTGATGCATTAAAGCTTAATGATTCAATTAAGATTTATCTTTTAGGAGATGAAGAAAAGATAAAGGAATGCATGGATAATGTTGCTCCAATATTTTCATCTGACAGACTTGAGATTGTTCACTGCAGCGAAGTTATTGAAATGGCTGAGCCGCCTGTTAATGCAATCAGAAGAAAGAAGGATTCATCAATTGTCAGAGGAATGAATCTTGTTAAGGAGGGCGTGTGTGATGCTTTTGTATCAGCGGGTTCAACAGGTGCTGTTCTTGTAGGAGGGCAGATACTTGTCGGAAGAATAAAAGGAGTTGACAGAGCTCCTTTGGCACCGCTTATTCCTACAGAGAAAGGAGTATCCATTCTTGTCGACTGCGGCGCTAATGTTGATGCAAAGCCTAATCAGCTTGTACAGTTTGCCAAAATGGGTTCTATATATATGGAACACGTTATGGGCATTAAAAATCCAAGTGTCGGAATAGTCAATATCGGAGCGGAGGAAGAAAAGGGAAATATGCTCGTTAAGGAGACGTTCCCACTTCTTAAAAATTGTCCTGACATTAATTTTATCGGTTCGGTTGAAGCAAGAGACATTCCAAAAGGAGTATGTGACGTAATAGTATGCGAAGCCTTTGTCGGAAATGTTATTTTAAAGCTTTACGAGGGTGTGGGCTCGACGCTTCTTAAAGTAATTAAAGGAGGACTTATGACAAGCATAAGATCCAAATTGGGCGCATTACTTGTTAAGCCGGCACTTAAGGAAACTATGAAAAAGTTCGATGCATCAGAGTACGGCGGAGCCCCTTTACTTGGACTTAACGGTTTAGTAGTTAAAACACACGGAAGTTCTAAGGCCAAAGAAGTAACAACAACAATTTTACAGTGTGCAACCTTTAAAGAAGCAGATATTAACGGAAAAATAAGTGCAAAAATTAACATTTAATTTAAGTATTTATTAATAGGGAAGGTGAAAAATATGGAACTTGATAAGCTTAAAAAAATTATTGCAGATGTACTTAATGTTGATGAAAATGAAATTACACCGGCTACAAAGTTTGTAGATGATTTAGGTGCCGATTCTTTGGACGTATTCCAGATTATTATGGGTATTGAAGAAGAATTTGATATTGAAATTGAAACAGAAGATGCGGAAAGCATTGTAACAGTATCAGATGCAATTGAGAAAATCAATCAGGCAATCAGCTAGTTTTATATTTACATACGGATTCAAAAAAGAATGCGTTTAAGCATTCTTTTTTATGGTTTATAACTTAAGATGAATGATATCACAAAGATTAAACAACTTCAGGATGAGATTGGATATAAGTTTAGTGATGAGAATTACCTTGTCACAGCTTTATCGCATACGTCATATGTTAATGAAGTCAAGCTGAAAAAAATACAGAGCTATGAACGTCAGGAATTTTTGGGAGATGCAGTTTTAGAGCTTACGGTAAGCGATTACATTTTTTCTACGTATTTGTCAATGCCTGAGGGAGAAATGACTAAGTTAAGAGCTTCATTAGTATGTGAACCTACTCTTGCATATATTGCAAGAACTGAAATTAATCTTTCTGAGTATTTATTACTCGGAAAGGGCGAGGACAATACAGGCGGAAGAGACAGGGATTCAATTATTTCAGATGTCTTTGAGGCATTAATCGGTGCCATATATTTAGACGGTGGTTTAGATAAAGCAAAATGCTTTATACAAAAATATGTGCTTACCGATATGGAGAAGAAAATTGAATTTGTAGATTCAAAAACAAGACTTCAGGAAAAGGTACAGGCTGTATCGAAAACTCTTGAATATGTGCTTGTTTCGGAAGAAGGACCGGCACATGATAAAAAATATACAATTGATGTATATATTAATGGTGAAAAATACGGAACAGGAATCGGAAGGTCGAAAAAAAGTGCTGAACAGCATGCAGCATATGAAGCATTAAAAAGAATGTAAACAGGAGATATTTAATGTATTTAAAATCTATAGAAATTCATGGATTTAAATCCTTTGCCAATAAAATAACATTCAATTTTAACAACGGAATCACAGGTATTGTAGGTCCTAACGGTTCCGGTAAAAGTAATGTTGCAGACGCTGTAAGATGGGTACTTGGAGAACAGAGTGTCAAGCAGCTTCGTGGCTCAAGCATGCAGGATGTTATTTTCTCGGGAACAGAATTAAGAAAGCCTATGGGCTATGCTTATGTTTCGATTACTCTTGATAATTCAGACCATGCTCTTCCTATTGCTTATGAAGAAGTTACTGTTTCAAGACGCGTATACAGATCAGGAGAGAGTGAATACCTTATTAACGGTTCAACATCAAGACTTAAGGATATTAAGGAGATGTTTTATGATACCGGTATCGGAAAAGAAGGATATTCCATTATCGGTCAGGGTCAGATTGATAAGATTCTTAGCGGAAAACCTGAAGAAAGAAGAGAGCTTTTTGATGAAGCTGCAGGTATTGTTAAGTTTAAGAGACGTAAAGATGCCGCTATTAAGAAACTTGAAAATGAAAGAAATAACTTAGTAAGAGTCAGGGATATATTAGGTGTATTAGAGGAACAGGTTGAACCTCTTGCTAAGCAGGCAGAAGTTGCTAAAGACTACCTTAAGAAAAAAGAAGACCTTAAAAACTATGACATTAATTTATTCCTTCTTGATTCAAAGAGAATCGACAGTGACCTTATCTCAATTGAAGAAAAATTAACAATTGCAAATAGGGATCTCTCAGAAACCCAGGAAAAATACGAGGGTATTAAGCAGGAATATTCAGATATTGAGTTAAAAATTGAAGAGCTTGATTCAAAGATTGAAGAGAAGCGCAATAAGCTTACAAATGAGAGCGTAATCAGAGAAAAGTTAGAAGGTGAAATCAAGGTTCTTGAAGAAAAAATTAATACTTCAAGGATTGAAGCTTCTCATTTTGAAGAACGTGAAAATGCGCTCAATGCAGAGTATTCGTTAAGAGATGAAGAACATAAACGCATTTTATCGGAAAAGAAAGTAATAGACGAAGAACTTGACGACTTAATTAAGACAAGAGATGCTGCTAAAAATGAGCTTTCAGAAATTCAGAAAAAAATCGAAGAATTAAATGAAGCTATTGAGAATGGTAAAAATGAAATAATTGAAACTATTTCAAACAGAGCATTAATTAAGACAAAAATTACAGAGTTTGATACACTTTTATCACAGCATAATATTCATAAAGCTGAAATCCAGTCAAAGCTTTTGCAGGCAAAGTCAGAAGAAGCTGAGCTTGAGAGCGTATTAAAGACATATTTGACTGAACTTAATGACGTTAATGAAAAGATTCTTGAAGCAGACAGAAATTTTGAGCACTTATCGGAACAGCTGTATCTTGTAAGAAGAGATCTTGAAGAAAGAGATAATGCTTTAATTGATGCACAGAATAATTATCATAAGCTTCTTTCAAAGCTTGAGGCATTAAAGAACATCACTGAAAGATATGACGGATACGGAAGCTCTGTTAAAAGCGTCATGGAACAAAAGGAATCACAAAAGGGACTTATCGGTGTTGTTGCGGATATTATTTCTGCAGATAAAAAATACGAAACTGCAATTGAAACGGCACTCGGCGGCAATATTCAGAACATAGTTACAAAAGATGAAGCCGATGCTAAAAAGATGATTGCATACTTAAAAGAGAATAAACTTGGACGCGCAACCTTCCTTCCGCTTACAACAGTAAGGAGAAGGCCTGATTTCAAATATCCTGAAATTAAAAACGAAAAAGGATTTATCGGAATTGCATCTGAAATAGTCAAAGCGGATAAAATGTATGATGATGTTGTTTCACAGCTTCTTGGTGAAATTGCCATTGTTGATACAGTAGATAACGCTCTGAATATGGCAAAAAAGCACGATTATAAGCTTAGACTTGTTACACTTGAAGGAGAATATCTCGCACCGGGTGGTTCATTAGCCGGCGGTTCATATAAGAATAACAGTAATCTCCTTGGAAGACGACGTGAAATAGAAGAGCTTGAAAAAAATGTTTCCTTAGCTAAGGAGCATATAGAAGACTGTAAGAAGGATATTGAAGATACTAAGAAGAAGCGCGACAAAATCAGGGAAGAGTCTGAAATGCTTAAGGAATCGCAGCAGAATCTTGCAGTCTTGCAGAATACTGCTCAGATGAAGTATGACTCAATGCTTTCTAAAATCGAAGAAACAAAAGAAGGCTACAGAAATTTAGAAACTGAGAGCCATGAAATGGAAAGTCTTATTAAGGAGCTTTCGGGTAACAAGGAAGATATATCGGCAAAGCTTTTAAAGTCTGAAGAGCTTGAAAAAGAAATTGAAGTAAAAAACAGGCAGCATGGTGCTTCTCTTGAAGAATATAGAGATAAAGAATCAAAAAAGGTAATAGAAACTACAGATCTTGACTTAAAGGTTGCAGGTCTTAGCCAGAAGGTTGAGTTTGAGGCTAAAAACCTATCAAGAGTAGAAGAAGAGCTTGACAGAATTAACTCAGAAAAGAACGATTTGGCTGACAAGAAAGCTGTATCCGATAAGGAAATTGAAGCTAAGAAGGAAGATATTGCAAAGATTAAAGACACAATAGAGGCTTCTGTCAACTCAAAATCAGAAGATGAAGAAGAACTCAAAAATGTTATAAATGAAAAGAATGAATTTACATTAAAACAGAAATCATTCTTTGATACAAGAGAAGAACTCGCTAAGAAATCGGCCGATCTTGATAAAGAAGTATATAGGTTGAATTCCCAGAAAGAAAAGCTTGAAGATTCTCTCCAGGGACTTGTGAGCTATATGTTCTCCGAATATGAAATAACTTTATCTCAGGCAAAAGCACTAAGAGATGAGTCGTTATCGGATATTTCAGTTATCAAAAAGAATATTTCAACACTTAAAGACCAGATTAAAAAGCTTGGGGACGTAAACGTCAACGCTATTGAAGATTATAAGGAATTAATGGAAAAATACACATTCCTTAAGACACAGCATGATGATTTAGTTAAAGCAGAAACATCTCTTGTAGAAATAATTGAAGACCTTGATACAAATATGAGAAAGCAGTTCAATGAAAAATTCATTGAAATCGGAAAAGAGTATGACAAAGTATTTAAGGAGATGTTCGGTGGCGGAAAGGGAACACTTGAGCTTGAACAGGATGTTGATGTTCTTGACGCGGGAATTAAGATTATTGCACAGCCACCGGGAAAGAAGCTGCAGAATATGATGCAGTTATCGGGAGGAGAGAAGGCGCTTACTGCAATTGCATTGCTGTTTGCCATTCAGAATCTTAAACCGTCACCATTCTGTCTCTTAGACGAGATTGAGGCCGCCCTTGATGAATCGAATGTAGGAAGATTTGCAGGATATCTTCATAAACTTACAAAGCATACTCAGTTTATTGTTATTACACATAGACGCGGTACAATGGAGAAGGCTGACAGATTATACGGAATTACTATGCAGGAAAAGGGCGTATCTGCACTTGTGTCCGTTAATCTTGTTGATAAGGATTTAGATGATTGATTTTAAGGAATGATATGAGCGAAGAAAAAGTTGGTTTTTTTCAAAAACTAAAACAGGGACTTTCAAAAACAAGAAATAATATTTCATATGGTCTGGATTCGATTTTTCATGGATTTAAGGAAATTGATGATGATTTATATGATGAGCTTGAAGAAGTGCTTATTACTTCTGACATAGGCGTTAATACAACCGAGGAAATTATTGATAAGCTTAAGGAAGATGTAATTGAGAAACACATATTTAATCCTGAAGACTTAAGAGAGTGCCTTATTGATTCAATTTCAGAAAAAATGAGCGTTTTAGAAAACGACTACGAATTTGAAAGAAAGAAATCAATTGTACTTGTAATAGGCGTTAACGGTGTCGGAAAGACAACTACTATCGGAAAGCTTGCTGCAAAATATAAAAGCGAAGGCAAGAAAGTAATAATGGCTGCCGCAGATACATTTAGGGCTGCCGCAGTTGAACAGCTGACTGAATGGGCTATAAGAGCCGGTGTTGATATAGTTAAAGGCTCAGAAGGACAGGACCCGGCTTCAGTAGTTTATGACGGCATTAACTCATTTAAGGCAAAGGATGCCGACTTGCTGTTGATAGATACAGCAGGAAGACTCCAGAATAAGAAAAATCTTATGGAGGAGCTTAAGAAAATTGACAGGATTATAGAGCGTGAATGTCCTGATGCATACAAAGAGACACTTGTAGTTCTCGATGCAACTACGGGTCAGAATGCATTAAGCCAGGCTAAAGAATTTAATGAAGCTTCAAAGATAAACGGAATTATTCTTACAAAACTCGATGGCTCCGCAAAAGGCGGAATTGTAATTGCAATCCAGTCACAGATGAATATTCCGGTTAAGTTTGTAGGAGTTGGTGAAAAGATAGAAGATCTTCAGAAATTTGATTCTAAAGATTTTGTAAAAGCTTTATTTGATACAGGAGAATGATATGTTAACACTTGATAAATTTGAAGAGGCATCAGAAGTAGTAAAGCGTGTGACAAAAGACACAAAACTACAGTATTCAAAGTTTTTATCTGATGCCACCGGGAATAAAGTATATTTAAAGCCTGAAAATATGCAGCTTACAGGAGCATATAAATTAAGAGGGGCATATTATAAGATGAGCACTCTTTCTGAAGAGGAAAGAAGTAAAGGAATTATTACTGCATCAGCCGGAAACCATGCACAGGGTGTTGCATATGCAGCACAGCAGTATAATGCAAAAGCAGTTATTGTTATGCCGACAACAACACCTCTTATCAAGGTGAACAGGACAAAGAGCTATGGCGCACAGGTTGTTCTTCACGGTGATGTATATGATGAGGCATGTGCCAAGGCATTAGAGCTTGCAGAAGAAGAAGGATATACATTTATACATCCATTTGATGATCTTACTGTTGCAACCGGACAGGGAACCATTGCGATGGAGATATTTAAGGAACTGCCTCTTGTTGACTATATTTTAGTCCCGATCGGAGGAGGCGGACTTGCATGCGGAGTGGCAACGCTTGCAAAGCTTATGAATTCCAAAATTAAAGTTATTGGTGTTGAGCCTGAAGGCGCCGCATGTATGAAAGCATCAATTGAAGCCGGTAAGGTTGTGACACTTCCTTCGGTAAATACAATTGCTGATGGTACAGCGGTAAAGACACCGGGTGAGAAGATTTTCCCATTTGTCAAAGATAATCTTGACGATATTATAACTGTTCCTGATGAAGATTTGGTTGTATCATTTCTTGATATGGTTGAAAACCATAAAATGATTGTTGAGAATTCAGGCCTGTTAACTGTTGCCGCATTAAAGCAGTTAGATGTTAAGAATAAGAAAATAGTATCTATTTTATCAGGCGGTAACATGGATGTAATCACAATGTCTTCAGTAGTTCAGCAAGGACTTATTATGCGAGACAGAATCTTTACAGTTTCTGTTCTTCTTCCGGATAAGCCGGGAATGTTATCAAAGGTTGCAGAAGTAATTGCTAAGAAAAACGGCAATGTTATCAAGCTTGAACATAACCAGTTTGTATCTACAAACAGAAGTGCTGCTGTTGAACTTAGAATTACGCTTGAAGCATTTGGAACAGAGCATAAGCAGGAAATTATGGATGCATTGGAAAAAGAAGGATATCGTCCAAAGATTGTAAGAACGAATATTTAATATTTAGAAATAAAAGCTATAGGAGGTGTCAAGCAAAAATGCTTGACACCTCTTTTGATATAGTATATAATCCATATTTGTTATGGAAAAAATAATTGAGCGAAATCTTTTATTTGATTTTTACGGTGATTTACTTACCAAGAGACAGCGTGATATATATCAGGACGCGGTATATGGTGATTTAAGTCTTTCGGAGCTTGCTGATGATTATGGAATCTCACGTCAAGGAATTCATGATCAGATAAAAAGATGTGATAAAGCTTTAGAGGAATATGAATCAAAGCTCCATCTGATATCCCGCTTTGAAAAAATCAAGAAGTATTCAAATGAACTTAGAAAAGAAGCTGAAAAGTCAGAAGATGAGGGACTTAAGAAATCCATAAACGAATTACTAACTAAGATTAATGAACAGCTTTAGCTGTAAGATACAGATAAATGGCATTTGAAGGATTAACAGATAAATTACAAAATGTATTTAAGAACTTAAGAGGCAAAGGACGTCTTTCAGAGGAAGATGTTAAGCTTGCACTTAAAGAAGTTAAAATGGCTCTTTTAGAAGCAGATGTTAACTTTAAGGTTGTTAAGCAGTTTGTTAAATCAGTAGAAGAACGTGCTGTCGGTCAGGATGTAATGAATGGACTTAATCCGGGACAGATGGTAATAAAGATTGTTAATGAAGAAATGACTAACCTCATGGGTTCTGAGACAGTCGAGATAAAAATGCAGCCCGGACAAGCCAAAACAGTTATCATGATGTGTGGTCTTCAGGGTGCAGGTAAAACAACCACTACTGCCAAGATAGCCGGAAAGCTTAAACTAAAAGGGAAAAAATGCCTTCTTGTAGCGTGTGACGTTTACAGACCTGCAGCCGCTAAACAGCTTTTAGTAAACGGTGAAAAACAGGAAGTTGAAGTTTTTTCTATTGAAGATAACAAAGATCCTGTTGATATTGCAAAAAAATCGCTTCAATATGCTGAGAAAAACGGACATAATGTAATTATTCTCGATACAGCCGGACGACTTCAGGTAGATGATGAAATGATGGATGAACTTGTTGCAATTAAGAGAGAAGCGAATGTTCACCAGACAATTCTTGTAGTCGATGCAATGACCGGTCAGGAAGCTGTAAATGTTGCAAAATCATTTGATGAGAAAATTTCAATTGACGGCGTAATATTATCAAAGCTTGATGGTGATGCAAGAGGCGGTGCTGCACTCTCCGTTAAGGCAGTTACGGGAAAACCGATTCTTTATGTCGGAATGGGTGAAAAACTTTCTGATTTAGAGCAGTTCTATCCTGACAGAATGGCTTCAAGAATTCTTGGTATGGGTGATGTGCTTACTCTTATCGAGAAAGCATCAAAGAGTATTGATGAAGAAAAAGAAAAGCAACTGACCGATAAGTTAAAAAAAGGAAAGTTTGATTTTGAGGATTACCTTGAAAGTATGAATCAGATGAAAAATATGGGTGGAATTTCAAGTATACTTTCCATGATGCCCGGGTTATCAGGGATGGGTATGGGAAATATTAAGACATCCGATATTGAGTCGGCAGTGAGTGAAGAAAAGCTCAAAAGAACCGAAGCGATAATACTTTCTATGACTAAGAAGGAAAGGCAAAATCCTGACATATTAAACCCTCAGAGGAAGCATAGAATTGCTAAGGGGGCAGGAGTTGATATTGCTGAAGTAAACAGACTTGTAAAGCAGTTTGAACAGAGCAGGAAAATGATGAAGCAAATTCCGGGACTTATGGGCAAAGGAAAAAGACATGGAGGCTTCAAATTTCCATTTTAATATGTTTGTTAACACAAATCAGTGTTTTCAATAAATAACGCAACGAGCGTAATAATATTATTTAAATTTAAGGAGAATGAAAATGGCAGTAAAGATTAGACTTCGCAGAATGGGACAGAAGAAAGCAGCTTTCTACAGAATCGTAGTAGCAGATTCAAGATCACCAAGAGATGGTAAGTGTATCGATGAAATCGGAACATACGATCCAAATACAGAGCCTTCAACATACAAGGTTGATGAAGAAAAGGCTAAGAAGTGGCTTTCAAACGGTGCTCAGCCAACAGAAGTTGTAGCAAAGATTTTCAAGGCAGCTGGTATTGAGAAATAATATTACGGAGGTTTTTTGATGAAGGAGTTAGTTGAGGTAATCGCAAAATCTCTAGTTGAAAATCCTGACAAAGTAGTAGTTACTCAGACAGAAGATGACAAAGCTATAATTGTTGAACTTAAGGTTGCCCAGTCTGATATGGGTAAAGTAATAGGTAAGCAGGGTAAAATAGCAAAAGCCATTAGATCAGTTGTTAAGGCAGCATCTGCTAAGGAAACTAAGAAAGTTTTAGTAGATATTGTCCAGGAATAAGAGATAAAGGGCGCTAATTAGCGCCCTAACTTTTTATTTTAACAGGAGGTTCATTTGGCGATTAATACAAATGATTTATTACAGGTAGGCGTAATAAGTTCAATGCATGGTGTTCACGGAGAAGTCAAAGTTTTTCCAACGACATCTGATGTTAAAAGATATAAAAAGCTTAAAGAAGTATATCTTGATACGAAAGATAAAATGAATGAATCCGACATGATTAAATTGACGCTTACTGGCGTTAAATTCTTTAAGCAGTTCGCTATAGTTAAATTCGAAGGATATGATAATCCAAATGACATCGAAAAATATAAGGGAAAGCCTATATATGTTACAAGGGAAAATGCAATCAAGCTTGATAAAGATGAGTATTTTATAGCAGACCTTATAGGTGTTAATGTATATAATGAGTCCGATATTGAAATCGGGACTGTTACAGATGTAATAGAAACCGGTGCTAATGATGTATATGTGATTAAATGTGCAGACGGCAGGGAATTACTTCTTCCTGCAATTAAGCAGTGCATACTTAACGTAGACATTATTGACAAAAAAATGAAGGTTCATGTACTTGACGGTCTATTGGACTAGATTTTAGGGTAACAATTTGAATATACACGTAATGACTCTTTTTCCTGAAATGTTTGATGCAATAAAGCAGAGCATTTTAGGAAGGGCAATTAAAAACAATATAATTTCCGTTGAGGCTATTAATATTCGCGATTTTGCTTTTAATAAGCATAATAAAGTCGATGATTATACGTATGGCGGCGGTGCCGGAATGCTTATGCAGGCAGAACCTGTTTATCTTTGTCATAAGGCAATAACTGACAGTATTGACAGCAGTAAAAAAATAAGGACGGTTTATCTTACTCCCCAGGGACGTGTTCTAAACCAGGAAATCGCAAAGGAACTGGCAAACGAAGAGGAACTTATTCTTTTATGTGGTCACTATGAGGGAATTGATGAGCGTGTACTAAATGAAGTCGTCACTGATTATATTTCAATAGGTGATTATGTACTTACAGGCGGAGAACTGCCTGCAATGGTGCTTATTGATACTGTATCAAGATTTGTAGACGGAGTACTTAGTAATGATGAATCTGCCATGACGGAGAGTTTTTCAGAGGGTTTACTCGAATATCCGCAATACTCAAGGCCATATGAATGGCATGGGAAGAAGGTTCCTGACATATTAATGAGCGGACATCATGAAAATGTTGAGAAATGGAGATTTGAGCAGTCACTTATAAGGACAGAGGAAAGACGACCGGATTTATATAAAAAATTTGTTGAAACACATGAAAAAGATAAAAAAGGTCGATTTATAAGGTGATTTGCTATTGCATCAGATATTAAATTATGGTAAACTAATCAAGTTGCACTAGGTAGGAAACAGTCCTCTGGCATATTTGTTAAGAATGTTGAAGCTTATGGTGACACGATTAATATATATTAGGAGGATACATATAATGAACATGGATATCATTAAGGAAATCGAAGCTGAACAGCTTAAGGATTCTGTTACAGAATTCAGCGTAGGTGATACAATCAGAGTTCACGCTAAGATTAAGGAAGGTAACAGAGAGAGAATTCAGGTTTTCGAAGGAACTGTTATTAAGAGACAGGGCGGAAGCAACAGAGAGACTTTCACAGTAAGAAAGAATTCTAACGGTGTAGGAGTTGAGAAGACATGGTTACTCCACAGCCCACACGTTGAGAAGATTGAAGTAGTACGTAAGGGTAAAGTAAGACGTGCTAAGCTCTTCTACTTAAGAGACAGAGTAGGTAAAAAGGCTAAGGTTAAAGAGGCTATTAAATAAACTTACATTACAATTTGCATTAATTATCCGGAGCTTTGCTCCGGATTTTTTATTGTATGATTATTCATTTGTTATTGCTATTATGATACAATTATTCCCATGAGTGCATTATTTAGAAGAAGAAAAAAACATACTCTTTCATTTCATGAAAAGCAGAAAAGAAGGTTCAACAAACAGCTGTTTTATGAACTGATTTCATGGTCATTTGCGATACTTCTTGCAATTTTCTTTGCATTTGTAATTATTATGTTTTTTGGTATTAAGACGAGCATGGTGGGTTCATCAATGGAACCTGTAATATATAACGGACAAAATGTTTATATAAACAAAGTCGCATATAATCTTTCCTCACCAAAGAGAGGAGACATAATTGTATTTAAGCCAAACGGAAACCAGAATTCACATCTGTATATAAAACGTGTAATAGGGCTTCCCGGTGAGAAAATCAAAATAGACAACGGTCATGTGTATATTAACGATGAAGTATACAATGATGATGTTGTATTTGATACTAAGGAAGCAGGAGTTGCATCATCAGAGATTATTCTGGATACGGATGAATATTTTGTTTTAGGTGATAACAGAACTAATTCTGAGGACTCAAGGTCTGCCAATATCGGCAATGTTAAAACGTCAATGATAGAAGGCAAAGTTTGGTACAGACTTAAATTCAAAGACAAGAAAGCAGGAAGGATTAAATGAATATACAGTGGTATCCGGGCCATATGACAAAGGCCAAAAGGATGATGGAGGAAAATATAAAGTTGATAGATCTGGTCATCGAACTTTTGGATGCAAGGATTCCTGTCAGCTCAAAAAATCCTGATATCGATACATTATCAAAAGGCAAGGCAAGGCTTATTATTCTGAATAAAGCCGATCTTGCGGATGAAAAGGCTACAAATGAGTGGATTGACTATTATAAATCTCAGGGAATTAACGCAGTTAAAGTCAATTCAAGAATGAAGAATTTCACAAAACAGGTTAATGAGGCAATATTAAAAAGTTCTGAGGCGATTATTGCAAGAAATCTAAAACGAGGAATTAAAAACAAACCGATAAGAGCTATGATTGTCGGAATTCCGAATGTAGGAAAGTCAACATTTATAAATACTTTATCGGGAAGAGCAGCGGCAAAGACAGGCAATAAACCGGGTGTCACAAAAGGAAAACAATGGATCAAAATTGCCGGAAATATCGAATTACTTGACACTCCCGGTATACTTTGGCCAAAGTTTGATGATGAAATGATTGGTGAGCACATTGCTTTTATCGGATCTGTTAATGAAGAAATAATAGATATTGAAGAGCTTTCGATAAGCTTTATCGCTACACTTAAGAAAACCCACAGCGGATTATTATCCGATAGGTATGAGGTTGATGAAGGACTTAGCGATTATGAAATACTTAAAGCTATTGCAATTAAGAGAAACTGTTTATTAAAAGGCGCAGAAGCCGATACTAAACGCGCAGCGAAGCTTTTACTTGATGATTTTAAAGAAGGAAAGCTTTCAAGAATTACCCTCGAAAAGGCAGAAGAAATATAATATGGCACGTAAAAAGAAAAGAAAAGTATCGTCTTTTTCGTTAAAAGTTCTTAAAACAGGATTTTTATTCCTCATTGTTCTTATTTGCGTTTACCTGTTAGTAAATTATGTATTCAGAAGAACTGTAGTACATAATGTTTCGATGCAGGATACTCTTTATGATGGTGACAATATTATTATGGATGAGCTTTCATATAATATTTCTGGCCCGAAAAGATTCGATGTAATATGCTTTAAAAGCTATAAAGAAAAGGAACTGCTAATCAAGAGAGTTATTGGACTCCCGGGTGAAACAATACAGATTAAAGACGGTGTAATATTTATTAATGATAAAGAAATAAAAGACAGATCAGGTCTTAGTGAAATAGAAGAAGCGGGACTTGCAAAAGAGCCCGTTACACTTTCAAATGATGAATATTTTGTAATCGGTGATAACAGAAAAGAGAGCATCGATTCAAGAAGCAACGAAGTCGGAAATGTCAGAAGAAAGGATATTCTCGGAAAAGCATCATTTATTTTCTGGCCGTTTAACAGAGTAGGAATAATAAAATGACAGAAAAACAGTTAATTAAGTTAGAAGCAGAGAAAAAACGAATGTATGAAATGTTTTCGTATGAGAGAGAATATTCTGATTACGAATACATATGCGGAATAGATGAAGTCGGAAGAGGCCCTTTTGCCGGACCTGTAGTCGCATGCGCAGTGATATTACCTAAGGACTGCGATATTCTTTATCTTAATGATTCCAAAAAATTGTCAGAGAAGAAAAGAGAAGAACTGTTTACAGAAATAAAAGAGAAGGCAGTCAGTTACGGTATCGGAATTGTAAGCGAAAAGGTTATTGATGAAATAAATATATTAAATGCCACATACGAAGCAATGCGTCAGGCTATTAATAATCTCACTGTTAAACCCGATATATTATTAAATGATGCAGTTACAATACCGGGTGTAGACATTAAACAGGTTCCGATAATAAAAGGAGATGCCAAGTCTGCAAGTATAGCGGCGGCAAGTATTGTTGCAAAGGTTACAAGAGACCATATGATGGAAGAATTCGACTTAATATATCCCGGTTATGAATTTTATAAAAATAAAGGATATGGAACAAAAGCACATAGAGACGCTCTTAAGAAAATAGGACCGTGCGAAATCCACAGAAGGACGTTTATTAAAAATCATATATAGGAAAGCTTATGCCGATAAATATTGCGACTTCGAATTATATAAATACAACAACCGGTAATACAGGAAGCGGACAAACTGTATCAATAAGTGGTGCCAATATTTCGGTAGATGGAGTTTCGGTATCGGTTAAAGGACTTGATTTAAAGACCGGACAGACTATTTCGGGTCAGGTAATTGAAGTCGATGGGAAGGACATTAAGCTTTTACTTTCGAATAATCAGACTATAAATGCAAAGCTTGAAGGCAATATAAATGCTTTGCTTGGACAGACACTTTCTTTTGAAGTTAAAAATACTGAGGATGGATTAACTTCACTTCGTCCGTTATACACTAATCTTAACAATTCCATGAATGTCACAAATGCGTTATCATCGGCAGGACTTCCTGTTACAGATAATTATTCAAGGATGGTTTCTGCAATGATGGATGAAAATATGCCTATTAACAAACAGGCAATACATGATATGTCAAAGCAGATTAACAGTTTTAAAGATGCAAATCCGGAAACAGTAGTTAGACTTACAAAGCTTGGATTAAGCGTAAATGAACTGACAATTAATCAGTTTGAAAACTATAAAGGACTTGAAAGACAGATTATCGGTAATGTTGATACGATTGCAGATGGATTTGCAAAAATGATAAGCGATAGTCTCTCTCAGGCTGTAAATGACAATAACATTACAGACATTTCATCAAAGATTAATGCTTCTTTGGCTGAAACAGCAGAAGGTAATGTAAAGAATAAAAACCTGTTAAGCACGTTCCTTGATTCAATTACCGGTCAGAATAAAGATTCAATGCAGCTTAAGGCTGACCTGGCTTTGGTTGATAATGAAGCTTTAACAGGTGAAAAAATCAAAGCAGACATTTTTGACACAACAAAGGCAATTCTTGAACTGATTAATCCAAAGGATTCATCTGATACTGTTATTTCCAATGAAATGAAGGCTTTTGTAGCTGAGTTTTCCAAGGAAATGAAGACCTTTGCAACTGAGTTTTCCAAGGAATTTAAGGAAGTTCTTAATGAGAATTCAGGCGAAACAAACAGTGATGGCAATGTTACAAAGGCTTTAGGAAGAGAAAGTATTTTAAATGAGCTTAATAAAGAAATACTAAATAATCAGGAAAATAAATCAGATATAATAAAGTTCCTTAATGTGAATACTGACAAAGAAATTACAGGCGAGAGTGTATTAAAGCTTTCAACTGATTTATTAAATATACTCAATAAAGATAAAAATCTCTTTCCTGATGATGTAAAAACAAAGCTTCTTAAGCTCCTTTCATCAGAAGAATTTTCAGGACTTGTTAAGGACAATTTGTCAAAACAGATGCTGCTTAAGCCTGAAGAAGCGGCAACATCTAAAAATATCGAGGATTTGTATTCAAAAATAATAAATAATACAGATAAGGCATTAAGTGTTTTTGAGAGCCTTAATAGTAAAAATGCAGAAATTGCTGAGGCGGCTAACAACATAAAAGAAAATGTTCAGTTTATGAATGAGCTGAATCATGCAGTCACATATGTCCAGCTACCGCTTCTTATGAACAACAAATCAGCACACGGAGATTTATACGTCTATACGAATAAGAGAAGTCTTAAAAATAATGACGGTAATATTTCAGCTTTGCTTCATCTTGATATGGACAATTTGGGCCCTATGGATATATATGTTTCTCTTGTAAACAAGACAAAGCTCAATACGCATTTTTACCTTCAGAATGATGAGACAATAGACTTTATTGAAAAGCATATTGATTATCTTAACAAGAGGCTTTCTGATAAAGGTTATGATCTTAGTATGAATGTTTCCGTTAAGAATAAACCTAAAGAGGCAACGGATATTACAGAGGAATTTTTTAAGGATGATCCAAAGACCCAGGGAAGTGTTGCAGTTAAAGTGAGCTTTGATGTACGCGCGTAAGAAAAATGGCAGAAGATAAGAACAATAAACAGCTTCAGGCTGTAGCAATTAAATATGATCCGGGTGAAGTCGCACCGAAAATCATAGCAACAGGTAAAGGAAAGGTTGCTGAAAAGATTATTGAAACCGCCAAAGAAAATGATGTTGCACTTCATAAAGATTCAAAGCTTGCCAATACTCTTTCTAAGCTTGATATAGGAGAGTATATACCGCCTGAGCTTTATGAGGTTGTTGCTGAAATTCTTGTTTTTGTCGATGATTGTGAAAAACTAAAAGGTAGAATGATGAATGGTAAATAACAGAGAAAAGGGAAGTGTGCAAGAAAGGAAAGCGGCGCAGTTTCTAATAAATAACGGATTAACAATTCTTGAAATGAATTTTTCCATAAGAATGGGAGAAATTGATATCATATGTAAAGATAATGACACCTATGTTTTTACAGAAGTCAAATACAGAAAAGACAATTCTCATGGATATCCATATGAAGCAGTTACATATAGAAAGCAGAAAACCATTTGCAGGGTTGCAACAGTTTATAAGAAAATGAAAAAGCTTCCGGATAACGGAAGCTATAGATTTGATGTTATATCGATTCTTGGTGATGAAATCACATGGTATAAAAACGCATTTCCATATCACGTTTAGTTTTCAAGGTTTATATTTTTCCCTTCATTGTAATCGAGTATTGCATCGTGAATCTTTTCTGTAGGTGTCAATACGGCAGACATTGGTGCATCGTGATTCAGGAAGTCAATAATTCTTGCAAGGAACATACTCATTGAAGCTTCAATATAGTATGGCTTTGTCTTACATATATCGTCGTGATAAGTCAAATTTGTTGTAATAAGCTTGTCAAAATATCCTTTTTCATAAGCTTTATCGAACTCATCAAAGCCATCAGTGAACAGACCGAAAGTAGTGCATATATAAACACGTCCTGCATTCATTGACTTAAGCTGCTTAGCAGTATCTATCATGCTTCCGCCGCTTGAAATCATGTCATCAATGATAATGACATCCTTTCCTTCGATGTTTTCACCTAAAAATTCATGACATACGATAGGATTTTTGCCGTTTACTACTTTAGAATAATCGCGGCGTTTATAAAACATTCCGATATCAACGCCTAATACACCTGCAAAATATACGGCACGATCAAGCGCACCTTCATCAGGAGATATTACAATCAGGTGTTCTTTATCAATTTTTAAGTCATTTTCATGCTGCATTAATGCCTTTAAAAACTGATAATGCGGCATAAAGTTATCAAAACCTGAAAGAGGAATTGAATTTTGAACTTTAGGGTCATGAGCATCAAATGTTACTATATTGGATACGCCCATGTGCATAAGCTCATCAAGCGCAATTGCGGCATCAAGAGATTCTCTTGTATATTTTTTATGCTGTCTGCTTTCATATAAAAATGGGAAAATAACCGTAATTCTGTGAGGCTTACCTGCAAGAGCGGCAATAATACGCTTAACATCCTGATAAATATTGTCAGGAGACATATGATTAATATGTCCGTTAACCTTATATGTAAGAGAATGATTACAAGGGTCTGCAAGAATAAAAATGTCCTTACCTCTTACAGACTCGTTTATTACACCCTTACCTTCACCGGAACCGAATCTTGGGCAGGAATGATCAACAAGAAAAGAATCCTCTTCATATCCAACATAAGCAGGAGAAGATGAATATGGTTTGTTAATCTTTTTTCTTGCTTCAACTAAAGCTGCATTCACTTCTTCACCGAGAGCTTCAGCACTTTTATGTACTATAAGCTTTAGTGGAGCCACTTGCATTAGATTTTCAAGTAAATCAGTTTTACCCATAATTGACCTCGTTATTATATGTAATATTGCCCATATAAATTTATATCATTATGAATTTTTACAGTCAATAATGTTCTTGTTTAATTATTAGTGTAATGATAAAATTCAATTTGGGTATTTTTACCTAAAACAATAATATATTTTCAGAAAGGAAAGGCTATTTAGCTTAAGATTTGTATATGGTAAAGGCAGATATCGTAAATGAACTTAAAAACAATGCATATCCGGGTAGAGGAATTATTATCGGAAGGTCTGAAGACGGAGAAAATGCCGTAACTGCTTATTTTATTATGGGTAGAAGCTCTAACTCGAGAAACAGAATTTTCGTAACTGAAGGTGAAGGAATAAGGACGCAGGCTTTTGATGAATCAAAGCTTGAAGATCCGTCATTAATTATTTATGCTCCTGTCAGAGTGTTAGGTAACAATACTATAGTTACAAATGGCGATCAGACTGATACGATTTATGATAATATGAGCAAAAATATGACGTTTGAGCAGTCATTAAGATGTCGTGAATTTGAGCCGGATGCTCCAAATTATACACCTCGTATTTCAGGTATTCTTCACGTTGAAAACGCTGAATTTGACTATTCGATGTCAATCCTTAAGTCGGATAACGGTAATCCTTTGGCGTGTAACAGATATACTTTTTCATATTCAAATCCTTTAGCTTCTGAGGGACACTTTATTCATACATATATGCAGGATGGTAGTCCTTTACCAAGCTTTGAAGGAGAACCAAAGCTTATTTCAATTAAAGGTGACATTGATGAGTTTACTGACATCTTATGGAATAGCCTTAATGAAGACAATAAAGTATCTCTTTTCGTAAGATATATAGATATCAAAACAGGAAAATATACAACGAGAATAGTAAACAAAAACAAATAAAAGGAGCTCTGTTATGAACGAAATCGAATTAAAGTATGGTTGTAATCCTAATCAGAAACCGGCAAAGATATTTATGAAAAACGGTAATGATCTTCCTATTGAAGTATTAAATGGAAAACCTGGGTATATTAACTTTCTTGATGCGTTAAACGGCTGGCAGCTTGTTAAGGAATTAAAGGAAGCGACCGGGTATCCTGCAGCAACTTCATTCAAGCATGTTTCACCGGCAGGTGCAGCAATCGGAAAAGAGCTTGATGAGACAATGAAGAAAGTATATTTTGTTGATGAAACTTCTGAGTTAAGCCCATTGGCATGTGCGTATGTAAGAGCAAGAGGGGCTGACAGAATGTCATCATATGGAGATTTTATAGCACTTTCTGATGTATGTGATGTTTCTTGTGCAAAGATTATCAAAAAAGAATTTTCTGACGGTATCATAGCACCGGGATATGAGCCTGAAGCACTTGAGATTCTTAAAGAGAAGAAAAAAGGTGCTTATGCAATTATCAAAATTGATGAAAACTATAAGCCTGAGCCTGTTGAAAATAAGGATGTATTCGGAATTACATTTGAGCAGGGAAGAAATGAAGTTAAAATCGATGAATCACTCCTCACAAACGTTGTAACAAAGAATAAAGAGATCCCGTTATCTGCAAAGCATGATATGATGATAAGCCTTATTACACTTAAGTATACACAGTCTAATTCCGTATGCTTTGTTAAGGACGGTCAGGCAATCGGAATCGGCGCCGGTCAGCAGTCCAGAGTTCACTGCGTAAGACTTGCAGGTCAAAAAGCAGACAACTGGTTATTAAGACAGTGTCCAAAGGTTATGAACCTTCAGTTTGTTGATAACATTAAGAGAGCTGACAGAGACAATGCGATTGATAACTATATAGGTGAAGCTTATATGGATGTTTTAAAAGAAGGTCAATGGCAGAAAATATTTAAGGTTAAGCCTTCAATATTTACTGCATCAGAAAAGGAAGAATGGCTTAGCAAGGCTGAAAACATAGTTCTTGGATCCGATGCGTTCTTCCCATTCTCAGACAGTATTGAGAGAGGCTATAAGTCAGGCGTTAAATATGTCGTTCAGCCGGGCGGCTCAATAAGAGATGAGGATGTTATTGAATGCTGTGATAAATACGGTATGGCAATGGTATTTAACGGAGTTAGATTATTCCATCATTAAACTTTTATAAATAAAAGTCAGAAAGGACGTAATTAAATATGTCAAAGATTCGTACACGATTTGCACCTTCTCCAACAGGAAGAATGCACGTAGGAAATTTAAGAACTGCGCTTTATGCATATCTTATTGCAAAGCATGAAGGCGGAGATTTCATTTTAAGAATTGAGGATACCGATCAGGAGAGATATGTTGAAGGTGCCGTAGATATTATTTATCGTACACTTGAGGGAACAGGGCTGATTCACGATGAAGGGCCTGACAAAGACAAAGGCTTTGGTCCTTATGTTCAGTCTGAAAGACAGGCAAAGGGAATTTACCTTGAGTATGCAAAAAAACTTGTAGATGAAGGTAAGGCTTACTATTGCTTTTGCACAAAAGAAAGATTAGAGGGACTTACCCAGACAATAAAAGGTGAAGACGGAGAAGAAAAGGTTATTCATGTATATGATAAGCATTGCCTTAACCTTTCAAAAGAAGAAGTTGAGAGAAATCTTAAGGCAGGAATGCCATATGTTATCAGACAGAATAACCCAAAAGACGGCACAACTTCATTTAATGATGATATATATGGTGAAATAACTGTTAATAACATCGAACTTGACGATATGATTTTGATTAAGTCAGACGGATATCCGACTTATAATTTTGCAAATGTTGTTGACGATCATTTAATGGGAATAACACATGTTGTCAGAGGAAATGAATATCTTTCTTCAACGCCAAAATACAACAGACTTTATGAAGCGTTCGGATGGGAAGTGCCGGTATATATTCACTGCCCGCTTATTACAGATGAGGAACATAAAAAGCTTTCAAAAAGATGCGGACATTCTTCATACGAGGATTTAATTGAGCAGGGATTTTTAAAGGATGCGGTAGTTAATTTTGTAGCACTCCTTGGTTGGTCGCCTGAAGATAATGTAGAGAAAATGAGTCTTTCTGAGCTCATCGAAAAATTTGACTACCATCATATTTCTAAGTCTCCGGCAGTATTTGATTATACAAAGCTTAAATGGCTTAATTCTGAATACTTTAAGGCGATGAGCGATGAAGAGTTTTATGAGCTTGCACTTCCATATATCAAGGAAGTTATCTCAAAGGACCTTGACTTTGTAAAAATAGCAAAGATGGTCAGAACACGTATTGAAGTGTTTACAGATATTAAAGATCATATAGACTTCTTTGAAACACTCAGTGACTACGACATTGAGATGTTCAATAATAAGAAGAGTAAATGTAATAAAGAAATAGCACTTTCAATATTACAGGAAGTACTTCCTATTCTTGAAGGTGTAGACGATTATTCAAATGATAATCTATATGCTGTATTGACTGATTATGCAGCTAAAAAAGAGTACAAAACAGGTCTTGTGATGTGGCCTATACGTACTGCGGTTTCCGGTAAGCAGATGACTCCTGGAGGTGCAACTGAACTCATGGAGTTACTTGGAAAAGAAGAATCTGTTTCAAGAATCAAAAAAGGAATCGAAAAGCTCATGTAGTGTATGACATGAACTTAAATCTATGCCATTAGCGAAATATTTTGACAAATCTTAATACAGAACAGCAACGGGCCGTAAATACTGTATACGGTCCGGTGCTTGTTTTAGCAGGGCCGGGCTCCGGCAAAACCCACACACTAACGGAAAGAATCAGACATATGATTGAGGAGGTAAGAATTTCACCCGATGAAATTTTAGTTATTACCTTCTCTAAAAAAGCTGCTGTTGAAATGCAGGAAAGATTTTTGAGATTAACAAAGGGAAAATGCTATAAGGTATATTTTGGCACTTTTCATGCAATATTTTACAGCATTTTAAAGAACAGCTCATTAATTGATAAAGGTAAAGTGTTAACTCAAAAGGATAAGCTAAAAAATGTAAAGAGAGCATTTTATAACCTTAAGCTTACACAAAAGGATGAAGCCTCATATCTTGAAATAATAGATAATATTTCGGCATATAAAAACTCTGATGAAAAGAAATTGTTTATTTCAGAAAAATTCGACGAAGATAAGGGAGAATTGTTCGTAAAAATATATAACGAATATATAAGGTTGTGCCGTAAAGACAATATGATTGATTTTGACGATATGCTTTATATGTGCAGGGATTTACTAAGAAGCAGGGCAGAAATCAGAAAAATGTATCAGGGAATTTATAAATATATACTTATTGATGAATTTCAGGATATTAATTTAGTTCAGTATGAAGTACTTGATATGTTATCTGGAGAAAATAACAATATTTTTGCCGTTGGGGATGATGATCAGTCAATATATGGCTTCAGAGGTGCAAAGCCTGAACTTATGAAGAAATTTATGAATAAAAAAGGCTGTGAAATTATTGATTTAAAAAATAATTACCGTTCATCTAAGGCTGTTATTGAATCGGCACATAAGCTTATAAAACATAATATAAGCAGGATAAATAAAGAACAGATACCTTGTAAATCAAATTATGAATATGGGAATGTAACGGTAGTGACATTAGGCAATGCAATAAAAGAGGCTGAATTTGTATGTGAAAAAATAAAAGAATTAATAAATGATGGTGAAATCGCCTCAAATATAGCAGTAATATTCAGAACTGAAAGATGCATTGAAGTTCTTAAAGAAAAGATGAATCTAAACGGAATACTTTATACAACAAATATTTCATCGGATAGTTTTTATGAAAGTGAATGGGCAAAGGATATTGTTGCATATTTAAGAGCTGCAACTAATAACCGTTCTGTTGATGTAATGGGCAGGATAATCAATAAACCCGAAAGAAATCTTGACAGGGATGATATTAATTCAGATATGGCGAATTCCGAAAACTACGAAAAGCTACTTAAAGAGCTAAACAGAATTTCAAATATGAGTAGTTTTGCCGCGGTTAATTATATATATAAGCGGATTGGCTATGAAAGCTATATATATAAGAGACTTTCCTCAAAGGGATATTCTAATGAAAAAATAAAAGAGTTGTTAGATCAGATACTTGAAAAAGCAAAGCTATATGAAAACATTAATGATTGGCTCTTTTTCATTGATTCTGTTTATGAGGCAAATAACATGGATAACCTTGAATCAAGGGTTAATCTGCTTACGGCACATTCATCAAAAGGTCTTGAATTTAACACTGTTTTTATTGTTGGACTACAGGAAGGTATTTTTCCGCATGATAAAGCTCTTACAAAGGAAAATATTGAAGAGGAACGAAGATTATTATATGTTGCCATGACAAGAGCCAAAACAGATTTATTTGTAGTAGGAAGAGGCGAATACAAGTACGGAAAGCGAATTTCAAGATTTATAAGCGAACTGGAGGAAAAATAGATATAAAAGAGTTCAACTTAAACGATTAAAATCGTGACAAAATGTATTGATTTGAAGTATAATAAGTATGTATGTGCGTATAGAATTATTTTTAGATTAAAAATTAGAAATTAAGCTGAATTTGGAGACAAGATGGATATTTTTTCACTAATTATGGTTGCCGGTGGGCTTGCGTTTTTCCTGTATGGAATGAGTATCATGTCGACAGGACTTGAGCGTATGGCAGGCGGTAAGCTTGAAAAGCTGCTTAAGTCAATGACTGATAATGTATTTAAGAGCTTACTGCTTGGTGCGGGTATTACAATTGCAATCCAGTCATCCTCTGCAACAACGGTAATGTTAGTCGGACTTGTTAACTCAGGTATTATGACTATTGAACAGTCAGTAGGAATAATTATGGGCTCTAACGTAGGTACTACACTTACGGCATGGCTTTTGTCACTTGTAGGGCTTGAGTCAAGTAATATGTTTCTTAAGCTTTTAAAGCCTGAGAATTTTTCACTTATTTTCGCATTAATAGGTATTCTTCTTATAATGACAAGTAAAAAGCAGAAAAAGAAGAGTATCGGTTCTATCTTAATCGGCTTTGCAATATTAATGTATGGTATGAAGCTTATGAGTGATGCTGTTGCTCCACTTGCAGATATGCCTGAATTTGCACAGGTTCTTACGGCCTTTAGAAATCCACTTATTGGTGTATTAATTGGTGCACTTGTCACAGGAATAATCCAAAGCTCAGCTGCTTCTGTCGGTATTTTACAGGCACTTGCATTAACTGGCTCAATTACATATGGAATGGCTATTCCTATTATCATGGGTCAGAATATTGGTACATGTGTAACATCACTTATTTCAAGTATTGGTGTTAACAAAAATGCTAAAAAGGTTTCTGTTGTACATATTTCATTTAACTTAATAGGTACTGTTGTATTTATGATAATTTATTCCGTATGCAGAGGATTATTAGAAGTATCATTACTTGAAAGTCCAATTAACTCATTCGGGATTGCAGTAGTTCATTCAATATTTAATATTGGTACAACAGTAATACTTGTTCCGTTTAATAAATTACTTGTACTTATTGCTAACCTTGTAATTCCTGGGAATGGTGAAGACGAGGAGTCAACAATCATTCTTGATGAAAGACTTCTTGCAACTCCTTCAATCGCTATTTCAGAGGCTAATTCAGCAGCTGCGGAAATGGCTAGAATTGCAAAATCAGAAATTATCAGAGCTTTAGACATCATGGTTAAATACGATGAAGATAAAGCAGAAGAAATAGTTCATCTTGAGAACAGGCTTGATTCATATGAAGACGCAGTTGGTTCATATATGGTTAAGCTTAACGGTACACAGCTTTCTGAGTCGGACTCTCTTGAATCTAATAAAATTCTTTATGCAATTGGCGATTTTGAAAGACTTGGAGATCATGGTGTAAATATTATGTATTCAATAAGGAAGGCATATGAAGCTAATCTTGAATTTACAGCTGATGCGAAGGAAGAGATTGCAGTTCTTGTTGATGCAGTAAAGGAAATCGTTTATCTTGCAACACAGGCATATATAGGCAATAATATCAATACTGCAATATGTGTAGAACCGCTTGAACAGGTTATAGATAATATTGTATTATCAATGAAATCCCGTCACATGGTCAGATTAAAGGAGGGCAAATGCTCGATTGATATGGGATTTATATTACAGGATATTCTTCTTAACTGTTCAAGAATATCAGACCATTGCTCTAATATTGCAGCCGCAGTAATAGAAATATATGAAAGACATTCATATGACACACATAAATATCTTAACACCGTTAAGTCGGGAGATAAGATTTTTGATAATTTATTTGAAGATTACAGTGAGAAATATTCTATTGAATAGTATAAGTAATAGGAGAAAGTAAAATGTCAGATACTAATATGCCTGTTGGATATCCTGAAGAGGAAATGAATGTAGAATTAAGACTTGATGATGGCAGAACTGTAATGTGTGAAGTGGTCACAATATTTGAAGTCGGAGGCGCCGATTATGTGGCACTTGCACCACGTGATCAAAACCTTACCGATCCTGAACAGGAAGTATGGTTTTACAGATATTCCGAAAATCCTGACGATCCTAATGAACAGCCTGTGCTGGGATATATTGATGACGACCTTGAATATGAGATAGTACTTGATGCATTTGAGGAATACCTTGACAATCAGTATTTTGACGAAGTCTGAATATGCTTGAGTTAAATTATCTTTCGATATCAAAATCAAATAATACGCAGTATGGTGTTTTTAAGCAGGGAGACGATTATGTTTTTACCTGCGCTTTTGATGTAAAAGATTCGCTTATTCTTGTTATTTCAGATGTTAAAGATGAAATTGAAATTAAGATTCCGATTGATGAATTTAAGTATTACGGAAAGATTTATTCCCTTGTTGTTTCAGGTCTTAATTTAAAGAAATTCAAATATTATTACATTTGTGATGATGTTATATGCATGGACCCATATGCTAAGAAGAAATGCTTAAAGAGAACATTCGGAAAACCGTATTCTTACACAGATGAAGATAGCATTATTGCCAATAATGAAGCTTTTTTTTCAACAGATGATTATGATTTTGAGAACGATAAAAGGCCATTGATTAATCACTCTGATGTAATTGCATATGAGCTTCATGTAAGGGGATTTACAAAGCATACATCGTCTAAAGTAAAAGGAAAAGGCTGTTTTTTAGGCATAATAGAAAAAATACCGTATTTTCTTGAGCTTAATATTAATCAGATAGAGCTGATGCCTTCATATGACTTTTATGAATTTGATAAGACAGATGTTATTAGTGAAGAAGGCTGTGAAAAGCTTAATTACTGGGGATATAAGAGCGGTAATTATTTTTGCCCGAAATACGAATATTCATATTCTAAAGATGCAGTATCTGAGTTTAAGGATATGGTAAAAGCGCTTCACAAGGCAGGAATTGAAATCATTATGCAGATGTATTTTTCTTCCGACACAAAGCATACACTTATTATTGATTGTTTAAGGTATTGGTACACAGAATACCGGGTTGATGGATTCCATGTTATCGGGCCTAAAATTCCTTCGGAATTAATAATGAATGATGATGTATTGATCGAGGCTAAGCTTTTAATAAATAACATAAATAAAGACGATTATGACATATTATCATTATATAAATCTTCAAATGTAATTGATGTAAATGATGGATTTATGGTTGCGATGCGCAGATTTTTAAAGGGAGATTCAGGCTCTCTTAACAGCTTTGTGTATTACAACAGATTAAATTCTATAGATTACAGAACGATCAATTACATTACTAAGTATGAAGGCTTTACTCTTAACGATTTAGTATCGTATGAGCGTAAGCATAATGAGGATAACGGAGAAAATAATAACGATGGAAATGACGAGAACTTTAGCTGGAACTGCGGAATAGAAGGCAAATCAGCTAAAAATTCGATTGTTAAATTAAGAACGCGTCAAATTAAAAACGCGCTTTGCCTGCTCTTTTTGGCGCAGGGAACTCCTATGTTATTCATGGGCGATGAGTTTATGAATACTCAAAAGGGAAATAATAATCCATATTGCCAGGATAATGATGTTACATGGCTTAACTGGAAGCTTAATAAAACAAGTGAAGAGATTTTATCGTTCACTAAAATGCTTACTTCATTCAGGAAGAACAGTAAAATTCTTCATCAGAATAAAGAATTAATGAATATGGATTATATACAGTGCGGAAATCCGGACATATCATATCATCAGGAAATGGCTTGGAAATCTGATTTAAGTAATTATCATATCCATATCGGAATTATGCTTGAAGGACAGTATTCAGAATCGGGAGATGAAGATACTTTATACATTACATACAACATGCATTGGGAAAATCATGTTTTTGCTCTGCCGAGACTAAAGGATTCGCTTGAATGGGAACTTGTATTCACAACAGCGACAAATGAAGAGTCAGAAGAAATAAAAGCTGATTTACTTAATTCACAAGATGAAATATGTGTATTCAAAAGGTCTGTAGTAGTATTAAGAGCAAAGCACAGGCCATTAAGGAGGATAAATAAATGATAGATAATGAGAAAGTCCTGTTTTCCGGGATGCAGGCCACAGGTAATCTTACGCTTGGAAATTACCTTGGAGCGTTAAAGAACTGGGTTAAGCTAAGCGATGAATATTTATGCTTTTATTCAGTAGTTGATTTGCATTCTATTACAGTAAGACAGGATCCGGCGGAGCTTAGAAAACGAGCAAGAGCACTTTTGACACTGTACATAGCTGCAGGTATCGACCCGTTTAAGGCATGTATTTATTTTCAGTCACATGTAAGTGGTCATGCGGAACTTTCATGGATATTAAACTGCTTTACATATATGGGTGAATTAAACAGAATGACGCAGTTTAAGGATAAATCAGCAAAGCATGCTGATAATATTAATGCCGGATTATTTACATATCCTGTACTTATGGCTGCAGATATATTATTATATCAGGCCGATGTCGTTCCTGTTGGAGTCGACCAGATGCAGCATTTGGAATTAACAAGAGATATAGCACAGAGATTTAACGGTATTTTTGGTGATATTTTTACTATTCCTGAGGCTTACATCGGAAAGCAGGGCGCTAAGATTATGTCATTACAGGACCCTTCAAAGAAGATGTCTAAATCAGATGAAAATCCGAATGCAAGCATTTACCTTATGGATGATACTGATACTATAATGAGAAAATGCAAGAGAGCAGTGACTGATTCTTTAGCAGTTGTTGCATATTCAGATGATCAGCCGGGAGTTAAGAATCTTATTGATATATATTCTTCATGTACAAACAAAACTCCTGCTGAAGTGGAAAAAGAATTCGAAGGAAAGGGATACGGAGACTTTAAGATGGCTGTAGGAGAGTCTGTAGTTTCAGTATTAAAGCCACTTCAGGATAGATATTATGAATTGTCAAAGGATAAAGCTTATATTGACAAGGTGATTAAGGAAAACGCAGAAAAAGCTGATTATTACGCACAAAAAACGCTAAGAAAGGTTAAGAAAAAAGTTGGTTTTCCTGAGGTACCAAGAATATAATTAGTATTACTTTTAAGTAATAACTAAACGTTATTTTTTTATAAATTAAAAGCGGTCTTATAGGACCGCTTTTAGTTTTATATTAATGTGTATTATTCGCTTTTAACGTCTTTCCAGAGATCGTTATATAATTCGTCAGCATCCTCGCCTAAATATACGTATGTTTCTAGACCCTTGTGTTTTGTGAGGTCAGGGAATGCGATTTCATTATTCTGTAAATCCTCATCCATTAATGCTTTAGCTCCATCATTAGGAGTTCCGTATGTAATATAGTCGAAATTCTTAAGTGCGATTTCTGGCTTAAGCATAAAATCAATCCATTTAAGAGCGTTTTCATAGTTTGGAGCATTTTTAGGAATTACCCATGAATCAATCCATACATTTGTACCTTCCTCAGGAATTACAAATTCAAGGTCCTCGTTCTCACGCTGTGTATAGATAGCCTCTCCTGAATAAATAACGCCGATTGCAGCTTCATTTCCAATCATTTTGTCTCTTACCTGGTCAACTACATATGCCTGAACTAAAGGCTTTTGCTCAATGAGCTTATTCTTACACTGTTCAAGCTCATCTTTGTCTGTTGAGTTCATTGAATATCCAAGCATTTTCTGGGCAACCATGAAAGCATCTCTTACAGAATCCTGCATAAGAATATTGTCCTTGTATTCTTCGTTCCATAAATCGGCCCATTTTGTTGGAGCAGAGGAAACCATTGTTTTGTTGTATAAAATACCAACCGTTCCCCAGCAATATGGAACTGAATATTTGTTTTCAGGGTCAAATTCCTTTGACATTTCCATATACTGTGATCCAATCTGATCTATATTTGACAGTTTTGAAAAATCAATTTCCTGTAACAAATCGTTCTCAATCATTTTACTTATCATATAATCAGAAGGGCAGATTACATCATACTGTGAAGCACCTGATTCAACCTTCGGATACATGATTTCGTTTGTTTCAAACTCATCATAAATAACTTTGATTCCTGTTTCTTCTTCAAACTGGGTTATAACCTCAGGGTCAATATATTCACCCCAGTTATAAACAATTACCTCACCGTTTGAAGACGTTTTGTTGTCGCTACACCCTGTAAGTAACGAAGCTGTAAGTACAAGGCTAAGCATTAATGACACTACTTTTCTCATCTTTTTTCCTCCTCATTTTTTCATAAATGACATTTATATAATTATTTATACTGTTTTTACTTTCTGCTCATCCTTTGATTTATTTGGAAGAGAATTAATTAAAATGAGTAAAATAAACACACTTAAGAATATTATTGAAGACAGTGCGTACATTTCAGGTTTAATACCTTTTTTGACCTCTGTATATATTTTTGTTGATAAGGTATCAAGTCCCGGTCCTTTATTAAAGTGAGTAATGATAAAGTCATCAAGAGACATAGTAAAGGCAAGCATAAATCCCGATAAAACGCCTGGGAATATATCAGGAAATACTACTTTGAAAAAGGCATATACAGGCGTTGCACCAAGGTCAAGTGCTGCTTCATATGTCGACACATTTGTCTGCTTAAGTTTTGGCATTACTGACAATATTACGTATGGAATATTAAACGTAATATGAGATATAAGTACAGTCCCAAATCCGAATCTGACAGAAAATGCAATAAATAAAAGCATTAGTGAAATACCTGTAACTATGTCGGCATTAAGCATAGGGATATTAGTGACGCCCATATATACGGAACGAACTTTTTTGTTCATGCTGTTTATTGCAATTGAAGCAATTGTTCCAATTATTGTAGCAATAAGTGAAGACAATATTGCAATTATTATCGTATTGTACAAAGCACTCATAATTGCACTGTTATGAAATAGCGATACATACCACTTCGTTGTAAAGCCACCCCATTTAGCTCTTGTCTTTGAAGAATTAAAAGAGAGTACGATCAATGTAACAATTGGTGCATATAAAAATATAAAAATAAGTGCAACATATAGTTTCTTAAGAAGTTGTCCCGATTTTTTTGTGTTCATCATAATATCGAGCCTCCTTCTTTATCATATTTATTTGAAATGAAAATGCTGATTACGATGAATATCATTAATACAAAGGATAATCCCGAACCCGCATTCCAGTTGTTAGCCTGCTTGAATTCCTGCTCAATAACATTGCCGATAAGAAGTATTTTTGCTCCACCGAGTAAGTCTGAAATAACGAAAGTAGTAAGAGCCGGAACAAATACCATTGTAATCCCTGAAATTACTCCCGGAAGAGAAAGAGGGAATATAACTCTTGTAAATGTCTGAATATTATTTGCACCTAAATCCTTCGCAGCGTTTATTACATTTGAATCTATTTTAATAAGAGTATTGTAAATAGGAAGGACCATAAATGGCAGGAAGTTATAAACCATACCAAGTACAATGGCTGATGGCGTATTGATGATATTTAATGTAGGCAAATTCAAAAACGTAAGAATACTGTTGATTACACCCGTTTTCTCAAGAAGAGTCTGCCATGCAAGAGTTCTTAATAAAAAGTTCATCCACATAGGAAGAATAAAAATAAATACCATAAAGCTTGACTGATTGACACCAAGCGTTGCTAAGATCATTGCAAGAGGGTATGCAAGCAACAGGCATATTATTGTACTGATAAACGACAGCATAACAGAGAGTCCTAAAGCTTTTAAGTTAGTACTCTCAGAGATTGCTATAATGTTATCAAGCGTAAAGCTACCCGTTTTATCAGTAAAAGCATAGAAGATAACAAGAACAAGCGGTATTAAAATAAAACCTATTGCCCAAACAGAATATGGTGCGGCTAACAGAGTACTTTTATTCTTCAACTGCAATAGCCTCCTCATCCTCAGATTCCGGTTTGTTCATAATCTGTATGTCAAACGGGTCTACATGAATTGAAACCTTTGTTCCTACCGGGAACATGTCGGTAGAGTGAACAAGCCATTCGAATCCGTCGGGAGTAGTCACTTCCATTTCATAATGAACGCCCTTGAATATAATATGCGTAACAACACCGTCTATAGTGCCTTTTCCAGGCTCTAACAGGTCAATGTCTTCGGGCCTTATTACTACGTCAACCGGCGTCATATTTCCAAAACCTGTATCAACACATTCAAAACGTGCACCAAGTATTTCTACGAGCTTATCCTGAATCATTGTTGCAGAGATAATATTACTGTCTCCGATAAAGTCCGCAACAAACGCATTTTGAGGTTCGTTATAAATATCTTCAGGAGTTCCTATCTGCTGAATATATCCCTGATTCATTACAACGATAGTATCAGACATCGTAAGTGCTTCTTCCTGGTCATGAGTTACATATATAAAGGTGATTCCAAGCTCATTTTTTAGTCGGATAAGCTCATATTGCATATCCTGACGTAATTTTAAATCAAGTGCACCTAGCGGTTCATCAAGAAGAAGAACCTTAGGTTCATTAACAATAGCCCTTGCAATGGCAATACGCTGCTGCTGACCACCTGATAAAGAGTCAGGCATTCTGTTTTCATAGCCATCAAGGTTTACAAGCTTAAGTGCATATTTAATTTTATCGTCGATATAGGATTTTGATTTATTTTTGATTTTAAGACCAAAAGCAATATTATCTGCTATTGACATATGAGAGAAGAGTGCATACTTTTGAAAGACAGTGTTAACCTGTCTTTTGTTAGGCGGAACATGTGTAATGTCATGGCCGTCAAATAATATAGAACCTTTATCAGGTGTCTCAAAGCCACCAATCATCCTAAGTGTGGTAGTTTTGCCGCAGCCTGAAGGACCAAGTAATGTTATAAATTCGTTCTCCCGGATATATAAATCAAGCTCGTCGATAACGAGTTGATTATCGAATGATTTAGATATGTTTTTAAGCTCAATTAATCTTTTGCTCATTTCTTACTACCCCGTGTGTTTAATCCATGGCCATAGTTAGTGGCAAACAGCTTATTTGGTACCGCATGTACCTATTATAAAGCAACTTAGAAAATACTATTAAATTTTTATATAAAAGTCAATGAATATTTATATATTTTCAAAAATATGGTAGTATATTTCTTGAACGAAAAACACTGAAAATAAAGTATTGACAGTAATCATTTAAGGACTGAGGAAAATTATGGCAAAAAAGTATATTGCTTATGTTTCAACATATACAAGAAGCAATGACAAAGGAATTCGTATTTATGATGTTGATATTAATAATGGAAGATTAGTTGAGAGGGAAGAGATTGCAATTAAGAACTCCTCGTACTTAACTATTTCCCATAACCAGAAATATATTTACTCAATTACTGATTTCGGAGTAGAAGCATTCAGAATTACTGAAGATTTAGGACTTGAGATGATTAACATGGCTTCAATAAACGGTATGAGAGGCTGTTACATTTCTACCGATTATACTGACAGATATATGTTTGTTGCAGGTTATCATGACGGTAAAATCACCGTCTTGTCTCTTAACGAGGACGGTTCAATCGGTACAATTACCGATGAGGTTTTCCATCAGGGAATGGGAAGTATTTCTGAAAGAACATCAAGACCTCACGTCAGATGCGTCAAGATGACCAGAGATAATAAATACTTATGTGCAACTGATTCCGGAATTGACCACGTTAAAATATATAAATTTGATCAAAATACAGGAACATTAAAGCTTATTGATGCTTTGCGTTCAGAACAGGAATCAGGACCTAAGTACATTAAATTTACTAAGGACGGTAAATTTGCATATGTTATCCACGAAATGAACAATTCAATTGTGGCATACTCATACAAAGATAATAGCGGAAAGCCTGAATTTGAGAAAATACAGAAAATTTCTACTCTTAACGATTATCATTCGGCTGATTCTGCCGCATGTGCGATGAAGTTCAGTAAGGACGGAAAGTTCATTTTCTGTTCTAATGCAGGTGATAACAGTGTCGGTGTATTTGAGATTAATCACGACAACGGAGAATTAAAGAAGAGATTTGTGTTACCAATCAGCGGTGACTATCCTAAAGATATAGCAGTATTCCCTGATAATAAGCATCTTATAAGTCTTAACCATCAGTCCGGCACAATGACATTTTTCAATGTTGACCTTGAAAAAAATATCATAGTAATGAACGGACCTGAAATGAAAGTAAAAGAGGGTAATACAATTACCCTCCTTGAATTTGAATAAAATAATAATTTACATTTGAACGGTAGTCCCCATATTTTCAAGCATTGCATCAAGAATTGTGAGAGCAGCCATAGCTTCGACGACAACTACCGCGCGCGGAACGATTATCGGATCGTGCCTTCCTTTTATAGAAACGGTGATATCTTCACCGTTTTTATTTATTGTTCTCTGTTCTTTTGCAATTGATGGGGTAGGCTTTATTGCGCATCTGAAAACAATAGTTGAGCCATCTGACATTCCACCAAGGACTCCGCCCGAATGATTCGTTTTCTTTGATACATCCTTAATTAAATCAAAGGACTTATTCGAAACATCTTTATTTATGTAGAACTCATCATTATTTTCACTGCCTTTAAGGTTGGCAACATTAAAACCTTCACCAAATTCAATTCCTTTAACGGCGCCAATACTCATTATTGCATATGCAAGTCTTGCATCAAGCTTATCAAATACAGGATCTCCAAGACCGGGATATACTCCATCGATTCTGCATTCAATTATTCCGCCTACGGAGTCTTTTTCCGCTCTTACCTTATCGAGGTATTCCTGAGCTTTTAGTGAAGTTTCCTTATCAGGCATTCTTAAAAGATCTTCTGAAATGTTACTTTTATCAAAATTATCCATATTTATTTCAAATGGACCGATTTGTTTTGCATAAGTTGTAAATTCAACACCAAAAAGACCTAACAGCTTCAGTGCTATGGCTCCGGCTGCAACACGTGCTGTAGTTTCACGCCCTGATGAACGTCCGCCGCCTCTATAGTCCCTGAATCCATACTTTATATCAAAAGTATAGTCGGCGTGACCCGGACGATAATATGAAGCTATTTCTGAGTAATCAGATGATCTTTGCGATTTGTTATAAATGATAAGAGATATAGGAGTTCCTGTTGTTTTGCCTTGAAAGATGCCTGAGAGTATTTCAACCTTATCATCTTCGTTTCGTTGTGTTGCATATTTATTCTGTCCCGGCTTTCTTAAATCAAGATATTTCTGGATATCATCTTCATTAAGCATAAGACCGGCCGGGCAACCGTCTATTACAACACCAAGAGCTTGGCCGTGAGATTCACCCCATGTCATTACTTTGAATTTTTTTCCAAATGTTGAGCCTGCCATTATAAATCCTGCCTTATATCTTTTTAAAAATAAAATTACTTCAATATAATACTATATATATTTTTTCATTGCAAAATATGGTAGACATTATATAAAAGTGTTACAATGCACAAGTGAGAGTTCTCTTTCTTTTTTGACTTTTCAATAAGATTATTGGACTAAGAACGGGAAAACTCTCTTTTTTATTTTATTATAGAGGTGGAAATGAGTAAATACACAGTTATAGCAAGAGAAGGAAATGCAAAAAGCGCACATTTTGAAACTGTTCACGGAACAGTTGAGACGCCTGTATTTATGAACGTCGGTACGGCAGCGGCAATTAAAGGGGCTGTATCAACTGATGATTTGCATGATTTAAAGACACAGATTGAACTTTCAAACACATATCATCTTCATGTAAGACCCGGAGACAAATTAATAAAGGAATTGGGCGGTTTACATAAGTTCATGGTTTGGGACAAGCCGATTTTAACAGATTCGGGCGGATTTCAGGTGTTTTCGCTAAGTTCACTTAGAAAAATCAAAGAAGAAGGTGTGACATTTAATTCTCATGTTGATGGCAGAAAAATATTTATGGGGCCTGAAGAGAGCATGAGAATCCAGTCAAATCTTGCATCTACAATTGCAATGGCATTTGATGAATGTGCACCGGCACTTGCAGATAAAAGATATGTGAATGACTCTGTATTAAGAACGACAAGGTGGCTAAAACGTTGTAAAACGGAAATGGATAGGCTTAATTCGCTTGAAGATACAATTAATAAGGAACAGATTTTATTTGGAATTAATCAGGGTGCCATTTATAAGGATATAAGAATAGAACATGCAAAGGCCATTTCGGATTTGGACTTAAAAGGCTATGCAATAGGCGGACTTGCAGTCGGTGAGTCTCATGAGCAGATGTATGAAACTATCGAAGCAGTAATTGATTACCTTCCTAAAGATAAGCCTACTTACCTTATGGGAGTAGGAACTCCTGCTAATATATTGGAAGGTGTAGACAGAGGAATAGATTTCTTTGATTGTGTATATCCATCAAGAAACGGAAGGCACGGACATGTGTATACAAATAATGGTAAACTTAATTTATTTAACGCACAATATGAAAAAGATATGACACCGATTGATGAGACATGTTCATGTAAAGTATGTAAAACATATTCAAGAGCATATATAAGACATTTATTAAAGGCAAAGGAAATGCTTGGCATGAGATTATGTGTTATGCATAATTTGTATTTTTATAACACGATGATGGAAGAAATCCGTGATGCAATAAGAGGTGGATATTTTAAATCATATAAAGAAGATAAACTTAAAAAAGTGAACGGTGAAACTTGATAACTAATATGTTTATCTTCTTGTTAAAACAGACTAAATATTGTATTATTTGTAGAGTGCGGTAAATTACGCAAATTATGTATTTTTTAATGAGGAGGACAATATGTCGATTATATTAAGTAACACAACAGGATTAAATTCACAGGGTGGATTAATACTTATTATTTATGTAGTTCTCATTGGTGGAATGTTTTATTTACTTTCAAGACCACAGAAGAAGGAACAGAAGAGAATTCAGGCTATGCTTGCTGAGCTTGCAATCGGAGATACAATTCTTACAACTTCAGGATTTTATGGAGTAGTTATTGATATAGCAGAAGATGCTGATACAGTTATTGTAGAATTCGGTAATAACAAAAACTGCCGTATTCCGATGCAGAAGTCAGCAATTGTTCAGGCAGAAAAGCCTGGTGCGGTAAGCGAAACAAAGTAATGGTTCCGGGAGACTAATATGAAGAGTGATGCAGTAAAGAAAGGTGCTCAGCAGGCACCGCACAGATCCCTTTTTAATGCATTGGGATACACAAAGGAAGAAATGGATAGGCCGTTAGTAGGTATTGTAAGCTCATATAATGAGATAGTACCGGGGCATATGAATATCGATAAAATTGTAAACGCTGTTAAGTTGGGCGTTGCAATGGCAGGCGGAACACCTGTTGTATTTCCGGCAATTGCAGTATGTGACGGAATTGCAATGGGACATTCGGGTATGAAATATTCGCTTGTTACCAGAGATTTGATTGCCGATTCAACAGAATGTATGGCACTTGCACATCAGTTTGATGCTTTAGTAATGGTTCCAAACTGTGATAAAAATGTTCCGGGATTATTAATGGCGGCAGCACGAATTAATGTTCCGACTATATTTGTTTCAGGCGGACCTATGCTTGCAGGTCGTGTTCATGGTAAAAAGACATCATTATCAAGTATGTTTGAAGCTGTAGGTGCTCATGCGGCCGGAACAATTGATGATGAAGAGCTTAGATACATGGAAGAAAAAGTGTGTCCTACATGTGGCTCATGTTCGGGAATGTATACTGCAAACTCAATGAACTGTCTTACAGAGGCTTTAGGAATGGGACTTAAAGGAAATGGTACTATTCCTGCAGTATTTTCAGAGAGAATAAGACTTGCTAAGCATGCCGGAATGAAGGTTATGGAGCTTCTTGAAAAGAATATTCGTCCAAGAGACATTATGACTGAGAAAGCATTTATTAATGCACTTACAGTTGATATGGCTTTAGGATGTTCAACCAATTCAATGCTCCATCTCCCTGCAATTGCACATGAGGCGGGAGTTAACCTTAATGTTGATATTGCAAATGAAATATCAGCAAGGACACCTAACCTTTGTCATTTGGCACCGGCAGGTCCTACATATATTGAAGATCTTAATGAAGCAGGCGGCGTATATGCTGTTATGAACGAGCTTAATAAGAAGAATCTTCTTAATCTTGATTGTATTACCGTTACAGGAAAGACGGTAGGAGAGAATATTAAGGGATGCATTAATACAGATCCGGAAATAATAAGACCTGTTGAGAATCCATATTCCGTTACAGGCGGTATTGCTGTTCTTAAAGGAAATCTTGCTCCTGACTCAGCAGTTGTTAAGCGTTCTGCAGTAGTCCCGGAAATGCTTGTTCATGAAGGCCCTGCAAGAGTATTTGACTGTGAGGAGGATGCAATTACTGCAATTAAGTCAGGTAAAATCGTTGCAGGCGATGTAGTAGTTATCAGATACGAAGGACCAAAGGGTGGTCCTGGAATGAGAGAAATGCTTAATCCAACATCTGCGATTGCAGGTATGGGACTGGGTTCAAGTGTAGCTTTAATTACAGACGGCAGATTTTCAGGTGCTTCAAGAGGAGCGTCTATTGGGCATGTATCACCGGAAGCAGCTATTGGAGGACCAATTGCATTTGTTGAGGAAGGTGATATTATCAAAATCAATATTCCTGAAAATACACTTGATTTCGTTATCTCTGATGAAGAACTTGCTAAGAGAAAGGCAGCTTTTGTTCCTAGAGAACCAAAGATTAAAACAGGATACCTTTCAAGATATGAAAAGCTTGTTACAAGTGCTGATAAAGGTGCAATCCTTAAAATATAGTCTTAGGAGAGAGTTGGGTTTATGTTGTTAAAAGGTTCTGAAATAGTTATGGAGTGTCTCCTTGAACAGGGAGTGGATACAGTATTTGGCTATCCGGGAGGCACAATACTTAACATTTACGATGAATTATATAAGTATAGTGACAGAATAAATCATATATTAACAAGTCACGAGCAGGGTGCAAGCCATGCTGCTGATGGCTATGCAAGGTCAACAGGTAAAGTCGGTGTATGTATGGCAACAAGTGGTCCCGGGGCAACAAACCTTGTTACAGGAATAGCTACTGCATATATGGATTCTGGTCCAATTGTTGCTATTACATGTAATGTTACAGTTCCACTTCTTGGTAAAGACACCTTCCAGGAAATTGATATTGCAGGCGTTACGATGCCTATCACAAAACATAATTTTATTGTAAAAGACGTTAAAATATTAGCAGATACAATAAGAAAAGCATTTGCAATAGCTAAAACCGGAAGACCGGGACCTGTACTTATTGATATTACTAAAGATGTTACAGCAGCAAGCTGTGAGTACACTAAAGTTGATGCCGGTTCATATAAGCTTGCAAAAAAAGTACCTGTTGCCGATGATAAGTCAATCGATAAGGTTGCCACAATGATTTCTAAATCAAAAAAACCTATGATTTTTGTCGGTGGAGGAATAAATATTTCAGGTGCAAGTGAAGAACTTAAAGAACTTGCAGAAAAGATTGACTCACCTGTCTGTGATTCGATGATGGGTAAGGGCGCATTTTCCGGAAGGCATGAGTTATATACCGGAATGCTTGGAATGCACGGAACTAAAACTTCTAACTATGGTGTTACAAACTGTGACTTACTTCTTGCAATCGGCGTAAGATTTTCGGACAGAGTTACAGGAAATGTTAAAAAATTTGCACCAAAGGCTAAGATTGTTCATATTGATATTGATCCGGCTGAAATCAATAAAAATATCAGCACTGATGCACATATTATCGGCGATGCAAAGGATATTATTAAAAGGCTTGCTGAAAAGATCGATAAAATGGACCATTCAGAGTGGGTTGGTGAGCTTAAAGAACATGCTAAGAATAATCCGATTCCATCTCCTAATAAAGACAGACTTGATTGTCCGTACATTTTAGAGACACTTTCTGATAAGACAAACGGAGAAGCAATTGTATGTACAGAGGTTGGACAGCATCAGCTTTGGACATCGCTTCATTATAAGTTTTCAAAGCCAAGAACATTAATTAGTTCGGGCGGACTTGGTACAATGGGATATGGTCTTGGTGCTGCAATCGGTGCAAAGGTAGGTAATAAGGATAAAACTGTTATCAATATTGCAGGCGATGGATGCTTTAGAATGAATATGATAGAGCTTATGACTGCGGCAAGAAACAAACTTCCTATTATTGAAATTGTCATTGATAACAGAGTGCTTGGAAATGTACGTCAGTGGCAGACACTGTTTTACGGCAAGAGATATTCCAATACCGTACTTGACGATGGCACCGACTTTATCAAAATTGCAGAAGGAATGGGTGCAAAGGCTAAGCTTATTACTACTAAGGAAGAGTTTGACAAAGCAATAGATGAAGCACTTAATGAAAAAGATACACCTATAGTACTTGACTGTATGATTGATCCTGATGATAAGGTATGGCCAATGGTTGCACCGGGTGCACCGATTAATGAGAATCTTAATGAGAATGATTATTAATAAATGTGATAGGAGATTATGAAAATGAGTAGAGTTTACAATTTTTCAGCAGGTCCGGCAGTTTTACCTGAAGAAGTATTAAAAGAAGCTGCAGATGAGATGATGGATTATAAGGGAAGTGGAATGTCTGTCATGGAAATGTCTCACAGAGGAAAAATCTTTGATGGCATTATCAAAGAAGCTGAGGCAGATCTTCGTGACATTATGAATATCCCTGATAATTACAAGGTTTTATTCCTTCAGGGAGGAGCATCGCAGTTCTTTGCAGAAGTTCCTATGAATATGATGAAGAATAAAAAAGCCGGATATATCATTACAGGTCAGTGGGCTAAAAAGGCTTTCCAGGAAGCTAAAATCTATGGTGAAGCAGTTGAGCTTGCATCATCAGCAGATAAAACTTTCTCATATATTCCTGACTGTTCAGATCTTCCTATTACAGATGATATGGACTATGTTTATATTTGTGAGAACAATACAATTTATGGAACGAAGTTTAAAACATTACCTGATACGAAGGGCAAGGATTTAGTTTCTGACGTTTCTTCCTGCTTCTTATCAGAGCCGATTGATGTGTCAAAGTACGCAGTAGTATATGGCGGTGTACAGAAAAATATCGGGCCTGCAGGTGTTGTTATTGCAATTATCCGTGAGGATCTTATTACTGATGACGTACTTGAAGGTACTCCTACAATGCTTAAGTGGAAAACTCAGGCTGATAATGATTCACTGTATAATACACCACCTTGTTATGGAATTTACATCTGTGGAAAAGTATTTAAGTGGATTAAGAAGATGGGTGGCCTTTCAGCTATGAAAGAGCACAATGAAAAGAAAGCCAAGATTCTTTATGATTTCCTTGATCAGTCAAAGCTCTTCAAAGGAACTGTAGCAAAGGAGGACCGTTCATTAATGAATGTTCCGTTTATAACAGGCTCTGAAGAAATGGATGCAAAGTTTATTAAAGCAGCTGAAAAAGAAGGCTTTGTATCACTTAAAGGCCACAGAACAGTTGGTGGAATGAGAGCTTCAATCTATAACGCAATGCCAATAGAAGGTGTTGTGAAGCTCGTAGAATTCATGGATAAATTCGAGAAGGAGAATGCATAATGTACAAATACGCTTGCCTTAATCCTATCGCATCTGTAGGACTTAATAGATTTACTGTTGATTATGTAAAGACAGAAGATGTTAATGAAGCAGAAGGAATACTTGTCCGTTCTGCAAGTATGCATGAGATGGACTTTAGCGATAACCTTCTTTGTGTTGCAAGAGCAGGTGCCGGAGTGAATAATATTCCTCTTGATGAATGTGCAAAAAAAGGTATTGTAGTATTTAATACGCCTGGAGCAAATGCAAATGCTGTTAAAGAACTAGTATTTGCAGGTATGCTTCTTGCAGAAAGAGATATTATTGGTGGTGTTCAGTGGGTTAAGGATAACGCCAATGATGAAAATATTGCAAAGTCAGCGGAGAAAGCAAAAAAGGCTTTTGCCGGTGGCGAAATCCAGGATAAGAAGCTTGGTGTTATCGGTCTTGGAGCAATCGGTGTTAGAGTAGCCAATGCTGCAAAGCACATGGGAATGGAAGTTTACGGATATGATCCATATATTTCAGTTGCTGCTGCATGGTCACTTTCACGAGATATTAAGCATGTTACTAATATCGATGAAATCTATGAAAAATGCGATATTATCACAATTCATGTTCCTCTTCTTGATTCAACAAAGGGAACAATTTCAAAGGATGCAATAAACAAAATGAAGGAAGGAGTAATTCTTCTTAATTTTGCAAGAGACCTTCTTGTAGATGAACAGGCAGTTCTTGCAGGAATTAAATCCGGCAAAATAAAAAAATACGTTTCTGATTTTGCCAACACGATTACTGCAGGTCAGGAAGGATGTATTGTTATGCCACACCTTGGCGCATCTACTGAAGAAGCAGAGGATAATTGCGCAAAGATGGCTGTTGATGAGGTGAGAAATTACCTTGAAAACGGTAATATTATTAATTCTGTTAACTTCCCTAACTGCGACATGGGTGTATGCAATACAGAGGGACGTATCGCAATACTTCACGCTAATCAGGCTAATATGATTGCAAAATTTTCATCAATTTTTGGTGAGCTTGGCATTAATATTTCTGATTTTACAAATAAATCAAAAGGAAATTATGCTTACACATTGGCGGATGCTGATTCTCCAATTACAGAAGAAATAGCTAAGAAGCTTACTGAAATAGATGGTGTTATCAGAGTAAGAGTCGTAAAATAAGCAGGTGATACAATGAGTGCAGAAGACAGAGAGTTTTTAGATCAGATATATAAATTTATTGATGAAAATCTTAAAGATATGGATTCGGACCCGCAGAAAACACCGGTTTCCGAACAAATTCAGGCATTAAGGCCTATTTTGCAGGAACTTGCAATGAAGTATAAAATGCCTGTTGAAGATGCCTTTATTAAATATATGGATTTAGCCAGTGAAGCTGCGGTCGAAAGAGACAGACTCTTTAAGGAACAATTTGTGGAAGAATAATAAAAAGGATTAGGTGAACGCCTAATCCTTTTTTAACATAATAATCTTATTAGCTTCTATAATTTTAATTTGGTTGATGGGAAAGTATAAACCACAATATATATACAAATTATTCCTTAAAGGGACATTTTATTGTATAATAAGTAAGAATATGCTGTTTTGATAATTGTAAAATAAGAGGTAGACTATATGGCAGTAATTAAACCGTTTAAATCAATAAGACCAAGAAAAGGGCTTGAGGATAAAATCGCAGCACTTCCATACGATGTATACAATAGAAGTGAGGCTAAGCAAGCAGTTAAAGATAATCCGCTCTCATTTCTTAATATAGACAGACCTGAGACACAGTATAATGATGATTTCGATATGTATTCAGATGAAAGCTATCAGACAGCTGCAAGACTTTTAGATGGTATGTTAGAAAGAAACGAATATATTAGGGATGATAAAGCATATTATTATATTTATGAGCTTACTATGAACGGCAGAGCTCAGACAGGAATAGTTGCAGTTGCAAGCGTTGATGACTATATTAACGAAACAATTAAAAAGCATGAAAACACTCGTGCTGATAAGGAATTAGACAGAATAAGACACGTTGATACATTATCGGCACAGACAGGCCCGATTTTTCTTGCATATAAATCAAACGAAGCAATAAATAGTATTGTAGATAAAGTAAAGACTACAGAACCTTTATATGATTTTGTTTCTGATGATTTAATTTCTCACAGAGTATGGATTATTTCCGATTCGGATGATATTTCCTGTATTCAGGATGCGTTTTCAACGATTAATTCGATATATATTGCTGACGGACATCACAGATGTGCAAGTGCAGTAAAAGTTTCATTAAAGAGAAGACAGGAAAAGCCTGATTATACCGGTGATGAGGAGTTTAATTATTTTCTATCGGTTCTTTTCCCTGATAATCAGCTTATGATTATGGATTATAACAGAGTGATTAAGGATTTAAACGGTAAAACAGAAGCAGAGATCATTGATGAGCTTAAGAAGGTCGGAACGCTTGACGAACTCAATTCAGATGATAAGCACCCTAGGGAAAAAGGCGATGTATCTGTATATATTGGCTCTAAATGGTATACATTAAGCTTTAATGATGAGCTTATGGTTGATGATCCTGTAGAAGGACTGGATGTTTCAATTCTTCAAAACAACGTATTAAAGCCGGTTTTTGGAATTATTGATCCAAAGACAGATAAGAGAATTGACTTTGTCGGTGGAATCAGAGGCACCAAAGAACTTGAAAGGAGAGTTAACAGTGACTGTAAGATTGCATTTGCAATGTATCCTACAAGTATTCAGGAGCTTTTTGATGTTGCAGATGCAGGATTGTTAATGCCACCAAAATCAACATGGTTTGAGCCAAAATTAAGAAGTGGTTTGTTTATACATGAAATAGAAAAGTAGTCTTACGGAGAAAATATATGACGAAGAGATTATACAAATTAATGGATTGGGCAAGGATTGAAGGAGTTGTATATTCGGAAGAAGATAATCCGCATGATTTCTTAGGTGTTAAAAAGGAACTGACAGGGTATCTTTTTCAGACTTTTCTACCATACGCAAAAAAGGTAAGTGTTGTAGTAAAAGCCGGAAATGATGCCAAGGAATATCCAATGGAGCTTGTAGATGAGGAAGGCTTTTATGCAGCTTATGTGACCAAGCTTCAGGCATTTGATAAGATAAAATACTATTATAATGTTACAAAAGAGGACGGCACAGTTACATTAATTGATGATCCATACCGTTTCAAGTCTACGATTGATGATAATGTTCTTCGTAAGTTTAATGCAGGAATCTGTTATGACATATACAATTACCTCGGTGCTCACGTGAAAACAATTGACGGAGTCAAGGGCACAGCCTTTGCTGTATTTGCACCTAATGCAATAAGAGTATCGGTAATCGGTGATTTTAACGGATGGGACGGCAGAATTCACCAGATGAGGAGACTTTCTGATTCGGGCGTTTTTGAAATATTTATCCCCGGAGTAAAGCCATATGATGCCTATAAATATGAAATAAAGTTTAAAGGCTCTGCAATTGCTATAAAGTCTGACCCATATGGTTTTATGTCTAAGCTTAGACCGGGTAATGATTCGGTAGTTGCTGATATGAAGTCATTTGACTTTACGGATAAGGAATGGATTAAAAACCGCAGAGCTGTCAGGACAGATGAGCCTATGGCAATTTATGAAGTCAGTCTTTCTTCATTTGAAGCTGATGAAGGCTCTAAATTCCCTAATTACATGGAAATTGCCAATGAGCTTTGTGAATATGTCAAGAAGGAAGGATATACACATATTGAGATTACACCGGTAATGGAGTATCCGCTTGATGAATCATTAGGATTCCAGACGATCGGTTATTTTGCTCCTACAAGAAGATATGGCGAGCCTTGTGATTTTATGTATCTTATAAATCATATGCATGAGAACGGCATAGGTGTAATTCTTGATGTCAATTTTGCATCTTTTCCAAGAGATGACCATGGCCTTTCATATTTTGACGGAACTAATCTTTATGAACATAAGGATGAAAGACAAGGACTTACTCCTGACAAGAAAATGTGCATATTCAATTATGGCAGAAAAGAAGTTTCAAATTATCTTATTTCATGCGCGCTGTTTTGGATAAATGTTTATCATGCAGATGGAATTAAGATAAATGATGTCGCTAAAATGGTCTATCTTGATTATGATAGAAATGAGAATGAATATGTTGCCAATATTTATGGCGGAAATGAAAATTTAGAAGCGATTGACCTTTTGAAGCATTTGAATTCCATCAATGAAAAAATGAAGTTAAATGCAATGATAATAGCTGATGGAAACGGATATTATCCGATGCTGACAGAGAAGCTCTCAAACGGTGGCCTTGGATTTTCATATGCCTTTAATACGGGATTTTCTGATAACCTGACAGATTATATTTATAAAGATGTTCCGTCAAGAAAGTATCACTATGATGAATTGACGCACACTACAGCGTATGCATATTCCGAAAACTATATATTACCTCTGTCACATTGTAATTCTTTTGATGCAGGTGGTTCTCTTTTATATAGAATTTTGGGAGATGACAAATATAAAGCTGCTAATTATAAAGTATTGCTTGGATATTTATTTACATATCCCGGTAAAAAGCTCGTATTTAAGGAGCAATTACCTAAAGAAATTAATGAATTAATAGGAAATTACAATAAGGATTTATTAAACCTTTACAAAGAAACAAAGGCACTCTATGAGCTAGACGGCAGTAGTGAAGGCTTTGAGTGGCTTGAAAATATATCATCGGAAAAGAATATACTTTCATTTATCAGAAAATCAAAGTCTGGGGAGATGGTACTTGTTGTCTGCAATTTTTCAGATGAGTCATATGAAAAGCATAAATTATCGGTTCCTTTCTTCGGTAAGTACAAAGAGATATTCAATTCTGACTCGGCCTCTTATGGTGGAAGCGATTTCATTAATAAGAGATTAAAGACATCTAAAAAAGAAAAGAATGCCTTTAGGGACGATTATATCAGTATAAATGTACCACCACTTGGAATCAGTATTTTTAATTGCACTAAGGTTTCAGAATAAATGTAAAGTTAACGTTTTATATGACGCAAAACGCTGATTTATTGCGATAATACAGCGATTATGATAGAATAAATCGGATATGGTTTTATTTTTGAGGATATAATAATGACAATAGTTCAGGCAATAATATTAGGAGTTATACAAGGGCTTACCGAGTTTTTACCGGTATCAAGTTCAGGGCATCTTGCCATTATGAAGAACATTTTAAGAATGGATTTGGAAACAGGCGCCTTATATGATGTATTATTGCATGTTGCAACACTGGTTGCCATCTGTATTGTAATGCGTAAGGACATTGTTAAACTGATTTTGGAGTTTATTTCAATAGTAAGGGATGTCTTCACGAATTTTCTTATTTTTATAGACAGAATTACACATAAAGATGACCAGTATTATATTAAAATAATGTCTTCTGCATACAGAAGATTTGTTGTATTGATTATAGTTTCATCTATACCGACTGCCATTATTGGTTTTTTACTTAATGACATTATTGAAACAGTAGAGAATGAACTGCTGGTTCCCGGAATATGTCTTATTGCAACCGCTGTAATTATTTTGATTTCGGATTTTCTTGCTGATGGTACGAAAAAGCCAAAAGATGCCACAGTATATGATGCATTCGCAATAGGAACGGCACAGGGAATTGCAACACTTCCTGGATTATCAAGATCAGGAACTACTATAACAGCATGTATTCTCTGTGGATTCGACAGAAAGTTTGCAGTTAAATATTCATTTATTATGTCTATGCCTGCGATTTTTGGTGCATTGATTCTAAAGCTGTCAAAGATTTCTTCTGAGACAGTTACGGGAGGCGATATTGCAGTTTATATTGTCGGTATGGTTATAGCAGCTGTAGTTGGTTATTTTGCATTAATCTTTACTACAAAGTTAGTACAGAAAAAGAGTTTTAAATACTTTGCATTTTATTGTTTCGGAATAGGGGTCGTTTCAATAATTGCATATATAATAAGTTTTTAATCTTTCGGTTCATAAGAGGGATGTGAATTGAATGAAAAATAGGGGGAAGTATGGCTACAAGGTCTACAGGTTCAGGCAAAAGTACAAGCCGGAACACTAAGAAGGGTGCCACAAAGACAAACACGAAACGTGGCAATACAAAAAGAAAAAAGAAAGATATTGCGAATCTTGTTACCGTTGATGACAGTATACGTGATGAAGCGGTGCTTTTATGCATTTTAGGCGTCAGCATATTGATTTATCTTGCTTTATTTGGCATACTCGGTTCATTTGGTAAGGTTCTTCAGGGATTCTTTTTTGGCGTTTTTGGAATAGTATCATATATTGTACCGGTTGTGATTTTCTTTTCGGCTGCATTCTATATATCTAACCGAGGAAAAAGTGTCGCATATATTAAGGTTATTTTTGCCTTTGTTTTATTGCTTATTCTTATGTCTTTATCTGAGCTTATGTTTGATAAGGACTTTAGTGCAGTAAAAATTACGGAGTATTATACTCATTGCAGTGAAGCACATAAGGGCGGCGGAATAATCGGTGGAATTATCAGCAGTGTACTTACTAAAACTATCGGAACACCGGGAACATATATTGTATTAATTGTTCTTTCGATTGTTGCAATTGTACTTATTACAGAAAGATCATTTTTCTCAGGAGTTAAACACGGCTCGGAAACAATATATAATTCGTCAAAGGATTATTCTATAAAATATAAAGACAGACGTGACGAAAAGAGAAGAATAAGAGAAGAGCATAACAGACAACGCCTTATTGAAAAGGAAGAATTAAGAAAAGATAAAGTAGTCTCAGGTGTAATGCTTAATACAAAGCTGACTCCACCTGTTGAAGATGCTGACGATATACATGAGATTAAAGGCGATGGCAGCATTTCTGATGTTGATGTCACTAAATGGTCAAGAAATGATATTAACGAAGCAGAAAATCTTGAGGCTGTTACGCCTAATATAAATATTCGTACAATTCATAATATTGAAATTGATGACGAGAAAGAATTTAGGATTAGTAAGCCATTCATTTCCGATGTCACAGATGATGATGAAATTATTTCATATTCCGATAATAATGATTCAAATGTGTATGAAGATAGTTACGCTAACACTACATTAAACGGCAAAATTAATATTACAGGTGAGAATATTGTCGGACATGGCGAAATAAAGGAAAAAGAAAAACAGACAGAATACGAAGATTCTTTTATTAAGTCGGAAAACCTGAAACCGATTAAAAAGCCTGTCAGGAAAAAAAGTGTATATAAATTCCCGCCTATCACTTTGCTTAAGTCGGTTGCTAAAAATGTAAATACAGAATCAGTAGCAAAACTTAGGGAAACGGCGGCAAAGCTTCAGACAACACTTAAGACTTTTGGTGTAAATGTTACTATAACAGATATTGCACAAGGCCCGTCAGTAACACGATATGAGATGCAGCCTGAAGTCGGAACAAAAGTTTCTAAAATTACAAATCTTCAAGATGATATTAAGTTAAACATGGCTGCAAGGGATATTAGAATAGAAGCACCAATTCCCGGAAAAGCTGCAGTTGGTATAGAGATTCCCAATAAAGAAGTATCAATGGTTTCATTTAGAGAACTCATTGATTCAAAGGAATTTAAGGAGGCAAATTCAAAGATAAGCTTTGCTGTAGGAAAAGACTTATCGGGTTCAACTGTTGTTGCAGACATAGGTAAGATGCCGCATCTTCTGATTGCCGGTTCTACAGGTTCGGGAAAGTCAGTATGTATAAATACTCTTATTATGAGTATTATTTATAAGGCTACACCTGATGAGGTAAAGCTTATCATGGTTGACCCTAAAGTCGTTGAGCTTTCTGTTTATAATGGAATACCGCATCTTATGATTCCTGTTGTTACAGATCCTAAAAAAGCTGCCGCGGCGCTTAACTGGGGCGTAGCGGAAATGACCGACAGATATAACAAATTTGCTGAATTCGGTGTAAGGGACTTAAAGGGCTACAATAAGAAGCTTGAACAGGTAATGGCTAATGTTAATGAAGCAGAAAGACCAAAGAAACTTCCTCAGATTGTAATTATTGTAGATGAGCTTGCAGACCTTATGATGGTCGCATCAAATGAAGTTGAAGCTTCAATATGCAGACTGGCCCAGCTTGCCAGAGCAGCAGGTATTCATCTGGTAATTGCAACGCAGCGTCCGTCTGTAGATGTAATTACAGGACTCATTAAGGCTAATATGCCAAGCCGTATCGCATTCGCTGTTTCATCGGGAGTCGATTCGAGAACAATTCTTGATATGAATGGTGCTGAACGTTTGTTAGGAAAGGGCGATATGCTCTTTTATCCTCAAGGCTATACTAAGCCTTCACGAGTTCAGGGTGCATTTATTTCAGATGAGGAAATTAGCGAAATTGTTGACTTTTTAAAGGCAAATTGCGGCGAGGGTTATTATGACGAGGATGTGCTTGCAAAGGTCAATTCGCAGGCTTTGGATTCTAACGGTACAAAGCAGGGCTTAGGTGGAAATAGTCAGGATAACGATTCAGACAAAGACCAGTATTTTATTGAAGCGGCAAGGCTTGTAATAGAACAGGACAAAGCATCAATCGGATATTTTCAGAGAAGATTCAAAATCGGCTTTAACAGAGCTGCAAGAATTATGGATCAGCTTTTTGAAGCAGGCATTGTATCTCAAGAGGAAGGAACAAAACCAAGAAAAGTACTCATGAGTATGGAAGAATTTGAAAATGCTTTAGAACAAGGAGAGTTTTAATGAAAGCAGATATTGAAATCGCAAGAGAAGCTGAAAAATTGAATATTAAAGAGATTGCAGGAAGACTTAATATCAGTGAAGATGATATTGAAATGTATGGAAAATACAAGGCAAAGCTGTCTTCTGAATACTTAAAGTCAATAGAAAATAATGAAGACGGAAAGCTTATTTTAGTTACTGCAATTAATCCGACACCGGCAGGTGAAGGGAAAACTACTACAAGCGTAGGTCTTGCAGATGCTTTTTCAAAACTTAATAAAAAGGTAGTACTTGCATTAAGAGAACCATCACTTGGCCCGTGTTTTGGAATTAAAGGCGGAGCTGCAGGCGGTGGTTATGCACAGGTAGTTCCGATGGATGAGATTAACCTTCATTTTACAGGGGATTTTCATGCTATTACAAGTGCCAATAATCTTTGTGCCGCACTTCTTGACAACCATATCCAGCAAGGAAATGAAAAGAATATTGATACAAGAAGTATCGTATTTAAACGATGTGTTGATATGAATGACAGAGTATTAAGAAATGTTGTTGTAGGACTTGGTTCTAAGACTGACGGCTTTGTAAGAGAAGATCATTTTGTCATTACGGTTGCTTCTGAAATCATGGCAGTTCTTTGTCTTGCAACAGATTTTAAGGATTTAAAAAGACGTCTTTCAAGAATGGTTGTTGCATATGATTATGACGGAAATCCTGTTACTGCTAATGACATTAAGGCAGTAGGCGGAATGGCTGCTCTTTTAAAAGAAGCAATTAAGCCTAATTTAGTTCAGACTTTAGAGCATACACCTGTACTTATTCATGGTGGCCCTTTTGCCAATATAGCTCATGGTTGTAATTCTGTAATAGCTACAAAAGCAGGACTTAAGATGGCAGATTATTGTATTACTGAAGCCGGATTCGGTGCAGACCTTGGAGCAGAAAAGTTTTTTGATATTAAATGCAGAAAAGCGGGATTAAAGCCTGCCTGTGTAGTTCTTGTTGCAACGGTAAGAGCTCTTAAATATAATGGCGGAGTTGAAAAAGCAGATTTGGCTACTGAGAATCTTTCAGCATTGCAAAAGGGAATTGTAAATCTTGAAAAACACATTGAAAATCTCAAGAAATATAATGTTCCTGTTGTAGTTACTCTTAATGCATTTGCATCAGATACTCAAGCTGAGCATGAATTTATTAAGAAATTCTGTGAGGAAAGAGGCTGTGAATTTGCACTTTCAAATGTATTTACGGAAGGCGGACAGGGCGGAATAGAACTTGCACAAAAAGTTATTAATTCAATTGAAAACAAAAAATCTGATTTTAAGCCTTTATATGATGAAAAGCTTCCGATAAAGGAAAAGATTTTAACAATTGCAAAGGAAATCTATGGTGCCAAAGGTGTTAAGTATACATTAAATGTTGAAAAGGAAATAAATAACCTTAATAAGCACGGATATTCCGAACTACCGATATGTATGGCAAAAACACAGTATTCACTTTCTGATGATGCCACAAAGCTTGGAAGACCTAATGATTTTGAAATAACTGTAAGAGATATGTATGTATCTGCAGGTGCAGGATTTATTGTTGCAATTACTGGTTCAATAATGACTATGCCGGGACTTTCTAAAAATCCTGCCGCATACAGCATTGATGTTGATGATGATGGCAATATTACAGGATTATTCTAAATATAATAAGGAGCTTATATGACTAAGATAATTGATGGGAAAAAGATTTCACAAGAGATAAAGGATGAGTTAAAGGCTAAAGTATTAAGTCTTAAAGCTGAAGGTAAAAAAATACCTTGTCTTGCCGTAATTCAGGTTGGAAACGACCCGGCTTCAACAGTATACGTAGGCAATAAGAAAAAGGCATGTGAATATATTGGAATCGGTTCTAAGTCATTTGAGCTTAAGGAAGAAACAACACAGGATGAACTTATAAAGCTTATTGATGAGCTTAATAACGATGATGAAGTAACAGGAATATTAGTACAGCTTCCTGTTCCAAAGCACATTGATGAAGATACAATAATAAGAAGAATATCTCCTCAAAAAGATGTTGACGGATTCCATCCAATGTCTGTAGGTGCACTGTTAATCGGTGAGGAGGGATTTTTGTCATGCACTCCGCAAGGTGTTATACAGCTTCTTAAGAGATCAAATATTTCTATTGAAGGTAAGGAATGCGTAGTAATAGGCAGAAGCAATATTGTTGGTAAACCTATGGCAGTATTACTTTTAAGGGAAAACGGAACAGTTACTGTATGTCATTCAAAGACAGCCAATTTAAAAGAGGTTTGTAAAAGAGCAGATATTCTTGTTGTCGCTATTGGCAAGCCAAAAATGATAAATTCAGAATATGTTAAAGAAGGTGCATGCGTTATCGATGTAGGAATACACAGAATGGAAAACAATAAGCTGTGTGGAGACGTTGACTATGATGATGTGGCACCTCATACAAGCTATATTACTCCGGTTCCCGGAGGAGTCGGACCTATGACAATTGCAATGTTAATGAGCAACTGTCTTAAAGACGCATAATTTGTATTAGTAAGGGATGAAACAATAATGATTTGTCCAAAGTGCGGTAGCACGATACAGGAAGGACATCTGTATTGTGAAACATGTGGTGAAGAAATCAGGATAGTTCCTGATTTTGATGCTACTGTTGATGAAAATATCAATATTTCATTTACGGATGAGTACGATACAGCCGGTGTTATACAGGAGTTATCTAAAGTTGCAACAAAGGAAATTGCAAAAGAAATTGACATTGAAGCAACTAAGGAAATAAATATTAATTCTGTAAAACATACATCTATTGACAGATTAGATGACAGAAAGCCGGATGATAAAATAGTAATTAAAGCTCTTGTAATAGCAGGAGCTGTTTGTCTTGTAATTGTATTTTTAGTATTAATGATTAACAGACGAATAAATGATTATTATTCAATAGACAAACAGTATGAGAAAGCATTTGATTACTTTGAGAGTGAACAGTATGACGAATCTGTAAAAATACTTAAGCATGCACATTCAATTGATTCTGAAGATATAAGAATCAGTATTTTGCTTTCGGATAATTATTATATGCTCGGCAAGTATGATGAGAGTAATGCTGTTTTGTATGAACTTATTAATCAGAATGATGACCGGAATATCTATGAGAGAATAATTAAGAATTACGAAGCCTTAAATGACTATTCTTCAATAAGTAAACTGCTTAATGATATTAACGATGAGGAAATTCTTAATATATATAAGCAATACAAAGTTTCAAACGTTTCTTTTTCCGTAGAGTCGGGAGTTTATGACAGTAAGCAGACAGTAGTTCTATCATCCGATGAAGAATCAACAATATATTATACTCTTGATGGTCAGAATGCAGATGAAAATGCTTTACTATATAACGGTCCAATTGAGCTTGAAGCCGGAGAATATATAATTAATGCGGTCGCGATAAATAAATTCGGAGTTAAGAGTGAAAACACAATAGCGGAATATACAATTGACTACTTTGTGCCTGATGCTCCGATTATTAAAACAACAGGCGGAACGTATAATGTACCGACTCCGATTGAAGCGGATTTTGCCGATTATGAAGTATGTTATTACACGATTGATGGAGAAGATCCGACAATTGAAGATGAAAAGTATATAGGCCCGATTCCTATGTACATTGGTAAACATACATATAAATTTGCTGTAATATCAAATAAAGGAGTTTCAAGTGATGTTGTAAGTGTTGATATATCACTTGAAATGGTAGTTCTTCTTGATATGGAAACAGCTACTAACGCAATTATTAACTGGAAGAAGCTTTCCGGAAGCACAGACTATTCCTATAAATGCGAACAGGCATGTGTAACCAATAATTCAACATATTATATTATAAATGAATATGATGAATCTGATGAAGAAAAAGAACCAACCGGGAATCATTATGCAGTTGATGTGTTGAACGGACTTTCATATAAAGCTATTCTGAATAAATCTACCGGGAAATACACATTAGAGGCACTTAGATAGAAATTAAAACTGGAGGAGAAAAATGTACAAAATTATTGAGAGAGAACAGCTTACTGAAACTATTTTCAAGATGGTAGTATCAGCGAAAAGAATAGCAAAATCATGTAAGCCGGGACAGTTTATCATCGCAAAAATCGATGAAAAGGGTGAGAGAATTCCATTGACAATCTGCGATTATGACAGGGAAGCAGGAACAATTACTATTGTGTTTATGGCTATTGGGGCTTCTACATACAGAATGTCTTCATTGATGGCAGGAGATTCTTTCAGGGATTTTACAGGCCCACTGGGACAGCCTTCTGAGTTTGTTACAGATCCGATAGATGAGGTTAAAAAGAGAAAGTATCTGTTCGTTGCCGGCGGTGTTGGTACAGCACCTGTTTTACCGCAAATTAAATGGCTTAAGGAAAACGGTATCGAAGCGGACGTTATTATCGGTGCTAAGACAAAAGAACTTGTTATTTTAGAAGATGAATTCAAGAAGTATTCCGGAAATCTATATATTACAACAGATGATGGTTCTTATGGAAGAAGTGGTATGGTTACAGATACAATAAAGTATCTTATTGAAGAAGAAAAGAAGAACTACGATGTTTGTGTTGCAATCGGACCAATGATTATGATGAAGTTTGTTTGCTTACTTACTAAGAATTATGATCTTCCGACAATTGTCAGCCTGAATCCTATAATGGTTGACGGTACAGGTATGTGCGGCGCTTGTCGTGTAACAGTTGGCGGTGAAGTGAAGTTTGCATGCGTTGATGGTCCTGAGTTTGACGGACATAAGGTTGATTTTGACCAGGCAATGCAAAGACAGACTCTCTATAAGAGCGAAGAAGGAAGAGCATATCTTAAAGCTAAAGAGGGAGATACACATCACGGCGGATGTGGCAATTGCAACTAATAATATCTGTAATTTGATTATAAGGAGAATAAGATGGGTGACGTGTTAAAAAAGGTTCCGGTAAGAGAACAGGAACCTAAAGTAAGAGCAAAAAACTTTGATGAAGTTTGTCTTGGCTACAATAAAGAAGAAGCAATTGAAGAAGCTAACAGATGCCTTAATTGTAAAAATGCACAGTGTATTAAAGGGTGTCCTGTAGCAATTAATATTCCTGCTTTTATTGAACAGGTTAAGACAGGAAACGTTGAGGAAGCGTATAAGGTAATTTCTGAATCATCAGCACTTCCTGCTGTTTGCGGACGTGTTTGTCCACAGGAATCACAGTGTGAAGGTAAATGTATCAGAGGAATTAAAGGTGAACCTGTTTCAATAGGTAAGCTTGAAAGATTTGTTGCTGATACTGCAAGAGAGATGGGAATTAAGCCAGAGGGTGCTAAAGAGAAGAACGGTAAGAAGGTTGCTGTTATAGGTTCAGGCCCTGCAGGACTTACCTGTGCAGGCGACCTGGCTAAGCTTGGATATGACGTTACTATTTTTGAAGCACTTCATGAAGCAGGCGGTGTTTTGGTATACGGTATTCCTGAGTTCAGATTACCAAAAGAAGACGTAGTTGCAAAAGAAATAGAGAATGTTAAGAATCTTGGAGTAAAGATTGAAACAAACGTTGTAATCGGAAAGTCAACTACAGTTGATGAACTTATTGAAGAAGAAGGCTTCGAAGCAGTATTTATTGGTTCGGGTGCAGGCCTTCCAAAGTTTATGGGAATCAAGGGCGAAACAGCTAACGGTGTATTTTCAGCAAACGAGTACCTTACACGTTCAAACCTTATGAAAGCCTTTGATGAAAGCTATGATACTCCAATTAAGCCGGGCAAAAATGTTGCAGTAGTTGGTGGTGGTAATGTAGCAATGGATGCTGCAAGAACAGCATTAAGACTTGGTGCAAATGTCAGCATTGTGTATCGTCGTTCACTTGAAGAACTGCCTGCACGAGTTGAAGAAGTACATCATGCAATGGAAGAAGGAATTAAATTTGAGCTTCTTACTAATCCTGTTGAAATCATCGAGGACGAGAAGGGTCTAGTAACCGGAATGAAATGTATTCGTATGGAACTTGGTGAACCTGATGAATCAGGAAGAAGACGTCCTGTTGAAATAAAGGGTTCAGAGTTTATTATGGATGTTGATACTGTCATTATGTCACTTGGTACAAGCCCTAATCCGCTTATTTCTTCAACTACTAAGGGACTTGAAACAAACAGACATGGCTGCATAATCGCAAATGAAGAAATTGGTGCAACCTCTAAGGAGGGTGTATTTGCAGGAGGAGATGCTGTTACAGGAGCAGCTACCGTTATTCTTGCGATGGGCGCAGGAAAGGCGGCAGCTAAGGGTATCCATGATTATTTAAGCAATAAATAAGGTATTGTTTTGAATATAGATATTATCTGTGTTGGAAAAATTAAAGAAAAATATATTAAAGAAGCGATAGAAGAATACTCAAAAAGACTGTCAAGATATTGTAATTTAAATATTCTTGAAGTGCTTGATGAGAAAACAGTAGAAAATGCGTCTACAGCTGTTTGCGATAAAATCAAGATATCTGAAGCTAACAGAATTGAAAAGTATATCAAAAATGATGCTGTACTTGTAACGTTGGAAATTGACGGCAAAATGCTTGACTCTGTTGAGCTTGCAGGAAAAATTAGCAAGTGGGGTGTAGACGGATTTTCAGACATTCAATTTGTAATAGGAGGCTCAATTGGTTTACATAAGTCAATTTGCGATAAAGCTGATTATCATTTGAGCTTTTCTAAAATGACATTTCCACATCAGTTAATGAGGGTTATTCTGTTAGAGCAGATTTATCGTTCATACAGAATCAATAATAATGAACCATATCATAAATAATTAGTATGGCAGAGTTTATTTTAGACATTGAAATTGAACATGCAAAAAACATTAGTGGTGCGTTTGATGTATATATTAAAAAACTCGAACGTACCTTTAGTGTTTCTATTCTTGAAAGATCTGAAGGCATCAAAATTATAGGCTCAGACTTAGATGTCACGACTGTGAAAAATATTTTGACAGAGCTATATGAGTTGTCAAAAAGAGGTAATGTAATTACAGAACAAAATGTTGATTACGCAATTGCTATGGCTATAGAAAATAAAAATAATGCATTGCTTGAAGTAGATGCAGATCTCATTTGCCATACTATGCTTGGTAAGCCTGTCAAGCCAAAAACGTTAGGTCAGAAGCAGTATGTAGATGCAATTAGAAAGAATATGATTACATTTGGCATCGGTCCTGCCGGAACAGGTAAAACATATCTTGCAATGGCGATGGCAATTACTGCATTTAAGAATGAAGAAGTATCAAGAATTATATTAACAAGGCCTGCCATAGAAGCAGGAGAAAAGCTTGGGTTTCTACCTGGTGATTTACAAAGTAAAATTGATCCGTATCTAAGACCTTTGTATGATGCGCTATATCAGATAATGGGGGCAGATGCGTTCATTAAAAACTCGGAGAAAGGTCTGATTGAAGTGGCGCCTCTTGCTTATATGAGAGGACGTACTCTTGATAATGCTTATATTATTCTTGATGAGGCACAGAATACCACTCCTTCTCAGATGAAAATGTTTTTAACAAGAATTGGATTTGGTTCAAAAGTTGTTATTACAGGTGACAGGACTCAGAAGGATTTACCAAAGGATCAGGTATCAGGACTTGATACAGCTATGAAGATTCTTGGCAAGATTGAAGGAATTCAGTTCTGTACATTGACAAGTCATGATGTTGTAAGACATCCGCTTGTACAAAAAATTGTTAAGGCATATGAAGAATATGAGAGCAGTTTGGCTAAGAAAAACAGATAGGCAGTAATATGATATATAATTTTTGTAACGAGACAGAAGTTAAATTTGAATTTGAATATGAGAAAATATATCGTGAAGTAGTTGACTGTGTACTTGATACTTTTGACTGCAAATATGATTGTGAAGTTAGTTTACTGCTTGTTGACAATGATTCTATTAAAGAGATTAATTTAGAAACAAGAGGAATAGATAAGCCTACAGACGTACTTTCTTTTCCGAATGTAATATTTGAAAAACCCGGAGATTTTGACTCAATAGATGAATCATCGGACTGCTTTGAGCCTGATTCCGGAGAGCTCATTCTTGGAGATATAGTTATATCGGTTGATAAGGTAATATCGCAGGCTTCAGAATATGGACATTCTCAGTTAAGGGAATATGCATTTTTAATATGCCACAGTTTACTTCATCTGCTTTCATTTGATCATATGACAGATGATGAGAGAGAAGTGATGGAAGAATATCAGAGTAAAGTAATGGAAGCTCTGAAAATATTAAGATAAATGGGAAATAAGAACTCAAAAAGTACAAATTTCATAGTACAGGGCGGGATTCTTGCAATGGCCGGAGTAATCGCAAGATTAATAGGCTTGATTTACAGAGTTCCGATGCAAAGAACAATCGGTGATGCTGGCATGGGATATTATTCGGCAGCATTTCAGATTTATTCTTTGATGCTTATTATTTCATCATACAGTCTTCCTGTTGCTGTATCAAAATTAATTGCAGGATATACTGCAAGAGACGAATATAAGAATGCGAAGAGAATATATAACTGTTCTATGTTATTTGCATGTTTTACAGGTGGTATTACATGTCTTATTGTATTTTTTTGTGCCGATTTTCTTGCAGGACTGATTAAGCTTCCAAAATCTGCAATAGCATTGAGAATACTTGCACCTACACTTTTAGTAGTGGCAATAATGGGTGTAATGCGAGGCTTTTTCCAAGGAAACGGTAGCATGGTTCCTACTGCAACGTCTCAGCTTGTTGAGCAAATAATTAATGCAATAGTTTCTGTTGTTGCCGCAAAGTTTCTTTTTGATTACGGACTTGGCGTTTCGGGATTATTAAGAGATGATGATTATGCTGCTGCGTATGGAGCGGCAGGAGGCACACTTGGCACATCTGCAGGAGCACTTGCCGGACTGATTTGCCTTATTATTGTATATCTGATTTCAAAGAGGGATTTTAATTACAGAGTCAGACATGACGAAAACAGACATAGTGATACTTTTGGAAGAATGCTTTTTGCACTTATTCTTACCGTATTACCTGTTCTTTTGTCTACTACCGTATATAATCTATCGGATATACTTGACCAGGGTATATTCAATTATGTGATGGATACAAAAGGCTTATCAGAAGTAAAAGCAGAACATTGGGGTATTTTTTCAACAAAATACAAAGTACTGACTAATGTTCCGGTGGCGCTTGCATCAGCCGTATGTTCGTCTATGATGCCTTCGTTAACAGGCTGTATTAGAAGAGAAGAATATAAAATTGCCAGAAGAAAAGTATCACTTGCGATGAGATTTACTATGATCCTATCCATTCCGTGTGCTGTAGGACTTGCAGTGCTCGGAAAACCTATAATTAGTACTTTGTTTCAGGGAGAAGTTGATATTCCTGCTACGATGCTAAAAATTGGATCAATTGCCGTAGTGTTTTATTCAATGTCAACATTGTCAAATGGTGTATTACAGGGAATTGATAAATTGAATATTCCTGTAAGAAATGCCGCAATAGCTCTTGTTTTGCACGTTGGCATTTTGTATTTCATGCTTGATGTGTTTAACATGGGATTATATGGTGTTGTAATTTCGTGTGTGCTCTTTGCACTTATTATGTGTATACTCAACTGGCTTGCAATCAGAAAATATTTAAATTATCAACAGGAGATAGTAAGGACATTTGTAATTCCTACAGTATCATCGATATTTATGGGATTAGTTGCATGGCTTTCTAATTTCTTAATATCAAAAGCTTTATCTTCCTTTGTATCACTTGCCATTTCAATAGCTCTATCTGTGTGCGTATATTTTGTGTTACTGATAAAGCTTAAAGGAGTTAAGGAAAAGGAAATAAGAAGCTTCCCGGGAGGCAACCTGATGGCGGCAATTGCAAGATTCTTTAGATTATTATAGTGGTTTAAATAATTTAATAAATAGTATTAAATACTAAAATAAGCTCAATAATAATTATCGTAAATAATAATTACTATTGAGCTTATTATTAAATAAATCACAAGTAAAATTATGCAACTACCTGATTACGTCCGTTTTCTTTTCCTCTGTACAGCTTTTGATCGGCTGACTTAATTAATGCGTTAATGTCCGAATTAGCATGGAATGATGATACACCAAGGGTAATGGTAACTCGTAATTCAAGGTTTTGGTATTTATATGTATGAGCCTCTACCTGAGCTCTGATACGTTCTGCCAATATAGCTGCATTTGCTTTATTGTTGTTAACGATTATTAAGAATTCTTCGCCACCCCATCTACTTACAATATCCTCATCTCTGACTGTATCTTTAAGTATCCAGGCTACTTCCTTAAGAACATAATCACCGGCATCATGTCCGTATGTATCATTAACGAGCTTGAATTTATCAATATCACACATAATAACAGAGAATGCATCTTCATCGTGATAATGAGCATCAAAGAGCTGATTTAACTTTTCATCAGCGCTTCGTCTGTTTAATAGATTTGTAAGAGGATCATAAGTTGCATAATTATCAAGCTTTGAATTTTCACTTACAAGCTTATTTTTAATATAACCGTATTCTATTGCAAGTAAAATGTCAAAAAATGTAATTCCTATAATTGCTACAGATAGATTAAAGTAGCTAAAAAAATTGGAATAGCTATTTGCGTTTTTAAATCCTGTATATAATGGGGTGTGAAATGATAAATAATGCTTGCAACCAATAAGCAATATATAATATATTATTGCGACTATTGATGAGAAAAAAATAGGTCGTTTAAAGCAATCCAAGAACAGACAAAAATAGAACACTATTGATATTGCAGTAATTAATAAGAGCATAAAATTATACTCATAGCCAACAAAAATGGTACATAATATGCTGTGGAGTGGTATTTCAAAAAGTATATAATATGAAAAGTCTTTAATTCTGTTTCCTTTATATGCTTCAGCTAAAAAGAAAAAGTAACCTGAAATACAGAATATATTGTATATGGACATAGCAAGAAGACCAATTTTGTAAAAAAAGAAGAGATAGATTAAATGAATAATACAAATACTGCCGGCAATTACAGTATATTTACCGCCTCTTCTAAACAGAAATTGTTCAATTTTTTGTGTATTTTGATTGTTTGCCATATTTTATACCCGATTATAATCCTTATTAATTATTATATTAAAAATATTACACGATTTATTGGTACAATTTTAACATATATATTTACATAAATCAAATAAAAATCGATTTATATGTATCACATATTGCATTAAATGTGATACATATTGTTACGATGATAAATAAATAACACGTATTTAAGACTCGTCTCTTTGTTTTAATCAGTCTTACATTTACAAGGTGTATTATTTGTATAAAATGAAGATATTATTTACATAAAACACAATATATGGTATCTTATTAATGTATAGGTTGTTTTATGAGCGAGTAGGGGATTCGCTTGATAATTTATATAAGGGGATTAAAATGAATAAAGTTATGGAAGCTATTGAGCTTTTGTCGCAGGGGAATGACAATGGCGAGCTAAATAGCGATTTACTTTTGGCTGCAAAGCAGGAACTTGAGTGGGCATACAAAGAGTTAGAAAGTAAGCGTAATGCATTTCAATATGAAATGGAACTTAAGCAGAAATCTTTAGATTCACAGATTAAGCTATTTAATATGAAATGGAGTCTTCTTGAAGAAGAGACAAGAAAGCTTGCAGAAGAGTCGAAAAAAGCCGAGAAGAGAAGGGCCTTCTTTGAGAGAGTTAATTCTTTCCAGAAAGGTGGAAATGACGGCGACAATATTGTTCATGGTGAAATGTTCTTTAAGGGCGTTGCTTCTCCGCAGGCTCTTAAGAAGAGATATAAGGATTTAATTAAGATCTATCATCCTGATTCTGAGAATGGTGACAATCAGACTGTTCAGGAGATTAACAGAGAATACGATTCCCTTATTCACGCCATGGCTAAATAGGACAGTATAATTTGAGAAAATATGATTTTTATTTAGCGGGTGCAATGTGTATCATTGCACTCGTTCTATATTTAATAATAAATTTCAGTCGTGAAAAAGGACAGTTACTTGTTGTTTATAAAGACAATGAAGTAATTGGAAAGTATTCATTAAATGATGAAGGATATCATACAATCGAATACGATGATATGACACTGATGACATTTGAAATAAAAAATGGAAAAGCAGATGTTTTATCTGCGTGCTGCAATGATAAGCTATGTGTTCATCAGAAGCCTATTAATTCTTCGGGAGAAGTAATTTGCTGTCTTCCGGGTAAAATACTTCTTAAAGTTTACGGTCCACAAAATGAAAGTACTAACGAGGATTATGATGCAGTTGCCAGATAATAAAAAAATAGCATATTTATCTTTAATGATTGCACTTTCGCTTATTTTTTCATATATTGAAACACTGATACCGCTAAATTTTGGAATTGCAGGAGTAAAAATAGGTTTAGCAAATATAATATCAGTAATTGCCCTTTATTTATTTGGATTTGGATATTCACTTTTTATTGTAATTATTAGAGTAATTCTTTCCGGATTTTTGTTTGGCAATCTTTTTTCAATAATCTATTCGCTTACAGGTGGAATACTGAGTATAAGTATTATGTATTTCCTTAAAAAAACAGACAAGTTCAGCATTACAGGGGTTAGTATAGGCGGAGGCGTATTTCATAATGCAGGACAGCTGTTAGTAGCGGTATTGGTAATAAATGAACTTAAGCTTTACTTTTATTTCCCTGTGTTAATTATTGCAGGAGTAATAATGGGTACTGTTATCGGAATTATCAGTTCCATAATAATTAGCAGAGTTGAAACATATGTTCGAATATGATAAAATGTCATCATCATAATTATAGGTGGGGAAGTAATGATAGCATTTCTTAAAGGGGAGATTTCCGCAATTTATGAGGATAAGGTGATTATTGAAGTATCAGGCGTTGGATACAATGTTCTGATGCCTGCTTCGTGTATTCAGTCATTACAGGGAATTGGCAATACTGCTAAAATATATACATATCTTTCTGTAAGGGAAGATGCAATGCAGTTATATGGTTTTAATACGAGTGATGACCTTGAACTTTTTAAGCTCTTAATTACAGTGAACGGTATAGGACCTAAGGCCTCATTACAGATACTGTCAACAATGACTACTGATGATATTAAGATGGCAATTGTTTCATCAGATTCTAAGACTTTATCAAAGGTTCAAGGAATCGGACCTAAAACTGCACAACGAATCATAATTGACCTTAAAGACAAAATTGATCTTATTAATACGGTTGAGAACAAGTTGTTAAGCAACGAAGTATATGCCGGTACACTTAGTGATGAGAAATCAGAGGCTATTGAAGCTTTGGTTGCACTCGGTTATTCTAAAAAGGATGCATTAAATGCAGTAAATAGTGTAGATATGCCTGATGGAACAAAGGTTGAACAGATATTAAAGCTTGCATTAAAGAACATTTCAAGGTTATAAGCTATGGCTAAAAGAATGATTGAAACAAATATTACAGATGAAGATATTAAGATTGAATCTACACTTCGTCCGCTGTCTTTTGATAATTATATTGGACAAAAGAAGTGTAAGGATAATCTTAAAGTTTATATTAAGGCGGCTAAGATGCGAGGCGACTCTTTGGATCATGTGTTGTTTTACGGTCCTCCGGGTCTTGGTAAGACAACTCTTTCCGGAATTATTGCAAATGAAATGGGCGTTAATATGAAGACTACTTCGGGACCTGCAATTGAAAAGCCGGGAGAGATTGCCGCAATTCTTCAGACTCTTAATGAAGGTGATGTTCTTTTTATCGATGAAATTCACAGATTGAACAGACAGGTTGAAGAAATTCTTTATCCGGCGATGGAAGATTTTGCAATAGATATTATGGTTGGCTCGGGGCCGAGCGCTAAGTCAATAAGACTTGATCTTCCTAAGTTTACTCTTGTAGGTGCTACTACAAGAGCAGGACTTCTTACAGCACCGTTAAGAGACAGATTTGGTGTAATACATAAACTGGAATTCTATACACCTGAAGAGTTATCTGTAATTATAATTAATTCTGCTAAAAAGCTTTCGGTTAATATTGATAAAGACGGAGCATATGAGCTTGCAAGAAGATCACGAGGCACACCAAGGCTTGCCAACAGATTGTTAAAAAGAGTCCGTGATTTTGCAATAGTAAGGTTTGACGGAGACATTACATATGATGTTGCAATGAATGCCCTTGATTTAATGGATGTAGATAAAATGGGACTCGATTATGTTGACAGAAATGTTATTCTGACAATAATCAATAAGTTTTCGGGCGGACCGGTAGGTCTTGATACTATTGCCGCTGCTATTGGTGAGGATGCCGGCACTATAGAAGATGTGTATGAACCATATTTAATCCAAAACGGGTTTATTAACAGAACACCAAAGGGCAGAGTGGCCACAGAGCTTGCATACAGGCATTTTGGCATTGAATATTAAGTCTGGTATGATATAATTTGTTTAATGAGTTTAAATGGGGAGTAAATTATGGGTTTTACAAATGATTGTGAAGTAGTAATCGGTGGTAAGGTAATAACACTTTCAGGTGCAGAGAGTGAGGAATATCTCCAGAAAGTTGCTGCTTATCTTAATGGTAAGATTCAAGAGGTAAATGCTTCGGATTCATTCAGAAGACAACCGCTTGAACTTCAGAACATTTATATACAGCTTAATATTGCAGATGATTACTTTAAGGCGCTTGACAGGGTAAAAGCTTTAGAAGAAGATTTGGATTTAAAGGACAGAGAGTTATATGACCTTAAGCATGAATTAATAACATCACAGATAAAGCTTGAGTCGAAGGATAAAATGATAAAGAGCTATCAGAACGGAATAAATTTAAAATAACAGAAAGCTGTCATATGACAGCTTTTATTGTATTTAAGGGTATTAGGTATTACATGAAAAAAATAGAATTATTATCTCCGGCAGGAGACTACAATTCGTTTTTGGCAGCTATAAGCTGTGGCGCAGATGCAGTATATTTAAGCGGCGATAAATTTGGTGCCAGAGCTTATGCTAAAAACTTTTCAAAAGAAGAATTGATTAAAGCAATAGATTATGCACATATTTTTTCCAGGAAAGTGTATCTTACACTTAATACTTTATTAAAAGATGAAGAAATGGGTGAGATTTATGATTACCTTCTTCCCTTATATGAAGCGGGATTGGATGCTGTAATAGTACAGGACATGGGAGTAATTTCATATATCAGAAAAGTATTTTATGATATGCCTGTTCATGCAAGTACTCAGCTTACAATAACAGGGATTGAAGGAATCAGATTACTTGAAAACCTTGGAGTAACAAGAACCGTATTAGCAAGAGAATTGTCTATGAAGGAGATTGAATACATTCATGACAATTCTAATATGGAGCTTGAAACATTTATTCATGGTGCTTTATGTTACAGCTATTCCGGAAAGTGCCTTTTCAGCTCTTTGGCAGGCGGCAGAAGCGGTAACAGAGGAAGATGTGCCGGACCTTGCAGACAACCTTATAATGATGAATATCTGTTATCAACTAAAGATATTTGCAGTATTGACTATATTCCGTCAATGATTAAGGCAGGAATATGCTCACTAAAAATAGAAGGCAGAATGAAAAGTCCTGAATATGTTGGCAAAGTTACTGCAATTTACAGAAAATATATTGATTATTATTATGACAACATTACCAAAATGTCTGTTAAAGAAATATCTGATAAATTCTTTACCGGGCGTGAGTTTAATAATGATAAAAATATACTTATAAAGCTTTACACAAGAGGAGGCAATTCATCAGGGTATTATTATAAGCATAACGGAAGAGAAATGATTTCTGTTTCGGATGCAAGCTATAAAACAGAAAAAGAAGAAAATAAAGACATTGATTTTACAAATAATATCAAAATGCCGTTATCTGCATTTGTAAGAATTTATCCCGATGAAAATATTTCAATTCTTATAAATAATGAATTTTATTATGAAGGTAATAAAGCTTTAGTTGCAAAAAATCGCCCTACAGATTCAGAAACAGTATTAAAACAGCTTAAGAAAACAAAGGATACAGAATTTGAATTTACAGATATTAATTTTGATATTGCAAAGAATGCATTTGTCTTACTCTCTGACTTAAATGAATTAAGACGCGAAGCAATAAATTGTGTCAGAAATGAATTGACAAAAAAATACAAAAGAAAATCTGATTTTAATAGAAATACTATAGTGTCAGAAATGTCAGATGAATCAATTAAAGATCAGGCATTTAGTAATAACTCTGATTTAGATAAAGACCGAAGTATTTCCGATAGTAAAATCGTTATAAATTGTGAAATTACAAATTATGAACAGCTTAAAGCTGCAGCATCATCAGAATATGTAAATGGTATTTATATCCCGTTTATCCTATGTAAAGATAGAAACATAATAAAATCATTAAGAGAATCAAACAAGAAGGTATATGTTACATTCCAATCGGTGTGTAGATACAACTATCTTAATATTAATAAGGAAGAAATAGTTAGTCTTTTTGATTATATTGATGGTGTACTTGCTGATTCTCATGAGGTGATTCAGTTTTTTAAGGATAACGGATTTAATAAAGAAATAATAGGTAATATTCATATTTATACACTCAATAAAGAAGCAGAAAATATGTATTATGATATCGGAGTGAGTAAGCTTACTGTACCCGTAGAGCTTAATAAAAAGGAGTTATATAAATTATCACTAAAACATTCTGAAATAATAGCATATGGATATCTTCCGATGATGGTTTCTGCACAATGTGTCAATAATACATGTTTTTCATGCGATAAAGTTGAAAAAACAATTACTCTTAAAGACAGAAGAGGAGCTAAATACTTTGCAGTTAACAGCTGCGAGACATGTATTAATACAATATATAATAACGTACCTTTGTTTTTAAAAGGAGAACAGGATTTCTTAAGAAAGCTAAAAGTTAATTCTATCCGTTTATCTTTCACAATGGAATCTGAATTACAGATAAAAGAAATAATAAACTATTTTGCAAAATGTATAATATTGGGAGAAAATTGTGACACAGAGCTATTAACTGATATGTACACTAAGGGACATTTAAACAGAGGAGTATTATAGTTTGGGAATAGTATTTACCATTGTTTCAAAGTACATAATTGTATTCTTAATGGCACTCTATACATTTTCATGTTATAACGTGTTTTTACATAAAACTGAAAATGAAAGAAAGCGAATATACTTTAGACAAAATCTGTATATGATACTGATATACAGCCTTTCATTTTGTTCTTTATATATTGTCAAAAGAGAAATAAAATATCTGTTGTTTTATTTGTGCTCTTTGATTTGTATTATTTTTGTAATCATTTTTACAAAAACAATATATAAACGTTCTAACAGGCTCATAGTTAACAACATGTGTATGCTTTTATCTATTGGTTTTATTATTATATCCCGTATTTCCTTTGATAAAGCCTTGCGCCAGTTTGTTATTGCAATGCTTGCATTAAGCATATCTACCTGTATTCCCTTTATTATTGCAAAGGGACCATTTTTCTCAATGCTTAAATGGACGTATGTGATTACCGGATTTATAACACTGTTTTTAGTATTTATTTTTTCTGTTGCAACAAACGGAGCCAAAATCAGTATTACACTATTTAATGTTACATTTCAGCCCTCGGAATTTGTGAAAATAATATTTGTATTCGGAATTGCAAGCTGTTTTGCAAAAGCGAAGAACTTTAAAGATATTGTTATTACTACAGTAATTGCAATTGCACATGTAATTGTTCTTGTAATATCAAAAGATCTTGGAGGTGCAATAATACTTACCGTAGTTTATATATGTGTTATGTATGTGGCGACATGTAAATTCTTATACTTATTATGCGGCACTTTAGCACTTGGCGCAGGTTCTGTTATAGGCTATAAGCTTTTTGCACATGTACGTATTCGTGTCAATGCATTTTTAAGACCTTTTGATACGATAAACGATGCCGGATATCAGATAGCACAGTCCTTATTTGCAATCGGAACCGGCGGTTTTTTCGGAATGGGAGTAGGTATGGGAATGCCGCAATCCATCCCGGTTGTTACTGCTGATTTTATATATTCGGCTATTTCAGAAGAGTTTGGAAGTCTGTTCGGAATATGCTTAATATTAATATGTTTGAGCTGCTTCATCATGTTTATGAACATTGCAATAAAGTTTAATAATATGTTTTATAAATATGTCGCTGTCGGGCTCGCTGTGCTATATGGATTTCAGGTCTTTTTGACGATAGGTGGAGTTACAAAATTTATTCCGTTAACCGGAGTCACTCTTCCTCTTGTAAGCTATGGCGGAACATCAGTGCTTGTTACGATTGTTATGTTTTCAATTATTCAAGGTCTTTATATAGGAAGAGAACATTAACATTATGATAAAAGTATTTAAATATCTTAAAGACAAATTGAATACTATAAAAGATTTAAGCGGTAATAAAGAGATAATCAGGCTGACGTATCTATTCAGTGCAATTTTCTTTGCACTTATTTGCTATGTGTTAATTGTTGTATATCGGGATTCGGCATCAATAATTAATAATTCATATAATAAAAGAGAAGAATTATATGCAAAAAAGACAGTCAGAGGAAGCATTTTATCAAGCAATAAAGAGGTGCTGGCTTATACTGATACATCTGACTCAAACGAAAACAGAGTATATCCTTATGGCCGTTTATTTGCACATGTTGTCGGCTATAACATAAAGGGCAAAGCAGGTCTTGAAAGCAGTGCTAATTTTACATTATTACAGTCAAATGCTTTTATTTTGGAAAGAATTAATAATGAACTTAATTCGGTTAAAAACATAGGAGACAATATAATTACCACTCTTGATATAAATACACAGCTTGCCGCATATGAAGCACTTTCTAACAAAACAGGAGCTGTAGTTGTTATGGATGCTGAGACAGGACATATTCTTGCAATGGTTTCAAAGCCTGATTTTGATCCTAATAATATTAGTGATATCTGGGATTCTGTCGTAAATGAAAAAGGCAATACTACACTTCTAAATAAGGCAACGCAAGGATTATATCCACCTGGTTCTACGTTTAAAATACTGACGGCACTCGAATATATGAAAGAAAATGATGATTATACTGATTATTCATTTGACTGTCCCGGATATTTTGAATATAAAGGAACTAAAATAAATTGTTATCATGGTATAAAACACGGACAGGTTGATCTAAACGCATCTTTTTCAAAATCATGTAATGCTTCATTTGCTAACATTACTACAAAGCTTAATGAAAATAAGTTTAAAAATACCTGTGAGGAATTATTATTTAATGAATCTATTCCGAGTCCATCCATAATAGACAGCAGAAGTTCTTTTATTGCCAAAAAGAGCTATGTCCCTATTAATTCAAAATCAACACCTGATGAACTTATCCAGACCGGTATCGGACAGGGAAAGACAGAGGTATCACCGTATCATATGTGTCTTATTTCTGCTGCAATAGCAAATGAAGGTGTGCTTATGAATCCGATTCTTGTTGAATCAATAGAGAATTATACGGGAGATATTGTATCGTCAGCACGCATTAGACCATACAAGAGATTGCTATCTAAGGAAGATTCTGATAAAGTAAAAGAGTTAATGAGAGGCGTTATTACCGACGGAACAGGTACTAAGCTAAAAGATGCATACGGCTACACTGCATATGGTAAAACGGGATCTGCGGAGTTTAGTTCAAATAAAACGGAATCACATGCATGGTTTACAGGATTTGCTGAAGGTAATAATGGGAAGAAAATTGCAATAAGTGTTATTATTGAAAACGGTGGTTCGGGAGGACAGGTTGCAATACCTGTGGCAAGAGCGGTTTTTGATTCGTATTTTAACAGATAGTTATGAATAATGTTATTAGCTGTGGAGGAGTAGTATTCTTCGAAGGCAAAATTTTAATATTATATAAGAACCTCAATAACAGGTATAAGGGTTGGGTTTTACCTAAAGGAACAGTTGAAGAAGGTGAAACATTTGAAGAGACTGCTTTACGTGAAGTTAAAGAGGAGACCGGTGTTGAGGCAAAGCTTATTAAGTTTATTGACTCAAGCTTTTATTCGTTTTTTGTAAAGGAAGGAATAGTCAATAAAGAAGTTAAATGGTATCTGATGATTGCCGATACACCTTATTCAATACCTCAGAAGGAAGAGTATTTTATTGAGTCAAAATATTTAAGCTATGAAGAAGTATTAAGGCTGCTAAAATTTGATAATGAGAAAAATATAGTAAAAAAAGCATATTCCGAATATCGGAATATGCTTGAAAAACCGGATATTTAATATGATATTAAGTGAGTCTGTCAATGTACAGGCTCTTTTCTTTTGAAAGATCTATATACTGTCCGTTTTCTGATAATACCATAGGTCTTGATAAATCGTGAGAGTTTATTAATACAACTTTACATACAGTTCCGTTGTTAAGCATTACTTCTTTGCCTATGTATTCTTCAACAATACGTTTCATGAAACTTAGATAGTAATTAGTATCGTATTTGCCGTATCCGTCTTTTGAGAGTATTTCGATAACTTTGAACGGACAAAGCGGTTCTCTATAGCTTCTGTAGCTTGTCATCGCTTCATATGCATCAAGTATAGAAATGATTTTTGCAAATTTATTGATTTTTTCTTCTGTTATTTTTTGTGGATATCCTTCTCCGTCACATCTTTCATGGTGCATCAATGTGGCAAGTTTAATATCGTCTTCAATATTAGAGAACCTAGACAGCATTGAAAAACCAAGCAGAGGATGAGTTTTAATCTTCAAAAATTCAGCATCCGTAAGCTTTCCCTGTTTTCTTATTATGGATTCAGGAATTGAAAACTTTCCGATATCATAATAGAAGCCACATAAAATAAGAGTGTTTTTTTCTTCTTCAGTTAATGAAAACCAGCTTGCGGTATAATCACAAATTAAAGCAACATTAAGTCCGTGAGCATAAAGAAAATCCTTATCATCAGTCCTTAAAACAGAAAGCATATCAAGTATTGTTATTTTACTTTGCTCAAGAGGTTTAGTAATATTATTAATTAATGTCAATAAATCTTCGTTATTGATAGGTGTTTTATTGTATACAAGAAACTCTACAGAAACTTTATATGCGGTAAAATTTTCGAAATAGAGCTCTTCAAATTTTTGAAAAGATTTTGATTTTTTTACTTTATCAAAGTAATTTTCTACGTAATCTTCGGGTTCTTTGATATTTACACAGATAATATTATGTACAGAAAGTTTTTCAATGTAGTTTCTGTCAAGAATAGTATTTTTCTTTAAAATAACATGGCCTTTATGATCGGTTACATCTTCTCCAAGCTCCATTCCCGGCTTTAAGGCAACTGTTGCAATTAATTCCATAAATACACCCCTCGAAATTTAGAATAATCGCGAACAATTTAACGTGGTGCATTGTTAAAATGTTTACATAATGTATTATATATTGTGCTATTATTTTGTCAATATTTTTGTCAAATATTAGGCTATTCAATGCTATTTATGATATTATATTTTTTATGATTGAATATATAAATGAACTGTATCTTACAGATAAAACAAAAAATAAAATAGATAAGATCAAAAATGATATTTTAAACGAAAAGCTTATCTCATTAGTATGCATTATCATTCTATCTGAATGCGAAAGCGATGTTTTTGACATTATCCCTCTCAACAACCTTAAATTTCGTAAGAATCTTAATGATAAGCTTTTAGTTCTTGGCATTGCAGAAAATAAAAAAGCTGCGATAAAGCTTTGCGCTAAAATGATAGAAGAGTACATGATGAAAAAAAGTGATAAAAGCATGAGAGAATATTTTAAGGATAAATTGTAATGAGTATTTTTTTACTTATTTTAAAAATAATAGGAATAATACTACTTAGTATTATTTCGCTGCTTCTTATTATAATTGCATTAATACTTTTTGTACCAATCCGTTATCGTATAATTGCAAATAAATTTGAAGACAGTGATTTTTATGCTGAAATAAAACTGACATGGCTTCTTCATTTTATTAATATTCTCATAAAATATACTGATGATTTATATTACAGAGTAAGAGTTATACTGATCCCGATAAAGAAAAGTGATAATCTAAAAAAACATAAGAACAATAGCAAAAAAACCAAGCCTGATTCTGATGATACAAAAAGCATAGATGAAGGAGAAAACATTAGTGATAAAAGTGTAAATGAAGATATATCTGATAATGAAATTTCAAAAGATAAAGAAGAAATAGTAAGCACTTCTGATTTGGATGAAAATGATGATGATAACATTAATTTTGACGAAAACAAAGGAATTATTTATAAGATCAGATTTGTATTGACAAAATTTTTTGAATTTTTATTTAATATAAAAGAAAAACTTAATGAGGCATATAATACTGTAGTAAATATAGTTAAAGATATTGATTATTATATTAATGCATTAAAAGATGAACGAAATAAAAAAGTAATTTCACTGTGTTTGTCGCAGGCGTCAAGTATTATAAATAATATTAAACCAAAAATTTTTAATGGAAATTTGACAATTGGAATTGATGAACCGTATACAATGGGTCAAATACTATCAATATATGGTATACTTTTTCCGATAATTCATGATAAAATTACTATAAATCCTGTTTATGATAAGGAAGTAATAGAAGGGGATTTATATATTAAAGGCCGTATTAGTGTTTTTGTATTAATAAGGGCAGCAATTAAGATTTATTTTAACAGAGACTATAAACGAATGATTAAAATATTTAAGAAATAAAGCTAGTTTGGAGGATAAAGATGTCAGATAATAATTTCAATAATATTGTACAGTCGATGCTTAAGGGAATGGATGGCTTTTTGTCAACAAAGACGGTAGTAGGCGAACCGGTTACAATTTCAGATACTATAATTGTTCCCTTTGTTGATGTTTCATTTGGTATGGGAGCAGGAAATGTAGCTAAAGAAAAAGAAGACGGCGGAGCAGGCGGTATGAACGGCAAGATGACTCCAAGCGCCGTACTGATTATTTCTAATGGAACTACAAGACTTGTAAGCATTAAGAATCAGGATAGCTTTTCTAAAATTATTGATATGGTGCCTGATATAGTAAATAAGGTTGCAGCTAAAAATAATATTAATGTATCAGATGATAAAGCAGTAGATGCGGCTTTTGGGGATACGCTTGATTGAACAATGAATTAAACTTATTTTAAGCATAAAAAAAGCAGTTTCATAACGAAACTGCTTTTTAATCTTTAATAATATTAAGCTCTCTCAACTTTATTAGATTTAAGGCAGCTTGTACACACATGCATTGTCTTTGGTGTGCCGTTAACCTTAACTTTTACTTTCTTAACATTAGCGAAGAACATTCTGTTAGATCTTCTGTGAGAATGGCTGACATTGTTACCAAAATGAACGCCCTTACCACATACATCACACTTTGCCATATATAACACCTCCTTCAAGGATAAAATCATATTTACGGTAATGTTGCCAGTTTGCAACAAATCGTATTCTATCAAAATTATTTTTTTAATGCAAGGGTTTTTAAAATTTCTTTGTATTTTTTATATATTTTTAGTATAATATGTTAGCTAAGCTTCAATTTGCTTATTTTTTATAATAATTGCAGGGAGGTTTTTTATGAAGGGTTATATTAATACAAATACAAATAACGTCAGCATAGATACAGATGTTATTGCTCAATATGCAGGAACAGTTGCCGTTGAGTGCTTTGGAATCGTCGGAATGGCATCGGTTAACGTTAAAGACGGCATTGTAAAGCTTCTTAAGAGAGAGTATATTACTCACGGAATTAATGTTACTGTCAGTGAGAATATGCTTATTCTTGATTTCCATGTAATCGTAGCATACGGCGTAAGCATTATGGCCGTGTCAAATAATCTTATTGAAAACGTTAAATATAAAGTTGAAGAGTTTACCGGACTTTCAATTGAAAAAATAAATATTTATGTCGAAGGCGTTCAGGTCATCGATTAATCGATATTTTAGGAGGAAAAGTTGTGGCAACCAGTAATATTGATGTGAAAATGCTGTCAAAGATGTTTCTTGCAGGAGCAAATGCATTAGAGGCACAAAAAGAGTACATTAATGAGTTAAATGTATTCCCTGTTCCTGATGGAGATACCGGAACTAATATGTCGCTCACAATTATGTCTGCGGCTAAGGAGATTTCAGAACTCCCTGAAGATTCAACTATTGAACAGTTTTCGAAAGCTTTGTCTTCGGGTTCTTTAAGAGGAGCCAGAGGAAACTCGGGCGTAATTCTTTCTCAGCTTATCAGAGGTTTTACTAAAGTAATTAAGACAGAAACTGAAATTAACGTTACTGTACTTACCAATGCAACACAGAAGGCAGTTGAAACTGCTTATAAGGCTGTTATGAAGCCAAAGGAGGGTACAATACTTACAGTAGCTAAAGGAGCTGCTGACATGGCTGACGAGCTTGTATCTAAAACAGATGATATTGAAGTATTCATGGGTAAAATTATCGAACACTGTGAATATGTATTATCACAGACTCCTGAAATGCTTCCGGTACTTAAAGAAGCCGGTGTTGTCGACTCCGGCGGACAGGGACTTTTGGAAATACTTAAAGGTGCATATAACGCACTACTTGGAAAAGAGATTTCTCTTATTGTAGAAAAGGCAGATAAGAGTAACGAGACTAAAAAGGAACTTAAGTATGCATATGATACAAGTTTTGTTATATTAGTCAGAAATGTATTTAATGCAAAAAATGAACAGGATTATAGGATATTCCTTGAGTCTATCGGTGATAATGCAACAGTCAAAGTAAATGACAGAGTTGTAAATGTATCAGTAATCACTAATGATCCCGGACTTGTTCTTACAAAAGCAATGTCATATGGTGCAATTGATGACATCGTAATTAAGAATCTTAAATCTGAAAGAATTAATAACGATATTATTAGTGAAGAAGCTAAGCCGGTTGACAATACAGCTGATTCACCAACAAATAAATCAGAAACCAATAATTCTGTTAAAGAAGAAACACCGGCTGATTCAAAGTCTGAAAGAACAGACAAGCCTGTATTTAATGAGCCGCCAAAGGAAATGGGATTCATCGCTGTATCTGTTGGTGAAGGAATGGATAACATATTTAAAGGACTTGGCGTAGACTATATTATTTCAGGCGGACAGACAATGAACCCATCAACTGATGATATGGTTGTAGCAATTGACAATGTTAATGCCAAGAATATATTTATTCTTCCAAATAATAAAAATATTATTCTTGCTGCTAACCAGGCACAGTACCTTGTTGAAGATAAGAATGTTATTGTCATTCCTACCAAAACAGCACCACAGGGTATTACAGCACTCATTAATTTTATGCCTGATACTTCTGTTGAAGAAAATGAGGCAATAATGAATGAAGAGATTACAAGAGTTAAGACAGGACAGGTAACATATGCCGTACGAGATACAGTAATCAATGGCCTTGAAATTAAACAGGGCAATATTATGGGTATCGGAGATAAGGAAATCCTGTCTGTCGGCACTATTGTTGAAGATACTGCATTTGAAATGCTTGAAAGAATGATAGATGATGAGTCGGAACTGATAAGCATTTATTACGGTGCGGATGTAGATGAAGAATGTGCTCTTGACTTTATAAAGGATGTAGAAAACAAGTATCCTGATTTAGATGTTGAGGCTCATTTCGGTGGACAGCCAATTTACTATTATATCTGTTCGGTTGAATAGTAATACAATGAATGATTTTTATCCTATCACAAATTTAAAAGGAATCGGACAGAAAACTGCCGGGCTTTATAATAAGCTCGGCATATTTTCTTGTGAAGATCTTTTATACAATTTCCCAAGAGACTATATAAAGTATGAAAATACTAAAAGCATCTGTGATTCATCTGTTGGAGAAACAGTTTCAATTAAAGGACGAATTGTTAAACAGCCGTTACTAAAGTATGTAAAAAAATTTAAAATTGTATCTGCATATATTAAAACAGATGATCAAGTGATTTTGGCAACATGGTTCAATATGGCATATCTTGCAAAATCACTTAAACCCGGGGAAATGTATGTTTTCAGAGGAACATTAACTGTTAAAGGAAATTCATATTGTTTAGAACAGCCACAGATTTTTACAATCGAAAAATATGAAGAACTCATTAATTCCCTGCAACCGGTATATTCTCTGACAAAGGGACTTACAAATACTTCTGTTACAAAAGCAGTTAAGACTTTGTTTAATGATCCTTATTACTTCTCAATGAATTTCAAATCTGTAGAGAGCGATAGTGAAAAAGTAAGGAATGCTCTTGAAACAATTCATTTTCCAAAGGATATTGATTCTCTTATTGAAGCACGAAGACTGCTTGTTTTTGACGAATTTTATTATTTTATTCTTAAACTGAGATTATTAAAAGAAGATAATGAACGTTTAAAAAACAACTTTAATATTGTTGAGAGTGCATATACAAAAAGACTTATTGAGTCACTACCGTACAGGTTAACAAATGCACAGCTTAGAGTATTTAATGAAATAGAAAATGATCTTTGTAAAGACGTGTCAATGTCAAGACTTGTTCAGGGTGATGTTGGAAGCGGTAAAACAATTATTGCAGTTCTTGCGGCACTTCAGGTCGCTGCAAACGGATATCAGACTGCATTAATGGCGCCTACAGAAATTCTGGCAACTCAGCATTTTTCATCCGTAACAGAGATGTTTGGTAAATTCAATATTCCGTTCAAGTGCGTTTTATTGACAGGTTCAATGTCTAAGACAAAGAAAAAAGAAGTGTATGAACAGATTGAAAATGGTGAAGCGGATATTATCATTGGAACGCATGCTCTTATTCAGGAAAAAGTTAAATATAAAAATCTTGCACTTGTAATTACGGATGAACAGCATAGATTCGGTGTAAGACAAAGAGAAATGCTTAGTAATAAGAATACATCTGATAATCCGCATATTCTTGTTATGTCAGCAACACCTATACCGAGAACATTGGCTATAATAATGTATTCTGACCTTGATGTATCTATTATTGATGAGGTGCCTGAAAAGAGATTAAAGATTAAAAACTGTGTTGTTGGTCAGGAATATAGAAATACTGCCTATAATTTTATGATAAATGAAATTGACAACGGCTCACAGGTGTATGTGATATGTCCTCTTGTGGAAGAAAGTGAAGGGTTAGAAGCAGAAAACGTTATATCGTATACTGAAAAACTCAAGGCTGTTTTTCCTGACAGAATCAATATTGCATATTTACATGGCAAAATGAAGCAGAATGAAAAAAATAGTGTTATGAATGCATTTCTTAATAATGACATTCAAATTCTTGTATCTACTACAGTTGTGGAAGTCGGTGTAAATGTCCCAAATGCAACTGTAATGCTTATTGAAAATGCAGAACGGTTTGGATTATCCCAGCTCCATCAGTTAAGAGGAAGAATAGGAAGAGGTGAAAAGCAGTCATACTGTATTTTCATGAGTACTAAAAAAAATGATGCTACTATGAAGCGTCTGAATATATTAAACAAATCAAATGATGGATTTTTCATAGCATCAGAAGATATGAAATTGAGAGGTCCGGGTGATTTATTCGGTATACGTCAGTCGGGGGATATGCATTTTAATCTTGCGGATATATTTAACGATGTTAATATATTAAAGGAAGCAGCAGAGTCAGTTACTGAACTTCTTAATGATGATAAGGATTTATCAAAACCTGAGAATGCAAATATAAAACAGATTATTGAGGAAGAAATAAGAAAGGATTTATATTCAACGCTTTGACAGATCATGAACTTGAAAAAATAAACAGTATTTCTGAAGAGATAATGAAGCTTACTCATGATGAACTGCTTATGAATATGCGTTTTTTAGACTCTGCATTATTTAATCTAAAAGTAACAAGGGGTTCAAATAACGGAGTACATGTTTTTACAGGTAATGAGCTTTTGTTTTCTAATGTTAAGCTGATTAGTGATTATAAAACGCATATAAATAAATGCAAACGACTATACCTGCATACTTTGCTTCATTGTGTATTTTCTCATGCCTATGATTCAAAAGGAAAAGACAAAAAGCTTTGGGACCTTGCAACTGATATTGCAGTTGAAAGTGTTGCGCTTGATTTTGAACTGGCAATATTATCACTGCCAACAGATGACCTTCTATTAAACAGAATAAACAATATAAAAAAGGAATTCAGAAGAATATACAAAGGAAATACTTCTATATCGGCACAAAAAATATACAAATATTTTCTTATTGAAGAATTATCCGATGATGGCTATGAAGAATGGGTAAAGCTTACAAAATATGATGAGCATCTGTATTGGGACATTAAAGAAGAAATTGAATATTCCAATGAACAATGGCAAAAAATTGCAGAGAGTATTAAGGCGGATTTAAAAAGTTTTTCAAAAGGAAAAACTAATTCAGAAAGCTTAGAAGAAAATTTAAATATTGCAACAAGAGAAAAATATGATTATTCTGAGTTCTTAAGACGGTTTATGGTGATGTCTGAAAACCTGTCGATAAATGATGATGAATTTGATTATATTTATTATACATACGGAATGAAATTGTATGATAATATGCCATTAATTGAACCGTTGGAATATAAAGATTCAAATAAAATAAAAGAATTTGTCATTGCGATTGACACATCTGCATCTTGTAAGGGTGAACTTGTTAAGGCGTTTCTTGAAAGAACGGTTAATATATTAAGAGACTCGGAAAACTTTTTTAATAAAATTAATATACATATTATTCAATGTGATAATCAGGTCAGAAGCGATACTGTCATAAGAGATAAAGACGACTTTAGTCAATTTATGAATGAATATACAGTTATAGGATTTGGTTCGACGGATTTTAGGCCTGTATTTGATTATGTTGATGAAATGATTAAAAATGAACAGTTTTCAGATTTAAAGGGTCTGATTTATTTTACTGATGGTTATGGAATATATCCTGAAACAAAAAAGAATTATGATGTTGCATTTGTGTTTTTGAATGATGATGAAAACGCACCAAAAGTACCGCCATGGGCAATAAAAGTAATACTTACTGAAGAAGATATTATGATTAATGAATAAAAGGAAAAGCCATGAATATTAAAGAAGCAAAACGTTATATCGAAGAATCTGTTGAAATGTATTTAAAAAAGGATGAAGACGGAGAATACAGAATACCTGTTGTCAGACAGCGTCCGATATTTTTACTTGGAGCGCCGGGAATAGGTAAGACAGCAATTATGGAACAGATTGCAAGTGAATTGAATATTGCACTTGTTTCATATTCTATGACTCATCATACAAGACAATCTGCACTTGGACTCCCGTTTATTTCACATAAGGAGTATGAAGGGAATGAATATGATGTGTCAGAATATACGATGAGTGAAATAATTGCATCTATTTATGATGTTATGAAAAACTCATCAATTAAAGAAGGTATTTTGTTTTTGGATGAAATAAACTGCGTTTCCGAAACACTTGCCCCTTCCATGCTGCAGTTCTTACAGTATAAAGTGTTCGGACGCCATAAGGTTCCTAACGGATGGGTAATTGTAACTGCCGGAAATCCGCCTGAATACAATAAATCAGTTAGAGATTTTGATATCGTTACTCTTGACAGAATGAAAATAATAGAGGTAGAAGCAGATTATTCGGTATGGAAGGAATATGCTAAGAATAAAGAGCTTCATCCTGCTATTATTGGTTTTATTGATATCAATAAGGATTACTTTTATTCTGTTGAAACAACTGTTAAAGGTAAAAACTATATTACTGCAAGAGGATGGGAAGATTTATCCGAGATGATAAAGCTTTACGAAGAAAGTAATCTGCCGGTTAGAAAGACTCTTGTAGAACAATATATAAGAAATGAAAAAGTTGTGAGAGAATTCATAGCTTATTATGATGTGTTCAAAAAATATCAGTCTTCTTACAATGTAGGGGAAATATTAAGCGGTATATATAACGATTCTGTTATTGAAAAGGGTAAAAAAGCACCGCTTGAAGAGAGAATGTCAATTATTGGAATGATTGTTGATGAAGTATGTCATAACATAAAAGAAAATATATTTGAAGCAAATGTGCTAAATGATGTACTAAAACCTCTTAAGTCAATTAAAGCAGACATAAATTCGTTATCTGTAAATGAACTGACTGAAAAGGTTAAAAACATTTTATATGCAAGAGAAGAGCAATTAAGGAAGCTTGAAAATTCAGGTGCAATTTCATCAAAGGTTAAGAAGCATAACAAAGAAGTAATAAAAATCTTTGCAGGTATAAATGATAAAATCAATAAAAATACATATGATTCGGCAAGCTTAATGTTTAATGATATCAAGTCATATTATGATGAAAGGACTTCGCTTTATAAAACAAAAACAAATAACGTCAAGGAAAGATTACACAATGCATTTTCATTTGTTGAGAAGACTTTTGGTGACGGAAACGAAATGCTGATTCTTATGACTGAGCTTACTGTAATTGATGAATGTGCTATTTTTATTTCAAAATACGGAAGTGAAGACTATTCAATACACAATAAAGAAATGATGCTATCTAATAAGAGTGATGATATTCTTAAAAAGATTAATGAAATTGAAGGAATATAATAAATGTCAAAATTACAGACAGAAAACGGAATATTAAGCTATACAGTCAGCAATGGCAGTGTTCATATAACAGAATATTCAGGAAAAGATTTAATTGTTACTATTCCTCAAGTTATCGAAGATATGGCTGTTACACATATTAAGAAAAAGGCATTTTTATCAAGCCGTTTTGTTAAAGAAATTCATCTTCCGGATACAATTAGAAATATAGAAGATTATGCTTTTGCAAGATGCAGAAAGCTTGAAAAAATTTATCTGCCATATGTCAATATGAATCTTGGACAGGATATATTTATTGATTGTGACAAGCTTGACTATATTTTTGACATAAGAAGCAATGAAAACAGTAGTGAAGATGTTGCTTATTTGCTTGCAAAAACTATTAATGGCCTTGATGCATTCTTCTTATTTGATTTAAATAACGCCGGAAGTGATGAGTGGCTTTTGCACCTTGACTCTACAATTGATATGCGCATGAGAAAAGACGATATGGAAGACTTTTCAAAAATGATTTTGTGTGGCGAAGAAGAGGTTGTATGCGCAAGTGATGGTACAATTGAAGATTCAAACCCTGCGACATATAAATCAAACAGAGTAAAAGAAAAAATCAGAATTGCTTTTATGCGCTTGCTCCATAGCTATAAGCTTGATGAAAAATTAAGAGAAACGCTTGTTAAGTATTTGATAAATCATACAAAAGGAGCAAAAACAGAAGAAACATGGGCTGTATTACAAAATGAACACGGGGATGATCAAAAGTATTACGAACTATTAATTAGTATAGATGCAATCAACAAAAATAACCTAAATGAAATTCTTCTGGATATGGGAAATGCACATACTGAAATGAAATCATTTTTAATAAGATATTTTGAAGATGTAAAAGATGAAACGGATATTTTTGCAGAGTTCGAGTTATAATTGTTTATTGTGATTGGCACAAATTGTATGGAGAACATATTTTCGAACAACAGGTTGTATATTTTTTAAAAATATGATATTTTATAAAAGATTAGGGAATAAATAATCAAATACAGTTATATAGAGGGAATATAACGAAAGAGGGGTTTAAATGGCAACAAAGTCAAATTATGGTGCTGACAGTATTACTGTACTGGAAGGTCTTGAAGCCGTAAGACAGAGACCCGGTATGTATATTGGAAGTGTCTCATCAAAAGGTCTTAATCATCTTGTCTATGAGATCATGGACAATTCCGTAGACGAACATTTAGCAGGATTCTGCGATACTATATGGGTTACACTTGAAAAGGATGGCTCTGCAACGGTTAAAGATAACGGCAGAGGCATTCCTGTTGATATGCACGAGAAAGGTGTGAGCGCTGAAAGGGTTATTTTTACTACTCTTCATGCAGGAGGAAAATTCGATTCTACCGTCTACAAAACAAGCGGAGGACTTCATGGAGTGGGTTCTTCGGTCGTTAATGCACTCTCGACATATTTAGATATTGAAGTTTCAAGAAACGGTAAAATATATCATGACAGATATAAGCAGGGAATTCCTGATTTAGAGCTTGAAAACGGATTGCTTCCGGTAATAGGAAAATCCAAAACAACAGGTACTAAGATTAATTTCCTGCCTGATGATACCATATTTGAAAAAACAAGATTTAAGGAAGAAGAGATTAAGTCTCGTCTTCACGAAACTGCATATTTAAATCCGGGACTTACAATTATATTTAAGGATATGCGTCAGGACGAGCCTGTAGAAATAATATTTCATGAAGAAGATGGTATCGTAGGCTTCGTTAAGGATCTTAATAAATCTAAAGAAGTATTACATGAGCCGGTATATTTTAAAGGTACTTCTGACGGAATAAATGTTGAGATTGCATTTCAGTATGTTAATGAATTCCATGAAATAGTACTTGGATTTTGTAATAACATTTATAACTCTGAAGGTGGAACACACCTTACAGGATTTAAAACAAGCATAACAAATATCCTTAATTCATATGCAAGACAAATTGGCATCCTTAAAGATAAGGATTCTAATTTTACAGGTGCAGACATTCGTAACGGAATGACTGCAATTGTATCAATTAAACATCCGGATCCGAGATTTGAAGGTCAGACTAAGACAAAGCTTGATAATCAGGACGCAACCAAGTCAGTAGCGAAGGTTACAAGTGATGAAGTTGTAAGATTTTTTGACAGAAATCTTGAAACACTAAAGCTTGTGTTATCACAGGCTGAAAAGTCAGCCAAAATCAGAAAATCAGAGGAAAAAGCAAAGACAAATCTTTTGACTAAGCAGCGTTATTCGTTTGACTCAAATGGTAAGCTTGCAAATTGTGAAAGTAAAGACGCTGAAAAGTGTGAAATTTTCATTGTTGAGGGTGATTCGGCGGGCGGCTCTGCTAAAACTGCAAGAGACAGGATGTATCAGGCGATTTTACCTATAAGAGGAAAAATACTTAACGTAGAGAAAGCTTCGATTGATAAGGTTTTAGCTAATGCAGAGATTAAAACTATGATTAATGCATTCGGCTGTGGCTTTTCTGAAGGCTACGGTAATGATTTTGATATTACGAAGCTTAAATACAATAAAATTATAATTATGGCGGATGCCGACGTTGATGGTGCGCATATTTCAACATTGCTGCTTACATTATTCTATAGGTTTATGCCTGAACTTATATTAGAAGGTCATGTGTATATAGCAATGCCACCACTTTATAAAGCAATTCCTAAAAAGGGTGAAGAAGAATATTTATATGATGATAAGGCACTTAATAAATATCGTAAAAATCACTCTGATTTTATTCTTCAACGATATAAAGGTCTTGGTGAAATGGATGCAGAACAGTTGTGGGAGACTACTCTTGATCCAAAGAGAAGAAGGCTTAAGCTTGTTGAAGTAGAAGACGCGCTCATGGCATCAAATATTACCGAGATGCTTATGGGGACTGATGTTCAACCACGTAGAGAGTTTATTCACAGAAATGCTCATGAAGCTATTCTTGATATTTAAGATTATTTGCTATGGAGTAAAATATTATGGCTAAGAAGTCAGAAGAAGTATTTGAAGAACAGATAATTAAAACAGAATATTCAGACGTTATGCAAAAATCTTATATAGATTATGCAATGTCTGTACTTATGTCACGTGCGGTTCCCGATGTAAGAGATGGCCTAAAGCCTGTACAAAGAAGAGTTCTGTATGCTATGCATGAGCTTGGTCTTAAGCATGACAAGCCTTATCGTAAATCGGCTCGTATTGTCGGTGATACAATGGGTAAGTACCATCCACACGGAGACAGTTCAATATATGAGTCGCTTGTTGTCATGTCACAGGAATTTAAGAAGGGCATTAAATTAGTTGACGGTCACGGAAACTTTGGTTCAATCGAAGGTGATTCTGCAGCTGCAATGCGATATACAGAAGCAAGACTTTGCAAAGTATCCGAGGATACTTTACTTGCTGACCTTGATAAGGATGTTGTTGATTTCGTTAAAAACTTTGACGAGACAGAAGAAGAGCCAAGCGTATTACCGGCTAAAATCCCTAATCTATTAGTTAATGGAACAGAAGGTATTGCTGTCGGTATGACTACAAATATACCGCCTCATAATCTATCAGAGGTAATTGAAGGAATTAAGGCTTATATGCATAATCCTGATATTACTGTGGCAGAGCTTATGGAGTATATTAAGGGCCCTGATTTTCCTACCGGCGGAATTGTAACAAATAAGGATGACCTCCTTTCAATTTATGAGACAGGTACAGGCAAAATCAAAATACGCGGTACTACTGAAATTGAGCAGGGTAAAGCCGGCAAAATGAAAATCGTTGTTACGGAAATACCTTATACAATGATTGGTGCAAATATAGGTAAATTCCTTACAGATATAGTTGCATTAATAGATGCAAAGAAAACAAATGACATTGTTGATATATCTAACCAGATTTCAAAGACCGGTGTAAGAATTGTAATTGAAGTCAAGAAAGATGCGGATGTTGAAAATATAAGAAACATGCTCATCAAAAAGACAAAATTGGAAGACACATTTGGTGTTAACATGCTTGCTGTTGCGGACGGCAGACCTGAGACACTGTCTTTAAAAGATATTATAATTCATCATGTCAATTTCCAGCGTGAGCTTAATACAAGAAAATATAACACTTTACTTAAGAAAGAACTTGATAAAAAGGAAATCCAGGAAGGACTTATTAAGGCTTGTGACGTCCTTGATTTAATTATCGAGATTATCAGAGGCTCTAAGGATGTTAAGACAGCTAAAAAGTGCCTTACAGAAGGTGTTACCGATAATATTAATTTTAAATCACGTATTTCAAAAAAGCAGGCTGAGCTATTAAGATTTACACAAAGACAGGCACAGGCAATTCTTGATTTAAGATTATCAAAGCTTGTCGGTCTTGAAATTGAAGCATTAATTAAAGAACACGAAACTACGCTTAAAAATATTGAGCAATACAAAGATATTCTTACTAATCCAAAAACAATGGATAAAACAATAATTAAAGAGCTTGATGAAATTAAGAAAGAATTCGGAGTTCCAAGAAGAACAAGAATAGAAAATCTCGAAGAAGCTTCATTTGAAGAGAAGAAAATTGAAGAAGCTATGGTTTACTTTATTATGGACAGATTTGGCTATGCAAAAATGATAGATGTAGCTACATTTGACAGGAATAAAGAAACAATCGAAGCAGAAAATAAAGTAATAATACCTGTTCTTAATACAGGAAGAATATGCGTATTTACTTCTAATGGTAATATGCATACAATTAAGATGCTCGATTTGCCTTTATGCAAAATGAAAGATAAGGGTGTCCCGATTGATAATGTCAGCAATTTTGACTCAAAAACAGAAGAAGCTATTTATCTTAGCACACTTAAAGATGTTGTCGTTAAAAAGCTTATGTTTGTTACAAAACAGGGAATGATGAAGCAGGTTTACGGCACGGAATTTGAAGTTTTAAAGAGAACAGTTGTTGCAACAAAGCTTAATGAAAATGACAGCTTATTAAGCATTTCGCCAATAGTTGATGAACGTAATGTTGCATTGATTTCAAAAGACGGATATGCAATAAGATTCAGTGTTGATGAAGTTCCGATAAAGAAAAAGAGTGCTGTTGGAGTAAGAGGCATTAAGCTTTTATCAGGTGATGAAATTACAGATGTATTTTATCTTTCCATGGGAGATAATCCTGTATGCAAGGTTAAAGGCAGAAATGTTGAAGTCAACAAAATAAAGCTAACAAAGCGTGATTCAAAAGGTACAAAACTAAGAGGATAAATTTAGTATGAGAGTAATTGCGGGAAGTGCAAGAAGACTTCTTTTGAAAACTCCGAAAGGGCTTGAAACAAGGCCGACATCCGATCAGATAAAAGAAACATTGTTTAATATACTTATGCCTTATTTATATGATGCCAATTTTCTTGATCTTTTCAGCGGAAGTGGTGGAATTGGCATAGAAGCATTAAGCAGAGGATGTAAGTCGGCTGTATTTGTCGAGAACTCGAAAGCGGCCCTTAAATGCATTGAAGATAATATCAAAAATACTCATTTTGAAGAATTAAGTACTGTTTATCCTATGGATGTGTTCAGTGCACTTAATCAGCTTGAGTTAAAAACTGTTTTTGATGTTGTATTTATGGATCCACCATACAATAAAGAACTTGAAAAACAGGTGCTCTTAAGGCTTTCTTCTTCTTCATTGATAAATGAAGATTCAATTATTGTATTTGAAGCTAACAAAGATACCGATATAAGTTATATTGATTCATACGGATTTGAAATATTTAAGATTAAAGAGTATAAAAACAATATGCATGTATTCTTAAGGAGGAAGTAAATGCTATGAAATCTGCAATCTATCCGGGATCCTTTGATCCTATTACATATGGTCATATTGATATTATTACAAGATCTGCCAAAATTTTTGATAATCTTACAGTTGCTGTTCTTAACAACAGGGCGAAACATTCGTTGTTTTCGGTAGATGAACGTGTTAATATGATTAAAGATGCAGTAAAAGACATTCATAACATTAGTGTTGTAAGCTATGAAGGACTTCTTGTAAATTATGCAAGAGAAGTTGGCGCTAATGTCATAATAAGGGGCTTAAGAGCTGTCACGGACTTTGAATATGAACTTCAGATGTCTCAGACTAATGCTAAATTAAGTGACGGAGATATTGAAACAATTTTCTTAAATACAGATTTAAGATATGCATACCTTTCTTCATCTACGGTAAGGGAGGTTGCAAGCTTTGGAGGCGATATCAGCAAGTTTGTCACAAAGGAAGTGGCAGAGCTTGTTTATAATAAATATAAAAAATAATATTACAATGATGTAATAAAGGGGACAGAATAAAAGAGGTATAATATGGCAAGTAGATTTGAACAGGTTATTGAAGAAATTGAAGATTATATTGATGAATGCAAATTCGTACCACTATCAAATACTAAAATCCAGGTGGACAGAGAGAGATTGTTTGATTTATTAGGAGATTTAAGAAACAAAACTCCTGATGAAGTTAAGAGATATCAAAAGATTATTTCAAATAAGGAAGCAATTTTAGATGATGCAAGGGCAAGGGCACAGGAAATGCTTGCAGATGCAAAAGCCCAAACAGACCAGATGCTTTCTGAACATGAAATTATGCAGGCTGCATATGCACAGGCAAGAGCAGTAATTGAAGATGCAAATGCCAAAGCACAGCAGATTGTTGATGATGCAACAATTGAAGCTAACGAAGTTAAGCATGCTGCAATGAGATATACAGATGAATCTCTTGAAAATCTTCAGAATATTATTTCTCATGCAATTGCAACCGCAGATGCAAAATATGGATCGTTAATTCAATCATTAAGAGAGAGCGAAGCAGTAATTAACCATGACAGATCTGTATTATATCCGCAGGTTTCTCTTGATGAAGATGTTGCTGCATTATCCGGTGATCAAGCTGCAACATCAAATAGTAATCTCAACGTAAATACAACAGACCTCAAGTCTAATAATGTTGATATTTTGTAGAAGGATTTGAAATGTTAGAAAATTTTGAGCCACAAAGTGTTTTTAAATATTTCGAGAAGATTGCAAGTATTCCGCACGGTTCTTCAAATACAAAGGCAATATCCGATTATGTTGTAAGTGTTTGTAAGGAACATGGACTTTCTTATGTTCAGGACTCATATAACAACGTAATTGTATATAAGGAAAGTGCCAAGGGTTATGAAGACAAGCCACCGGTTATGCTCCAAGGTCATCTTGATATGGTCTGTGAGAAAAATTTCGAAACAGACGCAAGATTTGACTTTGAGACAGATCCATTAAAACTTTCTGTGATGGATGATTATATTTATGCTAAGGGAACTACACTTGGTGGCGATGATGGCATAGGCGTTGCATATATGCTTTCTTTATTAACAGATGATACACTTATCGCTCCTAAGCTTGAGTGCGTATTTACATCTGATGAAGAAACCGGCATGAACGGAGCACACGCACTTGATGTGAGTCTGCTTAAATCAAAGCGTCTTATAAACTTAGACCATGAAGATGAAGGAATTATTCTTACAAGTTGTGCCGGAGGCAAAAAAGTAGTATTAAGTGTACCTGTAAGACGAATAGAAAAATCAGGAATAAAATACAATATTGTTATATGCGGTTTACTTGGTGGACATTCCGGAACTGAAATTGATAAATACCGTGCAAATGCCAACCTGTTTATGGGCAGACTATTACAGTTCCTTGAAACAAGAGTTAAATTTGATTTGTTAAGCATTAGCGGTGGATTACAGGACAATGCAATTCCGCGTGAATGTAATGCTGAAATTATTGTTAGTGAAGATGATTCTCAGAAGTTAGAAGACATTTTCTACGAATTTGAGTCAATCATTAAGAATGAATATAAGAGTGTCGAGAAAAATATGATGGTCTATTGTGAGAACTGTGATTTTGTCACAGAAAAGGTTCTTACATATAAGACTATGCAGAGAGTAATTTTCCTACTTATGACTTTACCTGATGGAGTTCAGCGAATGAGCCCTTCTACTAAAGGTTTAGTCCAGACTTCTTCAAATGTCGGTATCATTAAATTGAGAAAAGACAAATTTGAAGTATTAATCAGTATAAGAAGCTCTATCACAAGTGAAAAAGAAGCTCTTTCTACGAAGATTAAATATTTAATAGAAACAATTGGCGGTACTTTTTTAGAAGAGGGAGATTATCCTGCCTGGGAATATTCTGAAAATTCGGCTCTTAGAGATGCAGCGATAAGCTGCTTTCGTAAGGTGCTTTGTTATGAACCTAGGGTTGAAGGCATTCATGCAGGACTTGAGACAGGTATTTTCTATAATAAGATTAAGAACCTTGATATTATTTCATTCGGACCTAACGTACTTGATATTCATACACCAAAGGAAAAACTTAGTATCTCGTCAGCGAAAAGAGTTTATGATGTACTTGTAGAATTACTTAAGGTGTTGGCTGAAAACTAATATGAATCTACCTATTAATTATTTAGATTATATGAAGGGGCTGTTAGGCGATGAATATTCAAGTTATATTGATAGCTTGAACAGACCTTCTTATCATGGATTAAGAGTTAACAGACTAAAGATAAGTAAAGAAGAATTAAAAGATAAGCTTAGTTTTTCACTTGAAGAAATTCCATTTATTGATAATGGATACATATATGCTGATAAAGAAAATCCGGCAAAGGATGTATATTACCATGCCGGACTTTATTATTTACAGGAGCCATCCGCAATGCTTCCTGCAAACAGACTTCCTATTGAAAAAGGTGACAGAGTTCTTGATTTATGTGCTGCACCGGGAGGAAAGGCTACAGAGCTTGCGGGAAAACTTTCAAATACAGGCTTATTATATGCAAATGATATTTCTGCTTCCAGAGCTTTAGCTTTACTTAAAAATCTTGAACTTACAGGAGCATCAAATATTTTTGTTACGGCTGAAAAACCGGAAAATCTTTCTGTTAAATTTCCTTTGTTTTTCAATAAAATACTTTGTGATGTTCCATGCTCGGGTGAAGGGATGTTTAGGAAAGAGCCTTCTTTAATAAAATCATGGATAGAGAAAGGCCCTGAATATTATCAGAATATCCAAAGAACAATAATTGATAATGCATATGAAATGCTTTGTGAAGGCGGACTTCTCATGTATTCAACATGTACATTTAATGAGAAGGAAGATGAAGAAAATATTGCTTATTTTCTTGATAAGCATAAAGATATGGAATTAATTGATATTGAAGGCTATGAGGGATTTTCAAACGGAAGGCTGGGACTTACAAAATGTGTAAGAGTTTTTCCGCATAAGATGATTGGCGAAGGTCATTTTATGGCGTTATTAAAGAAAAAAGGGGAATGTGTTAAATGTGATGCAGGAAATGATTTTGCTCCTTCAAAAATTATTTCTATTGCATTAAAAAATAAAAAAGAAGCAATTGATTATAAATTACCGCCGCTTAAGGATAACGGCTACAGAGAAGGGATAAGGTATATAAGAACGGGACTTATGCTTTCTGAATCACAAGCCTATGCAATGACGCTTAATTCTGACAACTTTGATAATTGTCTTAATCTAACACATGATGATATTAGAACTGTAAAATACATTAAAGGTGAGACAATATTCTTAAATGAAAATGAAACTTTGCACCCCGGACTCTCACTTATTCTTTGTGATAATTATCCACTTGGGTTTGCAAAATCAGATAAATCCGGAAAACTTAAAAATTTGCTAAATAAAAGCTATAGAATGAATTAGGGACTATGTTAAATAATATTGATGCTTGCATTTTTGATATGGATGGTACAATTGTAGATTCAATGTGGGTTTGGGGACAGGTAGACATTGACTATCTTAGTAAACATGGATATGAAGTACCAAAAGATATGGGAAAAGAAATTGAAGGCTTAAGCATGAGAGAAGTAGCCTTTTATTTTAAAAATCGTTTCAATATTGATGATGATATCGATACGATAATTAATGATTGGAACGATATGGCACTATTTAAATATAAAAATTCAATTAAATTAAAGCCTAATGTAAAAGAGTTTCTCATTCATCTTAAAAATAAAGGAATAAAGACAGGACTATTTACATCTAATTCATTAGTTCTTGCAAAGGCTGCGCTTAAATCTAACGGAATACTTGAATATTTTGATGCAATAACTGCCGGCTGTAGTGATATAAAGGGAAAGCCTGAACCTGACGGCTATATTATTACCGCAAATAAATTAAATGTAAAATGTGAAAATTGTCTTGTATTTGAAGATCTTATAAAAGGAATAATGGCAGGCAAAAATGCAAATATGAAAACCTGTGCCGTTAGGGATGATTATTCAATGTATCAGGACGAAGAAAAACGTAAGCTGGCCGATTATTATATTGAGGATTATTATGAAATTTTTAAAAATTGAAAAAGGATCATTTAAGTATATAAATAATAAAAGAATAATAGAAATAATCAAAACAGTATTTATGTTTTCATGTGCGATTTTTTTGTATCTGTTTGGTTATATTACTCTTAAAACAAACAAAAACTTTTTCACTGTTTTTGCAGTACTAAGTGTACTTCCGGCTGCTAAAAGTGCTGTTTCAATGATTATGTTTCTTAGATTTTCTTCTATTGATGAAGAAGATTATAAAAAAATAAAAGAAGCATCAGGAAACGCAATTACAAAATATGAATATGTTTTTACAACATCGGAAAGAGCATTTTTCGTTAAGGCTATCAGTATTCTTAACAATACAATAATTTGTTTATATGCACCTAAAAAAAAGGATTTTTCAAAGGAGTTAAAGGATCATATTGTTACATGTCTTGAAAGAGAAGGCTATAAGTCATATTCTGTAAAGGTTTACATAAGTACCGAAGATTACATTAAACGACTTACAGAAATGAATGAAAAACTTTCAGGGGATGAAACGGATTCATCTAATAATGTATTTTCACTGTTTAATGCCGTATCGATATAAGCTGCTTATTCAATACTAATATGAAAGAATTTATTGTCACAAAACAAAATGAAGGGCAAAGATTTGATAAATATCTTTTGCGTATTTTAAATAAAGGATCAATGTCTTTTATATTTAAGATGCTTAGAAAGAAAAACTTTGTTCTTAATGATAAAAAAGCTACAGGTAAGGAAATAATAAAGGAAGGCGATGTAGTTAAGCTTTATATTTCGGATGATACCTATAACAAATTTAAGACTGATTCTTTTACTGAAGAAGACATTAAGATAAGTGATTGTTTTAATATAAAAGACAGTATTGTATACGAAGACAAGGATATTATCCTTATAAATAAACCTGCAAATATGTTATCGCAGAAAGCTAAAAAAAATGATGTTTCACTTAATGAATATATAATTAATTATTTGATTTCTTCAGGATATCTTAATGATGATAATATATTGGATTATAAACCTTCAGTAATTAACAGACTTGACAGAAATACTACAGGTATTGTCATAGCATGTAAAAATCTAAAAGCAGCGCAGATATTATCCATGTCACTAAAGACAAGAGAGATTAATAAATACTATAAATGTCTTGTTAAAGGTGAATTCAATAAAGAAGGACTGTATAAAGGATATTTGAGTAAAGATAGTATTACTAATAAAGTCACTGTTACATCAGATAAAACAAGTGATGACTGTGATTTGATTGAAACAGAGTATAAGCTTCTTGAATATAAAAATAATACTTCATTAGTATCAGTTCATCTGATAACGGGTAAATCACACCAGATAAGAGCCCATATTGCTTATCTTGGATTTCCGATTATTGGTGACAATAAATATGGGAACAAAAAATTAAGCAGTGAGTTTAATAAAAAATACCAGATGCTTCATGCATATAAGATAATATTCCCTAAATATGATGATGAACTGTCTTTTGATTTTTCGGGAAAAACATTTATTTGCGAACCGCAATTTAAATTAAGCTTATAGGTGCAAAATGGCTACATGGAAAACGAGAGGACTTAGAGGTTCTACTCTTGAAGACTTAATTAACAGAACAAATGAGAGATATTCAGAAGCCGGTTTATGTCTTGTTCAGAAAATTCCTACTCCGATTACGCCAATAAATATTGATTCTAAATCAAGGCACATTACTCTTGCATACTTTGAGCAAAAGTCAACGGTCGATTATATTGGCGCAGCACAGGGAATTCCGATAGCTTTTGATGCAAAGGAATGTGCAAAGGATACATTTACCCTTGCAAATATTCATGAACATCAGGTTAGGTTTATGGATGATTTTGAAAAACAAGGAGGCATTGCCTTTTTCTTAATCTATTATACTCACAGAGATAAATACTATTATTTGAGATTTGAAAAACTTAAATATTTCTGGAAAAGAATGAATACAGGCGGTAGAAAAAGCTTTACATTTGATGAAACCGAGGAAGATTTCTTTTTAGAAAGTAAGGCAGGCATTTTCGTGCCATATCTTGATGGAGTAAATCTTGATTTGAGCAGACGGGATTGACAAACAAAATAAATAAATATATAATTCGCTTTGGTAATTTGCTAACGAATTAGCACATTAACGTACTAAAGTATATGGAGAGATAATAATGTATAATAAATTACTACATACTCCTGAAGGCTTCAGGGATATATATGGAAATGAATATTATAAAAGACAGGATGTCAAAAATACACTTTTTGACACTATAAAAAAATATAATTATATGAATATTGATTTGCCATCAATAGAATATTTTGATATTTTTTCTTCTGATATCGGTACAATACCATCAAATGAGCTTTTTAAGTTTTTTGACAAAGAAGGAAATACACTATGTCTTCGTCCTGACTTCACGCCATCTATTGCACGTGTTGCGGCTACTTATTTTGCGGATTATGAAGATATTTTAAGATTTGTATATTCAGGACTTACATATGTTAATTCTTCTGACCTTCAAGGTAAGCTAAAAGAATCATTAGAAGTAGGCAGTGAATTAATAGGAGATGATTCGGTTAAGGCAGACTATGAAATCATATCAATAGTACTTGATTGTGCTAAGGCACTTAATATTGAAGACTTTCAGATAAGTATTGGTAATGTTGAATTCTTTAAAGGATTATGTGAAGAGTTTGTTTTCGATGAAAAAACCGAAATGGACTTAAGAGATATGATTTCCAACAAGAATTATTTTGGTGCTAAGGGAATCCTTGATGCAACTGATATTAATGAAGATGTTAAGGACTCCATATTAAGTATTTCAGAATTATTCGGTTCATATGAATGTCTTGAAAAAGCAATTGAAATGTCAGGGAACGGACGATCAAAATATGCAATTAAAAGACTTATGGAATTATATGCGTTGCTTAAGAATGAAGGCAAAGAAAAATATATTTCGTTTGACTTAGGAATGCTTTCAAAATACAACTACTATACAGGAATCGTATTCAGAGGCTATACATACGGAAGCGGTGATGCAATATTTAAAGGCGGAAGGTATGATAAGCTTATCGAAAAATTTGGAAAAGATGCACCTGCTATAGGATTTTCAGCTAATGTCGACCAGCTTGTGTCGGTAATAACAAGAAATAAGAAAGAAAACAATTAAATCCGAGGTATATATGAGATATTTAACTTTTGCATTAACTAAAGGCAGACTTGCCAATAAAACACTTGAACTACTTGAGAAAACAGGTATATATTGCGAGGAAATGAAAGATAAAGACACAAGAAAGCTTATCTTTGTAAATGAGGAGCTTAAGCTTAAGTTCTTTTTAGCCAAGGGTCCTGATGTACCTACATATGTGGAATATGGCGCTGCCGATATAGGTGTAGTAGGCAAAGACACGATTATGGAGGAAAACCGCAAAAATTACGAGGTTCTCGATTTAGGCTTCGGAAAATGCAGAATGTGTGTATGTGGTCCAAATAGTGCTAAAGAATTACTTAATTCACATGAAGTAATAAGAGTTGCAACCAAATACCCTGTAATAGCTAAAGATTATTTTCATAATGAGAAACATAGAACAGTTGATATTATTAAGCTTAACGGTTCAATTGAATTGGCACCAATTGTCGGTCTTTCGGATGTTATCGTAGATATAGTTGAAACAGGTTCTACATTAAGGGAAAACGGTCTTGAAGTATTAGAAGAAATTCATCCGATTTCTGCAAGAATGATTGTAAACAGAGTATCAATGAATATGGAAAGCAAGAGAATTAACAATCTCATTAAAGATATTAAAGAAGTATTAAACGATAAGAACGGAGCTATATAATGAGACAAATCAAATTAACTGAAGAAACAAAAAAGGATATACTTACTACTTTATTAAAGCGTTCACCTTCACAGTATCCTGAATATGAAAAAACCGTATCTGAAATTCTTAATAATGTCAGAAATAACGGTGATAAAGCTGTATTTGAATATACAGAAAAATTTGACGGATATAAATATGATGAAAATACTATAAGAGTAACAGAAAAAGAAATTAATGAAGCATATAATAATTACGATAAAGAACTTATTGCAATTATGGAAAAAGCTTTTAACAATATTAAGGAGTACCATGAGAAACAGAAACAGAATTCCTGGATTAGTACAAAGGAGGATGGTACTTTACTTGGAGTAAAGGTCTCTGCAATTGAAAAAGCCGGAGTTTATGTACCCGGCGGAAAAGCAGCATATCCATCGTCTACTCTTATGTGTGTTATTCCTGCATTAGTAGCCGGCGTAGAAAGAATTGTAATGGTTACTCCGGCCAACAAAGAAGGAAAAGTGGCAGATTGTACTCTTGTTGCGGCAAAAATCTGTGGAGTTAATGAGATATATAAAGTTGGAGGAGCACAGGCAATTGCAGCTTTGGCTTACGGAACAGAAACAATTCCAAAAGTCGATAAAATTGTTGGACCCGGTAATATTTTTGTGGCTTTGGCTAAAAAAGCAGTATTTGGACATGTAAGCATTGATTCTGTTGCGGGCCCTTCTGAAATACTTGTAATTGCAGATGATACTGCCAACCCAAGATATGTTGCTGCTGATCTTTTGTCTCAGGCCGAGCATGATCAGCTTGCATCAGCAATATTACTTACTACATCTAAGGAACTTGCTGACAAAGTATCTGCAGAAGTTGATATTTTCTTAAAAGAATTATCAAGAACTGAAATAATTGAAAAGTCTTTAGAAAACTACGGATATATTATTTTGTGTGATTCAATTGATGATGCTATTGATGCGGCAAATGAGATTGCATCTGAGCACCTTGAGATTTTAACAAAGAATCCGTATGAAACAATGACTAAAATAAAAAATGCAGGAGCTATCTTTTTAGGTGAATATTCTTCAGAGCCGTTAGGTGATTATTTTGCAGGACCAAATCATGTTCTTCCTACTAACGGAACGGCAAAGTTTTTCTCACCTTTATCTGTTGATGCATTTATCAAAAAAACAAGTATTATTTCATATTCTAAAGATGCACTTAAAGAAATTCACACTGATATTGAAAGATTTGCATTATCAGAAGGCCTCAGTGCACATGCTAATTCAATAAAAGTGCGATTTGAATAATATTTTATATTTAAGAACAGGAGAAAAGATGAACAGTTTATTAATCCCTGCTTTATTTTTAAAAGATGAAAAGCTTGTATCAGATTTTTCAAATTATAATGTACTTTCTGATAATCCCGTAGATTATACAGTTTCATTAGCAGCAAAAGGTGCAAATAAGATTATAATTTTTGATTTATCAAATACGGATTCAGAGCATGATAAAGCCTTGACTTGTATTAGGAATATAACAAGAGCTGTTGATATTCCAATAATCGGTGCAGGTAATATTAAGCGCTTAGAGGATGTTAAGAAAATACTCTATGCAGGCTGTAAGGCTTGTGCTCTCAATATGTCTAAGGATTCAAATCTTAAGCTTATTGAAGAAGCATCTAAAAGATTTGAAAAAGACAAAATAATGGTTTGTATAAAAGAAGAGGGCGAATATTATAGTAACGAGCCAATTATTAATGAATATTCATCTGCCATAGTATCAATAAATGAGATGGTAACAGTTGATACTAACGAACTTACATATATTCATATTGAAAAAGATCCTGACAGGCAGGTTTATTCAGTTAATATTGATTGTAAATACAAATGGTCGGACTTAAAAAAGAATTCAGACGGATATGTTCCTGTAGTAGTTCAGGATTACAAGACTGATGAAGTATTAATGGTTGCATATATGAACGAAGAAGCGTTTAACAAAACGATTGACACAGGGGTAATGACATATTATTCACGTTCAAGAAATGAACTGTGGGTAAAGGGACTTACAAGCGGACATTTCCAGTATGTTAAATCCATGTATGTAGATTGTGATTTGGATACAATACTTGTTAAGGTCTTACAGATTGGAAGTGCATGTCATACAGGAAAGGGTAGTTGTTTCTTTAACGAGGCTTTCAGTCTTAATTCAAGTAATCACAATCCGTCGAAGGTTTTTGATGAGGTTATGGCAACTATTTTAGACAGAAAAGTACATCCTAAGGAAGGAAGCTATACAAATTATTTATTTGATAAAGGAATAGACAAGGTCCTTAAAAAAGTCGGAGAAGAAGCTACTGAAATAGTAATTGCAGCTAAAAATCCCGATAAAGAAGAGATTAAATATGAAATCGCAGATTTCTTATATCATGTAATGGTTCTTATGGCGCAAAAAGATGTTACATGGGAGGATATTACTGAAGAACTTGCCAACAGATAATTTATGTATTGTATATATCGTTTATTCATGATATGATAATCGTTGACATAATATTTAATTGTGTTATGGGTAGTATAAACAATGGAGGGTGTTTACTAATGATTTCAACAATTAAAAAAATAGTTATTCATGCAGCAATTGCCGCATTAGCTTTAATATCAGTTAATACATCTGATGTATATGCTGCAGGAAAGAATGCTAAATTTAACGTTACATTCATTTATGGAACAACTATAAATACTCAGCAGGTAAAAAGAGGTAAAGATGCAATCGTTCCTGTTGATACTTTTGTTCCGGGATTTACATTTGCAGGATGGACAGACACAGCTGCCAATATTCAGTCTGATAAGATTATTCTTGGTATGTATACTCCTACAAAGGCTGCAGTAACTGCAAGTACTACACCTACACAGAACGGTATCGGTGGAAAGGCAATAAAGCTTAATAATAATTTATCTGCTCCTGCTTTACCATGGTGGGATATGTCTCTTAAGGGAGTACCTGGTAAGACTTGTGTAGTAAGATGGTACAACGGACATAACGGTGAACTTTGGAAGACAGATGTAGTTCCATACGGAACAACACTTGATGATCCGGGCAATCCTTGTATGCAGGGATATGATTTTATCGGCTGGGAAGGTTCATGGGAGAATATCACTGAAGACAGAAACATTAAAGCCTGGTATTACCACTTAAATAAAGTCAGATTTATTGATGACTATACAGGTGATGTAATTGATGAAAAGTGGGTTCGTGACGGAGAGGGAGTTGGCGAACCAAGTAGACCTAAACATGATGGTATGCACTTTGATTGCTTCTCAAGAAGTCTTTCAAATATCAACGGAGATACAGATATTTACTTATATTATAAAGAAGATTAATTGTACAAATATTTACAGGGCACATGTAATATGTGCTCTGTTTTTTTTTACATATATTTGGTAAAATAAACTCTGTATGTGATTATTTTTAAGAAAGAAAAAGAAATGGAAAAAAGAGCGTTATCAGATAAGATATTATTAAAAATTGACAAGCCTGCCAGATATATTGGTCATGAAATAAATGCAATATATAAAGATAAATCAAAAATTGATATAAGATTTTGTATGTGTTTTCCTGATGTGTATGAAATTGGTATGTCTCATCTTGGAATTCAGATTTTATATGATTTATTTAATAAACGTGATGATGTCTGGTGTGAACGAGTATATTCACCATGGATTGATCTACATCAGATAATGAAGGCAGAAAATATTCCTCTGTTTGCTTTAGAATCACAGGATAACATTAAAGATTTTAACTTCCTTGGAATAACACTTCAATACGAAATGTGTTATACAAATATAATTCAGATTCTTGATTTATCACAAATTCCAATCTATGCAATAGACCGGAAAAATGATGACACAATAGTAATTGGTGGAGGACCTTGTGCATATAATCCTGAGCCTATTGCTGACTTTTTTGATCTGTTTTATATAGGTGAAGGTGAAGTGAGCTATTATATGCTTCTTGATCTATATAAGGAATGTAAAAAGGAAGGCTTTAATCGACTGAAATTTCTTCGTATGGCATCAAAAATAGATGGGATTTACGTTCCGTCACTTTATAATGTTGAATATAACGAAGATATGACAATTAATAAATTTGAACCAATTTATGAGGATGTTCCGTCGAAGGTAAAAAAGACTGCAGTTGAAGATTTTACATTCAGTCCATATCCGACAGAGCCGATTGTTCCATATATAAAAGCAACTCAGGACAGGGTTGTTCTTGAAATTCAACGCGGTTGCATAAGAGGATGCAGATTCTGTCAGGCGGGAATGATATACAGACCTGTTAGAGAAAAAAATATAGAACAACTAAAAGAAATTGCAACAAAAATGCTTGATTCTACCGGACATGAGGAAATATGCTTAAGTTCCTTATCTTCATCTGATTACACTGAACTCAAGGAACTGTTAACATTCCTTATTGAATATGGAAAGGAAAAGCATGTTAATATTTCTTTGCCTTCGTTAAGAATTGATGCATTTTCTCTTGATGTAATGAGTAAAGTCCAGGATATTAAAAAGAGTTCTCTTACATTTGCTCCTGAAGCCGGCTCTCAAAGGCTTAGAAATGTTATAAATAAAGGACTTACTGAAGAAGTAATTCTTAATGGTGCAAAGCTTGCATTTTTAGGTGGCTGGAGTAAGGTGAAGCTTTATTTTATGCTTGGACAGCCATATGAAACGAATGATGATATAAGAGGAATAGCAGAGCTTTCCAATGAAATAGCAAAGCTTTATTATGACACTATTCCTAAAGAAGAAAGAAAAGGGAAAAAAGTACATATTACTTCTTCGACTTCATTTTTTGTTCCAAAACCATTCACACCTTTTCAATGGGCAAGACAATGCACAAAAGAAGAATTTCTTGAAAAAGCAAGATATACAAAAGAGTGCATGAAGGAACAGATTAACTTTAAATCCATTCAATATAACTGGCATGAAGCCGATTTAAGCGTTCTTGAAGGACTATTTGCAAGAGGGGACAGAAGGCTTAGTAAAGTATTACTAAGAGCATACGACAAAGGCTGTCTTTTTGACTCATGGACAGAAGAGTATAAGCCTTGGGTATGGGATGAAACGTTAGAAGAATGTAAAGTAGATGTTTCATTCTATACACATAGAGAAAGAAGTGTTGATGAAATACTTCCATGGGATTTTATTGATACATGTGTTAGCAAGAAATTTCTTGTTAATGAGTGGTTAAAAGCCAAGGAAGAACTAATTACGCCAAACTGCAGACAAAAATGCAGTGCATGCGGTGCGGCTGTAATTAAGGGAGGTGTGTGCCATGAAAGTAAGAATTAAGTTTTCAAAATGCGGTGCACTTAAGTTTATCGGACACCTCGATGTAATGAGATATTTTCAAAAGCTTATGAGAAGGGCTGATATCCCAATTGCTTATTCGGAAGGCTTTTCACCTCATCAAATTATGTCCTTTGCGATGCCGCTTGGTATTGGAGATGAGAGTATTGCAGAATATGTTGATATAGAACTTAATTCATATATTAGTTCAAACGATGCAATAAACAGACTTAATGAAAAGTCAGTAGATGAAATAAGAATTCTTTCATTTAAGGAAATACCGGAAGGCAAAGCTTATAATGCAATGTCCAGCATTAGTGCTGCTTCATATGAAATTAAAATAAGGGATGAGAATAAGCCTGAATTTGATTTTGAAAAAGCATTTTATGATTTACTTGATAAAGAGCAGGTGATTGTTACAAAACAGTCAAAGAAATCAGAAAATACGCTTGATATTAAACCGTTTATTTATGAATACAATATAAACGGAGACGTTATTTCTTTGCTTGTATCGTGTGGCTCTGTAATGAATATTAAGCCTGAGCTTGTAATAAAAGCTGTTTTTGATTCTATGAATAAAGAATTTGATGAATATTTTATTACAATTAAAAGAACCGAAATGTATACAGGCGTATATAATGAAAAGTCTTTTAAATCATTAGAGGATGTAGGAAAAGACATTTTATAATATGAAAAAAAGAGTTGTTATAACAGAATATCAGAAAAAAGTATTGGTTTTATTTTTACATGATGATAAATGCATAAAAATAAGAGCAGTTGATTCAATCCATGATACTTCTGATTCGGTTTTTCTTGGAAGAGTTGATAAAGTACTTAAAAATATTGATGCAAGCTTTGTAAGATGTAATAAAACCTCAATGTATTTAAAGGGAACAAAATACAAGCCGGAGACGGTTATTCCCGTAATGCTAAAAAAAGAAACCGACGTTAATAAAAAAGATGCAATAACAGATGAAATATCATTATCAGGTCTTTTTGTTATTGTAAATAAATGTATTGACGGCGTTAAATTTTCATCAAGAATACGTGATAAAAGCAAAATATGTACAGATAATCTGAATAATGTAATTATCAGACAAAATGCAGTCTATGCAAATACAGAGTCAATATACAATGAATATAAATACTTATCAAAAATTCTTGATAATATTTATAAAAATAAAGATAAAAGAACAGATAATTCTATTTTGTATTTAGGTCTGCCGGAATTATTAAATATATTGTTTACTGAAGATATATGTAATTACGATGAAATACTTACTGATTCAGATGAAGTATTTGAGCTTATTAATGGTTTTTGCAATAACTATAAATACAATAATATCGATGTAAATATACAATTAAAAAAATATGAAGACAAAATGGTTCCGCTTGCAGCACTTATTTCATTATCTTCAAAGCTTGAAAGGGCTACAAGCAGAATAGTCCATCTTAAATCCGATGCGTATATTACGATTGATAAGACAGAAGCGCTTACAGTAATAGATGTTAACAGCGGTAATACTACATTTAAAGGAGATAGGGCAACTGTAATTCATTCGATAAATATTGAAGCCGCAAAGGAAGTAGTATTACAGCTTAAGCTTAGAAATATTTCAGGAATTATCATTGTTGATTTCATCAATGAACAAAAATCAGAATATAACGATGAATTAATTAAAACAATAAAAGAAGAACTTAAATCCGATGACCAGGGAGCAAAATGTTATGGATTAACAAGGCTTGGTCTTGTTGAAATTTCAAGAAAAAGAATAAGTAAGACACTTAAGGAACAGTTATGGACATAGACATTAAAAATCTTTCTCCAATGATGCAAAACTACATACAGACTAAAGAGGAATACAAAGACTGTATTCTCTTTTATCGTCTCGGTGATTTCTATGAAATGTTTTTTGATGATGCCTTACTTGCATCAAAAGAACTTGAACTAACATTAACAGGTAAAAACTGCGGACTATTGGAAAGGGCACCAATGTGTGGAGTCCCGTTTCATGCCGCAGAAAATTACATTAATAAACTTGTTGCTAAAGGATATAAAGTTGCAATATGTGAACAGGTTGAAGATCCAAAGCTTGCAAAAGGACTTGTAAAACGTGAAGTAATAAGAGTTGCAACTCCCGGAACAAATATTGATGTTGCATCGCTTGATGAGAGCAAAAATAACTATATCATGTCTATTGTATATGTCCTTGGTAATTTTGGATTTGCAATTTCTGATGTCACGACAGGTGTATTTTATGTAACTGAAGTCAACACACTGCAAAAGCTTACTGATGAAATATATAAATTTAATCCATCTGAAATTATCTGTAATGAGTCATTTTTACTCTCAGGAATAAATACCGAAGAACTTAGGACTAAGCTTTCTGTAACTTTGTATTCGCTTGAATCATGGTACTTTGACGACACAGCGTGTGAAGACATACTAAAAAGTCATTTTAAAGTTACAAATTTATCAGGGCTTGGTCTTCATGATCTAAACTGCGGAAAAGTGGCGGCCGGTTCACTTTTAAAATATTTATACGAAACCCAGAAAAACTCTCTTGAACATATTTTATCAATTACACCATACAATATTTCTGATTTCATGCTTATTGATTCCTCCACAAGAAGAAATCTTGAGCTTACAGAAACAATGCGTGATAAAAATAAAAGAGGCTCATTATTATGGGTACTTGATAAGTGCAAAACAGCAATGGGTTCAAGAATGATAAGAAGTTTTATTGAGCAGCCGCTTATCAATAAAGAAAGAATTACACTTAGACTTGATGCTGTTGAAGCATTATTTAAAAATGCAATTACACGTGAAGAATTAAGAGAATATTTAAGTCCAATATACGATCTTGAAAGATTAATGAGTAAAATCAGCTATAAATCCGCCAATCCAAGGGATTTAATTGCATTAAGAAATTCATTAAAACTATTACCGGCTATAAAACAACAGCTTTCGGATTTTAAATCAGGTATTCTTGGTGAATTATATGATAAGCTTGATGATTTAAATGACATTTTCTTACTTATAGAAAACTCAATAAATGAAGAAGCACCAATTACAATTAAAGAAGGCGGAATAATAAAAGAGGGCTATAATGAGACAATTGACAATTTAAGAAATGCAAAAGTATTAGGAAAGAAATGGCTTACCGAACTTGAAGCTTCTGACAAGGAACGTACCGGAATTAAAAATTTAAGAATTAAATATAACAGAGTATTCGGCTATTATTTTGAAGTTACAAATTCATTTAAAGAACTTGTACCTGATGACTATGTAAGAAAACAGACTCTTGCAAATGCCGAGAGATATACAAATGATAAATTAAAGGAACTTGAAGATACAATATTAAATGCGGAAGATAAGCTTTTTTCGCTTGAATATGATATTTTCTGTGAAATACGTGATTTGATTTCTACAAATGTATCAAGGATACAAAATACCGCACATGTAATAGCAACACTTGATGCATTCTGTTCTTTGGCATATGTCAGTGAGGCTAACAGATATACAAGACCGAAAATCAATACAAAAGGTATTATTGATATTAAAGGCGGAAGACATCCTGTAATCGAGAAGATGATACCTGACGGTATGTTTATTTCAAATGATACATATCTTGATAATGCAAAAAACAGAATTTCAATTATAACAGGTCCGAATATGGCCGGTAAATCAACGTACATGCGTCAAAGTGCATTAATTGTTCTAATGGCACAAATCGGCTGCTTTGTCCCTGCAGATTCATCCAATATTGGTGTATGTGACAGAATATTTACAAGAGTTGGAGCTTCTGATGATTTATCACTCGGTCAGTCAACATTTATGGTTGAAATGGCTGAAGTGGCCAATATTTTAAGAAATGCAACAGATAAAAGTTTGTTAATACTTGATGAAATCGGACGTGGAACATCTACCTTTGACGGGTTGTCTATTGCCTGGGCTGTTGTTGAATACATTTCAGATACAAAGCTTCTTGGAGCAAAGACATTATTTGCAACACATTATCATGAGCTTACTGAACTTGAAGGAAAGTTGCCGTCTGTAAATAATTACTGTGTAGCAGTTAAAGAACAGGGCGATGATGTAGTATTTTTACGTAAAATTGTCAAGGGCGGAGCTGATAAGAGCTACGGTATTGCAGTTGCAAAGCTTGCAGGAGTTCCAAATACCGTAATAATGAGGGCTAAGGAATTAGCAGATGAATTAACAGAAAATGATATTTCATCAAAAATAAAGTCTATTGCTTCAGAAACAACAAATGTATCAAATAAAAGAAGCAAAAAGGTACGACAGTTAGATGAAGTAGATCTTAATCAGATGTCTTTATTTGATACAGATACTGATGAAGATATATTAAATGAAATAAAAACATTAGACATTAATTCACTAACACCAATTGAGGCTATAAATACATTAAGCAGTCTGCAGAGCAGACTAAAAAACAGGTGGAAAATCTGATAAATGAAAAATATAAATATTCTTGATTCAAATACAATCGATAAAATTGCTGCAGGTGAAGTCGTTGAAAGACCGTCAGCTGTTGTAAAGGAACTTGTCGAAAATTCAATTGATGCAAATGCAGATGCGGTTACAATTGAAATAAAAGACGGCGGTATTTCTTTTATTAGGATTACCGACAACGGTGAGGGAATTGATAGGTCACAGGTAAAAAAAGCATTTATGCGTCATGCAACATCAAAAATAAAAAGTGTTGAGGATTTAATCTCTGTAACCAGTCTTGGATTTAGAGGAGAAGCTTTATCAAGCATTAGTGCTGTAGGTAAAGTCGAATTTCTTACAAAAACCAAAACTGACTTTATTGGGACAAGATATGTTGTAGAGGGTGGCAGAGAATGTGTATTTGAGGATGCAGGAATCCCTGATGGCACAACAATAATTGTAAGAGATTTATTTTTTAATGTACCTGCAAGAAAGAAATTTTTAAAGTCACCATCAAGTGAAGGAAATAACATTACAGAACTTATTGAGCACATGATATTATCACATCCGAATATCAGCTTTAAGTATATTTATAATGGAAATGTCAAGCTTCAAAGTTCAGGAAAAAACGATATAAAAAGCTGTATTTATAATGTTTACGGACGTGATATAGCTAACGGTTTAATTGAAGTAAAGTCAATACGAGATGATATTTCAATTCATGGCTTTATAGGAAAGCCCGAGCTTGCAAGAGCTACAAGAAATTTTGAAATTTATTTTGTAAATAACAGATTTATTAAAAGCACGTTAATTGACAGGGCACTTGAAGAAGCATACAAGGATTATCTGATGCTTCATAAATACCCGACTGTTTTTTTGTATTTTGAAATACCGTCTCATTTAATTGATGTAAATGTGCATCCTACCAAGCGTGAAATTCGCTTTTTCGAAGGTGAAGCATTGAAATGTTATATTGTCGATGTGATTAAAAATGCACTTATTAACAAGGAACTTATTAAGGAGATTGTTGAAGAAACTCATGAAAAGCCTTCAGTTAAAGAATCGGAAATTAATAAAGAACCGTTTGAAACGATAAATCATATTATTGAATTATCATATAATAATTACTATTCATCAGAAATTGAAAAAGAGGATGAAAGTACAGATATTAATGATAAAAACGAACAGCTTACGCTTTTTGATGATAAATTTATCAGTGAAGAGTCTATAAAGAAACATCGAATAATCGGACAACTTTTTAATACATACTGGCTAATTGAATTTGAGAATAAATTATTCATTGTTGACCAGCATGCTGCACATGAAAAGGTTAATTACGAACGACTTATAAAAAAATTAAGAAACAACGAGAACTGTTCACAAAATATTTATCCGCCAATTGTTGTTTCTCTTTCAAATGCAGAGGCCCAGTATGTTACAAAATATAACGAAAATTTTTTAAATGTCGGCTTTACAATAGAGCACTTTGGAGGGCTTGATTATACTATAAGTACTGTTCCGATGGAGCTATTAAGCCAGAATCCGGCAGATTATTTTCATGAAATGCTTGATGAATTGCTAGAAGGCAAAAATTCAAAAGAAACAGAGACAGTCAATTTGAAAATCGCAACAATGGCATGCAAAGCTTCCGTAAAGGGTAATATGCATTTATCTGTATTTGAAGCTGACAAACTTATTTCAGAACTTCTTACACTTGATAATCCTTATAATTGTCCTCATGGAAGACCTACTATTATTTCATTTTCTAAATATGAAATAGAGAAGATGTTTAAAAGGATTGTTAATTAGTTTATTTATTTTTATTATACAACTTAAGGTTTAGTTAATGCAGAATAACGATAAACAAAGCTTAATAATTATTGCAGGGCCTACTGCTGTTGGCAAAACCGCACTTTCAATTGAGCTTGCAAAGTCAATAAATGCAAGTATTATATCTGCTGATTCAATGCAGGTATATAAACATATGGATATTGGTTCTGCTAAGGTCACAAAAGATGAAATGCAGGGAATAAAGCATTATCTTATTGATGTGTTAGAGCCCGAAGAAGAATTTAATATCGCGACATTTAAACAGTTTGCTAAAAATGATATTGAATATATTAAAAATGACGGAAAAATACCGATAATTGCAGGAGGAACCGGATTTTATATTCAGGCACTTTTATATGATATTAATTTTGATGATGATGCAAATAAAAGTGATGAAATACGAGACAGACTTGAAAATTTAATTACTACAAAAGGGAATGAATTTGTTCATAATATGCTTAAAGAGGTAGATGAAAAAGCTGCAGATGAAATTCATCCAAATAATGTAAAAAGAGTAATTAGGGCACTTGAATATCATTATCTTACAGGTGAGAAAATATCAAAGCATAACGAAACAGAACGAATAAAAGAATCGCCTTATAATTTCAAATATTTTGTAATCAATGAGGACAGGGCTCTTTTATATAAAAACATTGATAAACGTGTTGATATTATGCTTGAAAACGGTCTTGTTGATGAAGTAAAAGCGCTTAAGGAAAGAGGTCTTACAAAAGACAATATTTCTATGCAGGGACTTGGATATAAGGAGATTCTTTCTTATCTGAACAATGATATATCTTTAGAAGAAGCAGTTTACATAATTAAGAGAGATACGAGACATTTCGCCAAAAGACAGCTTACATGGTTTAAGCATGAAAAAGATGTAATTTGGATAAATAAAGAAGATTTTTCATTTGATAATAATAAAATAATAGAATTTATGAAGGAGCAATTAAAAGGTGCAGGAATTATATAAAGAACTTGGAATTTGCGAAGAGGTATATAAGTTATCAAAGGATGTATTAGACAGCCTTGAATTGAGATTTAAGGAAATTGATAAAATTACAGAATATAACCAGCTTAAGGTGCTAAAGGCTATGCAGGAAAATAAAGTTTCCGAAGCATGCTTATACAGTTCAACCGGATATGGCTATAATGACATAGGAAGAGATACTTTGGAAAAAGTGTACGCTTCATATTTTCATACAGAGGATGCTCTTGTAAGACCTCAAATTGCATGTGGCACTCACGCACTTGCTATTGCACTTTCTGCAAATTTGCGACCGGGGGATGAGCTTTTTTCTCCTGTAGGAAAGCCTTATGACACATTAGAAGAAGTTATCGGAATAAGAGAATCTAAAGGTTCACTTAAAGAATTCAATATTACATACAGACAGGCCGAACTTAATGAAGACGGAAGTATTAATTTCGATAATATTAAAAGATGCATTAACGAAAAAACAAAGCTTGCTACAATTCAAAGATCAAAAGGTTATTTAACGAGACCAACTCTTTCGGTAAAACAGATAGGAGAAATTATTTGCTTCATAAAATCAATAAAAAAAGATATTATCTGTATGGTTGATAACTGCTACGGCGAATTTGTAGAAACAATCGAACCATCAGATGTTAATGCCGACCTTGTTGTTGGATCACTTATTAAAAATCCGGGTGGTGGACTTGCACCAATTGGTGGATATATTGCAGGGAGAAAAGACTTGGTTGAAAATTGTGCGTATAGACTTACAACACCGGGGCTTGGAAAGGAAGTTGGTGCCACATTAAATGTTAATTCGCTGTTTTATCAGGGTTTCTTCATGGCACCAAGTGTTGTAAATGCAGCACTTAAAGGTGCAATATTTGCAGCCAACATTTATGAAAAACTCGGATTTTCTGTCTTTCCTGATTCAAAAGAAGAAAGACATGACATTATTCAGGCTGTAACACTTAATAGTAAAGAAGCCGTAATTGCATTCTGTAAAGGCATTCAGGCGGCGGCACCGATTGACAGCTTTGTTTCTCCTGAACCTTGGGCAATGCCCGGATATGATTCGGATGTAATTATGGCTGCCGGTGCATTTGTTTCGGGTTCTTCGATTGAATTAAGTGCTGACGGTCCTATTAAACCACCTTATAATGTATATTTTCAGGGTGGACTTACTGTTAATCATGCAATTTTTGGAATTATTAAATCAGTCCAGTCTTTATATGATGAAAATCTTGTTAAGATATCGTAAAAATGATATTATTACTACATGTTGTATATAAACAAATAATATCAATTAATATATACAATTAATCATTAATTTTTATTACAGAGGTATAACTGTGGCGGTTTCGGCAATCGGATTAGATTTAGGTACATACAACATTAAATTATATAACGGAATAGATGATACGATTCATACACATAAAAACATGATTGCTATTCAGAATAAACATCATGTTTTGGCATATGGTGATGAAGCTTTCAAAATGTATGAAAAGACTCCTGAATCTATTGAGATTTCGTTTCCTGTAACAAACGGTGTAATAGCTGATATTCACCATATGCAGCTCCTTTTACACAACTTTGTTATTGATTCAACAGGTGGAAATTTCAGATCGGCAGATTATTATATTTCAGTACCTACTGATATTACAGAAGTTGAGAAACGTGCCTTCTTTGACCTTGTAAATGACTCGAATGTTAAGCCTCGTAATATTTATATTGTTGAAAAGGCAATAGCTGACGGTGTCGGCCTTGCCCCTGATATTAAGAATTTCCAAGGCGCATTAATAGTTAATATCGGATATGAAACTACAGAAATATCTGTATTATCAATGGGTGGAATAGTTCTTTCAAAACTTATTAAAATTGGCGGTAAAAAATTCGACGAATCGATTAAAAATATAATCCGTAAGGAGTATAATTTGTATATCGGTAATAAAACTGCTGAGCGTGTTAAAATATCTCTTCCTGAGCTTGAAGCAGATGAAGAGGATGCAGTGCTTTACGGCAGAGATATCGTAACGGGACTCCCTGTTGAGAGAACTATACCGACGAACATGATTGAAAAAGCGATGCATGAGAACTTCGATACAATCATTGACAATGTTCGTGCTATACTTGAAAGAACACCACCGGAGCTTGGTGCAGACATATATAAGAGGGGAATTTATTTAACCGGCGGTTCAGCTGTAATCGGTGATTTGCATGAACTTATTGCACAATCAACAGGACTTAAAGTTAACTTTGCACCGCATGGTCAGGAAAGCGTTGCATATGGACTATCCCAGATGATCAAAAATGAAGAATTACGGGGATTTGCATATTCAATGCAGGAGTTTAAAGAATAAAGGGGAAAAATGGCAAGGAATCGAAGAAGGAAAAACAAAATAGAGATTCCGTCAAAATATATTTTGCTAATAATTTCAATCATATGTATTATTATGATGATTATTTCTTATACGGCAGATATCTTTTCAGGACCGCTTAAAGCGATCTCATCATATACTGTTGTACCATTTCAGAGAGGAATCGAAACTGCAGGCTCATGGCTTTTTAACAGAACGGAAGATATTAAGCATCTCAATGAACTGACTGTAAAAGTTGAAGAACTGCAATCTCAGGTTGACGAGCTCACAATTAAAAACAACAAACTGATGCAGGATAAATATGAACTGTCTGAATTAAGACAGTTATTTAAGCTTTCAGAAAATTACGAAGAATATGACACTATCGGAGCCAGAATTATCGGCAAAGATACAGGAAACTGGTTTCAAACATTCCTTATTGATAAAGGAAGCAATGATGGTATTAGTGTTGATATGAATGTAATGGCAGGAAGCGGTCTTGTCGGTATTGTAACCGAGGTCGGGCCTAACTGGGCAACAGTAAATTCAATAATTAATGATGATGCAAATGTTTCCGGAATGATTCAGTCCACTTCGGATACACTCATTGTTGAAGGCTCACTTGAATTAATGAATAAAGGAATCATTAAGTTTTCACAGCTTGAAGACACTGAGGATGTAGTAAAAGTAGGAGACCAGATAGTAACATCATATATTAGTAACAAATACCTTCCGGGTATTTCAATCGGGTATGTTACAGAGATAAATCTTGATTCGAACAACCTTACAAAATCAGGATATTTAACTCCGGTTGTTGACTTTAAGCATTTATCAACAGTGCTTGTCGTTACCGAACTTAAACAGCAGAAGGAATAAATATATGCTTAGAAAACTGATTACTTTTTTAACTATATATTTATGTTTTATACTTCAATGTTCTGTGTTTAATCATATTTCACTTGGCGGAATTGTTCCAAATATATTAATTATTATAACCGCATCATTTGGATTTATGAGAGGTCAGAATACGGGAATGGCTGTAGGGCTTGTTGCAGGTTTGTTTATTGATATTTTTTTTGGAAGTCCTTTTGGATTTATGGTTTTAATCTATACAATTATTGGATATTTAAACGGCTTCTTTAAGAATATATTTTATCCTGAAGATATAAAGCTTCCAATGATATTAATTACTGTAAGTGAGCTTGTTTATTGCATTTTGTATTATATTTTTAAGTTCTTATTAAGAGGAAGACTTAATATCGGTTATTATTTTGTTCATATTATGCTTCCTGAAATTGTATATACAATAATTATTACTTTACCGCTGTATTTGATTATTGTATGGATAAATGAACATCTCGAAGCATATGAAAGAAGGAATTCGTAGAATTGTTTAGCGATTTTAAAGAATGGCTGCAAAATACTGCAGTTTTGAGACTGATTTCTTTAATAATCATATTTATCGTATTATTTTCAATCCTTATTAACAGACTCTTTGTTTTTCAGATTGTTGATGGTCAAAAGTATTTAAATGATTTTACATTAACTATTAAAAAAGAAGCTACGTTAAAATCTACAAGAGGTAATATATACGATAGAGAGGGCCGGCTTATTGCATACAATGAGCTGGCATATTCAGTTACAATTGAAGATAATTATGAATCGGGCTCTTCAAAAAATCAGAAAATAAATGATTGTATTCTTAAGACAATTGATATTATTGAAGCAAACGGCGATACTGTAATAAATGATTTTAATATAGTACTGAACAACTATAATCAGTTTGAATATGCTGTTTCAGACACTAAATTATTAAGGTTTCTTGCGGATGTATATGGCAAGAAGTCTATTGATGATTTATCAACACTTGAACGTAATGCAACGCCTATCGAGGTAATAGAATATTTGTGCTCTAAGGAAAAATATGGTATCGGTACGAAGGAAGACGTTCACGGAACTGTTTCTTTTAATCCAATGAGAGGATACTCATATGAGGATATATTGAAAATCATTACTGTCAGATATTCGATGAGTACAAATGCCTACCAGAAATATGTTACAACTGTTATTGCATCTGATGTTTCAAAAGAAACAGTGGCTGCGATTATGGAGAATAAAATAGAACTCCAGGGAATAAATATTGAAGAGCATACATTAAGAAAATACAACGATGCAAAATATATTGCTCATATTGTCGGATACACAGGAAATGCATCAGTTGATGATCTTGAAGAACTTAAGGGTTCTGAACTGAATTATACTATGAATGATGTTGTCGGAAAAGCCGGTGTTGAAAAGGCTATGGAAGAACATCTTCAGGGTATTAAAGGCAGTGAGACGATATATGTTGATAATGTTGGAAAAATCATTGACCGTACGGACAGAGTAGAGCCGGTTTCCGGTAACGATGTTTATTTATCGATTGACCTTGAGCTTCAGAAGGCTGTTTACAATATGCTTGAGCAAAAGCTTGCAGGTATTCTGGTCGGAAAAATCATTAATTCTAAAACATATGATAATTCTGTAGTTAAGGCATCAAGCATGATGATTCCTATAGATGATGTATATTATGCATTTTTTAACAATAATATTATTGATATCGATAGGCTTGAGAGAGAAAATGCTTCACAGTATGAATCAATAATTTATGAAAGATTCGTTGATAAAAGGAATCGTTCAATAAATGCAATCAGGGAAGAACTTATAAATACTTCAACCCCTTATAAAGACTTGTCAAAAGAAATGCAGGTATATGAAAGCTTTATTGTTTCTATGCTTTCTTCAAGTAATAAAGGTGTACTTGTAAGTTCATTAGTTGATAAAAATGATGCTACATATATTGCGTGGGCTAAGGATGAAACAATTTCACTCGAACAGTATTTAAGATATGCGTTATCTCAAAACTGGATTGACATATCTAAAATAAAGCTTGATTCTAAATATTCAGATGCTGATGTAATATATGAAAGACTTGTTGATTACATCTGTGAGCAGCTTGTTACCGAAAACGGTTTTTGTAAGAGACAGTTTAAATATATGATTGCCGATAATGAAATATCGGGACGTGAAATCTGCATGGTTCTTTTCGAGCAGAGAATAATATTTGGAACTGCTGCTGAGAAAGCTGAAGTTGAATCAGGTGCAAAAACGGCATATGATTTTTTAATTAACAAGATATCAAATATTGAAATTACGCCTGCAATGCTTGCGCTTGACCCTTGTTCCGGCTCTTGTGTTGTAACTTCTACAAACGGCGAAATATTAGCATGTGTTTCTTATCCCGGATATGATAATAATAAGCTTGCTAATCAGATTGATGCCGAATATTATTCAGAATTAATGAATGATTTATCATCGCCTATGTACAATTATGCAACGCAGCAGATGACTGCACCGGGTTCAACATTCAAGCCATTATCAAGTGTCATTGCACTTGAAGAGGGAATTGTTAATCCTGGCGAAACTATTTATTGTAAAGGTGTTTATGAAGTTCTTGATATGGAAAAGAAGTGTTGGTTTTATCCATTAGGTCATGGCGAAATGGATGTTATCAATGCTATCGGTAATTCGTGTAACGTGTTCTTTTATGATGTCGGATACCGTCTTGCAACAAATGTATATACTGAGAACTATGATGAAAAAAGAGGTATTGAGCGTATGAAAAAATACGCTGATTTATTCGGGCTCACAGAGAAAACAGGAGTTGAAACCGAAGAAAATGAATCCCAGTATTCAAGTACGCTTCCTGTTGATACTGCAATCGGTCAGGGTTCAAGTAATATTACTACAATCGCTTTAGCAAGATATGTAAATACAATTGCGAGCAGAGGAAATGTATATTCACTGTCTTTAGTAAACCGTGTTGCCGATTTAGACGGACATACCGTTAAATTGTACGGACCAAAGCTTAAAAATACAGTAGATATTTCAGATGAAGAATGGGATATGGTTCACAGAGGTATGAGAATTGTTGTTGAAAAGGCAAAAGCCTTTAGTGATATGCCTATAGAAGTTGCAGGTAAAACCGGTACGGCACAGTCTTCTAAATCAAGAACAAACCATGCTTTATTTGTAGGATTTGCTCCATATGAAGATCCTGAAATATCAATTGCAATAAGAATGGCATATGGATATACATCCGGTAATGCAGCAAGTCTTGCGGCTGATGTAATTAAATACTACTATAATCTTGAAGACAATCTTATTACCGGCGTTGCTGATGTTTCAGAAACAGAAGTTATTGAAGACTAAGGGGATGTAATTATGGGTAATTTATGTAAGATTAAGGGAATGAGAGACGGAATTGTCATTAAACTTGACGATAAGGCTGATTTTAATGAAGTTTACAACGATATGTGTGATAAATTCAGAGAGTCATCCAATTATTTCAAAAATGCGAGTCTTATTATAGGATTTGAAGGACGCAAATTAACTGAAGAAGAAGAAAACAAATTAGTTGATGGAATCTGTCTTAACTCTGATATTAATGTTCTTTGTGTTATTGGAGACGATGATAAGAAGGATGAAATGTTTTTACGATTAAAAAAACACTTCGATCCGACTCATAATTATAAAGACAAGCAGTTTTACAAAGGTTCGGTTCGTTCTCATGAGCATCTTGAATCCGATCAGACTATTGTTGTCCTTGGAGATATTAATCCGGGAGGTATTGTCTCGTCTAAGGGGAATATTATTATTTTAGGCACATTATACGGAACCGCACATGCCGGAACAGATGGGAATACAAGTGCTATTGTAGTATGTCTTGACATGAAGACATCGCGTGTTGGAATAGCAGATACTATTGCTGATATTACATATAAAAACTCCGTTTTTTCAAAAAATAAAGTAATGCCAAAAATATCTTTCTTAGAAGGCAGAGAAGTGGTGACAGAAGATATTACAAGAGATTTGTTAAATCTTATTGCAATGCAGCTGAATTAATATGAAAGAAAAGATTAAAAAACTATTTATTGAATATAATTTCAGAAAATATGATTTCTGGTTATTGCTCTTAACAATTGCAATCGGAATACTTGGGGTAGTATTTGTCGGAAGTGCTGATAATTCCAATATGGACAGGCAAAAATTCGGGCTTATTTTTGGATTATCACTTATGATAATTATTTCATTTTTAAGCTACAGCTTTATATTGAAGTTTTACTGGGTTATATACGTTGTATGTATTGCAATGCTTGTTCTTGTAAGATTATACGGCGATTCCGGAGGTGGCGCGGCACGATGGTTCGAGTTCGGAAGTCTTCGTTTTCAGCCATCCGAGCTTGTTAAAATTTTATTGATTTTATTTTATGCACAGTTTATTATGAAGCGTGAGGACAATTTCAATTCTATTAGGAATATTTTGTTTAGTGTTGTCCTTGTTCTGCCGATTTTTTACATGATTTTTGAACAGCCTGACTTATCGACTTCAATCATGATTTTAGTCATATTTGGCTCGGTTATGTTTATTGGCGGATTGAAATTAAGTGTAATTTTTGGTGCTCTCATTGTAGGTGTTCCTTCACTTATCTTTGCCGTAAGCTATCTTATTAAAGATGATGTGACATTGCTTGACACTTACCAGAAAAACCGTATACTAGCATGGCTTCATCCTGAACAATATGCTACTACGGAGGCTTACCAGACATTAAATGCCATTACTGCAATCGGTTCCGGCCAGTTGTCCGGAAAAGGACTAAATAATAACGTCATTGCTTCCGTTAAAAATGGTAATTTTATTTCCGAAGCACATACAGATATGATATTTGCTGTTATTGGTGAAGAAACGGGATTTATCGGTGCTTGTACCGTATTATTCCTTCTTCTTCTTATTGTTATTGAATGCATAAGAGTTGCAATTTCGGCAAAAGATATTGCCGGTTCAATAATTGCAGGTGGAATGGGATGCCTTATCGGTTTTCAGACATTTATTAATATTGGTGTTGTTACGGGGTTACTTCCAAATACAGGACTTCCATTACCATTTGTCAGTTATGGATTAACATCTTTAGTTTCGTTACTGATTGGTATGGGCTTTGTTATGAATGTCAGGTTACAGACACCAAAATAATATAAATATTTAAGGAGAATGGTATGAATATTGGATTAATTGCACATGATTCTAAGAAAAAGCTTATGCAGAATTTGTGTATAGCATATATGGGCATATTATCAAAACATGAATTATTTGCTACAGGTACTACGGGGAGACTAATTGAAGAGGTAACAAATCTTACTGTCCATAAATATCTTGCCGGACATCTTGGCGGAGAACAGCAAATTGGTGCACAAATTGAGCATAATGAAATTGATGTACTGATTTTTCTTCGTGATCCTTTGTCACCTAAATCACATGAACCTGATGTTGCATATCTATTAAGATTATGTGATATGTATAACATCCCACTTGCAACAAACCTTGCTACCGCAGAATTATTGATTAAGTCACTTGAAAGAGGAGATATTGAGTGGCGTGAGATGTATAAATAAAAATCTTAAAGTTGTTTTATGTCTTTTGGTAATTTGTGCGTGCTTATCCGGTTGCAAAATTAATGAGTATGACCTGCCATATGATGTAAACAGCAATATAAGTGCATATAGTTTCGGAAGTACTCAGTCTGACAAAATGCTTACTTCATTTGCAAGTAATATTTGTGTTGTTAATGAAGATGTTAATTCTGATAAGGCTGATATTCCACGTACTGAAGCGGGTTGTCTGTTTAATAGAACAGATAATACTACTGTTTATGCAAAATCGGCAAATGCTAAGCTTCATCCGGCATCTACTACAAAAGTAATGACAGCTATTCTTGCGTTAAAATATGGTAAGCTTGATGATATTTTAACTGCATCCGAAAACGTAGAAATAAAAGAATCCGGTGCTCAGCTTTGTGGATTCAAGCAAGGAGACAAGGCGACGTTGGAACAAGTTCTTTACGGATTATTATTATATTCCGGTAATGACGCAGGTGTCATGATAGCAGAGTATGTCTCCGGATCAGAGGAAGCATTTGCAAAGCTTATGAATGACGAGGCTAAAAAGCTTGGAGCAACAAATACAAATTTTGCGAATGCCCATGGACTTACCGATGACAGTCATCTTACTACAGCTTATGATTTGTATATTATATTTAATGAAGCACTGAAATACGATAAATTCAAAGAAATAATAAATACTAAGACATATAAAACAAGCTATTCATCTGCAAACGGCGGAACCAAAAACTTAGATATAGAAAATACTAACAGATTTATCAATGGCAAGTATTCTGCGCCATCAGGGGTAACTGTAATTGGTGGTAAAACCGGTACTACAAAAGCTGCCGGAGGATGCCTTTTATTATATTCAATAAACAGCAGTTCAAATGATGAATATATTTCTGTTGTAATGAAATCGGAAAATGTTGATTCAATGTATGAAGATACGTCATCATTACTAATTCTTGAGAATTAATAGGTTGTGTTTTTGTACAAAATAAACTATAATCAGAATATGAAATTGAAGTAGAAATACTTTGAAATATCACTTTAAAGGAGGACCTTTAATGGTACACTTAATCGTAGGAGAAAAAGGTAAAGGTAAGACAAAACATCTTTTAGACAAGGTTAACAGTGCCGTCAAGACTGCTTCTGGCAATATCGTATATCTTGATAAGAATTCAAAGCATATGTATGAATTAAAGAATGCAATACGTTTAATTGCCACATCAGAATATCCTATCAGCAATACGGATGAATTTATGGGATTTATCTGTGGTATTGTTTCACAGGATCATGACATTGAAGAGATGTATTTAGACAGTTTCAGAATTGTTGCATTCATTGATGATGATAATAAAATTAAAGCTGTTTTAGATAAGCTTTCTAAGATAAGCGATCAGTTTAAGGTTAACTTCACAATCAGCATTTCAGTTGATGAATCAGAAGTACCGGCTGAGTATAAATCAAATATTATTGTTTCACTTTAATTAAAATTATTTTTTAGAAAAGCCTCGTAAATCGAGGCTTTTCTAATGTTGTGTAAGAATAACGGTAATTATATCGTTTTAATATAAATGGCAAGAAATAAAAGTAAACGCCCTGAAAGAAGAAAACAAAGGGTGTCTGAAAACAAAAAAAGAAAACAGCGTCAATCAAAAAAAGTCAGAAATGATAAAAATCAAAGAAATGACAACGTTGTAGTGTACAAGCCTCCGGTTAATATTAATCTGGGACTTGGTATTTTTGTATTGCTGATTGGTTATCTGGCAATTATTATCATTTCATATTTAAAAAGTAAACCTATCACACCATATGAAGTATCTATGGGTTCTCTTGCAGTTAATAACACATATACCGGTGTGGCTTTAAGAGAAGAAGTACTTGTAAGTGCTGATTATTCAGGATATGTAAATTATTATGCCCGAGAAGGAGAGAAGGTCTCAAAGGGGACTATGATTTATACTATTGACTCTACCGGAAAACTCTCTGATGTTGTAGGAACTGATAGTACAAGTGAAAATAAACTGTCTGACAATGATTTGTTTGAAATAAAGAGCGATATTTCCGAATTCGCCAACAGCTTTGATCCTATCAATTTTAATCATACATATAATTTCAAATACGATATCGAAGGAACTGTATTAAAGCTTGAAAATTACAGAGTATTATCCGGTATTGAGAAAATAAATTCTGCCAATTATTCAGATGCAGTAAGCTTTGGCTATGCGCCTACATCAGGTGTATTAGTATATGCAGTTGATGGGTATGAACAGTTAAAGGCTGAAGACTTAACTCCGGAAATGCTTGATTCAACTCAATATGTTCGTTCACAATTTCATTCAGGAGACCTTATAGCTGATAATGATAATGCATATAAGCTTGTAACAAGTGAAAACTGGTCAATTGTTATTGAAATTGATGAAGCAAGAGCTAAAGAACTTGAAGATGAAACATATGTTGAAGTAAGATTCCTTAAAAACAATTATAAATCGTGGGCTGCAACAACAATTCTTCATCAAAATGGAGCAACGTATTTAAAGCTTGATTTTAATAATTCTATGATAACATTTGCATCTGACAGATTTATTGAGATAGAGCTATTGTTAAATACACAAAGCGGACTTAAGATCCCAAATTCCGCAATTGTCGAAAGAGCCTTTTATCTTATTCCTGAAAAATATTATACCGAAGGCGGAAGTCAGGGAAATCCCGGATTTATCAGAGAATCATATTTAGAGGATGGTTCTAAATCAACTGAATTTGTCGATGCGGAAGTATATGCGTTTGTAGACGGCTACTACTATGTTGATGAATCGTTATTTAATGTTGGCGATAAGCTACTAATGCCTGATTCCGAAGCAACATATACTGTAAGTAAGCAGGATACACTTGTAGGCGTATTCAATATTAATAAAGGATATGCTGATTTTAAAGAAATCACTATTCTTAATGCCAATGATGAATATTCAATTGTTAAATCCAATTCAGAATATGGACTTAATGTTTATGACCATATTGTTCTAAAAGGTGATACAGTATCTGATAGAGATTTTATATATGAGTAAGGATTACATATGATTAAAGATAACATTATTATAATTAAAAATGAAATTATAGAAGCATTAAAAAAATCCGGTAGAAACGAAAATGAAGCATCGCTTATTGCAGTCTCTAAAACAAAGCCTGTAAATATGATTAAGGAAGCATATGATTGTGGGATGAGAGATTTTGGCGAAAACAAGGTTCAAGAACTTGTTGACAAATATGACAGGCTGCCAAATGATATCAGATGGCATTTAATAGGTCATCTTCAGACTAATAAAGTCAAATATATTATTGATAAAGCATATTTGATTCATAGCGTTGATTCATATAAACTTGCAAAAGAAATAAGTAAAGAAGCATTAAAGAAAAATGTTACCGCAAATATTCTTATTGAGGTAAACGTAGCTTCAGAAGAATCAAAGTATGGCGTAAGTGTTGAAGAATGTGAATCTTTAATCATTTTAATATCAAAACTACCTGGAATTTGCATTAAAGGATTAATGACTGTTGCACCTTTCGTTGAAAATGAAGAAGACAACAGACTTGTCTTTAGGAAATTAAAGCAATTATTTATTGACATTAAAGAGAAAAACATAGATAATGTATTTATGGAAATTATGTCTATGGGTATGTCCGGTGATTATCGGGTCGCAGTAGAAGAAGGGGCTACTTATGTACGTGTAGGCACTAAGATTTTCGGTGAACGTAACTATAATCTTTAGTATTATTTTGGGGAGATAAGTGAAATAAAGGAGAATTAAAATGGGATTTATGGATAAACTTCTCGGATCAATGCATTACGATGATGATTTTGATGACGATGAAGAATATTATGATGATGACGAAGTCGAAGAGGCTCCAAGAAAATCAAGAGCTATGAGATCTGCGGATATGGATGATGATTACGAAGAGCCTAGAAAATCCTCAAGATCAACATATAATGGTCCTAGAAAAGGAAGCGCCAAGACAATGTCAAATGGTATGCAGGTCGTTGTAATTAAGCCTACATCGGTTGACGAAGCAAGAGAGATAACTCAGACTCTTTTAGAAAATCGTACTGTAGTACTTAATATGGAAGGACTTGATATGGACATTGCTCAGCGAATCATAGATTTTACTTCGGGTTCTACATATGCTATAGATGGCACTTTACAGAAAATATCAAATATGATTTTTATTGTTACACCTAAGAGTGTTGGTGTTTCTGGGGATTTCCAGGAAATATTGGCAGGTCAGTTTGATGTTCCATCGCTAAGAAACAAGTTTTAAATTTATCCCCCTTATTTAGGGGGATTTTTTGTTTTGGAGGATTTTATATGAATACTATTATTACTATTTCAAGAGATTTTGGCTCTAACGGCAGAGAAATCGGTAAAAGAGTTGCTGAAAAGTTATCTATAAAGTGGTATGACAAAGATTTAATGAAGAGAGCCGCTGAAAAAAGTGGTTTATGTACTGAAATTTTTGAAAACCATGATGAAAAACCAACTTCAAGCTTTTTATATAATTTAGTAATGGACACTTATTCTTTTGGATATTCATCTTCAAATTATATTGATATGCCTATCGGACATAAAGTTTTTTTGGCTCAGTTTGATGCAATTAAAGCAATTGCAGATGAGGGCCCATGTGTAATAATCGGTCGTTGTGCAGATTATGCACTTCAAGATAGGGACAACTGTATTAACTTATTTATTCATAGTGATTTTGATGTCAGAGTTAAACACATTATGGAAAGATACAATCTTAGTGAAGACAAAGCTAAAGATATGATTAACAAAAAAGATAAACAGCGTGCAAATTACTATAACTTTTATTCAAATAAAAAGTGGGGCAAAGCTGAATCTTATGATTTAAGTATTGACAGTTCAATACTTGGAATAGACGGAACAGTTGATTTGATTTGTTATTTAGTAAATGAATTTGAGAAGAAGAACAGCTAAAGGTAGGTTTTATGAAGCATTTTGATAAAAAAATAAAACAGGCAGGTATAATCAGTTTATTAGTTATATGTGGAGGAATACTGTTTTATTATTGCTTATTTAACAGTGAGAGCTTCTTTTCAATAGGAACTAAAGTTTTTACTATATTAATGCCATTTATTTACGGCTTTTTTATCGCATATATTCTAAATCCGGTAATGATTTTTATAGAAGAAAAGATAATACTGCCTCTTAGAAGAAAATTAAGCAAAAAAAGTATTAAGAATAAATCTGTAATCAGATTAATTTCTGTAATTCTTACAGTTGCATTCTTTTTATCAATAGTGTATGCACTTATAATAATGGTATTTCCTCAGGTATTTGAAAGTATCCAGAGTATTGCTCTAAAATGTCCTGATTATTTTAACAGGTTTAATAGCTGGCTCAATAAATTTATTGAAAATAATAAAGATTTAGCAAAAATTATTGCACCATATATGGCTGATGTAGAAACATGGTTCATTGATAATGTATTACCTAATCTTCAGGAATGGGTTACAAATGCATCAACAAACATAATAGGTGGTGTTTATACTACAATTTCACAGTTGATTAAATTTGTGCTTGGAATAATTATTGCAATATTCTTGCTTTTAAATAAGGAATTGTATTGTGCACAGAGTAAAAAGATAATATATGCCGTATTAAGAGAAGAAAGAGCAAATAATCTTATAAATAATGTCAGATTTGCCAATAAAACATTCGGTGGATTCTTAAACGGTAAAATTGTCGATTCACTAATAATTGGAATTCTTACATTTATTGTACTTTCAATATTTAAAATACCTTATACAATGCTTATTTCGGTTGTTGTAGGCGTTACAAATATTATTCCATATTTTGGACCAATTTTAGGTGCAATTCCTTCAGTTATTATTCTTTTAATGGTAAATCCAAGAAAAGCACTGTGGTTTTTAATTATTGTAGTAATAATTCAGCAGCTTGACGGAAACTTTATCGGGCCAAAAATACTTGGTGAATCAACCGGCTTATCAAGCTTTTGGGTTATATTTGCAATTACTGTTTTTGGCGGATTCTTCGGCGTATTCGGTATGTTTATAGGTGTCCCGTTATTTGCAGTAATATACGCCGCAATTCGTACATTTATAAATGAACGGCTTAGAAAAAAACTGCTTCCTGACTCAACAAAATTTTATATTGATTCAGATTATCATTCAGATGATTATATTACTAATTCCGGAAAAGAGATTAAATTTGTTAAAAAGACATTTGAAAACATTTATGTTGAAGGAAAAGGCAAACGCGTAATAGTTACAATTGATAAAGATGAAAATCAAATGGATTCTGATTCGGATTCAAGTTCTGATTCTTAATGAAATATATAAATAATCAGAAAGTTAAGGTGTAATTTCAAAATGGAAGAAATAAATGTATTAACAAAAACAGATAATAATAAGTCATATAATATTATTTTAGATAATTCATATGTTAATTTAGCAAATAAATTAAAGGAATTATATCCTGAAAAAGTAAAAGTCTGTATTATAACTGACAGTAATGTTGCTCCGCTGTATTTAGAACAGCTAAAATCCGCTGTTTCAGATGTTTTTTCTAAGGTTCATGACTTTACATTTGAAGCAGGAGAGGAGTCTAAAAATCTTGATGTAATAAATGAAGCATATGAAGGATTAATTGATCATCATTTTAATAGAAAAGATGTCTTAATTGCACTTGGCGGTGGCGTTACAGGTGATATGACCGGATATATAGCTGCCACTTATATGCGTGGAATTGACTTTATTCAGGTTCCAACGACACTTTTATCGATGGTTGATTCAAGTATAGGTGGTAAAACAGGCGTAGATTATAAACAATACAAAAATATGATTGGTGCGTTTAAGATGCCTCGATTGGTTTACATAAATACATCTGTACTTAAAACATTAAGTGATTTACAATTTGCATCAGGTATGGCTGAGGTTCTTAAAGCAGGTTTACTTAAAGATGCTAATTTTTATGAATGGACAATCAATAATTTTCTTGAAATTAACGATAAAAACGAAGAAATCCTTACCAATATGATTAGAAAAAGCATCGAAATTAAGAAATTTATTGTTGAAAAGGATCCGTTTGAACAAGGTGACCGTGCATTACTTAATTTAGGACATACAGTTGGTCATGCAATTGAAAAATATATGAATTTTACAAAAGCTCATGGTGAATGTGTTGCATTGGGTACAATTGTTGCAGCTTTTATTTCTTATAAACGTGAAATGATTTCTATGGAAGATTTCTATGAAATCAGAGATATGTTTGTTCCTTTTAATTTAATTATATCAGTTGATGAAATTGATGCGGATGAAATAATCAGACTTACCAAATCGGATAAAAAAGCAGAAAATGGATTTATCAAATTTATACTGCTTAAAAAAATTGGTAAAGCTGTAATTGTAAAAGATGTAAAAGATGAAGAAATCAAGAATGCAATTAATGAATTAATTGTTGAGTGGGATTAAATTTTTATAAGGCCTTAAGCAAATATAATTGACTTAGGGCTTTATTTTTTGATATAATCTATTCGTTAAAGTTGTCTTTCGCGAATAGTTACATAGAGGTGATTATATGGCAGAATTTAATAAAAATACATATCATGACCAGGTAAATAATATTAATACGCTTAAGCTAAGGCAAATGCAGAATACTCTTCCTAAATTCTTAAGAGATTTTTTTCTTGGAATTAAGGATACAACTTCTACAAGAACAAGACTTGCATATGCTTACGATTTAAGAATATTTTTCGAATTTATAAAAGCAAATAATCCTCAATATAAAAATAAAAAGATCAATGAATTCAATATAGAAATATTAGAAGAAATAACTGCTCAGGATATTGTTGAATATATGGACTATCTCTCCTATTATGAAAACGAAGAAGGAGATATACAGACTAATGATGAACGAGGAAAACAAAGAAAACTCGCATCTCTTCGTTCAATGTATAACTATTTCTATAAAATGGAATTAATTTCAAAAAATCCTGCTGCACTTGTTGATTTTCCAAAGCTTCATAAGAAGGAAATAATAAGACTGGATCTTGACGAAGTTAAAGATTTACTAAATAATATTGAAAATGGCGAGGGATTAACAAAAAAACAACTCGAATACCAGAATAAAACAAAGGTTCGTGACCTTGCAATCATTACTCTTCTGCTTGGTACCGGAATACGAGTTTCTGAATGTGTTGGTCTTGATAAAAATAATATTGATTTTAAGAATAATGGTATATTAATTAAGCGTAAAGGCGGATATGAAGATATTGTATATTTCGGTGAAGAAGTACATAAAGCACTTACAGATTATATGAATGAACGAGAACATATAATGCCTGAATCAGGACATGAAAATGCTCTATTCCTTTCATTACAAAATAAACGGATAAGTGTAAGAAGCGTTGAACTATTAGTAAAAAAATATGCCAAAACAGTAACCAGCTTAAAAAAAATAACACCTCATAAATTAAGAAGTACTTATGGTACTACTCTATACCAGGAAACAGGCGATATTTACCTCGTAGCAGACGTTTTAGGACATAAGGACGTAAATACTACTAAAAAGCATTATGCGGCCCAAAATGAGGAAAGAAAGCGCTATGCAGCAACCGTTGTTAAATTACGTGACAATAAATAAAGGGGTGCGCCCGGTTCTGAAGGAATGCCGTAATGGCAAAACCGGGCGCTGAATAAAATAAATGAGTATAAAAACAAATAGTGAAATACTATTTATTAACCGATATTTCAATTACAGGATTAGCTGACATATTATTACTATCATTCTTATTAATATAGTATGGAATGACAATCTTATTACCGACAACAAGCTTTGTATCACTGTTCATCCCATTAATTGATAAAACTTCATTAATATACTTATTAACTGAGGAATATTCATTACTCATATATTCATCAGCAATAGATTCAAGAGTATCTCCTGAAAAAACTGTAATTGACTTATACATCTTAACCGCATTGCTGTTGGCAGAAAAATTAGCGGCTTCTGTTTTATGATTAAATAGTAATAATGAAAACAAAAAAACAGTTATACATATTATTGAAATTAATAAGCGTTCCTTGTAAACGACTACTGTTCTATTATAATACTGCTGTCTTCTGTTATATTCCCTGTAATAGTTATTCTTCATATTAAATACTCCCAAAAGTAAGTGTTCCCCTAAACACCAAACGAACATTTGTTTGATAATGTCATTATACGAACAATAGTTCGACTTGTCAACACTTTTTCGAACAAATTTTCGGAATATATGTTTGCCTTTTTCGAACATATGTATTATAATAGTTCTAAATAATAGTAATTATTGTAATTACATTTTATGGAGGGAATATTTATGTCAACAGGTAAAATCTCAGCTAAGCAGCAGGAAATACTTGAATATATTAAAGAATCTATACTTAATAAGGGTTATCCGCCTGCTGTTCGTGAAATTTGCGAAGCTGTTCATTTAAGTTCTACTTCAAGTGTTCATTCACATCTTGAAACTCTTGAGAAAAACGGCTATATAAGAAGAGATCCTACTAAACCACGTACAATAGAAATATGTGATGACAGTTTTCAGATGATGCGTAGAGAGATGACGAGTATTCCTGTTATTGGACGTGTTGCTGCAGGACAGCCAATACTTGCTACCGAGAATATTGAAGGCTACTTTCCTCTTCCTGTTGAATATGTACCTAATGCTGATACATTTATTCTTAAAGTTAAGGGTGAGAGTATGATTAATGCGGGTATATTTGACGGAGATATTATTTTTGTCGAGAAGACTAATAATGTAAGAAATGGTGATACTGTTGTTGCGTTAATTGACGACTCTGCTACAGTTAAGACATTTTATAAAGAGGCCGGACATATTCGCTTACAGCCTGAGAATGACTCTATGGAACCAATAATTGTAGAGAATTGTGAGATTATTGGAAAAGTATTCGGTGTATTCAGGCTGATGTAATTCATTATATTAATAATCAAATAAATAAATGAGGATTTTCTATATGTATAGAAAATCCTCATTTTTAATCCTAAAATACTAAAATATTACTTCTTTTCCATCGCTCCATATTCTTTCAAGATCATAAAATAATCGATTTTCCTTGTCAAAAATATGAACTATTACATCTGAGTAATCCATAAGAATCCAATTTGCAGTATCATAGCCTTCCACCTGTTTTAAATCATGTCCGGTTTTGTGTAATTTCTCAATCACATTATCACAAATGGCCTGTAACTGATTTCTGTTATTACCACTTGCAATAATAAAATAATCTGCCATAACAGATACATTACTTATATCAAGTGTTTTTATATCTTCAGCTTTCTTTTCATCAAGTGCTTTTATTATTTCCTTTGCAATATTTAATGCGTCTTCTTTTGTGCTAATTTTACCCATATATGCTCTCTTTCACTTTATTTACAATAATAATTATATGTATCAATCGTTGCCTTATCAATCATCATTCCTGAGCTTTTTAAATAATTTAATGTGTCTGTTAATATTAGCTTTAGACATTCATCTATGTCTTCAAAAGCAATCTTTCTAATCACATCAAGTCTTGGCATTTTATAGCGTAATGGCTCAATATAATCTGAAACATATACAATTTTCTCAAGAAGATTCATATTTGGTTTACCGGTAGTATGACACTTAATAGCTGACAATATATCTTCATCATTTATATCATATTTTTTATTGGCATAGTAGCTGCCAAGTTTTGCATGTAACAAATCAGGTTTATTTAGCTCATAGTCAGTTATTGATAGACCTGCTTTTTGTGCTTTATCAAGCATTTCCTTACCGTCCATATATTTGGCGCAATCGTGAAGTAATCCTGCTACAATCGCCTTATTAACATCATATTCATACTTCATTGCAAGACAAGCACAGGTATGTGATACTGAAACAGTATGTGCATATCTTGTATCACTTAACTTTCGTTGTAATCTGTTCTGAATTCTGATTATTTCTTTAATATCATTGTCCATATTTAAACCTTCTTTTTAAATATACTTTTGATATTTTCTTCAATAAGTACTAAATCTTTTTCCTTATAATAAAATAGTAATAATATAACAAGTACGGCTGTACCTATTGAAACATACATGTCCGCAACATTAAATATCGGGAAATCAATAAGACAAAAATATATAAAATCAACAACATAATTAAGCCTTATTCTGTCTATCATATTACCGATTCCGCCTGCAATAATAAGTGTAAGTACAACATTAATTATTGTAAATTTCTTATCATTTGGCATATTATATATCAAAAACAAAAGAAGCATTGAAATAATTAAAGCTATTATTAAAAATAACATCTGGTGGCCTTTAAGCATGCCAAAAGCAGCACCTGTATTTCCATTTGGAAGATAATAAAACTCTAATGTATTTTTAATGAGTACAATCGGTTCACTATCCTTTAACCTTATAACTGCCCACATTTTAGTAAGTTGATCTATTATTACAAGTACTATTATCGATAATATTGCAAATAATGTTTTTTTGATTTTGTAATTATTCATACTGATTCCTGCCTGATTAATGTTATTTATAAAAATTAAATAATACTAAATATTTACCCCTTATACAAAGCGTTATCAATGATGTACTTATATACATTCGGCGGAAGTTCATTACAATCATTTGTAAAATTTCCTTTTTTTATAGAATTTCTGATATTTGTTGATGAAATATCAATCTTTTCAATATCGATAATTTCTGCTTTTGAATTATATTTAACATTAAGATAATTACACATTTTGATGACTTCTGATTTGTTATGGTCATCTCGTTGCATTACACTAAGAATACAGTTTGATAACAGTGTTTCTATGTTTTTCCAGCTCTCAATATTAAACAGTGTATCAGCTCCTATAATTAAATACAGTAAAGCATCTAAATATTTTTCTTTTAAGTCAAGAATTGTACTGTATGTATATGAATTGCCTTCTTTTTTAACTTCTATATCAGAATATTCAAGATATGGGTAGTCTTTAATTGCAAGCTTAACCATATCAGCCCGAATATACTTTGGCAAAACATTTTCTCCCGATTTCTGATAAGAAAAACCGGAAGGTATTACAAGTACCTTGTCTAGATTTAAAAGCTTATATGCGCTTTTTGCAAGGTAAATATGGCCATTATGTATTGGATTAAAGGTCCCGCCAAATACACCGATCTTTTTCATACAAATTTACCTTGGAAGTATGATTTGCTGATTATCTCTGTCTTTTTTATAAAGAATTATCTTTTTGCCAATTACTTTTACAACAGTAGAACCTGTGTTTTCAGCAATTGCTTCTGCTATTGCCCTAGGGTCATCCGTACAATTCTTTAATACACCAATTTTTATCAATTCATGTGTATTAAATGTTTCTTCTACAGCATTTATTATTTCGTCTGTAAGACTTGCTTTCCCGATATTCATTATAACATCAAGATTTGATGCAAGACTCATTAAATATGCTCTCTGTTTACTGGTTAAAGTCATAGTACTCCTTATTTATAATATTCAAAACTATGTCCGTAAATTCTTACCGTATCGCCATCTTTTATTCCTAAATCTTCAAGCATTTCAAGAATTCCGTTCTCTTTCATGAAATTCTGGAAGAAAACAAAGCCTTTCTCTGATTCAAGATTTGTATATCCAAGCATACGCTCAATTCTAGGGCCTTCGATAACGTATTCGTCCTCTTTTTCATCATAATCAACGCTAAACGGTTCATTAGCGCCATTATCTCTTGAAACGACATATTCCTGTTCAAATACAACAGGCTCACTGCTTAATGTCTTAAGAAGATTTGACATATAGTAAAGAAGCTCTTTAATTCCTTCGCCTGTTAATGCAGATATTTTAAATACTTTTATTCCCTTTGGCTCAAATTCATTTTTAATCTTCTCAATCGGATCAATATAATCGGGTGAACCATCAGGATAAATCAGGTCACATTTGTTAGCTGCTATAACCATTGGTCTATTAGCTAAGTCTTCATTATACGCGCGTAATTCTTTATTTATTGCATAAATATCGGCAACAGGATCTCTGCCTTCTGAGCCGGAAGCATCAACGACGTGTATTGTAGCCTTAGTACGTTCAATATGACGTAAAAAGTCATGTCCGAGACCTACTCCTTCACTTGCACCGTCAATAAGTCCGGGAATATCAGCAATTACAAATCCATCAGCATCATCAAGGTCTACAACACCAAGATGCGGATTTATTGTCGTAAAATGATAATTGGCAACCTGAGGTCTTGCATTTGATACTTTAGTAAGAAGACTTGACTTACCTACATTAGGATAACCGACAAGTCCGACATCTGCAATAACCTTAAGCTCTAACTGTACGTAAAGTTCTAAAGAAGGCTGTCCGGGCTGTGCATATTTTGGTGCCTGCATCTTAGGTGTTGCATAATGCTGGTTACCATTACCGCCTTTGCCGCCTTTCAAAACGATTACTCTTCTATTGTCGCCTGACATATCTACGATTACTTTTCCTGTTTCAAATTCTTTTAAAACAGTACCTTCTGGAACTTTTACAATAATATCATCACCGTTTTTGCCACGCTTATTCTTTTTTCCGCCAACGGCACCATCCTCAGCACAATATTTACGAATGTGTCTAAAATCGGTAAGAGTATTTAAGCCCTCATCAACTTCAAAAATGACATCACCGCCGTTACCGCCGTCTCCACCGTCAGGACCGCCATTCGGAACATATTTTTCTCGTCTGAAAGAAACATGTCCGTCGCCACCTTTTCCTGATCTTATATATATTTTGGCTCTATCCGCAAACATAACAAACCTCAAATATAAATAAAAAAGCTCCCGATAAAAAAATCAGGAGCTTAAATTATTACTGTTCTACAGGATATACAGAAGCCTGCTTCTTATCCTTACCCTTACGCTCAAATCTAACTACACCGTCAACTAAAGCGAATAATGTATCATCTCCACCGATACCAACATTTACACCAGGATGAATCTTTGTTCCACGCTGTCTGTAAAGAATATTACCGGCCTTAACGAACTGTCCATCTGCTCTTTTTGCTCCAAGTCTCTTAGCTTCAGAGTCACGACCATTCTTTGTTGATCCTACACCCTTCTTATGAGCAAAAAACTGAAGGTCCATTCTTAACATCTTAATTACCTCCTAAGTTTTTCTTAACCAATTGTAAATACTTTTTACCGTACTCTTTTTGAATTCCTTCTAATCCGATGATTAAAGCATCCATAAGCAATAAAGCTTTGTCATCTATTTCTGATTTAAATACATAAGTGATTTTGTCTTCACTTGCAACTGCATTAAAATCACAATCCGACAATTTTTCGATTGCATTAGCTGTATTAATTACCAGTGCTGATACTGATGCACAAACAATATCCTTGCCCTTATCACTAAAACCAGCATGTCCGGCACATGAAAATGCAACATATTTATTGTCTTTTATAGATACTTCTGCGTTAATCATATTACAAACTAAGCATTAATAGCATCAATCTTGACTTTAGTGTATGCTTGTCTGTGTCCGTTCTTCTTATGATATCCGCTCTTTCTCTTATACTTGTAAACAATGATCTTCTTACCACGACCATTCTCTACAACAGTAGCCTTAACTGATGCTGACTTAACATCATCGCCTACTAAGAGCTTATCACCTGAAACGGCCAAAACTTCATCAAAAGTAACAGTAGCTCCTTCCTCAAGACCAAGCTTCTCAACTGAGATAACATCGCCTTCAGAAACCTTATACTGCTTTCCGCCAGTTGCAATAATTGCGTACATAGCCTACCTCCTATAATAATTACTCGCTAGCTTCGGTGTGTGCAAAAGCACAGCTTTAACCCCACTAAGCGGCATACTCGTATATAATACCCTTAATGCAAAATAATGTCAAGGTTTAAATAAGTATATTAAGTAAATTGTTGAAATACTCAGGCAACGGTGCAACCACTTCAATATACTCCTTAGTTGATGGTTGAATAAATCCAAGAGTCATCGCATGTAAAGTCTGTCCTAAAAGCTTAAACGGTGACTTAATTGTTGAATACACATCATCTCCGAGTACCGGATGACCGATTGATGCCATATGAACACGAATCTGATGTGTTCTACCGGTTTCTAACTTACATTCAATGTATGTATAATCCTTAAAACGCTTTAATACCTTATAGTGAGTTATTGCATTTTTAGAATTTGCGACATTACATGCCATCTTTTTTCTGTCTTTTTCATTTCTTCCTATAGGTTTATTAACTGTTCCTTCGTCTTCGTTAATAACACCATGTACAATGGCTCTGTAAAGTCTGTTTATTGAATGCTCCTTAAGCTGGGCTGCTATATCAATATGAGCTTTGTCGTTTTTACATATTATCAGAGATCCGGTTGTATTCATATCAATTCTATGAACAATTCCGGGTCTTAATACTCCGTTGATTCCGGATAAATCTTTTACATGAAACATAACGGCATTAACAAGAGTATTAGAATAATGCCCCGGTGCAGGATGAACTACCATCCCCTTAGGCTTATTAACAACTAATACATCGCTATCTTCATATAAAATATCTAACGGTATATCTTCAGGTACAATATCAGGTATAATTGATTCCTTAGTATCAAAGAATACAAAATTACCTTCTTTAAGAATATATGATCCTTTGACTGACTTAGACAGTTCACAATTTTTTTTATTTGGAGAAACATTAACAAGATTATCCTTTATAAGCTTTTGAATATAAGAACGCGAAAAATCCTCATATAGCTCTGATATGCACTTGTCTATTCTCTCACCTGCATACTCGTCTGTAACAGTAAATTCAAAATGTTTCATAATAGAAATTATAACATAAAAAAGCCTCCCTAAATATTAGGGAGGCCAGAAAATTAATTATTATGCTGCTTTCTTATCATTAGAAAGTTCTTTAATACCTTCAATAACAAGTACTACTGCAAGAATAACCAAGAGTGCACCGATAATAGCCTGTGCATATGGACCCCAGTCAGCACCACCTGCTGCGATGATACCAATCTGGTTCTTAATTGTAAGGCAAAGTGAGCAAATTGTAACGATTACCATGAATACCATAGGAATCTTGAACATGCTGTTGTTCTTGCCAATATTTCCAAGCCATACACAAACAGCAAGAAGACCGATACCTGCAAGGAGCTGGTTAGCAGCACCGAAAAGTCCCCAAATCTTAGAATATCCTGTAAGTCCAAGAAGAACTCCAAGTACTACAGTGATAGCTGTAGCAACATATGGGTTAACAAGTACCTTCTTCCAGCCTTCTTTAACATCAGTCGGTGTCTCGCCTGGCTCAAGGAAGAATTCCTGGAACATGAAACGAGCAAGTCTTGTAGCTGTATCAAGTGATGTTAAGCAGAAAGCTGAATATGTAAGTGTAAGTAATGTTCTTAATACTGTAACAACGCCTGGTCCAAATACTGCATACATGTTAGCAATACCACCACCAAAGATAGCTGTAGCACCTGTAAGAGCTGTGTCTGGGTTAGCTGCGTTGTACTTGTAAGCATAGTTGATAGCACAAACTGTAATTACAGCAAGTACGCACTCAAGTAACATTCCGCCGTAAGCGATTGGCTTAGCGTCTGTTTCCTTATCAAGCTGCTTAGATGTTGTACCTGATGATACAAGTGAATGGAAACCTGAAATAGCACCACAGGCAACTGTTGTGAAAAGAACAGGGAACATATACTGGATACCATTTCCGTTATCTACTGCAAATCCTGCAAATGCCTGAAGTCCATCAGCTCCACCCATTGGTGCATGTGAAACAAATACACCTATTAATGCAACAGCAAGCATTGCATAAAGAAGGAATGAGCTTAAGTAATCACGTGGCTGAAGAAGAATCCATACAGGAGTTACTGAAGCGATTGCGATGTAAAGACCAACGATAACCATCCATGCCTTGTATGAAAGATAAATCGGATGGAAGTTCATACCAATCACCATACAAATAATAATAGCTACTACGCCAAGTATTGTAGAAACTCCCATTGGAGCATTACGACGATATACAAGGAAACCGAAAGCAATAGCTACTACGATGAAAAGTAATGACACCATTGCAACTGAAGCATTTGTTGCTACTACTGCTTCTCCTAAAGCTTCACCCTTAGCATTTGTTGTACCAAATGTACCAGCAACGATTGAAGCAAAGGCAGCTACTACAAGAATAAGTGTAAGATAAGCAAATGTGATGAAAAGCTTCTTAGCTCTTTTACTCATGTTAACTGAGATGATTTCACCAATTGACTGTCCTTTATGACGAACTGAAGCTACAAGAGCACCAAAGTCATGAACACCACCGAAGAAAATACCACCGATTAATACCCAAAGGACAACTGGAACCCATCCAAACATTGCTGCACCAATTGGTCCTGTAATAGGGCCTGCACCAGCGATTGATGAGAAGTGATGTCCCATAAGAACAGGAGCTTTAGCCGGAACATAGTCTACTCCGTCCTCTAATGTGTGTGCAGGAGTTTCTTCTTTTGATTCACCTACACCCCACTGTTTGCAAAGCCATCCGCCATAGAATACATAACCACAAGCGAGAATAGCAATACAAACTAATAAAAGTAATACTGAATTCATTTGTCTCACTCTCCTTTAATAGAATAAGTTATTTAAATAATCTTATCCCCCGCCTTTTTTTAGGGTGAAGGACACTTTTCAAAAATTTCCCACTAAGTCTTCCGTCGCCGTTAGTCATAACTGATTCTGTTCCTAAATCAATAAGTACTGTATGCGTCTCCATCCAACCATGAAGGGAAAATTGAAAACTTTTTCTTCTGCGATACTTCTTAAGAGCTTTAAAAGCGTCTATATCATATGTATCACATAATATTTCTGCAACGATATATGAGCTTCTGTGATCAGGACCCGGATTTATCTTTTCAAAACCAAGTTCGTAAGCCATATCTACTGCATTGTTAAATAAATCAAGCGTCAAGTTAGGATAATAAAATACATATACATATTCATTTGAATCCATTTTGTAAAGAGTAGCTCTTTTTGAAAGAAAATAATTTTCGGTATGAATATGGAAATCGGCTTCCATTATTAGTCCTGCTTCATTTTCTTCATGCTTTATTATGTTATAAGAGCCGGAATACACACGCTCAATTTTACCGATTACTTCTTGTTTTGTTAAACTCATAACAATACCTAAAATTAGTTATTGATAAGCTTATCGTTTTCATTATTCCAGCTATAAAGCTTTCTTACTTCCTCTCCTACCTTCTCAGCCGGATGCTCTGCAGCCAGTTTTCTCATAGCCTTAAAGTGAACCTGGCGTCCTGCAGGAGACATGTCAAGAAGGAATTCCTTAGCAAATGTTCCATCCTGGATATCAGAAAGGATTTTCTTCATAGCCTTCTTAGTATCTTCAGTAATAATCTTAGGTCCGGTAATATAATCACCATATTCTGCAGTGTTTGAAATAGAATATCTCATTCCGGCAAATCCTGACTGGTAAATAAGATCTACAATAAGCTTCATTTCATGAATACACTCAAAGTAAGCATTTCTCTCATCATATCCTGCTTCAACAAGTGTCTCAAAGCCTGCCTGCATAAGTGCACATACACCACCGCAAAGTACAGCCTGCTCACCGAAGAGGTCTGTTTCTGTTTCTGTTCTGAATGTTGTCTCAAGAACACCTGCTCTTGCACCACCGATTGCAAGTGAATATGCAAGCGCTCTCTCAAGAGCCTTTCCTGTAGCATCCTGTTCTACGGCAACAAGACATGGAACACCTTTTCCTGCCTGATATTCCGAACGTACTGTATGCCCCGGTCCCTTAGGAGCAACCATTGTAACGTCAACGTTCTTTGGTGGGTTAATACATCCGAAATGGATATTGAAACCATGTGCAAACATTAACATATTGCCTTCTTCAAGGTTAGGCTCAATGTCTTTCTTGTACATATCAGCCTGAAGCTCATCATTGATAAGAATCATAATTATATCAGCCTTCTTAGCTGCTTCAGCTGCTGTGTAAACTTCAAATCCCTGCTTCACAGCCTTGTCCCATGACTTAGAACCTTCATAAAGTCCGATAATTACATGGCAGCCTGACTCTTTAGCATTAAGAGCATGTGCATGTCCCTGGCTTCCGTAACCTATTACAGCAATTGTCTTTCCTTCAAGAGCTGCCAAGTTACAATCTTCTTGATAAAATATTCTCTGCATTTTTTCCTCCTCTATGTTCTCATTCAACATAATAATTATATTTAATAAAATAACTATTCAATATTATTTTTGTCAGGCCAGAATATATTATCTGTACCTCGACGAAGACCTGCTATTCCAGTTCTTGCAATTTCAAGAATTTTATATGAACTCATAAGTTCAAGGAATGAATCAATTTTTGCGCTTGTAGCAGTCATTTCAATAATCATTCCATTCTTGGAAATATCAACTACATTTGCCTTAAATGCATCTGTATCTGTTATTGAAATTATATTAGGTCTTTCTTCCGGCTTGCATTCAATTTTAATCAGTGCAAGCTCTCTATATACACTTGAATCAGGCACAAGTTCTGTGATGTTTCTTACATCAACAAGCTTTTCAACCTGCTTTTCTATCTGCTCAAGTATATCATCGTCACCTGTAGTAACTATTGTAATTCTTGTAAATCTTGGATCTGCAGTGACACCTGCAGTTATAGACTCAATATTATAGCCTCTTCTTGAAAAAAGCCCTGAAATGCGTGAAAGAACTCCGGATGTGTTATCAACAATTAAAGAAAAAACTTTTTCCATTATAAATATCCCCATTGATATATTTGTTGAATATATTCTCAACTAATTAAGTTTAACAATTTTAACTATTAATGTCAATTAAACAGAATGATATATAAATCACTCAATTGAACATTTCTGCAATGCAAGAGTACCGGTTCTGGCCACCTCTACAACTACCTGAATTGAAGAAAACATCTGCAATAAGAGGTTGGCCTGTTCAGGTGTATCACAAATCTGAATTGTCATGTGATTTTTGGATTTATCTACAATTTTAGCTTCCATCAGTTCACATATTTCCATTATCTCACGCCTGTTGGACTTAGTATATTTAACTTTAACAAGCATAAGTTCTCTTGATGTCGATTCGGATTCTGAAAATGTTTTTATCTTAATTACATCAATCTTCTTATTCAGCTGCTTTTCAATCTGATTAAGTGTTCTTTCATCCCCGGTCGATACAATAGTAATACATGATACATTTGGGTCGTCGGTCTCACCAACCGCCAAGGAATCAATATTAAAGCATCTTCTTGAAAATAGACCTGAAACCTTTGATAAAACACCCGATCTGTTTTCAACTAATACAGAATACAATCTCTTCATTTTATGTAAACCTTATCTATTATTTTACAGTATCCATTGGATCAATCATAACTTCTATAAGCATTGGCCCGTTAAAAGCTAGTATTGAATCAATTTCTTTTTCAATATTATCCATATTGCATAAACATTTAAATTCCATATTATATGCCTTTGCAATATATGAAAAATCAGGACTTCCCGACAAATCTACTACCGAATAATTACCTTTATACACCTTATGCTGGTGCTCTCTTACAAGTCCTAAATATCCATTATGGAAAATAAATATTTTAGTCGGAATGCCATATTGCTGCATAGTAGCCAGTTCCATGAATGACATTTGGAATGAACCATCGCCACAGACTGCAATTACTTCCGTATCTTTTTTAGCTCTCTTAGCACCCATTGCGGCAGGAATAGAATAACCCATTGTACCCATTCCGCCACTTGTTAAAAATCGTCCATCCTTTGCAGTATAATATCCGCAAGACCACATCTGATTCTGTCCCACATCCGCAACGTAAATTGCATCTTCATCCATTTTCTCAGATAATAATCTGATAAATTCAGCAGGATCAACAAAATCATCGGATGGGGCTTTCCTTTTAGGTGCCTGTTCTTTGTATGAATTAAGCGTATTCACCCATTCGGAAAAGTTATTATCAAAGCTCTCTTTTTCAAAATCCTTGAAAATATGCTTTATATCTCCAACAAGCGGAATGTGCGGTCCAACCTGTTTACCTATTTCAGCAGGATCAACGTCTATATGCACAAGTACTTTATTGTTAGTAATTAAATCAGGCTGTGATACAGCTCTGTCTGCAACTCTTGCACCAATCATAATCAGAAGATCGGATTCATTCATCGCCCTGTTAGCATAATACTTTCCATTGTTGCCTACCATTCCAAAATATAACGGATCGTCAGAGCGCATTGCAGATATTCCCATAAGCGTTGAAACAACGGGAATATTATATTTGTGGGCAAAAGCACGAAGTTCACTTCTTGCATCGGATAACATTACTCCACCGCCGGCGCAAATTATCGGTCTTTTGCATTTAGAAAGCTCTGCAATTACTTTTTTAATCTGAACAGAATGTCCTTTTACAGTAGGCTTATAGGTTCGTAAATTTATTTCCTTTGGGTATTCAAATTTTGAAATCGGTGCATTTTGGATATCCGATGGGATGTCAATTAATACAGGTCCTTTTCTTCCTGTTGAAGCAATGTGAAAAGCCTCTTTGAATATTCTAGGTATATCTTTAACATCTTTTACAAGGTAGCTATATTTTACAAATGATTCAACAGCACCTGTAATGTCTGCCTCCTGGAAGGTGTCATATCCTAAAAGTTTTGATTCAACTTGTCCTGTAATACATATTAACGGAATAGAATCTGCATATGCTGTCGCAATACCTGTAATAAGGTTTGTGGCACCGGGACCCGAGGTTGCAACGCAAACTCCGACTTTATTGCTGACTCTTGCATAACCGCTTGCTGCATGTGCAGCATTCTGCTCAGTTCTTACAAGTATTGATTCAATGTCAGTATTTAAAATACTGTTAAAGAATGGACATATAGCAACACCCGGATAACCAAATAATACTTCAACACCTTCATTTTCAAGGCATTTCACTATTGCATCTGCACCTATCATTAATAAAATCTCCTGATTAAAAAGTTATTTTTTCTTAGTTGTTGATTTTGCTGGGCTAAACATTTTGGCCAATGGAGAAATAACATCGTTTAACGACTTGATTGAACTATTCAAAGATTCAAAATCGAGTGCATTTATCTTTTCCATTGTTGTATCAATTGTTGTCTGTGAGCTCTCTACAAGTCCTGTTACATCGCCCATAACAGAATTTACTTCATTCATAATATCATTGACATTGTTCATAACGCCTGCAAAGTCAGTCTGTGAAAGTTCGTCTGTAGTCTTTGACAAATTCTTAATAACAAAATCAACGTCTTCAATCATGTCTGCAACCTGGACAACCATATCTTCTGCTTCTGTTACAATTGTCTCTGATTCAACAATGATTTTATTTGTGTTATCAAGTACAACATTTACGTTCTTAAGTGAAGACATTATCTGAGGAATCAATATAAATACACATGCAAGTGCAATACCAATTGCAACTACAGATGTAATAATTGAATAAATCATATGGCGCTTTGCATACGCTGATTCCTCTTCCTGATCTTTCTTAAGCTCAAGCAAAAGCTCGGCAAGAATCTTAGTGTCAGGATCCTGCATCTTATCTATTTTTTCCTGAATTGCATCAAGTGTAGCCTTCTTGTCTGCTTTTGTAGGCAAAGGTGGTATTGTAGCACTAACCGGTTTTTCTGTAGATACAGGTTTAGTTTCAGTAACAGCTTCTGTTTTAACAATTGTATTATCTATTGCTGCCTTAGCAGCAGTCTCTGTCTTCTTAGCTGTAGCCTTTGTAGCTGATGTTTTAGCGGCTGTTGTTTTAGCAGTATCTGCTTTAGGAGCCGCCTCTGCTTTCTTAGCTGTAGTCTTTGTAGTTGATGTTTTAGCGGCTGTTGTTTTAGCAGTATCTGCTTTAGGAACTGCTTCTGTTTTCTTAGCTGCAGTCTTTGTGGCTGTTGATTTCGCAGCCGTTGTCTTTGCAGTTGTAGCTTTTTTTGTATCCTTTTCTACAGTAGCTTTAGTAGTTGTTGTCTTTTTAGTAGTAGTTTTCTTTGCCTCTGCCATTAGATATACCTCCTATAAATACGAATTGGCATTAATAAAAATGGCCCCTTCTTATTCATATCCCCAATATCATTCATAATATAACGTAAGTGTCAAAATTAACTGATATTATTGGCACTTACCTCATATAACGAAATAATAATACAAGAGCTCCGCGAAACTAAAAGCGGAGCTCTAAGTATTATTAAAAATAATTTATTAGAACTTACCAGCCTTAGCAGCTTCTTCAATTGAAACTGCAACTGCTACTGTCATACCTACCATAGGGTTGTTACCAGCTCCAATAAGACCCATCATTTCAACGTGAGCCGGAACTGATGATGAACCTGCAAACTGAGCATCTGAATGCATACGTCCCATTGTATCTGTCATACCATATGAAGCAGGACCTGCAGCCATGTTATCCGGATGAAGTGTACGACCTGTACCACCACCTGATGCAACTGAGAAGTACTTCTTACCCTGCTCTGTACATTCCTTCTTGTATGTACCTGCTACAGGATGCTGGAAACGTGTAGGGTTTGTTGAGTTACCTGTGATAGATACGTCAACTCCTTCCTTATGCATGATAGCAACGCCTTCGCATACATCGTTAGCACCATAACAGTTAACCTTAGCACGAAGACCATCTGAATATGGGATTCTCTTAATTTCTTTAACTGTATTTGTGTATGGATCATATTCTGTCTCAACAAATGTAAATCCGTTGATTCTTGCGATAATCTGTGCAGCGTCCTTTCCAAGACCGTTAAGGATAACTCTAAGAGGTTTCTGACGAACCTTGTTAGCCTTTTCAGCAATACCGATAGCACCTTCTGCTGCGGCGAATGACTCATGTCCTGCAAGGAATGCAAAACATTCTGTCTCTTCTTCAAGAAGCATCTTACCAAGGTTACCATGTCCAAGACCAACCTTACGTGTGTCTGCTACTGAACCCGGGATACAGAATGACTGAAGTCCCTCACCGATTGCAGCAGCTGCATCAGCTGCTTTTCTGCAACCCTTCTTAATTGCGATTGCTGCACCTACTATGTAAGCCCAGCATGCATTTTCAAAACAAATTGGCTGAATGCCCTTTACCATGTTATATACGTCAAGACCGGCATCCTTTGTGATTTTCTCAGCCTCTTCAATTGAAGAGATACCATACTCAGCAAGGACTTTGTTAATCTGGTCAATACGTCTTTCATATGATTCAAATAAAGCCATTTTAATTTCCTCCTATATTATTTAATCTCTTCGTCTGTTCTAGGATCAATGATCTTAACAGCATCAGCCACACGTCCGTACTGTCCGCAAGCCTTCTCATAAGCTGTTGTAGGATCGTCACCCTTCTTAATGAAGTCTGTCATCTTACCAAGTGATACGAACTTATATCCGATAATCTGGTTATCCTTGTCAAGAGCGATACCTGTAACATATCCTTCAGCCATCTCTAAGTATCTAGGACCCTTAGCTAAAGTACCGTACATTGTACCAACCTGTGAACGAAGTCCCTTACCAAGGTCTTCAAGACCTGCACCAACTGCAAGACCACCTTCTGAGAATGCAGACTGTGAACGTCCGTAAGCAATCTGAAGGAAAAGCTCTCTCATAGCTGTATTGATAGCATCACATACAAGGTCTGTATTAAGTGCTTCAAGAACAGTTCTGCCAGGAAGAATTTCAGCAGCCATAGCAGCTGAATGTGTCATACCTGAACATCCGATAGTCTCAACTAAAGCTTCCTGAATGATACCTTCTTTAATGTTTAAAGAAAGCTTGCAGGCACCCTGCTGAGGAGCACACCAACCAATACCGTGTGTGAAACCTGAAATATCTTTTACTTCTTTTGATTTTACCCACTTAGCTTCTTCAGGGATAGGCGCACATCCGTGGTTAACACCCTGAGCAACCGGGCACATGTTTTCAACTTCTTTTGTGTAAATCATGTGAAAACTCCTTTCAGTGTTTTATTTTATTTTTTATGCAGTTGCTTATATAGCAAACGCAAAATGACCAATTAGTATTTTCTCACAAATATATACAAAAATCTAGTAATATAGCGCAAATTATTGATTGCGAATTACAATATCTCCTTGTTTTTTATATATGCTGTTTTCTTTTATTACACCTCTTACGCATGAACATGGATACACACTTACATTCTTACCAAGAACTGTTCCCGGATTAAGGACGCTGTTACAGCCTACTTCAACATTGTCGCCAAGCATTGCTCCAACCTTTTTACGGTTTGTTTCAATTGTTTTATCACCGCTTTTAATTATTACATTAAGCTTATCGGATTTAACATTTGAAGTAATCGAACCTGCTCCCATGTGAGCCTTATATCCAAGAATTGAATCGCCCACATAATTGTAGTGAGGAACCTGTACTTTATTAAATAGAATTACATTTTTAAGCTCTGTTGAATTACCAACAACAGCATCCTCACCAACTATTGCAGAACCTCTTATAAATGCACAGTGTCTTATTTCTGCACCCCTACATACAATTAATGGTCCGTTAAGACATGAAGACTTGGCAACTTTAGCTTCCTTATGTATAAAAATATCTTCTCCGATTTTGTCGTATTCACTTAAATCAAGAGTTTTTGAAAGTGAAACAATATAATCACTTATTCCGCCAAGTGCTTCCCACGGATACTCAAACCGTTTTAAATAATCAGCTGCTATTGTTTCGTTAAGATCATATAAATTAATAATTTTTGCTTCATTCATATTAATACCTTACCCAGTCTTTTTATTTGAATTTTTAGATGTCGATTTCTTCGTGCTCTTATAGTATTTTGAAGCCTCGTTATACTTTGCATATAATGCATTTTGATTGTTAAGACCTCTCACAAGTTCTGTTCTTCTTGCAACGTAATCATAAAGCTTTTCACGATATTCATCATATGAGGTAGTGCCCTCGGCCACCTGATTAAGTCCTTTCTCCCAACTTGCCGTAAGTCTTGGGTCAAGAAGCGGACGTATTGAATTGTCAACAACATCGTATATCATTTCACCAAGAAGCTTTGGCGTAATAACCTGCGTCTTGGCATTATTATTAAGATAGCCCTTTAAGCAGAGCTTCTCAAGAATTCCTGACCTTGTCGCAGGTGTTCCTATTCCGCTACCCTTAAGCAAAGCCCTTAAGTCTTCGTTATCATCAATCTGCTGACCGGCATTCTCCATTGCCTTCATAAGCGTTCCCGATGTGTAACGTTTTGGTGGTGAAGTTTCACCCTCTTTTATATCGTATTTTTGTGAATATAAAGTATCACCTTTATTAAGTGAATCAAAAAGCTTTAAGAACTCAGCATCAACCTTTATTTCATCATTGTCTTTTTCTTTATCAGAAGCATCATCATCTGATGATATATTTGAACTTAAATCTTTTTTCTTTGAAAAAGAATAAGTTGTAGCTTTCAAATAGCCCTCATTAGTTAACACTTTAAAATTTGCAAAAAAGCTTTCGTTTCCTGCTTTTACACATACCGAAACTTTTTCATATTCACTTGGCGGATAAAATATTGAAAGAAATCTTCTTACAATAATTTCATATACCTTTTGAATTGTCTCATGTAATGACGTTAAAGCCTCAATTCCCTGACCTGTAGGTATTACAGCATAGTGGTCAGTGATTGCCTTATCATTGACATATTTTGTCTTATCTATATTTTTGTATAAACCATTTGATAATATTTCATCTGCAAGATCTTTTACAAGAGGATAATTCTTAAGCCCGTTTATGTTTTTATATATTTCTTTTGCAACTGCTGATGATAAAACTCTTGCATCGGTTCTTGGATATGTAACCAACTTTCTTTCATATAACGTCTGAATTGCTTCAAGTGTTTTATCGGGACTTATTTTAAAAAGCTTTGAACACTCCTCTTGTAAATCTGTAAGATTATATAAAAACGGCGGATTTTTAAGCTCTTTTTTCTTATCCTTTGATTTAAGAGTAACTTCTCTTGGAAGAAGGTTAATCATATTCTCAGCATCTTCTTTTTTCTTAAAACCTTTTTCAGAATAAAGAAGAGGTGACTCAAAATAGTCAGAACCTTTTACTGCCTTAAATTCAGCAGGAAAACTTACTGCATCTATATTATCGTCAAGTGCTATTGAGGCTATCACCTTATAAAATGGCGTCTTTACAAAGTTTCTTATCTCTCGTTCTCTTGATACAACCATACCAAGAACACAAGTCATTACACGTCCTACTGCAATTGTAACCTTATCATCATTTAGAAAATTTTTAATTGACTGGGAATACTTAAGTGCAAGAGCACGTGAAAAATTTATACCCATAAGGTAGTCTTCCATTGCTCTTAAATATGCCGCATCAGAAAGACTATCATACTCACTTAAATCCTTAGCTTCTTTAATACCGCGAATTATTTCTTCATCGGTTTGAGAGTCAATCCATACTCTCTTACGTACCTTCCCTTTCACATCTGCCTGCATTTCAACAAGCCTGTAAATATATTCTCCCTCACGTCCCGAGTCAGTACAAACATAAATCGTATCAACATCTTCGCGGTTTAATAATTTGCTTACAATATTAAACTGCTCCTTTGCACTTGAAATTACTTCATATAAATATTTTTCAGGCAAAAAAGGAAGTGTTGCAAACGACCACTTCTTGTACTTTTCATCATATGCATCAGGATAAGACATAGTCACAAGATGTCCGACGCACCATGTGACTATTGTATTTTCCGATTCCATATATCCGTTATGATTTTGTGTTTTAAGCTTAAGAGCCGCTGCAAACTGTCTTGCAACTGAAGGCTTCTCAGCGATAAATACTGTTTTTCCCATTTACAACATAGATAAATCAATTAAAAACAAATCATCTGAGCTTTCTGCTATATTCAGTAATCTTTCATCAAAGCCCTTTTTAGAAAACAAATAATAATAATCTCCGGAAAGCTTTGCCTGTTTAACCATAAATTTCAGCCATTCAAAATCTTCATATGAAATATTGTCTTTCTCATATTCGCAAAGACAAATTATATTTCTGTCTTCATTATCGGAAAGTACTATGTCAATATTTCCAAGCTTTCCTATCCATGTACCAAAGCTTTCTGCCTTAATCGGAAGTTTTTCCATTTTATTAAGGATCGACATATATTCAAAGCATACTTTTTTAAATGCATACTTTGCAAAATCACACAGATACGGTTCAATTCGTGTCTTATAGAATTTCTCCTTATCGGACAAAAGAAGCTCTGATAAATTAGGATATATAAATCTGTAAAAGAACAACATTAACCCATCTTTTATTGAATATACGCCTTTAACTGTATTCTCCTTACCAAGAGTGTCAAAAGACTCGATTTTCTCAATAAGGTTATGCTCCATAAGATTGCTTAAATATACGCTGATTTTTGATCTTTCATAACCGGTAGCTTTATGAAGATCACTTAATTTATTGTTCCCCTTAGCAATGTTAATAAGAATAGTATTATAGACACTGTGCTCTCTTAATTCAGGTGGAAGAATATTCATTCCCTTTTTATATAGTACGCCCTCTTCTGAAAGTAATGTGTCAATAATATTTTGTTTAAGAGTAGTATTGTTGTTAAAAGCAAGAATTCTTTTACTCTTTCCTGAAAGTATAGCATATGAGACAATAAGCTCTTCTTTGGAAAATCTGCTAAAGTGCCTCATTAAGTCAATAAATGTAAGTTCATTCAGCTTAATAATGCCCGCAATTTCATATGCCGTTTCCTTAAGCTTTTCAACCATTTGATTTTCAACAAAAAATGCATTTGATGATAAAAGAATAAAGAGAACAGGCTGATTGCCCCATTTATTATTAATACATTTAAGTATTTCAACAACTAATTCATTGGAATATTTAATAATATGCTGGAATTCATCAATAACTACGACACGCTTTTCGCACTTTGCTTCCATCATTGCCTTTAGCGCACCATAATACCCCGGTTCGGTAATTACAGATTTTATTAATTGCTTGTTGATGGAATGTCGAAATTGATTAATCTGTTCATTACTTGAAAGCTGAAGTGCTCTATAATAAAAGAATTCCTTATCGCGTAAGAAATCCTTTATTATTTCGTGAATATCACTGTCCGAATCAGAATAAAAAACGACAACCTGATTCTCATTTGAATTGTATAGCTTTGAAAGATTTGCAAGCTGATTTTTTCTATTAAAAGTCATATCAAATACTATGGCATCTGTCTAATAATAATTTTTTCAAATTCAGATTTCTTAACAGGTTTTGAAAGTAAAAATCCCTGGATAAGATCACAACCCATGTCCTTAAGACAATCAAGCTGTTCTTTATGCTCAACTCCTTCAGCTACTGTTTCAAGGTCAAGTTTTTTAACCATGTCAACGACTGAACCTGTAATACTTGCTGTCTTATTATTGATACATATATCATCAATAAAAGACTTATCAATCTTAAGTGTTGTAATCGGGAGTTCTCTTAAATAGCTGAGTGAAGAAAATCCTGTACCGAAATCATCAAGCGAAACCCTGATTCCAAGCTGACTGAGAATTCTTAATGTTTCAATCATTGTGTCAAAGTCATTGATTAATACTGACTCTGTAATTTCAAGCTCAATGAGTCCCGGATCAACCTCATAATAATCAATAAGCTTTTGGAGATTATCAATGAAATCGGATCTCTCAAGCTGTATAGCCGAAACATTTATCGAAATAATATAGTTGGCACGGTACTTAACTTTCCACTCATGAATACTCTTAAATACTTCTCTGAATACAAAATTACCTATTTCAATAATTGTTCCGTTCTTCTCGGCAAGCGGAATAAAATCAAGCGGCCTATATACTACATTTTCATTTTCATCAAGCCATCTGATTAAAGCCTCTGCGCCTCTTAACGCACCTGTATTAGCATCATACTGCGGCTGGAAGTAAACTGAAAGCTCATTATTTAAAATAGCATCATTTAATTTGTTTTCAAGAACTATTTCTTCCTGATATACTTTTAATATTTCGTCACTGAAATATGAAATTGAACCCTTTTCATGCTGCTTTGATGCATAAAGAACAATTTCTGCATTTTTAATTAATTCTAAAGCATCATGTCCACAGCCGGGATATTCGCAAACACCTGCTGATACAGATATAGTAACTTCTGCTTTATTTGTAAGAATAAATGGCTTTTTAACACGGTCTCTGATTGTTTTAAATATCATGTCGGAACAATTCTTGCCGCAAGGGTCAAATATTGCAATCGCAAAAACATCAGAACCGTATCTTCCGACTTTAATCTTATCAGTAGATAAGCTCTTAATAAATAGAGCAAGACTCTGAACAAGCTCATCACCGTATACTAAACCAAGAGAATCATTGATTTTCTTAAAGTTATCAATGTCCACAAGCATGAGTTCAACACTGGTATTTTCTTTACTTGCCTTTTCAAGTAAATCTCTTAATACAGTAAAGAAATGATTTCTGTTATAAAGGCTTGTAAGAACATCATAATATGCATAATATTCAAGCTCTTCAGACTTTTTCTTAATCTGTGTAATATCTTCGACACTTATAAGCTTTTCAATAAATTTGCCGTTATTGTCCTTAAAAAAGATTCGTCTGGCACTTATACACTTTTTACTTTTTTTCGATGTAAACTCAATTGATGCGCTTAATGAATCGTTAATTGACGGAAATGAGTTTAAGAAATCCCTTACCTTTTTCTGATCTTCATCACATACAAATGAAATGAGGTAGTTCTCATCATAAGGCTGTCTTGTTAAGTTTTCGCCAACAAGTTTATCCCATGCACCAAACATCTCTATTCGATGTTCGTTTTTTAAATCAAAATAAATGTAAGCAGCACCGCTGAACTCACAAGCAAGCTTATAAACATGCTCGGAGTTCATCAATCGTTCATTGATTGCTGTTAATAAATCGATTTGGTACTGAGTATCTTCCATTTAGTATTTCCTGATTATTTCTTATTGATAAATCCTTTTGCTTTGAGAAGTTCTGCGCAAAGTACTGCTCCGCCTGCGGCTCCTCTTACAGTATTGTGTGAAAGACCGACAAATTTGTAATCATAGATTGTATCTTCCCTTAATCTGCCGATTGAAATTCCCATTCCATTTTCATAATCCACATCAAGCTTAACCTGAGGACGATTATCCTCTTCCATGTACTGAATAAACTGTTTAGGTGCAGAAGGAAGCTTTAATTCCTGTGGAACACCGCTGTAGTTAACAAGCTTTTCAATAAGCTGCTCTTTTGTAGGCTTTTTATTGAATTTAACAAATACAGCTGCAGTATGTCCGTTAAGAACAGGAACTCTTATGCACTGGCTTGAAATCTTAGGAAGTGAAGCCTTTACAATTTCATCACCTTCAACTGTACCGTAAACCTTTAATGGCTCCTGCTCTGACTTTTCTTCTTCACCACCAATATATGGAATAATATTTTCAACCATCTCCGGCCAGTCTTTAAAAGTCTTACCTGCGCCTGAAATTGCCTGATATGTTGTTGCAATTACTTCATATGGCTCAAATTCTCTCCATGCATATAATACAGGAGCATAAGACTGTATTGAGCAGTTAGGTTTAACAGCAATGAAACCTCTCTTTGTTCCAAGTCTCTTCTTCTGAGCCTCAATAATATCAGTATGCTGTGGATTTATTTCAGGAATAATCATTGGAACATCTTTTGTCCATCTGTGAGCTGAATTGTTAGAAACTACAGGAGTTTCTGTCTTAGCATATGCTTCTTCAATTGCTCTTATTTCATCCTTAGTCATATCAACAGCCGAGAAAACAAAATCAACCTTTGATGCTACGTTCTCAACTTCATTAACATTCATAACAATAAGCTTTTTAACTGCTTCAGGCATTGGAGTTGTCATTTTCCATCTGTCACCTACAGCTTCCTCATATGTCTTGCCTGCTGAACGTGGTGATGCTGCCACACACACTACTTCAAACCATGGATGATTTTCAAGCAATGAAATAAAACGCTGTCCTACCATTCCGGTAGCACCTAAAATACCTACTTTTAATTTTTCCATAATATTCTCCTCTTTTAACTATTCGCTATAGTTATTTATAAACTCATCATTCTTTGCGATTTCATTTGTTATGGCCATACGAGAAGGTCCACCGGTAGTAATTCTCTTTTCTACACATGTTTCAAGACTGATTTCATCGTATACATCCATATCAAACATATCGCAAATTGATTTAAGTTCTAAAAGTTTTAGCTCATGTATTGCCTTATTATTTTCTATACAGTAAAGAACAAGTCTTCCGATTACAGCATGTGCATCTCTAAACGGCATACCCTTTTTAACAAGGTAATCTGCAGCATCGGTTGCATTTGTAAAGCCGTTCATGGCACTCTTTTCCATAACTTCTTTATTAAACTTAATTGTTGCAATCATACCTGTGAATAAGTGAATGCAGTTATTTACCGTATCAAATGCATCAAAGCTTAATTCTTTATCTTCCTGCATATCTTTATTATATGCAAGCGGAATTCCCTTCATTGTAGTAAGAAGACTCATCAAAGCACCGTATACACGACCGGTCTTTCCTCTTATCAGCTCAGCAATGTCAGGGTTCTTTTTCTGTGGCATAATTGAACTTCCTGTAGAAAAAGTGTCATCTATTTCGACAAATCTGTATTCATTTGAATTAAATATTATGATTTCCTCACAAAATCTTGATAAGTGCATCATAATAATTGAAAGAGCTGACAGATATTCTATTAAATAATCCCTGTCAGACACCGAATCCATGCTATTAGCGGTAGGTGCCAAAAATCCAAGATTTTCTGCTACAAATTCTCTGTCAAGAGGATATGTAGTACCTGCAAGTGCTCCTGCGCCAAGCGGACAGTAATTCATTCGCTCATATATATCTGTAAGACGTAACACATCCCGCTTAAACATTTCAAAATATGCTCCAAAATGATGTGCCAGCGTTACAGGTTGTGCTTTCTGAAGATGTGTAAAACCGGGCATATATGTGTCAATATTTTCTTTCATTACATTATTTATTTCTGATAATAATGTAATAAGTAAAGACTTTGTCTTAAGAACGGTATCCCTTGTATAAAGTCTCATATCAAGAGCAACCTGATCATTTCTGCTTCTTCCGGTATGAAGCTTCTTACCTGCATCACCTATTCTTTCAATAAGGTTAGCCTCAACAAAGCTGTGAACGTCTTCATATTCTTCTGTAATTAATATGTTTCCGGATTTTACATCAGATAGGATACTGTTTAAGCCGTTGATTATTGAATCTTTGTCTGCGTCAGAAATAATATTCTGCTTTGCAAGCATTTTGGCATGTACAATACTGCCCTTAATATCAACATCAATAAGTCTTTTATCAAAATTGATTGATGCGTTGAAAGCATATACTTCCTTATCAGTTTCTTTTGTAAATCTGCCACCCCAAAGCTGTGCCATTTTTTCCTCTTTCTCAATTTGATATGATAATTTGAAAATAAAAAGCTCCCAAGGGGATTCGAACCCCTGACCTACGCATTACGAATGCGTTGCTCTACCAGCTGAGCCATGGAAGCATTTCGTTCTTATGATTAAGAACGAAGAAACCGTAAGCAATTACGATAATATATAATAACCTAAATCCAATTAAAAATCAAAGTCATCTTTATCGCTACTGTCAAAATCAAAATCAACAGGTTTTTTATTCGAAGGAGCAGGTCCCTTAAGTGGATTAGGAAGCGGCTCACCCGGTTTTATTTTATCAAGCGGCTTTGACTCTTTCTTTCTGAATATAAATCCCTCCGGCTTTACAGGTTCTTTTATTGGTTCACTTTCCTTAATGTCTGTTTTATCAGATAGATTAATACTTAAATCAGATTCCTTAGAATAGTTTTCACTCTGCTTATTATAATCATTTTCACTCTGTTCATTTAAGTAATCATCTGCAAGAACAGGTTTTACTACATCGACAGGTCTTGTTGCCGGAATTGTCTTAACTTCATGAACAGGTTTAACTAAAATCTTCTCATCAGGCTCATCAAAGTATTCAACGTCCTGACTTTTGAAGTCATATTCGCCTTCTTCGTTAATTCCGGTCTTAATAACTGTGGCGGCAATTGGACTGTTTGCACGATTGGCTCTTTCTTCAAGCTTAATCTGTCTGTAAAGTTCTTCATCTTCACCGATAAATATAAGAGCTCTTGCCCTTCTTAAATAAATATCATTTTCTTCTTTGTCTTCTTCTTTTTCTTCTGATGTCTCGCTTTCTTCTACAAGCATATTCTCTTGTCTTATTGCTTCATTTGTCAGCATAAGCGCAACGTTCGGGTGATGGTTAAAATACATATAATACGATGTAGTTGACCCAATAATAATAAGTACGGTAATGAAATACAAATAACTGACATCATTCATGCCACCAAGAAGCTGACCAAAGAAAAGTGCAATCATAACAGAATATAACGGTAATATTTTGTCATAGGTTACACGAATTATGTAAACTATACATAGTACGCATAAAATAAGAACAAAAAGGTAAATAAACTGATCAAGTACATTAAGCCAGAGCGCCTGATCTGAGGATACTACACCTCCATTTGCATTTGACAAAAAATACGAATTATCATCAAGGAACTTATTCGGATTATTAAGTCTTGCAGTCACAGTACTGAACATACTTGAAAAACTGAATTCCGCTTCATTTACTCTTATTACAGATGGCACAAAGCACAATAAATAGCCCTTTAGAGTATCAAAAAAGCTGACACCTATCATAAGTGATTTTAAAATCAGAGATATTATTACTTCTATTATTGAAATAATAAGTGGAATTACCGACGTAATTACGTTTTGTCTTTTTGCTGAAAATACCCAGATAGTTAAAGTAATAAAACCAAGTAATATAACAGGTTCTGAGCTTATTGCTATTCCTGCAAATACTCCGCATAAAAGTGCAACAATCCTTGCAAAAGCAGGCTTTCTAAAACGTTTATAAATCAAAAGCAAATATAAATACAACGATACAGAGAATGCAGCCGATACAAATAATTCCGAATTATATGAATATACAAGGTATCCGTTGTTAGGCATAAAGAGCATTATAAGCAATGCAAGAACCGAGCAGGCCTCCGTAGATATCAATCTTACGGATAAAAATACAAAAAGTGCAGAAATTATCAGCATTGAAATATTTACTACAATATATACTCCTTCATTAAGCCCTGCCAATGAAAAAATATTAGAAAGAAAATAAGCATATACAAAATCTGCCGGATAAGCAATGATATGCGAAAAAACGTTTTTAGCCTGGTCAAGCTGACCGTTAACGATATATCTGGCTGAGTTATACAGAGGTGATTCACTTGGTGAAACGGATGAAGTATATCGTAAGCGTAAAAAAACAAACAATGCAAATAAGCCGATAACACCGATAACCTTTAACACTGAAAGTATAGGTGATACCTCTGAGTTATTTTTAAATGTCAGAATTCTAACAAAAAGCGTAATAAAAATAAACACTAAAATCAGGACAACTCCATAGATTATTACGTTGAAGAATCCATTATTTTGTGTAAGTATCTGCTCATATACGGTAATAAATGTAATATAAGCAAGTATTAACATTGATATTACAACATTTATAAGAAATGTCGCATTCTTCTTAGTATGCATATTTGCTCTTTAATTCTGAAACCATTTTGATGTATGTTTGTTTACATTCATCATAATCTTTATTCTCAATACACTTAATACAGTTAAGAATATAATTTCTGTATAAAGAATCATATACTTCCTTTGAATTATCAAGTCTGTTGATTCGTTTAACAATTGTAGGCGCAACATTATAATACTGATGTATTATTTCCTCTCCGCCTTCTTCTTTTGCAAGTATATTGTCTCTGTAGTTACGTAATAAGCTTAATTCATAGCAGTTATCATCCTGATTTCTGCTTTCACATACAGCCGTAGTAACATAGCAAAGTTTACTCTTAAAGCCACCTTTAATGTCGTTGTAACTTCCGTAGCTGATTGTAACTTCTGTAAATGTTTTATTCCATAAACTGACAATAGCTTCAACTAACGGTTTGCACCACTTTGCAGAATACTCAAGAATTGCCGGAAATACGTAAATTACAAGTGGTGTATTATGGTCTGTAATGTATGAATGTTTTTTACCCTTCTTAGTGAGTAAATCATATTCACCTTTAAATCTCTTAACAAATAGTGAGGCGAATTCATCACAATAATTCAATACAAAATCTTCAGGCTTTCCTTCAAGCTCTGAATTTATTTCTTCCAAAATATCATTTATCGAAGCTGAATACTTCTTAAATGCCTGCTCATACAGATTTCTTTTGAAAAAAGGCATCTGTTCTTCAGCTGATTCATACATTCTAAGAAGCTTTTCATCGTAATTTGCAATCATTTTATTCTTCCTCTTCCCAGTTGGTATATACTGCCTGAACATCATCATCTTCATCTAAGAGATCAAGTGTTCTCTGAAGGCATTTAACCGCATCCGGATCAGTAAGTGATACATAATTCTGCGGTAATTTGGTTACCTCTGCGGAAGCCATTGTAATATTTGCATCTTCAAGTGCAGTTCTAACCTGTGAAAAGTCGTCCTTTGATGTAATAATTTCAAAGCTGTCTTCTTCTTCATTGAAATCTTCAGCGCCACCGTCAAGAGCAATCATCATAAGCTCGTCGGCATCCATGTCACATTCTTCTTTATCAATAATAATCTGTCCTTTTTCATCGAACATATATGACACACATCCCGGAGTTCCTACAGAACCGTTTCCCTTTGTAAAAGCAGATCTTACATTTGCTGCAGTACGGTTTTTGTTGTCTGTAAGTGCATCTACAATTATTGCGATACCATTTGGTCCATATCCTTCGTATGAAACAAATTCATAATTAACTGAGCCTAAATCTCCGGCTGCTTTTTTTATTCCTCTGTCAATTGTGTCGTTAGGCATATTATTTGCTTTTGCTTTTGCAATAACATCGCGCAGTCTTGAGTTATTATCAGGGTCCGGTCCGCCTTCCTTAACTGCAACGGCAATTTCTCTTCCGATAATAGTAAAAATCTTTCCTTTTGCAGCATCATTTTTTTCTTTTTTGTGTTTAATGTTTGCAAATTTTGAATGTCCTGACATATTTCACCTCATAATATATTTTGAATAAAATTTAACCGAATTGGCTTTCTTTTTAAAAACACATCTATTTATTATACAATAACTATTATTATTCGTAAACTCTGGGAACCCTCTTTGAGATTTCACACACAAGTTCGTAATTAAATCTTCCACTTATGTCTCCGACTTCTTCAGCAGTTATTGTATTATCATTCTGAGTGCCAATTATTACAACCTCATCTAACACTTTAACGTCTTCAATTTTGGTTACATCAACCATAAACTGGTCCATACATACTCTTCCGACAATCGGGGCTTTCTGTCCGTGAATAAGCACATAGCCTTTATTTGAAAGTCCTCTTGGAATTCCATCTGCATACCCGCAAGGAATAGTAGCTATTACAGTATCCTTTTTTGTAGTAAACGTACCGCCATAGCTGATTTCCCTACCCGCCTTTAATGTCTTAACGAATGCCACATGAGAAACGAGTCTCATTAACGGATAAAGCGGAATTGTATCCTTGCTTACTTCATTACTTGGCCATAAACCGTACAGTGTAATACCCACTCTGACCATGTTAAGATTTGCACCGGGAATTTCAAGAATCGATGCTGAATTTGATACATGGCAAATCGGAATATTAATGTTTAATTCTTTAAGCTTTTCATTAAATGTATTATAAAGCTTGATCTGTGCATTAGCTTTTGACTTGTCAATTTCATCAGCCCTTGCAATATGGGTAAACAAGCCTTCAAGAACTACATATTCACTTGAATGGACCTTTTTAACAAAATCAATGCCTTCTTCACTGACCTGAATTCCAATTCTGCTCATTCCGGTATCAAGTTTAATGTGCACAGTAGCTTTCTTACCTATATTTGCGGCAGCTTCTTCAATGTCCTTTAACATTTCATCCGTAAATACTGTCAAGGTTACACCGTATTCAATAAGCTTTTCATAGTCTTCTTTAAAAGTATAGCCAAGAATCAATATCGGCTTTGTAATTCCTGCTTCCCTTAATTCAAAGCTTTCCTCTGCCGTTGCTACTGCAAAGCCGAAAAGATACGGAAGATCTTTTAATTTATGCGCAATCTTAACTGCTCCGTGACCATATCCGTCGGCTTTTATTACAGCCATAATTTTTGTATTTTGACTTATAAGGCTTTTAAAGCCTTCCATATTCTTTAGCGCATTATCAAGATTAATATATGCACATATTCTTTTAGTACTCATCTTATCTCTTTTCAGAATTATTATTTGAATCTTGTGATTCTTTTTGTTTTTCGTTTACCCTGATAGTAGGCTCATATTTCATATCGAAAATATTCATGGCTTCATGTCCGAAAATATTATGCATATATGAATAAAAATCAGAATTGGCCATTTCCATTTCCTGTTTTTTTATTACTTTTTTCTTAAGCTCAATTCTTATTTCCTTAATCCAGTCTGCAATAATTTCGATTTCCTCGGTATTTTCTGCTAATACGTTGTAACACAAGTCCATTGTTGCTACCATCAGTTCCTTATTAACTCTGTCAATCTCCCTTGGAAGCTCCATCATTTCATCTTCATATGAGTCGATCTTTTCATTTGCTTCGGAAATCAGTCTCTTATTGTCATCAAGCTTCTTATCTATAGATTTTTTATCCATATCGGAAGCATTTTCATCCATATTCGAAACGATATCATTCATTAAATCTTTCTTGATTTTTTTAAGCGAATTCAAATCGTTAGTGAGTTTTCCCTGTCTTTTTAATAACTCCTTAAGCTCCTTTTCCAAAGCATTTATTTCATTTGTAGTCCCTGCTTTTTGGCGCAAAATGTACCATTTCTTGTCAAGAACAAGAATAGGTACCTTTACACCGTTTAATGCCGTCTTAAATTTATCAAGGCGATTTTCAGACATTAATGTTTATTCCCCTGACTGTTCAAATCATAAGAAAGCTTCATAAGGCTTTCGGATAAATGTACGTTTTCAACGACTATTCCTTCAGGAACATTTAAATCAACATGAGCAAAGTTCCAAATGGCTTTTATTCCACAGTTTACAAGTTCATCCGCAACTGTAACGGCACTTTCCTTTGGTATTGTAAGAACAGCTATATCAATATCATTTGACAGAACAAAGCTTTTCATTTCATCATATGGTCTGATCTCAATGTTTCTTACAAGCTGACCGTATAGCTTTGGATTTTTGTCAAAAATACCACGTATAATAAAACCACGTCTCTCGAAGTTAACATAATTTGCAAGTGCCTGACCAAGATTTCCTGCACCGATAAGGACCAAATTATGCTTTTTATCAAGCCCTAATATTTTACCGATTTCTTCGTAAAGGTATTTTACATTATAGCCATACCCCTGCTGCCCAAATCCGCCAAAACAGTTTAAATCCTGTCTTATCTGTGAAGCAGATGAACGCATAATTGTCGATAATTCCTTAGAACTTACTCTTTCAACATTTTCATCATAAAGCTGGCCTAAATATCGATAGTAAATAGGAAGCCTTGATATAACCGCCCTGGAAATTTCTTTCTCTTCCATCATTTACTCCTATAGAAAATCAAAGTAAATCTTCTAGGTTCTTTCTTATTTCCTTAATAAATCCTAATGAATCAAGTGTAACAGTTTCTTCAAGCTTTGTTATTAATGCAAGATCCTTTGTCATCTTTCCTGACTCAATTGTTGCAATTGTAGCTCTCTCAAGCTTATTTGCAAATCTTACAAGCTCCGGAAGCTCATCTAACTCTCCTCTTTTTCTCAATGCGCCTGTCCATGCAAAGATTGTAGCTACAGAGTTGGTTGATGTCTCTTCACCCTTTAAGTACTTGTAATAATGTCTCTGAACTGTTCCATGTGCAGCTTCATATTCATAAATACCATCAGGATTTACAAGAACAGATGTCATCATTGCAAGTGAGCCAAATGCAGAAGAAACCATGTCACTCATAACATCACCGTCATAGTTTTTGCATGCCCAGATCATTCCACCGTTAGATTTCATGATACGTGCTACAATATCATCTATGAGCGTATAGAAATACTCGATTCCTGCTTCTTCAAATTTCTCTTTGTAATCTTTTTCATAAATATCATTGAATATATCTTTAAACTTATGGTCATACTTCTTTGAAATTGTATCCTTTGCACCAAACCAGAGATCCATTTTCTGGTCAAGAGCATAGTTAAAGCAGGCTTTTGCAAAATCTTCGATTGATTTGTTGCAGTTATGAACACCCTGGATTATTCCACCGTCCTCATCAAATTCATGAATAAGCTGACGTGTCTCGTTACCATTCTCATCAGTAAATACAAGCTCTGCCTTACCTTTTCCAACCTGGGCTTCAGTATTTAAATAAATATCGCCGTAAGCATGTCTTGCAATAGTAATAGGCTTTTTCCAGTTCTTAACATATGGTTCAATACCTTTAACGATAATCGGTGTTCTGAAAACTGTTCCGTTAAGGATTGCTCTGATTGTACCGTTAGGGCTCTTCCACATTTCCTTAAGGTCGTACTCAGTCATTCTGGCCGCATTAGGAGTAATTGTTGCGCACTTAACAGCCACCCCATATTTAAGTGTTGCATTTGCCGAGTCAACTGTAACCTGATCATTAGTTTCATTACGATACTTAAGACCTAAATCATAATATTCAGTCTTTAAGTCGATGAACGGAAGCAAAAGCTCATCCTTAATCATCTGCCAGAGAATTCTGGTCATCTCATCTCCATCCATCTCAACGAGTGGTGTTGTCATTTTGATCTTTTCCATAACAATTTCTCCTTCAAATTTATTTTGCTTTCTTCTTATATAAGAAGAGACAAGCCGATATTAATAGCATGATTCCTGCAATGTAAACCTTCTGAGGAATTCCAAATGCCGACCTTTTGTGAAGCGTGTTAAATACAATATTTGTATTTAAAGTATTATCGCCTATATCAGACAGCGATTCGGCATTATCAACAGTAACTGTATCCGTATGAATTTCACCTTCAATAGAAGCTTCTGTCTGAGCGTTAACATTATTATATAAGATATTTTCCGATGTATATATGGCAAATGGTGACAAATGACTGGCAACAAATGACATTATTTTTGTGCCATCGCCCTTATTTGAAATACTGCATGCCACCTCTTCCAGCAGGCCGTTATCATCAAGTGTAGCAATTTGGATGTTTTCAGCTTCACTAAATTCCGATGGCACAGGTAAAGATATATTAAGCTTACCCGTAGCCATTTTCTTAATTGGCACACTTTTTAATCGCTCTGTCATTTCAATATCATAAGTATCCATTAATACTCCTGAATGTGTGCCAAAGCGGTTATCAAAAGCCTTCTCAAATTCGCTTCTTAACGCCTGATTCTTATTAATTGTTAAGTTGAATTTTTCGCTTGCGTTAGGAAGAAGTGCATCAACATATAATGGATTCATACTGTTATCAGGCACACTTACATTAATTGCATCTTCATACGTACCGATGTCTTTATTTGAGCCTTGTCCCTTGGCAAAATTAATATCATTTAACAGACTTTCAAGTTCATTTGAGTTATTACCGTTAAGAACAATCGATGTCAGTTTATTATTACACCATGTCGGTTCCTTATAAGCATCAAATGCAGTATCAGAAACACCGGATAGATAGTATTTCTTTCCATTAATCTCAAGTTCAGAATTTATCAACACATTACCTGTCTCATCAGGCTCTTTAGTACACTTTCTAAGCTGAATATAATTATTATCACCCGATGCATCGGCAAATGAATACACTTCTCCTCTGAAGCCATATTTATCCGCATCAAATATTGTACCTGAGCTTAAATTTACGCCCTGAGGTACATAGGCGAAAATGACACCGTTAAATGCATTTGTTCGTAAATTATTTGCTGACAGTCTCGTTGCCGTCGGCTTATAAGTTATGTTTGGTAAAAATGACCCCGCAAATGTAACTGACTGCATTCCTCCGTTAACATCAAATGTGTCAAATGCTCCAAGACCGATTTCTTTTACTGTTGACGGAATTTTAACACTTGTAAGCGATGTATCCTTGAATGCTCTGTCTTCAATCGTTGTAAGGTTTTCAGGTAAAGTAATATCTGTAAGTCTTCTGCAACCGTTAAATGCATCCTCACAGATTTTAATGCAGTTTTCAGGAATTGTAACTGATTTTATTTTAGTATCACCTTCAAATACAGCAGGTCCGATTGTTTTTACCATTTCCGGTATTACAACATCACTTCTATGACCTTTATAAGCAACAAGAATTCCATCTCCAAGCACTAAGAAATTATTACCGTCTTCAATTGAACGCCAGTTGTTAATAAATGCAGTATTATCAAATGCACCAAGTTCAATTGTTTTGACTGTTGATGGCACATTTACATTCGATAAGTTACTGCAACCATAAAATGCCGCATAACCAATTTTTTCTACGCTTGAAGGAATATCAACACTTGAAAGTGTTGACCTTGCAAATGAAAAATCACCTATTTCATTTACCGATGAAGGTATTGAAACACTGTTAATACCGTTATTCTTGTAAAAGACACGGTTTCCGATTTTATTAACATTTTCAGGAATATTAACAGATGAATTATTACCACCGTAATGACCAAGAATTCCATTTACTACGTCAAATTCATTTCCTGAATAGCCTCTGATATCTTCTCCTTCAGATGAAGTATTACCACTGTCTGCAATACTGTCTTCAGTCTGAGCTGATGATAAGTCAAAGCCTTTTACATTCATATCTTTTGGATTTAATAAAAATACTGCTTCACCACCGACAATTGTAGTTTCAGCAAGCTCCCCGGGCTGTGTAAACGTATCCGTTACATTTTCATTAGAATTATCTACAGTATTTTCAGCTGTATTATCACTATTACTATTATCTGTATTATTGTCAGTATTGTTTTCAGTATTGTTTTCTTTATTGTTATCTTTATTATCTGATGAATCAGTATTTGAATCTGATGATGGGTTCGTTTCGTTGCTTACTGAAAGTACTTCTCCTGTAGCTTCGTTCACAACATCACCTTTGATTCCATCCATTGTAGAAAACGCTTCTTCATCTATAAGACCACATGACGTAGGTACATTTAGCTTTGTTAAGTTAGTACAGCCTCCAAAAGCACCTTTTCTGATAGCCTTAATTGTTCCCGGAAGTGATACATTATTTAGGGCGGTACAATTCAAGAAACAGTATTCAGAAATCTCTTCTACTCCGTTTACTACTTTAACATTTGTAAGCATATTTGCACCGTAGAAGCCAAATTCCATAATTTCAGTTACAGGCTTTGGAATATCATATGTTGAATAAGGTCTGCCTGCAAGATATTGATAAAGTGTCTTACCGTCTTTTGAATATAAAACACCGTCAAGACAAATGAAATTTTTGTTTTTCTCATCAATAGCAATATCTGTTAAGTTAGGACATGCGGCAAATGAACCCGAACCGATAGTTTCTGTATATCTTGGGATATTTATCTCCTTAAGTGACTGACAGCCGGAAAACGCTGCTGAGCCGATCGACTTAACTCCATCACCGATTACTACCTTTTCAAGATTTTTACAGTTTTCAAATGCAGCATAATCAATAGATGTGACTTCATCAGGAATATACACCTTTGTAAGTGTATTATTCCCCGAAAATGCATCCTTACCGATACTTGAAATACCAAGAGGAATAGTGATATCACTTTCAGTTCCTGTATATGAAACCAGGGTGCCTCCGTCAATAACGTAGTCACCCTTAGTATATGTGGCACTGACATTTGTTGCAGGCAATAACAGTATAATTATTGCTGTTGCAGCCAGTAATATTGCAATTGCGCGTCTTATAGTTTTTGCCATATATTATGCCGCTCTTAATGTGTCCTTATCCCTCTTTAAGAATAAGAATATTGAAATAGCCGTAAGTCCGATACATAAAAACCACTTAGGATGAATCGGATCTCCTGTCTTAGGAGTCGCATCAAGCGTTCCTGATGCAGTAAGGTTTGCAGTATCAACATATATTACATATGGTGATAAGTGGCTTACAGTAAAGTTCATACACGGAACACCGTCAATAACAGTAAATCTTGGCTTAATTGACTCAAGTGTTCCACCAACTGTTGAAGCGACCTTATTATTACCACCATACACCTGAAGCGAATCAGGAATAGGCATTGTAACTGATACAGTCACTCCTTCAGGTACAGGAGAAATTTTCTGTGTGCCTGTAGAATCATAAAGCGATATATCAAAAGGCATATATCTGATATTATCAAGTGAACCAAACGCAGCACTAAGCGCCTGTTTAGCGCACTCATCTGCCTCAGCCGTCTCAGTAAGCTTAATCACATAGTTATCGGAAGAACCGTTAACTGTTGCCGACATTTTGCCGTTATTAGAAAGGCCCGGTGCTGTTGATACTACATTAGTATTACCGGTAGTAACATTTGAACCAGATGGTGAGTTAGATGCCGCACCACCTGAAGTTGAACTATTCGCAGTTCCAGGCTGTACTACAGGAGTCGGTGCCCCTGAAATTACAACAGGTCTGTTGTTCGTCGATGAAGCCGAACTTGACTTATTAGCCGAACTAGAGCTTGACGATTTATTTGTCGAGCTTGAAGAAGAACTCGAACCACTTGAACCCGAACCCGATGAAGAACCGGAACCGGTCGACGAACTAGAGCTACTTGAGCTTGACGAACTAGATTCTTCAGGCTCAAATATTGGTACAAATATAATATCCGAATGAACAGCATCTGTAACCTTCTTCCCGCCCGAAGCTCTCCACTCAACAAACTTATATCCGGTTGGCGGAGTTACTGTAGGTACTTCCTGCACATATTCTCCATCCTTAACCTTCTCAGGGGTACCAATAATCTGTCCTGTCTGATCAAGGAATGTAACATTAAACAGCTCTGAAATAGCATCAAACTTAATATTATAATGATTAGACTTAGGATGTGTCGGATGTACATCATTAGCATGCCTTTGTGCTGCAGAACCAGGATAACCCCTAAGTGTTGCCATAGTATTATACTGGAATGCTTCTTCATCAATAAGTGTATCGTAACAAGGAATTGTTACATTAATTACATCTTCAAGACACGAGCCTTTATGATTTTCTTCCGGAGAAAATGCCCACTTACCAATTGATGTTACAGTTTCAGGTAATAATACTGTACCAAGACTATCCGCATCATACGCAAAGTTCTCAGATATAACAGGAGAATGAATGGTTACCTTTCCTGATGCATCAACCGATGTTTCTTCCCTTAACTTTTCGCATGCAGTTAAATCAATTGCAAATACCTGATCACAGTTTTCAAAGCAACTATCTTCAATCCTTGTAATATCTGATTCAGGAATAGCTGAAGTTGCCGTGTATCCCGGAAGGTAACATACAAGAGTTCTGTCTTCATGTTCTGGCGAGTACCTTGAATCATATTCTGTGCAGTAAATCATTCCATTGCCATCAGTAGAATAAGATTTATTTCCGGCTTTTATTCCCTCACTATCAGTAGCAGGATTTTCCGAATTACTAAATAACACGTTTGTAAGATTTTTAGAATTAAGGAATGGCTTTTCACCAATATCATACAAGTCATTTTCAAATACAACATATCTTAATGATGACGGAACAATGTCATTTAATGTAGTTTGAGATGGATCACTTGAATTAAGTTCACTTGAAAACGCTCTATCCGGAAGTTCCTTAACATCTGCAATTACGATGGTCTTTGTGCTTGATATTTCCTCCCCTGAAGTATTGTATATAGGCTTTAAATTCTGGAAATAATCAACAATATCATTTTCAGGAGAGTAATTTATAGTTCTTAAATCTTCAATAGTAGTAATTCCTTTTGGAACATATATTGTCTCAAAGGCATCCCTTACATCAAAATTATAATCCGGTGAACTTGTAGATAAATTGCGCACCATATCTTCTAATGTACATTCATCAAAGACATATTCTCCTCCGGATAAAACAGGCTCTCCGGTTGAAGAGTCAACCTGAATGCCGGTTTTTACTTTAGTATATTTTGTCGGATAGCTAAGTAATGATGCACCTGCTTCACCATTCATGCCTTTTTTATACTGAGCAGATAATAGTTCTGGTCCATCAGTAACATACAATACATATCCATCATTTTTATTGTTGCATTTACCGAGGCTTTCATCCATACAATATAAGAATGGATAATATGCATCCTTATTTTCACTAAATCTGTCATACATTGCACCATGAATTGTAGTGCCTGACTCTCTTTCTGTATAAAATGCACCTACTGTTTTACCATTTTTTTCTGATGTTCCAATAGATGTAATCTTTGGATCATAAACCTCTTTAATTGTTCCATCAGACTCATATTCATAATGCCTTAAATAAATATCTTCAAGATTTTTATCTTTATAAAATGCATCGGCTCCAATAGTTAATGATGCAGCCTGAGGAATATCCGAGCCATCAACGGTAGAACGATTATGTGTAAACAATACCGTCTTTAATGATGTCATATCTGCAAATGCCTGGTCACCTATTGCTTCAATAGAGTCAGGAATATTAACTTGCGTTACAAGTTTTTTCTTTAAATCCTTACATGCATTTGGTCCAATCTGAGTAATATTATAATAATCACAAATAGAATATGGGATATCCAGCAATGTATCTGTTGATGAAACATTTGTATCATCTATACTGGTAATAATATAATTATCACTTCCATCTATTGGAGAAAATGAATATTTATATCCATACTTGTCGAAATACTCAAAATTTTTATCATCCGGCGGATCCAAATAATATCTATAAGTAATAGATGCTTTTGTGCATAACCTATGTAAACTGTCATCTGCACCATTACCCCAAATGTGGAAGTTATTATTAAGCCCTTTGAAATCGGATTCATATGTATGTGGTGTAGTTAAAGAATTCTCAATTGTATGGAATGTTGCATTTCCATTCTTAAATTTTACATAGTATAAATTAGGACAATCTGCAAAAGTACCATATGGAAGTTCATCTGAAAATGTATTATCAAATGTAACCTCAGAAAGATTTCCACACTGTGAAAAAATACCGCATTGAGCATTGTCTGGTGACGTACTATGGTTAATTATTGTACCAACATTTTTCAAGTCAACATTAGTAAGATTATAATCACCTGCAAAGGTATAACAACCTAATGAAATAGTACTGTTAGTATTTGAAAAATCTACATTTCCAAGATAAGTACAATTATAAAATGCGCCTGATCCAATAACCAGATTATTGCTTTTGGGAACCTTAAACGGAATAACGCCGGGATTGCCATTTTCATCAGACCCAAGTTTAGTATTGGCAAATGCACAATTTCCAATAAATCTTAAGTCACCTTGATCTTCAGAAAAATTGACAACACGAAGGCTTTGGCAATTATAAAATGCTCTGTCGCCTATAAATTTACAAAGTTTATCAATATTTGCCGATTCAATTCCACTATTTTCAAATGCAGAATTACCTACTGCATTAATATTTGAAGGTATTGTAATAGTTTTAATATGTCCTGCATCCTTAAACGCACCATCTGATATGAAATTAATGCCATCAATCAGCGCATCCGTATTACCATCTGAATCTTTACATGCATAATATGGAGTATCATATGTTTCAACAAATGTGTATTTGTATAGTTTTGATGGATCCGATGGATCAACAAGAATCGGATTATTATCTTCGTCTCTTTCAAGAGTAACATCGACTGTTACCTTATCAACTCTAATCAATTCATACTCGTTACCATTTTTTGTTTGAGTAATAAGAGTTTCTGTATACTTAGAATACTGACCGTCGGCAGAACGTCCTTCTTTATTTTCTTTGGCTTCATTTGCAAGAGTAGCATTACCTGAATAATATGGATTCGGTAATGCAATTCCATTATTTACAACAATTTTATCACTTAATGAAACGGTCCCCCCTGGTGGATTGAATCCTGATTCTCCACCACCAATATACTGATTTATATAATTAACATCTCCTGTGCTACTATTCTTACCAAGCTTAAAAATGGGTACCGGAACAGAAGGCATACCACTTCCGTCACCCTGAAGGACCTTGTAATAAGTATGTGTTTTCCCATCTATATCATTTTCTGTAGTAATGGTTTCTACATAAGGAAATGCTAAACCAGGTTTTCCTGAGACATCCTCACCTTTTACAACATGCTGAGAAGTAGTATCTCCGGGTTCTTTCCATTCATATGCATGTGAGCCCAAATGATTGGAAGTAAAATCATAACTCAAATCATCGACAGTCGGCAGTGATGACTCATTACTTTTTGCTGACACACCACCATTCTGTACTGGAATAAGCGCTATTATTACAGCAGTGGCAAGCATTAGCCCTGCCATAGTCCATCTTGCACTCTTTTTTAGATGAAGTTTATTTTTTTTATTTGTTCGTGTCGTTTTTTTTGTGGTTTTAGCCATTGCTATTCCCTTTCAAACCCCTTACTCATAAACTGAACTATTTGACTTTTTTAGCAACTATAACGAATCTTTCTGCTCCCTGTGTGTAATCACAAGTTGAGAGTGTAATAAGTGCATCTCCATATTCAGAAGTAACCCCTGTATCATATAAAGACATTTCAGACATATCTTTCATATAGGAATTGTATTCATCTGCTGAATTTGCATTAATGAACTGGTAATACTTAAATGTAACCTCGGTCTCTTCATGAACTACTTCAGAAAAAACGTACATTACATCATAAATTCCTTTTTCATAAATCGTATCAAACTGAATTTGTGGATGTTTATCGAAAAAAGCTTTATCCTTGTAGCTTTTAAGTGTTCCAAACATCTTCCCCGACTTCATATTATGTCCGTATATTAATAGATTCTGACTTCTTGGCCATATCGAACATTCTTTATCAAGAAAAATTGAGCCGTTTTTATCTTCTTCCTGATCAAAGTTATGGTCTAAATAATAATCATTATTTGAAGTCTGCATTACAGGATAATCTATTTTGGTACCGTCAATTTTAACCCATCCGACAAGTTTCTGATTAAGATTAAAGGGTCCAACATACTCTTCAAGTATATCAGGAGTTTCCTTATCATCGAGCTTAACAGTAGCCTTATATTTCCTTACAAAAGAATTATCGTCCTTTACTTTATTAAGATTATCCACCTGCTCGCTTGAGTGGCTTGCCTGGTAATTGTAAAAAGCAAGATAACCAAAGCTTCCTATTGCAATAATAATGCATAAAAGCATTACCGTCTGCCTTGCATCAAGTTTCTTCTTTCTTTTTTTATTCTTAGCCATTATTGAACAGTCACCTCTTCATTTTGTCCAATTACAGCTTTAAATTGTAAAATACTGTTCTTCTGTCCATATTTACAATTCAGAGTATGGAGCTTTAATATATTATTTACTATGCATATCGCATAATCGTATATATCCGTTAATTCCAGATTCTTTCTTACTTCGTATAAGGCATTAATTTCATATGTTGAATCACTGCCTTCAATAAGTGAAACAGTCACTTTTCCTCTGTAATATTGATAAAAAGTATCAAAATATTTTGTAATGACATTAAGTGCAAACAGTAAATCACATTTAATATCATCAGAAACTTCTGACTCATCATGAACAAATTTAAAATATTTTCTTCCTTCCGGATCATTAAAGCTCTCGCTTATTTTCTCGTAGTAGTCCGAAATATCCGGTTCATTAGTCATAAAAAGCTGAATATAATCATTAATTATATTATCGACATAATTATCAATGGATTTTAGTACTGCATCAGAAGAATCCAAAGTAAAATGAAGGCTTTTCTTAAACACTTTAATTACGTTGTCATATCCGATAAGCCTTTCATTAAGAATGGATGACATTTCATCCATAGGATGAAGATACATGTCATTAAGCTTTGATAAGTGTTCGTCCATCTTATCGATTTCTTCATCTCTGTTATATGTATACAGACAGCTTTCGATTAATGACGGAACATCTTCAAGTACCATGTGTTCCTTACATATCAGCTTATTAATATGCAGTTCGTTATATGCTTCAATAACATCCTTAGTGTATTTCTCATCAAAAAGCATGATAAACTGCGTATCAGGATTATATGAAAGTATCATTTCACATATTTCAAGTCCTGTCATAACCGGATTAATATAATCAAGAATTACAACAGCTATTTCGTTGGCTGAAGCAATATTAGCCGCTTCTTCTCCTGTGGGCGCAAAATAATACTTAATTGTACTATCGTTTAGCATCAGCTTGATTCTGTTTAATAGGCTTTCATCACTTATAAGCGTTAATAAACTACGCATATTATCCTCAAAACACAATATATAGTACAAACGGAAGATTAAAATATTACCATTTTATGCATAACAAAAGGAAGTGCAGAATACACTCCCTTTAATTATACAATATAATGCTATTTTTTCAAGTGAATAGTACTAAATATAGAGCTATGTTACTTAGAAAATAAAACAAGCCTTTACATATGTAATGTAAAGACTTGTGGTTTGATTTATTTTTTAATTACGATATTAACAATCTTACCCGGAATATATATTTCCTTGACTATTGTAGCACCTTCAAGCCATTTTGAAACCGCTTCCTTACCGGCATTAATAGCACCATCCTTGTCAATATCCTTAGAAACTTTAACAACTTCTCTTGTCTTACCGTTAACCTGGACTGCAACTTCAATTTCATCATCAACTGTTTTAGCCTCATCGTATTCAGGCCATTTAGCAACAGATAAGAAGCCTTCATTTCCAAGAGAAGCCCATATTTCCTCTGTCAAATGAGGAGCAAAAGGTGATAAAAGCTTAATAAATATTTCAAGCTCGTCCTTAGTTATTGAACCTTTTGCGTAAATTGTATTAATAAGTCCCATCATTGCTGCAATTGCAGTATTGAACTTAGTCTCTTCAATGTCTGATGAAACCTTCTTAATTGTCTTATGGAAAGCACTTTCAAGATCCTTACTCATTCCCTCGCCTGATAAAATATCAGTAAGACCGGCAACTCTTTCAAGGAATCTTTTACATCCCTTAACCGATGAATCATTCCATGGAGATGCAGCACCATAATCGCCCATAAACAATACATATGTTCTTAATGTATCTGCACCGTAATCTTCAACAATATCAAGAGGATCCACAACGTTACCCTTTGACTTTGACATTTTTTCTCCGTCAGGTCCTAAGATAAGTCCCTGGATAGAACGCTTTGCATATGGTTCCTTTGTGTTAACCATACCCTCATCATAAAGGAATCTGTGCCAGAACCTGGAATAGATCATATGTCTTGTAACATGTTCCATACCACCATTATACCAGTCTACAGGCATCCAGTATTTAAGCTTTTCCATGTCACAAAGTGAATCATTATTCTTCGGATCAATATATCTTAAGAAATACCAGGAAGAGCCTGCCCACTGAGGCATTGTGTCGGTTTCTCGCTTAGCATCCATACCACACTTAGGGCACTTGCAGTTAACAAATTCAGCAACATCAGCAAGTGGTGACTCTCCGTCTGAACCCGGTTCAAATTCCTTAATATCCGGAAGCCTTAACGGAAGTTCTTCATATGGAACGGCAACTATACCGCACTTGTCGCAGTGAATAAGCGGAATAGGTTCTCCCCAATATCTCTGTCTGTTAAATGCCCAGTCTTTCATTTTGTACTGAACACCGGCTTTACCGTAGCCCTTTGCTTCAATTTCTTCAATCATTCTGGCGATTGAATCTTTTTTATTTGTATATCCGTTAAGGAAATCAGAGTTGACCATTTCGCCATCACCCGTATAGGCTTCTTTCTCAATGTCTCCACCCTTAATAACCTCGATAATATCGATGCCAAACTTCTTAGCGAAATCATAGTCTCTCTGGTCATGTGCAGGAACGGCCATAATTGCACCTGTTCCATATCCCATCATTACATAGTCTGCAATAAAGATTGGGATTTTCTTGCCATTTACAGGATCTATTCCAATAAGACCTTCTATCTTAACACCTGTTTTATCTTTAACAAGCTGTGTTCTCTCAAATTCGGTCTTCTTCTGACATTCTGTTCTGTAATTCTCGATTGCATCCATATTTGAAATGCGGTCTTTATATTTATCAATTAAAGGATGCTCAGGAGCAATTACCATAAATGTAACACCAAACAGTGTATCAGGTCTTGTAGTATATACTGTAAGCTTTTCATCTATTCCATCTATTGGGAAGTCAACAAAAGCTCCTTTTGATTTGCCAATCCAGTTTTCCTGCTGCTGTTTAACATTAGCTGGATAATCAACTTCATTAAGTCCTTCAAGAAGCTTATCGGCATATTCCGTAATGCGTAAATACCATACGGTCTTGGATTTCTGTACTACGTCAGAATGACATATATCACACTTTCCGCCCTGTGAATCTTCGTTGGAAAGAACAACCTTACATGACGGACAATAGTTTACAAGAGCAGTATCTCTGAATACGAGTCCCTTTTCAAACATTTTAAGGAAGATTGTTTGTGTCCATTTATAGAAATCAGGATCTGTAGTATCAATTACTCTGTCCCAATCAAAAGAAAATCCAACCTTTTTAAGCTGATTCGAAAACCTCTCAATATTCTCATCAGTAATCTCACGTGGATGACGTCCTGTCTTGATTGCATAGTTCTCTGTAGGAAGTCCGAAAGCATCAAATCCAATAGGAAATAATACGTTATATCCCTGCATTCTTCTCTTTCTGGCAACTACTTCAATACTTGAATATGCCTTAATGTGTCCTACATGCATTCCTGCACCTGACGGGTATGGGAATTCCACAAGTCCGTAAAATTTAGGCTTGTCAGAAAAATCTACGGCATTGAATATTTTCGCCTCTTCCCATTTTTTCTGCCACTTTGGCTCGATTTCCCGAAATAAATGTCTCATCTTAATTACCTCATTTAATATATTTTGCCCCCTAACTTGCGTTTCGGGGGCCAATTATCACACAAAATAAACTAATAAACTAAAAGTGCTTTATCAGTGTGTTCTGAATGTATACTGCATCCATGTCTGCTGCTTAACTCTCTCAAGCTCAGCCATTCCCGATATATATCCTTCATATGCCTGCTGATCCATAAATGCAATATTGTATTCGCCCTGCGGATCACCAAATCCTAAATTAATCGCACCCATTGTAAGAAGGTTATTGTTGCCCTGAACCATACCTTCCATTGCCTGACGCTTTGTCATTTCAATATCAGAAACCTTTCTCTTCTCAGCCTTGGCTCTCTGATTCTGCAACTCAATATATGCCTGAACAGATGCATTAAACTCAATCTGATTAGCCATTTGTTTCTTAAGAAAAATCTCTTCATTAGAAGGCATTCCATTTGCTGCCTTAACAGGAGCGCTTAGTATTAGAACTCCGGCAAATAGTGCCATTAGAGACATTGATAGCTTTTTTAGAAGTTTCATAATGTATCCCTCCAAATAATAAACTTGCCAAGTAGACATAACATAGCCTTTTAATTATAACATGATATTTGAAAAATGGAATATTTTTATAATAATTTATAAAAAAAATCCTCCGGGCTTTACCCGGAGGATATAATTATGCAAATTAATCTTCTGCTGTTAAGTCTACAAGCTTAGAAGCTCTTGCTGCAACTTCCTTCTCCTGAACATCTGATGGACACTGCTCATAACGAACAAATTCGTATTCATAATCTCCGCGTCCACCTGTCATTGAACGAAGGTCAGTACAGTATCCGAATAATCCGGTCATTGGAATTTCAGCACTAATAGTCTGCTTGCCGCCTGCAACAGGGTCCATACCAAGAACTCTTCCGCGTCTCTTGTTGAGGTCGCCCATAACATCCCCTGTGTACTTATCAGGAACAGTAACCTTAAGTGAAGCAATAGGCTCTAACAGTACAGGTGAAGCCTTAAGGAATCCTTCCTTAAATGCCTGTATAGTAGCCATCTTAAATGCCATTTCAGAAGAATCAACGGGATGATAAGAACCATCATAAAGTGTAGCCTTAACGCCTACTACAGGATAAGCTGCCAAAGGTCCTGACTGAACCGATGCTTCAAGTCCCTTTTCAACAGCCGGGAAGTAATTCTTTGGAACAGCACCGCCTACTACACATTCTTCAAAAATAAATGCCTTTTCATTATCGCCCGATGGCTCAAATCTCATCTTAACGTCACCAAATTGTCCATGACCACCTGACTGTTTCTTATATCTTCCCTGGACATCTGAACTCTTCTTGATTGTCTCGCGATATGCAACCTTAGGCTCTGATAATTCGATTTCAACCTTGTAAATATTAGCAAGCTTTGATGCAATAATGTCAAGGTGCTGGTCACCCATACCATATAAAAGAGTCTGTCTGTTTTCTGCATCGTTGACGTTTCTGATTGTTAAGTCTTCATGCATCATCTTCTGTAAAGCGCCTGAAATCTTATCGATATCAGCTTTGTTCTTCGGCTTATATCTCTTATATGTATAAGGCTTTGAGATTTCTGTTCTTGCATACTGGATAGTATTTGCCTTAGTAGAAAGTGTGTCACCTGTTCTTGCCTTTGATACTTTAGCCAAAGCGCCTATATCTCCTGCATGGAGTTCAGGGACTTCAATAGGTTTATTACCTCTTAATACATAAATCTTGCCGATTTTTTCTTCTACATCCTTATCATAGTTATATAATACATCGTCTGTCTTAATAACACCTGATGCAACCTTGATAAGTGAATACTTACCGATGAATGGGTCAACAATAGTCTTGAAAATAACAGCTGACTTAGGCTTAGAGAAATCGTAATCAGCTTCGAATATTTCATTAGTCTTAACATTGATTCCCGCAAATTTTCTCGTATCAGGTCCCTGGAAGTATTTAATAATATCATCAAGGAGTGTGTACATACCCTGACAAAGAACCGATGAACCCATAGTAACAGGAACTGTACTTCCATCAATAACATTGGTTCTTAAAGCTGCTCTGATTTCTGCTTCCGAGAATGCTTCACCACTGAAGTATCTGTCCATAAATTCTTCTGAAGTCTCAGCAACTGCCTCTAACAATACATCTCTGAACTGCTCAAGATATGGCTTGGAATAATCCGGCATTTCTATTTCATTAACAGTACCATCACTTGCCCACTTATTAGCCTGTTCTGATACAACATTAACGTATCCTACGAACTTTCCGTCTTCTCTTATCGGGAAGTGGAACGGAGCAATTTTCTTACCGTATTTTTCCTGCAGTGCTTCAACAACCTGTCTGAACGATGCATTATCATCATCCATATTTGTTACAAAGAAAATACGAGGTAATTTGTACTTCTCACAAAGATCCCATGCCTTTTCAGTTCCTACTTCAATACCGGCCTTTCCGTTAACTACAATAATAGCACCTGCTGCAGCAGAAACGGCTTCTTCTACTTCACCTACAAAGTCGAAATAACCCGGTGTATCTAAAAGATTTATCTTATAACCTTCCCATTCAACCGGAATTACCGATGTTCCGATTGAAAACTGTCTCTTCTGTTCTTCTTTATCATAATCAGAAATAGTATTGCCATCTGATGTCTTGCCCATTCTTGTAGTAATTTTAGCAAGATAACAAATTGCTTCTGTAAGTGTAGTCTTACCGCATCCCCCATGACCAAGAATAACTACGTTACGAATTTTGTCTGTTGTGTAAACATTCATTATAGAAAAACCTCCTGCATATAATTGCTTGACGCATTAACGTCTAAAGCACTTTTATGTGCTTTTTGTGCGAAATGTACAATATAATGTATAATATTATACACGTCACTAGTAAATATTCTATATCCTTTAGAGATATTTTGCAACAAATTTTATGCAAGATACACAAACGGCATTAATCTTGTATATACGTAGTGATTAATTTGCACAACTTCTCTTTAGCACTTCAAACCGCTAAAGTGATATGATATAATTTTTTTTGCAAAAATATAACGAAATAATACAAAAAATATGAAAGGACACGTCTGGTAAGACAAATTATTGGATAAAAATAAGATGAAAATAGGTTTTGTTGGTCTTGGATTAATTGGTGGTTCAATTGCAAAAGCAATAAGGGAAAATCTTCCTGATACTATAATAGTTGCTTACGATATATATGGTAAGCTTCTTGATGTAGCCTTGGTTGATGGCACTATTAACAAAGCATGCTACGAAATTGATGATAATTTCTTAAACTGTGATTATATCTTTCTTTGTGCGCCTGTAACAGGCAATGAAGATAATATTAAGGACGTTATTTCATACTGTGGTAAAGACACTGTATTAACAGATGTTGGCTCTACAAAAGGTAATATTCACAGAGCACTTGATGAAATCGGCTTTGATGGTGTATTTATTGGTGGTCATCCAATGGCTGGCTCTGAAAAATATGGCTATGACAATGCCGACTCATCAATAATTAAAGGTGCATATTATGTATTAACTCCTGGTAAAAATGCCAGTGATAAGCAGATTGAAGACTATGCTTCCTTTGTAAAATCAATAGGTCTTAATCCTGTAATTATGGATATAACCATGCATGATACAGCAACAGGTGTCATTTCACATGTACCACACGTTATTTCTGCTTCGCTTGTTCATTTTCTGATAAATCATGATAATGACAAGCAGACAATGAAGACATTAGCTGCCGGCGGATTCAGGGACGTTACAAGAACTGCTTCTTCTTCCGTTAAAATGTGGGAGGACATATGTATTGCCAACAATGAGATAATTTGTTCTCTCCTAGATGATTATATTGATGAGCTAAAGGATATAAGAGACACAATTCATTCAAAAGACAAAGCCTCTATCGCCAAATTTTTCTCAGAGGCTAAGGAATACAGGGATTTTCTGTATGCTGATAATCCTAAGTTTAATAAACGCTGATATGTGCTTTTTCATGCGAATATGATAAAATGATATTTGGTCATAAATTGAAACAATACATACTAAATGAGGTTTAATTATGCCTGCAGTATTTAAAAAGACAAAAAATTTAAAGGGTGAAATTGTAATACCTGGTGATAAATCAATATCCCATCGTTCAGTAATGCTTGGTGCATTATCAAAAGGTACTACAGAGGTTACGCATTTCTTAAATGCAGCTGACTGTAATTCTACTATCAGATGCTTTAACAATATGGGAATTGAAATTGAAAGGCCTGAAAATGACAGAATTATTATTCATGGAAAAGGCTTACACGGTCTTAAATCACCAGACCAGGCTCTTGATGTAGGTAATTCTGGTACTACTATAAGACTTTTATCAGGAATTTTAGCAGCACAGGATTTTAATACTAAGATTTCAGGTGATGACAGCATATGCAGAAGGCCTATGGGCAGAATCATAAAGCCATTATCTTTAATGGGTGCTGATATTGTATCAAAGGAAAATAACGACTGTGCACCGCTTTATATTAACGGTTCTAAGCTTCATGGAATTCATTATGAAAGTCCAATTGCATCTGCACAGGTTAAATCTTCTATTCTTTTTGCAGGAATGTATGCAGATTCTGAAACTTCTGTTACTGAGCCATACATTTCCCGTAACCATTCAGAGAAAATGATTCAGTACTTTGGCGGTGATATTACTACTGTTGGAACTACACATACACTTATTCCTCATCCAAAGCTTGAAGGACAAAAGGTTGTAGTTCCCGGGGATATATCTTCAGCCGCTTACTTTATTACGGCAGGACTTATCGTTGAAGGCTCTGAAATACTTGTTAAAAATGTCGGAATAAATCCTACAAGAGACGGACTTATTGAAGTAGTTAAGGCAATGGGCGGTCATATAGAGCTTATGAACTTCACTGATGAAATGGAGCCTTGCGCAGATATTTTAGTTAAATATTCAAGCCTAAAAGGTACTACTATCGGTGGCAGCCTCATTCCAAGGCTTATTGATGAAATTCCAATTATTGCTGTACTTGCATGCTTTGCAGAAGGTCAGACTATTATCAAGGATGCACAGGAATTAAAGGTCAAGGAATCTAACAGAATTGAAGTAATTGTTGAGAACCTACAGCGAATGGGTGCTGATATTACTCCTACTGATGACGGTATGATTATAAATGGAGGAAAGCCGCTTAAGGGAGCTGTTCTTGGTTCAAGACATGACCACAGAATTGCAATGAGCTTTGCAATCGCAGGTCTTGCAAGTGAAGGCAAGACAGAAATAATTGGTTCTGAATGTGTTAATATTTCATATCCTGATTTCTATGCAGATTTAGCTTCACTTAAGACTGAATAGTTGAATTGTATGTTAATTAATATTTAGATTAATTGAGGTGCCCTATATTTGTAGGACACCTCTTTTTTCTTATTCTTTATCTTCTTCTGACATTACTTTTTCAATTTTTTCTATTTTTTCATTCTCAGTTTTTTCAGCGTCTGTTTTTTTATTTTCTGATTCAGCTGTTTCTGATTTAACATTATCAGATTCAATTTCTGATATATCAACTGTATTTGTATTTAACTCTTCTGCTTTCTCATCTTCAATATCAACAATATCAAGAGTCTTATTATTCTTAGCTTTTTTCAGCTTCTTAGCTTCTTTCTTCTCTTCCTTTTTAATTCTTCTGTTCTCTCTCTTATCCTTACGCTTACTTTTTGCATTGTCAATTACTAAGTAGAAAACAGGAATCATAATAAGAGTAAGTATTGTTGATGCAATAAGTCCTCCTGAAATAACGAGTGCCATGCCCTGCATTGTTTCGGTATTCTTTCCAATACCAAGAGTAAATGGAATCATCGAAATAATAGTTGTAAGCGTCGTCATAAGAATCGGACGAAGTCTTGAAGCACCTGTTTCAATAAGCGCTGCTTCAGTTTCATAGCCCCGCTCCTTAAGCTGGTTGGCATAGTCAACAAACAGAATACCGTTATTAACTACTATTCCGACAAGCATCATAAATCCCATAAGAGAAGTCATTGAAAATGTCTGTCCTGTAATAAGAAGGAACACTACCGAACCAATAATAGCAAAAGGAATACAGAACATTACAAGACCTGAGAATATTAAATTCTCAAATTCAATAGCCATAACCATATATACAAGAATTATGGCTGTTATTATTGCCTCAATTAAAGCAGTGAACTCTTCAGTCATCATTTTGTTCATCATATTATCTGCTTTATAAATATTTGCAGGCGGAATGTAGCTTTCAAGCTTTTCTTCAATAGAATCCTGAACGTTAAATTTTGCACTAGACTTCATAGATGCAGTAAGAGTTACTGTATATCTTCCGTCTGTACGCATAATGGTTTCAGGAGCATCAGTATATACAATTTCAGCAATATCTCTAAGCGGAACTTCCATTCCCTGCATATTTGTGACAGTCATCTCATAAATATCATTTACTGTCTTATACATATCCTCAGGGAATTCTATTTTAACGTCATAGTCTTTGTCATTAATTGATACATCAAATGCATCTGTTCCGTTTGTTGCAGAATAAATTGTAGCGCCAACCATCTGTGGAGTAAGGCCATATGCACTTGCCTTCATCGGATCTACATGGATTTCTGCCTTTGTAGAAGCATTTCCAAGCGTTGATGAAACATTACTTACACCCTCAACACTCATCATAATATCGCCGACTTCGTTGACCATCTCTTTTAATGCATCTAAATCTGTACTTTCATAAGTAACGTCATAGGTATTTGATGAACCAAGTGAATTACTTTCAGCGCTTGATTGAATTGATATTTCACAGTTATCTGCATAACTCATCACCTCATCAATCCATTCATCAACAACCTCATCTGTAGTCTTTTTGCTTTCTTCTGAAATATATGCATCACAATATCCTGAAGCAGTGCTGCTTGATGAAGCATAGCCTTCTACATAGTCAAATTGCGACACAAACTGCTCTAATTCCCTTATTTTTGCATCTACTACTTCTTTATTTGTTCCAGGTCTGAAGCTTACATTAATTGCAATACGTCCTTCATCTGTAGAAGGCATAAGCTCAGTATGAACAAACTGCATTAAATATGCTGAAACTATAAATATAACAACTGCACAAAATGCAGTAAGCTTCTTTTTGTGAAGGAGCTTTGCAATCATTTTCTTGTATACATTTGATACCTTTTCAAGCAAATGATTAATTGGTGCATCTACCTTTTCAACAGGCTTATAGAACTTAAAACAAAGCGGAACAAGTGTTACGGCACTTACTAATGATGCAATTAAGGCAAAAACAATTGTAAATCCGAGCTGAGAGAAAAGCTGCCCTGAAAGGCCTTTCATTACCGCAAGTGGCAAATATACTACGATTGTTGTAATAGTTGATGCAATGATAGAGTTCATTACGACTTTACATGCTTCGTATGCGGATACACCAAAATCTTCATACTCTTCTTTTTTCCTGAAGCACATTTCAATAACGACTATTGAGTTATCAACCATCATACCAATGGCAATAACAAGTGCGCCCATTGTAACAATGTTAAGAGAATATCCCATAAAGCTCATAAGAATAAATGTTATGAGCAAAGACACAGGCATTGAAGAACCAACGATAAGGCTTCCTTTGAAATCCCCAAAGAATACAAATAAGACAACCATCGTAATTACAACGCCAAATATAAGTGTCTCAAATATAGATTTAATTGAGCTTATAATCGCATCAGCACTGTCATACTGAACAGTTACTTCATAATCAGGATATTTTAACTTTAGCTCTTCAAGACATGCTTTAACGCTCTTTGATACGTCAACTGCACTTGCGCTCTGTTCCTTGGTAATTGAAAGAGATACATTTGATGAACCGTTATATCTGCTGTAAGAGCTTCCTTCCTTCATCTTGTAATGAACATTTGCAACATCTGACAAATGTAAAATATTGCCGGTAGGTGTTGTAATTGGTATTGTTGCAATTTCATCAGGAGTTATATATTCTGTCTTAGTCGTAACTTCGACGTTATAATTTCCGTATTCCTTAGTTCCTGCTGGTAAGATGCTGTTAGCACCTGCCACTGCACTTGATACAGTAGACATAGAGAGTCCGTACTGACTTAGCTTTTCAGGTATAAGTTCAATTGAAATATAAGAATCATCTCCACCTGCTACTTCAACCTGTGCGACCTGCCTTATTTTATCAAGCTCAGGCTCAAGGATATCAGTAACAAAAGAGCTTACGTCATCTCCTGATAAGGAGTTGACGGCTAAAGACATTATAGGAGAACTATTAACATCCATCTCCATAATAATTGGATCCCTGATTGTATCAGGCATTCTTGACTTTGCCCTGTTTACAGCAGATTGAACATCTGTATAGCTCTCATCAAGGTTTGTACCATAGTCAAACTGTAAAAGAACCATTGAAACATTTTCACTTGAATAAGAGTTAATACTGTCAAGTCCTGATATTGTGCCACATTCTTCTTCTATTTCTTTTGTTACAAGTCGCTCCACCTCTTCAGGTCCTGACTGAGGATATACAATCTGAACAAGAAGCATAGGCATCTGCATATCTGGAATAAGCTTAAGCGGCATACCAATAATGGAGGTTACACCAAATATCATCATTCCAGCTATTAATACAATAACCGCAATAGGTCTTTTTAAAACTGTTTTAGTAATGTTAAGCATTTAATTCACCTGCTAATTCCTTTCAACCTTGATATCATCAGACTGTGAATTATTCATGCTCACAGAATTTTCAACCTTAACCTCTGAACCATTTCTAAGCTGGCTTGACCATGTTGTAATAACCTGGTCATCCGTTGTAATACCACTTATTATTTCAATTTTTTCATCATCATATAATCCAGTCTCAACATAGACCTTGTTAGCCTTACCGTTAACATATGTATAAACAAATGATTTTTCGCTCTCATGATAAACTGCATCAATAGGAAGAGTCATAACATTATCAGCATGCTTAGTAGTCATATTAAGCTTTACTTTAATTCCGCTAACTAAGTCTTCATTACCGTTAACTCTTGCTTTCACCATGAATAAACCAGTGTTAGCATCTGCAACCTGAGGATTTTCTGTAATTACTGCTTCTAGCTCTTCATTATTCTTTTCAACAGTTATACTCTGTCCAACCTGTAATTCCCTCATAATATCTTCTGAAACATAAAAAACAACGAATTTACTTCCGTCTGACATAATTGTATAAGCAACAGAGCCTGTAGATGTCATATTGTTTTTAGTAACACCTTTTGATGTAATAATTCCCGATACAGGAGCTGTTACATTGGCATAATCAAGCTGAAGCTTTGCTGCATCAACAGCAGCCTGTGCCTGGGTAATTCCTGCTTTTGACTGGACAACGCCAGCTTCTGCCTGAACGACACCTGCCTGTGCCTGTGCTAATGATGCAAGACCACCATTTCCTATAGTTGCTCTTGTATAATTCTGATAGTCACTTTTCTGATCTCTTGCAATATCAGCCTGCTCTACTATAAGACAGTTAGAATTTTTGGCAGTACTGATGCTTGCTTCAGTCTGCTTAATCGAACTTTCAAGGCTGTCCTTAGACGATTCAAGACTTGAAAGGTTTGAAGAATATGTATCAAGGATGCTCTTTTTTGCATTAGCTGCTTCCTGTTTCGCTTGGTTAGTAGGGTTACTCTGTGCATCAGAAAGTGCAGCAGCATATTCAGCTTTTGCTCCTTCAAGCTGTGGCTTTAGCGCATCAATTCCATCATTAACATCATTTAGCTTATCCTTTAAATTAGTCAATGTATTATCAAGTGTTCCGATATTAATCTCATTATTTCTGAAATTGACTTCTGCCTGATCAATGCTTAACTGAAGCTGCTTTTCTGTAGTATCTGACTTTGCAAAACTTTCAGTTACAGATGCAGTCTGGTAATTAATATTTGCATTTGCTGTATTAACTCCTGCCTTAGCTGTATTAAGTGAAGCATTTGCAGAAGAAAGAGAAGCATTAGCCTGCTTAAGCTGAATCTGCGCTGAAGTATCATCAACTGTAAAAAGCAAATCACCTTCATTTACATAGTCTCCAACTTCAAAAAATGTTTCGGTAACATCACCTGATAGCTTAGACATTACATAGACCTGCTCTTCACTTTGTACTGTACCGATAAAATCTCCGCTATTTTCAATACTTGAAATCTTAGGTGTATCAACTTTTACAGTTATTCTCTTGTCTTCTGTTGCCTCTTCAGTGTTTTCAGTACTATTACAGCCTGTTAAGCAAAATACAAGACTTAAAACAAATATTGATACTATGCTTTTTTTGATTCTTCTCATGACTAATCCTTTTCCTTTTATATTAAAATTATCATTTAATTTAGTAATTAAGCGAAATAATAAAAACGATAAAAAACAACCGCCGATTATGAATTATATCATATTTAGTATTAAAAAATGTGAATATAATGTGAAAATGTTAATAATTATTAACCAAAGTTTTTTGTCTTTTTTTTTAAATTATTGTCATTTTTCACAAAATAAATACCGGCTGACTAACAGCCGGTATTATTCTGTATAAAATAATGGTTTGATAATTATTTCTTAATGAGTAATGACTTTCCTGTCATTTCGTGCGGCTGTTCCATTCCCATACATTCAATAAGTGTAGGAACGATATCTGCAAGACATCCGCCCTCTCTAAGTCCGTAACCTTCCTTGTAATTAACAAGAATAAATGGAACCGGATTAGTTGTATGCGCAGTGAAAGGAGCATTTGTCTCATAATCAACAGTCTGCTCGCAGTTACCATGATCGGCGCAAATAAACATTACTCCGCCAACTTCCATAATTGCATCATATGCTTTTCCAACACACTCATCAACTGCTTCAACAGCCTTAATTGCTGCTTCTTCAACACCTGTATGTCCAACCATATCAGGATTTGCAAAGTTTACAATAATAACATCATACTTATCGGCTTTAATTGCCTTAACCAAGTTATCACATACTTCATAAGCACTCATTTCAGGCTTCAAATCATATGTTGCAACCTTTGGAGACTTAACAAGAATTCTGTCTTCTCCTTCATTCGGCTCTTCAACACCACCGTTAAAGAAGAATGTAACATGTGCATACTTTTCTGTTTCTGCGATTCTTGCCTGCTTCATACCGTTAGCTGCAAGCCACTCTCCGAAAGTATTTGTCACGGCAATCTTCTCAAATGCAACAAGCTTATTATCAATAAGTGGATCATAATCTGAGAAGCATACATATACTAAATCCAACTTTCTGTCTCTCTTGAATGATCTGAATTCATCATCACAGAATGCATGAGTAATTTCTCTTGCTCTATCAGGACGGAAGTTAAAGAATACTACCGAATCTCCGTCATTAATTGTTCCAACAGGAACACCACCGTTAACTATTACTGTAGGCTTAACAAATTCATCTGTTTCATCTCTGTCATATGAGCCGTGAATCGCATCATATGCATTAGCTGCCTTAAGGCCTTCGCCTTCTGTCATTGCAACATATGCAAGCTTAACTCTGTCATAGTTGTTATCTCTGTCCATCGCATAATAACGTCCCATGATAGAAGCAATCTGACCTACACCGATTTCTCTCATCTTTGATTCAAGCTGCTCAATATAATCAGCCCCCGATGAAGGTGGTGTATCTCTGCCATCAAGGAAGCAGTGAACGTAAACATTTGTAAGTCCTTCTCTCTTTGCAAGCTCTAATAAGCCATAAAGGTGAGTATTGTGGCTGTGAACACCACCGTCTGATAAAAGACCGAATAAGTGAAGACTTGAGCCCTTAGTCTTACAGTTGTTAACTGCCTCTAATAAAGCTTTGTTTGTAAAGAAAGTACCGTCTTCGATTTCCTTTGTAATTCTTGTAAGCTCCTGATAAACAATACGTCCGGCGCCCATATTAAGGTGTCCTACTTCGGAATTACCCATCTGACCGTTAGGAAGTCCTACCGCCATGCCTGATGCAAGTCCCTTAACACATGGATATGTGCTCATAAGCTTATCCATAACAGGAGTTTTTGCCATTGCTACGGCATTATGTTCTTTCTTTTCATTGATTCCATATCCATCAAGGATCATTAATACTGTAGGTTTTTTCATAGTATATCTCCTCAAAATAAAATTTAGTTAAACATATCATAAATCTCAATTTTACAAGCGTCTGCCTCAGTAATTCCAACAAATGTTGCTCCATAAATCTTCTTATTGCCTGAAACATTACATCTTGTAATATTGATAAATGTATCAATTTTTTCTTTTGTCCATAATACGAGTTCTAACGCATATAATGAACCTATTGAAAGTTCTCTTGCACATTCGAATCCAATTCCTGTTTTTGAAACGTCAACAATCTGAATCGGAACAATTTCTGCTTTGCCACCATCAAGACGATTCATTGCAAGATTACCTTCTAAAGCGATTCTTTTTGCTTTTCTTTTTTCTTCCACTAATAAACCCTCCTTCTTCCAATTAATTATTATATCATATAATAATCATTGCATCACCAAATGAAAAGAACCTGTATTTTAAATCAACTGCATTTTGATATGCATTCAACACATTCTCTCTGCCCGCAAATGCCGAAACAAGCATGACAAGCGTTGATTCTGGAAGATGAAAGTTTGTGATCAATCCATCTACTACTTTAAACTTATAACCCGGATAAATAAATATCGAAGTGTCGTCTTCCTTAGCAATAACAGTGCCGTCATCAAGTGATGCAGATTCAAGCGTTCTTACACTTGTAGTACCGACACAAATTACTCTGCCTCCGTTTTTCTTTGTCGCATTAATTTTATCAGCAGTTTCTTTAGGAATAACATAGCTTTCGGAATGCATTTTATGTTCTGTCACTTCTTTTGCCTTAACAGGTCTGAACGTACCAAGTCCGACATGAAGTGTAACATAAGCTATATCAACTCCCTTATCTTTAATCTTTTCAAGAAGTTCATTTGTAAAATGAAGTCCCGCTGTCGGTGCTGCTACAGAGCCTTCATATTTTGCATAAACAGTCTGATATCTGTCTTTGTCCTTAAGCTTATGGGTTATGTATGGCGGAAGAGGCATCTCTCCAAGCTTATCAAGTATTTCTTCAAAAATACCATCATATATAAACCTTACAAGTCTGGAGCCATCTTCCAATACTTTAATAATTTGCGCCCTTAAAAGTCCGTCCGCGAAGCTTACAAACGCACCTTCTTTAAGCTTTTTACCGGGCTTTACCAAAGTCTCCCACACATCCATAGAATGTCTTTTAAGCAGGAAAACCTCAACATTTGCACCTGTGTCTTCCTTAACTCCTAAAAGCCTTGCCGGAATAACCTTTGTGTTGTTAAGAATTAACAGGTCTGACTCCCTTAAATAATCTATGACATCTGAAAAGGTCCTGTGTTCTATTTCTCCTGAATATCTGTCAAGCTTTAAGAGTCTTGATGAAGCTCTGTCAGTAAGTGGGTCTTGTGCTATTAATTCTTTTGGTAAGTCAAAATAGAAATCTGAAGTTTTCATTATCCCCTCAGTGTAACTCCTAATTTAGCTTCAAGATTTTTAAGGATTTTCTTTACGTATCCTTCAATCTTTTCATCGTTAAATTCTTCATTCTGTGGTGTGAACACTACAGAGAAGGCCATACTTCTCTTATTAAGTCCTAATTTTAATCCTTCATATACATCAAAGAGCTTAACCTCAGTAACATATTTGCAAGCTTCCTTAATTCCGTTCTCAATTGCAGCGCAAGATACATCTTTATCTACTACAAATGCAAAGTCTCTCTTTTCAATAGCGAACTTTGGAAGAGGAATAAACTTCTGTTCATTAGCATAATACTTTGAAAGTAAGCTTAAGTCCAATTCCATAACAAAGCTTGGAACTCTCATATCAAGATCGTCCATTATTTCATAGCTTACTTTGCCAAGATATCCGATTTTTTCGTCGTTACAGAAAATTTCTGCTGTCTGGTAAGGATGAAGGAACGGCTTTGTAGCTGCTTCATAGGTAAATTTAAGATCAAAACAGTCAGCAACAATCTTCGCAAATCCCTTAAGCTTATAGAATGACTCTTCTTCACCGAAAATACCTACACAAAGAGTCTCTCTCTCATCAGGGTACTCTGTAAGCGGTAATGACTTTGGAATAAATGCATTGCCGATTTCGAAAATACGTCCTTCAAGCAAATCTCTCTTCTGATTTCTTGCCATCGCTCTTATCATCTGAGGAGCAAGTGTTGTTCTCATAAGAGATAAATCAATGTTAATAGGATTAATAAGCTTAATTGCCTGTCTTTCCTTGGCATCATCAGAAAGTCTTAATAAATCAAGGTCTGATGGTGAGAAGAATGAATAATGAATACCTTCATATGCACCAAGCCCGCATAATGCTCTCTTTAACTTAAGTGTTGAGCGCTGCTGTAAGTTAAAACCACCCATTGTAACTTTAGCAGTAGGCATAAATGTTGATTTAACATGGTCATATCCGTACATTCTGATTACTTCTTCAGCAACATCAGGATAGCTCTCCATATCTTCTCTGTAAGCAGGAATCATAAGTGTGAGCAAATCTCCGTCAGCCTTAGGATTAAAGCCAAGTGACTTAAGAATTCTTAATATATCTTCTGTAGGAACCGTAATTCCAAGCACTTTATTAACCTTTTCAATTGATACCTGTAACTCTCTTGGTTCTATTGAATTTCCGCTGTTAACCTCTTCATGTGTTGATGAAACTTTACCGCAGCCAAGTTCTTCAATAAGATGAAGTGCTCGCTTCATTGCAATAACAGTTGTATATTCATATACACCCTTAGCATACATTGACGAAGAATCAGAAGACTGACCTAATGCTCTTGAACTCTTACGAATATTGTCACGCATGAATTTAGCTGCTTCAAACATAACATCTTTTGTAGTATCAAGAATCTCGGAATTAAGGCCACCCATAATTCCTGCAAGTGCAACAGGTTTTTTACCGTCGCATATTACAAGATTGGAATCGTTTAATTCAAATTCCTTTTCATCAAGAGTAACTATTTTCTCTCCGTTACCGGCTCTTCTGACAACGATTTCATTTCCTTCAATAAATGAAGCGTCAAAAGCGTGCATTGGCTGTCCAAGCTCAGTCAAAATGTAGTTAGTAATATCAACAACATTGTTAATTGCTCCGATACCTACTAGTGCAAGTCTTCTCTTCATCCACTGAGGAGATTCCTTGATTGTAATATCATGTACATAATGTGCAATATATCTAGGACATAACTCAGGAGCTAAAACGCTTACCTTAAAGCCTTCTTTTTTTGTTCCGTCTTCTGTAAAACTTAAATCAAGAGGCTTTATTTCTTTATTAAGAACTGCAGCAACCTCTCTTGCTATTCCGTAAATGCTCTGACAATCAGGTCTGTTTGCGGTAATTGCAATATCAAAAATCCAGTCATCAAGCATAAGTAAAGGTTTAACGTCTTCGCCTACTATAGCATCATCAGGAAGCTCTAAAAGTCCATTATATCCTGCTCCCTTATACATATCTTCAGTAACGCCAAGCTCAACACCCGAACAAAGCATACCTTCCGATTCATAGCCTCTTAACTTACCCTTTTTGATTGTCATTACGCCTTCAACAGTAACGTGGTCCTTACCTGTCATAATTACCTGTGCGCCGACTAAAGCAAGCGGGAACTTTTTACCCGCTCTTACATTATCCGCACCGCAGCATACCTGGAATGTACCATGGCTTCCTGCATCAACGCTACAAAGATGAAGATGCGTATCAGGAATAGGCTCGCATGTCTTAACAAGACCTACAACTACATCATGAATATCTTTACCTACTTCATATAAATCCTCAACTTCAAAGCCACATGAGAAAAGCTTTTCTTTAAGTTCTGACGGTGTAACATCTATATCTACATATTCTTTCAACCAGCTTAATGGTGCTAACATTTTGTATCCTCCTAACAAACCTTAGTTGTAATAATTATTCATGGAGCTGCTTTAATACTCTCATATCAGATTCAAACAGCATTTTAATATTGTTGATGCCATATTTAAGCATCGCAATTCTCTCAAGGCCGATACCAAATGCAAAACCTGAATACTCATTAGTATCTATTCCGCAGCCTTCCAAAACCTTATTATTAACAACACCTGCACCAAGAACTTCTATCCAGCCTGTTCCCTTACAAAGCTTGCATCCGCATCCACCACACTGGAAACAGCTTACATCAACCTCAACTGATGGCTCAGTAAACGGAAAATAAGAAGGTCTAAGTCTTGTCTTAATATTATCCGAACCAAAAATCTTTTTTACAAATTCATCAAGCATACCCTTAAGGTCACACAGAGATATTCCTTTATCAACTACAAGGCCTTCCATCTGTGAAAACATAGGAGAATGAGTTGCATCATCATCTGACCTAAACACCTTACCCGGAGAAATTACCTTAATAGGCGGCTTTTTTGACTCCATAACATGAACCTGGCCGGCTGATGTCTGTGTACGGAGTAAGAACTCAGGAGTTAAATAGAATGTATCCTGCATATCTCTTGCCGGATGATCATCAGGTGTGTTAAGAGCTGTAAAATTATAATAATCAGTCTCTATCTCTGTTCCTTCATATACGAAAAATCCCATTGAACCAAATATGTCAACAAGCTCATTTTTAACAAGTGTTATTGGATGAAGTGAGCCCTGCGTTAAGACTTCTTCAGGCATTGTAACGTCAATTTTCTCAGATTCATATCTAAGCTTTAATGCTTCCTTTTCAAGCTTCTTAAGCTGTGACTCAAGAGTTGATTCAATCGCATCTCTTGCTTCATTAACCCACTGACCCACCTTAGGTCTGTCTTCGGGAGCGACATCCTTCATTCCTCTTAATACTAAAGTAAGCTCACCTTTCTTACCAAGAACAGTGTTTCTAACTTCATTAAGAGCATCAAGATTTGTAGCAGCATTGATCTGAGCTATTGCCTTTTCTCTTATTTCGTTCAATTTGTTTTGCATGATTAATGTAAATCCTTTCGTATATTAAACATTTAAAATGCTTATTTTAAAAAACACATCACCTTATATTTTATATTTTTGTCGTTTTAAACACAAGTAATAATTGAATTGTTCGCCTAAAAATAATATATACATACATGCATAAAGCCAAAATAATACAACAATTACTACCGACAACGAGCCGTACATACTGTAAGCATTGAAATTATTAATATAAATGCTGAAAAAAGTAGAATACAGATACCACACTAATGCAACTATTGCTGCACCGGGAATCTGAGTTCTAATTTTAATTTTGTCTTTAGGAAGAACTGTATAAAAATATAGATTTACCAAAAATGCAACAACTATAGTAATTAATGGTCGAAACAATACAAGAAGATATACAAGATGAAACCTATCAACTATATCAATGTCAAAAACAGCTCTTATATATCTGATAATACCCGTAAATACTACGTTCAAAACAAACAGTAAAAGTACAGATACGATTAAAATAAATGTATAAAAAACAGCATCAAGTCTTAGGACAAAGAAATTCTTTTCCTCTGATACTTCTCTTATTTCGTTAAAGCCTGACTTGATTTTAAGAAGCGCCCTTGATGATGACCATATTGCCACTATGGCTGACACAAAAAGGGCCGGTACAGACTGATTACTTAACTGTTTGACAATTTCTTCAGCATAATAATCAATCATTTCAGGAAAAATTGATTTAATAAAATTAAGAATCGTGTCGTAATCAACAGGTGTAAACGGAATAATTAATAAGAATACGATAAAAAACGGAATAATGGAAACAAACATAAAAAAGGCAGCTGCGGCAGAGTGAGAATCAAGGTGATTCTCCTTGCACAGCTGACTGAATTCGTTTATTTCATTTACATATCTTTTAATCTTATTATTCATAATAAAGAAAAATCCCGAAAGAGTCCGGTATTTTGACTCCTGACACGAAAAGTCAGGTGGGCAACCGCATCTGAACGTCTGTCATCCACCACTGCGTACGGTGAAAGTGGACTATTAAGGCGCGACATCGGAACAGAGATTAGGAATCCCGTTTAAAGTGATGTAGGATCAAAATATCCGGATAATCTATCGGGTAAGATAATTATATATTAGATTGTAACCTTTTTGAAGCTTTTTTTACCCTTCTTAATTACAATTCCATCACCTGACAAATCGTCTTTAGTATAGCTTGTTTTAATATCTGAAATTTTTTCATCGTTAACAGACACAGAGTTGTCTTTTTCAATTGCACGTCTTGCTTCCGATCTTGACTGACACTGACCTGTTATTACAAGGAGACTGAGTATGTCAACCTTACCATCAACAAACTGGTCATCAGATACTACTGTGGCCTCAAGCATTGATGCATCTTTATTTCCTCCAAACATTGCCTTAGAAGCATTTCTTGCCTTATCAGCCTCTTCATCTCCATGTACAAGCTTTGTAAGTTCATAAGCAAGAATATCCTTAGCTTCATTAAGTTTAGCACCTTCCCATGAATCCATCTCATCAATCTGTTCAAGTGGAAGGAATGTAAGCATTCTTATGCACTTAAGTACATCTGCATCTGCTACATTTCTCCAGTACTGATAAAACTCGTAAGGTGAAGTCTTATTAGGATCAAGCCATACGGCACCTGATACTGTCTTACCCATCTTCTTACCTTCAGAGTTAAGAAGAAGCGTAATAGTCATAGCCTGAGCCTTTGCATCTGCCTCTTCAAGACCAAGCTTTTTACGAATAAGCTCACGTCCTCCAAGCATATTAGACCACTGATCGTCACCACCAAACTGTAGATTACAACCGTAATCCTTAAACAGCTTGTAGAAGTCGTATGACTGCATAATCATGTAGTTAAACTCAAGAAATGAAAGACCTTTTTCCATTCTCTGTTTGTAACACTCTGCTCTAAGCATATTATTAACTGTAAAGTATGGTCCAACTTCACGAAGCACATCAACATAATTAAGATCTAACAGCCAGTCGGCATTATTTACCATTAATGCTTTTCCGTCAGAAAAGTCAATAAATTTGCTCATCTGTTTTTTGAAGCACTCAATGTTATGATTTATATCTTCTTTAGTGAGCATTTTTCTCATATCAGACTTACCTGACGGGTCTCCAATCATACCTGTTCCGCCGCCAAGTAAAGCAATAGGCTTATTACCTGCCATCTGAAGTCTCTTCATTAAGCAAAGCGCCATAAAATGTCCTACATGAAGGGAATCTGCCGTAGGGTCAAATCCGATGTAGAAAGTAGCCTGTCCACTGTTAATAAGCTCTCTAACCTTTTTTTCATCTGTCACCTGAGCAATTAATCCTCTTGCAACAAGTTCTTCATAAATCTGCATAAAACAACTCCTTATTCTAAATTAATACTCTATGTTAACTTCTTTTCCTTCCCATGTTTTAAGCTTAACATGGTATTCATCATTTTCCTCTATATAGTTAGGCAACAGAGGAATTTTACCGAGTCCTTCAGGCGCATTCAGTATATACTGCGGAATTGCGAGTCCTGACGTATGCCCACGTAAATACTCCATAATTTTTAAGCCTTCTGATACTTTTATTTCAAAGTGCTTTGTCCCCTGAACCTGCTTCGGGTGGAATATATAATAAGGTCTAACCCTTGCTTTTAATAATCCTTCGTTTAAAAGCTGAACTATATACTTATCATTGTTGATACCCTTTAAGAATACCATCTGATTTCCAAGAGGTATTCCTGCATCAGCAAGCATCTCACATGCTTTTACAGCCTCTTTTGTAAGCTCTCCGGGATGATCAAACTGTATATTAATAAATAAAGGATGGTACTTTTTAAGCATATCCGTAAGGTTTTTTGTAATTCTTTGCGGCATGGTTGCAGGAACTCTCGTTCCGATCCTTACTATTTCAACATGCTCTATTGCCCTTACTTTTTTAATAATGCTTTCAAGCATCTCATCAGGAAGCATTAATGGATCGCCTCCTGTAATTAATACATCTCTGATTTCTTTATTGTCTTTAATATATTGAATCGCTTCGTTAATTCTGTCTTCCGACTCAATTCTGTCACACTCACCGATTCTTCTTCTTCTCTGGCAATGTCTGCAAAATGCCGCACATGAGCTTGTGACATTAATTATCAATCTGTTCGGATATCGTCTTGTAATGCATGCGGCCGGATTTGTATATTCCTCTGCCATAGGGTCAAGCTCGCCCTGATTATTAAGCTCTGCATTCGTAGGAAGACCTAACAGATTAATAGGATAATTCATATCCGAATAATCCATTAATGACAAATAATACGGAGTAACCGCCCATCTGTATTTCTTAGATACTTCCTCAAACATCTTAAGCTGGGACTCTGATAATTTCATAAACTTAGTAAGTACAGATACTGAACCTATTCTGTTTTTAAGTTGCCAGTGATAATCGTCCCAGTCTTCATCTGTTCCGCCAAAATACTCTAGTAGTTCACGTTTATGCTTAAGCGAGATTAAATCTCTTTTTTCGCTGACATCAGAAATATATTGTTCTTTAAATTCCAGGTAATCAGCAATTTCATTATGTAATTCTTTTGCTCTTTTTAATGATATTTCTCTCTTATCTTCCATAATAATACCTGCTTTATATTAATCTGATACAGGCTCAGTAGGTCTTTGTTCCTTCATTGCCTCTTCATATCTTGAAAGTTTTTCATCAAATACGGCTTTTATTTTCACATCACTTCTATTATCTTTAATATCATATTCACTTACTAATATTTCAGAAAGGTATTTGCTGAACTTTTCGGCTCCATAGCTGTTCATATGCTGGCCGTCAACAAAATCCGTATTTTTATCAAGCCCGATTTTTTCAAAGTCATTTTCAAAATTAATATAGTTAATATTATTTGCTTTTGAAAATTCCACAATCTGATTATCTATTGTATTATTCCAGTTACCTTCGATAACAGGCATTTTGATGAATAATAAATTAACGCCGTTATCCTTACATCCTTTATTTATCTTTTCAAGATAATTCATAGTTCTGTCTGTTGCCTTGACAGATTCATTAAGCATACGCTGATTAAATTCGGCATTTTTTCCATCGGTGCCAAACTGTAACAACTGACCGTTATATGTAATCGTAGGCTTATACAAAAGATATTTTATGTCTTCTGTTTTTAAGTCATTCCATCTTGAATGAAATCTAAGTATCGGGAATACATAATCAATATAGCTTTCGCTTTCATCCATTATATCTTTAATGCATTCTGATTTATACTTTGACCATTTAAAAGAATCCATTGACTTTCTTGAGCTTCCCTCATCAACGTAATCATCCGACTGGTACAAAAATCCGACATCCATTACTACAAGGCGAGGCTTGTTCCTTTTAATGCTGTCCATTATCATAGCATATGAAATCGGAACAACCTGCGATGAATTGGACCTGTCATAAGCACTGATTCCATATTCTCTGTACATAGTCATCGGTGAAACACCTGCATGTACTATTGATGAACCTGCAATAATTACATCAATAGGTGTCTTTTCCCTATAGTATTCAGCAGTTATTCTTCCGTCTGTGTTTTTTTCGATGTACTTAGGCATAAAAAGCATTGTAAGCAGACTGAATGCAATAAGAACCGATATTATCTTTACAATAATATTAATCGTTTTCTTCATCAGAATGCTCCATATATAAATGAGCTCGAATCAAATCCGAGTCCGTAATAACCAAATACAATAACTATAAAGCTGAACAGTGTCACAATTATTAGCTGCAAAGACGGATTGAGCTTAAAAATTCTCTCTCTGATACTTCCTTTACGTTGAATAAGCTCAATTGTAAATAAGAATAATATTGCAACAATAACTACTACAAGGTCATCATGCGGAAGCTGTAAGGTACCATATACTTCTTCCATGTTAAAGTTATCAAAGCCTCTGAACATTCCTTTAAAAGCTTCAATAGCTCGCTCAGTATTCTTATTAATATCAAATAAGCGAAGGCAGCTCATAAGGCAGAATGTCTTGATAACCCTGTAGCTTTTAAATAAAAATCCGTTTACGTTAATTTTGAACTTTTCAATAAGCTTATTGGAAATCCCTTCAAATTCTGTGCCAAGTATTACAAAGAACAGGTTAAGCAGTCCCCACACAACATATCTTGACTCAGAACCATGCCACATTCCGGTTGTTGTCCAAACAATAATGAGCGGCAAATATAGCGGAATTCTCTTTCCAAGCCCTTCACTTATATGTGTCTTAACCCATTTTCCAAGATTTAAGAATGGCTTAAACAATGACAACGGATAAAAAATATAGTCCTTAAACCACGTACCGAGTGTGATATGCCATCTTCTCCAGTATTCTGAAATTGACTTTGAGAAGAACGGCCGTTCAAAGTTCTCGGTAAGCTTAACTGAAAACATTTCGGCTACACCGATTGTAACATCTATTCCACCCGAAAAATCGCCATATATCTGCATTGAATAAAAGAATACGGCAAGAATAATATAGTATCCTTCAAACCCATACTCTCTTAAGTCCATTACACCCTTTACAAATGCACTTAATCTGTCTGCAATTACAAGCTTCTTAAAGAGCCCCCACATTATGCGGACAAATCCCGATTTTATATTATAAAAATTAAAATCAGCACATGAAAACAGAGAATCTGCAAGTTCGTTGTATCTGGAAATCGGGCCCTGAATAATTTGCGGGAAAAATCCGACAAACAGTGCATGCTTAAAAAAATTCTTCTCGGCTTTTATTTTTGAATTAAAAACATCTGATAAATAGCCTACAGACTGGAATGTGTAAAAGGACACACCAAGCGGCATAATAATGTTTAAAGAATCAGCAAAATCAGTTATGCCAAACCACATAAGTCTGTAATAATTATAGTATGCAATCGCCCAGTTGGCATATTTCAAGAATATAAGAATTCCGATATTAATGGCAATGCATGACCAGAGAAATATTCTTTGCTTATTCTTGCACTTACTCTTAAATTCCTTCTTCTGTTCTCTTGTAAGCTCACTATGCTCCTTAATATAACTACGCTGATAGACCGCGATGTTTTCAATCATGCGGCCTGCCAAATATGTAGTAGCTGTTGTAATTATTATGTATCCAATAACCTTAAGGGAGCATATTGCGTAAAAAACATAGCTCGCCACAAGAAGAACTACCCATCTGAATCTCTTAGGACATACGTAGAACACTACGAGACATATTGCAACAAAAAGTGCAAATTGTAAGCTTATAAAAGACATTTAAGTTACCTATCTTTAATCTTCTGAAAGACTTTCAACAAGCTTACAAATTGCCTGAGCTGAATTAAAGTTCTCAGGAACCATATGTTCTGCTGTTATTTCCACATCAAATGCATCCATAAGTTCGCCAACTACATTAACTACATCAAAAGAATCAAATATTCTCTTATCGATGAGCTTATCTTCGCTCATGTAATCAACTTCTGCATGTACTTCCTTTAAGATTTCAATAATTTCTTCTAACATTTCTTTCTCCCGTTATAATAATTCTTTAAGCTTTACCCTATCTACTTTTCCAGAAGCAGTAAGTGGCATATTATCCATCTTTTTAAAAGTATTTGGAATCATATATCTTTGCAGTCTCTTTTTAAGGTTTTCTGAAACAGCTTCATCGTCCATTGTATCCGAATCATAAAACAGAACTATTTTATCTTTCTTTGTATTAAAAAGGCAGCAAGCTGCTTTCATTCCGGAAAGTGCCATTACAGCAGTTTCGATTTCCCCAAGCTCAATTCTATGGCCCATGTGCTTTATCTGGAAATCCTTTCTTGAGACAAATACAAGGTCGTGTCTTTCATCATATTTTGCAAGATCACCTGTACGATATATCTTTTCAGGATAATATGGGTTGAGCGGATTTTGTACAAATACTTCGTTTGTTTTTTCAGCGAAATTGTAATAGCCTAATGCAAGACATGAACCCTTGACACATATTTCTCCGATAATATCCGGTCTCTTAATCAATTTATCGTCTTCATCAAGCAAAAAGACCTCGCTGTTTTTAAATGCCTTTCCAATCGGAATAGTCTGATCGTCTGAATAATCCTTGTCAACAATGTGATATGTACATACACCTGTTATTTCCGTAGGACCGTAAATCTGAACAAAGCATGCATCCGGATAGTTCTCTTTCCAGTAATTATATACCTTTGTAGGCATCGACTCGGCACCAAAAATTACTTTTCTTAATGCTTTTGGTTTAAGCGACTTAAATCCCTTAAACATTGATATCATCTTCATTGCAGAAGGGACCCATCTGACCGTCGTGATATTGTAATTATCAAGAAACTCAAGCAGTTTAATCGGTACGGAAAAATATTCAAGTGGTACAATTCCCATTGTTGCACCCATTTTTAATGTACAATATATATCAATTAATGAAGCATCAAAGTAAAACGGTGCCTGATTGGCTATAATATCATCAGAAGTTATGTTAACTTCATCGCAAAAATGATCGATATAATCCGTCAAGGAACGGTGAGATACAACTACACCTTTCGGAACTCCGGTCGACCCCGATGTGTAAAGTACATAAACAGGGTCAGTATCAATTGCATAGCTTAATCTTTCATTTATTGCATCTTCATCAATTTCTGTCTCAATAAGCTGTTCATATGCAAAAACATGTGTACAGAATGCCTTTGCATCATCAAAATGTGCAACATCAGTAATAATTGCAGCAGGCTTTAAATTTTCAACTATGAGATTAATTCTTAGTTCCGGCATTGAAATATCAAGCGGAACATAAAAATTTCTGCTCATTACGCTGCCCCAGAATGCACTAAGCATAAACGGTGATTTTTCCATATATATAAGAATTGGCCTTAAGCTGACACCCAGTTTTTTAATAAGTCCTGTTGCAATCGCCATAGTATCTTTAAGAAGCTTTGAGTACTTATACTCCATCGTTTCCGAAAAATAAGCAACCTTTAAAGAATTATTTCTTTCTGATTCAAGCAGATAATTTAATACATTTCCTTTATCAAGATTAAGATTAGTATTCATATTTTCTCCTGCAAAAATGACATTTATATTTGTATAAATATATAATCAAAAAATCCACCGATTTACTATTATACTCCATTATATACAAAAACGGCAACCGCAAAATCGGTTGCCGCTTTAATAATACAAATTAGTCTGATTAAGAATAAAAGTATAATTATTCCCACCATCTTACTGCCCATTCATTAGGCTTTCCGTAACTCCATGCATTAATTAACAATCCCCAATCATTTCTCCGTAATAATAAAAATCTTTGCACTCATTAAGCTTTACATTTACGATTGTTCCGATTAGAGATTTATCACCCTTAAAATGAACAATAAGATTATTTGATAGTCTTCCCGTAAGCATTGAAGAATCGTGTTCATTGATTTCTTCAACCAATACTTTTTCTGTTCTTCCTGTCTTTTTATGAGCCTGTGCTTTAGCATTTTCCTGGACAGTCTTCAATACTCTGTCAAAATGAGTCCTGACAAATTCCTCACTCACCTGATTATCCATACCTGCTGCAGGAGTCCCTGTTCTCTTTGAATATACAAATGTGAATGCACCGTCAAATGAAACAGTATTAATCACATCGATTGTATCATCAATATCTTCCTTTGTTTCTCCCGGAAAGCCCACAATAATGTCAGATGTAATAGCAATATCCGGTATTTCTTTTCTTATCTTTAATGCAAGTTCAACATAGCTTTCTTTTGTATATTTTCTATTCATTGCATTAAGAATCTTTGTTGAGCCGGACTGCAACGGAAGGTGCAGGTGTCTGCAGATCTTATCAGAACTCTTCATCACCTCAATAAGCTCATCAGATAAATCCTTAGGATGGGACGTCATAAATCTTATTCGTTCAATCCCTTCAACCTTGCATACTTCCTTTAATAATTCAGGAAATGAAATTTCATTTTCAAGACCTTTTCCATAGGAATTAACATTCTGTCCAAGAAGCATCACTTCTTTAACGCCATCCTTAGCAAGCTTTTCAATTTCATGAATGATTTCAATTGAATTTCTGCTTCTTTCTCTTCCTCTTACATACGGAACAATACAGTATGTACAGAAATTGTTACAGCCAAACATTATATTAACGCCCGACTTAAAAGAATACTTTCTTTCAACAGGAAGATCCTCAACTATTTCATCTGTCTTATCCCAGATGTCAATAATCATTTCACCTTCCTCATACATACGGTAGCAAAGCTCGGCGAATTTAAACAGATTATGTGTTCCGAAAATAAGATTAACAAAGCCATAGCTTTTTCTAAGCTTTTCTATTACCGAATTTTCCTGCATCATGCAGCCGCAAAGTGCAATCTTTTTATCCGGATTTTTCTTAACAACGCTTTTTAAGGCACCAAGCCGTCCGTAAACTCTTTGATTTGCATTATCTCGTACCGTACATGTATTGAATATTACAAAATCAGCATTCTCTTCATCATCAGTCTCAAGAAAGCCGGCATTTTTCAATATCCCAAGAAGTTTTTCGGAATCTCTTGCGTTCATCTGGCAGCCAAAGGTTGTAACATGGCAAGTTACTTTTCTGCCAAGTAATGCTTCTTTTTCCTTTAATACTGCGTTAAGCTTTTTAATATAGTATAATTGTCTTTCTGTTTCATTAATAAATAAATCAGAATGCTCTTTCTCCATAAAATACTCCGTTTTCCGTAACTATCACATTCATTCTTACATCATTTTCATCAGGAGTAATATCATACCCGGTCTGAAAGTCATAGCAAAGTCCTACCAGGTTAGGTTTCATCGAACTATAATTGTATCCGTGTTCTATAAAATACGTATCATAAAACCCTTTTCCGTATCCGATTCTGTTCATATTGTAGTCAAAGGCAACACCGGGAACAATTATTGAATCAGGCATATCATTTGCTTTTATTACACTTGCTTTTCTTCTGTCAGGTTCTAAAATCCCTTTGAATCCGTTAATTAAATCAACTCTTGAATTAATATAATAAAAATCCATTTTAGGAATGCCCTGTGATATATAAGAACACGGAAGTGCAACCTTTTTACCGGATTTAAGACAGTATTCAATAATTTCTACCGTATCAACTTCATTTCTTATTGAGCTATATAAATAAACAATACGTGAACTTATGAATATTTCTGTACTTATTAAGTTGTCCATGATAGTGTTGCTTAACATATCCCTAATCATAGGATTCATTGCATCTCTTGCCACCAACACTTCATTTCTGATACTCTGTTTAGTCAATACTCATACCTGCCATATTACTGTTTCTTTTTATTACCGTATTTTTTAGCAAGATTGGTAATAGAGCCATCCTTTTCCTGAATGTTTATATTATCAAGCTGTCCCTTTAAGTTAGCTTTTACAGAATCAATATAATCTCTTCTTAACTTTGCCTGTTCTTCCTTTTCTTCTTCGGTAAGTCCAACGCCCTTTTGCTTATGATACAGCTCATTAATTCTTTTTATCTTTTCATCTAATGTCATAGAACACCTGCCATACTATATTATCGAGTCATTCCAACGTAACCTGCAATGTTAAATCTGTCGTCTCTCTTTCCAATAAATAATGTGCCGTGATTTCTTCCTTCAACTATTTTATGTATAACCGATACATCTTCCCCATTTGCGATTATCATGTCACATCCTGCATTAACAGCAACTGTTGCCGCATGAAGCTTTGCACTCATGCCACCGGTTCCTATACGTGAGCCCGTTGTATCTTTACCCATAAGCATATATGATTCATCAAGGCTCTCAACAAGCGGTATAAACTTTGCATCCTTATTGCTCCTTGGATCATCCGTATACAATCCATCAATATCAGAAAGGAGAATAAGTAAATCAGCGCCTGTAAGTACAGATACGATTGATGATAAGAAATCGTTATCTCCGAATGTATCCTCGACTTCGTGGACTGCTACAGTATCATTTTCATTAACTACGGGAATTACTCCTAATTTAAGAAGCTCCTTAAAAGTATTCTCTGCATTTAATCTTGAATCAGGGTTAACTATTGTCTGCTTCGTTAAAAGAACCTGCGCAGTAACATGATTATATTCCGCAAAAAGTCTTTCATATATCATCATAAGTCTTGCCTGTCCTATTGCGGCACACGCCTGCTTCATAGGCGTCTCATTCGGTGACACATTTAAGATCTTTTTACCTACGGCTATCGCACCTGATGAAACAAGTACAACGTCCTTGCCTTGATTTTTAAGCTCACAGAGTTCTCTTACAAGTCTTTCCATTTTAGTAAGATTAAGTTCTCCCGTCTCCATATGATGAAGCGAGCTTGAGCCGATTTTTACTACTATTCGTTTCTTGTCTTTTAATAATTCTCTGTATTTAAGTTCTTTCATTTTATCACCTTGAGTATTTATCTATTATTTTATCGGCAACTCTAATTCCATCCATTGCAGCACTCATAATACCGCCTGCATATCCTGCACCTTCACCGCAAGGATATAATCCTTTAATATTACTTTCTAAATTCTCATCTCTCTTTATTCTTACAGGGGAGGATGTTCTTGATTCAACGGCTGCTATTATTGCGTCATCATCATCAAAACCTTCAATAGTATAACCGAATTTATCTATCGATTCAATAATCGCCTTGTTAATACTGTCAGGCAGTATATTTCTTATATTGGCAAATTCGGTCTTCCCTTTAAACATAGGATTGATTGATTTGAACTTATCGGATTTAACGCTGTTTTTATAGTCACTAAAAAGCTGCACGGGAATTTTCCCTTTTCCCTCTTCATACGCCTTCTTTTCAAGTTCTTCTTGAAGTCTCATTCCGGCTAACGGATGGTCGCTTTCAAAATCATTCCTGTCAATGGCACAAATCAGCGCAGAATTTGCATTTTCCGATGCTCTGTCACTATAACTCATACCGTTTACGCATAAATAGCCATTTTTAGAAGAGGCATTAACTACATAACCACCGGGACACATACAGAAACTGAAAACATCTCTAGCATTTGAAGTATGATTAGTTACTTTATATGGTGATGGCGGAAGTACATCTTCATGACCTTTGCCGTAACGGGAATCATCAATTGTACTCTGCTTATGCTGAATTCTTATTCCGACTGCAAAATTCTTCTGCTCAATTAATATGCCTTTATCATAAAGCATTTCAAATGTATCTCTTGCCGAATGACCTATTGACAGAACTAAGTCATCAGTACTTATGTAATTAAGTCCGCACTTTATTGTATCAATATATGAATCATCAGAGGCTAACTCATGTGTAAGCTTAATTTCTTCACCTGATAAGTTATCCACATATACTCCGACAATTTTACCGTTTTTCATGACCGGTTCAGTCATTTTACACAGGTGGATTACCTGTCCGTTAAGCCTGTTAATTTCATTTCTGATATTAGTCACAACATCTCTTAAAACATCTGTTCCGACATGGGGATATGCATCATAAACGCACTGACTGTTAGCACCATACTTAACAAAAGTTTCAAGGACGAACCTGTTCTTTCCGCTCTTGTCTTTTACAAGAGTATTAAGCTTACCATCGGAAAACGTTCCGGCCCCGCCTTCACCATATTGAACGTTTGTATTATCATCGATTGACCCGGTCAGCCAAAAATCGTTTACTTTTTCCACACGATTTTCCACTTTATCACCACGTTCAAAAATGACAGGTTTAAGTCCCGCCATTGCTAAGATAAGTCCTGCAAAAAGACCGCATGGTCCCTCTCCGATTATAACCGGGCGTTTCCTAAAGCCATCCGACAAATCAACATCTAATCGTGGCTTATACTCTGCGTCGTCATATTTTGATATGTTTTTACTTTTGCATTTCTTAAGTATTATTGAATCAACATCTTTTGAATCAGCATTATTAAAATCAACACATACCGTAAATACATAAAAAATATCCGGCTTCTTTCTTGCATCAATTGACCTTCTTAAAATTTTATATGAAAAGTCAGGCACATTTTTGAAAATGTGCTTAAGCGAAAGCTCTTTTTCTATCTTCTTCTTTAAAATATCATCCGTATAATTTACGTCTGTTTTAAGCTGGCTTATTTTAATCATTTATTCAAGTAACCCCGCAACAAATCCCGAAGACCATGCCCATTGTAGATTATAGCCGCCACACTTACCATCCACATCAAGTATTTCTCCTGTAAAATACAATCCGTCAACAAGCTTTGATTCAAGAGTGTCCTTTACTTCGTCTAATACAACTCCTCCGCTGCATACCTGACAATTATCAAAGCCTCTGTGTCCCTTTATTATGTATTCGCAATTTTTAACAGTATTTATCAGTGTGTCAATAAATTTGTCTTTATTAAGAGACGAAACCATATTATTAAGATAAGGCTCACAGCATGTCTTTTTTAAAATAAATTCACAAAGCTTAGAATTAAGCATTCCATCAAGAAATGTTGATACACATGTATCAGACAGACTTTCAAATCGTGAATCAATCATTTCACGAAGCTTTTCAACGCTATAAGCAGGCATATAATCAACAATAACTTTAACCTTGGCTTTGTTATCAAGCTCTCTTAATGCCATGGAACTAATCTGAAATACAGGAATTCCGGAGATTCCGTAATCTGTATGCTGCAATTCGCCTTCATCAGACATTACTTTTAAGTCGTTGACAAAAAGAGATACTCTTGCCCTGCATCTTACACCGCTTAATATTTTATGATCACTGCCTTCACACTTTAGTCCGCATAGTGCAGGCAACGGTTTCTTAACTGTGTGATTTAACCTGATTGCCAGTCCATAACCGCTTCCGTCACTTCCGCTTGAAGGCATTGCATTTGAGCCCGTTGCAATAATCAGTTTATCAAATGTAAGAATATTACCATCATTAAATATTACAATAAATTTGTCCTTCTTAATGATTTCTGTAATATTTATATCACAAATAACTTCAATATCGTTTCTTAATAATTCGCGGCTCAAGCAGTCATAAACGCTTTTTGCCTGCTCACTGTTAGGATAGAAATAACCGTTCTTTTCGTATGCAACTATTCCGATTTCATCAAAGAATTCAAGAGTTTTCTTTAGGTCAAATTTAGAATAAACTGAATTAAAAAGTTCTCTTTGACCTTCTCCATAGAATGATTCATCTACAGTCTTATTTGTGAAATTGCATTTCCCGTTTCCGGTACTTAATATCTTTTTAAGCGGCTTAGAATTATGTTCAAGCAAAGTAACATTATTCTTATTTCGTCTTGCAGTAATTGCAGCCATTACGCCTGAAGCACCGCCACCTATTATTCCAACATCCATAATGAAGTCCTTTTTATTATATGCTTAAGAATATGCGTCCATTAACACCTAAATCATTATATTATAGAATGCCTAATTTCGCCATAAACAAAGGCCCCTAATTACTTAGAGGCCTTTAAGTTATCAAAATTATTCAGTTTGCTGATTAAAGCTTTGGTCCTGCAGCAACTAATGCCTTACCTGCATCATTTGTTGTATACTTCTCGAAGTTCTTAATGAATCTTCCTGCAAGATCTTTAGCCTTTGTCTCCCACTCTGTAGGATCAACATATGTATCTCTAGGATCAAGAATCTTAGGATCAACTCCCGGAAGCTCTGTTGGAACTTCGAAGTCGAACATAGGAATCTTCTTAGTAGGAGCTGTCTTAATGTCACCGTTAAGAATAGCATCAATGATACCACGTGTATCCTTAATTGTGATTCTCTTTCCTGTTCCGTTCCATCCTGTGTTAACAAGATAAGCCTTAGCTCCTGACTTTTTCATCTTCTTAACAAGCTCCTCACCGTACTTTGTAGGATGAAGCTCTAAGAATGCCTGTCCGAAGCATGCTGAGAATGTAGGTGTTGGCTCTGTGATACCTCTCTCTGTACCTGCAAGCTTTGCTGTAAATCCTGAAAGGAAATAGTACTGTGTCTGCTCAGGTGTAAGGATTGATACAGGAGGAAGTACTCCGAATGCGTCAGCTGAAAGGAAGATTACATTTTCAGCTGCAGGTCCTGCTGAAACACCATTAACTTCAGCAGCAATGTTGTTGATGTGATCAATTGGGTAAGAAACACGAGTGTTCTCTGTAACTGACTTGTCATCAAAATCAATCTTTCCGTTAGCATCAACAGTAACGTTCTCAAGAAGAGCGTTTCTCTTAATTGCGTTGTAGATATCAGGCTCTGATTCCTTATCAAGACCGATAACCTTAGCGTAACATCCGCCTTCGAAGTTGAATACGCCGTTGTCATCCCAACCGTGCTCATCATCACCGATAAGACGTCTCTTAGGATCTGTTGAAAGTGTAGTCTTACCTGTTCCTGAAAGACCGAAGAAGATTGCTGTATGCTTACCTTCCATATCGCAGTTAGCTGAGCAGTGCATTGAAGCAATACCCTTAAGTGGTAAGTAGTAGTTCATCATTGAGAACATACCCTTCTTCATCTCACCGCCGTACCATGTGTTAAGAATAACCTGCTCTCTTGAAGAAACATTGAATGCTACACATGTCTCTGAGTTAAGACCAAGTGCCTTGTAATCATCAACCTTAGCAAGTGATGCATTGTAGATTACGAAATCAGGCTCGAATTTCTCAAGCTCTTCTGCTGAAGGTTTGATAAACATATTCTCAACGAAATGAGCCTGCCAAGCTACTTCTACGATGAATCTAACTGCCATTCTTGTATCAGCATTAGCACCGCAGAATGCATCTACTACATACAAGTTCTTATTAGAAAGTTCCTTAACTGCAAGATCTTTAACCTTAGCCCATACTTCCTCGCTCATAGCGTGGTTATCATTTGGGTATTCAGGTGTATTCCACCATACAGTATCCTTAGACTGTGCATCCATAACGATGTACTTATCTTTAGGTGAACGTCCTGTGTAAATACCTGTCATAACATTAACTGTGTCAAGTTCTGTGTCATAGCCCTTCTCATATCCTGTGAGTGAAGGATCAAGCTCAGCCTTGTGAAGCTCTTCGTATGAAGGATTATGAGCAAGAATTGTAGCACCTGTAATGCCATACTTTGTTAAATCAACATTTGCCATTTTTCTCTTTACCTTTCTTTAATATATAATGTTTTGTGTAGAGTTACACATAAATTGCCGAATGAAATTATACAATAATTAACAACATCAGTCAACAAAATTTGTGTTGTAATCAAGCCATTTTTTGCCGTTTTCAGACAAATGAGGCATAACCTTTTCACGTATTAAATAGTAGTAACGTTTAAGAATGTCAAATTCCTCATGAGTAAAAAGTTCAAAGCAGATTACATCTTTTTCAAAAGGAACTAAGCTTAGTGGTTCAAATCCGTAATATTCTCCATACTCAGTGTCAAATTTATTTACACATAACAGCTCGGTCTCATGTCTTATTCCATAACATGAATCAGCATAATATCCCGGTTCATCCGATAAAACCATTCCGGGCGTAAGTTCAGGCTGTGTATTGTCATCTCTTATTTTAGTTGCAATACGAATAGGTCCTTCATGTACACTCAAAAACGAGCCGATACCATGTCCTGTCCCGTGTCTGTAATCAAGGCCTAATTTCCAAAGTGACTCTCTTGCCAGAATATCCAGGTTTTCGCATCTTGTGCCTTTAAGAAACACCGCGCCCATAAGCTTTAGATTACCTTTAAGCACTACAGTATACGCTACTCTTTCTTCCTCGCTTAATTCTCCGAGTGCTATAGTTCTTGTAATATCTGTAGTGGCACCCATATAGTGAGACCCCGAATCAACTAATAAAAATCCTTTATTAGAAAGCTTCTTAGCTGTTTCCTTTTTAGGCGAATAATGAACTATTGCTGCATTTTCGGCATATGCACATATACTGCCAAATGACAGACTGTAAAAATCAGGCATTTTGGATCTGAACAATTTAAGAATATCAGCAGCATCTGTTTCATCAATTTCATATCCGTTAGCAATTAAATCCTTTATATGAACAATATACTCAATCATTGCAACTGCATCATAAACAGCATATTTTCTAAACAGATTCTGCTCTGTTTCATTCTTTATATATTTTGTAACAAGCTCATAATTGTTAACCTCTAAAAGCTCATTACCTACACCTAAAGCCTTGTAAAAATAACAGCTTGTATACTGCTTATCAACAAGAATTTTCTTGCCTTTTAGCTTAAATAATTCTTTTAATATCTCATCATAATCCGCAACGTTAACACCGATTTTAGCAAAGTGATTAACTGTTTTTTCATTTATTGCATTTTTCTTAAGATATAATGTTGCAGACTCTTCAGTAATATATGCATATGAGAAAGCAACAGTACTGTATATAATGTCTCTGCCTCTTATATTAAATAAATAGCATATATCATCAAGTGATGAGAAAAATACGGCATCTGCTCCCTTTTGTTTTAATTTTTCGCGTAATTTTGCAAGCTTCTTATCACTGTTTTCGCCTGTTATTTCATCACTAAGAATAATAATTTCTTTTGCATCAGGCTCAATATTTTCTCTTTTAATCTCGCTAATAAGATCGATTTCATATTCAAAGGACGCATTAATATTTTTAGAAAACTCTTCAAAGTTTTTCCTCATAACAACTTTACCGTCAAATGCAACGGTATCGCCTTCTTTTACATGTTTTTTTAAATATTCTATATAGTTAAGAACATCTTTACATCCTACCTTATACACATTAATACATGTATTCTCAGTTTCAATATCTGCCTGAATATGATATCTTCCGTCGACAAAGAGTGCCGCTTCATTTAATGTTACAATAAGTGTGCTGTCCGAACCCGTAAAACCGCACAAATATTTAATAGTTTTGTACGCTTCATCGACATAGCCAAAACCATGCGGATCTGATGTGGGAACAATGTATACGTCTATTCCTTTCTCAGACATAAGTTTTCTTAATTTATCTATTTTTGAATTAGTCGACTCAAAATTATTGCTCAATTTTTCCACCTATTATAAGCTCTGTTTATAAGCTCGATGCTCCTGATGTGCCTATTCTGTCACATCCTGCATTTAAATATCCTTCCATATCTTCTTTGGTTCTGATACCTCCGGCTGCCTTCATCTTAACGTCTGAGCCGATGTGTTCCTTAAATAACATGATATCTTCCATAGTCGCACCATATGTACCAAATCCGGTAGATGTCTTTATGTAATCGGCCTTAGCTTCAGTAACAATTTCACAAAGCTTTATTTTTTCTTCATCTGTTAAATAGCATGCTTCAATAATGACTTTTAATACTTTGCCTTCACACGCTTCTCTTATTGCCTTGATTTCGGCTAAAACCTTATCATATTCTTTATTTTTTACATCGCCGATGTTTATTACCATATCAATTTCATTGGCACCGTCTTTGATTGCTTCTCTTGCCTCACACACTTTGGCTTCAGTAACTGAATAACCAAGCGGGAATCCAATAACGGTACATATGTTTATTTTCTCATTATATGTATCATGAATTCGCTTAATATACGAAGGCGGAACACAAACTGATGCTGTATTAAATTCAATCGCTTCATCACAAAGCTTTTTAATGTCTTCCCACGTAGTAAAAGCTTTTAACGCTGTGTGATCGACATGCTTAAGTATTTCTGATTTATCCATTTTATCTCTCCTTTTAAAAAACATTTACAATTTCTGCATATATAATAATAAATATACCATAAATTATAATAAATTGATTATTATTTAGATGTAAATATGCATAAAATATGATATGATTTAACTTGTATGATTATGTATTTAAAATCATTTGGGGAAATATTAGGAAATTGGAGGCAATATTTTGGCTAATATCTACAGTGAAAACACGCAGGAAATAATTGACCTTGCTGCATACGCAGAGTCGCATGCTAAGATTGACCCCGCATTATATTCAAAATGGGATGTTAAAAGAGGACTTCGTGATCAGACAGGAAAAGGTGTTCTTACAGGACTTACACACATTTCCGATGTAAGGGCCAATAAGATAGTGGACGGTGTCCAGGTTCCGATTGACGGAGAACTTTTTTACAGAGGATACAATATAAGAGACCTTGTTAACGGCTTTTCAGCTGATAACAGGTTTGGATATGAGGAGGTAACTTATCTTCTATTATTTGATAAGCTGCCGAATGAAGAAGAGCTTACCAAGTTCAAAAATCTGCTTTCCTTCTATCGTTCTTTACCGACGAGCTTTGTTCGAGATATTATTATGAAGGCTCCTTCAAGAGATATGATGAATACTCTTGCAAGATCAGTTCTTACACTGTATTCATACGATGAGAAGGATGATGATATTTCGATACCTAATGTTTTGAGGCAGTCTCTTCAGTTAATCAGCCTGTTTCCTCTGCTTTCTGTATATGGTTATCAGGCTTACAGACATTATCATGATAATAAGAGCTTATATATACACTCTCCGAAGGAGAATCTGTCAACAGCGGAAAATATATTAAGAATTTTACGTCCCGATAAATCATACACTCCTCTTGAAGCAAGAATACTTGATGTTGCGCTGGTGCTTCATATGGAGCATGGCGGTGGAAATAACTCTACATTTACTACGCATGTAGTAACATCAACTCATACGGATACATATTCGGCAATTGCTGCTGCTCTTGGTTCCCTTAAAGGCCCAAGACACGGTGGTGCAAATCTTAAAGTAGTTGATATGATTGCTGATATGAAAAAAGAAATAAAAGACTGGAAGGATGAAGATGAAGTCTCGGCTTATTTAAGAAAGTTATTAAGAGGCGAGGCATTTGACCATCAGGGACTTATTTACGGTATGGGACATGCCGTATACTCTACATCAGATCCACGAGAGCTTATATTCAAGGAATACGTCGAAAAGCTGTCAAAAGAAAAAGGACTTTCCGAAGAATTCGAATTATACTCTCTTATTGAAAAGCTTGGACCTAAAATTATTTCACAGGAAAGGCATATGTTTAAAGGTGTATGCTGTAATGTCGACTTCTATTCCGGCTTTGTATATGAAATGCTTGGTATTCCAAAGGAACTGTTTACGCCTATGTTTGCGGTTGCACGTATTGTAGGCTGGTCAGCACACAGAATCGAGGAATTATCAAATAACGGCAAGATAATAAGACCGGCATACAAACCTGTTATTACGGATGAACAATATGTTGCTCTATCAAACAGATAATAATATGTAGGAGTAAAACTATGAATAAAGAAAATGCTTCAATTTTAATATGTGATGATTCAATTCTTGCAAGAAAAAGTATGTCAGGTATACTTAATTCTCTTGGTTTTTCTAACATAAGAGAGGTGTCAAACGGTCAGGCAGCAGTCGATGCTGTTAAGGATGAACCTACTGACATTGTATTTCTTGACATAATAATGCCTGTTAAAGATGGCATTAGTGCAACAAAAGAGATAAAAGAAATAAGTCCTAATACTGCAGTAATAATCTGCTCTTCTGTCGGCACTCAGAAGCATTTACGTGAAGCAATCAAAGCCGGTGCAAAGGATTTCATTCAAAAACCGGTCGAAGCAACAATGGTAAAGCAGGTAATTGATCACATCACTGTATAATAGGAGCATTAAAATGAACGATCAGGAATTATTAAACAACATACTTCTTAATTCAAGCTTTGAATCAAAGAAAAGCGAAATGGATGAGTTTACTATTCTTTATATAACTAAACTGGTGTCTGACATTATTTTATATGTTGATGCAGACATTTCACTTGGTGATATTACATTTTGTGATTCCTACAACTTAGAGCATGAAGTTTCTCAGGAAATTACCGGTATTCCGTCTGCTTATTCTGCTTTAGATGGTAATATTAAAGTACTTACAGCTTTTGCTGAGAGCTATTCTAACCTTGGCATCGCTGAATTTGATTCTCTTTGCAGGGAATCACTTCTTGATTTTTTAAATCTTCACAATGGGTTATTTGTTGTTGAATTATCAGAGAAAAATATATGTGAATTATCTCTTGGTGTTCCTAAGCATGGAAACAGCTATGAAATAAAGCCTACAAGTAACCTTCATGGACATATTACACTTATTCCTATAACATTTTCTTACGGAACAATAACTTTTGTTTTGCTTAGAACTTCATAATATATCTTGTATTGAATAAATTATATTAAGAAGAATAAAAATAAACCCCGGAATTGGTTCCGGGGTTTTAAAATACCTGGTAATTTTACTATTCTACTTAAGAAGCTCGTTTCTTACAAATTTTTCCATTTCATCAACATTAATATTGTTGTTATGAATTATATCCGCATTTTTTATTTCTTCAATGGCTGCAGGGATTTTGACTTTTGATAATTTGCAAAGCTCATCAACAAGTAAGAAATCATCGATATTTTCATCATCCGCATCAGTCACTCCTAACGCTCTAAGCACATGTCTTGTAAATTTATAAGGACTGGCGGTAGAAACAACTACACTCTTATTATCCTGCTTAATATTATTGTCTGCGGTTGCCGCTACGGCAGTATGTGTATCAATAACATATCCTGTCTCATCATAAATTGCCTTGATTGTAGCAAAAACTTCTTCTTCATCAGCATACTCACCAATGAAATCATCAAGTTTTTCTTTCATATCATCAGTTATTGTATATGTGCCGTTACTTGAAAGTTCTTTCATAAGCTCTGCATTTTTCTTGGCGTCGCAGCCGGCAATAATGTAAATAAGTCTTTCAAGATTACTTGAAATAAGAATATCCATCGAAGGTGATGAGGTTAATATAAACTCACGGTTTCTGTTATATTCGCCACTCATAAAGAAATCAAAAAGTACTTTATTTTCATTTGATGCACAAATGAGTTTATCAATAGGAAGTCCCATTTTCTTAGCATAGAATCCTGCCAAAATATTACCAAAATTTCCGGTCGGAACTACAAAATTAATCTTATCTCCTGCTTTGATTTCTCCTGATTTAACCATTCTGCCGTAAGCATAAACATAATATGCCACCTGTGGGAACAGTCTTCCTATATTAATCGAATTGGCAGATGAGAATACATAGCCTGCCGCATCAAGCTCTTTCTTTAATTCATCATTATTAAATATCTGCTTAACACCTGTCTGGCAGTCATCAAAGTTCCCGTTAACCGATACAACCTTTGTATTTTTACCTTTTTCGGTTACCATCTGAAGCTCCTGTATTTTAGAAACTCCTCCCTTTGGATAAAAGACAATAATTCTTGTATCCTTGACATCCGCAAATGCTGCAAGTGCTGCCTTTCCTGTGTCACCTGAGGTGGCTGTAAGAATAACTACTTCCTTATTGATATTATTCTTCTTAAGCGCTGTTGTAAGAAGGTGTGGCAAAATAGAAAGCGCCATATCCTTAAAAGCAATTGTCTTACCATGGAATAACTCTAAGAAGTATTTATCACCCTTTTTAACAAGTGGTGCCATCTCTTCAGTATCAAACTTAGAATCATATGCTTTATTAATACAGTTTCTTAATTCTTCTTCAGAATAATCTGTAAAATATTCCTTTAATACAACATATGCTGTTTCCTTATAATCAAGCATAGAGAGCTTTTCTATCGGAACAGAAAGTGTCGGGAAGCTTTCAGGAACAAATAATCCGCCATCGTCACAAAGTCCCTTTATTACTGCCTCTGAAGCTTTGAATTTCTTATCATATCCTCTCGTACTTTTGTATAACATTTCATAATCTCCTCTAATTCTAAACGGCCTTAAGCATCCTCACTCTCATCCGATGTATTTTCAGCCATAAGTGCATCTTTTAAATCCTTCTTTTCTCTTAATTTCTTGCCTGAAATAACAGCCAAAACAATAAGAACAAAGAATACTATCATAACTAAAAGATATGACAAAAATGTATTGATAAATGAAATCATTTTATGCCTCCTAAAATTTTATACAATTTAATATAACATTTTTAATTTAATAACTCAATGAAACAATTATTTATTCCATACCCCGTTTTTAATGAAGCTGTCTGCTCTGCTTATCGCATTATTTACAATTTCATCATCATATCCTAAGCAGGATAATAATCTGATTGCGTTTCTTGAATTTGCAGCCCCCTCATATAGCTTGTAACTAAATACCACATCGTCCTTTTTTATTTCCTCGGTAAAATGATAATTACTGAATACATCCGATAAAAGCTCTGTAAGCTCAATATCATGTGTAGCTAAAAAGCATAAAACATTATCCTTGGCAAGGCTTGAAAGAATTTCTACCGATGCAGCAATTCTCTCAACTGTGTTTGTACCTCTTAACACTTCATCAACTACACATAGTATTTTACAAGAGTCATTATTTACTTCATCAAGAATTCGCTTTAATGATTTTATCTCTGAGACAAAGTAACTCTCGCCGGCAGTAATATCATCTTTAAGCGCCATAGAAGTATAGATTTTATAAAATGGAGCCTTATATTCCTTTGCAAAAACAAATCCGAAGCTTTGTGCAAATATCACATTAATAGCTACTGTTTTAAGAAATGTCGACTTACCTGAAGCATTGCATCCTGTAATTAATATTCCCTGTCTTGTATTTATTGAATTACATACTGGATTTTCAACTAACGGATGATACGCATCAACCAGATTGATTCCTGTCTCATAATCAAATATTGGCTTTGCAACATTATATCTTTCTTTAAATTTATTTACAGCTACTGCTGTGTCAATATCTCCAATAATTTCATAAAGCTCAAGTGCTTCTTTTATATGTCCCTTTAAAAATGAAATCATCGAATTATATTTAATTATGTCCAAATGGAAAATCATCCTTAGATAATCAAATAATATTGAAAGAGGATTACTTGTAACTCTTGCCCCCTGAGATATTATTTTTGTTCCGAACATAAACGGTAAGAAAACATCTTTAATTTCATTTATTCTCTGATATTTAATATTAAAAATCTCATAATTTTCAATCCCGGTAATCTTATATTTCTTAACCGAATTAATCATTCTGATTAAATAATTGAAAACATAAAGCTTTGAAGAAATAATAGCTTTTGTCTTAAAATAATCCGATACAGCAATTGCAATCATTATAAAAAAAGCTACAATTCCGGGTCCTGGATATACAAAAATCAGCGCAAATGAAATTACTGTCAGTAAATCAATAACTAAATGTTTTAAATTACTCTCTTTCTTTTCATTTTCAAATGAACAGACCTCATCTTCAAATTTGTATTTAGAAAGAGTTGATATTTCAGACAGCATATTAATAAGTGATAAATTCTCATCTTTCTTTGAAAACTTATCAATTTCATCTATAAGTCTTATGTATTCATTAAAGCCATTGTCCGCTTCAATATATGGATTTTTAAGTCTAAATAAAAGCCTGTCGTGTCCGGGAGAAGTAATACATGAATTAAGCCTTGAAAAAATGCCATCAAGGCCTAAATCATTCCATGTAATATTATCAATCTGAAAAGTCTTTTTTTCCATATTATGATATAGCTTTTAATCTTGTAATAATGTCATTAGCTTCTTTATAAACAGTTTCTTCATCAATTCCGATATTATATTTACCATCCTCATAAAGAATCTTTCCGGCTACCATTGTCATTTTAACGTTCTGCTTGCTGCCGCTGAATACAATATTTCTTGCAATGTCGTTTAACGGCTGCATATTTGGTTTACATAAGTCTATCATTATCATGTCAGCCTGTTTTCCTTTAGCTAATACATCGCAATCATCAAGAAGCATTGCCTTAGCACCGTTTTTAGTTGCCATTTTAAGAACTGTAAGTGCATCAACAGCTGATGCGTTATTTTCCCTAAGCTTTGCAAGTCCTGTAACTAAGAACATTTCTCTAAACATGTCAAGACAGTTATTTGATGAAGGGCCATCCGTACCAAGTGCAACATTTAATCCGCTGTCAATAAACTTCTGAATAGGGGCAATACCTGATGCAAGCTTTGTATTTGATCCCGGATTAGAAATAACAGACATATCATGCTTTTTGAAAATTTCAATATCTTCATCTGTTAAATATACGCAATGATATCCACCGCCGCCAAAGTCAAATAATCCGAGTGAATCAAGGAATACTGTCGGAGAAACCCCATATCTTCCTACACATTCATCAAATTCAACTTTAGTCTCTGAATTATGCGTATACATAGGCTGCTTATATTTATGTGCAAGGTCAGATAATTTCGTAAGAAGCTCTTTATCACATGTATACTCTGCATGGAATCCCATAAGCTGTGTAGAAAGAGGATTTTTACCGTTAATCTTTAAAAATCTGTCCTCAAACTCTTCTATAGAAGGACCAAATTTGTTAATACCGCTCACCTGTACTATTCTCATTCCGCATTCTGTGAAAGCGTCAGCAATTGTATATGGTGTTAAATACATATCCATTGCAGCGGTAATTCCGCTTGTTAAATACTCCATAATTGCCAGCTTTGAAAGAAGCTTAACATCATCACCGCTCATGTTTGCTTCCATAGGGAAAATCTTAGTTTCAAGCCATTCCTTAAGCGGAAGTCCATCAGCATATGAACGCATTGCTGTCATTCCAGAATGCGTATGTGCATTTTTAAAGCCGGGCATAAGAAGATTACCTTTGCAGTCAATTTCTCTGTCAAATTTTAAAGCTGTGTTTGTTTCTTTACCTACGTATGAAATCTTTGAATCCTTTACATGAACTTCTCCAAAAAAGATTTCACGTAAATCACAGTCCTTCCCCTTTTCTTCTTCCATTGTAAGAATTCTGGCATTATAAAATCTTAAGTTCATTGTATTCTCCTTTACTGGTATATTATTTCTGTATTTACTAGATTAAGCTCTGCTGTTGTTCCGATGCTTGTATCAGAATAAGGCACAATTTTTTTACTTGCCAGCTCATCATATATTGCATTGTATTCAATATCTGAAAATGTATTAAATTTGCCACTGTCCATAGTAAGCATTACGCCTTCTTCAGCACATGTAAGATGCCTTTCTTTTCCACCCTCAAAATTGCCGTTATAGTAATCGTTTAGAGCATCATAAACAGCTTTTTCCAGGTTTTTAACACATGAGAATACAACAGCAGGCGATTCATATCCGTGGTCGTAATCAGTTCCGATAACAGCTCCACTCTTTTCTTCCGCCGCTTTCATAACAGAGTTGCCGCCTTCTCCACCGCAAGCCATTATGGCCTTAACGGAATAATCATAGAAAATAGCGGCCATATCCTGCACTCCCTGATTTATATCAAATGTACCTGTATAGGTATATGCTATATAGACCTTCTGCCCAAGTTCGATTCCTGCATAGTCTGCACCCTGAATAAAGCCATAGCCGTATCGTATTACTGATTCTTCTGCCATTCCTCCAAGGAAGCCAAGCCTTTCATAACCATCTCTTACAGCTGCATATCCTGCTAAAAATCCGGCTTCTTCCTCTGCAAATGTAATAGGCATAACATTTTCTGCAATTGTTGTATCAGAATAGTCCTCATTATGTGGCATGCCGTCAACAAGCACAAAATTAACTTTAGGATATAAAGCTGCAGCCTTATAGACTGCTTCTTCAAGCATATATGACGGACATACTATTATTTTTGCGCCCTCATTTACTGCCAGTTCAATTTGCGCCAAATAGCCTTCAACAACGTTAACTTCAGGAACGAAAGCTTTGTAAGTCACATTTTTTTCATCGCAAAACTTAACTAACCCGGCATAACAGCTTTCATTATATCGTGCATCCTCAACAGTTCCTCCGTCAGTAATAAAAGCGACCTCACAGCTGTCCTTGCTTTTGCATCCTGCAAGTGATAAACATGCAGAAATAAGTAACAGTAACGGTATTAATTTAATTTTCATAAAATCTCCTCAATAATCGTTTTAATATCCATATATTCAAAGTTATCAAAGCTATTCTTGACTGCCTTGATTTTTTTATTAATATCAGGGCCGTAGTTATTGCTTAATAACAAATCTATTATTTCTTCACTTCTTCTAAGATTCATTGTGAGTATGCATTGTCTTAGTTCATCAAGCAATTCCTTGTCAATTTCAACAACTTCCATGTTATTTATTTCATCATTTGATTCTTCGACAAAAGCTTCTTCCTTAATAAGGTAATCCTTAACCTTTTCAAGTACATCTTTAAGATATCCAAATGTCTTATCACTGTTTTCAGAAATATATTCAGTATTATTTTCCTTGCCTGCCATTTCAAGAGCTTTAAACAAAGGTGAAATTCCACTTAAACCTACAGTTGCGGCACTTGATTTCAAGGCATGAACATTTGTTGTGTAAAGCTGTATGTTGCCTTCTTTAAACTGAAGCGGAACTTCTTCAAGCTTTTGCAGACCTTCATTATAAAACGAAAGCAATACTGAAATATAAGCTTCCTTATTTCCGCCCAGATTTGCAATGCCTAAGGAAGAATTAAACTCAAGTGGATTTATACTGTCTTCTGTTACATTATTATCCTCCTTAGTACTTCCGGCTGTTTTCTTATTATCCGACTTAACAATTACTCTTAATTCTTTAGGCAGATAATTTCTAAGCGTCTTTTCCAAATGAATCCTGTTAATTGGTTTTGCAAGATAATCCGCAAAACCCTGTATTATCATTTCTTCTCTTATGTTATTTCCAAAATCTGCAGTTGTGCAAATACAAGGAGAAAAAGCATTTGCATTACTCAGCTTTTTAATTCTCCTAATCAGTTCAATACCATCCATTTCAGGCATCTTCTGATCTATGAATAAAATATCAAATTCATCTACTGCAAGAATATCAAGTGCTTCAGCGGCGGAGCTCACTGTTCTTGGCATAATTCCATATTCTTTAAGCAGACTTTCAAGAACTTTAAGATTAACAATCGAATCGTCTACGCAAAGTACCCTTGCATAAGGATATTTATATTCTTCCACTTTAAAGCTGTTTTTATACTTTTCTTCATCATATGAAAAAATTGATTCATAAAAGTTAAAAAGATAGAACGGTCTTCTTAAAACTTTACATTTTCCAAAATCACCGATACAGTTACTTTCAGAACCTATTACGAATACTTTATCTTCACATTCGTATGTCTTAATATACTCCTTAAGGTTTTCATATTCATTATCAGGAATATAAATTGCTGTAAAGCTTCTGCTCTCAATTGCGTTTCTAAAGCTAAATGCAGAGTTTACAAATGTAACCGATGCATCAATTGATTCCATCATCTCTTTTAATAAAAAGCCTGCCTGCTTATCATTTACATATAAAAGAATAATAAGGTCATCGGAATCAGCAAAAGAAACGATAGGCTTATCGTCAACTACATAATTGTTGAACGAAAATTCAATAGCATTTCCGATACCGACTATACTGTCGATATTAATTTCTCCTTCCATAAGATTGACAATCTTTTTACATATCGAAAACTCAAGACCTATTCTGTTATAGTCTGTTTTCTGTCTTGAATCATAATAAGAATATGCATTGTAAATAGATGTCATTTCATCTTGTGTAAGACCATTACCGTTTGATGCAATTCTAACAAGAAGCGTAATTATTCTCTTGTCTTTATCGTAATCAAAATTAACTTCAAAAATAACATTTGAGTTTTTATTTCTTAAAAGAGGACTTAATAAAAGATATCTAAATACCTGTTTAATTCTGACTTCATCTCCAAACAATCTGTCAGGAATATCTTTATTAATATTAACATTAAGATGAACGCTTTCTTTTGAGTAAATGCTTACTATATCATCAATTATTTCTTTAATTAGCTGCTTAAAGCTGTACTCATTATTGATAAGTTCCGCTCTTCCCGAATCAAGTTTTGAATACTCAAGTATGTTATTAATAATCTGTAACAGCTGACTTGATGCGGTTTTAATTGTATCAGTATATTCTCGTATGTTTTTATCAAGGTCATCCTTTAATATTAAATCAGTCATACCAATAATGGCATTCATCGGTGTTCTGATTTCGTGTGTCATGTTTGCAAGGAATCTTCCCTTTGTATTCTCTGCCTTTATTACATAATCCTTGTCTCTTTCCACCATCTTATTCATTTTCTTTTGAACATAGCTCTGATATTCAAAAAGAATAATTATCGTTATTGCAATGATAAAAAAGGCAAATGCAAGAATACTTCCCTGACTTATGTCACTGTCGAATAAATATACCTTACTACTAAAATAATAGGTGTAATATATGAATGCAATATCAAATATAATTTCACATGCTACAAAGGCTACCGCCAATCTTTTCTCATCAAGCAAAATTACGGTAAGTACAATACCTAATACAAAAAGAAGTGCAATACCAAAATTTATGCCATCGCTTAATATAAATATTGCGGGAGAAAAGACAAAGTTAAGAATTACGCAAAAAAATGCGCTACACCACCTATATGTACCAAGAAGAGAAAATAATATTGAGTTAAAAATAATGATAATCACAAATCCCAAGCAGAAAAATCCGATAATATCATTTTCACCACATACTATAGATGCACACAGCAAAGATATTATCACAAATGTCATGCAAAGCATTGTTACATAAAAATTCTTATGCTGATAAGAAAGATTCTGAATAAAGTTTATATCTTTTATTTTATTTTTAACATTTGAAAAAAATGAAATCAAAGCTTAATCCTTAACTGTTCTCTTGGTAATAATGTCTTTAATGTTTGTTCAAGTTTATTTACATCAATTGGCTTTGAAATATAATCACTAAAGCCGGCATCCATAAACATTTCCTTAGCACCGCTTACGACATTGGCGGTCAGCGCAACTACCGGTACTGTTTTAGCATTTGTAAGTTCAAGTGCTCGCATTGCATAAATTGTATCAATACCGTTCATCTCCGGCATCATGTAGTCAAGAAATACGATGTCAACATGCATCTTTTCTATTGTACTGATGCATTCTGCTCCCGAAATCGCGGTAACTATAGTAGCATCATATTTCTTAAGAAGCCCGCTCGCAACTTCTAAATTTGTGAAGTTATCATCAACAACAAGTATTGTTGTATTCGGGCAGGTAAATCCACCGTTTTTAATTATTTCTCTTGAGAAACCGTTATTCTCATTATTGTATGCATTAACAACATTTATTAAATGCGCCGGCCTTGTAAGAACATAACAACTTCTGTTAATATGAACACTTTGCGAAATATCAGATATTACTACTATTCTCCGGTCGTGTATCTTTCTCTCTATAAAGCGCTGATTTTCCATATATTTTTCAGTAGAAATAAATAAATGATGAAAATCAGAAGTCATTATGCTGTTTTCAAATTCCATACGATCATTAACGATTATTGAAGTAATATTTAATGAGTTTAGGATTTTTGCCAATGCTTCCGCATGTTCTTTATCATTTTCAAATATTATAGTTGCGGTTTTTTCAGGATCCTTAACTACGGCTATATTATCGCGTTCAATACACTTCTGAGGTATATTGAAATAAAATGTTGAACCGACATGATATTCACTCTGAACAGAAATAGAACCACCCATCTTTTCAACTATATCTTTACAAAGGCTAAGTCCAAGTCCGGTTCCTTCGATATTTCTCTTTTCGCTGTCCTCTTCGTCTCTCTTGTAGTCATTAAAGATTTTATTTAACGCTTCTTCTTTGATTCCGATACCTGTATCTTCAACGCTTACGTGTAAATCAATTGTATCAGAATCAATGTTTTCACTTAATACACGCAAAATGATTTTTCCTTCTTTTGTGTATTTAACCGCATTATTTAAAATGTTAATAAAAAGCGTACGAATTCTGTTCTGGTCACCGTATAAATACTTCGGCAGCTTGTCATCAAGCTCGACATAAAATCCGACACCACTCTCCATTAATCTGACCGACATCATGTTAATTATATCTGTTAATATATCTGAGAAATTATATTTCTTCTCCATTATCGAGACGTCTTCATTATCGGTATTTGACAAAGTCATAAGCTCGTCAGTAATGGAAAGAAGTGCATTACATGAATTAAGAATGTTAAGAACGTTATCTTTAACCTGTGCATCAAGATTCTCGTTTAGCAATAAATTTACAGTTCCAACAATTGCATTAAGAGGCGTTCTTATTTCATGCGAAGTATTTGCAAAGAATATGTCTTTGGAATTATATGCGTCTATAACCTCAAGCTTCGTATCCTGCATTATTTTGTATTTTTTTTCATACTGCTTATCTTTCAAAGACACAGAAAGTGCTGCCATCACTCCGACTATAGCAATTGCAACACTGATTGCAAAATAATCGATTAATGTGAGCGGAGCTTCAGTAAAGTCAGGAAGTAATTTTCCTATTAAATTTATTACAAGTACAAGATAAAAGCATTGAATAACAGATAGCATTACTCCTGTTCTGCCATCTATTAAAAGAACTGTATATAAAATGCCTAAAATAAAATAAATCGGAATACAGCAAATCAGTTTACCAAATCCATAATAGCATAACGGCAGATACAAAAAGTTAGAAATTAAGGAAACAAGAACTATACATTTCCTCGTCTCTTTAGTACGATTAGCGTCAATAAATGAAATGAAAATGATAAAAATCATTAGAATGGTAATGTATAGATAAAGAGGATCATTAATGCAGGTATAGATAATCCCGCACAAAAAAAACAGACCGAAAAAATAAATCGACTGTACAATATTAAATACTTTTAATTCATATGAATCATTATTATTATTTGATAAATTCAAAAGAAACTTAGGCATCTAATCTGCTTTCAATAGAAATAAATATATCAGCAAGCTCAGGATCAAAATGTGTTCCGGCCCAGAATTTTATTCTTGTTATAGCTTCCTTATGCGACATTGGTTCCTGTCCGTCGTTATTTGTTCTAAAATTATCATAGCTGTTTACAATGCTTAGTATTCGTGCCTCAAATGGAATATTTGTAGACATAAGCTTATCAGGATATCCCTTACCGTCCCATCTCTCATGATGGAATCTGCACATATTGTATGCGTATGTCAGAAATTTATTGGTACTTACTGCATCCGTAACTCGCTTTATTGCATCTGCTCCAAGAATTGTATGAGCATGGTTAAATTCTTTTTCCTGTAATGTCAAATCTCCCATATCAGCAAGACATCTGTCAGTCATGCAGATTTTACCGATATCATGGATTTTTGAAGCAAATACCATAATCTGCTTATCTGCTTCTTCGATCTTAAATTTAGGAATTTTACTGAGTTCTTCAATAAATACAGACATATATTTTTCAACACGTCTTGAATGACCTTCGATAATATTTGATCTGTGTCCGATTAATGATGCAAACATCTCAACAATAGCATATTCAAGTTCTATAACATTGTGAGTTCTGCTGTTAAGTGCATCTGCTAACGCTTTATTGTCGGCTGCCATTTTACGCTCTTTTTCAAGGATTCCAATATGAATATCAACTCTTTTTCGAAGAAGCATTGTAGTATATGGCTTGGTAATATAGTCAATTGCGCCAAGCGAATAGCCTTCAATTTCAGTTGCATCATCATCCTGCGCTGTCAGGAAAATAACAGGCATACCTTCAAGCTTTTTAAGATTTTTGACTTCACTAATTACATAAAAGCCGTTTATGTCAGGCATATCTACATCAAGCAACAGCATATCAGGCGGTTCAGGCATTTCCTTTAAAAATTCAAGTGCCATAACACCTGATGACATAGGAATAACATCATAGTTATCTTCTAATGCTTTTTTTGCCATGATAAGATTTGTTTTATTGTCATCAACAATCATTATTTTGTACATAGTACACCTCAATTAATTACTAGTTACCACTTTGCATTAGATATTTCATGCCATCCTTTAATCCGTCAACTGTAAGTTTTTTCATGAAGAAAAGATTCTTAATAACTGTCTCTGCTTCTCTCCATGGAGCATGCCCCGGTGCCATTTTAGGATTAAGCCAAATTATACGTTTAAAATGCTTTTTCATAAGGCTAAGCCATTCAAGACCTGATAATCCGTCATTTGGACCTCTGTAATTACCCGTTGTTGAATAAAGTTCTTCCGGTGCCATGGCGGCATCTCCGACTATAATAACTTTATAGTTGCTGTCAAGATTTTTAAACATCCACTCTGTTTCAATCCAGTCACCATTTTCACACTCAGGTGTATTGTAAACATGTGAATAAATACAATTATGGAAATAGTATGTCTTTACGTCTTTAAAGTGGTTTGACTTATTAACAGACTGAAAAAGTTCATTTAAAAGTGAACTGTACGGAATCATAGTTCCGCCCGAATCCATAAGCAGAAGAAGCTTTACCGTATTTTTTCTCGGTCTTTGCATTTCAATACTTAAATAACCGCCGTTATTACAAGTCTTATTGATAGTACCGTCTATATCAAGCTCAGTCTTAGGTATATCAAGTCTTGAAGAAAACTGGCGAAGTTTTTTAAGTGCGACCTGAAACTGTCTGTTATCAAGTACCCTGTCATTTCTGAAGTCCTTGAACTTTCTCTCACCAATTACCTGGAAAGCCGACTGATAGCCTGTATATCCGCCTACTCTTACACCGCCCATATGTCCGCCGATATTTCCAAAGGATGAATTTCCGGTCGTTCCTATCCACTTAGTTCCTCCGCGGTGTTCAGAATCCTGCTCCTGCTTCGTCTTTCTGAATTTGTCAAGCACATCTTCCTTATCAAGGTGGTTTGCTTCCCCATCAATCTGCTGTCTTGCAAATTCCTGTTCTTTGGACATTTCAGATAATTCGGGATTATCAAGCCATTTCTTCATAGTCTCTGAAATGTCATCAAAATCACCTTTAATACCTTTGAAGTACTCTTCAAAGATCATGTCGTATTTATCAAAATCATGTTCAGTTTTAACAAGTATCATTCGGGAAACATAATAAAATTCCGTTAGTGACGAATGTACAAGTCCTTTATCCAATGCTTCAATTAAAGAAAGCCATTCTGATAAAGAAACATCAAGTCCTTTTTCCCTGCAGAAATAGAAATAATCTGTAAACATATATATTAATTTGCAAACTGGTTCTTGTTTTTCTTAACTGTTTCTAAATCTTCGTCTTTTTTTATTACTGTACCGATAAACGGTAATTCACTCTTGATCCTCTCGTATGAAATGCCTCCAAGCATAAGAGCATTAATCCAGTCGATAAGTTCAGAGGTTGATGGTTTCTTTTTAACTTCACGCATACCTCTGATTTCGTAAAATACATCCATTGCATTTTGCAAAATGTTCTCATCTACATGATCAAAATGTGTTCTAACGATTTCTTCCATAAGCTCCCTTTCAGGGAATTCAATATAATGGAAAATACATCTTCTTAAAAATGCATCAGGAAGCTCCTTCTCTGCATTTGATGTAATAATAACTATCGGTCTTACTTTAGCTTTGATTGTTTCTTTAGTTTCGTAAATGTAAAACTCCATCTGGTCAAGTTCCCATAAAAGGTCATTCGGGAATTCAAGGTCTGCCTTATCAATTTCATCAATAAGTAATACAACCTGCTCTTCACTTACAAATGCTTCTCCAAGCTTTCCAAGCTTAATATAGTGAGCAATATCATCAACGCCTTCTTCTCCGAACTGTCCGTCATATAGACGCTGAATTGTATCATACATGTAAAGTCCGTCCTGGGCCTTGGTTGTAGATTTAATGTTCCATGTAATAAGATTCATACCCATTGAAGTTGCGACTGCCTTTGCAAGCATTGTCTTTCCTGTACCGGGCTCACCCTTAATAAGAAGCGGCTTCTTGAGTGCTCTTGCAACATTAACGGCACTCATTAGCTCTTCTGATGCAATATATGTGTCTGTACTTTTAAATCCGTTTTCGTTAATTCCCATTGTTCCTCCAAACTAGTTCCATTCAAGAGTTGTAGCTTCTGCCTTTTTATCTCTTCCCATAAGATCCTTAAGTGCCTCTGATGCTTTTTTATCTTCAAATAATATTAAATTTACCTGCTCAATAATTGGCACTTCTACATTATATTTTTTAGCAAGCTTCATTGCGGCCTTTGCAGAATAAACACCCTCAACAACCATCTTAACTTCGTCCATTGCTTCCTGCATTGTCTTTCCCTGACCGATAAGAATTCCTGCTCGTCTGTTTCTTGAATGCATACTTGCACAAGTAACAATTAAGTCTCCTATACCTGTGAGTCCTGTGAAGCTTTCAATCTTGCCTCCCATTGCAAGACCAAGACGTGTAATTTCATGAATACCTCTTGTAATGAGCGCTGCTTTAGTATTGTCACCATATCCAAGTCCGTCAGCTATTCCCGCTGCAAGAGCTACCACGTTTTTTAGTGCACCGCCAAGTTCAATGCCAAGAACATCAGGCGAAGTATATACTCTGAAATATTCATTCATGAAAAGATTCTGAATATATTCCGCGCTCTCTTTGTTATCGGCACCTACAACACATGTTGTAGGAATTCCCCTTGAAACCTCTTCAGCATGTGACGGACCTGAAAGCACCGCTGTTTTAGCCTGAGGAATTTCTTCTTTGATGATTTCAGTTAATGTATCAAGTGTATCTTCCTCTATACCTTTTGCAACATTGACAATTATTTTATCCTTTTCAATATATGGTGCAAATAAATGTGAAGTAGACCTTGTATAAGGTGATGGAACAGCCATAACAAAAAGGTCTTTATCTTTTGATGCGGTTAATATATCATCCGTAAAGACAATGCTATCATCAAGTATTACTCCCGGAAGCTTATCCTTATGCTCATGACATTCCTTAAGCATCTCAATTTCAGACTTAACAATTGACCAAATAGTAACATTATGACCGTTTTTACTTAATACGGTAGCAAGAGCAATGCCCCAGCTTCCGGCTCCGATTATAGTAATGTCTGCCATTATATCTCTCCTAACTCGCCTTTTTTCTTAATGTATGTCTTTCGTTCAGTGCCTGATAAAAGGCGCTTGATATTATCCTTATGTCTTACATAGGCCATGACAGTCATAATTAATACAATAATATAAACTTCATATCTGTCAGTGCCCGTAAGTTGAAGAACACCTGTCTGTCCCGCAATTACAGTAAGTATCATAATTACAGCATAAAGAACAAGTGAACAAAGTGACACATAATGTGTAATGAAAAATGTTGAGAAAAATACAACTATTCCGATAAGTGTCGGTATAATTCCAAATGAAATAACAATTCCTGCAGTGCATGCTATACCTTTTCCACCCTTAAACTTAAGGTAAAACGGAAAATTATGAGCTAATATTGCCCCAAGTCCTGCATATAATGAAACTAAAATCAAATTATCAAACGAATCGGCATAAACCATGCGGCATACAAGTATAGCAATAAGACATTTAAATGCATCTCCGATAAGAGTAATTGCTCCCGCCTTTGCCCCAAGGCTTCTTAATGTATTAGTCGTCCCTGCATTTTTAGAGCCTACAGACCTTATATCAATTCCGTTTAGTCTTCCGATAATATATCCGGTCTGAAAAAGACCGAATGCATATCCAATCAGAAGACATATTAATCTCCACATTATATGTATTCTCCTTAAATATTATTTTTCGTTTCTCTCACGAATGATAAATCGTAAAGGCGTTCCTCTAAATTCAAATGCCTCTCTTATTCTGTTCTCGATATATCTTGTATATGAAAAATGCATGAGTTCTTTGTCATTAACAAATATTACAAATGTCGGCGGTTTAACAGCTACCTGGGTAATGTAATAAAGCTTTAATCTCTTGCCTTTATCAGAAGGCGGTTCCTGCATAGCAACAGCATCTGTCATAATTTCATTAAGAACGCCTGTTGCAATTCTCATTGCATGATTTTCAACAACAAGATCAATTAAATCAAAGAGCTTATTCATCCTCTGACCTGTCAATGCAGAAATAAATGTGATTTCCGCATAAGGCATGTATGATAAAATATTTCTGATTTTCTTTTCATATTCATTAACAGTCTTATCGTTTTTCTCAATTGCGTCCCATTTATTGACCGCAATAATAACGGCTTTTCCCGAATCATGTGCTATTCCGGCAATCTTAGCTTCCTGCTCTGTAACTCCTTCAACTGCATCAATTACAAGCACACAAACATCCGCTCTTTCAACTGCAGATACCGTCCTTAACACCATAAAATGCTCAAGCTCTTCTTTGACATTTTTCTTACGGCGAAGTCCTGCGGTATCTATAAATACATATTCCTTACCGTTTCTTTTAACAGGCGTATCAATAGCATCTCTTGTAGTACCGGCTATATCTGAAACGATAACTCTGTTTTCACCAAGAAGTCTGTTAATGATAGATGACTTACCTACATTTGGTTTTCCGATAATGGCAACTCTTGGACGTAAATCTTCCTCATCATTCTTTTTAGTTTCGTCAAAGTGAGAAACGACAACGTCAAGCATATCTCCAAGCCCTTGCATATTGGCTGCAGAAATTCCATATGGCTCACCTATTCCCAAATTATAAAACTCATAAATATCGTTGCCGTATTTTCTAATATCATCAACTTTATTGACACACAAAACTACAGGCTTCTTAGATCTTCTTAGCATATCTGCTACTTTAGAATCAGAATCCTGTAATCCCTGCTTAACGTCTACCATGAAAATTATGACATCCGCTGTATCTATGGCAATTTGTGCCTGCTCTCTCATCTGAGACAGAATAATATCTTTACTCTCAGGCTCAATGCCTCCCGTATCTATGAGTGTAAAGTCGTGATCAAGCCAGCTTACATCGGCATAAATTCTGTCTCTTGTAATGCCCGGGGTATCCTTAACGATACTTATTCGTTGCCCCGCAAGAGCATTAAACAAAGTCGATTTACCTACATTAGGTCTACCGACAACTGCAACTATAGGCTTAGACATAAAACCTTTCCCCTATTATATTTTCTATAAAATTCCTACCATTTGATTTTACAATAGAGGTACTTATATGTAAAGATTTTTCAATATCCGTAAGCGTTACATCATCCAAAAATACGTCAGTTTTTGCCCTTAACATATTTTCCGGAATAAGCAAAGCTTCACCAAGTAATTTGTCATTAAGCTGCTTAATAATATCCTGCCCGGTAATAAGTCCGCTTACCGTAATTGTTTCCCCAAAGAAATCATTTCTGATTGCATAAACATTAATTGAAAACTGAGGAAATCTGTCTGTGAATTTATCAGCCATTTCCTTTATATATTTATAGGCGATTTTTCCTGTAACAACAGAAACACTTCTTCCTTGCTTAAGAATTTTTTCAATATTTGAGATGTTAGAAACACCTGTTACTTCTTCAATGCTTCTGTCATATCCTTTAATATTAATTTTATTGAAAAAAGACGGCTTATAGGCATTAAGCGCCTCGTTAAGCAAGCTAAGTCCTTCGTCAAATTCTTCAATGAATGAGCGGAGCATGCCTACTCCGTTTTCAATCTGTAAATAACCGTCATACTTATCTTCTTCAGGTAATTCTTCATCTGCTAATATGTACCATTCATCAGATGCATGAACAAAATGAGTGTTGTGCTCTTTGTAGGCCTTTTCCTGCCATTTATGTATTGTATCAAGTACTGCTTTTGCGTCTTCTTTATTAAACGGTTCTAATGGATAAAGTCCTTCTCTGTACTTAGACAGACCTACAGGTACAACGGAAAGACTCTCCAGTACAGGCACATACTTATAAAGGTCAGAAATACTCCTTTCAAGCTCTTCCTTATCGTTGACGCCTTTACAAAGCACTATCTGACCGTTCATTGTTATGCCTGCATTAAATAAAGTATCAGCCTTCTTTAGTGCATCTCCCGCAAAACGGTTATTTAACATCATGCATCTTAATGATGGATTCGTAGTCTGAAAAGAAATATTAATAGGCTCAAGCCTGTACTTAATAATTCTTTCAATATCTTTTTCACTTAGGTTTGTAAGCGTTACATAGTTGCCCTGCAAAAAAGAAAGACGCATATCATCATCTTTAAAATACAATGTTTTACGCATTCCCTTAGGCATCTGATCAATAAAGCAAAAAATACATTTATTAGTGCATGATCTGTATTCATCCATAAGGCCTTCTTCAAACTGAAGTCCAAGTTCTTCGTCTTCTTCTTTTTTTACGAAGAATTCCTTCTCTTCTCCTGATGAAGTTAAGATACATATTTTAAGTTCACTATCCTGAGTTAAATATCTGTAATCAAATACATCAATTATTTCATTATCGTTTATTGACAAAAGAAAATCGCCGGGGATTATGCCTAATCCCTCAGCGATAGAACCTTTTGAAATTTGTGAAATTAAGTGTTTCGTCATCATTTCGTTGTACTGCCAAAGCCGCCGTTTCTTAATTCAGTAACATCATCATCAAGTGTTATACCGTACTGGATAAATATACCCTGCATAAAGCCTTCACCTGCATTGATGTTGACTGTTCTGTTTTCATTAGAGTCGTTAGTAATCTTGGCAAAAATATGCCCTTCGTTATCAGAATAATAATAATCGCTGTCGATAATACCAACAGTATTATTAAGCTGGAGTCTGTATTTAAATCCAAGTCCGGATCTCGGATAAAGCTTTAATACCCAGTCTTCCAATATTTCAACTCTTATTCCTGTAGGAATTTTGATTGTTTCGTTAGGCTTAAGCTCAATTTGCACCGGTGCAAAAAAATCATATCCTGCCGAACCTTTTGTTGCACGCTTTGGAAGCTTAATATTGTCATATATTTCTTTTATTGTTTCTTTTGAATCTCCAAAACTGTCCATCCAGTCATAGAGAAATCTCTCATAGCTTACTTTATGAAATCTAGCGACTTTCTGCATTTTGACACCTCTGAACATTATCTATACTATCACCATAGTGGTCACCGCAGTGTAATATCGGAACTGATGGATTATCGCTTGAAAGTGTAGCCTGAACGTCAATAACTCTCTGATTCTTAGAGCCCTTCCACATTAGTGTAACATCTCTTTCCTCAATGTGGAATTCACCGTCAACTAAAACATCGACTTTCTTAATTGTAGGTGACTCATAAATATCTTCCCAGCTATCCCCTGTGTAAAGCCATATAGTTTTGTTAGGGTATTTCTCTTTAATTTCGTTTATGAGTTCTCTTACATCAAGCTCATTTGCAATATGAAGCGGATCACCGCCACTAAAGGTTATGCCCGAAATATACGGCTTTTCAAGATTATCAAAGAGCTCCTTTTTAGCTTCATCATCAAATAACAAGCCACCATCCGGATCCCATGTAATAGGATTCTGACATTCCTTACAGCAGTGTCTGCATCCTGCAACCCATAATACAACGCGGAGTCCGTCCCCGTTGTTCATGTCGTCCTTAGTAATGTTATGATACCTCATTACATGCTCTTCCTTTCTGCGATTTCAGCCATCTTGGCTTCATTTAATCTTGTGTCACCATGTACTCTTGAATAAGACAAATATCCGTTCATACGGTCAATCTTTGTAAGATTTTTAGAGCCGCACTTTGGACATACATCCATTTCAAGTTCCTGGTGTCCACAGTCATCGCAATAAGCAAGAGATAAATTAACACCTTCGTAAAATCCCATATCCATAGCTCTTCTGATAAGAGTTTTGATAGCCTCAATATTATAGTCTATCGGATATTTAACATACTGAATCTTACCACCGTTGGCAAGCTCCCAGAATCTGTATTCCGCATCCTGCTTTTCAATCGGTGTAATATCCTCAGTAACATGACAATGGAATGAATTGGAAACATATTCCCTGTCGGAAACATTTTCGATTATTCCATATTTCTTTCTGAACTGCTTAATCTGAAGTCCGCAAAGTGACTCAGCCGGAGTTCCGTAAATAGCATATAAATTGCCGTCTGCTTCCTTGAATTCATTAACACGCTTATTGATGTATTTAAGAACATCAAGTGCAAATTCTCCGTCTTCTACAAGTGACTTGCCGTTATATAACTGCTGAAGTTCATTAAACGCAGTAATACCAAAGCTTGCTGTTGCTGACTTAAGAAGAGGCTTAATCTTATCGTGAAGTCCTAAATTACCACCGTAAAATCCACCTTCACAATATGCCAAAGGATTAGTTGATGCACGCATTTCTCCAAGATAAGCGTATGTTCTCTTATGAAGTCCTCTAATAAGCTCTAAGTAATAATCAAGCACTTCATAAAAATCCCTTGATTCCTGTCTTGCCTTTGCAAGAATCATAGGAAGGTGAAGTGACACAGCTCCAATATTAAATCTTCCTACGAATACAGGAACGTCCTTATCGTCTGCCGGATGCATTCCTCCTCTTTCATACCAAGGTGAAAGGAAGGCTCTGCAGCCCATAGGTGAAATAATCTTACCATACTGCTTATACATTGAAGCGATATATCCTTCTCCTGTAAGTGAAAGCCAGTCAGGATACATTGTCTTGGCAGAGCACTCAACGCCTGCCTCAAACACGTCTTCAAGTTCACCACCCGGTCCATGAAGTTTCTCATCATATAAGAATACAATTTTAGGGAAAAGAACCGGCTTCTTGCAGCCTTCCTTACCCTGTCCCTTACGACGTACATTAAGCATCTGAATAGTTGCCATCTTGGCAAATCTGCCTGTTCCCGTACCTGCCGTAACTGTAATAAACGGATAATCTCCTCGTGAAGAAGCGACTGTGTTAAATTTGTATTCCCAGCCCTGGAATCCCTGCTGGAAATCTCTTATGACATCTTTCTCTGCTTCTTCTTCTGCTCTCTCCCTTGATATTCCAAGCTTGACATATTTATCAATATACTTTTCATATGACTTTTCAGCATACGGCTCTAAAATATAGTCAACACTTGGAACTGTAAATCCACCGTACTGCTGTGATGCTGCCGATAAAACGATATCTCCGATAACATCAAATGCGGTGTCAAGAGCCTTAGGCTCATTGTACCAAATGTTACCCATCTCAAAGCCGCCCTTTAATACGTTAGCAACATCGAAAAGGCAGCAGTTCATTGTATCTCTTCTGGCAGACATATCATGAACATAAATATATCCGTCACGGCACGCCTGGATTTCCTCTGTAGTCATAAAGAACTTCTGATAGAGTTCTTTGTTAAGCTGGTTAAAAATAAGGCTTCTCTTAGTAGACACCAATGCAGAATCAGTGTTTGCATTTTCCTTATCTCCGATGTACATAATTGACTGACTCTTCTTATATACATCATCAAGCATACGTACGAAATCCTGCTTGTAATTACGATAATCCCTGTATGACTTAGCTACGATAGGCTTAACGTCTTCAAGAGCTGATTCTACAATGTTATGCATTACCGGAATAGGTATTTCATCTACTTCTAAGTCATTTATTCTGTTAATGACGTTCTGGCAAATGTATTCCTTTTCCTTGTCTGTGAACTTTGTAAGTGCACGATATGCGCTCTTACCTACAGCGTTAATAACCTTCTGTATATTGAAGTCCTCTTTTGTGCCGTCTTTTTTGATCATCATGACCTTTCTATCCGGCTTGTACGTTAATGAATAGTCTCTTTCTTCCTGTGTTGTTGGTATTTCTGTTGACATGTTCTCCCCCTTGATTATTAATTATTCCCTCGAACGATTAGCAAATAATGTGCCCATTCGTTAATTTTAATAAGACAACCACAATATATTGTAGTGCCTTATTAATATAATATATTTTATATATACCGTCAATTGTTTTTAGCAGTTTAAATAAATATTATTAAAAAATATACAATATTTTGTGTTATTTTATTGAATAATCGCAAAATGTGTAATATCATAACAATGCACATATGTGTAACCAAATATATGAATAATAAGTAACGATTATATTAATAAAGGGTGTTTTCATGTCTTTATCGGGTGTTTTTAAAACAGAAAAAAAGGACGGCACGATATATTATCGAAGCTCAATAACATATAAGAACAAACATATTAGCCTTGGAAGCTATAATACCGAACTTGCTGCCAACAGAGCGTATAAAAGGGCCAAGGAGCTTCTTGAAAGCGATATCAAATATTCAGAGCTTTCAGGTGCCGAAATTCTTGATGAGTTCAGTCGTGACAAGACGATAAAGTTCAATAAATTCATATCAATAATAAACTTCAGGGATAACAACATTTATATTAAAAATCCTATTTACATATGTAAGAGATTTTTTTTGTATTTTTATTCTCCTGACCATGTTTATACTTTTGATATAGAGGATCTTTTCTACTATGCTTCTCATAAAATAGCAAAAAGAGGCTCGCATCTTTTTGTTGCAGATTACGGAATGCAGATTAATCTTCTTTCGCGCTACGGAATTCACTCTCATGCAGTTGCAGGAAGAGATTATAAATTCAAGAATAATGATCCTTATGATTTAAGATACGGAAATATTGAAGTCATAAACAGATATATCGGTGTTCACAAAAAGGAAACCAAATCAGGTACAAAATATAAAGCAATAATTTTAATTAACGGCAACTACGTAATCGGAACCTACAAAACAGAGGTCGAGGCCGCAATTGCATATAATAAAGCGTGCGACATATTAAAGCCTGTATTTCCTAATAGAATATTCAGAACAAATATAATTGATAATATGCCTCCTAAGGAATATGCAAGAATATATTTAACAGTAGCGGTATCGGATAAAATATATAAATTAAAGGAATAATCTTAAGTATTAATAATTAATAAGAATATTATATGATTTGCAGAAAAATAAAACAGCACCGGCAGGTGCTGTTTATTATTTATAAAATGAATGGTTACCATACCTCATAAGGAATACCTTGTCTCCCCATTTTTCGACCGCACTCTTCTGAAAATACAACGCTCCGTCTGAATAGCCTTCCCTCTTAAGCGCCCGCATAGCAGCACATTTAGCATCATGTGAAGGTTCAACATAATCTATATAACCATTATCAACAGGATCAAACTGACCTTCATCATGAATTACTTCGCTTAATGTATCAGGGAAAATATCACTATAAATTCGATTAACAATTACATTAGCGACTAATGTCTTACCGTATAAGTCTTCAGATGATGCCTCTGCTTCCACAAGTCTTGAGAACTCTAAATAATCTTCCATTGATACGTTAAGGGAATCATCTTCCTTATCCTCATCAAGTGAAAGTTCGTTAATCTGTATCTTCTGTTCTTCGGTATCTGAATTCAGTGCAAGCGAAGCTACTTCAATGTCAATTGTAAGATTGGAAGCTGATGCAGTATCCATTTCTTTCTTAACACTGGTAGTTGAATATGATACATCTGTATTCGGTTCTCTGAATAGCCCCAAACATAAAAGAAGGGTGCCGGCTACTACGCATAAGGTAAATGTATGCGTCCTAAGTGAAAGCGAACGCATTACCATGAGTGCGCGTGAAAGCATCGAACTCATTTCTCTCTCCCTTATCTCCCCGACCCCTTATTCGAAAAGAATATATCATTAATTAATATAGCAAAGCTCAAAATAAAAGTCAAATAACGTAAATGTTAAAATCATCACAAAATGTAACTGTTATCTTTCAGCATAATTCACAAAAGACATGTTAACATTTACCGGTCCTTCAATGCCGTTTATTGTTCCTTTATTTGTATACTGCCACATTGCAAATTCATACGGATAATCTGTTCCTATGTATTCAGGCTTTTCATCTTCTGTAGTAGAATCCGATTCTGTAGATTTTGACGACTTTGATGATGAAGATGATGATGATTTAGAACTGCTTTCATTATCTTCAATATATTCAAATTTCATATAGTCAGCTGTAACTGCTTCATCCTTAAGCCATATGTCATAATCTGAAAGTTCAGTCAAGTCAAGCTCAGTAATAAGAAAATCCCTTGTTGCACGAATTGCAGGAATCTTACCGTAAGATTTTACAGTTTCACAAAACTTTTTAACTATTGCAGTCCTCTCTTCACTTGTAAGTCTGTCCGTTCTCTGAGACTGTGAATTAGCTGATGTAAAATCTATTGCAATCGGATATTTAACATTGTAGTTATTTGCTGCCGCAACAGCATAATTAGCTTCTTCTACTGCCTCAACATCTGTAATTGCCTGCGATGAAACATATGCCCCAATTGATAATCCTGAAGCTACTGCTGCATTAGCGTACTCAACAAATTTCTCATCAATATTAATCTGTCCCGTTTCATAGCCTCTTGATGCAACTTTAATCATGACAAAGTCAACACCTGCATTCTTGACTTTTGAAAAATCAATAATTCCCTGTCTTGATGATACATCAATTCCAACAATTGACTTTATATCACCGGCTTCATATTTAAGCAGCCCATTATCATATGTAAGATAGTTTTCAAAATCGAAGCTGTTCTTTTTAACGTCATCAAGAATCTCAAACCACTGTGCTTTTCCATCCGGACCGGTAACTTTAATATGCTTGCCGTCATCCATTTTATCTTTGTCTTTATTCTTTTTTATGTTCATCGATGATTCTTCATCAGAGTCATCTCTATTTGTAGTTTTATCAGATGATGACGACTTACTCTGATTAATTTTTTTATCTGATGAAGAACTGCTGTTTTTTGAATCAGAATCTGATTCATCTTTAGAATCATCAATTATTACATTTTCTTCTTTTGTATCTTCATACATATCCCAGAAATCAAGATCTGATGAAACTAGATTGCTCTTTTTTATTTCTATTTCTTTTTCTTCAGTATTATTCTCAGTAACAATCTTTGTAGCATGTTTCTTAGGCTTTTTTTCTTCATGCATATAAAGAATAACTAAAAACATAAGCAACACTACAGATGCTGCTAAAACACACATTAACATCAGTTTCTTTGCTTCGTTTTGGTCATCGTTTTGATTAAGCATTCACAATTACCTTCTTAGGACACTTTTCCATACATATTCCGCATCCGATACATTTGTCCTGATCTATGTTGGCTACAAAATTTTCAACCGTAATCGCATTCTGAGGGCAGTTCTTAACACATATTCCACAGCCAATACATCCTGTAGAACATACCTTCATAACCTGTGGTCCCTTATCCTTTGAACTGCACTTTACAACAACACTTGCATCATAAGGAATGAGTTCAATAAGATTATTAGGACATGCCTTAATACATGCACCGCACGACTTGCACATTTCCTTATTTACTACTGCAACACCATCAACAATGTCGATTCCGCCATGTTCACAAGCCTTTGCGCAGTTCCCGTAACCAAGGCATCCGTAATCACAAGCCTTTTCACCACCGCCCGGAACACTCTTTGCCATAACACAGTCTTTAATTCCCGAATAGTCATAATTTCTGACTGTTTTATCACATGTTCCGGCACACTTAACATATGCAACCATTCGCTTAATTTCGCCGGCATCCTGTCCCATAATTGCAGCAACTCTCTCAGCAACGTCTCTGCCACCGACAGGGCAGCCATTAACAGGTGCGTTTCCCTTTGCAATTGCTTCGGCCAAGCCCGAACAGCCCGGATATCCGCATCCACCGCAGTTATTACCTGGGAGTGCTTCAAGTACAGCCTGCTCTTTCTCATCTACTTCAACTTTAAATATATTGCCAAAAACAGTTAAAAATATACTTATGATAAGACCGACACCGCCAACTGTTGCAACCGCAATTATTATTCCAAAAGTGTTCATATCATCTGTCTCCTAAGTTGTTTTATTTTAAACCGGAAAATCCAAAGAATGCTATTGCCATAAGACCCGCTGTAAGCAATACATGCGGCATTCCCTGAAAAGCTTTAGGTATATTGTTGTATTCCATCTTTTCACGAAGTCCTGCAAGAATCGTAATGGAAATAAGAAATCCGACTGCTGTCGCAAGACCATTTACAACACTCTCGATTATTCCGTATGACTTTTGAACATTAGTAAGTGCAACACCAAGAACGGCACAGTTTGTAGTAATAAGAGGAAGGTAAACTCCAAGTGCCTGGTAGAGCGAAGGAATACTCTTCTTTAAAAACATCTCAACAAACTGAACAAGTGCTGCTATTACAAGAATAAATACAATTGTCTGCAAATATGTAATATTAAGCGGAACAAGAATAAACTTATATATTACCGAAGCAACAAAGGATGCAAGGGTAATTACAAATACCACCGCACTTCCCATTCCAAGAGCCGTCTTAACCTTCTTGGATACTCCAAGGAAAGGACAGATACCAAGGAACTGACTTAGTACTACATTACTGATAAAAGCCGATCCTATAGCTATTGCCAATAAATTACCCATTAGTGCTCACCTCCGTTTTCTGTATTAACTGCTGTTGTTCTTCCTACGCAACCTTCAATGCTGCAATACTCGCATAAGCTGTCGCAATTTCCGGTTTTACCGGTAGGCTTTCCTTTTTTGATTTTGATTTTATTCATTATTGCAGTTAAAAAAGCAAGAACGAAAAATGCGCCCGGTGCAAGGATAAAAATCGTAAGCGGTTCATAAGATGAAGGTAAAACTCTTACATTAAATATTGCACCCGTACCAAGGAGTTCTCTTACAATACCGATCAATGTAAGTCCCAATGTAAATCCAAGTCCCATTCCAAGACCATCAAAAATCGATAAGAAAATGTTATTTTTTGAAGCAAATGCCTCAGCTCTGCCAAGAATAATACAGTTAACTACAATAAGTGGAATGTAAATTCCAAGTGAGGCATAAAGAGACGGAATATATCCTTGTAAAAGAAGCTGGATTACTGTAACAAATGTTGCTATTACTACAATAAACGCAGGTATTCTTACCCCGTCAGGAATAACCTTTCTTAAAAGAGAAATCATAAGATTCGAAAGAACAAGTACTGCCGTTGTAGTCAGTCCCATTCCAAGTCCGTTAATTGCCGATGTAGTAACAGCAAGCGTCGGACACATTCCAAGCATTAATACAAATGTCGGATTTTCGGTAATAAGTCCGTTAAAAAAAGTCTTAATCGGGTTGTTTTTACTCATTATCGGCACCTCCGTTTACAGATTCAAAATAAGAAAGTCCGGCATTTACAGCGTTTGTTACTGCATTTGTGGTAATTGTTGCACCGGATATTGCGTCAATTTCATAGTCATTGACCTTTCCTGTTTTAGTATAGCTTATCTGCTTGACATTCATACCTTTAAACTGAGACTTAAACTCATCAGAGTCCGCCTTCATTCCAAGGCCTGCAGTCTCCTGAATTGAAAGGAATTCGATTCCGTTAATCGTTCCGTCATCAGAAATGCCCATTGAAAGCTGAATATCACCGCCATAGCCTTCTTTAGATGTAACTGTAAATACATATCCTAAAACATTTCCCGAAGCATCAAGTGAGGTAAGTGCTTCATCAATAGTAACACCTTCAAAGCCTGCCATATTAATTCCGTTTGTTGCAATATTAGAATCAAATCCGTCTACAGGTTCAAAGCTATCAGCCTTAGGAAATACGTTTCTGTACGCTTCTTCTTTTGCTTTAAGTGTAGCCTCTTCAATAGGTGCTTTTGTCAAATCATAAACATATCCAAGTAAAAAGCCTGCCAAAACAGTAATTATAGTAAGAACAACAACATTTTTTACTGCTTTCATTATGCTTCACCTCCCCTTCCAAAACATTTAGGTAAGGTAATATTTTCAATGAGCGGAACTAAAAGATTACAGAAAATAATAGCATAGCTAACACCCTCCGCACTTGATGAAAAGACTCTGAAAATTCCTGTCATTATACCAAGACAAATTCCGTAAAATATTTTTCCTAAATTAGTAATAGGTGAAGTTGCATAATCTGTTGCCATAAAAAACGCACCGAGCATTAATCCGCCACCGCAAAGCTGGCATGTAATGTAGTAAGGATCTCTTCCCTGCTCTGCAAATAAAACAAGGAATAATACAAATGTAATAATATACGAAAATGGAATCCTTGCATCAATTACTCCAACAAGAAGAAGTATTACTGCTCCGGCTATTATTGCAATAACACTGGTCTCACCAATTGTACCCGGAATAAATCCTGTAAGCATGTCCCATGCATTTACGCTTCCGCCACTTTTAAGAACTGCCAAAGGAGTAGCGGTTGAAACACCATCATATGTAAAATTTGTCATCCTTGCAGTAAAGCAGATTAATAGGAAACATCTGGCTCCAAGAGCAGGATTCATGAAATTCTGTCCGATACCGCCAAATAGCATTTTTACAATAATGATTGCAAATACACTTCCAATGGCAGCTATCCACCAAGGAATAGATGATGGAAGGTTAAGAGCAAGTAATAGTCCTGTTACAACCGCGCTTAAGTCTCCTATTGTAACCGGAAGCTTCATGATTTTCTCATAAACAAATTCAGATATTACACATGTGGCAATACATACTGCAACAATTAAAGCTGCTCTAATCCCGAAATTATAAATTCCAAATCCTGTAGCCGGAAGAAGGGCAACAATTACCATGAACATTATCATGCTTGTATTTAGTTTGTTTCTTACATGCGGTGATGCAGAAACGTTTAATAATTCATTCACTTTAATACCTCTCCTTACTTTTTATTTCGCTTATCGGCTAAAACCTGTTTTCTGACAGTACCGATTGACTGCACAAGCTGTCTCTTTGCAGGACAAATATAGCTACAGCTTCCACACTCAACACATTCAAGTCCGTTATATTTTTCGAATTTTTCTTTATCGGAATGCTCCGCAAAATCAGCAAGTCTTGAAGGAATAAGTCTTGAAGGACATACCTCTACGCACATTCCGCAGTTAATACAGTTTGAAGGTTTTGAATCTTTTACCTCGTCCTTTTTCATGCATAATAATGCTGATGATGCTTTAGTAGTAGGTACTTCCAAATCAAATAACGCTCTTCCCATCATCGGACCACCCGAAACAATTTTCTCAGGGAAACCATCCTTAAATCCGCCGGCCGCTTCAATAAGCGATGAATAAAGAGTTCCTGTTTTAACACGGAAATTCTGTGGGAATCTTATTGCGTCTCCTGTTACGGTTACAATTCTTTCTGTTAGTGGCAATCCATCAATTACAGCATGATAAATTGCAACAATAGTATCAACATTATCTACTATACAGCCGGCATCGGCAGGAAGCATCGTTGAATTTATTGCCCTTCCTGTTGTTGCATAAATGAGCTGCCTTTCAGAGCCTTGCGGATACTTTGTCTTAAGTGCTTTAACTTCTATTCTTGTCTCATCTATTGTAATTTCCCTGAGTGCTTTTATTGCATCAGGTTTATTGTCCTCAACTGCAAGAATTCCCCTGGCATTAGGGAAAAGGCTCAACATGATTTTAAGTCCGGCAACAAGCATTTCCGGATTTTCAATCATACGTCTGTAATCAGATGTAAGATAAGGCTCACATTCCGCACAGTTAGCAATAATGTAATGAATTTCGTCCGGATTCTTTGGCGAAAGTTTTACGTGTGTCGGAAATCCCGCACCTCCCATACCGATTATTCCTGCTTCTTTTACAATTGCAATAACATCTTCTTTAGTAAGTGCAGCAATATGAGGAACATTATACTGAGGCGCCATTTCATATAAATGGTCGTTCTCAATTACTATACTCATTGCCATCTGTCCGCCAACTACTCTTCGCGGTTCAATTGCTTTTACAATTCCAGAAACTGAACTGTGAATATTCGCCGAAACGAATCCGTTTGCTTCTGCGATCTTCTGGTTACCAAGTACTCTGTCTCCTACTGAAACAATAGGGTTAGCAGGTGCGCCGATATGCTGTGATAGAGGATATATCATGATATCAGTAGCATCCGCATCAACAATAGGCTTGTTCTTCGATAAATCCTTTCCGTCAAAAGGATGTATTCCGCCTTTAAATGTTAGCTTTGCCATCTTTTCTCTCCATATTAATATGATAGTTTTATTTTCTCAGCATAATTAACTGAATACGCAATCATACAAATTTTATTTTATCATTCTATCTGGTAATCTTCAACGAAATATAAAGTGTAATAGTCAATTTTTTTATGAAATTATGATAAAATAATCGGTATGAAAACTTTCAAATATTTGTACGAAAACTTAAAACCTTCAGTATATTTAAATTCACTTGCACGTCCTGATGATATTTTATTTTTTGACATTGAAACAACAGGACTTTCAAGAAAAAAAGATAATATTTTCCTTATTGGAACGGGATACTATTCTGATAACGGATTAAACATAATACAGTGGTTTGCAGAAAATGAATCAGAAGAAATAAATGTATTAAAAGCGTTACTTAAGTTTGCGGATTCATTTACCTGCCTTCTTAACTACAACGGTAATTCATTTGATATACCATTCACTTTAGAACGAATGAATAAGTACGGCATTTCTATGCCACCACTGAATTCAATTGATATTTACACATTTGTTAAACCGCTTAAAAAGATTTTATCTTTACATGATTTAACACTTAAATCAGTCGAAAGATTCTTAAATATTAAAAGAGATGATGAATATTCAGGCGGTGAATTAATTTCTGTCTATAAAAGCTACACTAAGAAAAAATCAGAAAAAGAGCTTAATCTTCTGCTCCTTCATAATAAAGAAGATGTGCTGAATTTGCATTATGTAACATCAATTATTGAGTATAACAGCTTAAATGATGCAAAATTACAATACGATAATTGTTTAATTAACGAATATTACGATTACTCCAATGTAAGGAAAAAGGAATTATTATTATCGGGCTTACATAATTCTACTACATTGCCAAGAAGCTTTAATACATTTAAAAGCAATGAAATCGGTTCTTTCATTATGAACTATAAAACAGACTCTTCACTTAGCATACGCGTTCCTATATTACAAAAAACTCTTAACTACTATTTTGAAAACTATAAGGACTACTACTATCTGCCAAATGAAAAAATGTGTATTTTAAAATCTATGGCAGGTGGTGTAAAAAAAGAAAACAGAGAAAATGCCACTAAAGAAAACTGTAAAATATCACTTAATGATTCATTTATTCCGATGCCTCTAAATGCGGTAATAAAAGATATAAGGATATTTAAAGACAGCTACAAATCAAAGCAACATTATATTCGACTTGAAGATTTCCTACATCTTGACAAAGATAACAGATCACTGTTTTTAAAGCTATACTATGATTTTTTCTTTGTATAATCACAATAGAATTATATGCAAACTGTCTGACATTAAAACAAAAATAAAAACCCGGATGAAAACATCCGGGTATTTTATTATTATATTGCTTTTTCATAGTAGAATGAGTTTTTACGCTCATAACCCATTTCCCTATGATTCATAATCTGCTCTGTACTACCGATAAATAAGAATCCGCCGGTCTTAAGTGACTTGCAGAATTTACGGAATACATCGTCTTTTGCTTCTTCTGTAAAGTAAATAAGAACATTTCTGCATATTATGAAGTCACACTTGTCAGGATACGGATCCTTAATCAGATTATGCTGTCTGAAATCTACTCTCGATTTAATTTCATTGCTAATCTGGTATGAATTACCAATCTTAGTAAAATATTTATCCCTTAAATCCTTTGGAACGGAAGCGATTGACTTTTCGTTATATATACCAACCTTAGCCTGCGCAAGAATCTGCTTATCAATATCTGTAGCAATAATCTTAATCTGATTCAGCGGTAAATGTCTCGAAAGTGCCATAACAAGTGAATATGGCTCATCTCCTGTAGAGCATGCAGCGCTCCAGATCTTAAGGTTCTTGCCAAACTTCTCAATAAGCATAGGAATAAACTGCTTATCCATAAGCTCCCACTGCTCCGGATTTCTGTAAAATTCAGAAACATTGATAGTAAGATAACTTACAAATTCTTCAAATAATTCTTTGTCAGCCTTTAACGCCTTAACGAAATCTTCGTATCCTGATATTTTATTTCTGGAAATAAGCGTGTCAATACGTCGTTTCATCTGCTGTTCTTTATATGCATTTAAATCGATGCTTGTAAGCTTAAAAACGGCTGCTTTAAATCCTTCGTAATCCATCAGACAGTCTTCTTTCTATATTATTCTTCTGCAGTTTCCTCTGTTGCTTCTACTTCTGTAGCTTCAGCTTCAGCATCTTCAGGCTCTGTAAGAGCCTTTATTGAAAGTGAAATCTTCTTAGTGTCGATGTTGAAATCAACAATCTTAGCTGTAACCTCTTCACCATTCTTAAGAACATCAGAAGGCTTTTCAATATGCTCTCTTGAAATTTGTGAAACATGAAGAAGTGCATCAATTCCAGGCTCAAGCTCGATGAAAGCACCAAAGTCTGTCATTCTTGCAACTTTACCTGTTACAACATTTCCGACTGCAAACTTCTCTTCCGCACCAACCCATGGGTTCTCATCATCAAATCTCATTGAAAGAGCAATCTTAGAACCGTTGATTTCTTTGATTAATACTTTAACCTTCTGCTCAGGTGTGAAAATCTTTCTAGGATTCTCAACATGTCCCCAGCTCATCTCTGAAATGTGGAGAAGTCCGTCAGCACCGCCAAGATCTATGAATACACCGAAGTCTGTAACATTCTTAACTGTACCTTCAACTACATCGCCAACCTTGATGCTTTCGAATAACTTCTCAGCAAGCTCTGTCTTCTTAGCAACAAGGAGCTGCTTTCTGTCACCAATGATACGGCTTCTTCTTGGAGATGGAGTATATTCGATAATAACAAATTCTACTTCCTGTCCTAAGTACTTAGTAAGATCTTTCTCAAATGTATCTGATACAAGTGATGCAGGGATAAATACAAGGCTTCCTTCAACTGAAACAGATAAACCGCCTGCTAAAATCTTAACTACAGGGCCCGAAAGTACTGTCTTATTCTCGAAAGCTTCTTTAATCTTTTCATTGCCCTTATCCATTGCAACGCTCTTGTGTGAAAGGCGAACAAGTCCTTCACCGTCATTAATCTGAAGTACTTTAACTTCAAGTGAATCGCCAACGTTTACTGCTGTTGTAAGATCAAGACCAGGCTGATTAGAATAATCATCTCGTGAAACTATTCCGTCTGCCTTGTAACCGATGTTAAGAATAATCTGGTCAGGCTTTACGTCAATGACTTTACCTTCAACGATCTCTCCTGTACGTATTGTTTTAAATGATTCGTTTAGCATTTGTTCAAAAGTTAATTCTGACATAATTTTGAACCTCCTCAATAATATTGTTTGGGGTTGAAGCCCCTGCAGTAATACCTACTTTCTTAACATCACGAAGCGAATCAACATCTAAATCGTTAAGTGTCTGTATATATTGCGTGTTGTTACATTCACGCCTGCATATCTCAAATAATTTTTGTGTATTGGAGCTTGATAAACCACCAATAACAATGACGGCGTCTGAGTCCTTAGCAATCTTTAGGGCCTCACTCTGACGCACCTCAGTTGCATTACATATAGTATTCACAACATTAATATAATATCCTTTTTTTTTCAAAATTTCAACTAATTCATTAAATTTGTTCAAGTTAAACGTAGTCTGCGATACTATGCACACTTTTTCATCTTTAGGAATGTCAAAATCAACAGCTTCTTCAGTGTTCTCAATAGTAATTGCAGGCTTATTCTCACTGCACCACAAATTGATTCCGACAACCTCGGGATGCGTTTTATTACCGATAACAACTACCTGTTCACCATTTTCACTTGCTTCCCTGACAATATTATGAATCTTTTTCACAAAAGGACATGTTGCATCAATTATTTTATGACCATATTTTTCAAGCATTTCATATGTGCTTTTGCCTACGCCATGAGATCTGATTATCACTGTTCCCTTTTGGGTCCCGGCAAAATCACTTTCTTTAGAAATCACTTTAACGCCTTTACTTTCTAAGTCTTTTACAACCTCTTCATTGTGAATAATCGGTCCGTATGTATAAATATTGTCAGAATTATTAATTTCGTTGTACACCATTTCAACGGCACGCTTTACTCCAAAGCAGAAACCCGCAGAAGATGCTACTTTTACTTCCATATAATATCCTATTCCGATAATTCAATTATCTTTGATACAACTTCATCTATAGTCATTGATGAGCTGTCAAGGAATACAGCGTCATCAGCTCTTCTTAATGGCGAAATCGCACGATTCATATCTCTGTGATCACGCTCAATAATATCTTTTTTAATCTCATTAAGATCACAAGGAACGCCCTTTTCCATAAGCTCATCATAACGTCTCTTTGCTCTTACATCATCGCTTGCAGTAAGATATATTTTGCAAGGAGCATCCTTAAGCACAACCGTTCCTATATCTCTTCCGTCCATTACAACGTCTGTTTCTTTTCCCAGCTTCTGCTGAAGTGCAACAAGCTTTTCTCTAACCTTAGCATTAACAGAAGTAACAGAGGCCATATTCGAAACCTCCTCAGTACGGATTAATCCGTTGACGCTTTCTCCATTAAGTGTAACTACCTGTTCTCCATCAACATATTTAATCGAAATATCTGCTTTGTCGCATGCTTCTTCGATTTTATCTGTCTCTTCAGGTTTAATTCCCTCGCGGATGATAAATAAAGCCATTGCACGATACATTGCGCCTGTATCTACATAAATATAGCCTTTCTTTTTAGCAACAATCTTTGCTATTGTACTCTTTCCGGCACCTGCAGGTCCATCAATTGCAATATTTCCCATAATCGTTTTCAATATACCAATTTCTACAAATGTTGATTGGATATACTTTTCCTTTCTTATTATTTATCCATTATGATTATCTATATCTGTAAATTCACTCATTCTGTCCAGATAGGAATCCTGTAGACCATGCTATCTGCAGATTAAATCCACCGGTAAGTGCATCTACGTCTATCATTTCTCCTGCAAAAAACAATCCTTTATACTTCTTTGACTCCATTGTGCTTGGATTTATCTCCTTAACACAAATCCCGCCTCTTGTTATTATTGCTTCATTAAATCCTCTGTTACCTGTTACAGTAAGTTCAAGGCCTTTAAGCAACGATACAAGTCTTAAGCGTTCCTCCTTAGTAATTATGTTAACCTGCTTCCTGGCATCAATCTTAGAAAGCTTTACAATAACAGGAATCAGTTTTGAAGGTAGAAGGCCTGATAAAGAATTAATAAATTGTTTATTTGAGTTTTCTTTAAAATCTCTCAGTATTCTTTCATCGAGCTCTTTTTCGCTCATTGCAGGCTTTAAATCAATAACAAGCTTTAGGTTTTTAGAATAGTCTTTTTCCCTTACATGAGTACTTGCCGTTAATATTAATGGTCCGCTTACGCCAAAATGCGTAAACAGCATTTCTCCAAAACCACTGTAAAGCCTTTTACTTGAGTCAGTCAAATTAACGGATACATTTTTAAGCGATAATCCCTGAAGTTCTTTAACAAAATCCTCTTTAGTCACAAGAGGAACGAGTGACGGCTCTGCTTCATTAGTATTAATATTAAGCTCATCGGCAAACTTCCATGTATCACCGTCGGCTCCACAAAGAGGATAGCTCTTACCGCCTGTTGCAAGTATCACTTTGTCTGCGTTTAATGTTCCTATTGTCGATAACACGCCAACACACTCATTATTGTCATTTATAAGAATCTTTTTTACTTTAGTATTAAGACAAATTTTAACTCCTAATCTAATAAGCTCCTTATTTAATACACTTATCACATCAGATGAATGATCGGATAACGGAAATACTCTGTTTCCTCTTTCTGTCTTAATCTTTAGTCCTATGCTTTCAAAGAAATCCATGACAGCATATGAATTAAATCCATAATATGCACTGTACAAGAACTTAGGATTTGTAATAACGCTTTCAAAAAAGGTTTCATCATCACATGCATTTGTAAGGTTACATCTTCCCTTCCCGGTTATGTAAACCTTTTTGCCAAGTTTTTCATTCTTCTCAAGCAATGTAACATTATCATTGTTTCTTGCGGCAATAATTGCGGCCATCATTCCGGCAGCACCGCCACCGACTACGATCGTATTCATGAAATAAACTGTGTAATAACAGACTTAAGCATATTTAATGTCTCATCATCCGTTAAATCAAATTCCCCATTAGTTACCATACAAGCGATTCCATGCATGAATACAAATACCTTCATGAATATTACTTCGGCATAGTTCATATCAAGATTAGGAATACGTCTCAACTCCCTTATTACAAAACCGCCTTCCTTACCATTAAGAAGGTTGTACATTGTAACCTCTTCATTATGCTTGCTCATAAACAGAAGCTTAAAAAGATTTGGTTCTTCCTTAGCAAAGCTAATATAGCAAAGCGCAAGATCCACAAAAGGAATCGAATTAGTACGGCTATAATTAATGCAATAATTCTCATAATACTCTGATGCCTTTATAAACATCTCATCAGCCAAATCATCCATACTGCTGTAAATTCTGAAAATCGGCTGTGTAGAGCATCCGATATATCCGGCAAGCTTTCTTGCTGTAAGCATTTCCATCCCCTGTTCTTTAAGCAGCTCAAAAGCTCCCTCGCTTAATATCTTTCTTGTAACGCTTTCTTTTCTTGCCATTTTGTTCTCCCTTCAAAAACAAACAATTGCCCCATCAAGCACTATTATAACATACGTTATCTTATAATTGAACATAGTTTTTTCAAATACCCATGACATAAAAAACGGGCAGGAAAACCTGCCCGTAATTATAAATTTATGATTTAGCTTATCAATTATACAGGATAAGCTCCGGCAGCTGTATCTGCCTTAGTAACATCAACACTTTCCTGCTGTGCCTGACGATATTTGAAGAAGTCAACAGCAACCTGTGGGAATAATGCATATGAAAGTACATCTTCATCCTGCTGTTTCCACTGCTTCATCTCTTCCTCAAGTCTTTGAAGTTCAGGCTCTGTATGACCTGTAGCTTCTGCCGAACGAGCTGTAGATCTTGTTTCACCAGGAATAACCTTAGCGATAACTTCCTCGTTCATAGGCTTAACAGTCTGTCCGTAGTTACCACGAAGAAGGTCTTTGAACTCTCCTGTAGCCATCTTATATCTCTCACCCATAAGAACGTTGAATACAGCCTGTGTACCAACAATCTGTGATGAAGGAGTAACTAAAGGTGGCTCACCACAGTCCTTACGAACTCTTGGGATTTCCTCAAGAACGTCCTGATACTTATCTTCAGCACCCTGCTCTTTAAGCTGTGAAACCATGTTAGAAAGCATTCCGCCAGGAACCTGATATCTTAATGTGTTAATGTTAACGCCTAACACCTTAGTATTCATAAGGCCTGACTCAATGCACTCTTCTCTGTATGGACGGAAGTAGTCAGCAATCTGAGCAAGAATATTCTGATCGTAACCTGTATCATAAGGTGTACCCTTAAATGTCTCAACCATAACTTCTGTAGCAGGCTGTGATGTACCAAGAGCAAATGGTGAAATAGCACAGTCAATTACGTCTACACCTGCTTCAACAGCCTTAAGGTATGTCATTGAAGCAACACCTGATGTGTAATGTGTATGTAACTGGATAGGAAGCTTTGTAGACTCCTTAAGTGTCTTAACAAGTTCTTCTGCCTTATATGGAACAAGAAGTCCTGCCATATCCTTAATACAGATTGAGTCAGCACCCATCTCTTCAATCTTCTTAGCCATGTCTGCCCAATACTCTAATGTATAAGCATCGCCAAGTGTGTAGGAAAGAGCGATCTGAGACTCACCTCTTCCTTCCTGAACCTTAATTTTGTTTGTAGCATCTACAGCAGCCTGAAGGTTACGAACATCATTAAGACAGTCAAAAATTCTGATTATGTCAATACCGTTAGCGATTGACTTCTCTACGAATGAATAAACAACATCATCTGCGTAAGGTCTGTATCCTAAGATGTTCTGACCTCTGAAAAGCATCTGAAGCTTTGTGTTTTTAAATCCGTCTCTTAACTTACGAAGTCTCTCCCATGGATCTTCCTTTAAGAAACGAAGAGAAGCATCAAATGTTGCACCACCCCAGCATTCAACTGCATGGTATCCAACTTTATCCATTGTATCGATAATTGGAAGCATTTTCTCAGTAGGCATTCTTGTTGCAATAAGTGACTGATGAGCGTCACGAAGAACAGTTTCCATAATGCCAACCGGTTTCTTTTGAATATCTGCCATTTTACATATCTCCTTTATTTTTTGAATAAGATCATTTCGCTTTCTTTAAGCGAACTTATATTCTTCGTTAATTAATAATTGTGAAAACCACAAATTAAACTCCGAAGATGGCCATAAATGTTCCGGCAGCAACGGCTGTTCCGATAACACCTGCAACGTTAGGTCCCATAGCATGCATAAGAAGGAAGTTAGTAGGATCTGCCTCTGCGCCAACCTTCTGTGAAACTCTGGCTGCCATAGGTACGGCTGATACACCGGCTGAGCCGATAAGCGGATTAACCTTACCCTTTGTTGCAATCTTCATAAGCTGACCAAACCATACACCGGCTGCTGTACCAAAGCAGAAAGCAATAAGACCAAGTAATACGATCTTAAGTGTGCTTGCATTAAGGAACGCCTCAGCTGATGTTGTAGCACCAACAGATGTACCAAGTAAGATAACTACGATGTACATAAGTGCATTTGATGCTGTTTCTGTAAGCTGTCTAACTACTCCTGACTCCTTGAAAAGGTTACCAAGCATAAGCATACCAACAAGAGGAGCTGTAGTAGGAAGAATCATACATACAACAATTGTAACGATAATCGGGAAGAGGATTCTCTCAAGCTTAGAAACAGGACGAAGCTGTTCCATCTTAATCTTTCTGTCCTTTTCCGATGTAAATAACTTCATAATAGGTGGCTGAATAATAGGTACAAGTGACATGTACGAATAAGCAGCTACTGCGATAGGTCCAAGTAGTGCAGTCTGTCCAAGCTTACCTGCAAGGAAGATTGATGTAGGGCCGTCAGCACCACCAATAATTGAAATTGCTGCAGCGGCTTTATCGTTAAAGCCCATTGCAATGGCACCAAAGTATGCCATGAAAATACCGAACTGAGCAGCTGCACCTAAAAGGAAGCTCTTAGGATTGGCAATCAGTGGTCCGAAGTCAGTCATCGCTCCGACACCCATAAAGATAAGTGATGGGAGGATTGATGCTTCGTCAAGTAAGTAGAAATAATGAAGCAGTCCGCCTACGCCATTTGTTGAATTTTCGATAGTCAACATAATATCCGGATAGATATTAACAAGAAGCATACCAAAAGCAATTGGCACAAGCAAAAGTGGCTCATATTCCTTTTTAATTGCTAAATACAGGAAAACACACGCAACGGCAATCATAACGTAATTGCCCCAGGTAAGTCCGAAAAATGCCGTTTGGTGAATAAGATTTCCCAATGTAGTTGCTACATATGACATTTTGTGACCTCCGTAAAATTAACTCAATACTAGTTTAAAGTAGCTAATACCTTGCCGGCTTCTACAGGATCACCAACAGCACAGTCAATGCTTGCAACTGTTCCATCTTCAGGAGCTACAACAGGGATTTCCATCTTCATAGCCTCGATAATAACTACAGCGTCACCTCTCTTAACAGCGTCGCCAACATTCTTTTCAATCTTAAATACCTTACCAGCTGCACCTGCTTCTACCTTCTTAGCGCCTGCGCCTGCTGAAGCCTTTGGTGCTGCAGGAGCTGCCGGTGCTGCCTTTGCCGGCTTCTTAGCTGCTACAGGAGCGCTAGCCACACCGGTTCCTTCATCAACTGTAACATCATATACGTTACCATTTACAGTAATTGTATAGTTTTTCATTTGTTATATCCTCCTAATATTAAAGTGCTTTCTGCCATTTTGAACCATTGCTTACTCTTCTGATACTTCTGACAACATATTGATCAGTTGAAGAGCTGCCCTCATAAGCTGCAATAGCCGCAGAAATAACAGCCACTAATTCCAAATCATCCGTAAGTTCTTCTGACTCAACAATCTGTGAAATAGCGTTGTCAACAGATGTTGTAGTAGGCTGTACATCTTTTTTCTTGCTGAAAACAGCCTCAATCTTAGGGATAAAGTTAAATAATGAAATAATTCCATAAATAAGAATAAGTACTGCGAATACTGTACCCATACCCATTAATGTGTTAAGTCCTGCCTTTGCCATCTTCTCGCCAAAAGTATAATTAATATTTGTTGCTGAAGATGTAAGTGTATGGTAGAGATCCTTCTTATAAATGAACTCTACATCAGCAGTTTTATTATCGAAAGTGCAGTTGACTGTAACAATAATCTTCTCTCCCGAAGTATCATATTCGGCAGTATAGTTATTAATTGAAACAAGATTACCGATTTCCTTTGTTGCCATAAGATATGAATCAAACGCAGAAATCATGCCGTTTCCGTCTACCTTCATTCCAAAGTAGCTCTCGAAAACATATTCAACTCCCTCTGCACCTTCTGACTGAAGATCCTGAGAGGTTGCCTCATCTAATCCGTTGTAAACATTTTCGATAATTCCGATTGATGACTGGCTTAATGCCTCTGCAAGCTCATCATCAACTTTCTCTTTACTACCACAGGCTGTCAAGCCTAAAAGACATACCATAAGGACTAACACTGATTTGATTTTCTTCATAATGTGCTACCTTGTCCTTTCTAGAATGCCCCATGTTTCTTAAGTGGACGATCTTCTCTCTTTGTAAATAACATGTCAAGTGCGCCGATAACATACTTTCTTGTGTCATCCGCTGAAATAACAGTATCTGCATATCCACGTCTTGCATATGAATCTATGCTGTTCTGAAGTGCCTTGTATTCATCTTCTGTCTTCTTAACTTCGTCTTCTGACTTGCCATCAGCAATAATCTGTGCTGCAAGCTTAGCATCCATCATACCAACCTTGGCGTTATCCCATGCAAATGTCATATCACATCCAAGTGCCTTCGAGTTCATAACAGAAACTGCTGAACCGTAAACATCACCGTAAATAACATTTACCTTTGGAACTGATGCATTAGCAAATGCGTATGTAAGCTTAGCCATAGCCTTTGCAATCTTCTTCTCGTTACATTCACAGTTGCAGATTGACTTAACTGATGTGAATGTAAGAACAGGAATTTCAAATGCATCACAGAAGTTAACAAATGCAGCTGCCTTCTCACAACCCTTAGCCGATAATACGTTATCCTTATTATCACCCTTAGTGTTAGCAACAACACCTACTGTAGCACCGTTAAGCTTGATAAATCCTGTTGTCATGCTCTTGGCATAATTAGCCTTAAGCTCAACATAATCGTTGTTGTCTGCAATCATTGTAATGATTGAAACAGCGTCATTACCATAACCTGCGATGTTAGCACATACTCTGTTAAGGTCATCCTCACACTCATCTACGCAATCAGCATCTTCGTTATTAGAAGGAAGCATTGAAACGAGTGCTCTGACATTATCATAAACCGAAGCTTCATCACAAACGATATCAGCATTTCCTGCTTCCTTTTCCTGGAAATCAGCAGCTGATGTATCTAACTTGCCTTCAAAGTTGCCTTCAATAGCATTTGGAGAGTTAACAAACATCTTTGCCTTTTCTCCCATTACTACAAAATCGCACATCTGAGCCATTACTGAAAGTCCGCCACCGCAATTGCCGAGTACTACTGCAATCTGTGGGATAACCCCTGAAGCCATAGCCTGCTTCTGATAAATTGTGCCTAATGCGTTTAATGCATCCGTTGACTCCTGAAGTCTCATACCACATGAATCGATAATACCGATTACAGGGGCACCTGTCTTCATTGCTAAATCATAAAGCTTAGCAATCTTCAAAGCATGCATCTCACCGATTGAACCGCCAAGAACCGATGAATCCTGGCTGTAAACATATACGAGCTTACCATCGATAAGACCATATCCTGTTACAACACCATCGGCTGGAGCTTCCTTCGGATTCATGTTGAAATCAGTAGCTCTAGCTGTAACTAAAGCGCCAATTTCAACGAAACTGTTTTCATCAAGCAAAGAATTAATTCTGTTGCCTGCCTGAGAAGTGTTACTCATTTCGTTCCGCCCTCCGTTTATTATAAAATAAAAAAATTAATTAATTCAGCGCATAAATACGCACTATTGGTATTGTATCATAAGAAATCTATTTCTCCTATAGATTTTTTACATATTTTTAGTGGTTTTTTCGTATATAATATACAATTGATTTATTTTAAAAAATAACCCGCATAACCATAGCGGATATGCGGGAATAATGCAAATCAATCATTATATCGGAAGCGATAACTGAATTTCCTCAGCCGCCTCTTTTTTGAATTCCTCAAGTCTTTCTGCAGACACTGTAGGCAGTTCATCAAGTGACTTAACGCCAAAGCATCTTAAAAACTCTTCTGTCGTCCCAAAAAGAAGCGGTCTTCCCGGCGCATCAAGTCTGCCAAGCTCTGTAATAAGTCCGTACTCAAGCAGTTTATTTACAGCATGGTCACAGTTGACACCTCTTATCTTCTCGATTTCAATACGTGTAACCGGCTGCTTATATGCAACAATTGAAAGTGTTTCAAGAACAGTATCCGTAAGTGAATAATGCTTAGGTACTGTGGCTATTTTCATAAGATGCTCATACATTTCAGTCTTTGAGCACATCTGAATGCTTCCTTCAAGCTCAACAATAGTAATTCCTCTGTTTACATCACTGTTATATTCTTCCTGCATTGAACCAATCAGCGCTTTTGTTTCGGTATCGCTCATATTTAAAACCGATGCAAGCTTTTTAAGCTCAACTGAGTTACCCATTGCAAAAAGCACAGCCTCTACTACTGCCTTAGGATTTTCAACGGGAATTAGTTCATTTTCTGTTGAATTTATTTCTAAAATTTCTTCACTCATTTTGCCACCTATGCCGCAATTTTCGAAACAATGATAATATCATCATCATTACTTTCCTGCGAAACCTCAATTTCTCCGATTTTAATCATTTCAAGGATAAGAAGAAACGTCACAACAATTTCAGACTTAGAGTTCTGCCTTTCCAAAAGCTCTCTAAAACTAAACTCCTTATGTGTCGCAACAAAAAGCCTTACATAAGTCTGCTTTGCTTCGATGTCGACATCTTCCTTTTCGATATTGCCAAACTTAGATCTGATTGGGTCTATCTTATCCTCACGCCTCTTCATTACGGCCTTGAATATATTGTTAAGTCTTGATAAATCCATGTCCTTGGCAAGCTCGTCGTAATCAATCGGGGGAACATAATTTTTAATTTCATCAGGAATTGACGGTTCCTTATACAGATTTCTGTTGGCATCAATCTGTCTGTCCTTTAGCTCATATGACATATACTTGTACAATTTGTATTCAATAAGCTTTTCAACAAGTTCCTGCCTTGGGTCTTCTTCCTGACCGTCCTCATTTTCCTCCTTAGGCAAAAGCATCCTGCATTTAATATCAAGAAGAGTTGCCGCCATTACAAGGAATTCGCTTGCAATATCCATGTCCTCATCTTTCAAAGCATCAATGTATTCAAGATACTGTTCCGTAATTAACGATATCGGAATATCATAAATATCTACTTTATTCTTTTCTATAAGATGCAAAAGCAAATCAAGCGGTCCTTCAAATGCTTGTAACTTAACCGAAATAGCCATATTAACCTTTGTTCAACTCAATTAAAATCAATTCTGCCTTATTATTTACTCTTATCGGAACTGTGTGACTTCCTATTCCTCTGCTTAATACCATATTGGAGGCATTTTGTGTAAACAGCCCTCCGTCATACTTAGGAAAAAGCTTAAGTGCAGGAGATATCACCCCGCCAAGCAGTGGCAGCCTTATTATTCCACCATGGACATGTCCCGAAAGGACAAGATCTGCGCCCCAATCAGAATATGTTTTAAAATGCTCCGGGTTATGTGCAATAAGAATATTATATGTATCCTTATTAATATCACCAAGCTTATCCTTAATATAGCCGATTGGTAATGTTTTTGTAATAACCTTTTGATAAAAACGGTGTTCTATATTTATGCCATAAATTGTTATGCCAAGCTCATTAAGAATAATCTTATCATTGTCAATTATTGGTGCATTTATCTTCTTAAGGCTCTCAGTAAGTCTTTCGTATTCGCCCTCAGGAAACTTTTCAGGTCTTCTCTTAAGACGTTCCTCATGATTACCCATACCGTAGTATACAGGGTATAAATCAGCCAGTCTTTTAATAAATGCAAGCGTATCCGAATAATCGCTCCACTTTTCCATACACGATGTAATCATGTCACCGCCAAACACAATAAAGTCAGGCTCTAATCTTACTATATCGTTAAAAAGTGTTTCATTCTTATCTCCGTACTGCCTGTTGTGAAGATCAGATAAAAATACAAATTTTACTTTGTCCCGCTTAAGTCTTTTGTCGCTGAATGAATAATTTACAATATGATAGCCTGTACTTTCCTTATATACATATAAAGAAAGCAGGACAATTAATATAATTATAAGAAAAATATATATCATTTTAACCTACAATCTTAATCTAACGTCCTGCGTATCTTATCATAAATTGATAAGTTTCTCAATTTTCTCTTTTTTATCAGAAGGAAAAAATCCTATCGCAACGGATATAGACAGATATTACTCCGAGGATTTATATAAATTTTTTCTATATCTAAAACGTAAAAAACTCCGGTAAAATACCGGAGTTAATTTCAATTAAATTAGTATTTGCGCTTACGAGCTGCCTCAGACTTTTTCTTACGTCTTACGCTTGGCTTCTCATAGTGCTCTCTCTTACGAATCTCCTGCTGGATTCCAGCCTTAGCGCAGTTTCTCTTAAAACGGCGAAGAGCTGAATCAAGAGTTTCATTCTCTTTTACTATAACGTTTGACATCTTCTTACCTCCCCTCGAGTCTTAAATTTGCCTGTGTAGACATCGACCTTAGGGCTTGCAAAATGCAAGTTCAAATTGCATTATATACAAATGCGCTCAATTAGTCAACGAAAAAAACGTTTTTTTACATAAATATTGCATATTTTTTACTTTAGCATATGCACTGTAGCCTGTCCGTCTTTTTTGATGATTAAATCAATATTTTCGATGGATGAAGCCGTTCCCTTTGATACTTCAAAAACCAAAACTGCATCAACCATAGCATACCCTTCTATACTTTCATTAAATGAGCTCAAATCATTTAATAATATAGTCTTACTTGCGTTTACTCTCTCTTTACCATTAATTAATAATCTGAATATCGAATCAGAGTTAAGAATGTCGCATGTCTTTAAAGCATCACTGTCATTCGTAATTCCGAAGTTAAGGACAAGTAATTCCATGTCGTTTTGTGCCTGCATCGAAAAGACGAGGTCTTCTGACTCTTCTTCAGGATAAATATCATGAGTCTCAAAAGACTTATAAATTATCTCAAATCCTTCAAGTCCTATTGCCTCTGCAATTGATAGATCAGAATACTCAATGTCATTGCCTTCTTTAATCTCATTAGCTGTTAAATCTTCACTATAATCAGGCTGACTTACATCCGTTCCCTCTTCCGATTGCTCATTATCGGCTGTAGGCATTTTAGCCTCTTGAATTTCAACAAGCTCAATACTGTCTTCTTCATTGGAATTATGAAGCGACCCCTGATAGTTCTTATCATACTTAAGTAAAAGTCCTGCCGCATATTCAGAGATCACCTTCTGCTCGTCTTCAGTAAGTTCTACTGATGGCATAAGGCTGCATGCTGAAAGTGACGCCATAACTATTATGCTTGTTAATACAGTTAAAATCTTCTTCATACTATTTAGAGTCAACCTCAAACCAAAACTCTACTCCATCTGTACAGTTTATCACACCATACTTCTGATTTAAAGCATCCATTGAAGCTTTTACTATTGAAAGTCCAACTCCGCTTCCGCCATACTCCCTTGTATGAGCTTTATCGACCTTATAAAATTTGTCCCAGATTCTAGGAAGTGACTCTGAAGGGATCTGCTTACCGGTATTGAAAACGCTTACTCTTACCTTCTTGTCTTTTTCTTTTTCTATCCTGACTCTGATGATTTTATCAAAATCAACATGATTAAGAGCATTTGTAAAATAGTTATTAAATACCTGCTCAACCTTAAGTTCATCAGAGCTTACATATACCGGTTCAAGCGGCTCATATTCAAGCTTAATGCCATTCTGTTTCATTACCATATCATATGTTGTAATACAGTTATTAATCAGCTCTGCTATGTCAAAGTCTTCAATTGTATTGTTATCAGCTCCAAACTCAAGTTCATTAAGATCTAATAGGTTTCTTACAAGCTTATTCATTTTCTTTGTTTCATCAACAATGACATCACAGTAAAAATCCCTGCTCTCCTTATCATCATTAACACAGTCCTGAAGACCTTCCGCATATCCCTGAATAAGTGCTATTGGAGTCTTAAGCTCGTGAGAAACATTACTTAAAAACTCTTTTCTCATTTCATCGATTTCATTTCGTTTTTTAAGTTCAAGCTCAAGCTCAGAGTTTTTAGATATTATTTTTGCGACTATCTTACATAGGAAATAGCTAATAAGTACTGCAATAATTCCAATATATGCAAAAAATGTATTCGCAACCTTTGCACTGTTATTAATTCCTGACATTGCAGATCTGATAAATATCGGATAGCCTTCGGATAGCACTCCCCAAAGCTCAATATATTCCGATTCCAATGTGTAATTATTTGAAATCTGAACTGTGTATTTATCAGTCTTTTCGAATACCTTTGGAGGGGTATTTGATTTGGCGCCTTTATCAAAAAAATAGTTAAGAAGTCGTTCTGTTTCAACATTTTCATCGATAACATTAGCTTCCAATACGTTCATATACTGGTCAAGTACAAGGATGTCACAGTTAAATGTTGAAGTATTTGTTTCAAAAATAGTTTTAAATTCTTCCGACTCAACCCCATACTCAGAAGCAGCTATATCAAGCTGTTCATACATATTTTTAATGCTATTAATTTTCTTTGAGGCATAATTTCTCGAAAGAAGCAATGCGCCGGCGCACCAGCTAAAAAAAATTATGCCTGTAACAAGCAACGAAAATATAATTGCAGATTTCTTTTCAACAGACTTATTCATGTCATTCTCCGGATGTTACTCTTCAAACAGAAACGCCCCTTGACCTTAGTTCAAAGGGCGTTTCATTATCTCTATCAGTGTTCTGAACTTGATGCAGGAACCATTTCCTTAAATTTAGAAAGAAGATCTATTAACTTAACGGACTTTGCTTCAGTTGACAGGAACAAGTCATGTGCCTTGTCGTACTCTTCATTAAATACGGCCTTTAAGATATCTGCTCCACTTTGATGTAAAGCCCTGTGATCAGTTCCAATAGTCTTCCATAACTCCTTAAGCTCAGGAATTGGAGGCTCAATTGAATTGTAGAAATGACCAAAATGACATTTATTTCCATCTAACTGAAAGGCCACTATTTCCTTTGACTCTACTATGGATTTAAGACGTGCAACCCAACCCTTATGAGCAGCAATCGCTGCATCAAGATATGAATATAATTCGTCCTGATTCAATGCATAGAACGGATCTTCTGACATCTTACCCATATGCTTTAGGAGATTATCCACATCAGTTTCTATACTCTCAAGAGGCTTTAATGCATCTGCAGAGTCCTTTCCTATGCTGTTAAGTGTAGCTGCATCTTCTTTTAAGAGTTCGCAAGACTCTTTTATCTCTGATGAGCGAGCCTCTATCTCTGCCATCGAGCTAGAAATCTCTTCGCTCACTGCTGCAAGATTACTTATACTATCTGTAATCGCGGCCACATGTTTTTCGTTTTCTTCATTAATCTTCCATACATCTACTACTTTATCATTAACAGTCTTAAGTGCAGCTATTGCCTGATTAACGCTCTCTGCACTCTTATTTGATGCGGCACGAACTCCCTCTACAAATTCACTCATGTTTGTGGTAAGAGCCTTGGTTTCATCCGCTAGTGAACGAATCTCATCAGCAACTACCGCAAAGCCTTTACCAGCTTCACCGGCTCTTGCCGCCTCTATTGAAGCATTGAGTGAAAGCAAATTAGTCTGTGAAGAAATAGCATTGATTTCATCGATAACCTTGGTCATCTCACCAATAACATCCGCTAGGTTCTCCATATCAGAACTCATTGTCTCAGAAGCCACTATTGTATCGCTTGATAACTGACGTATATCTGTAAGCTCTTTCTGCCCAGCATCTATTTTCTCCAGTACATTTGTAGATGCCTCAGACACCTCAATAATAGTATTAGTCAAATCTTCATGACGACCTGCTACCACACCAGAAACCTCAGCAGCATCTGAAGCCGCCTGAAAAATTCCAATACTTGATTCTTCGACAGATTCGGCAACCTTCAATAGTTGATCCACACAAAACTTAATCTCAAGATCTAATGCACTAATTCTCGCAACAGCATTAACATTTAAATCATAGACCGTTGCAAATGCATCTCGTCCTGCTTGTAAACGTGTATGTATATTATCTAATTCCTGATTTATTGCACCATAATTCGCATCCTTAAATTTAGACAAATCAGTAATTGCAACATTAGTATTTTTTAATCTACCCATTTTGCCCTCCAAAGTCGTACAACTTCCCTTTCTAAAGAATATCATGAATACTTCAAATGTCAACTGTTATATACATAAACACCCTTGTCATTGGCTGTATCCTTCCCGCTACTAGGGCAGATTAGGGACTCCCCCTTCTCTCCGTTACACTTCAAACTTATAGCCCATTCCCCATATTGTCTTAATATAATCGCCTTTATCTTTCATTTTGGCTCGTAACTTCTTAACATGTGTATCAATTGTTCTTGCATCTCCAAAATAATCATAATTCCAAACATTATTAAGAATCTTCTCTCGTGAAAGTGCAATTGATTTATTTTCCATGAAATACTGTAAAAGTTCAAATTCCTTAAAGCTTAATTCAATCGGCTCACCGTCAATTGTTACGGTATGTGCTGATTTATCAATCTGAATCCCACCAATTTCAAGCTTATCATCTGCTTCAAGAATATTACTTCTTCTAAGCAATGCTTCTACTCTTGCAACTAAGATCTTTGGGCTGAAAGGTTTTGTAATATATTCATCCGCACCTTTGTCAAATCCTTGCAGTTCATCATATTCAGTACTTTTTGCTGTAAGCATTATGACAGGAATCTTAGATGACATTCGTATTTCCTTAAGTACCTGGTATCCATTCATTTTAGGCATCATAACATCAAGGATAATAAGCGCAATATCCTTATTAGAATAAAACATCTCTATTGCTTCTTCTCCGTCAGATGCCTCAACAACTTCAAAATCACGCTTTACAAGGAAATCCTTTACCAGTTTTCTCATTCTGCTTTCATCGTCAACTACAAGAATTTTAATTTTTTCCATATCATCGCCTCATTTATTGAATCAAATACAAATTTACAGTCTGATACAGTAACAATACTTCATATTTATGTTTTATCTGTGAAAAATAAAAACTCCGAGCTACGGAGTAATTCCAAGCTCGGATTCTTTTTCTCTTACTGCATTCTCTCTCTCTGTAAGTTCCTGTTCCCATTCGGAATACTCATTTAAAACTGCAGTCTTATAATTAAGCATATTGGGATTGTCTGCTTTTATTGCAACAACAAACATTGCGGCAATAAGAATAATCAGTATGATATTTAATATAACAGAATAACTGAAAGGTTTTTTATAGCTTTTTTCAGTAACATTAAGCGATTCATATCTTTTATTCTGTTTAATGAAAAGTGCATCGGAAATTGAATATCTGATTGGGATATCAGCTACTTCTTCATTATTTATTGACGGATTCTTAATCAAGTATTCCCTTATAGTTTTAAGAAAATCAATTCCTACAGGAGTTGTAAATATTCCACTTGTAATACTTTTATTATAAACAAGCAAAATAGACTTCGGATCGTCTTCATTAAGCTTCTCCGAAATGTAATTTACTCTCTGCAGCTCTTCCTTAGCCATCAAAGCATCTTCATCAGTTGAAAAACGATAGCCGTCAATTATGCGTTCCATAAAGTTAGCCTAAAAATGTAACTGAACCCTTTTTATCAACCCGCACTTTAAGAATTACTTTCTTGTCAGCATAGAAAAGAATAGATGCCTCGCCCTTTTCAAAGCTAATTCTTGCAAGAACATCCATATCGCTGAATCTATCAAAGTAATCCTCACCAAGCTTTTTCATCTTTTCAAGAATTTTCTCTTCTCTTGCATACTGCTTATTCAAAGATAAATCTTTGTAGTTCAAAAATAATCTTTTCTCAAGTATTGCATTGTCACACTTGCATGATGCAAAGTAACTGCCTACCATCATATAAATGATATAGGCGTCTGCCTTAAGAGAATCAGGTTTTGAATTCGATGTGTATAAAGCTGCCATACAGCCCTCCTAATATCATATTTTGCACGCATCACCTATTTTCTCACTAAATGAAACGTATTTCAAGTGGCAAGGTATGCCACATTCGTGGACCTGGTGGGAGTCGAACCCACGTCCGAAAGCCCATCCACTCTCCTTCTACGAGCGTAGTTTGTTAAGATTAATTCCCTCCACCGTCTTTAACAAACAAAAGAAACGGCTTTAGTAGCTTCATAATACGCCCACAGACTCAAAGCTTTGCCCATGTCGTTTCCTACAAGGTCGAGGCCCCGGTCCTGATGTGTAGGTGCATCAGGCGGAACCAGCTGCAATTAGGCAGCTACTGCTAAATTTCTATTAGCGTTTATATTTAGTTTTGCCATTTAACGCATTGCATGCGGCTCGCTTCTAAAGCTTCAAAACCCCCGTCGAAACCTGTACAGGCCCTTAATCCTATTGACTTATAGGTTTTTAACTTTAAACTCTCTTTCAAGTTCTCTACGCTGGTCCTTCTTAGCAATAGATTCTCTCTTGTCATAGAGCTTTTTACCTTTTGCAAGTCCTATCTCGATTTTACATTTGCCGTCTTTAAGATATACCTGCAATGGCATTATAGTATAACCCTTTTCAGATGATTTTCCAAGCAGCTTTTCAATTTCATATTTATGAAGAAGAAGCTTCCTTGTTCTTAAAGGATCTTTATTAAAAATGTTGCCCATCTCATAAGGAGAAATATTCATCCCGATAATATAGGCTTCACCTTTATCAATTTCAACATAGGATTCTTTGATGCTTACCTTTCCCATTCTGACTGATTTGATTTCAGTTCCGAAAAGTGAAATCCCTGCTTCAAATTTATCCTCAATAAAGAAGTCATGATATGCTTTTTTATTATTCGCTATTAGCTTAATACTTTCCTTACTCATAACATTATGTAAACCATTCCAAATAATTGACAATATTATGTCAACTTTTCGGCATCCTCGTCGATTATAAAATCTATTGTCTTTGAAATCATATCGACACCATTAACTATTATATCAATTTTATGACCAAGCGAAAAGGTTCTTTTCGTTGATTCGCCTATAAGCTTATATTCCTTTTCATCATAGTAATAATAATCTCCCGGTATCTTGGAAATATGTATTAGTCCCTCACAAGTATTGTCAAGCTCGACATATATCCCCCAGTTTGTTACTCCGCTGATTATTCCGGTATATTTGTTGCCAATTCTTTGCTCCATATACTGGCATTTCTTAAGCTTATCGGTTTCTCTTTCCGCTTCATCTGCAAGGCGCTCTCTTGATGAAGAGTTACTTGCAACCTCATCAAGAATATTGTTATAGTGCATTATCTTATCTTCATCCATTCTGCCGTGGATGAAATCCTTTATTATCCTGTGAATCTGTAAATCAGGATATCTCCTTATAGGAGAAGTAAAATGGCAGTAATACTCGCATGCAAGTCCGTAATGTCCGCCGCAATTAGTTGAATATTTCGCTCTCTGCATTGAACGAAGAGTCAGTCTTGAAATAAGTGCCTCTTCGGGAGTGTCCGCTATACTTGATAAAAGCTTTTGGAGTTCTTTTGGATGAACTTCCTCTCCTTTCATTTTAAGTCCGTAGCCAAAACCTCTTATAAAGCTTGCCAGCTTATTAATCTTATCGCTCTCAGGCTTTTCATGAACCCGGTATACAAACGGCATATCAAGGAAATAAAAATGTTCTGCCACCGTTTCATTGGCTATGAGCATGAAATCTTCAATAAGCTTTGTTGCAGCATTTCTTTCATATGGCTTAATATCAATCACATTGGATTTTTCATCGAGAATGATCTTTGATTCAGGCAAGTCAAAATCAATAGACCCTCTTAGCTTACGCCTATTTCTTAATATGTCGGCAAGCTCCTTCATTGTAAAAAACATATCGCACAAGTCTTCATAGCGTTTCATGACTTCTTCATCGTGCTTATCAATAATTGCATTTACTGCTGTATAAGTCATTCTGGCATTTGTGCAAATGACTGACTCGACGATTTCATGGTCAATGACATTTCCCTTTTTATCAATTGTCATAAGGCATGATAGTGCAAGCCTGTCCTGCTTTTCATTAAGAGAACAGATTCCGTTTGAAAGCTTGTGAGGAAGCATTGGGATCACCCTGTCTACAAGGTATACGCTCGTACCTCTTTTAAATGCTTCCTTATCAATTGCCGAATTTTCCTGAACATAGTTCGCAACGTCGGCAATATGAACGCCTAAGTGAAAATTATTTCCGTCAAAATAACACGATACGGCATCATCTAGATCCTTAGAGTCCTCCCCGTCGATAGTAACCATTACTTCATCACGTAAATCGCGACGCATTTTCATATCAGCTTCGCTTACTTCATCAGGAACCGACTTAAGTCTGTTCATGACCTTTTCAGGAAACTCAGTAGGTAGGTCATACTCTTTTATTACAGATAAAATATCAACACCGGGATCATTAATATGTCCAAGTATTTCAATTACCTTGCCTTCCGGGCTTTTTTCATTAGAGCCATAATCCAATATTTCACAATATACCTTATGCCCGCTCACTGCACCCATGGAATTTTCGGTTTTAACAAAAATATCCGAGCTTATCTTATTATTATCAGGTATTACAAATCCGAATCCTTTAGAAGATTTATCAAATGTACCTACAATACGATTAAGTGCATGTTCGGTAATTTCAAGTACCTTTGCTTCTTTTCTCTTACCAAAAGACTTCGGTTTTATCACCTCGACGGTTACCCTGTCACCATGCATTGCACCATTGCAATGCTTATTCGACACAAAAAGGTCTTCTGCTTCATTCTCAACTGTAACAAATCCGTAACCATGTGCGGTAGAAGAAAAAATGCCGCTTACTATTTCATCTTTCCTGATTACATATTTGCTGCGCTTAGTAAGCGCAATTTTACCATCTGAAATCAATTCGTTAAGAACTGCTTCAAGCTCGCCTCTGTCTTCTCTTCTGACATCAAGGATAATTGCAAGCTCCTTTATTTTCATCGGAACATAAGCCTTATCCTGCATAAGAGCATATATTATTTTTTTACGTTCTTCACGACTTTTCATAATCAATAAATAACCTGTTAAAAACACAATAAACTGTAAGATTAAAAAAAGGGCCCTTCATAAGAAGCGCCCTTACATTTCATACTTAATTAGAATACATTCAGATTAAGAATAATTGCTATTACTATGAAAGAAATTGCCATCCACTTTGTAATCTTCTCAAGCTTTCCTTCCATTGATCTGCCTTTATTCTTGCCCCAGTAAGATTCTGCTGCTCCCGAAATTGCTCCGAGTCCTGCTGACTTACCTTCCTGCATAAGAATGATTGCTGCAAGAGCAACGCTCAATATAATAAAAATAACCGTTAATGCTATTCTGAGTGCCTGCATAATAAACCTCCGTTTCAAAATACCAAAGAATATTATCATACAACATAATAAAAAGCAAGGGTTTACTCAATTGTTTGACTTAATCTGTCAATCTATTTATAATCATAGGTGGTAAATTCAGTAAAAATTACTTCTTATATATTATATCAAAAATCAAAGTATTATTTTGCTTTGATCAGGATGGGGAATATGGGAACAAATAAACTTGGAATCGATATCGGTTCCACAACTGTAAAGATTGCTGTATTAGATGAGAATAACAGCATTCTTTTTTGTGATTATAAAAGGCATTTTGCAAATATACAGGAAACTCTGACAGACCTGTTAAAGCTGGCTGTAACAAAGCTTTCAGATCTTAGTGTCCACCCGGTAATTACAGGTTCCGGCGGACTAACACTTGCAAGTCATTTAGATATTCCGTTTACGCAGGAAGTTATAGCAGTATCAAGCGCACTGTCTTTCTATGCGCCAAAGTGTGATGTTGCAATCGAGCTTGGTGGTGAAGATGCTAAAATCATATACTTTGAAGGCGGAAACGTCGAACAGAGAATGAACGGAATATGTGCCGGCGGTACCGGTTCTTTTATTGACCAGATGGCATCATTGCTTCAGACTGATGCAGCAGGTCTTAATGAATATGCAAAATCTTACAATTCGATTTATACAATTGCCGCAAGATGCGGTGTTTTTGCTAAATCAGATATACAGCCATTAATCAATGACGGTGCTACTAAGGAAGACTTAGCCGCATCTATTTTTCAGGCTGTCGTTAACCAGACTATTTCAGGACTTGCCTGCGGTAAACCGATAAGAGGCAACGTTGCATTCCTTGGTGGTCCTCTTCACTTTTTAACAGAGCTAAGAGAAGCTTTTATCCGTACACTTAAGCTTGATGATGAGCAACAAATTGTTCCTGAGAATTCTCATCTTTTTGCAGCTATAGGTTCTGCTATGAACTATAAAGAGGATAATGTAACCTCTCTTGCAAGGATGATAGATAAGCTCTCAAATGGAATTAAAATGGACTTTGAGGTTGCAAGAATGGAGCCTCTGTTTGAGAATCGTAACGAATATGAAAAATTCGAAAACAGACACTCTAAGCATGAAGTAATAAAGTCTAACCTTGAGGATTATGAGGGTAATTGCTTTCTTGGAATTGATGCAGGTTCAACTACTACTAAAACCGCTCTTATTTCTGAAAACGGCGAGCTGTTATATTCTTTCTACTCTAATAATAATGGTTCTCCCCTTGCAACTACAATTAAATCAATTAAGGAAATCTATTCTCTTCTTCCAAAAAAAGCACATATTGTACATTCATGCTCAACAGGATACGGAGAAGCACTTATTAAAGCTGCACTTTTACTTGATGAAGGCGAGGTTGAAACAGTTGCTCACTACTATGCCGCTACTTTCTTCGAGCCGGATGTTGACTGCATTTTGGATATTGGCGGTCAGGATATGAAGTGCATCAAAATTAAAAATCATTCGGTTGATTCAGTTCTTCTTAACGAAGCTTGTTCATCAGGTTGTGGTTCATTTATTGAAACTTTTGCAAAATCACTAAACTATTCTGTAACTGATTTTGCAAAGCAGGCACTTTTTGCCACTCACCCAATCGACCTTGGAACAAGATGTACCGTTTTCATGAATTCTAAGGTTAAGCAGGCACAAAAGGAAGGTGCCAGTGTTGCGGATATCTCAGCAGGACTTGCATATTCTGTCATTAAAAATGCCCTGTTTAAAGTTATTAAAGTTTCTGATGCAAAAGAACTCGGTAAAAAGATTGTTGTTCAGGGTGGAACGTTCTATAACAATGCAGTATTAAGAAGCTTTGAAAAAATTGCCGACTGTGATGCTATAAGACCTGATATTGCAGGTATTATGGGAGCATTTGGTGCTGCACTTATTGCAAGGGAACGCTATCAGGATAATAAAACAACATCAATGCTTTCTATCGAACAGATTAATTCACTTGAATATGTTTCGAGCATGACAAGGTGTAAAGGCTGTACTAATAACTGCAGACTTACTATTAATAAATTCTCAGGCGGCAGACAGTATATTTCCGGAAACCGTTGTGAGAGAGGTCTTGGGAAGCAGAAAAACGAAAATAATCTTCCTAACCTGTTTGAATTTAAAGAAAAGCTTGTTTTTGGATACACACCACTTGATTTAGCATCGGCAAAACGTGGACGTGTAGGTATTCCGAGAGTTCTTAATATGTATGAGAACTATCCGTTCTGGTTTACGTTTTTCACTAAGCTTTCTTATCAGGTAATACTCTCACCTCCTTCAACTCATAAAATATATGAGCTTGGAATTGAGTCTATACCAAGTGAATCCGAATGTTATCCTGCAAAGCTTGCACATGGACATGTTGAATGGCTTATTAGTCAGGGAGTTGACTTTATTTTCTATCCTGCTCTCTTCTATGAACGGAATGAATTTAAAGATGCACCTCAGCATTACAATTGTCCGATTGTAACTTCTTATTCAGAGAATATAAGGAATAATGTCGATTCCATTTCAAGAGGCGAAGTTAAATTTGTAAATCCATTCCTGTCTTTTGAATCAAAGGAAATCGTTACTAAAGGTCTTATTGAAGCCTTTAAGGATTTGCCTAGTGATGAAGTATATCTAGCCTGTGATGAAGCATGGGCAGAGCTTGAGTGTGTCCGTGAAAGAATCAGGGAGAAGGGCGAAGAGACAATTAAGTATATTAATGATAATAACCTTAACGGAATTGTGCTTGCCGGAAGACCTTATCATATTGATCCTGAGATAAACCACGGAATTCCTGAGATGATTAATTCTTATGGTTTTGCCGTACTTACAGAGGATTCAATATCTCATCTTGCAAGTGTTGAACGACCTCTTTTGGTATCTGACCAGTGGATGTATCATTCAAGGCTTTATGCTGCCGCTAACTATGTTAAGACAGTAGACAATCTTGACTTAGTACAGCTTAATTCATTTGGCTGCGGACTTGATGCCGTTACTACAGACCAGGTTAATGACATTCTTTCAAATTCAGGAAAGATTTACACATGTCTTAAAATTGATGAGGTTAACAACCTTGGAGCTGCAAGAATCAGAATACGTTCTCTTATTTCTGCAATTAATCTTAAAAAGAAAAAGAACGAAAAGCGTGAAATTAAGCAATCAAGCTTCGAACGTACACTGTTTACAAAGGAAATGAAGGATAAAGGATATACAATTCTCTGTCCTCAGATGTCTCCTATTCATTTTGATATGTTCCAGCTTGCATTCTCATCATGCGGCTATAATCTTGTTGTTCTTAACAATTCAAACCGTCAGGCGATTGATATGGGGCTTAAGTATGTAAATAACGATGCTTGTTATCCATCATTAATTGTAGTCGGTCAGATTATGGATGCAATTGAATCGGGAAAATACGACACCGATAAGCTTGCTGTTATTATGACTCAGACAGGCGGTGGCTGCAGGGCAACAAATTACATTGGATTTATAAGACGTGCACTTTCAAAAGCAGGCTATGACCATATTCCGGTTATTTCGCTTAACCTTGCTAAAATCGAAACAAATCCGGGCTTTAATCTTAATTTGGAATTATTAACGAAGGCTGCATTTTCCGCAGTATTCGGCGACATTTTCATGCGTTGTCTATACAGGATGAGACCTTATGAATTGAAAGAGGGCTCAGCTGATATGCTCCATGAAATGTGGCTTAATAAATGTAATGAATTTTTATCATCAAAGCATCAGTCAATATTCAAATTTTTCCATATGTGCAAGGATATGATTAATGACTTTGATAATCTGCCGATTGATGAAACACTTAAAAAGCCAAGAGTCGGTGTAGTTGGTGAGATACTGGTTAAGTTCTCTCCTACCGCTAACAATGATGTAGTTAAGCTTATTGAAGCAGAAGGTGCTGAAGCTGTAGTTCCTGACCTTATCGACTTTATGCAGTACTGCTTCCTAAATCAGATTTATAAAGCAGAGCATTTAGGAACTTCTAAAAAGGCGGCCAGTTTATCTAAGCTTGGAATATGGGCTGTTGATTTCATAAGAAGACCTATGATAAAGGCACTTAATGAGAGTAAACATTTTCAGGCTCCTGTATCCATATATAAGATTGCCGATTATGCAAAGGATATAGTATCAATTGGTAACCAGACAGGCGAAGGCTGGTTCTTAACGGGTGAAATGATTGAACTTATTCACTCAGATGTTCCTAACATCATTTGCGCACAGCCGTTTGGATGTCTTCCGAATCACGTAGTCGGAAAAGGTGTTATTAAGGCTATAAGAAGAAAATACCCTGAATCAAACATAGTAGCAATTGACTACGATCCGGGTGCAAGTGAAGTTAACCAGCTTAACAGAATAAAACTTATGCTCTCATCTGCATTTAAGAAACTGTAAAAGAAGCGGTGTCAAAAACTGACACCGCTTCTTTATTTAATATAATAAATTGTTATTTTAAAAATAATTCAAACTACAAATTAAGCATTTCAAGTGTTTCATACTGCCTGTCAATATCTATCATCATAGGCTCAAGTGATTCCCACTCACCGTATTTAAGCTCGGTATTTATCCTGTCGCAAAGCTCCTCTAATGCTGTTAATGATAAAACACTTGCCGCCTTTGAAATACCCTTAAGATTATAAATGAACAACGTCCTGTTGCCATCTAAATATAGCTTCTTTTGAACTTCAAGCTGATGAATAAGCCCCTTTATTCTAAGCTCACGCACCTTTTCTGATGAAAGCACCTCATTATTGCTTAGGTCGCCCATACTGTGCATATTTTTAACTACTATCTGTTCGTTATTAGTAGCACTGGCATATCCGACCTCAACTTCCGTTGAGAAAATAGCACCGAATTTATCAAGATTATGCTTAACATTTAACAGCATTTCCTTTGGTTCTTTCGGATATTTACAGTAAATATCAAAAACCTGTGTGTTTCTTGGCTCTTTAAGTCTTTCTTTATCATATTCCGTAATTTCAAAAATTTCGGTTAAAAGTCTTCCTACGAACTTATCTTTATATGTCTGTCTCATAACGAATGCTCTCGTATTTTCAAAAAGAACCCTTCCGTCATCATCACAGACAAATGCAGGCTTTGGATAAGCCGATGACAAAATATGATCATAATCCGCTTCATTATATTCAATGCTTCGCTTGTAAAAAATTAAATTACGAAGCTTGAAATAGCATATTATCATTCCTATATACATTGAAGGAATGAAAAAGTCTAACAGAACATATCCTATAGTTTCAATCGTTAATGATATTGCAAGAATTGCCACGATTTGTGTACAGTTTTTTGATATATATCTTTCTCTTTTTGTATTACAGGAATAATAATACATGTATGTATATGCACCCATGAAGAAAATGACGCATGTATAGAAAAATGTATTAAATATTACACTGTAAATACTAAGTACAAATGTATCTCCGAAATACGACTTTTTAATTTGCACCCTGTCATATAACACTCTAAACGCCAAAACGAAAACGCCCAAATACAGTAACCTTGAGGAAATCGTATAGCTAAGCTTCTTTTTCGTAATCATTCTGTCTGTAATTGAAGCACAAAGCTCTGCCGCAAATACAAACGTACAAATTTTAGAAAACTCTGCAATAAGCAGAAACGCCTTGTCCAAAACATCAATATCGGATATCCCTATTGCGACAAGGTTTACTGACCAGAGCACAAAGAAAACACATAATAGCAAATATGTATGCTTTATGTCGGCTCTTTCCTCTTTAATAGCTGTTCTTGCTTCAAGCATTCTGTTAATAATGAACAGAGAAAAGATAAATATTAATGAATAATATACAAGTGATGTCTCTACCATTTATTTCCTTAGTTCTTAAAGCTATGAATAGGTGCCGGTATTCTTCCTTTTCTGTTGACAAAATCATCACATGAAAACTTATTTACAGGCATTATCGGTGCATATCCAAAAAGTCCTCCAAATTCAACCTGGTCACCGACATCTTTGCCTACAGCAGGAATGATACGTACTGCGGTAGTCTTCTGATTAACCATTCCGATTGCCATTTCATCGGCAATAATACCTGAAATTGTTGTTGCCTTTGTATCTCCGGGAATTGCAATCATATCAAGTCCTACAGAACATACACATGTCATTGCTTCAAGCTTTTCTATAGTCAATGCACCTGCTTTCACGGCATCTATCATCCCCTGGTCCTCAGATACCGGAATAAACGCACCGCTAAGTCCTCCGACATACGATGAGGCCATTACTCCGCCTTTTTTAACCTGATCATTCAAAAGTGCCAACGCAGCAGTTGTTCCGGGAGCCCCTGCGTATTCAAGCCCGATTTCGCAAAGTATATCTGCAACCGAATCGCCGACAGCCGGTGTAGGTGCCAATGACAAATCGACAATACCAAACGGGATTTTAAGTAATTTTGACGCTTCACCGGCAACAAGCTGACCTACTCTTGTAACCTTAAATGCCGTCTTTTTAATTGTCTCACAAAGAGTCTCAAAGTCTGCTCCCCTGACCTTTTCAAGAGCGGTCTTAACAACACCCGGACCTGATACTCCTACATTGATAATAGCATCTGTTTCTGTAACGCCGTGAAACGCTCCTGCCATAAACGGGTTGTCATCAGGTGCATTGCAGAATACAACAAGCTTCATACAGTCCATGGAATCGTTGTCTTTTGAAATTTCCGCTGTGTCTTTAATAATCTGTCCCATGAGGCGGACAGCATCCATATTGATTCCTGTCTTAGTGCTTCCTAAATTAACTGAGCTGCATACTCTATCAGTTGTATGAAGAGCCTCAGGAATTGACCTTATTAACATTTCGTCTGCCTTAGTCATTCCCTTTGAAACAAGTGCCGAATAGCCTCCGATTAAGTTTACACCTACTGCCTTAGCAGCATCATCCATTGTTTTTGCAAGCTTCACAAAGTCTTTTGATGTCTTGCACGCCGAGCCGCCAACAAGTGCCATCGGAGTTACCGAAATTCTTTTATTCACAATAGGAATTCCGAATTCCTGTTCAATTTCCTTTCCAACAGGAACTAAGTCCTTTGCCGTTGCTACAATCTTTTTATATACTTTACTACAACAGTTATCTATATCGTCATCAATGCAGTCAAGAAGTGAAATACCAAGAGTAATCGTTCTTACATCAAGATTCTCCTTCTCAATCATCGCATTTGTTTCCAATACTTCTTTTTGGTTTATCATTTCTTTATCCCCTAAATTTATTTTTATTTTCGATAAACGTTAAATACGATGCATCTTTTCGAATATTTCTTCTCGCTGACATTTAATGATTACACCGATTTCCTCTCCGATCTGTGTAAGTTCATTTGAAATATCACCAAAAGGCTTTGCAGACTCATTCATGTCAACAATCATCATCATATTAAAAAATCCGTCAACTATAGTCTGTGAAATATCAAGAATGTTAATTCTGTTATTTGCAAGATAAGTGCAGACCTTTGCAATGATACCTACTGTATCCTTTCCGACTACTGTAATTACTGTTTTTTTCATAATATTTCCTTTCCTATACCGCAATGAGTTTCGATCTGTCAGTTCTTGATGCAACTAAAAGTTCAAAATCTTCGGGTTTATATTTACATTCATTCATTAATATTTCGAGCCTTACAGTCTCATATGCAAGTTCTGCTAAGTTGTTTTCCTCGCTTAAATGGCCAAGCATTATTGTGCTTAAATCATCATGCAGAATCTCACATAAAAGTCTTCCGGAATTTTCATTCGAAAGATGTCCCTTATCAGATAGAATTCTTCTCTTAAGCTGATACGGATATCGTCCGACCTGAAGCATATTAACATCATGATTTGCCTCAAGTAAAATTGCATTTACTCCTCTAAAGCTATCAACAATATAGTCATTATATGTGCCAAGATCCGTACATATTCCTACCGAACGTAAATCATTTGAAATTCTGTATGCACAAGGCTCATTTGCATCATGTGAAATTTTTACCGGATTAACATTAAGCTCATCAATGGTGAAGCTTTGATCGACACATATTACATTAAATAAATCAGTATCAATTTCTCCCATCCCTTTAGAAGAGAGAATTCCCGCTATCGTACCCTTCGTTGCGTAAATCGGTATTCCGTATCGTCTTGATAGAACTCCAAGCCCCTGTATATGGTCTGCATGCTCATGAGTAATTAATATTCCCGAAAGCTCTTCTGCCTTTATGCCGATTGAATTTAATCCTGCTTCGATTCTTTTCCCTGAAATACCGCAATCCACCAGAATATGCGTATTGTCAGTTCCGACATAAATACAGTTACCGCTGCTTCCGCTTGTAATACTGACTAAGTTCATTTTGCTCCCCTTATTCCCCTTTTTTATTTCTCCCAATATATTTCAAGCTTATCAAGTGGGTTTAATGTCTGTGCAAATAAAGCACTCTGCCCGTTAACCTTCGTTGCAACACTTCTTCCTTCCGGCTTTGATAAATTGAAATCAATATAGTCAAAAACATCAACGAGAATGTATTCGTCTTTCCCTTTAAGATGAATCTCTTCGCCGTTTACAAATACAGTCATGTACTTTTCGGTTTCATTGCCTGTAGAGTTTTCTTCATTTTCATTGCTTGTAGAGTTTTCTTCATTTTCAATGCTTATGGAATTATCTTCGGTTTCAGTTGTTTTTGTAAGATATTTTGAAAACTCTATTTCTTCATTCTCAAAATCAGTATCAGTAACATCTGATAAGTTTAGCTTCTCAAGAGTCCATATTACGTTAAAGTTCTCATATACAAGTGTATCCAAGGAAGAAATCTTATTATTGACGTAAATATTATATTCAGGATTAATTGTAACATCCATAAATTCAGCTATCTGCTTAACTGAGTAGTAGTTAAGCATCTTAATATCATCGCCGTCTTTTATGCTGTAATATTCAGACTGAAGTTCGCCGTTAACCGAGGAAAACTGTGGTAATTCAATAGTTTTATCATTAACAACAACTAATATCATGCCGCCAAATTCCTTAAGATTTTTAATTTCAAGGCTTGCATCCTCACCCGGAGTAGACTCGCTTACTTTAATTTTGTCTCCTGCAACGATTGGACTGTTAAGAGAAACAATTTCATCATTAAGCTTTATTACGGCAGGTTCTCCAAGCTTACCCCTTACCATGTATGGCTTACCGTTCAATGTATAATGAAGTTCCTTTCCTCTTCTTGGGAAAAGTCCCTCATTAGGGAATTCCGCCTGCATTGCCGCATCTGCTACGGTTAAGTGTCCATTATCATAAAGCTTGATTCTCTTTCCGTTAAAATTAACGAAAATAAAATTGTTCTTCTGGTCATAAAAGTTAAGACATATTCCAACCGGAGTTACATACATTGAATCGATTACAGGATTATCTATCTGGTAATCAATGTCTTTAAGTACTTCTTTTCCGCGAAGTGCTACACGCTCTGAGATTATTCCGAGCTTTTCTGCGATTTTTTCCGTAAATGTCGGAATCTTTCCGCCACCGCCGACAACAAACACAGCGCTGACAGATTTATCTGCATTTAACTCTTTTATTTTCTCCGCAATATCAGTAGTCATGTCCTCGATGACATTTTCTACTATTTTAAGAACTTCCTGTGGCTCAATTGAATGGGAAATACCCATAATATCTTCATAACGGATAGTCTCATTTTCAATTACCTTTGTCTTGACTCTTTCTGCCATATTAAAGTCAAGAAGCAAAGCCTGTGCAATTGCTTCAGTCAGTTCATCTCCTGCCTTTGGAATCATGCCATATGCAATAATTGAACCATCCTTTGTAATTGAAATATCGGAGGTTCCTGCTCCCACATCAACAAGCGCAATATTAAGCATTCTGTACATCTGAGGTACTGCTGCCTGCATTGCGGCTATAGGCTCTAAAGTAAGATTTGCAACTGTCAAATCAGCAATTTCAACTGCCTTATAAAGTCCGTCAACTACATCATCAGGTAAAAACGTGGCAATTAAGTCTACTGAGAGCTTTCTTGCCTTATGCTTATCAGGTGCCGACATCGGCATTCCGTTTACATAATATTTGACAACCGTATATCCGACGCAATAAAACTTAACGTCTGAATCATTATTTGAATGGAATTCATCGTATGCTTTTTCAATGCCAAGCATATCAAGCGTATATATTTGCTCCGCATCTACAACAATGTCTTCTTCATATTCGATTTCAGCAGATGTAGTAACAGTTTTAAGTACACGTCCGGCTGCAGCTATGCATACTTCATTCAGCTGTCTGTTAATCTTTCTTTCTATCTCATCCTTAACATCTGCAATTGTACGTCCGACTCTGTCAATATCATGAATCTGTCCGTCAAGCATCGATCTTGTATCATGCTGACGTGATTCTTGTGCTATAACATGGAATGTCTCATCTGTTCTGTATCCGACTGTACCGACAACGCTTCTGGTGCCGATATCAAGTCCAAATACCAGATTTCCAGGATTTTTCTTATTTGTCGCCATTTTTAACCCCGTTTAATAATTTAATGCTTTTAGTATTTCTTCTTTAGTCTTTGATAAGTCTCCGTCATTATTAATTACGCATTCGCAGTTTTTAAGAAATTCTTCTTCCGATAGCTGCTTGTCCATAATTGATTCTATCTTCTGTAAAGTATATCCTCTGTTAGCCATAAGTCGCTTTGTTCTTGTGGCAACAGAAGCATAAATGTACCAGAATTCATCGCAAATCTGTCTATATCCGTCTTCGATTAATAGTGCCGCCTCTATAAACAGGTATTTTATCTTTCCTTCTCTCTTCTTTTGTTCAATAGTTTCAGTAATATATCTCTTAACCTGAGGGTGCAAAATTTGCTCCACCTGCTTCATTTTTGCATCATCCTCAAATACAATCATCGACATCAGACTTCTGTCGATTTCACCGTCTGAGCCAAGAATCTGCTCTCCAAGAAGGTCAACGATTTTCTGAAAGCATGGCTGCCCCTTAAGTTTTAATCTGTTGGCAACATCATCCGCTCTAATAATTTCACATTCAACACATTCGCTTAAGATTGAAAGAACGGCCGATTTACCGGCTCCGACTCCTCCTGTAATTCCAATTACGTACATATACTCCCTCCACAATATAATATTAATAATTGGCAGTGAAAATATTACTTTGCCTCATACCATGAATCTCCGGAATGAATATCAATTTCCATATTAACCGAAAGTTCACATGCATTTTCCATTTCATCTTTAAGTATCTCATAAATCTTATCGACTTCTGATTTATGAGTTTCGATAAGAAGTTCATCGTGTACCTGAATGATCAGCTTTGACTTAAGTCCTTCCTTTTTAAGGCGCCTATAAACATTAATCATCGCAATTTTCATAATGTCTGCGGCAGTACCCTGAATAGGTGCGTTCATGGCAACTCTCTCGCCAAACTGGCGCTGCATATAGTTAGAACTCTTAAGTTCGGGTATCGGACGTCTTCTTCCAAAAAGTGTCGTAATATAGCCGTTTTCCTTGGCACCGTTAACTAAGTTATCAAGGTATGCTTTAACGCCCGGGAACTTAACAAAATATGCGTTTATAAAGTCTCCCGCTTCTTTTCTTGAAATTGAAAGACCTTGGGATAATCCAAACGAACTGATTCCGTAAATAATACCGAAATTAACAGCCTTTGCATTTCTTCTCTGTTCATCTGTTACCTCATCAAACGGTATCTGGAATACTTCCGAAGCTGTTATCCTATGAATGTCCTTTGCGTTTTTGTATGCATCGATAAGCTTCTCATCTGATGACATATGTGCCATTATTCTAAGTTCAATCTGGGAATAATCGGCGTCAACAAATACATAGTCTTTAGCCGGAACAAAACATTTCCTGATTAATCTCCCCTGTTCAGTCCTTATCGGGATATTCTGTAAATTAGGTTCTGAGCTTGAAATTCTTCCTGTAGCGGTCACTGTCTGATTGAATTTGCAGTGAATTCTTGAGTCAGGCTGAATATATTGATACATACTGTCTACATATGTAGATTTAAGCTTTGTAAGTGCTCTGTATTCTAAAATCTTTCCTACAAACGGATAGTCAGGAGCAAGCTTCTCAAGTACATCAGCTGCCGTCGAATAACCGGTCTTTGTTTTCTTTGCACCCGGTATTCCCATTTTCTCGAAAAGAACCTCTCCAAGCTGTTTCGGAGAATTTATGTTAAAATCAGCCCCTGCTAACTCTTTTATCTCCTTCTCAAGAGATGTTATTTCTTTTGCAAGTGACTCACCATACTTATAAAGGTCGTCTTTAAGTAAGATGATTCCATCCTTCTCCATTGAGGCAAGAACAAAACAAAGAGGCATTTCTATGTCTGTAAAAAGCTTAAACATTTCCTGTTCAATAAGCTTTTGTTTTAACTCTTCGAATTTATCAAACGGCTCTTCAATGTTGTATGATGACATATTCGGATTCAAAAGATATGCCGCGATTAACGTGTCAAAAAAGTATCCGCTTAAACTAACATCTAAAAGCTCTTCTTTATTTAAAATTCTTAATTGCTTTTTTAAGTCATATGTAACAGCATATTTTCCGTTGTCAGAATCTTTGTTGACACTATTACAATACGAAATCAGAAAATCAGAAAAGGCGTTAAGCGCGTTATTAACACTGTTAATATCCGTTTCGTATTTATGAGTCTTTGTGACAATAATAAGTGTTTCTTTCTTTTCGGAGAAATCAAGTGTAAGCTGTCCTGTTGAATCTAAAGAAAGCCCGTCTGAATCAATGTCGATATCAAATGCAAAAGCATCTGATTCTCTGAGTGCACTAAGCACAGAATTAAATTCATCGGCTGTATTTATTACAACAGTTTCTCTGACTAAAGATTTTTCTTCTTCTTTAGGAATCATGGATTCATCATATTTTTCAAGGGCTTTCTTAATTTCAAGCTTTTTAAATATGCCATATGCTTCCTTAGTATAGATATTGCCAAGCTTTAATTCATCAAAGGTAACATCAATGTCTGCATTAACATCAATCGTTGCAAGTGTCTTAGACAGAACTGCCATATCAAAGTTCTGTGAAAGTGTTTCCTTTATAGACTTCTTTGGAATTTCATCAATATGTTCCTTAAGCGTTTCGATATTGCCATACTGAATCAAAAGCTCTGTAGCTGTCTTCTCTCCGATTTTAGGTACTCCCGGAATGTTATCAGAAGAATCCCCCATAAGTGCTTTAAGCTCTATTATTCCAAGAGGCGGCACCTTGTATTCTTCCAATACATCCTTAGCATAATAATCATGAACCTCGGTCTTACCGAATTTAGTCTTAGGAATACGAACTTTTATTGTATCGGTTGCAACCTGAAGTAAGTCTCTGTCGCCTGATACAACCGATACATTGATTGAATTCTTTTCGGCACGCTTTGCAAGTGTTCCAAGAATATCATCTGCTTCAAGACCTGCTTTTTCAATAATCTTAATTCCCATTGCTGATAAAAGCTCTTTAATCTTTGGCATCTGCTCTCTTAATTCATCAGGCATCGGCTTTCTTGTGCCTTTATATGCTTCATATATTTTATGTCTGAATGTTGGTGCCTTAAGATCAAATGCAACAGCTAAATAGTCAGGACTTTCTTCATCAAGAATTTTGTTCATGATGTTAAGAAACCCAACAATTGCACCGGTGTGTTCTCCATCGGTGTTAGTAAGATCAGGCATTCCGTAAAATGCTCTGTTCATTATGCTGTTTCCGTCAATAAGTACTAATCTTTGCATATTATGTCCGTTACAATACAATGCTTATAATAAATAAAATGTAAACAGTAAATACAGAACAGACATTACGAGCAATATCGCCGCAATGATGCTTATTGTTCTTCTGATAACTGTCAATACTTTGTGAATTTCAAGACACTCTCTCATATTGGTAAGCTTATTTGTAAGCTCGCCATGAAGGTCAAAAGTCTCACCGTTTTCAAGACGCGACAAGGCTTCCTTTAACAGATAACTTGTCTCCATTTCTTCATAGCAGCTGTGACAATGATCGATATGTCTTACAAAGTTAGCCAAAGGTTCGCCTGTTAAATCATCATTTATAAAATTCTTAATTAATTGTTCCGCTTCCTGACACTTCATTTCAATACCTAGAACATATTCTGAATACTGCCAAGTATTCCTCTTGAAATCTTCTTTCCTATTTCTCGTCCGATTGTATTTGTTGCTGAATTAACTGTCTTTGTGAGTATTTTTTCCGCTTCTTTTTTCATTGCGGCTTCTTTTTTAGCCTGCTCCTTTAAGGCTTTTTCCTGCTCTTTTAAGGCTTCATTAACAGCTTTCTGTTTCTCTGCTTCAAGCTGTTCATAAGTTAAAACTTTTACATTATTTACATTATTAGCATTATTAGCCGGTGGTCTCTTAGCACCGCAGTCTGTACAGAAGTTGCCTTTATTGCCCTTCTTGCCACATACGCAGTCCCATGTATTATCTTCTGTTACTGCATTTTCAGACGCACAATTTGCAGGAGTCTCATTCAAAATTTCGTATGCTGATTCCCTGTCAACGGAAACTGCATATTTTGAATAAAGCGGACATGCAATCATATTGTTCTTAATTAAGTATTCTTCTGCCATATTCATTGATGACTGCGGCGGCAGAATTCTTGCATGCTCAACAATTTGAGGAATACCTTCTTCATCAAGAAAAGACACTAATGCCTGGCCTGTGCCAAGCTGTGTAATCACTTCAAAGGTATCAAATGAAGGATTAACCCTGAACGACTGCGCTGCAGCCTTTACTGCTTTTAATTCAAGAGGAGTATATGCCCTTAGGGCATGCTGGATTTTATTTCCAAGCTGTGCAAGAACATCTTCCGGAATGTCTGAGGGCTTTTGTGAAATAAAATAAACTCCTACACCCTTTGAACGGATAAGTCTTACAACCTGCTCAACCTTCTGAACCAAAGCCTTAGGCGCATCTTCAAAAAGCAAGTGTGCTTCATCAAAGAAAAATACCATCTTAGGCTTTTCAAGGTCGCCCGCTTCAGGAAGCTTTTCATATATTTCAGAAAGCATAAACAGTAAAAATGTCGAATAAAGAAGTGGTGAGCTAACAAGCTTCGCACACTCAAGGATATTGATAAAGCCTTTCCCGGACTCATTAGTTGCAAGCCAGTCATAAATATCAAGCTCAGGCTCACCAAAGAAAATATCTCCCCCTGCATCAGAAAGTCTTAAAAGTGCTCTTTGAATAGCACCGACAGTCTGTGGAGAAACATTACCGTATGTGCTTCTTATTTCCTTTGCATTATCTGAGACATATGTAAGCATTGACTTTAAATCTTTAAGGTCAATTAAAAGCCATCCTTTTTCGTCGGCAATTCTGAATGCTATGTTAAGTACTTCTCTCTGAACGTCTGTAAGTTCAAGTAATCTTGCAAGAAGCTCAGGACCAAATGATGAAACACTTGCTCTTACATTCATTCCCTTTTCGCCATATACGTCAAAAAATCTTGTCGGAAAAGCCGTACACTCAAAGCTGTCCTTTGGAACAAGGCATTTATCAAGAAACTTAGAAATGCCTTCCTTGTCTCCCGGTACAACCATTCCCGAAACATCACCCTTAACGTCTGCCATAAATACAGCAGTACCCATATTGGAAAATGCTTCAGCCATTACCTTGATAGTAACTGTTTTACCTGTACCTGTTGCACCTGCAATAAGTCCATGTCTTGAAGCCATTTTCGGATACAGATATAAAGGCTTTTCTCCTGCCGTTGCAATCCATGCAAGATTTTCGTTTTTAAGATACATTGCGTTCTCCTTGAATTAGTAAATCAGATATCCTGCTCTAATAAACCTGTGAAGAATTCACGATAATTCATGTTGTGTGATGCCATTGCCTCAATAGCTGCCTTAGGATGCTGATTCATCATTCCGGTAAGCATATATGGAATATCAAATCCCCATACAACGCCTTCTTCCTTAAGCTTAACCATATGAGTCTCTAAAAATTTAAGAATCGGAATAAATGAATACTTAGGATTCTTAAGGAAGCCTAAGAGAAGCTCCATTGCACAGTTTCCGGCTCCTCTTCCCATTCCGTTCATAGTCGCATCAAGGTAACTTACACCATCCTTAAGCGCTTCAATCGTATTGGCAAAAGCAAGCTGCTGATTGTTATGAGCATGAATTCCGAGAGAAATACCGTACTTATCTGTAACTTCCTGATAAAACTCGGTAATTCTTCCGATTTGTTCCGGAACAAGCGAACCATAACTGTCAACAATATAAATTGCATCAAGTCCGGTCTTTGAAATCATCTCAAGAGCCAACTTTACATCTGATTCCTGAGCTTTTGAGATTGCCATAATGTTACATGTAACTTCATAGCCCTTGTTTTTGCAATAATCAATCATCTCAATTGCGCCCGGCATCTGATGAATGTATGTAGCAATTCTAATCATATCTATAGGGCTGTCTTTTTTATCAACTATATCGCGTTTGAAATCAGTACGACCAACATCAGCCATTACACAAAGCTTAAGGTCTGTTTTGTTATCTCCAACGATTGCCCTGATATCTTCATCTTTTGAAAACTTCCACTTGCCGAATTTAGACTCATCAAAAAGGTCCTTAGAAGCCTTATAACCAAATTCCATATAGTCAACGCCGGCCTTAACGTTTGTCTCATAAAGTTCCTTGACGAATTCATCCGTGAACATGAAATTGTTGACAAGTCCGCCATCTCTTAACGTTGCATCAAGAACTCTTACATCCTCTCTTACTGATAGAATATTACCTTTCTGCGCCATTTTATTCTTCTCCTTAAATTAATCTTCCGTTTCGTCTTCCTCATCACCAATTATCGATGAGCCCTTTAGCGGAAGCTCTAATGCAAGCACCTCTTTAATTTTAGAAGCTATCTGCTTTATACTTTCCGCTCTGTTTATATTTTCCCTGTTATTCTTATATGTTTGAATCGTCTCAAGGTAAATCTCTTCAAGTGATGAAGCGAAACACTCTCTTGAGAACTTATTCGCGCTCATTGCGATTTTCTCTCTGTCATAGTCCTTTGAATTAATAAGCTTAAGTATAGTGTTAAGTCCTGTCTTAAACTCTTCTTCATTTGTAAAAAGACACCCGTTAACGCCTTCATCAACAACGTCATCAAGACACGGATCCTTCCTGCAAAGTAGCGGCAGCCCTGACGAAAGTGCTTCAATATAAGTAAGTCCCTGCGTTTCCGATGTTGAAGCGCTTGTAAAAAAGTCACCTGCGCAATAATACTTCCATACAACAGAAGGCTCAGCCATGCCTGCAAATGAAACTCTGTCCGTAACATTTAATTCTTTTGTAAGTTTTTTAAGGTTATCAAGCTCAGGTCCGTCTCCAACAACCAAAAGCTTTGTACCCTCAGTATCATCTGATATATATTTTATTATTTCGTTAATATTTTTTTCTTTTGCAACACGTCCTAAAAAGAGAGCAAGCTTCTCGTCATCATTAATACCGTATTCTTTTCTTAATGCGCTTCTCTCTTCTATGGAAAGCTTTTGTCTGAACTTTTCAAGTGCAATTCCGCTTGGTACTACAAATACAGGACATTTTGAATCGTATGAAAGAAGAAGCTCCTTAACCTTATCGGTAGGCGCAATAATTGCTTCACAGAATCTTGAGATAGTCTTAGAAAATTCAGCAACTGCCTTTGTTGCCACCTTTTTATGCAATACTCTTTCGCCGTTTTTATTAAATTTAAGCTTTTTAAACCCTATATAATGCGTATAGTCTTCATACACAGTGTGATAGGTATGAACAATCGGAATATCACACTCATGTGCTATATGGTGTGCCATTAAAAATGTAGAGAATTCACACTGTGAGTGAACAATATCAGGTCTCCATTCAATTACTTTATCGTATATTTTGTTCATAAGTCCCACGCGGACTCTTGCTTCAGGATATACGAAATCGGCAGGGAGTGATGCGACTTCCCAGCCATCATCTGTAATTCTTGTCTGATGATTAGACGATAATGCAAGAAGCTTTACTTCATGTCCTCTTGCCCTTAGTCCATACATTAAGTTGTTAATCGATGTAACAACGCCATTAATTGCATCAGTATTCCAGTCTGATGTGATAAGTATCTTCATAATTCCTATACTTCGTTTAATGCCTGTTCAATATCTCTAATTAAGTCTTCCTTATCTTCTATTCCACAGGACAATCTGATAAGTCCTGCTGTGATTCCGCATTCCTTAAGCTGCTCATCATTCATCTGTCTGTGTGTTGCAGTTGCAGGATTTAAGCAGCATGAACGTGCGTCAGCAACATGCGTTTCGATTGCCCAAAGCTTAAGGCTCTTCATAAACTTAAGTGCTGCTTCCCTTCCACCTTTAATCTCAAATGAAACAACTCCACATGCACCGTTTTTAAGATATTTCATAGCTCTGTCATAATACCTGTCACCTTCAAGCAAAGGATATGTTACGAAGTTGACTTTATCATGTCCCTGTAAAAACTTAGCAACTGCTAAAGCATTCTCACAGTGCCTTGGAACTCTCACATGAAGTGATTCAAGTCCTAAATTAAGTAAATATGCGTTCTGTGGAGACTGAATGCAGCCTAAATCTCTCATAAGCTGGGAGGTTGCCTTAGTAATGTAAGCTCCTTCATTACCAAACTTCTCAGCATAAACAATGCCGTGATATGTATCATCCTTAGTAGTAAGTCCGGGATATTTATCAGCATGTGCCATCCAGTCAAAGTTACCGGAATCAACTATACATCCACCGACTCCTGCGCCATGTCCGTCCATATATTTTGTCGTCGAATGAGTAACTATATCCGCACCCCATTCTATAGGTCTTAAATTAATTGGTGTAGGGAATGTATTGTCAACAATAAGCGGTACACCATGCTCATGAGCAACTTTGGCAAAGAGTTCTATATCAAGAACAGTAAGTGCAGGGTTTGCAATAGATTCGCCAAACATAGCACGTGTATTGTCTTTAAATGCAGCGTTAAGCTCTTCCTCTGATGCATCAGGTGATACAAATGTTGATTCTATGCTCATCTTCTTAAGTGTATGTGCAATTAAGTTGAATGAGCCGCCATAAATTGATGAGCTTGCAACAATATGGCTTCCAGCTTCACATATGTTAAAAAGTGCCATAAACGTTGCTGCCTGTCCCGAAGAAGTAAGCATTGCCGCGCTTCCACCTTCAAGCTTTGCTATTTTAGCAGCGACATAATCGTTAGTCGGATTCTGAAGTCTTGTGTAGAAATAGCCTTCTGCTTCAAGATCGAAAAGCTTCGCCATATCCTCACTTGTATCATATTTAAATGTTGTACTCTGAATTATCGGAATCTGTCTTGGCTCACCATTACCCGGTCTGTATCCGGCCTGTACACACTTTGTGTTTATTGAATAATTGTCCATAACTATTAGCCCCTTTGTTGTATAGCATATTGAATTATGTAAACTTTCTCACTTTAAACTGATAAATTTTAACATTAAAATCATAAAGTCGCATAATCCCTTATATAATACTATAATTTGTGTACTTAAACAACTAATATAAGTTATCTTGTATTATTAAATTTATGAAAAATATAATAAAAATAAACCTCAGGAATATGTTTCCTAAGGTTTAAATTCACCAACAATCAATATCAGATTCAAAGCTTATCTCTCTTCCCTGAAATACGGAAGTCCAAGACTCTGTGGTGGTTGATTTTCCCTCTTACTTCTCATACTTGTAATAACAAGTACGATAAGAGTAACGATGTATGGAATCATCTTGTATAATTCCTGATATTCCATATGCTCCATTCCTGTTGGAATATATAAATACAAAATGTACAATCCACCAAAAAGGAATGATGCCAGTATACCGATATTAGGTCTCCATATTGTGAATATTACAAGTGCTATCGCAAGCCAGCCTCTGTCTCCAAACGCATCATTTGACCAAACGCCACAGGCATAATCCATTACATAATAAAGTCCGCCAAGACCTGCTATCATACAGCCTGCACATGTAGCGACATATTTGTATTTAATAACATTAATACCTGCTGCATCTGCAGTATTCGGATTTTCACCGACTGCACGTAAATGAAGTCCAAGTCTTGTATTATTTAGAATGTATGAACAAACAAATGCAATTATTATGGCAAGGTATGTCAAAAATCCGTAAGATAAAAATACTTTACCAAAACCTCCCAAATTTGATGCAAAAGGAAGCGATTTAGAAAAACAGGCACTCGTAGCGGAAAGTGCAATTGATGGCACATCTGCACCGGAAAGCTTAATTAATGAACCTCCAAAGAAGTTACCAAAGCCAACACCAAATGTAGTCATCGCAAGACCTGTTACGTTCTGATTTGCACGAAGCGTAACAGTGAGGAAGCAAAACAGTAATCCCATTAACAGCGAACCAATAAGGCAACAAAGCATAGGAATAAGTACCGCAAGGAATGAATTTACATTTCCTCCTGTTGACTTTTCATAAAAGAATGAGCCGATAACACCTGAAATAGCGCCTACATACATGACACCCGGGATTCCCAGATTTAAGTTTCCGGATTTTTGTGTCATGATTTCTCCGGTACTTCCGTACAAAAGCGGAATACCCTGTACTACGGCTCTTGGAATAAATGCAGATAAAAATGACAACATTTTACTTTTCCTCCTTTCTTAACTTTGTGTGGGAATGATTCTTCTTAAGCTTATAAGTAATAAAGAACTCACACCCGATTATAAAGAAAAGAATTATTCCGGTAAGGATATCCGAAAACGACTGGTTCAACCCAAAATTCGTAGAAATCTCGCTCGCGCCTCTTCCCATAAATACTATGAGAAAGCTCGACAATATCATTGAGAGCGGATTAAATTTAGCCATCCATGAAACTAAAACTCCTGTAAAGCCCTGTCCACCCGCAATCGTAGTTGTAATCGTGTGATTAATGCCACCGACAAGTAAAAGTCCTGCAAGACCGCATACAGAACCTGATAAAATCATAGTTCTTATAATTACTTTTTCAACTTTTATACCGACATACTTTGCAGTTCTTTCCGACTCTCCGACTACAGAAACCTCATATCCATGTCTTGAATAATTAAGGTATACGTACATAAAAAGCGTAACAATGACCGCAACTACAATGCTTAAAAGATACTTTGAACCAAATATCTGAGGAAGCCATCCGACATTAGAGTCCTGGTTAATAATACCAATTTTGCCCGACCCCTTAGGGACCTCCCAGACAATCGTGTAAAATGCAACAAGCTGTGTTGCGATATAGTTCATCATAAGAGTTGATAACGTCTCGTTCGTATTCCACTTAGCCTTGAACAATGCGGGAATTACGCCCCATATTGCACCGGCAAGAATGCTTGAAATTATCATAAGGATAATTACAACCGCGTTAGGTAACTTATCAGAAAGAGTTATCATGCATGCTGCTGATGCAAGTCCTCCGATTAACACCTGTCCTTCACCACCGATATTCCAGAATCGCATTTTAAATGCAGGTGTAAGTGCAAGTGAAATAATTAAAAGAATTGAGATGCTCTGAAGAGTCACCCATGTCTTTCTCGTACTTCCGAATGCACCAAGAATAATTGATTTATACACCTCTATCGGGCTTATTCCCGTAGTAATCATAGTTATTATTCCGCAAAGCACCAGTGCAAGTAAAATAGCAACAGCCCTTAATATCAAAGCATCCTTTGTTGAAAGTGCTTCTCTTTTTACAATATGAAACAACGGTTCACGCTTTTTTTCATTCATTTGAAGTACCTCCAACCTTTGTCATCAAAAGACCTACTTGGTTCTTGTCAGCTTTTCTTCCGTCAACTATTCCGCTGACTTCTCCGCCGCAAAGAACTAAAATTCTATCTGATAATTCAAGTAAAACATCCAAATCCTCTCCGACAAATATTACTGCTACCCCGGCTTTTTTCTGCTGATTAATAAGATCATATATTGTATATGACGAATTAATATCCAATCCTCTTACTGCATATGCCGTAAGTAATACAGTAGGTGCCGATGCGATTTCACGCCCTACCAAAACCTTCTGAACATTTCCTCCTGATAAACGTCTTACAGGTGTCTCAATTGAAGGCGTAACAACCTTTAAATGATCTACAACACTTTCTGCAAGTGCCTTTGGAGCCTTTCTGTCAGTAAAGAATTTATTTCCGTTTCTGAAAGAACGAAGCATCATATTGTTCGTTAAGTCCATATTGGCAACAAGTCCCATTCCAAGTCTGTCTTCCGGGACGAATGAAAGAGACACGCCCATTTCAGCAATCTTTCTTGGATCCTTTCCAAGAAGCTGTTCTCTTTTGCCGTCGTCTTCAATATACTCAATGCTTCCGTTCTCAACAACCTGAAGTCCTGCAATAGCTTCAAGAAGCTCCTTCTGTCCGCAGCCTGAAATTCCGGCAATACCAAGTATTTCACCGCTGTTTAAGCTAAATGAGACATTATTTAATTTAATAACTCCGTCTTCCGAACGTACTGTTAAGTTTTTAACTTCAAGTCTTTTCTTAGGATTTACAGGCTCAGGTCTTTCGATATTAAGTGATACGGCATGTCCTACCATCATATCAGTCATTTGCTGAACGGTAGTTTCTTTTGTAATCATGTCACCGACATATTTGCCTTTTCTTAATACCGCAACTCTGTCAGATAAAGACAAAACCTCATGCATTTTATGAGTGATAATTACAATTGCCTTGCCATCATCCCTCATATTTCTTAAAACATTAAACAGCTTTTCTGTTTCCTGCGGAGTAAGTACTGCTGTTGGCTCATCAAGAATAAGAATGCTTGCACCCCTGTATAAAACCTTGACTATTTCAACTGTCTGCTTTTCGGAAACAGACATATCGTAGATCTTTTTATCGGGATCAACATCAAAACCGTACTTATCACAGATCTCTTTTATCTTTATTGATGCTTCCTTAAGATTAAGCTTTCCTTCAAGACCTAAGATAATGTTTTCTGTAGCAGACAATACATCAATAAGCTTAAAATGCTGATGAACCATACCTATTCCAAGTCTGAACGAATCCTTCGGTGAAGCGATAAGTTCTTCCTTGCCGTTAATAAATATCTTGCCTTCATCCGGATAATATATTCCGGAAAGCATGTTCATAAGCGTAGTCTTTCCGCTTCCGTTTTCGCCAAGAAGAGCAAGTATCTCACCGTTATAGATGCTCATGTTAATGTCTTCATTAGCTACAACTGAACCGAATGTTTTTGTGATGTTCTTAAGTTTTACAGCTGCAGTTCTTTCCACGTCTTTATCCTTTCAAACCTTCTTAAAGCTAAAGGGCAGCATAAAAATGCTGCCCTTTTAAATTAATACATATTAGAATGCTGTATCAAGAAGCTCGATACCGTCAATGTTTATGTTGAAGTATGGAGCTGAACGGAAGTCAGCACCTGACTCAACAAACTCGCCATCGATGACTACTTCATGATCGCCTTCATAATTAGCATCTGTATCAACGTCAGCCATGTATGAATCTAAAGTCTTTCCTTCTACAGTAAATGTAGCTGTATCAAATACTTTAGTCTTGCCTGCAATGATATCAGCCTTAGCTGCATCAATTGCTTCCTGTGTTCCTGCTGCAGGAGCGTTCTTACCAAGCTCTGTTAATGCAACTGAGCCTGTCTCAAGGCTTCCTGTGTAGTCTGTAGCAATTTCAGTACCGTTAGCAACTGCATCTAAGCAATATTCAAAGTATGGCTGCCAGTCAATTCTTGATGAAACGATAAATGTGTTAGGACAAGCTGACTCTGTTGAACCGTTGTATGAAACGTTAGGAACACCGGCTGTCTCACATGCTGTAGGAGCACCCATTGAATCGGCGTGCTGTGAAATAAGAACGCAGCCATCCTCAATAAGCTTGTTAGCGCCTTCCTTCTCAGCTGTTTCATCATACCATGAACCTGTGAATGTAACCTTCATTGTAGCTGATGGGCAAACTGACTTAGCACCTAAGTAGAATGATGTATATCCTGAAATAACTTCTGCATATGTATATGCACCGATATAACCCATTACTGCTTCTTCTTCCTTAATGTCACCCTTCTCAATCATCTCATTGAGTTTCATACCTGCAGCGATACCTGCAAGATAACGACCTTCGTATATTGAAGCGAATGCATTGTGGAAGTTAGCAAGACCTTCTGTATGAGCCTTTGTACCTGTAGCATGACAGAACTGAATCTCAGGGAATTCCTTTGCTGCCTCAATCATGTAATCCTCATGACCAAATGAATCGGCAAAAATGAAATTGCATCCTGCATCAGCGAGCTCACAAGCTGCCTCGTAACATTCCTGTCCTTCAGGAATATTTGTCTTAGTAAGGTATTCAACACCTAATGCTTCACATGCTGCCTTAGCTGCATTCATGAAGTTTAAGTCATAAGTTGAGTTCTCATCATGAAGGAAAATAAATCCTGCCTTCACACCCTCAAGTGAAGCCTTAGCTTCTGTAGCTGCTTCTTCAGTAGCTTCTGTTGTTTCTTCTGTAGCTTCTGTTGTTTCTTCTGTAGCAGCTGCATCTGTATTAGCCGGCTCATCAGCCTTAGCGCCACAGCCAACAAGCATTGAAGCTGTAAGTGCAACTGTCAAGAAAATGCCTAAAAATCTTTTCATAGTTTCTCCTCTCCCTTGTTAAGTACACATATTAAATTGTTATATAGGACTTTTATTTGTTTAAAAAAACAAACACCAAAAGTATATCGCGTGGTTCCTTAAAAATCAATTATCGGAATAGATATAAATATTACTTTTAGTGTCTGTGTTTTAGGTATATTTTACATATTTCCTATCTCCTGCTTTTAATAAGCTTTTCACTGTATCCTGCTGCAATTAATGCAATACATGCTCCGACGACTCCAAGAATTATGTTAACTAACAGCATATTCTTAACTCCAAATGCATCAAGTACAAATCCGCCTATTGAGCTTCCTACAACATTTCCCGCAACTATCGCTCCGGCCATAAGTGCCTGGCCGGTTGTTCTGTCCTTTTCATCAACCATATCCTCTGTATAGTATACTGAAGCCGATGCAAAAATAGCAAAGCTGAAAATCTGGAACAGCTGAGTTATGTAAATCATATTTATCGTTCCGGACAAATAATAGCAGGTCGCCTTAAGAACATATCCAATTGCGGCAATGCATAATAATTTGACTGAATTAATCTTCTTAATAAGAAATGCAAAGCAAAACAGCACAGGGACTTCAACTATTGCCTGAAGTGCCATTGTAATCCCGAGATTTGTCGAGTCACCTCCAAGATTCTGAATGATCTGAAGTCCAAAATTACATGTAATATTATGAGTTGATGACAAAAGAATAAATCCTAAAAGCATCACAAGAAAAGTTTTATTTTCGTTAATGAAGCTTCCGCCATTATTACAATTTGCATCTGGATTTTGAGTAATTTCATTGGTATCAGCTGCAGCTGATTTATTATTTTTTACCCGGTTGATTTCAGAAAGCTTAGCCGTGTCTTTATTCAGGTCATACGGCATGCTGCAGATAATAAAAATAAAGAAAAGCGCAACTGTGACTCCAAGTGCAGGCACAACCTTTGTTCCATAAATTGCAGCAAGATTTCCTGCAATAAGTGAAATCAAAGCATACATCAGAGAGCCTGTTCCTCTTGCAACTCCAAAATTTATGTTCTCACCGGCATTCTTATAATAAAACAGGGCACTGTTAATAAACGGCATAATAAGGTTTGCAATCAGTGTCATCATTCCGATTGCAATTATTGAAAAATAAGGACCGCCAAAGAAAAGCATAAGGAAGCATACGATAGCAAATATTGCCGCACAAATTATCGACATATTTTTCCATGAGTATTTAGCGTTTCTGTCACAAATCCGCCCAAGAATTGGCTGCAAAATGGCTGAAATCACGCCAAATGAAGCAGACATGAATCCAATTGCAAGATTCGAAACCCCTTCTTCTAATAGATATAATGACATAAAGCCCATTCCTATGCAAAACAGCATCCAGAACAGGCCTTGAATGATTATATATTTAGTATTTACAGTCAGCTTCATATATTTAAACCTTTACATATCTGTATTTTTAATATATTCCCGGCACTTGATTTATTATAACTATGAAAAATAAAGCATTCAACTATTTATCAGATTTACAGTTTTTTAAATTACAGCAGCCCGAATTAGGGCATCCTATGCATTTTGAACCTTTTTTCTTTTCTTTTACGATATAAAAAACTGCCGCTCCTACCAATACAATTAAAACTATTACAATAATAATATTTGCCATTTGCGCTCCTTTCATAAAAACACGTGGTTAGTCAATTCTAACCCACTAGAGTTTATTATAACTAACCACGTGTTGTCAATATGAAAATAAGGAAAATATATTATTCGATTACTTTATAACCCTGATCAACTACTGCCTGTTTTAATGTATCTATAGCAACTTCTTTATTAAGAATTACAGTAGCCGTTCCTTTTTCATGGCTGACAATTGCACTGTCAACACCATCAATTGCTTCCAATGCATTTTTTACATGCATCTCACAATGCCCACACATCATTCCTTCGATTTTTAATGTCTTTTCCATTGAATTTTCCTCCGTTTGAATATTATTTTCTATTTCATTATTTAAATCATTTTCCTCTATTACTTTATCAGCTTTAGAATCACCAAGAACTATTGTATTTACATTTTTAGCTTTATTCAGTTTAACAAAGTTTAATCTAAGAGCATTTGTTACAACAAAGAAGCTCGAAAGACTCATTGCAGCTGCTGCAAACATTGGATTTAACTGCCATCCAAGAAATTTTATAAACACACCGGCTGCTAAAGGAATACCGATTACATTATATATAAACGCCCAAAACAGATTTTCATGAATATTTTTAAGTGTTGCTCTACTAACAAGGATTGCTTTTGTAACATCACTAAGAGAGTTTTTCATAAGCACAACATCTGCAGCATCGATTGCCACATCTGCACCCGCACCAATTGCCATACCAATATCCGCACTTGTAAGTGCAGGGGCGTCATTTATTCCATCGCCGACCATAATAACCTTTCCTTTTTTCTTAAGGTTATTAATTACTCCTGCCTTGCCATCAGGAAGAACTCCTGCAATTACTTCATCAACACCTGACTTACTTCCTATTGCCTTAGCAGCTATTTCGTTATCACCCGTAAGCATGACTACATGAATGCCCATATTCTTTATCTCTTGTATTGCATACGGGCTGTCTTCTTTAATCGTATCCGCAACGGCAATAATACCTATAAGTTCTTCGTCATATGCAAAAAGTAATGGCGTTTTTCCTTCACTTGAAAGAGACTCCGATTTGGCTCTTATCTCATCAGATACATTGATTTTTGCACTGATAAACTTATAGCTGCCACCAAGAATTCTTTTTCCGTTATATATTGCCATAAGTCCATTTCCCGGCAATGCCTCAAATTCAGTGATTTCTTTTGCGATAATTTTTTCACAATCAGCTTTTAGATTGACAGCCTTTGCAAGAGGATGTTCACTTCTTTTTTCAAGTGAAAAGGCAATCGTTAACAGTTCCTCTTCACTCTTATTATCTGCAGGAATAATATCTGTAACCTTTGGTTCTCCTTCAGTTATCGTTCCCGTCTTATCAAGGGCAACAATTTGCACCTTGCCGGTTTCCTCAAGTGACACCGCCGTCTTAAAGAGAATTCCGTTTTTTGCCGCTACTGAATTACCAACCATAATCGCAACAGGAGTCGCAAGGCCAAGTGCACAAGGGCAGCTGATGACAAGAACGGCAATTCCTCTTGCCAAAGCAAAACCAATATTTTGTCCAAGGACAAGCCAAGCAATAACAGTTAACGCAGAAATTAAAATCACGGTCGGAACGAATACTCCCGAAACTTTATCTGCAATCTTAGCAATCGGCGCTTTTGTAGATGCGGCATCGCTGACCATTTGAATAATTTGAGCCAGGGTTGTGTCTTTGCCTATTCTTGACGCCTCACAACGAATATAACCGGATTGGTTAAGTGTTCCTGCACAAACCAAATCACCGGCCTCTTTATCAACAGGAATACTCTCTCCGGTCAAAGTCGATTCATCAACTGCTGAATTACCTGAAACAACAGTCCCATCAACAGGAATGCTTTCGCCCGGACGCACAACAAAAATGTCGCCAATACTAACCTGTTCAATCGGTACAATAATTTCTGTTCCGTCTTTATAAAGCGTTGCCGTCTTTGGGGCAAGCTTCATTAATCCTTTAAGCGCATCTGTTGTTTTGCCCTTTGCACGTGCCTCAAGCATTTTACCGATAGTGATAAGCGTAAGTATTGTTGCTGCAGATTCAAAGTAAAATTCATGCATGTATGTGATGACAAGGTCTGAGTTGCCTTTTACCAGCGCATCAGTCATTGCAAAAAGTGCAACTGTACTGTAAACAAAAGCCGCCATGGAACCAAGAGCAACCAAAGTGTCCATATTCGGTGCACGATGCATTAGTCCTTTAAATCCACTAATGAAAAACTTCTGATTAATCACCATAATGATACCGGTTAACAAAAGCTGCACAAGCCCCATTGCAACGTGGTTATCATCAAAAAACGGCGGCAATGGCCATCCCCACATCATATGTCCCATTGATACATACATAAGTACAATCCAAAAGCCAAGAGACATTAATAAACGCCTTTTTAATACAGGCGTTTCCCTATCCTTAAGACTTTCCTCATCAGGTGCATCAGGTAAATTATTTATATTTTTTGCATTGATATTTTTAGGTGTCGCATCGTATCCCGCATTACGTACAGCCGCAATAATCTCATCAGAGGTTGCCGTTCCCTCAACTCCCATTGAATTAGTGAGCAGACTAACTGAGCATGAAGTAACTCCATCAACATTCAAAACTGCCTTTTCAATGCGGGCTGCACATGCAGCACAGCTCATACCGGTTACAGCATATTGTTCCATAATTAATTTTCTTCCTTCTATTTCATGAGCTTCTGCAAAGTTGCAACTAACTCATCAATTACATCATCCTTACCTTCGCGAATATCTCTTGCAACGCATCCTTTAATGTGATGTGCAAGTAACTCCTTATTAAATGCATTTACCGCAGCATTCACAGCGGCAGATTGTACCAAAATATCTGCACAATATGCATCTTTTTCAACCATCCCTTTAATTCCCCGAATCTGTCCTTCAATCCGATTCAGACGATTTATAAGTTTCTTTCTCTCTTCTTCTGTGCGCGCTGTTGTCTTTGAACAACAGCACATATCTTTTTTTGATGACTTATCTTTCATAATTTATCCTTATAAATGCTTCCGCCACACACCCATAGAATGCATTACTCTGCCGCGTATACCCCTCTGGGGTATTATAATAATATACCCTTATGGGGTATATGTCAACTGTATTTATAACCGGCTGGATTGTCAAATGGTAGCCCTTTGACCAGCATCAGGATTAATCTAATCCTGAGCTGACGCCAAGTTATAGTATTCAGTTAGATTTCCATGCTATCTGGATTTAGAAGAAAATCATAAACACTCATTACCAATATGCCTTCATCATTATAAAGCGGTGCCACAGCATCCTTTGTAATAATAATTTTTTTAAATCCATCTCCTGTATTCACTAGTGAGCGTTGTTCCTGTTCCATCTTTTCTTTATCAGGCAACGCATAGGCTGATTGAATATAAAATCTCTTTGAACCTTTGTTGCAGACAAAATCCACTTCCAACTGTTTTCGAATCTTCTTACCATTTTTGTCAACTTCATTCATCACAACAACGCCAACGTCCACATTATATCCACGAACTTTTAATTCATTAAATATAATGTTTTCCATTGCATGAGTCTCCTCAACCTGTCTAAAATTAAGTCTCGCATTTCTAAGTCCCAGATCGGTAAAATAATACTTCGATGGAGTATTAATGTATTTTTTACCCTTGATATCATATCGGATTGCACTATCAATAATAAATGAATCTTTAAGGTAATCTATATATTTGATTATTGTATCTTTGCTTATAGTCTTGTTTTTAACACTTTTAAATGTCGCAGATAACTTGCTTGGATTCGTAAGCGATCCAATTGCTGAGGATAAAATGTTCAGAAGTTCTTCTAACTCTGCCTTATTTCGTATATTATTCCTTCCAGTAATATCAGAAATGTAGGTTTCCTCAAATAGAGATTTTAAAAAATCAGATTTTTGATCAGCCGTTTCAAAGCCTAACACAAGCGGTATTCCACCGAACAGCACATAATCCCTCCAGCCTTCCTGTTTGTCACCGTCATATACACTCATAAATTCACTATATGTTAACGGATACATATGAACTTCATCCCCACGTCCACGAAATTCAGTAATAATATCTTTTGACAGAAATTTGGCATTACTTCCCGTTACATATACATCCACATTTTTCTTTCTTCCGAGGCTATTAAGAACTGATTCAAAATCATCGAGCATCTGAACTTCATCTAATAAAACATAATACATTTCATTATCAGCGATTTTTTCCATTAGATATGGAAATAAAACTTCAGGATCTCGATACTTTCTATTCTCAAAAGAGTCAAATGCAATCTCAATAATATGGTTTTCATTAACTCCTTCATTTACCAGATACTCTTTAAAAAGATTAAATAAAAGGTATGATTTTCCACATCTTCGCATACCTGTTACAACCTTAATTAGTCCGTTATGCTTTTTTGAAATAAGCTTATTCAAATATATATCTCTGCGTATTTCCATATTGTTCCACCTCATTACTTGTTGAACAAAAATGCGGAATCCGCATTTTTGTTCAATAGAATTATACATCATAGGAATAACTTGTTCAATACTCTAATCGACATTTTTGCGGATTCCGCATTTTTGTTCGATACAGTATCTCTATTGCTTCATTCACAATAGGATCAAAATTATCCGGTGAATCACTGTTTAATAGTTAGACTTACCTTTAACCCGTTGGAAACGTGCGCCGCTAGGCGTACTAGCAAAAGACCTGTCCCAACATATGGACAGGTACTTATATTTTTTTTGTTTTGTTTTAGGTCTCATATATAGATTTTATAACTAAGTCTCACTGAGTCTCATCTACGCATGAGACTCAGTGAGACTATGGTGAGACTGCAATGAGACTTTCCTAAGCTAAATACTCACGAATGTTCAGCACAATAAAATTATTTGCAGGCTGCATCCGTTTTATTCCTTTTCTCCATGAATTTTATGATATCATCTGCTCCCTGTAAGTAGGTAACATTGATCGGTACACGAGGTGTTCTGTCGTTGGCAGATGCTTCAATCGCATCGGCAAACATCTCCACCTGTTTCTGACCGGATATGATAAAATTCTTAGTGATACTTGAAGTTGCCATAAAACACCTCCTTTATTAGTGTGGTTTATCTTCTCTTATTTATACTTCCTCGACTATATTTTATGATGTTATCCCGGCTTTTGCAACAAAATTTCTGTGAATTTTTTGTAGTGTGCTTTTCGATCATATAGTCACGTCTTTTCCTTTTTCCATCAGTTTGTCCGTTTGAAAATCTGTGATTATGTCGTTGTTTTCAGTAATCCTCTGATAGACGCACAAAATGAAACTAGGGAAAGCAAAATGCTTTCCCTAGCAGAACTATATATATTGTTGCCTAATTCCTCTTTTCCGCAATCGCTGCCTGTGCTGCTGCAAGTCTTGCGATTGGTACACGGAATGGAGAACATGATACATAATCGAGTCCAATCTTGTGGCAGAACTCAACTGAAGTTGGGTCGCCGCCATGCTCACCACAAATACCAACGTGAAGGTTAGGGTTAACCGGCTTTCCAAGTTCGATTGCCATTTCCATGAGCTTTCCTACACCTGTCTGGTCAAGCTTAGCAAATGGATCGTTCTCGAAAATCTTAGTGTTGTAGTAAGCCTCAAGGAACTTACCTGCATCGTCTCTTGAGAAACCAAATGTCATCTGTGTAAGGTCGTTAGTACCGAAGCAGAAGAAATCAGCTTCCTTAGCGATTTCATCAGCAGTAAGTGCTGCTCTTGGTATTTCAATCATTGTACCAACTTCATACTCAAGGTTGATTCCTGATGCTGCGATTTCTTCATCTGCTGTCTTAACTACGATAGCCTTAACCTGCTTAAGTTCCTTAACATCACATACGAGCGGAATCATGATTTCAGGCTTTACATTCCATTCAGGATGTCTCTTAGCTACAACAACTGCTGCTCTGATTACAGCCTGAGTCTGCATTTTAGCAATTTCAGGATATGTTACTGCAAGTCTGATTCCACGGTGACCCATCATAGGGTTAAACTCGTGAAGTGAATTGATATATTCTTTAATCTGCTCTACGCTCTTGCCCTGCTTATATGCAAGCTTTGTAATATCCTTTTCCTCTGTAGGAACGAACTCATGAAGAGGTGGATCAAGGAATCTGATTGTAACAGGATTTCCTTCAAGTGCTTCATATAACTGTTCAAAATCTGACTGCTGATATGGAAGAATCTTTGCAAGTGCTGCTTCTCTTTCTTCTCTGGTATCAGAACAAATCATTTCACGGAATGCTTCAATTCTGTCTTCCTCAAAGAACATGTGCTCTGTACGGCAAAGACCGATACCTTCTGCACCAAGTTCCCTTGCTTTTCTTGCATCCTGTGGAGTATCAGCATTAGTACGAACCTTAAGTGTTCTGTACTTATCTGCCCATGCCATTACTCTTCCGAATGTACCTGCAATCTGTGCATCAACAGTCGGGATAATTCCTTCATAGATATTACCTGTAGTACCGTCTATTGAAATCTCTGAACCTTCTGTGAAGAGCGTGCCGGCAAGTGTAAACTTCTTATTAGCTTCATCAATAATAATATCGCCACATCCTGATACACAACATGTACCCATTCCTCTTGCAACTACGGCTGCATGTGATGTCATACCGCCTCTTACTGTAAGAATACCCTGTGCTGCCTTCATACCTGTAATATCCTCAGGTGATGTCTCAAGACGTACAAGAACAACCTTTTCTCCTCTTTCAGCCCATTCAACTGCATCATCAGCAGTAAATACAACCTTACCGCAAGCTGCACCAGGTGAAGCTCCAAGTCCCTTGCCAAGAGGTGTTGCTGCCTTAAGTGCCTTATCATCAAACTGAGGATGAAGAAGTGTATCAAGGTTACGAGGATCAATCATTGCAACTGCTTCTTCTTCTGTCTTATGTCCTTCATCAACAAGGTCACATGCAATCTTTAATGCAGCAGGAGCTGTTCTCTTACCGTTTCTACACTGAAGCATGTAAAGCTTCTGGTTTTCAACTGTGAACTCCATATCCTGCATATCATGATAATGATTTTCAAGTATTTCACAAACTTTAATGAATTCAGCATATGCCTCAGGGAATTCTTTTTCCATCTGTGCAATAGGCATTGGTGTACGAACACCGGCAACTACGTCTTCACCCTGAGCATTCTTTAAGAATTCACCCATGAGCTTCTTCTCACCTGTTGCAGGGTCACGTGTAAATGCAACACCTGTACCTGAATTATTGTTAAGGTTACCAAATACCATCGGCATAACGTTAACCGCTGTTCCCCATGAATAAGGAATATCGTTATCACGACGATATACGTTAGCACGTGGATTGTCCCATGACTTAAATACTGCTTCAATTGCAAGCTTTAACTGGACAACAGGGTCTGAAGGGAATTCTTCACCTAACTGCTTCTTATATTCTTCCTTAAACTGTACTGCAAGTTCCTTTAAATCATCGGCAGTAAGCTCAACGTCATAGGTTACGCCCTTCTTCTCCTTCATTTCATCGATAAGCTGCTCAAAGTACTTCTTACCTACTTCCATAACTACGTCAGAGAACATCTGGATGAATCTTCTGTAAGAATCATATACAAAACGTGCGAAGTTAGGATCAGGATTACCTGCAATCATCGCAGCTACAACATCATCATTAAGACCAAGGTTAAGAATTGTATCCATCATACCAGGCATTGAAGCTCTTGCACCTGAACGAACAGAAACCAAAAGAGGATTCTTTAAATCTCCGAACTTCTTGCCGTTAACTTCCTCCATCCACTTAACGCCGTCTTCCATGATCTGATTCATGATTTCGTCGTTAATCTTACGTCCATCCTCATAATACTGAGTACAGGCCTCAGTTGTAACTGTAAATCCAAGCGGAACAGGAAGTCCTATCTCTGTCATCTCTGCAAGGTTAGCACCTTTACCACCAAGCAGATTTCTCATTGACATATTACCTTCTTTAAAGGTATATACCCATTTTTTTGCCATCATTCTACCTCCAAATCATATTTACAATCCGAAATCCTTATTAGAAAACGTTAAAATATAACCACCCAAATGATACAAATTTGAACAAAGCATAAAAAAAGCCAACCTACCCCCTCGGTAACTTGGCATCATTTATTAACTCCATTGTTAATTCCAAAATAAATACAATCATCTAAGGTCTCCAGATTGATTTTTCTTTATGCGAATATATTACCATATAATTTTAAGTTTGGCTATTAAAAAAAGAACCGAAAATACGAAAATACTACAAAAATTTTCGAAATCCGGTTCTTTTTACATAGAGTATATTAATAATACATTTTACGCCAAAGTGTTTTACTAAAACTCAAGCTTCTTTTCAAGGAATGCTGAAAGTTCATCAATCTTGATTCTCTCCTGCTCCATTGTGTCTCTGTCTCTTACTGTTACACAACCATCTGTTTCTGAATCAAAATCGTATGTTACGCAATATGGAGTTCCGATTTCATCCATTCTTCTGTATCTCTTACCGATAGTACCTCTGTCATCGAACTCAACATTCCACTTTTTAGCAAGCTCAGCATAAATCTTCTCTGCACCTTCATTAAGCTTCTTAGATAACGGAAGGATTCCGACCTTGACAGGAGCAAGTGCAGGATGGAAATGAAGCACCGTTCTTGTATCAGGCTTTTCAGGTGTTCCAACCTCTTCTTCATCATATGCTGCACAAAGGAAAGCAAGAACAACACGGTCAGCACCAAGCGATGGCTCAATAACATATGGAATGTATCTTTCCTGCGTCTCGTCATCAAAGTATGTCATATCTTCCTTAGATACATTCTGATGCTGTGTCAAATCATAATCTGTTCTTGAAGCAATTCCCCAAAGCTCACCCCAGCCGAATGGGAATAAGAATTCGATATCAGTTGTTCCTGTTGAATAGAATGAAAGCTCTTCCGGATCATGATCACGGAGTCTCATCTCCTCTTCCTTCATGCCAAGAGAAATAAGCCAGTCTCTGCAGAAGCTTCTCCAGTAATTGAACCACTCGTCTTCTGTGCCCGGCTTACAGAAAAATTCAAGCTCCATCTGCTCAAATTCTCTTGTACGGAATGTAAAGTTACCCGGAGTAATCTCATTACGGAATGATTTTCCAATCTGACCGATACCAAATGGAACCTTCTTACGTGATGTTCTCTGTACATTCTTAAAATTAACGAAAATACCCTGAGCTGTTTCCGGACGAAGATATACTGTATTCTTGGCATCCTCAGTAACGCCCTGGAATGTCTTGAACATAAGATTAAACTGTCTGATATCTGTAAAATTGTGCTTGCCGCATGAAGGACAAGGAACGTTGTTGTCTTCTACGAACTTAACCATGTCTTCATTTGACCATCCATCAACCGATGTCTCAAGAGTAATACCGTGCTCAGCTGCAAAATCCTCAATAATCTTGTCAGCTCTGAATCTCTCATGACACTCCTTACAATCCATCAAAGGATCCGAAAAACTTCCAAGATGTCCCGATGCCACCCATGTCTGTGGATTCATAAGGATAGCACAGTCAACGCCGACATTATATGGGTTTTCCTGAATAAATTTTTTCCACCATGCTCTCTTGACATTATTCTTAAGCTCTACGCCAAGGTTACCATAGTCCCATGTGTTAGCAAGTCCGCCATAAATCTCAGAACCGGGATATACAAAACCTCTGTTCTTTGAAAGAGCTACAATCTTATCAAGTGTTTTTTCCATTACAATTCTCCTTTATTTAACTACTATATATGCAAGTCCGGCCGATTCCGACGAGACTCTGGCATTCCTTTCATCAATTACATCTACATTTGCAGATGTATATTCGATTTTTTTCGGGCTGTTTATTCTTACTACTTCACTTACAATTATTATATCTTCTTTTTGCATACCCATAAGGTCGTTTTTAGTAATTGTCTGTGTAGAGCCTCTTTTTTTAAGTACTGTCTCCGAAATTAATCCCTTATCATATGCATCATTAATAGAACCGTAATATGCGGTCGAATTATAAAACTCATTATAAGTGTCACAGCTGTCAAATAAAAGCGTTGCCTTTGCTTTTCCTTCACTAATATCAAGTTTCTTAAGTTCAACTTCACCCTTGCCGATATTAGTAGAATTATAGTCACTTATTTTCTCATTGAAGAAAGTCCTTAGTCCATCCTCTGAATATTTCTGAGTATCAAAGCTTTCTACAATAACGTCTGTAATCTTACCGTCTTCTTCAAAAAATAATGTAGTTTCAAAATATTCTTCTTTCGTATCAGCACCACAGCCCGGAAGAGATATGGCAATAATACTTAAAAGAATTAAAAATAGTATTTTTTTCAAGGCTTGAACCTTTCTTAAGAATAATAATCAATCTATTATAATACTATTACATATACGCTTTCAACAAATTTGAGCAACTGAATTTAACTATAATAACAATTCGGCACTTTTAAACGGTTTATCCGTACACCGCTTGAATAAATCTTTAGCAAAAGAAGCAAGTTCATCGATTGCGTCCCCCGATAAAGTAAACGTATAAAGTTTTTCAATACTTGAAGAAACTATGAAATCAATTGCAAATCTGACAGTACCACTTAAATTTATATTTCCAGGAATCCCCGGGAACTCGCCATTTATTACAAGTGCCTTTATTTCATAAATACTTCTTACAAGTCTGTTATCAAGGCTTTCTTTTATAATTGCCTTAATCGACTGAAATAAAAGCTTTAACATGAGTGTATCGTCGTTATTTTCCCTTGTATAGTAGCTTGCAACTTCAAGAAAATACATGCCAAGAAATGCACCTTCAAAATCTTCTCTTAATTCCTCAAAGTAATATGAAATCTCTGCATCCGCAAGATTATATGCATTCTTTCCTTCGTATAGTTTAAACTGTCCGAAGCAGAACCTGTTTGTCGCCGCCATCATTTTATTATTAAGACGTCTTGCACCTCTTGAAAAAGCCGTAATCTTGCCTCTTTCTTTAGTTAGTATTACAACACGCCTGTCATAATCGTTAACGGGGTATACTTCAAGTACCATACCCGTAACCTGAACTAAATTGTTCATTAATACTTATTCCTTATTTTCTACATATCCATAGTTTTTAAGAAGCATATCGGAATCTCTCCAGTTCTTTTTAACAGTTACGAAAAGCTTCAAATTCGTATGAGTGTCGATAAGGCGTTCAATCTCATATCTTGCCGCGGAACCGATTTTTTTAAGCATATTCCCCTGCTTGCCTATAATAATGCCTTTATGAGAATCTCTTTCACAAATAATTGTTGCATCAATATTGCATATCTCTTTCCCATATTTCATTCTGTCAATAATAACAGCAATTCCGTGTGGTATTTCATCATCAAGGCACTTAAGAGCTTTTTCTCTTATTATTTCTGCAACAATTGCCCTTTCAGGCTGGTCTGTAACTGTATCTTCATCGTAAAATGGTTCCCCATATGGCAAATAGCTCATAATTACTTTAATCAGTTCATCGCAGTTATCACCTTTAAGAGCAGATACAGGAACGATATCATTAAAGTTAATAAGGTCTTTATATGAATCAATTATTGCAAACATATCATTTTTAGAAACCGTGTCAGCCTTATTAATTACTAAAACAACAGGAACATTAATACTTTCAAGCTGTTTAGCAATATCTTTATCTCCTCTTCCAATAAAGGTTGAAGCCTCAACAAGCCAAAGCACAACATCCGCATCTTTCAATGTGGATGTTGCAGCTTTAACCATATATTCAGAAAGCTTGTTTTTAGCAGTATGAATACCCGGTGTATCGAGAAATACAATCTGACCTTCATCAGATGTATAAACTGTTTTGATTTTATTTCTCGTAGTCTGGGGCTTATTGGACGTTATTGCAATCTTCATTCCGATAAGCCTGTTCATAAGTGTCGATTTGCCGACATTAGGTCTGCCGATTATTGCAGCAAACCCTGACCTGTAACTACTGTTATGCATTTGGTTTTGTTCCATTATCGGTATTCACCTTTTTGTTTTTATTTGCTCTTAATTCTTTCTTCTTTGCTTTCTTTTCCGCTCTTCTTGCCTTAGCCTGTGCTCTGTATTCAGGTCCTTTGATCTTTTCAACAAAGAATCTTACAACAAAGAATATAATAACGACCGGTACCGCTACAAATACGGCTAATACAACAAGAATAGGAATCGAAATAATAAATCCTACTATGAAATCAATTACAAGTTCCTTAGCATCAAGTAAGTTCTCTGTGAATCCAACTGCAATTCTCTGCCATACAGTCTGTTTTACTTCTTCTACAGGTGTATATCTTTCTACTTCCTTGACATAGATTGTTACAGTTGAATAGTCAACCTTATTATCCATTGTACGAAGTCTTGACTCATATGACTCAAGTTCATAACGAACATCTGTTATTCTTGACTCGATAGCTATGATTGTTTCGATATCTTCCGCTTGAAGTAACAGCTCGTCAAGTCTTTGCTGTTCAGTTCTAAGTGAACTGATATGAGCCTGTGTATCTGCATAGTTAAGTGTAATGTCTTCTGCTGACTCTGACTTATTTGTAATATTCGAAATGTCAGCAACATTTGAAACAAAGCTGTCAAGCTTATTTGACGGAACTCGCGCAACTAAGTCAGCACTTCTCATGTTCTTACTTGAAGAACTTATGCTTCTTCCTGAAATATTTGTGCTTTCCATATATCCGCCAAGTTCTTTTACTTTTTTATCTATATTGGAAACGAAAGAATCAAATTCTTCTGTTTCTGCAGAAATATTAACATTTCTGATAATTTTTCTGCTTGAGTTTTCTATTGTTCCATCATCAATGCTGTCAACGCCATCCTCTACAGCAGCTTCTTCTTCTACCGCCTCTTCATATGCACCAGTTCCATAATCGGTTTCATACATATCATCTGAATGATACTCTTCCGGTGCCATTTCCGAAGCCTCTGTCGACTTATAATTGGAGCCACTTCCGCAGCCTGCCAAAACTGCTCCAATAGTAACGGCAGTTATTAAATATGATAATACTTTCTTCATACCTTCCCTTTCTGCATTATGCAATCACAACAAATCTTCTATATTCAAAAACAGGTCTTTATTAGCATTAATCTTATCTTCGGCACCTACAACACAAATTGCATCTGTCTTCATAATCTCTCTTATGTAGTCAGCAAGCTCTCTAATCCTATCTATATTGCAGTTAAGAACATCATCTCTGTTCTTCTGCTTATCTTTATCGCTCTTATGGGAAAGGTATGCACCAAGGCTTGCAATTCCTTCATCATAAGGTGTCAGTGGTGAATCAATATCGGCCATTGTTCCGATAATAAACTTTGTCATATCTCTTTCAGAGCAGTTAAAGTTTTCAATGTAATCGGCAGCCTTCTCAAAAATATCAATAGTCTCCTTAAGATTAGGATCCCTGTATGACACAAAGTATCCGATTCCATCCTGTGAAAATCCGCTCATGCAACCATATGCCCCACCCTTTACACGGACATTGTTCCAAAGGTAATCATATCCCATAATTACTTTAAGAACCATAAGTGCCCCGGTAGGTTCAAGACCTGACTCCCTAAAGTTACCAACTCTTGCTACATACTGTACCTGGCCACTCGTCTTTAATCCCTCATTTAATTTCTTAAGTTCTAGTGTCTCCTTTGGTAATTCAATATCGGTAGTTATTAAATTTGCGGCAAAATCATCAGTAAGCTTAATTACTGTATCGTTATACTTTTCATCTCCGATATAATCAACCGTAAGATTTTCTTTCCTGAATAAAGCGGCTGTAATAGAATTAAGTTTTTCTTTTAAGTCATCCTTCTTATTGTCATAATCATCAATAAGCCCGCTTATTACTCTGTAAAAGTCAAGTCCGCCAAGCTTTTCCTTGCACGCATCGTGCTTTGAAATATATGACAACGCTCTCTTAAACGCTGTCGAATGACCTGCACTTAATATTGACGGCTGCATTCTTGCCTTAATCATATTAAGAAGTTCAAGAAGTCTTTCATCATCAGAATAATCTGTATTTACAATGAGTTCTCTCATTAAATCAAATGCATGCTCCATATTGTCATATAAGACCTTTGTTCTGACTTTAACATAAGGAGTATATTTCTTATAGTCAATATAATCAGTTACAACAGCCGTTGCTGTACTGATACCACCCGTTTTGATATTAACCTTATTAGTAAACTCTGTATATGAATAATTTTTAGTATTCATAAAGCTTAGTATATTAGTCAAAAGGCCAACGTAAGGATAATAGCTTACCGGGACGTTACTAAGATCAAAGTACAAAGTCACATATCCAATTCCATTTGTATAAATATCATGTGTTATTACTTTTGTGCCATTGATTTCATTTTCTTTATATTTATATTTCTTTGCCTCTCTCTTAATATCAGAAATCTTAAGAAGAGGAATCTTTTCAAGGTCTTCCTTGGAACTGGGCTCTTCCTGGTATTTCTTTAATGACTTAGTATCATTAATAAGCTTATCAAGCTCATCATCTGATAAAGACGCCTTATAATCTGAGAGTTTCTTTTTAAGTGCCTGCTCTTTCTTAGTATTGTAACCCTTTTCAGGCTCTAATACCACAATTGAAGAATGGGTGTTATTTAATAAATACTTTTCAATGAGTTTCTCAAAGTAATCAGTATCAACCCTGCTTCGTAATAATGCGTATGTGTCATTTGCTTCTATATGCATAAATGGATCATTATCGTCATATAACCAGCTGTCAAATGACTGCAGTCCATACATTAATCCCTTAGGATATCTTCCAAAGTCAGCTTCTCTATATTTAAACTCAAATACATTTATGGCTGCTCTTAACATATCTTTATCAATACCTGAATTAATGACGTTTTGAAGCTCATCTTTAATATTAAAAATAAACTCGTCAAGATCTGATGCATTGGCGCCTTTTCCCATTATTGAATAATATGGCTGCAAAATACCATTTTCATAAATAGCATCAACATCACTTACAAGCCCTGATTTTAATAATCTCTCGGTTAATACCGCGCCCGGTGCACCAATAAGACAGTAATCAATAACCTGAAATGCAAGATATAATTCCTTATTAAGCACAGAATCAACTACAACATTGTATGAAAGATATGTATTATTTTCTATCGGTTCATCCGATGTGACGGAATATTTCTTATTAATTACCTTAGTCTCAGCAAACGGCTTCTGGAAGCCGATTTCAGAGTCAATATCAATTGCATCATACTTGGATAAATATTCCTTATCAAGGTAATCAAGTCTCTCTTCTACGTCCATATTACCATATAAGTATATATAGCTATTGCTTGGATGATAGTACTTGGAATGAAACTCAAGGAACTTTTCGTATGTAAGCTCCGGGATAACATCAGGGTCTCCACCTGATTCAACGCCGTATGCAGTATCAGGGAATAAAGTATTAAAAATCTCCCTGTTCATAATGTCGTCAGGCGTTGAAAAAGCTCCCTTCATCTCATTATACACAACACCATTTATTGTAATATCATCGTCCTTATCCTCAAGCTCGTATCTAAATCCTTCCTGACGAAAAATCTCCTCATGTTCATAAATATTAGGATGAAATACTGCATCCATATATACATCCATAAGGTTTTTGAAATCCTGATCATTACATGACGCAATTGGATATACAGTCTTATCAGGATATGTCATTGCATTTAAAAATGTATTCAGTGAACCCTTACAGAGTTCCACAAACGGGTCCTTAACAGGATATTTCTTAGAACCGCATAATACGGAATGCTCTAAAATATGCGGTAATCCCGTCGAATCATACGGAGGAGTCCTAAATCCGATACAGAACACCTTATTCTCATCATCATTAGACAAAATAAAAATCTTCGCACCTGTCTTTTTATGTTTTAGAAGATACCCCATTGAATTCAAATCATTGACATTCTTCTCTTTTACTACTTCATATGCGTTATGCATGAAATTATCCTTCTTTCGTTATGTTTATTACTCTTTGTGCCTGTGCGTAAATAAATGTTCGTTACAGTATTCATAATTACCGTTACATTTTGAGCAGAACCTGAACTCAAGATCAGGATTATCAAGCTCGGTTCTTCCGCAAATTGCACATTTATGCTTTGATATCTTACCGGTTGTTGAATCTTTTGCACCTGTTGATTTTGCCTGATTTACAGAATTTCTAAAATCAGCCTGCCTCTTTCTCTCAGCATACGAAAACCTCTTCATATTCCTTGAGTTAAGGAAGAATATTAAGAAGTTAAGAAGCGACGCAAGCAAAATCACACCTCGAATAATAATAATCGGCAATGATCTGATCTGAACAACTTCAACTACTAAAAGCACTGCATAAAGTATTGCCATCCACTTAATCTTAATCGGAATGAAGAAGTACAAAAGCACCTGCATATTCGGATAAAGTGCTGCAAAAACAAGGAAAATGGACATATTGACGTAATATGTAGTGACATACATACTTATTACAAATCCGACTTCTTCGGGATTATTGTTACTTGCATATGCAAAGAATACATATAAAAGCATTGCACCGATAAATGTAAATATCATTCCCGAGAAAATATATACATTGTATCTGAATGCGCCCCAGGTCATTTCAAGACTTCTTCCAAGTGAATAATAGAAAAAAAGCATGATAATTGTAAAAATACCAAGCGATGATGGAGGAACAATTATCCATGTAATAATTCTCCATACCTGTCCATGTACTATTTCATATGGATTAAGCCTTAAAAAATCTACTGTTCCGGTAAGTGACAATATATAGCCAATTACATATGCAACAATAATATATAACGATAAATTATTTATTGCATATTTTCCGTATTTTCGTTCTGCTTTGTCTAAAAAACTGTTCATAATCTATTAAAATACTCCTTTATTTATTAAGAAATATAATATACATATTGTATGATTATTCTGTGAATAATTAAAATGCATACTCCATAGTATTTTAACACGAAGTTATTATTTTTTCGATAGCAGATTAAAAATGAAATATTAGATATAAATAATAGAAAAACCCTGACGCATTCGCGTCAGGGCCCTCCCAAAATCGAATCTGATTCGAAAATTATTTAATTATCTGGCGTTTTTCTTTCTTCTGGCATTAGCAATTGCTACTGCAATAATTGAGCCAATGCTTGCAAGAAGGAGTAATGTCCATAAGAAGATGTTGAATGCATCTCCTGTAACAGGACCAAGTCTCTCACCAAGAACGCCTGCCTTCGGTGCTGCACGTACACCAAGTACTCCTGATAATACGCCACCCGAACGTCTACCTGTATCTGTAGGTCTTCTCTCTCCTCTTACTTCTCCACCGCTACTTGGAACTACCGGTGTATCAGGAGGAGTTGTACTGTTAGTAATACGTCCTAAGTCGTATGAAACAGTTGCTGTAGCTGATGAGCCAATTGTGAATGTGTATGCGATTGGATCGCCGTTTACATCTGTATTGACTTCATATCCTGCAGGAGCTTCTACTTCTACGAAGTAGTAGTCATCCCAAGGAAGGTCGCCTACATAAATCTCACCCGAAGCATCTGTTGTGTATGTACCAACTCTGTAATATACATCAGAGTAAATTGTAGCTGCTATAGCACTTGATACGGTTGTAGGTGTCTTAGCATAGAGCTCGAATACTGCACCGGCAAGTGATACTGAACCGTCTGCATTTGTCTTTCTAAGTCTTACTGAACCTACTTCCTTAGCATTAAGAGCAACAACTTCAACTGTCTCTCCATCAGTGAGTACTGAGAATGAGAATCTGTCTGTGCTTCTAATATATCCTGCAGGAGCAACTGTCTCTGTGAAGTAGTATGAGCCGTATGGTAAATCTGTAACCTCGAGTTCTCCTGCTGCATTAACTACAAATCTTCCGTTTGAGCTTGTCTCAGAGTATCTGTATGAACCTGCTGTACCTGATGCATATACTCTTGAGCCGTCTTCTCTGTAAAGTGCAAACTCTGCACCTTCAAGTGCTGCTCTTGTTGTAGCATCAAGCTTTCTAAGCTTAACTGAACCTGTAATCTTCTCATCTCTCATAGTTACTACAGTAGTCTCGCCCTTCTTAAACGTAAATGTCTGATCTGGAGCCACCTTGTAACCTGTAGGAGCACTTACTTCACGTAATGTGTATGTCTTATCAAATTCAACCTTAGTAATATCTACTGCATGAGCTGATGTTCCAGATACCCATCTGTCAACCTCTGTACCTGCAGAATCAAGAATAACAAGCTCTGCACCTGCAAGCGTTGCGCCGGTTATTGCATCAACCTTTCTGATAAGAAGCTCACCGTATGTATTGTAGAAATCAAATACCTTTCCTTCTACAACCTCTACCTTTTCTGACAGGTAGCCAGGGATTTCAACTTCATCAACTCTGTATACAATCTTCTGACCGTCTGTTGTATATGCCGGAAGCTTCTTACCGTTTTCGAATGAATCAAATCTGTACTTCCAATCAGGTGCTTTGGCAACTGCTGTATTGATAACCTGCTGTCCTACACCTACATTACTTGCATATAACCTAATTGTAACTTCATCCGGTCTGCTTCCATCTGCCGGTCCGCCAATCCAATGCTTCTCACCTGAAATAACTGTATATTCAGGCTTTAAGTTTGTAAAGTCAAACGTTGAAGCTGTATATAAGTACTCTTTGTTTTCAAGCTTAACAGCTACGGTAGCTTTACTCTTATCGGTAGCTGTAACATCAAGTATAAGCTTATCAGAGCCTGCAGCCGGTGCATTAACAGCTACTGTTATTTCGTATACATTTTCATCGTATACAACACCATCGCCTACTCTCTTTTCTTCGTAAAGCTTGTATGTATAAGTCTTTCCGATATCGTTCTGAGTGAACTTAAGTCCTTCAGCAATGTCTCCATTATCATCAAGTCCTAATACAAAGCTTCCGTCTGCCAGAGCAGTCGCACTGTCAATCAGTGTATCCTTTGTTGCATCTACTCTGTATAATACAAATTCAAAGTTTGTAAGCTCCTCACCTGTAATGTAATCCTTAGAGTCTTCATATCTCTTAAGGAACTTTCTACCCTTGAATAATAAGTCCGCATTTGCTTCATACTTATTCTCAAATGTAAAGTAGTTAGCCCTGTTTTCATCACTTCCAGAGAAGAAATCATATGGTTCCTGTCCGCCACCGTTTAACTCACTTGTAATGCTCTTAACAGTAGGAACAAGTTTTCCTTCACCGTCATCAGTAACGTCAACTGTTACTTTATAAATTCTCTCATCGTACTTAACACCTGGAGCTTTGCTTTCATCAGCAGGAATAACCTCCTTTATCTCATAAGTATGGCGACCTCTGTCATCAAGCTTCATTGTAGGCTTGTACTCGTAGCTTAATATAGATAAGCTATTTGAGAATGTAATGACGCCATTTTCACATCGAACTGTAAATTCAGGACTTCCCTTACCTTCTGTAGTCTCCTTAATTGTGAACTTAAAGTCATTTAAGAACTCTTCTGGTCCGTCAAATGTCTTAGTTCCGATAAGATTAAGTAAACCATAAGCTTCGTATTCATTAGTGAATAAGAATACTGTATTTTCGCTAACCTTTTCTTCTAAGTTTGCATCCTTAATCTTCTGAGTAATGTCAGGAAGAATATATTGCTTGTTGACGTCTACATTAAGGGTACCATCACCGTTATCCTTAACTTTAACAGTTATTGTATAAACTGTTCCGTCATATGTTACGCCACTCTCACCATCTTGCTTAACTTCGCTGATGTTATAGATGTAATTTCTGACTCCGGTTTCCGGATCCAGATCTTTAATATCATACTGAAGGAACTTATCTCCGCTCTTTGATATAACATCATTACTTGAGAACTTAATATGATTTCCCTTATTTGTAACTGTAAATTCATGATCCTTAACAAGCTTATCATTCTGATCAACTTCTCTAATCATGAATGAGAATTCGCCATCCTTAAGGTCACGTCCTACAAGCTCCTTCCAGCCTTCCGGATCCCACTCGCCTGTTGCTTCATATACGTTTGTGAATTCAAGCTTTGCCTTACCATCCCTAAGACCAAGGAATCCGCCGCTTTCACCGAGCTTGTCGATCTTAACTTCATATGTAATTCCGTCTATACCGGATGTAAGTTCAATAACAAGGCTATATCTTTCTGTAGACATTGTAATTCCCTTGCAATCGTCCTTACTCTTAGACTGCTCGACAACTGTGTATGTAAGAGTCTTTGTATTGTCATATGTACCTGACTCGTTCTTAAATACTTCCTGATCAAACTTCATAACAGGGAATACGAACTTGCCTTGTGCAACTCTATCCTCATCCACTGTTCCAGCTACGTTGTAAGCAATCATCTCTGTGCCATCATTAACGAGAACTTTATCTCCGTCCATGATTGCAAATGAGAATTCCTTATCTTTAAGTTCTCTGTTTTCTAACTTCTTAAGACCATCAAGAGGAATCTTAACAGATGCACTATATTTATTTGTAAATACGACTTCAGTAACACCAACTGTCTCATCACCAGTTACCTTTGTATAAGTATCAGTGATTGCAAGTTCCTGTGTTGCTTCGTCAATGTCAACTACTACCTTAGCAATGTAGATTGTGCTATCAACAGCTGTTCCATCTTCTGTAGCTAACTCTTCTATCTTGTAGAAGTATGTTCCAAGCTGAGACTGGTTGAACTTAATCTTAGCAAAACTTGTTGTTACATCACTATTCTTAATAGTTTCTGTGTAACCGCCTGCAATTTCCTTACCGTCTTCATCTACCTGAGTAAGCTTGTATGTGTACTTGCCGTTCTCGTAGTTCTTACCTTCTACAACCTTTGTAACAGATGGTGACCACTCGTCTTCGTCAGCATATTTGTTTGTGAAGTTCATCTCTGTTACTGCAACGCCCTTATCAGTAGAAGTTTCTACTGTGAGTTCACCTGTAACTATATTAAGGTCAAGAGTTACTGTTACAGTGTAAACCTTCTTATCATAAGTAATCTTTTTATCATGAGTTTCAGGTTCATATTCTTCAACAGTATATGTCTTAACGGTTGTGTACTTGCCTGTAGCTGCGTTGTACACTAAATCATCCTGAGTGTAATTTAACTCTGCAACATCTTTGTGGCTAAACTCATAGTTTCCTCTGCCATTTACTGATGTCTCAGCAATCTTGTTACCCTCTGAATCCTTAAGAATGAATGTATATTCACCCTTATTTATCTTGTCTGACTCAAATCCGTCAAGAATCTTTGAACCACCAAAGTCTACATTAGCTGATGCTGTGAACTCATTTGTAAATGTTTTATCTCCAGTTTCTTCTGTCTTTTCAACTACGAGTTCACCATTCTTAACGTATACATTAACTGTTGCTGTGTATTTGTTCTTTGAGTAATCAACACCCTTAACATCACCGGACTTTTCAGTAATTTCAAACTTGTACTCACCTACTTCTGTCTGGTCAAACTTAATGCTTCCGAAGTCAACAATACCCGAACCGTTGTTAGAAACAGTCTTTTCTTTGCTCTCGAATGACTTAATTGTGTCACCTGCTGTCTGCTTAAGAACAAATTCAAACTCTCCTTCGTTAAGGTTTCTTCCTGTTAATTTCTTTTCTACTGCGAATGATACCGAAGCATCATCAGCGAACTCATTAACAAATGCAACCTTACCTTCTCTACCGTTAGTTACTGTCTGGTTAAATGCAAGCTTTCCTTCTCCTGCATCTAATACTTCGATTGCAACACTAATTACTGTGTCATCATAATTAACGTTTGGTAATCTGTCTTCTTTGTTTTCAGGAATAATTTCCTTAACAGTGTAATTAAATGTCTTACCAACGTCTTCCTGTGTAAATGAAAGTTTTCCAAAGCTGAAGCTTCCGTCTTCTGCATTCTTGCATCTTGCAATTTCAACTGAATTTTCATCATAAAGCGCAAATTCAAACTCAGAAGCTACTAACTCTCTTCCGATTAATGTCTTTGTACCTTTAATTTCAGTCTGTCCGTTAGCTGTATATGGGTTGTTAAACTCAAATGCTGCTGGAATAACATCTGCAAGTGAGCCTGCAATTTCATTACCTTCTTCATTTACTGCAACGACTGTAGGCTTAACAGTGAGCTTGCCGTCTGTTGAATCGTTGCTTACTTCAACGTGAATCTTAAACTGAGTAGTATCATACTCGTATCCTGCATATTCTTCAGCAGTATTAGGTATTTCACGAATTACGTAATCGTATTCACGTGTTACATATGTCTTTGTAGCTTCATCGTAAAGATCTGCAAGCTTGTATTCTCTTGTAGGGAATGAAACTGTTTCGCCTGCCTTAGCATTTACCTGGATAGCCGGCTCAATGCCTGTTCCTGAAAGTTCAAATGTGAATGCTAATCCATCAGGACTCTTCTTACCTGTAACTACTTTCTTTACTGCTAATGGAAGTGAATTTTCTGCATTATAAGTATTTGTGAATACTATTGAATTAGCACCAACAATCTTCCTTGATGCAGTCAATGTTCCATCATGGTTGTCTTTAAGTGTAACTTCTACTGTGTATACTTCTTCTGAGTATGTAATATTTGCATCCTTATCAGAAGGAATTACTTCAGATACAGTGTATGTATATGTTTCTTCATTCTTACCGTTAAGATCTTCATATGAGTACTCTATTGTTCCGAATGTAAATCTTCCGCCTGCTTCAGTAGAAGCAAAACGGTCTTCTGTTAAGTTACCTCCGCTAAGCTTAAATGTAAATTCGTCCTTAGCTGCCTGTGCCTTTCTTCCTGCAACAACCTTGTTACCATCGATTACAACGCTTGCACCACCGGTTGTATATGGGTTAACAAACTCAACTGCTTTCGGCTCGCATAATCCCTTACTTGAACCGTCAGTATTTGTTACTACTTTTGATACTGCACTGATTGTATCCTTTGAAGGTGCAGTAATTACAGCATTAACGCTTAACACACCACTGCCATCATCAGTAACTGTTACATTTACTGTATAAACAGTTTCGTCATATGTAAATCCTGCCTTCTTATCCTTATCCTCAGGTATTACTTCTTTTATTGTATATTCATAAGGTTCTGATGAAGGCTTTGTATACTTAATTGCGCTGAATACAACGTTTCCGTCAGCATCATTTGTAACTGTCTCGGAAATATCCTTACCATTTTCGTCTTTACCGTTAAGGATAAATGAGAAGTCGCCCTTATTAAGTACTCCGTTTGTCTCCTTAATAGCTTTAAGCTTTAATTCGCCTTCTGCCACATACTTATTGTTGAATACAACATTCTTATCTGCATTTTTACCTGTGAAGAATGCAACAATGTTATCCCAGATTGTTGGCTTTTCATATGTGTTTCCTGACTCATAAGCATACCAGTCTGTTTCGATTACACCTTCGCCGTTATCCATAAGAGTAACAACTACATTGTAAACCGTGTCATCATATGTATAGCCGCTAGGAATATTAGCAGGGATCACTTCACGGATTGTGTAGTACTTAGCAAACTTTCCGCCCTCAATAGCATGTGTAAAGCTATCTTCCTTAAGGTTTTCCTGTGTATATGTCCACTCAGGGAATGAAACGATTGCTTCTTCTCCTGCTTTAGCTTCAGGTACCGGAACCTTAGCAACAACGTCATTATTCTCGTCACGTAACTCGAACTCGAATATTCCGTTTGTAATATCTCTTCCTGAAAGTACCTTTTTAGCCTGAAGCTGAACTTTACCGTTTGCAATATATTTATTTGTAAAGATAACGTTCTTAGGGTCTACATTATTACCTGAAGCATCCTTATATGCAACGCTTGTAGTGAGCACATCATCATTAGGAACAACTGTTACAATAACTTCATATTCCGCTGCAGAGTACTCATATCCCTTCGCGCCGGTATTCTTTTCTTTAATCTTATATCTGAATTCTGTTGTAACAGCATTTCCGTTTGTATCCTTATTAAGATCCTTAAGAGAATACTCAAGCTGCTTAAATGTAACTGTTCCCGAATCATTATTAGTCTTAGTATCAATTACATTTCCTGTGCTGTCATAAAGTTCAAATGTAAACTGACCATCCTTTAATGTACCAAAATCAAGAGACTTATAAGCCTGAATTGTTGCAGAACCAGGAGTGTCATAAACGTTTGTAAACTTAATTCCTGTTCCGTAGCTATATGTTGGAACACATGTTAATGTACCGTCAGCATTATCTGTAACAGTAACCTTTACTTCATAAACTGTTGTGTCATTAGTAACATTCTCTAAGGAACCTTCTTCTTCTACTGTATAGTAGTACTCTCCAGGCTCAGTGAATGTAATTGGATCAAAAGTGAACTCTCCGCCTCTGTCGCTAAAGAGAGCAGCTTTCTTTGTGATATCTTTTCTCTGAAGCTCTTTTCCGGTAGTCTTATCTTTAAGAACTGCCTGGAACTTTCCGTTATCATCACCTGTAAACTTTCTGCCGATAAGTTCCTTTGTTCCGCCAAATACTACTTCACCCGATGCATTATAAGAGTTCTTAAATGTATCGTCATTATTCTCAAACTCTGCAACTGTGATTAATGTAATACCTGAATCGCTGACTAACTTAGTTACACTGACAGTTACCGTCTTAACAGTTCTGTCATATGTATATCCGTTTCCATCCTCATCAGGACATACCTCGTTAACATAATACTTATATGTCTTTGAGTCTGCTCCGTTAAGATCTGAAAGCTTATATGTAATTTTTTCAAATGTAACATTACCTGCAGCATCGTTCTTAGCAGTGCGGATCACATTTCCGGCTTCATCCTTAAGCTCAAATGCGAACTGATTTGCTTCAAGAGTTCTGCCTTCAAGTGACTTCTTAGCACTAATAACAATTCCGTTTTCTGCATAGTAGTTAACAAATGTAATATCACCTACTTCGCCATTATTCTTGGTAATTGTCTTTGTTGCTACAAGCTTACCGTTGTTATCATCTTTAACTGATACACTGACAGTATATACATCTTCTGAATACTGGATACCGTTTGTTTCATCAGGCTTTTCTTCAGTAACCTTAAATGTATAATTTCCTTCTGCCTTAAATAATATTTCACCAAATGAGAAGTTACCGTTTGCATCATTCTTAACAGCGGTATTTGCAGGAAGGACTACTACGCCATCACTAACCGCCTTAGAAGTAACTTCATCTGAAGCCTCAAGCTTGAATGTGAACATGTCACCTTCAAGAACCTGACCCTTTAATATCTTATTTCCGTTAAGAGCTATCTTGGTATCAGCAACTTTATAATCGTTTGTAAATGTTGCATTAAAAGTAGCCTGTACATTACCATCAACTTTTGTAACAAGATTTCCGTTGCCGTCATCTTCTACAACAAGTTTAACAGTATATACATTATTATCATAAGTAATTCCCTGATACGTATAATTATTCTCAGCTGTTGCACCGGCAGGTATTACTTCTTCTATTGTATATGTATGCTCGCCTACAGCGTACTCGCCATTTGCAGGATTTACAGCATACTTAAGAGGCTTAAATGATACACTACCTGTTCCGTTAACAGATATAGTTTCGATTACCTTACCATCTTCCTTAAGAACGAATGAGAAGCTCTTACCTGAAGGTAATTTAGAGCCTTCCTTAAATGCCTTAAGTGCAGTAAATGAAAATGTACCCTCTGCCTTATATACGTTTGTAAATGTAGCAGGGCTTGTCTCAGTAGCCTTATCTGCTGTTATCTGTAATGTTCCGTCACCCTTGTCTGAAACCTTAACTGTAATTTTTTCTTCATGTGTATCATATGTAATTCCAGGTATATTACCTGAATCTTCTTTAATTACATACTTAAACTCCTTACCCGCATCATCAAGCGAATAATTAATTGCGCTAAAGCTCACCAAACCATTGCTGTCATTTTTAACAGTCTGAAGCTTTGTGCCGTTTTCATCAAATAAGCTGAATGAGAACTCTTCATTCTTAACACCATAAGTACGGTTAGATACAACTTTTTTAGCATAGAATGAAATCGAACCGTTGGCCTTATACTCATTATCAAATGCCATTGTCATAAGACCGTCACTAAGACTTCCTATATCAGTTGGATCATTTACGCCATACTTAAAGTATTCAACCGAAGCACCATATCCTGAAAGTACTCCGTTATTAAGCAGCTTCTCAATTTTAACGCGTGCAATATACTTATCCTTAGCAGTATACGGGCTATCGCACTTTGTCTCTTTTATGAGATAGTACTGATAAGCATAAACACTGTTCTTAATCTTAGTCGCCCTGTCGCCATCCTTAATTGCTTTGCCGTCTGCATCGACATATGTAGTGCATTCGTTATAATTAACTTTAAATTCTTTAAATGCAAAGCTGTTGTTGTTGTTCATAACAGCCTGAACAGGGGTCTCTTCGAACTGATTGTTTCCTTTATATTTATAAAGTGAGAACTCAAATTTCTCGTTAGGAACGTTCTCAGAGTTTCCGTTTACCGTCTTAGTACCTTCAAATTTAATATTAGTATCATCAACTCTTCTGTTGGTAAATTCAGGGAGCTTTGGCAGGCACTCAGTACCCTCTGATACTGTTCTTGCAGTCTTAACTTCTGTCCATACTAAATATTTAGTTGTGCCGTTTCCTAAATTAATCTTTTCAGCATTGACAAATACTTTAATATACAATGGGGTTCCATTGTCATAAACAACTCCCGCTTCATTTGTATCGATTTCTTCAATCTTATACATCAGAGCACGATATCTGACATCTCTGTCACCAAATAAAGTTGATTCATGAGATCTAGAGCTGTTGTATACTTCCGCACCGTTGAATGAAAGTTTACCAAAGCTTGCAGTATGATTTGGCGTGCTTCCATAAATTGTTACTTCTGAAGTTCCTTCAATGTCCGGAATATAATTAATGTCCCTCTCAACATTGCCGTCATTAGTGTCGCCAGGGTCGTCACAAGGATACTTTGAAATCTTAAACTTAAATCCATTTGCAGGCCACTCTGAATCTGCAATATCATTTCCTTGAGCATCTTTGAAATACTTTGTTACAGGGATTTCAAGCTCAGTCTTGTCATCTTCTATGACCGGAATATTCTTAGAAATACAATGCCATTCAGCACCACCAATTTTCTTAATTGTGTCAGCAACTACAAAACCTGCAGCAACACTGTTATTATAAAATCCTGCCTTAGGCAATAAGAACGTACCTGTTACAGGAGTAGATGTAGCAGCGTATGTGGCATTTGGGCAGTTATAGATGACCTTTTCAAATAGGATTTCTTCATTTGATCCGCCCTGAGGTGTGTACTGTTTGTTATCAACAATAAGCTGATACTGGCAGAATTCAACACTCTCATCAGGAATGTTTAATACAAGGTTCTGGTTAGAATTAATCTTATACTTAAAGCTAGAGCCCTCATTTTTCCATTCCGAAATGTCATAATTAATGTAATATGTTCCCGCTTCAGAACCACTTATATCAATATATCCATCAGTTCCTCTTATTTGCTTTAATTCGGTAAAATCAATCTGAGTTGCTTCATTAGCTAACTTAGCAGAATTTGAAGCTACCACATTCACCATATTAGAAACAATAGATTTAATCTCCGATTCAGACTTTGAATAATCTATTGTAACTTTACCGGTGTTAATTCTATCGCGCATTTCATTGCCGAATTTATTAACAGCTTCTTCTGTTGTATAAATCTTAATTGAACCCTTTGTACCTGAGTTAGGATCCATAAAGAATTTGCTTCCAAGGTAAGAACCGATATAGCTTACACCTGCTCCGCCACCATCATTCTTAGGAGTAGCAATATTAGCATCACCATCTAATATTCCTGCAGCCATATTAGACTCTAAGTGTCCGTCTAAATGAACATAGTTACCAACAATACCGTAGTAATATGCATCACCTAAAACAGAATCACATGTTGCGCTTGTACCAGGATTAACGGTTACTGTGCTTGTAGCTGAAACCGCATATACTGAAAAGCTGTCAACAGTAAAGTCTACCTTAGTATTATCTGATGAAACACTAGTCTCAACAGGTACTGCTTCGATAGTATTTCCATTCTCTTCAAAGTGAGTAACTGTTACATCTTCAACCTCAGCTTCACCAGAGAGTTCTTCGTTAATCTGATTTCTCTTAAATCTTATTGTAACCGAAACAGAACCTGCCTCAGGCTCAATTTCTTCTGTCTTTGTACTGTCTGTATAAAATGCAATATCGTAAAGAAGAGTATTCTCATCAGTATACTTTTCTTCGCCTTCATTCATTGCATCAAGATATTCTTTAGTATCAGTTATCGGTTCAACTGAGAAGTATGCATCATCCGGAATCGCGTCTGCTCTTTCAAGAACCGCACGTACATATACGTTACTGTCTTCATACTCATAAACTGTCTTAGTTGAAACACTTTCTAATATGAATTCAGCCTGTCCTTCTGCAACATCAATAACCGAAGCATCTGAATCAATTTCAAATTCTTCGTCACCTGATATATAAATGATAAATTGCTTTTTATTTAAATTGGAGAGTTCAATGCTTTCTAAAGACTTTGTTCCGCTAATACTGTCTGTAGTGCTTCCGTTAATTACAACTTCAGCCTCAGTATCAACATATACAGTATACTTAGCGTTATCTGTTAACTTTTCTGAGTTAACCTTAATAGATACGTCCTTAAGTCCTTCACCTTTAATGGCTGTTACAGGCTTACCGTTCTTATCTTCAATAGTCTTAGTGAAAAGAAGCTTATCAGCATCCGACTCAACACTAATAACCTTAATAATAGGTCTTCCGTCTTCTGATGCAAATTCAAATGTAACATTATCATCTGATGTTGCACGAATGTTGAAGCCTTCATTATTAAGGTCTAAAAATCTGTATAATCCGTGTGAAGTTGTATCAAGATAATCATTCAATCTTGTATCATACTGTGCACTGTCAGGACCTGAGAAAAGAATTCTGAATGAATCCCCGGTCACTAACTGTTCAGTATTGATGAAAATCTCGAGCTCATTAAGTCCTGAACCTGAAATCTGATTGTCATAAATATCAAGCTGCTCAGGAATTTCTTCTTCTATTACTTCTTCAGTAACAGGCTCTTCTACAACTACATCTGTACCTTCTTCAGGTACTTCTGCAGTATCGTCAATGAGCATAATCTGATCATCGTAATTTACATCGTCTGTAGGCGGTAAATTTTCAACGTCAAGTGCTGCATCTACCGGTTCTGATGATGTATCAGCTACCGGCTCAGCCATATCTCCTTCGTTAGATTCCTGTGTGTTAGCAGAAGCCTCCTCAGTAGTCACTTCAACTGTCGGCTCTGCATTCTCGCTAACGTACTCATTCTCAACCTGAATAGGTTCTGGAGCAGTAGCTTGTGCGTAAACGCCAAATGCATTCTGTGTCAGCATTGCAACCAATGCTAAGATTGCCACAAAACTTTTTGTTACTTTTTTCATTTTCGCTCTCCTTTTTGAAAATGTCATTTTGAATTAAATTAACTATAAATTGATAAAATTCTATATTGTTACATTTGTACATAAATGTAATGGTTCGCGTCATATATTTATCAAATATGACACATAGTAACTTATACAATAAGTCCATTACACTTAATAAGACATATAAAAGTTCAAAAATGGTCCATAAATGTCTTAATTTTTATTATTAAAGTCAAAAGTGTATATATATTCTTTTTATAGACAAAATAAACCGCACTAAGTGCGGCTTATCATGTGTATTTTGTGCTTATTATTTGGCATTTTTCCGGAAATAATAACGTAATAATAACAATTTTGTTGTATTATTTGATTTTATATCTGTCAATAAACTCACCATGTACAAAAAATCTCATTTTTCCTGCACCTGAACCCGAACATGTAACAAGTGTAACCATATTGTTTTCTTCCGATGTCTCAACTCCCAAGTCTCTTACTGATAAAGAAAGTGCATCTCTTATATACTGGCGGTATTCCTGTAACGTATCTGCAGTCCAGTACATCTTAGAATCAGGCTTATCCTTATAGTATGAGAAAATTTTGTATCTATATATATAACCCGGCAAATATACATATATATATGGATCACTATCATAAAGTGTCTCGTCATTAAGAAGCTTTTTTAATGAGCCAAACATTGAACCGTTTTTCATATTATGTCCATAAATAAATGTATTCCAATCCTTAAGATACTTATCATCACGATAATCCATTATTATTGCGCCCGATGAGTTGACTGTACCCTCAAATGTATGATTCATGTAATAATCATTGTCTTCACCCTGTACAATCGGATATGAAATACCGCATGAGCCGACATAAAGCCATCCTACAGTATCCGGATTCTTTTCCCTTAATGCTTTAAAGTCAACTTCCATTTCCGGGAAGTCTTCACGGTTCTCATTTGACTTAAGTTCTTTTCTCTCCTCTGCTTCTTCAAGCTCAATCGGCTTAATGTCGCTAACCTTCTCTGCTGTGTCAGTAGTGCTTACTTCTTCAGATGCATATTGTCTCAATGAATCATATTCATCACTAGCAGCTTTATAATCCCTTGCAGTCTTAAATATCATAAATGCAGCCGTCAGCGCAGCAAGTGATGCAATTACAATTATTACCTTTTCAAGCTTTGACATGTATTACCCCTTTTATTCCATTGGATGCTTTTTATTGAAACTTATATATCTCATTAAACAGAACACTGCACTTACAAACCATACAAGTCCTGCCGACCACCATATTCCATACACATTAAGTACAGGAATTGCTACCAAAAATGCCGGCAATATAATTCTTGCAATAACCTCAACAATTCCATTAATAAATGCAAATAGTGCATCTCCAAGTCCATTCTGCGTTCCTCTTGTGACATAAATCATGCCAAGAACTGCATAGAAAAGGCTTGTGATTTTAAGTCCCTTGGCTCCCATTTCAATTACGGCGCTATCTGAAACAAATAGCGACACTATAGCTTTGCCGCCAATTTGCATTATAATAAGAAGAATTACTGACATGGTAAGCATTATTATCGTACTTTTTTTGAATCCTTCCTTAATTCTTGAATCCTGCCTTGCACCATAATTCTGGCCGGTAAACGTAGCAAGCGCAGTTCCTAACGATGTATAAGGCTGGTGCACAAGCTGCTCAATTCTGCTTGTTGCGGTAAATGCGGCAACGGCAACAGAGCCAAACGAATTGACAACTGCCTGAAGGCCCATGCACGAAATTGCAATCATCGAAAACTGAAGTGACATCGGAACGCCAAGTCTTACTGTATCATATACAATCTTCTTATCTGTATTATAGTCTTCCCTGCTTAATCTGAAGAATTCATTAGTCTTAACTGAGTACACAATACAGCCTGCCCCTGCGATAAACTGCGAAATGACAGTCGCCAAGGCTGCGCCAAAAACGGACATTCCAAGAACTTTTACAAATAAAATATCTAAAACAACATTAATAAGACAGGAAACAATAAGGAAGTATAACGGTCCTCTCGAATCGCCAAGCGCCCTTAGCATAAATGATGAATAATTGTATATTGCAACCAGTGGGAGCCCTAAGCACATCATTCTCATATAGCTAATTGCATCGCTAATAATATCAGATGGTGTTTTAAGTAATGTAAGTATTGTAGGAGTTAATAAATAAGAAATAACACATACAATAATCGCCATACCCATCATAAGATATGCCGCATTTGTAAGTGATTTTCTGACACCTGTTTCATCTTTCGCGCCAAATTTCTGAGACACAACAATGCCTCCGCCCGAACCCATGCCGTTGCACAGCGCAATAAATAAAAATGTAACCGAACCCGTAGCACCAATCGCTGCCAATGCATTCGGCCCTACTACTCTACCGACTACAACCGAATCCACAAGATTATATATCTGTTGAAATAGATTCCCAAGGAGCATCGGAACCGAAAAGAGCATAAGCTGCTTCGTGATGTTCCCCTCAGTCATGTCCATTACATTATTCTGTTTTCTACTATTCCCATTATTCATAATCAAATCCCACTATTCGTTATTATACTTTATATGAGAATAAGAACAAGAGATTTGTATCAATTTGTATTAATTCTTTCTTTTTTTATCTGATAAAAAATGCACTCCTGATGGAGTGCCTTAAACATTAATCAAAAAATAATGACATCAAGATTATAATGTTCAACCATATGTGTTTGAGTTTTATCTTCTATAGCTCCGTGCTTAGTGGTTGTCGCAATTTTTGCGACAACCTCTTGAGTATCTAATTCCTCTTTCAAAGCATTATTAATATGCTTACCTATGGTCTTAACATCTCTACCAAACAATTCTGCCATTTGACTTCTATTCAGCCATACTGTCTCATGTTCAACGGGTACAGATAGTGTAATTGACCTATCTTCCGTTTCAAATAATACAATCTCATTTGTTTTTCTCATCCATATTCTCCTCCTTCTCCCTTAATAATTCCTTAGATGCCTTATACTCAATCAATTCATAGACATACTCAGGCATCTTACGCTTTCCTTGCTCCCAATCTCGTACAGTACCAAGCGGAATATGAAAATAATTGGCAAAATCCTCTCTCTTCATTCCCGTAGATAATCTCAAATACTTTATCATTCTTCCAAGGCGCTGTGCCTCTGATTCATCTTTATTTATATCTATTGTAATATCATTCATCTAATAGCCTCCTACAGCATTGCTTCACTAATTTTAGTACAGCTTTGCTGTAATGTATATCAAAAAGATAACCTGCTATGCACATAACACATAACAGGTTCTCACTAATTTACTCAATAATATTTGCCTTACATGATCCTGATTGATCAATAAGATTCAATTTTCCGGTTTCTTTCTGACAAACCAGCCTCGGAAAACATACCTGACATGGGGTATTTCCTGCATCTATATCATTAATAACAATATCCTTATCACTCATGTTAAATACCTCGTCAAATTGAAATCATTTGAATTTCATACAATTTTCTTAATTTTTCGTCTTTTTTATAATAACATGCTCAGCTTGTTTTTCAATGTGGATATGTTTAATGGACGCTTTGCAGACTCAAATGTACAGATTAATTTATCTCCTATAAAAATATTATTTTTCTCGTATGTTGAAATTTTTAACATCATATTATTGACATAATCTAAATCTCCCATCATTCCAAAATGTTCAAGGTACCTTTCCCGACGTCCCTTTACATCAAGAATTGTGAAATCAGGATATAGAAGAATATTACCTATCTTCAATGGGCATTCATACTTATATGGTATATTTAACGTTTTTAGCATATTTGCTATTATTATTTCTGACTTTGATCTAACTCTTTCACCCTTATCCGTATAATATTCTGTTGTATCGTTTTCCGTAAATTCTTTAGGCTGATATGGCATTGCCAACCATTTCCTAATATAATCTTCATCTGACATTTCGAATGGCTGAATCAGCTTTTTTCTCCCCTCATTAATACCCGAATAACAGTTCTTTGCTTTATCCGAATATTTCTTTGCTAATAATCCTTCTATATCTTTTATTTCACTTTCTACATGCTTAAGATACTTTAAATCATAATCTCGCTGCGCTATATTTTGAGCCTCTTTTATATTGCTAACATTAATATATCTTTGCTTGCCTGAACTTTCATCAGCAATACAATAGTAGGTTTTGTTCTTGACTCTTTTTATTTTCAAATTGCCTTTTTGATATGTATCTAGCCGTCTTTTTATAGTATTAGCATTCGATTTAAGAAATAATATTCTATGTGCTAATAATTCATCTATTCTATTTGGTCTATCGCTAATTTGCCTCACCTCCCAATAAAATATGCATTTGCATTTTTGTGCCTGCGTACGCTTTCTCGCCTTGTGGCACTAACTTCTCGCTGGAATGCTTAAGTTTGTTTGTGCCTGCGTACGCTTTCTCGCCTTGTGGCACTAACTTCTCGCTGGAATGCTTAAGTTTGTTTGTGCCTGCGTACGCTTTCTCGCCTTGTGGCACTAACTTCTCGCTGGAATGCTTAAGTTTGTTTGTGCCTGCCTACGCTTTCTCGCCTTGTGGCACTAATTCTTTAATCTGTTAGATAAATGTGAGCTGAACTGCTCTAAAATATGAAATAGATATGGCGCCCTGGTATGCCAGGGCACCATTATATTTGTTAATTATAAACCATCATATTATGGATGCGCCAATTACTCATCGCACGCTATAATGAATTACATAAGTCTTTTGTTATTTCGCCATACACTGCTAAACGTCTGTAAAATAGCCATTTACGTTCATTGTAGGTTTACATAACTATGCATTAACAATCTGGCCGAAGTCTGGCTTAAGTGAAGCGCCTCCGATAAGTCCGCCGTCGATGTCATCCTTTGAAAGGAGCTCAGCAGCGTTTGAAGCGTTCATTGATCCGCCGTACTGAATGCGAACTGCTTCTGCTGTAGCAGCATCATAGAGCTCAGCAATTGTCTCACGGATCATCTTACATACTTCCTGTGCCTGGTCAGCTGTAGCTGTCTCGCCTGTTCCGATAGCCCAGATTGGCTCGTATGCGATAACAAGTTCCTTAACCTGATCAGCAGTTACACCGTAAAGATCCCATGTAATCTGTCTCTTAACCCAGTCAACATATGTTCCTGCCTTACGAACTGCAAGTGACTCACCACAGCAAAGGATTGGCTTAAGTCCTGCAGCAAATGCCTTTTTAACCTTAGCATTGATAAGGATATCGTCTTCTCCGAAGATATCTCTTCTCTCTGAGTGACCCATGATAACGTACTCAACACCTGCTTCCTTAAGCATAGGAGCTGAAATTTCGCCTGTGAAAGCACCCTTATCCTCAATGTAGAAGTTTTCAGCACCAACCTTAACATTTGTGCCCTTAACTGCCTCTACTACTGTTGTGATATCGATAGCCGGTACGCAGTATACTACGTCAACTGCATCGTTTTTAACTAAATCCTTTAATGTTGCACAAAGGTCTTTTGCCTGGCTTGGAGTCATGTTCATCTTCCAGTTGCCGGCAATAATTCTTCTTCTTGCCATTTTTATTCTCCTGTATAATATTCTATATTTCTCCTGGCTTAGTATATATAGCAAGCTAAGAGAATGATTAAGATGCAAGGTGCCCAAGCGAAGCTGTACTACGTACTGCGAGTGAAGGGCAACGATGCAGATTTATTATTAAATTAGCTTATTTGTCGTCTGCTGCGTATACACCAGGTAATTCCTTACCCTCAAGGAACTCAAGTGAAGCTCCGCCACCTGTTGAGATGTGGCTCATCTTATCAGCAAATCCGAGCTGGTTGCAGGCTGCAGCTGAATCACCACCACCGATGATTGTTGTAGCATCTGTCTCAGCGAGTGCCTTTGCTACTGCGATAGTACCCTTAGCAAGTGTTGGGTTCTCAAATACACCCATAGGTCCGTTCCAAACAACTGTCTTAGCTTCCTTAGCTGCTGTAGCGAAAAGTTCCTGTGTCTTAGGTCCGATATCAAGACCTTCCTTGTCTGCAGGAATCTTAGTTGAATCAACATACTCAACAGCGATTTCAGCATCGATTGGGTTAGGGAAACCATCAGCTACTGCTGTATCAATAGGAAGAAGAAGCTTCTTACCAAGCTTTTCAGCCTTAGCCATCATTTCCTTACAGTAATCAAGCTTCTCATCATCACATAAAGACTTACCGATTTCGTAACCCTGAGCCTTTAAGAATGTGAATGCCATACCACCACCGATAATGAGTGTATCGCACTTGTTAAGAAGGTTATCAATAACGTTAAGCTTGTCAGCAACCTTAGCTCCGCCAAGAATAGCTACGAACGGACGAACAGGATTCTCTACTGCATTTCCAAGGAAGTCGATTTCCTTCTGCATAAGGTATCCAACTGCGTTTGTGCCGCCCTTTTCCTTAATGTACTTTGTTACAACTGATACAGAAGCATGTGCTCTGTGAGCTGAACCAAATGCATCGCATACATAATCATCAGCAAGATCAGCAAGCTCTTTTGCGAATGCTTCGCCGGCTTCCTTAACCTTTGTCTCTTCCTTACCACGGAAACGTGTATTCTGAAGAAGAACAACATCGCCATCATTCATCTTAGCTACCGCAGCTGTTGCAGTTTCACCTGTTACATTATAATCTGCAACGAATACAACTTCCTTACCAAGCTTCTCTGAAAGAGCCTTAGCAACAGGAGCAAGTGACTCCTTCTCGTTAGGTCCTTCCTTAACCTTACCAAGGTGTGAGCAAAGAATAACCTTAGCGCCTTCACTGATAAGCTTATTGATTGTTGGAAGCGCAGCCTTGATACGTGTATCATCTGTGATAACGCCATCCTTTAACGGAACGTTGAAGTCACATCTTACAAGGACTCTTCTTCCCTTAGCATTAAAATCATCAACTGATTTCTTATTTAATCCCATTTTAATATCTCCTTATTAAAAAATAAGGGTCCGGTCCTAAGACCGGACCCAAGTAGTCCTAAATGAAATTGAGGAAATTTCCTCTATCGCATCACGTCAAATTAAGCGAGCTCTGCGAAGTACTTAATTGTACGAACCATCTGTGATGTGTATGAGTTCTCGTTGTCATACCATGAAACAACCTGAACGAGGTTATCTTCACCAACCATTGTCTGTGTTGCATCGAAGATTGAACCATATGTTGATCCAACGATATCTGAAGAAACGATTTCTTCCTCATTGTATCCGAATGACTCTGTAGCAGCAGCCTTCATAGCAGCGTTGATTTCTTCCTTAGTAACTGACTTCTCTACTGTAGCAACAAGAATTGTTGTTGAACCTGTAGGTGTAGGAACTCTCTGAGCTGATCCGATAAGCTTTCCGTTAAGCTCTGGGATAACAAGACCGATTGCCTTAGCAGCACCTGTTGAGTTAGGAACGATGTTAATAGCACCTGCTCTTGATCTTCTTAAGTCACCCTTTCTCTGAGGACCATCAAGGATCATCTGGTCACCTGTGTAAGCATGAATTGTGCTCATGATACCTGACTTGATACCAGCGAGGTCGTTAAGAGCCTTAGCCATAGGTGCAAGACAGTTTGTTGTACATGAAGCTGCTGAGATGATTTTGTCATCCTTTGTAAGTGTTTTGTGGTTAACGTTGTAAACGATTGTAGGAAGATCGTTTCCTGCAGGAGCAGAAATAACTACCTTCTTAGCGCCGGCATTGATGTGTGCCTGAGCCTTTTCCTTAGATGTATAGAAACCTGAGCACTCAAGAACTACATCTACACCAAGCTCGCCCCAAGGACAATTGTTTGCATCTGGCTCTTTATAAATCTTAAGAGTCTTGCCGTCAACTGTGATTGTATCTTCACCAGCTGAAACTGTATCAGCCTTAGCGTATGTTCCCTGTGATGAATCATACTTAAGAAGGTGAGCTAACATCTTAGGAGATGTAAGATCGTTGATTGCTACTACGTCGTATCCTTCTGCACCAAACATCTGTCTGAATGCAAGACGTCCAATACGACCGAAACCGTTAATTGCTACTTTTACTGCCATTTTTATTTTCCTCCTAGAAAATTAATTTAATTATAAGCGCCGTAGCGCAAACTAATCAGCGTCTTATATTTTACTTAATTTCACAGTATAATTCAAGAGCAATTGAATAATTTGTATATGCAATTTATAATTAAATTGTGTATTAAATTATGTACATACACATTATGTTGAATCAGATAATACATTGTGACATTTTTACATAAGATTTCTTATTATTCAGTGTCATATTAAGAGGAATAATTATGATAATTTCAGACTTTCATACACACTCTTCCAACTCAGGAGACAGCGATGAGAAAATGCAGGTATTAGTCGAAGAAGCAATAAAAAAAGGGATTAAGCATCTTTGCATTACAGAGCACAATGATTTTGACTACCCGGATGCGCCTAAAGGATACGAAGACGAAATGTGCGACTTTGCCCTTGATGTTGACACATATTATAAAGAATACAATAAACTTAAAGAGAAATACTCTTCTGACAATGATTTTAATCTTTATTTTGGTGTTGAACTTGGACTCCAGACTCATATTGTTAATGAAAACCGGGATTTTATTAAAGGCTATCCGTTTGATTTTGTCATAGCATCATCGCACCTCTTTGATAAATCCGACCCATATTTTCCGACATTCTGGGAAGGAAAGGACGAAAAGGAACTTTTCAAACGCTATTTTGAATCAATTTATGAGAATATCTGCCTCTTTGATGATTTTGACGTATATGGTCACCTTGATTACATATTAAGATATGGTAAAAACAAGGACCGTGACATACGATTTTCTGACTTTTTTGATGAGATTGATGCTATTCTTCATAAGCTTATCGAAATAGGCAAAGGCATAGAAATTAATACGGGAGGCCTACGCAGCGGACTTAAATTTCCGAATCCGAATCCACACATATTAAGAAGATACAGAGAATTGAATGGTGAAATTATTACAATCGGTTCTGACGCTCATTCCGGCAAAAATATTGCCGATAGCTTTGCTGTTGCAGAAGACATATTAACAGAATGCGGGTTCAAATATTACACCGTCTTTAAGGATAGGACCGCTTCGTTCATTAAATTATAATTAAAAGTCATATAAAAAATATCAGGTATTGCTACCTGATATTTTTATATACAAATTTATTTATCCGCGTGGATGAGTTCTGTTATATACTTCACGAATGTGCGAGTGGCTCATATTAGCGTAAATCTGTGTCGTTGATATATCCGAATGTCCAAGCATCTCCTGCACGCTTCTTAAGTCTGCTCCGTTCTCAACAAGGTGGGCTGCAAAGCTGTGTCTTAATGTATGCGGTGTTATATCTGACTCAATTCCTGCTTTCTTAGCGTAATGCTTTATGAGCTTCCAGAATCCCTGGCGCGACATCTTCTGTCCGGAACAGTTTGCAAACAGTATTGTCGACTCTTTGTTGTCAACGATTGCTTCTCTTGCACCCTCTAAGTATCTTGTCAGAGCATCCTTTGCCTTCTTACCGTAAGGAATTGTTCTGCTCTTGCTACCGTCACGACACAAAATACTGCTTGTCTTAAGGTTTACATCTGAAGCTTCAAGATTAATAAGCTCTGAAACCCTAATGCCTGTTGCATACAAAAGTTCAAGCATCGCCTTGTCTCTGATTTCCTTAGGGGAATCACCTGAAGGCTGTTCAAGTAAGGCAAAGACTTCATCTGTAGTGAGAATTTCCGGAATCTTCTTTTCTATTTTAGGAGACTTAAGACTCTTAGTCGGGTCATTGCTCAAAACTCCTTCATTATTGAGATAATGGAAGAAAGCTTTAAGTGATGCAATGTTACGTGAAACAGTAGCCGACTTAAACCCATTGTCGTTAAGTTCCTTAATATATTTCTCCAGATCCTTCTCTTCTACTTTATCAAGACTTGTTATCTTATTAGCTCTTAAATATTTAATGAACTTCGTAAGATCTCTGTTGTAACTTAATACTGTGTTTTCAGATTTCTTCTTGACATTATGTAAATAGGTTATGAACCCATCTAGAGTTTTTTCCATTGATAAAACCTTTCCCGAACAAATACAAATTCTCCCCTAATTTGTTCAAGCAAAAGTTATTATATTATTGTTTCATAATAAAATCAATGCCAAAAACCTTGCATTTTCTTAGCTTTTTTTTCTAAAAACTATTGACAAACAACATGTGGACTGATGATTTTTTGCTCATACAACATATGGGTCAATTTTCCATAATTTCTTTTCATAATTTGTTGTCATAAAACTTTTTGTTTTCGATTATTTTAACTAATTATTGGAAACTACATTATGTTATTCAACTCTATTGACTTGACCGGTCGGTTTTTGTCACATATCGTGTAAAAAGTGCATATTTATCAACAAATTTGAATTTGCCGTTTAGCAGTATTTTGCCTTATAAGTAGAAATTGCAGCTATTGTTTTTGCATCTACTATTTCGCCTGAATAAATCATTTCCATAAGTTCATCAACGGAAAACTCATATACGTCGATAAATTCATCGTCATCTAGATGTTGTGTGGTTTTGACTAAGTTCTTTGCAACATAAATGTCGATTTTTTCATTGCAGAAAGCGACTGTTGTATAGAGCGAAATGAGTAGCTCTAAATTACTCTTGTCTGTATAATATCCGGTCTCTTCTTCAAGTTCTCTGTGTGCACAGTCAAGTGTCGGTTCATCAATTCCGTTTTTGCCGCCCGCAGGTATTTCAAGAGTATATGAATCGATGGCGTTTCTGTGCTGCTTAACCATCAAAATATTACCGTTATCAAGAACCGGCACTACTGCTGCGGCGCCTTTATGAAATATAAAGTCGAAGTGCTCTATCGTTCCGTCAGGTAATCTCATTGTGTCATCGTTAAGCTCAATAATTGCTCCTTTATGAACAAGTTCTCTTTTAATTCTTTCTGGATGTTCTAACATATCTTACGATTTCCGAAATGAATCGGATTTTCCTTCCTCCCGTTATGTACGGGTAAATTGTTAATTTGCAAAAATTAATGCCCGGACTTAAGGCCGGGCATTTTTCTATAAGCTTTCAAGGAACTTCTGAATTCTGTCGAGTCCTTTTTCTATGTTCTCAATTGAAATTGCATATGACAATCTGAAGTGGTTAGGGAAACCAAAGTCAGTACATGGAATGATTGCAACAGAGAAATCATCAAGAAGGATTCTTGCAAGCTCTGCAGCCGTTCCAATCTTCTCGCCGTTATAAGTCTTCTCTGTAACCTCATGAGCATCAACGAACATATAGAATGCTCCCTTAGGCTCAAGGCATGAGATATATGGCATCTTGCAGATTCTCTCATACATATAAACACGTCTCTTGTCAAACTCATTCTTCATTAATTCAATTGCATCCTGAGGTCCTGTAAGAGCCTCAACAGCAGCCTTCTGTGCAATTGAGTTAGGGTTTGAAGTCTCATGTGACTGAACAGCGCTCATAAGCTTTGCGATTTCAATGCTTGAGCCTGTATATCCGATTCTCCATCCTGTCATTGAATAGCTTTTTGAAAGTCCCGAACATGTAATTGTTCTCTTGTATATTTCCTCGCCAAGAGATGCAATGCTCACATGCTCTTCGTCACCATAAATGAGGTTCTCATACATTTCATCAGCAACTACGTATATATCATGCTTAACAACAACTTCTGCTATTTTAATAAGCTCTTCACGTGTATAGATGTTACCTGTCGGGTTAGATGGTGAATTAAGAACAAGTGCCTTAGTTCTGTCAGTAATTGCCTTTTCAATCTGCTCAGCAGTAGCCTTATATCCGTTTTCCTTAGTAGTAACAAGATATTTCGGAACACCGTCCGCAAGCTTAATCATCTCAGGATAGCTTAACCAGTAAGGTGCAGGTACTAATACTTCATCGCCGTAGTTTAATATTGCTGTAAATACGTTCTGCAAGCCCTGCTTACCACCGTTAGATACTACTATCTGGTTAGGTGCATATGTAATATGGTTAAAATCATGGAACTTTCTGCTTATCGCAGCCTTAAGTTCATCTGTGCCTGATGCAGGGGTGTACTTAGTAAACCCACTCTTAATTGCTTCTATTGCAGCATTGCAAATATTCTCCGGTGTATTAAAATCAGGTTCTCCTGCTCCAAATCCGACTACATCAATTCCTTCTGCTTTCATAGCTTTAGCTTTTGCTGTAATTGCAAGAGTAGATGATGGTTTAACCGATTTTGCCTTTTCAGATAATGTTAATGGCATGACTTTTCCTCCTCACAAGTTAAGATTATGACGCCTATTACTTCTCTCATCCATACGTCACAACTATTTTATACTATCTTAAACGTTTTCACAATAAAAAGGACTTAAAAAAAATTAAAAACGGTGTGAGTAAAACTCACACCGTATAAGTTAAATTAATTATCAAGTTATTTCGCATAGTCAACTGCTCTTGATTCTCTTACAACAGATACTTTGATCTGTCCCGGATACTCAAGTTCTGATTCTATCTGCTTACTTATATCGTGAGCAAGTAAAACCATCTCTGCATCATCGACCTGTTCAGGAACAACCATAATTCGAATCTCTCTACCCGCCTGAATGGCAAAAGTCTTATCAACGCCCTTATAAGAGTTGGCAATCTCTTCGAGCTGATTCAATCTGTTAGTGTATGTCTCAAGTGTCTCACGTCTTGCACCCGGTCTTGCAGCTGAAATCGTATCAGCAGCCTGAACGATGCATGCAATGAGAGATGTAGCCTCAACATCTCCGTGATGTGATTCTACAGCATTTATCACAACCTGTGATTCTTTATATTTGCGGCAAAGCTCTGAACCAAGCTGGATATGTGATCCTTCCATTTCATGATCCACTGCCTTACCTATATCGTGAAGAAGTCCTGCACGCTTAGCAAGTCTTACGTCAACACCGATTTCTGCTGCAATAAGTCCTGATAAAAGCGATACTTCGATTGAATGCTTAAGTGCATTCTGACCATAGCTTGTTCTGAATTTCATACGTCCTAAAAGCTTAACAAGCTCCGGATGAATTCCATGAACACCACATTCAAGCGTAGCTGCCTCTCCTTCTTCCTTCATCATAGTCTCAACTTCTCTCTGAGCCTTTTCAACCATCTCTTCTATACGAGCCGGATGAATTCGTCCATCAACGATGAGTTTTTCAAGAGCTATTCTTGCTATCTCACGTCTTACAGGATCAAATCCTGAAAGGACAACTGCTTCAGGAGTATCATCAATAATTAATTCAACACCTGTAAGTGTCTCTAAAGTACGAATGTTACGTCCTTCTCTACCGATGATCCTACCCTTCATCTCATCATTAGGAAGCTGTACAACAGATACTGTTGTCTCTGCAACGTGATCTGCAGCGCACTTCTGGATAGCTGTTACTACGATATCTTTTGCCTTTTTTGAAGACTCTTCCTTAATCTGCTGCTCCATTTCTTTAAGTCTGACAGCAGTTTCATGCTTAACGTCTTCTTCAACTACCTTTAACAGATATTCTCTTGCCTGGTCGGAGGTTAAACCTGAGATTCGTTCAAGTTCCCGTACTCTCTGCTCATTTAGCTTAGATACTTCTTCCTTCTGTCTTGCAAGGTTTTCTTCCTTGGCTGAAAGAGACTGTTCACGTCTCTCGAGTTGTTCTGTCTTCTTATCAACATTCTCTTCCTTCTGCTGAACTCTGCGCTCAAGTCTCTGGACCTCGGCACGTCTCTCCTTAGTCTCTTTCTCAAGCTCATTTCTCGTACGAATCGATTCTTCCTTTATTTCCAGAAGACCTTCTCGTTTCTTTTCTTCAGCAGCCTTAAGAGCACCATCAATAATCTCTCTGGCTTTAGCTTCGGCACTTTCAATCTTCCCGTCGTCACTTTTCTTACGGGCTGTGAAACCGATTTTATAAGCCACTACAACTGCAACCAAGAGGATAACCAAGCCTACAGCAATAAATAAAGCATTTACCGGCACAGGGGCACCTCCTTAATAAATTTTCATTGTACAATATCTCTATAGAACAAAAAATGTCCATTAATCGAAATCATAACTACTTTATAATAATATCTTTTTAGTAGTTATGTCAAGTAACAACAAAATTATGGATTATTATATGCTCCCATATACCTGCTATTACGAAAAATAATCATTTATTACGGCTTCGATGTCATAATACGAAAAGCCTTTACGCATTAATGATGCGATGAGCTTCTGTTTCATATTATTATCAGGCAAAGAATTATCCTTGAACTTTTTCCTTACAAGCTGCTCTATAAGCTTTCTCTCAGTATCTCTGTTGAGTTCATCATCAACATAGTACTCTTCAATGCATGAATCTATGATATCCTTAGCAACGCCCTTCTCAATGAGCTTTCTTCTGATTGTGTTCTTAGAGTCTGTAGACGACTTATATGCTATATAATTCATTGCATATCTTCTGTCGTCTATATAATGATAGCTCTTAACATATTTAATCGCTTCATCAATAATATCTGCACTGTACTTAGAATCAGCAAGCTTGCTTCTTAACTTCATCTCGGTTAAGTCGCCCTTAATTAATAAATTCATTGCACGCTTAATGCATCTTTTCTTAAGAATATTATCATTAATGAATGAGATAGCTTCATCATCAAGAGAGGCTCCAATGCTTATATTATTACTCTTAAGCTCGGATTTATATAAAACAAATGCGAATTCATCATTTAAAAAAATTTCGTATCTGCCCTTCTTATAGTCCTTAATATCTGTTACTACCATCATTATCAATCTCCGGATTTCACTTAAACATGCTTACCTTAAACATGCTTTACCTTTAATATGCTATTCCTTAAACATGCTTTTTCTCAATCAAGCTTAACTTAATCAAGCATGCCCTTAAACAATTGCGCCGGGATTTTAAGCCCGGCGCAACGTTTCAGTATATACGCATTATTCTTCCTTATCTGAATTATCTGAGCCGACATTGTAATGTGCGCGAACAAGTGCGTCAATTTCAGCAAGCACATCAGGGTGTTCAATCAGGTACTGCTTAGTATTATCTCGTCCCTGTCCAATCTTATTACCCTTATATGCATACCATGCGCCGGACTTATTAACTATATCGCATGCTGCAGCAAGATCTAATATATCACCTTCACTTGAAATGCCCTTGCCGAACATAATATCAAATTCCGCTTCCTTAAATGGCGGAGCCACTTTATTCTTAACGACCTTCACTCTCGTTCTGTTACCGATTACTTCTCCGCCCGCCTTAAGAGTCTCGATACGTCTTACGTCCATACGAACAGAAGCATAGAACTTAAGAGCACGTCCACCTGTAGTAGTCTCAGGATTGCCAAACATAACGCCAATCTTCTCTCTTAACTGGTTGATGAATACAACAGTACAGTTAGACTTGCTGATTACTGCCGTTAATTTCCTAAGTGCCTGTGACATAAGTCTTGCCTGTAATCCTACATGTGAATCGCCCATGTCGCCATCAATCTCAGCCTTAGGAACAAGCGCTGCAACAGAATCGACTACAACGATATCAACAGCTCCCGAACGAACCATTGTCTCCGCAATCTCGAGTGCCTGCTCACCATTATCAGGCTGTGAAATATATAAATTGTCAATATCTACACCAATATTCTTAGCGTATACCGGATCAAGGGCATGCTCAGCATCTATAAAGCTTGCGATGCCGCCTCTCTTCTGAACTTCTGCAATCATGTGAAGTGTTACTGTAGTCTTACCTGATGATTCAGGTCCGTAAATCTCAATAATACGTCCCTTAGGAATACCACCTATACCAAGCGCTAAGTCAAGGCTTAGTGAACCCGTAGGAATAGTCTCAATATTCATATTGGCAGTGTTGTCGCCAAGCTTCATTACGGAACCCTTACCGTACTGCTTCTCAATCTGTGCTACCGCTGCATCAAGTGCTCTAAGCTTATCATCTCTCTCCATTTTAATAATCTCCTTCTGAATTATTAATACTTAACTTCCCCCGTATATATCAAAATAAACGTATGCAATAAATGTACCAAACATCCGTTCGGTATGAATGAATAATAAAACATTTGTTCGATTTTGTCAACGGGTATTTTTATTTTTGTCAGTTTTATTCTACAAGATAATGTGTCCAATAAATGGGACACCATTCAGCCATTTTGATAATTATAATTATTAAGATAATTGTAATAATTTTGACAATAAGATCTGATTCAGCTGTCCGGATAATAATTATCCGGACAGTCAAATTAATTAATTATATTCTGAAGAAACGTATTTTCTAACCATTGAAAGCGCTGCTACTACGGTGCTTTCCCTAACCTTATTTCTGCTACCGGAAAAGTTGAACTTTTCAACATAGACTTTATTTTTAACAGCACATCCAATATACACAAGTCCGACAGGCTTTTCAGGAGTTCCACCGCCCGGTCCTGCAATTCCTGTTGTTGAAATTGCAACGTCAGCTTTTGAAACCTCAAGTACTCCCTTTGCCATTTCGGCTGCAACCTGCTCACTTACGGCACCGTATTTCTCAAGAGTGCTCTTTTTAACTCCGATAACATTTCTCTTTTGCTTATTTGAATATGTGATGTAGCCTCCCCTGAACACCTCAGATGCTCCCGCTACGTTAACAATTTTGCCGCACACAAGTCCGCCCGTACACGACTCTGCTGCGGTAATGCTTAATCCGTTCTTAGATAATAGCTCAACGACAGCTCTTTCAAGAGTTTCGTCAGCATTTGTTGAATATACATTGTCAGGATACATTGCCTTAAGCTTTTTAACTACGGGCTTAACAAGTGCCTTTGCCTCATCATCATTAGCTGCTGAAGCAGTCACCCTGATATGCACTTCACCAGTCTTAGCATATGTTGCAACCGTAGGATTTGTCATTGCGATTAAATCACTGATTTCTTCTGCGACCTTGCTCTCTCCTACTCCGACAAGCTTAACAACACGTGAATAAATCACATCGTTAGTGCCTTTCTTAAGGAAGTATGGAACTACCTGATCATCGACCATTGGAACAAATTCATTAGGTGGTCCCGGAAGCATTATTACAACCTTACCGGCTTCCTCCATAATAATTCCGGGAGCTGTACCGTTTTTGTTATATAAAACAATTGAACCCTTTGGTACAAGTGCCTGCTTGAAATTATTATTTGTGATGTCGATGCCACGGTTTGTTAAGATAGTGACGATGTTATTTTTCGCCTCCTCATCCATTACAAGTTCAACATTAAATGCCTTTGCCGCGGTTTCCTTTGTAAGGTCATCTTCTGTAGGTCCAAGACCGCCTATAAGGAAAATTACATCAGCTCTTGATTTAGCCGTGTTAATTGTCTCCAAAAGACGCTGTTCATTGTCGCCGACTACTACCTGATAGTAATTCGACAATCCAAGATATGCACACTTCTCGGCAAGATAAGCTGCATTTGTGTTAACAATGTTTCCAAGAAGAATTTCTGTTCCTACGCTAATTATTTCAGCTGTCATCACATGCTTCCTTTAAAAATATCTTTGTTCTTAACTATATAATCAATAAGCGACACTACCGTAAGAATAAGCGAAGCCCATATAAGTACCTGTGTAATATAATAAAATACCGGATTACTTAAGTCTGCAATTACAAAACAGATCATAACCATTGAGACTGCTGTTTTGTACTTACCCCACATACTGGCAGCAATTACAATCCCGTTATCAGCTGCAACAAGCCTGAAGCCGCTAATAATGAATTCTCTTGCAATAACAATAAGAACCATCCATGTAGGAAGCTTATCAAGCTCAATAAAGCAAATAAATGCAGAGCAGACTAAAAGCTTATCGGCAAGCGGGTCCATAAACTTCCCAAAATTCGTAATAAGGTTATACTTTCTTGCAATTTTACCGTCAAGTAGGTCGGTAAGCGACGCAATAATAAAAATCGAAAGTGCAATCCATTTATCGTATCCCGTAATGTCCATCATAAGAAATACGACAAAAACAGGAACGAGAATTACTCTTAGAATTGTAAGCTTATTAGGCAGATTCATCTACTATCACTCCTATCAGATCATATTCATTGGCATCAGTAATTCTAACCTTAACAAAATCACCACTCATAAGACTTCTGTCAGTTTCGATAAAAACAAAACTGTCCACTGTCGGGGCATCCATATATGTTCTCGCAACATACACATCATCGTCCGAAATCTTTCCTTCAACAAAGGCATAAATTTCCTTTGAAAGCATTTCCTCATTTTTATTAAATACGATGTCCTGCTGTAAAAGCATAATCTCTTCCTTACGCTTATTACTTGTCTCATCATCTATCTGGTCTGAAAATGAGTACGCCGGTGTATCTTCTTCTCTTGAGTATGTAAATACTCCGAGCCTGTCAAATTCCATCTCATCAATGAAATCAAGTGTCTCCTCATGATTGTCATCCGTTTCCCCCGGGAATCCCGTAATAATTGTCGTTCTTATGCAGATGTCAGGTATTTTCTCTCTAAGCTTTCTGACAGTATTTTTAATATCGGAAACGCTTGTCTTTCGTCCCATCCGCTTAAGAATTTCATCAGCTCCACTCTGAATAGGCATATCAATATAATTACATACCTTTTCATTTTCCTTTATTGCATCAATTATTTCATCGGTTATTTCTTCGGGATATGCATAAAGAAGTCTTATCCACTTTATTCCTTCAATGGCATTAAGCTCTTTTAAAAGCTCAGGCAGCTTCTTTTCGCCGTAAAGGTCAACTCCGTAAAGAGTAGTTTCCTGGGCAACTAATATCAGCTCCTTAACTCCCTTTAATGACAGAGCCTTAGCTTCCTTGATAAGATTTTCCATTGGGACGGAACGATATGTTCCACGAAGCTTCGGAATAATACAGTATGTGCAATGCTTATTACAGCCCTCAGCAATTTTAAGATATGCATAATGCCCTCCCGTTGTAAGGATTCGTTCCGATTCAACAACAGGCAAATGACAGATGTCTTTAATGTATATGCTCTCGCCTTTTTTATCCAAGGCATTTTTAATAGCTTTTGTAATGTCTTCATAAGCTGATGTCCCGACAATAACATCAACTTCGCTGATTTCTTCTTTAATTTGTGCTGCATATCTTTGTGCAAGGCAGCCGCACACAGCTAAAACCTTGCATTTACCGCCGTTTGATGTCTTAAGATTTGCCATCTCAAGTATTGTATTGATACTCTCTTCCTTGGCGTCTCCGATAAAGCAGCATGTATTTATTACGATTATTTCCGCTTCGTTTTCATCGTCAGTAAATGTATAGCCTTCTTTTGCAAAAAGACCCATCATTTCCTCTGTGTTGGTGAGGTTCTTATCACATCCTAACGATATCATCAGAAGCTTCATAACGATTACCCTGCAAATTAAACTGTAGTCTCTTCAGGTAAAATCTTAACGATGCCCTTTTCAAGCTCTTTAACTGCAACAGAAAGAGGCTTCATTTCATCGCTTCCTTCAATCGGTGTAACAGCACCGTCTACAATCTGTCTTGCTCTTTTTGATGTTGCCATAACGATTGAATAACGGCTGTTTACTACAGGATGTTCATTTTCAACTGCCTCAGCGTTAACAACATTCATTAAATCTGTGTAAGATGGATGTAACATATATATCTCCTTTTTCATAAAGACTATTAAAGCCTAACGTTTTTATTTTAGTAGTTTTTAAGGAACTCGTCAAACTCGTTTTTAAGTTTTGCGACAAATTCGCCATTTCGTACAGAAGAGAACTTTGAACACTTAATTGTATTGTGAATATCTTCTATTGCAGTCTCAATATCATCATTGACAATTACATAGTCGTACTTATCAATTATCGCAGCTTCTTCCTGTCCTCTTTTAATTCTTTTAAGAATTACTTCTTCACTCTCTGTGTTTCTGCCTTTAAGCCTTAAATACACTTCATTAACAGACGGTGGCGTAACGAAAATCAGAACTGCTTCATTAAATGCTTTCTTGGCATTGAAGGCACCGATATATTCTATTTCAAGAATAACATCCTTACCCTCATTAAGCATTTTCTCGACGTACTTTTTCGGTGTTCCGTAGTAATTTCCGACATACTCGGTGTATTCAAGCAGTTCATTTTCCCTAATCATTCTTTCGAACTCTTCTTTTGAAACGAAAAAGTAGTCTTTACCGTTTTCTTCCATCGGGCGTGGTTTTCTTGTCGTAGCCGAAACGGAAACCCTGTAGTTATCATATCTTTTAATGAGTTCTTTTGTGATGGTGCCCTTTCCGGAGCCTGCAAATCCGGATATTACGATTAATACGCCTTTATTTTTCATGTCTGTTCCTTCTTAAGAATTAATATTAATTATTCAATATTCTGAATCTGTTCCCTGACCTTTTCAATGTCGGTCTTTAATTCAATTGCATGATTTGACGTCTTAAGATCGTTAGCCTTTGAAAGTATTGTATTGGCTTCTCTGTTCATTTCCTGAGCAATGAAATCAAGTTTTCTGCCAAGACTTCCACCGTTTATTAGTGCATCTTTCGTAGCCTCTATATGACTTTTAAGTCTTACAATTTCTTCATCTATACAAATCTTATCAGTAAAAAGCGTTACCTCTGTAACTATTCGCTGCTCATCAATTGATGAATCCTTTAAGTATTCTGAAACCTTATCTTTAAGTCTCGCATGATATTCGTTTATTATTTCAGGTGCGCGCTTTTCAATGAATGAGACATTTTCAAGCATGTTATCAAGCTTCACAATAATGTCATTCTTAAGATTTTCGCCTTCTTTAACTCTTGCATCAACAAACATCTTTAATGCATCACGAAGCGCTTTTTCAACATATTCCCAAAGCTCTGATTCATCAATCTCTTGTTCCTCTAAAGTAAATACTTCAGGGAATCTTGATAAAGTACTTGCCTTTAAATCATTTTCAAGCGAAAACTCTTTTGAAATATCATTGATAAATGCCACATATGCTTTTGCGACTTCATCATTGTATTTAACCGATACATTAGTATCTGTAAAATCTTCATATGTGATAAAGATATCGATTTTACCTCTCTCAACGTACTCTTTAAGTACTGTTCTTATTGAGCTTTCAAAAATGCAGAGCTTTTTTGGCATTTTCATATTCACATCAAGATATCTGTGATTTACAGCCTTAATCTCGATTGTGATTTTTCTCTTCTCATCAGATACTTCGGCTCTTCCAAAGCCTGTCATGCTTTTAATCATTTAGTTACCTTCAATTCCGTATATTGTATTGATTATTTCTAATTCCTCGAACCTTTATTATATCGTATTTTCGTTGTCTTTACAATGTAACCAAAGCCTTTAATCTTATGTCTTTTGATGATGCGCATGCATAAACTGTGTATTCTCCGTTGTTTGTAACAAACGCACCGATATTGTCATCATAATAACCAAGTCTTGATTTAGGAATTGTAACAGTTACGGTTTTACTTTCTCCGGCTTTAAGCTCAACCTTTTCAAAACCTTTAAGTTCTTTTACAGGTCTTAAAACAGTAGGATTATTCTCACCGACATAAATCTCTACAACTTCTTTTCCATCAACCTCACCTGTATTCTTAACATTTAACGAAACTGAAAGTGCGCTGTCGCAACCTTCTTTTTCACAGGCGTTTGTACACACTTCCTTAATCGTCAAATCAGAGTATTCAAAAGTAGTATATGACTTTCCGTATCCAAACGGAAATGCAACGTCAATTCCTTCTTTCTCGTAGTATCTGTAGCCGTAAAATACGCCTTCCTTATATTCTATGCAATCATCCTTAGAAAACTCACCGTTTTTATATGTCACGGTGTCGGAATATTTGTACGGGAATGATTCAGAAAGTTTACCCGAAGGATTTACGTCTCCGAATATCACTTTTGCAAGTGCAGTACCGTTCTCCATACCTGCGTAGTAGTTGTAAATCAGTGTGTCTGCCTTATCAAGCCAAGGCATTTCAACAGGTGAACCGCCATTTAATACAACTATCGTGTCAGGTCTTAAATCAAGAAGCTTTTCAAGTAATATATCCTGGTCATACGGAAGCTTCATATCAGGTCTGTCAGCGCCCTCTATATCGTAATTGTGGTCAAGCCCTCCTACAAAAATCACTTTGTCGGCATCCTTTGCAGCTTCAAGCGCCTCCTTAAAGAGCACCTCGTTTTCCTTTGCATACTGCCCTGGCTTCTGGAGCTTAAGATACGGATATTCACTCATTTCATCACTTCCGGTTTCAAGAGAAGTCGCCTGCCAGTTTTCTGTCGCATTCAAAGCTTTTGTGGCAACATAGTATCCCTTATTGTATGTAACCTTAGTATTTCCGCCAAGGTACATTTTAAGGCCGATTAAAGGTGCTATTTCATACAGGGCCTTAATTTCTGCAGAGCCGCCGCCAAATGAATGTCTCATGTCTGCATTTGCACCTATTACAGCGATAGACTTAACCTCCTTCTTATTAAGTGGAAGGATATTTTTTTCATTCTTAAGCAGTACGATTGACTCTTCTGCAACACTAAGTGCAGCCGCTCTGTGCTCAGGCGAATTGAAAGTTCCTGCCTTTCTTTCATCCCTTTTATCGCCAATCATTTTAGTCTTAAACATCACTCTTAAAATGTTTGCAACCTTCTTATCAATCAGCTCTTCTGTAACTTCTCCATTTCTAACTGCTTCAATTAACGGATTTGCAAAATAATAATTGTCAAAATCAGGTGTTACGGACATTTCAAGATCAAGTTCTGACTCAGCCGTCCCTACAGTTGAGTGAACTCCGCCCCAGTCACTGATAATTATTCCGTCAAAGCCCCATTCATCACGTAAAATCTTATTTAAAAGAGTTTTGTTTTCACAGCAGTAAACGCCTCTGAATTTATTATAGCCTGCCATAACCGAAAGGCAGCCGCCGTCCTTAACTACAGCTTCAAATCCCTTTAAGTAGATTTCCCTCAATGTTCTCTCATCAACAAGCGTGTCAATTGACGTTCTTTCATTTTCCCTGTTATTTACAGCAAAATGTTTGACACACGCTGATACATCATTTTCCTGAATTCCCTTGACAAGCGGCACAGCAAGCTCTTCAACCGCCACCGGATCTTCTGACATATATTCAAAGTTTCTTCCGCATAACGGATCCCTTTTAATGTTAATTCCCGGTGCCAGAATCATGTCCTTAGAGCGACCTCTTGCCTCTTCTCCAAGTGTCTTTCCTGCCTTATAGGCAAGCTCTTTGTTCCATGTAGTTGCGATTGCCGAGTTACTTGGAAGATATGAGACAAAATCATCATCTGTTCCGATCGGAAACCAGTCAGCGTTGTTGAATTCGCATCTCACACCGCAAGGTCCGTCCGATGAATAAATCGGCGGAATGGAAAGCCTTTTAACATCTCCGCTTTTAAAAAATCCGTCACCATGTATCATTCTTACCTTTTCTTCAAGGGTAAGCTTTTCAATAATCTCTTTAATTTCATTTTCGTACATGTTAATTATCTCCTATCGCTTTTATTCCCGAAATATCAGGCTTAATAACCATTGAATAATTAGTGTAATATACTACAAACCCAAGCGGTGAACCGGTAGGCTTTTTAACTTCCTTACGAATTACGTAATCAACCTCAACTTTGTCCTGTTCACGTCCCTTTGAATAATATGCCGCAAGCATTGCTGCCTCTTCATAAGTTCTGTCAGGAAGCTCTTTTCCATTCGTCTTGACGATTACATGCGAGCCCGGGATTTTCTTTGCATGAAACCAATAATCGGAACCGTTTGCAACCTTAAATGTAAGTTCTTCGTTCTGAATGTTGTTTTTACCGACATACATATCAAATCCGTCAGAGCTTATATAGTGCAAAGGTCTACTGACAATTTTTGATTTACCCTTTTCTCTGCCCTTTCGTCTTAAATATCCGCTTTCGATCATTTCTTCCTTAATCTGAATAAGGTCTTCCTCAAAAACTGCCATATCAAGCGAAGTCTTTATTGATTCTAAGTGTTCAAGCTCCTTTTTAGTTTCTGATGCCTGATAAGTAACTGCCTCTTTTGTTCGCTTTAATTTCTGATATTTATCAAAGTACTTCTTTGCATTTTCAAGCGGGGAAATCGTATCATCAAGCGGAATTACAATTTTCTCACCTGTATAATAGTTATCTGCTTCAAAACTTTTTGCACCTTTTTCAACGCTGTAGCCATACGTATTTATTAGTTCGCCATACACCTTGTACTTATCCATCTTTTCGGTGTCTTTAAGCTGTTTAAGCTGAATATCATATTTCTTGACATTTCTTTCAATAAGCGTCGATAAAATCCTTCTTAAATCGGAAGATTTCTGTCGTATTCTCGTAACGCTTGCTTTCTTTGCATAATATTCAGAGATTACCGTTGATATTGAATCGTATTTTTCTATCTTAATAATTTTGCCTGATGCATTTTCCTTTGATTCATAATTTTCGTATTCCTGTAATGAAACAGCCGAAAACTCTTTTGGAATATCATCCTCATAAATAATACAAGGCGAAAAATTGCCATCTTTTACATCGCTCATTAATTTGGAAAAACACGAATATAGTTTACATAATTCAGAGTCACTGAATCCTTCTGTCGGAACAGATGAATCAAGTCCTGCCCTATAGCAAATCTCTTCACTTATAACAGATGAAATTCCTGTAAAAGAAGAAAATAAAGCCTTACTGAGAGCCATTGGCATTTTCTTAATTTTGCCGACAAATTCATCCATTGTTGTATTAAACGGGTCAAGCTTATTTACTGTGTTCGGGATGAAGTATTCCCTTTGCGGAAGTACCTCTCTTACCGAGCTTACAAACGAATTAACATGCTTAATACTGTCAATAATAATGTCGTTCTCATCAACAAATATTATGTTGGAATACTTACCCATAAGTTCTGCAATAAGCACCTTGTGCCGCATGTCGCCCATTTCATCCATATGTTCAATTTCCATTCTTATAATTCGCTCAAGCGATGGCTGGGTAATAGAAACAATACGGCCATTAAGTATGTGCTTTCTTAAAAGCATACAGAAATTTGGAGCATTCATCGGACTTGGCTTGTTATCATTTGTAATATATACAAGCGGTAAAGTCGGGTCGACCGATACAAGCAGTTTATACTGCCCGCTCTTTGTCTTAAAAGTTATTATGAGTTCGTCTGACTCAGGCTGCTGTATTTTATATATTCTTGAACCGATAAGACGCTCACTCAGTTCTTTTGTAAGCGCAGAAACGGTTATTCCATCAAATGCCATTTTTCTACCTTTATTCAGCGAGAATTAATAATTCCGGTCAATTAATTCCCATCCGATTTCTCTGTTTATATTTCTAATATTCTCACATTATATTATCAAAAAAAAAACTTTCACTAAACCACTAAATAATGTATAATGAGAATAATCTGGGCACAAATTGTCCAAATGGTTTTATATATACTTAACATATTGTTCTAGGAGGAACTCATATGAAGAAAATTTTATTCGCAGCATCAGAATGTGTGCCGTTTATTAAAACAGGCGGACTTGCAGACGTTGTCGGTTCATTACCAAAGGAATTTGACAAAAGATACTTTGACTGCAGAGTAATCCTTCCGAAATACCAGTGTATGAGGGAAGAATTCAAAAATAAGCTTGAATACATCTCCCATTTCTATATGGATATAGGCAATAAAAATCAATATGTAGGTATTCTTAAAACAGAATATGAAGGGATTACTTTCTATTTTATTGATAACGAATTTTATTTCTCAGGTCAGAAACCATACGGTGACTTACTTTGGGACGTTGAGAAATTTGCATTCTTTTCAAAAGCATGCCTCTCAGTTCTTCCTGTTATAGGATTCAGACCGGAAATCATCCACTGCCATGACTGGCAGACAGGACTTATCCCTGTATATCTTAATGACTCTTTCCAGGGCGGTGAGTTCTTCAGAGGAATTAAGACGATAATGACTATCCACAATCTTAAGTTCCAGGGTGTGTGGGATGTTAAGACAATAAAGAGAATTACCGGTCTTAATGACTACTATTTCACACCTGACAAGCTTGAGGCTTATAAGGACGGAAACCTTCTTAAGGGTGGTCTTGTATATGCGGATGCAATTACAACTGTGTCTAACACCTACGCAGAGGAAATCAAAACAGCCTTCTACGGTGAAGGACTTGATGCATTGCTTCGTGCCCGTTCCAATGACTTAAGAGGCATACTGAACGGTATCGATTACACGGATTACAATCCTGCTACAGATAAGCACATTAAATATCCGTATGATGCCAAGAATTTCCGTAAGGAAAAATTTAAAAATAAAAAGGCACTGCAGGAGGAGCTTGGCCTTGAAGTAAATGAGCGCAAATTTATGATTGGTATCGTATCAAGACTTACCGACCAGAAAGGCTTTGACCTTATTTCCTACATATTTGACGAGCTTTGTTCAACTGAGGACGTTCAGATAGTAATTCTTGGAACCGGTGAAGAGCGTTACGAGAATATGTTCAGACATTTTGACTGGAAATATGGCAATAAGGTATCTGCTAACATTTACTATTCAGAAGCTCTTTCTCACAAAATATATGCTGCATGTGATGCATTCCTAATGCCTTCTCTCTTCGAGCCATGCGGACTTTCACAGCTTATGTCATTAAGATACGGAACTATTCCGATTGTAAGAGAGACAGGTGGACTTAAGGATACTGTTGAGCCATACAATGAGTACGAAAGTAAAGGTACAGGCTTTAGCTTTAAGAATTACAATGCACACGAAATGCTTGGTACAATCCGCTACGCAATCAGGGTATATTATGACCGCAAGCGTGAATGGAACAAAATGGTCGACAGAGCAATGGCTGCTGACTTCTCATGGGGAGTATCGGCTAAAAAGTATCAGGAAATGTATGACTGGATGCTTGGTTATTAATTTGAATATAAAATAAAAAGACCCGCCAGGGTCTTTTTATTTTGCCTACTTAAGGCTTATCTTCTCAACGCTCCAGTTCTTTTCATAGTTAGTTATGACGTTCTTTTTTATTCTCGAATCATAATGCGAGCATGAAGAAATTGTCGGATTTGAGAAATCATATGTATATGTTCCGTCATTATTAATAATAATATCCTTAAATCGTACTACTGCTTCAACGTTAACACTCTTGCCGTCAGCCTGTGTCAGTGTTCCTGAATAAATGATATCAAGGTCATTATAGTTATTGGAATTCTTTCCTGCAATATCCGGATTAGCGACTTTAAAATATGCAGAAAGCGGTCCGTAGTTCACCCATTCAAATGTTGACTTCTTATTGACATATACAGGCGCGATTTCGGCTTCAAAATAAACTCTGACACCATATTCGTTGGCAGTCTTAGACGTAAATGCGCTGTTAGCCGCACTCACTGCCCTGTCAATGATGTCTGAAGAAAGCTCTGATGCAGAATTAACATAGTGTGACTCACCTTCAACAATGAAGTCTTTATAGCATTCGGAAATATCTCTGTCTATTACAAAATGCTTTTCAAGGCACAATGCTTCGTCAAATAATGCCTTCACTCTAATCACATCACCATCAGCGTAATGTTCTTTCTCTCCTTCAATAATAAACTCAACATCTGAAAGATATGGATTTACCGTATTATTACTCATTTCAGCAGTTATCGTAGGCGATACACCGTCAAACGAAAAAGATATGCCCTCAAACAATGTATCATATGAGATAACTGTCGCCGTAACAAGTCCGCTAACCATTACTTCCTTTGTTGAATTTTTAACATTTAGTTTTATCTTTTTGGCAAGCTCCTTATTATATCCTACTGTATATGTGTACTTAGAACCGTTAGAAAGGCCTTCCGGTGCATTTACCGTTACGCTAAGCGAATTATAGAATGCGTTAAAGTCTTCCTGTTCACACTTAGTAAAATTAAATAATGCTTTTTCATGCTCCTTGATGAGCTTTTGCATAAGCGTTGATGTAAGCTCTTCATTTATTGTCGCGTCAACGCTGCCCTTTGTATTGTATCCCGAATATGTATATGTAACATAATCCGATAAATCAACACTTTCATATGGAAATAGCGACTTGACAAATATTACTGCTATAACGATTACTAATACTGTAAATAGTAAACTAAAAAATAATTTTACTCTTTTTCTTCTTCGCCTTTGCCAACTTTTTAACTTCTTCTTCTTTCTTGTTGCCATTATGGTTAATTCTTAAACACTTTCTTTTTATGTATTTTTTTCACAATAACTCTTACAATAAATAAAATCAGTAAAATAATCAATAGGCATATTGTCAAAATAATATAAAAATACTTGCTTGTGTTTTTGAACATTGCCCTAAACGTAAAAGAATCGTTAACAACTTTTCTATTATGATAATCGTTATAATAAGCAGGAATCTCACTGATTCCTTCTTCATTGCTCTCAAATGACTGAAGGTATTCAGCAAAAGCCACCCATGCTTTTAATTCATTTCCGTTCTCATCATATATAATGCTGTCATACGGATCTTTGATAGGATTACCGTTCTCATCCTTTGGTACTACCGATAAAATGCCCTTTGATAAATCAGTAACTGCACCAAGCATACTCATGCTGTAGGAATCCGTTACAATCCTGTAAAGCTTGTCATCGTCAAGCTCTTCATATGAGTCTTCACATATTGCAGGCGTTCTCCATACATCAACAGTTTTATTAAGTATCATTCTTTTTGGATTGAACTCAGTAGATACTCCGGAATAATATAGCCTTGCAGAAGTCATGAAATCTGAAATCGACGCATCAACTTCTGCAATTGTCCTTATTTCCTTTCCTGTAAGATAGACGCTTACAAGAGGATATCCGATATTGCCATCCTTTCCGACACCAAGTGAAAGGCATTTGAATGCGTCGGCAACTGTGATGTTTCCTCTTGTAATCGTGTCTCTGATTGTTCCTGAGGGCACTACCGATGCATCAAACGGCCTGTCTTTAGCAGTAGGAGTCGTGTTCGCAACATATCGGTATGAATCTGAAAGAATGTTTCCAAGCTTCATTTCCTTATGTTCGTCAAGAGTATCCTGCGCTTCCTCAAAAAACACATCATTGTTGACTGCAATAATGTCGTCTGCCTTTAAGTTATATCCTGACAATACCTTTTCATCTATTATGTGCTTTAAGTCTTCTATTTGTGCTAAGACTGTTTCATCTTCCGCAATTGATGAATCCATCATTTTAGCTTCGTAGCTGACAGTATCCCATCTTCCAAGGCTGTTCTTTCTAAGTGTAATATCACCGGTGTATAAACCATATGAGCCGCAGCTTACGATATGTGTATTGCCAACCAGTATCTCATCCTTAAGAAGGGTATGCGAATGCCCGCTTACAATCACATCAATATCAGGTACTTCCTTTGCAAGAAGTTCATCCTCTGTATCTCCAGGCTCTGTTCCCGTACCACTATGAGAAAGACATACTATCATATCAGGATTTTCTGTTGCTTTAATTTTTGCTACGGTTTCCTTGACCGCTTCAACCGGATCTTTAAATGTAAGCTCACATGTTGGTGCACATTTAATTGCATCTTTTCCAAGTACTCCTAAAACAGCAATCTTATTCCCATTCTTCTCAATAATCGTGTAGTCGCTATGACCATATTTATTTGCACCGATGCTGAGTGTTTTTGTGTATTCATCACTCTTAGTCCAGTCAATGTTGCAAATAACAAGAGGCGTCACCTTATCGAATTTGTCTTTTGCAACGGAATACATATCACTTAACGGCTTAGCACCGAAGTCAAAGTCATGGTTTCCCATTACTAAAGCGTCATATCCTACTTCATTAAAAAATGAAAGCTCAAATGCTTCAGTATCAATAAGTGCATGCGACATCGTTCCCATAACGGAATCTCCGCAGTCAACCAAAAGAATATCACTTTTATTTCTTTTTTCATCAATAAATGTCTTAAGCTTTGCAAAGCCTCCGACATTATCAATCTGTTGTCCGTCAATAATAGTATTGTAGCTTGATACATTAGAATGAAGGTCTGAAGTAAATACGATATTCACTTCGTCCGTAGCTGTATCTGCACTTACTTGTATTACATTTATTGAAAAAAGAAATAATACCGCTAAAAATGCACTTACTGTTCGTTTAATTAATCTCATTGTATATGACCTCTTAATTTTATTATTTATTCTTAATCTCATCTGCCTGCTTCTTCATGTCTTTTGCGTTTTCAAGCACTTTTTCTGTAATCGTGACGCCACCAAGCATTCTTGCAAGCTCTTTAATCTTACCTTCTTCTGATAATGTCTCTATGCTTGTAATTGTACGGCCGTTATTCACGGATTTAGAAATTTCAAAATGCGTGTCTGCCATTGCCGCAATCTGCGGAAGATGTGTCACTACAATTACCTGATGTTCCTTAGCAATGCGGCTCATCTTCTCAGACACCTTCTGTGCCGTTCTTCCGCTTATTCCCGTATCAATTTCATCAAAAATAAGCGTAGCCGTACTGTCATTGGCACAAACACTCTTTATTGCAAGCATTATACGTGACATTTCACCACCCGATGCAACCTGATTAAGCGGCTTTAACGCTTCTCCGGGATTTGTGCTTATAAAAAACTCAATGTCATCATATCCTGACTGCTTCATATTTTCTTCATCACTTGTGACTTTAATTTCGAATTGAGAATCCAGGAAATTAAGATCTAACAGTGCTTCGGCAATTTCCCCTGATAGCTTATTTGCACCCTTTTTTCTGATTGCCGAAATCTCTTTGCAAAGCTTATATGCTTCCTTTTTAAGGGAAGCAATTTCTGATAAAAGTGCAGATTTATACTCATCAGCGTTTAAAAGCCTATTAAGTTCATCTTCAAATTCATCTCTTTTATCAAGTATTTCTTTAATACTCTTTCCGTACTTATTCTTAAGAGAATTTATCAGATTCAGTCTGTCCTCAGTATTCTTATAGTCTTCATCGGAAAAATCAAGCGACATTTCATAGTCTGCAATCGAACGGTTAAAGTCATTTAAAAGTCCGTCAATATCATTGAGAATAAGCTCTAAATCCTTAGCATCATCATCAATTGATGATGCCTGTCTTATCATCGAAAGTGCTCTTCCGATAAGCGAACCTGCCCCCTCTGAATCATATCCTGTAATTCTGTGAGCACCTGATACTAAATCAGCTATTCGCTTAGAGTTGTTCATCTTCTTGTAATCGCTCTCTAATGCTTCATCCTCGCCTTCATGAAGTGATGCCGAGTCAATTTCATTAAGCTCATACTGAAGGAATGCTATTTCCTTTTCGGCTTCTTTAGTATTTAACTGCTCATATTCGGATATTTTGTTGTTTAGGTTGACATAAGTATCCTTCATCCTAATAAGCAGTTCTTTTAATTCATCCGACAATATTGTATCCAATAAATTCTGCTGGGATGTCTTGCTTAACAAAGACTGATTGTCATGCTGTCCGTGTATATCAATAAGGCCGGCTGCAATAAGCTTAAGCGTTGATAAAGTAACGGTTTCTCCGTTTATTCTTGCAGTTGACTTCCCGTTTGTAATTTTACGCTGAATCAGAACTTCATTATCATCAAGCGGGATATCAAATTGATTAAGTCTTTCTTTTGTCTTATCATCATTGATTTCAAATACAAGTTCAGACAAAGCATACTCTGCATCGTCTCTGACAACGTCTTTAGACACTCTCTGTCCGAGTGCAAAATTAACCGCATCGATAATAATTGATTTTCCCGCTCCGGTCTCACCTGTTAGAATATTCAGTCCCGATGCGAGATTTATTTCAACTTCGTCAATTAATGCGAAGCTTTTTACATGTATATTTTTAAGCATCTATTATTCCTATATCATCAAACGTATTTTATCCATAACATCTTTTGCATGCCTGTTATTTTTTGTTGCACACATAATAGTGTCATCTCCTGCGATTGACCCTATTATTTCCGGAATTCTAAGTGAGTCAAGAGCGGCTGCTACAGCCATTGCCATTCCGGGAACAGTCTTTATTACAAGAATATTTTCGGCATCATCCATACCTGTTATTGCATCTTTAAGTACTCTGACGTATTTGTCATATTCTACCAATGTTGATGCTGCCTTAGGCGCATATTTCTGATGCGAGCCCTTTCCTTTAACCTTAACAAGCCCAAGCTTCTTAATATCTCTTGATACAGTAGCCTGTGTAACTACAAAGCCTGCTTCGTTAAGGATTTTTGCAAGCTCTTCCTGCGTCTCAATATTCTTTTTTTCAATTACTTCAAGTATTTTTTCGTGACGTTTGTTCTTCATATTAACCGGATTATCTGTCAGACATTTTTCTTGATAATACTTCATAGAAAGACTTTGAGTTAAGCTTTATTATTTTGACCTCGGTATATGCTTTTCTGACCGTAACCTTATCCGATAAATTCATAGGACATGTCTTAGAACCGTCAAATGACACTTCTACCGAAATATCAGGCTTTGAAGTCTCTCTGTTAAGTTCTACTGTAACTTCATCATCGCATGAAAGAACGATAGGTCTTAAACTCATTGAATGGGCACAAATCGGAGTGAGAATAATCCCATGCGAATAAGGAGCAACAATAGGTCCGCCTGCCGAAATATTGTATCCTGTTGAGCCTGTAGGAGTTGAAATGATCATTCCGTCAGCTTCACAGGTATATAATGCACTGCCGTTAACCGACACTTTAAAGCTTATAGTTCCAAGTGTTCCTTTTCTGGCAATTACTACGTCATTTAACGCCTGAACCTTTGGCATTTTAACGGAGGCTACTGTCATCTCACCTGATAAAAGCATTCTTTTTTCTATTTCATACTCATCATTAATGAGCTTCTCAATTGCTTCAAATGCCTTTTCTTTTTCGACCTCACACAAATAGCCTAAATTGCCCATATTAACACCGATAATCGGTATACCCTTTTTAGCGGCAATGTCCGAAACCTGGATAAGCGTTCCGTCACCGCCAAGAGAAATTATTGCTTCTACATCTTCTTTTATCTTGGCCGCAAATTTTAAGACATCGTTTTCGTCTTCAAAAACCCTTTCAATTCCGGTATATTCGCATCTTTTCCCGCGAAGCTCTAAAAATTGAGCAAGTGCCTTAGTCTTCTCAAGGTTTACATCCTTAACATTATTCGCAACGATAAAAAAATTATTCACTGAATGCCTCGCTAACTGTATTTGCCGCATTGACAAATACGCCTTTAACTGTGTTGTTCTTTGTAAGATACAAAAGATATTCCGTATTCCCTTCAGGTCCTTTAATCGGTGAGTATGTCAGATTTAATACGTTAAATCCGATTTCATCAGCAAATTCAAGCAGCTCCCGAATTATTTTAATGTGAATCTTTTTGTCTTTTACGACACCTTTTTTATTTAAGTGTTCTCTTCCTGCTTCAAACTGTGGCTTAATTAAGCATACCATTTTACCCTCATCAGAAAGAACATTATATGCCGCCGGCAATATGTGCCTTAACGAAATAAACGAAACGTCGCAGCCTGCAAAATCCGGTCTGCAATCAAAATCATCAACTGTTACATATCTGAAATTAACACCTTCCATAGAAATGACACGTTCATCATTAAGTAAAGTCTCATCAAGCTGATTATGTCCGACATCTACGGCATACACAGTATCTGCACCGTTTTTAAGCATGCAATCGGTAAATCCACCGGTTGATGCACCAATATCAATGCATTTTAGTCCTGTAAGTTCAATGTTAAATTCAGTAACTGCCTTTTCAAGCTTATAACCGCCACGGCTCACATATTTACAGACTTCTCCTTTAATGATAATTTCTGAATCCTCAGAAATCATAGCAGAAGGCTTTGTCTGTCTTGTATTATTTATGTAAACCATTCCGTCTTTTATTACAGCTTTTGCTTTTTCTCTTGATTTTGCCAAGCCCTTGCTTACAAGTAAAATATCAAGTCTCTCGCTCACTTATTATCCTTATATATACGTCAGTGCGGCAAAATAGCCCGTATATTTAACATCTATAATACTGCCCTGTCGGCAATTATCCTTTTAACAATTGTGTCTGTATCAATTCCTGTTTCTTTCTTAAGAATGTCAACATTTCCATGCTCTATATATTCATCCGGAAGTCCGATATTAGTCACCTTTACATTATATCGCCTCTTAGTGATGTAATTGTTGACCTTCTCACCGTATCCGCCCGCTAAAACATTTTCTTCAAGCGTTACAATAAGCTTGTGGTCCTTAACGATTAGGTCAATCGTCTCTTCATCAAGCGGCTTTACAAACCGGGCATTAATCAACGAGCATGAATAACCCATCTCTTTAAGTATGTCCCTGACTTCCTCTGAAGTCTTAACCATTGAACCTATTGCAAATAAAGCAATGTCTTCTTCTTCATAAATTATTTCGCTCTTACCAAGTTCAATAGGCTTTCTGTATTCCTTAAGTCCCGCATATGCAACACCCCTTGGATACCTGATTGATACAGGTGAATCCATAGTAAGTGCAAATTTAAGCATGTCTGAGAGCTCCCATTTATTTTTAGGTGCCATTACAGTCATATTGGGAATTGAAGACATATATGATAAGTCAAAAATACCCTGGTGAGTCTCACCGTCAGCCCCTACAAGTCCTGCCCTGTCAATTGCAAATATAACAGGCAGGTTTTGGATACTGACATCGTGAATTATCTGGTCATATGCCCTCTGCAAAAACGAAGAATATACAGCAACAATAGGTCTGAGTCCTCCCATTGCAAGTCCTGCGGCAAATGTTACGGCATGCTGCTCTGCAATTCCGACGTCAAAAAATCTGTCGGGATATTTTATCGAGAAACGCTTAAGGCCTGTTCCGTCTGCCATTGCAGCTGTTATTGCACATACCTTTTCATTCCTCTCTCCAAGCTTAAACATAACAGTTGAAAAAACATCCTGATAATTAGCCACCGTTCTATTGTTAAGCGGAAGTCCGGTTTCTATATCGAAAGGTTCTGCACCGTGGAATCTCGCCGGATGTCTCTCTGCGATTTCATAGCCTTTACCCTTTTTTGTAACTACATGGACAAGAACACACTTTTTAATCTTCTTAGCCTCATTAAAGACCTTGACCATTTCGCTTATATTATGTCCGTCTACAGGTCCTAAATATGTAATTCCCATATCTTCAAAAAACATTCCGTTAGGAACAAATATATGCTTTACGGAAGATTTGTATTTTTTAAGTGTATCTACTACGCCATCTCCTCCCGGAACCTTATTAAGTGCGTTTTCAAGTCCGATTTTAAATCCTACATACGAATCCGCTGTTCTTATTGAATTTAAGTAGTTAGAAAGTCCACCGACATTTTTTGAAATTGACTGGTTGTTGTCATTTAATACAATAACAAAATTCGTCTTAAGTGTAGCGGCATTATTCATTGCTTCATATGCCATACCACCTGTAAGTGAACCATCGCCTATTACAGATACGATTGTATTGTCCATTCCGCCTAAATCTCTTGCCTTAACAAGACCAAGTCCTGCGGAAATCGAAGTCGAGCTGTGTCCCGTGTTAAATGTGTCGCAGTCGCTTTCATCTGTCTTAGGAAATCCCGCCATTCCGCCAAACTTCCTTAAATTCTCAAAGCCTTCTCTTCTGCCTGTCAAAAGCTTATGAGTATATGACTGATGTCCAACATCCCAAATAATCTTATCTTTTGGAAGAGTAAGTGCTAAGTGGAGTGCCATTGTAAGCTCAACCGCACCAAGATTAGAGCCTAAATGCCCACCGTTCTTACTGATTTTCTCAACAAGAAAGTCTCTTATCTCTCCTGCCAGGTCATCATATAATTCCTTATCAACTGCCTTTATATCATTTGGTTTCTTAATCTGATCTAAAATCATAATAATACCTGTTATCTTATTTATCTCTTAATACTAAAGATACAATAAGTTCTCTTAAAAAGTCGTTTTTACTGCTAAGCTTATCAAAGCTTGAAAGCGCAAGCTTGGAAAAAGCATCAACGTCTTCTTTTGCTTTTTCAAGCCCTTTTATACTCACATAAGTCTGCTTGTTATTTCTCTCATCCGAGCCTACAGGCTTGCCGAGCACTTCTTCATCGCCGATTACATCAAGAATATCATCTCTTATCTGGAATGCTATTCCTACGTTCTCACCAATTATTGAAAGAAGTTCTATGTCCTCTTTTGGAGCACCTGCAAGAATCGCACCTGTCATAAATGCAATCTGAAGCAGAGCCGATGTTTTAAGTCTGTGGATGAAAAGGATTTCCTCAAGAGTATTTGCTTTACATAGGTTCTCTGATTCAACGTCAAATACCTGTCCGCCAACCATTCCGTATATTCCTGCTTTAGATGCCATTAATCTTAATGCACAAAGTATTCTAGCTGAATCTGTTGGATTCTTATTGTCAGAGCAACTTAATGCAACTTCAAATGCACGGTTAAGAAGAGCATCTCCTGTAAGGATGGCCATATCTTCACCATATACAACGTGGCATGTCTTTTTACCTCTTCTGTATTCATCATTGTCCATTGCAGGAAGATCATCATGTACAAGCGAATATGTATGAATCATTTCAAGGGCAGTCATAAAGCTCTCAATAATATCCTTATCAGCGCCGCCATACATTGTGTATACTTCACTCATAATAAGTGGACGAAGTCTCTTTCCGCCTCCGTTTAAAGCATAATTCATTGCTTCTATTACAGTCTTCTGATAGCCTTCTTCCTTTAATACGCCTTTTCTTGATAATACATCTTCAACATATTCAACTTTTTCTGATAACTTAGTAACAAAATCACTCATTTGAACTAATATCCTCTGCATTTAATATTTCAATCTGCTTCTCAACCTTATCAATTTTATCGCTGCATACTTTAAGAATTTCCATACCAAGCTTATATTTATCAAACGACTCTTCAAGCGAAATATCTCCATCAGCCATAGTTTCGATAAGCTCATCAATTTTTTCAAAGCCTTCTTCTAATGTTAAATCTTCTATATTAATCCTATCCATTTCATTCTCCAAAATGTCTTAACCCTATTAGCTTAGCTCTTCCTGTATTACCTCATTCACCACGCTTTTTATTGTACCGTCCTTAAGATACAGAAGTATCTCGTCTGATTTATTAACGTTTGAGACTGATTTAAGCGGCTTTCCGTTTGCCTTAACATATGCATATCCTTTTGACAGCTTATCAAGAGGTGAAATATTCTTCATCGCTTCTATATAAAGCTCATATGTGTGCTTCTTTAAATTAAGAATCTTATTCATAAGTTCTCTTAATCGCTCATCATAGTGAACTAATGAGAGTCTTTTATTGTTGATTTCATAAGCCGGATTCAGTTTTTCTACGATAAGCTTTGCCTTATCAAGCTTAAGTCTTGAATTTCTGACTTTAGCAATAATGCTATTATGTAAATCCGATTCTATCTTGCTTAATTTTTCAATAAATTCCTCATATGAAAAAACAGTAAGTTCGGCTGCCGCTGATGGTGTAGGTGCTCTCATATCTGCGACAAAATCAGCAATTGTCGTATCTGTTTCATGCCCTACGGCAGATACAATCGGCGTATTGCATTCAAAAATCGCTTTAGCAACAATTTCTTCATTGAATGCCCATAAATCTTCTATTGAGCCTCCGCCTCTGCCGACAATTATTACATCAACTCCGAATTTATCAAGTGCTCTAATTGCATTTACTATTGATATGGCCGCTCCTTCTCCCTGAACAAGGCAAGGATATAAGAAAAGCTTTACGTAAGGATTTCGTCTTTTTGATATGTTAATAATATCCTGTATGGCAGCTCCCGTTTTAGCTGTAACTATTCCTATTCTTTTAGCATATTTAGGAATGCTTCTCTTATAACAGGCATCAAACATTCCTTTTTCTTCAAGCTCTTTTTTCAGCTTTTCGTACTTTTCATATAAAAGGCCTTCTCCGTCAAGAACAATATCCGTTGCATACATCTGATACTGTCCTCTCGCCTCATATATTGTAATACTGCCGCCACATACAATCTGCTGGCCTTCTTTAAGTGTGAACTTAAGTCCCTCTCTCCTTTTGCCGGAAAACATCACACAACTAAGAGTTCCGGATTTGTCCTTCATAGTAAAATATATGTGACCTGAGGGATGATATGTAACATTCGATACTTCTCCCCTTACATAAACAGACCGCAGCAAAAAATCCTGCGAAAACATGGCTTTAATATATGCATTAATATATTCTACTGAATAAATGTTTTGTTTCATAATGGAATAGAACAGGCATCTATTTAGCTACAGACGCCAATATACCGTTAATAAAAGAATATGACTCATCCCTTCCAAATCTCTTAGAAAGCTCAACAGCCTGATCTATCGCTACTGAAACAGGAATGTCATTGTCATATTTAATTTCATATACTGCAAGACGCAAAATAGTAAGTTCAACCTTACCCAGTCTGTCAGTTGACCATCCCTTGGCGTTATCATTGATTATGCCGTCAATCTCTGACATATGAGAAACTATATCGTCATATTTATTAATAATATACTGTTGCTCATTATCTGAGATGCTGATTTCTTTACAGTTATCCTCATCCTTGTCAAGAGTCGGTGATTCCATAAAAAGTTTCACCTGCTCAGGCATATCCTCCTGTGAATTAAATTCAACTCTGAATAATAATTTAAAAATCTGCTCTCTAATCTGGGATCTGTTCATAACTTCCTCTGTTACTATTGAATATTGATTCCGGCAATTCTGATTCTTACATCACTTACTTCAAGGCCGGTCATATTTTCAATTGAATTTTTAACTTTATCCTGGACTTTCTTGCATGTATTAGGAATGTTGTATCCATACTGCATAATGAGTGCAAGGTCAATAGAAACAACACTGTCAATTATCTCTACACGAACTCCTTTTGAAGCTGACTTTACGCCTACTTTAGTCATAATCTCATTAGCTGCATTTCCGACTGTATCAAAAACACCTTCTGTTTCCTTAGCTGCAAGAAGTGCAATATTGGCAACTACAGAATCGGCAATTCTTACTTCTCCCAATACTTCATTTGAAAGCTGAACACTCTTTTCTTTATCTATAGCCATTGTGTAACCTCCTTAGTATTAATCACATAATAATCATTTTAATCAGTTACAAATTGTTACGGCAAAGCCTCATAACAATCGTGAAAACATCAACTTATTATAACATAAAACTATTAAATATAAAACGAAATCCTGCACTCATCCTTAAATTCAACATAGTTGACATTATCCGCTCCGTTAAGGTAATCAAAAATGTTCTGATTCTCAATAAGATGCTTGTAAAGTGCGGTATATACATTGGCATTTTCACATTTAAGAGTAACAATTCTCTCGTTATTCTCTCTTGCATTATTAAACGCATTCATAATTACATCTGAATTGATTTCCGTTAAGTAAAGCCCTTCACGAACGTAATAATTATCATCCATAGATGAACATACAGGATATGTAATGCCATCTTTTATTACATGTGTTTTGGTTATTTCTTCATCTGTAACACAAAGATAATCGTAATTTATGTCAGGTGCCTCAAACTGTCCCGAAGTATCTTCAATCATATAGCTTGCATCGCCCCATGTGGCATCAACATGATAATACTTGTCATTAATTCGTACAATGTTCCATACATGTGACTCAGTACCCTTTACAACACCTTCACACAGTATGCAGAACACACCCATCCTGTTAAGAATAAGCTGCATAGCCTTGGCATATCCCTGACATACTGTTCTGTTATCAACAACAACACTTAAAACGTTCTGGTTGTTAGCAACAGACATGTCATACTCTGTATTCTTAATAAGATACTCGTATACATATTTGACTTTTTCATAGTCATCAACATATCCGTCATATCCTTCAATACACTTATCAACATATGAATCGACTAAAAGCTTTTTACTATCAGCTTCATTCTTAGTCATTGTGTAATTGCCGGACAATGTAATCTTCTCAATTCTATTGCCTCGCATATACTTAGTGAAAGAATACCCCGTGAGATAAAACAGCTCGGGATGATCAAGCATAACGTAGCTAAAAGCTTTTTCAATCTTATTAGGATCCTTGGATGAGACCTTCGTATCCTTGGAAAGATTACTGATAATGCTATATATCTCAGTGTATAGCACCTTATCTTCATCACTTAATAAATCATAGTGATAATATTTTAGTCCATCACTTTTAACGAGCTCTTCGCTCGCCTTTGAAAGGTCCTTATCAGGAAGATTGTCTTTAGTGTCATCAGAGTCCAAATCCAGCTCTTCAACCTTCTCGACAATAATCATATCCGATGCGACATTCTCATCAAGAGATATACGGCTTGTCTCACCGCTCTTATCAAATGAGAGTGCATCGGCGCATCCTGAAAGAAGCGGGCAAATAAGTGCAATAATAAGTGCTGCACATATTGTACGATATTTATTTATTGATAAATCAAAAATCTTAATCACGTTATTCCTAATACAATATTTTTATTCTAGTTCTTGGAAAACTCAGCAAGCTTTAAGCCTTCATTTCTCTCAAGAACCATACCTACCGACCATGCATTAACAAACAGAAGCAATGGATTTCCTTTAATATCCTGAACTCTCTTCATATCTGATGTACCAATAATCTTAGACACGTCAATCTCATCCTTATTTTCGACCCATCTGATATGCTCATACGGAAGATTTTCCATTTTAATCTCGACATTGTATTCATTCTCAAGACGGTATTTCAGTACTTCGAACTGAAGGACACCTACTACTCCGACTATTACCTCTTCCATTCCCGTTGACATCTCGGTAAATATCTGAATTGCACCTTCCTGTGCAATCTGGGTAATGCCCTTAACAAACTGCTTACGCTTCATAGTGTCAATCTGTCTTACCCTTGCAAAATGCTCAGGAGCAAATGTAGGAATTCCCTCATACATAAACTTATCATTTGGCATACAAATTGTGTCACCTATCGAGAAAATACCCGGGTCAAATACACCTATAATATCTCCGGCATAAGCCTCGTCAACAATATGTCGTGAGCTTGCCATCATCTGCTGTGGCTGTGAAAGTCTCATCACCTTACCGCCCTGAACATGCTTAACTTCCATTCCGGCATCAAATCTGCCTGAACAGATTCTCATAAATGCGATCCTGTCACGGTGTGCTTTATTCATATTAGCCTGGATTTTAAATACAAAGGCCGAAAATTCCTTCTCTGTAGGGTTAATAATACCTACATCAGCCTGCCTTGCTAAAGGCGATGAAGTCATCTGTAAGAAATACTTAAGAAAAATCTCAACACCGAAATTTGTAAGTGCAGAACCAAAGAATACCGGCGATAATTCACCCTTGTCGACAAGAGACTGGTCAAACTCAGCACCTGCACCGTCAAGAAGCTCTATTTCATCAAAAAGCTTATTCTTAGCTTCTTCAGAAATATATTCTGTGAGCTTTCCTTCGTCATTAATGTCAATAACCTCAGCATGTCCTTCCTTAGTACCTTTCTCTGTATCAGAGAAGGTAATTATACTTTTGGTGTTTCTGTCATAAACTCCCTTAAACCCCTTACCTGAGCCGATAGGCCAGTTAACAGGACATGTGGCAATACCCAGCTCGTTCTCAATATCATCAAGCAGATCGAATGTGTCATTGGCATCCCTGTCCATCTTATTAATGAATGTAAAAATAGGGATATGTCGCATAACACATACTTTAAAAAGCTTACGTGTCTGAGCCTCAACACCCTTAGATGCATCAATAACCATTACAGCCGAATCGGCAGCCATAAGCGTTCTGTATGTATCCTCCGAGAAATCCTGATGCCCCGGCGTATCAAGAATATTGATGCAGTAATTGTCATAATTAAACTGAAGAACCGAAGAAGTAACCGAAATTCCTCTCTCCTTTTCAATCTCCATCCAGTCAGATACCGCATGTCTTGCAGTTGCCTTACCCTTAACCGAGCCTGCTAAATTAATAGCTCCTCCATAGAGCAAAAACTTCTCGGTAAGAGTAGTCTTACCTGCATCAGGGTGTGAAATAATGGCGAATGTGCGTCGTTTATTAATCTCTTTATCGTACATCTGTTTAATTTATTAAGATTATATTCCATACGGTGTCCAATAAATAGGACATCATCTCTTAATATATACTCCTTTTATTTTATAAAACTGATTTTCCTTCAATTGTGCTTTCAACTGAAAGATAGTCAAGCACTGTGGCACCCATGTCCGCGAATGTTTTACGGGTACCCAGATTCTTAGGTTTTATGTTTTTGCCATACATAAGGAAAGGAACATATTCTCTTGTATGGTCGGTTGTTTTGTCATAACCCGGGTCGCAGCCGTGATCTGCCGTAATCATAAGCACGTCATCATCACGCATCTTGCCGATAATTTCGGGAATTCTCTCATCAAAATAAGCAACTGCCTTGGCATATCCGTCGATATCTCTTCTGTGGCCGTAAAGCATATCATAGTCAACAAGATTAGTAAAAATCAGCGATGCATCATCCTTATCCATATATTCTAAGGTTTTGTTGATGCCGTCCTCATTGCCCGTAGTGTAGACATATTCGGATATTCCGACACCGGCAAAAATATCTTTTATCTTGCCAACCGCATAAACCTTCTTACCCGCTGATATGATGTTATCAAGCATTGTAGCCTTTGGCGGCTCAAGCGAGAAATCGTGTCTGTTCGAAGTTCTTGTATAATTGCCGTTTCCTTTTCCGATAAAAGGTCTTGCAATTACACGTCCAACGCCTGTCTTACCCTTTAATATCTTTCTTGCTGTACGGCATGCCTCATATAATTCATCAAGTGGAACTACATCTTCATGCGCTGCAATCTGGAAAACAGAATCAGCTGAAGTGTACACTATCCATTTTCCGGTTTTAACGTGTTCATCACCATATTCGTTTATAACTTTTGTTCCCGAATAAGGCTTATTGCAAAGAACACCTCTGCCCGTAAGTCTTTCAAATTCATCAAGTGTTTCTTTAGGGAATCCATCAGGGAAAGTCGGGAGCGGTTCACTTGAAATAACTCCTGCTATTTCCCAATGGCCTATCGTTGTATCTTTACCCATGGAAGCTTCCTGCATACGTCCGTAAACGCCTGTTGGATTTTCTTCTTCCTTTGTATAATTTAATTCCTTAACTCCATCGATGTTGAATAATCCCATCTTTTTTAAGTTATCAGCCTTGAAAAACGGGCTTTTTGTACAACTTCTTAATGTATTTGTCGAAACATCACCGAACAAATCAGCATCAGGCTCTTCACCAATACCAAAACTGTCCATGACTATCATAATTACTCGTCTGTCCATAGATACCTCCTTTGAATTTTATGTTAACCAATATTTACTCTTCTTCCTTTTTAGCTTCATCATGTGCATATTCTTCAAGTGCTTCATCCTCGGTCACAACGTCGTCGTAGTCATCCGCATCCTTTGCATCAAGCGCATTGTCCGGATTTTCACCAAGATCAAGCTTGCCACCCGGATATCTGCCAATTACAAAATTCCTCAATGAATCATATAAAAACAGAACGCCGCATACTGTGAATAAAACAACAGCCGATATGATAATTATTTTCATGTTTGTTGAATACGGCTGAGCAGTGTTTTTGACCATACCTTTTATAAGTTCTTTTGCAAGATATATCAGATATGCACCGACAATTGCTCTGCATCCTAAAGACAACTGATTCGGAAGCTTGTTTGTGTACGCCGGCTCTCTATTTCCAAAAATAAACAATTTAATTTTTTCCATTTATTGTACCTCGATTATTAACATTTTTTAGCAAGGCATAGCCTGACCTGATTTTATATTATAACACTATTTTCTGCACTTTGTTATATAATAATTGTTCATTTTCAGGTAAAAAAAACCCTTAATGTATGCTTACATACATTAAGGGCTTTAAATCATTTCAAATTATACTTCTAACGCTGTTGAAGTGTTAAATTAAGATGCAAATTTGAATCTGTTACTGAGCATCCTTAATTGAGAATGACATTCTTCCCATTTTGTCTTTGCCCATGCACTTAACGGTTACTGTGTCACCAAGTGTAAGAACATCTTCAACATGGTTGATTCTCTCTTTTGCAATCTTAGAAATGTGTACCATTCCTTCCTTACCCGGTGCAAACTCGATAAATGCACCAAATTCCTTGATTGAAACAACCTTTCCTGTATAAATCTTGCCTTCTTCGAATTCATTAACGATAATGTCAATAATTCTCTGTGCTTCAGCCATCTTGTCTGTGTTGATACCGCAGATTGAAACCATACCATCTTCGGTAATGTCAATCTTAACATCGTTCTCATCCTGGATAGCCTTAATTACCTTACCCTGCTTTCCGATTACATCACCAATCTTCTCAGGATCAATCTGGATTGAAACGATCTTTGGAGCGTATTCGTTAACAGTCTTTCTAGGCTCAGCAATTGCAGGCTTCATACATGTATCCATGATGAAAAGTCTTGCCTCGCGGCAACGTGCGATTGCGCCCTCAACGATTGGACGTGTAAGACCGTGAATCTTAATATCCATCTGGATAGCTGTAATACCGTCAACTGTACCTGTTACCTTAAAGTCCATATCTCCGAAGAAGTCTTCAAGACCCTGGATATCTGTAAGAAGAACAAAATCATCATCTGTATCGCCTGTTACAAGACCGCATGAGATACCTGCAACCATCTTCTTAATCGGAACACCTGCAGCCATAAGTGACATACATGATGCACAAGTTGAAGCCATAGATGTTGAACCGTTTGACTCAAATGTTTCAGATACGCAACGGATTGCATATGGGAATTCCTCTTCTGACGGAAGAACAGGGATAAGAGCTCTCTCAGCAAGTGCTCCGTGTCCGATTTCTCTTCTTCCCGGTCCTCTTGATGGCTTAGTCTCACCAACTGAGTATGAAGGGAAATTGTAGTGATGAATATATCTCTTAACTACTTCGTTAGAATCAAGTCCGTCTACCTTCTGTGCATCAGCTAAAGGAGCAAGAGTTGTAATATCACAAATCTGTGTCTGTCCTCTTGTAAACATTGCCGAACCGTGAACTCTAGGAATTAAATCTACTTCAGCAGAAAGTGGTCTGATTTGTGTGATTTCTCTTCCGTCAGGACGCTTGTGATCTTTAAGAATCATCTTACGTACTGTTTTCTTCTGATACTGATAAACAGCCTCGCCTAATATTGCAAGCCACTCTTCGTTATCTGCAAACGCCTCTTCAAGCTTAGCTGTAATTTCCTTGATGTTAGTTTCTCTTGTCTGCTTGTCATCAGTAAATACTGCTGTTTCCATCTGTGCAGGCGGAATGATTTCTTTAATCTTTTCAAACATTTCATCAGGAATTGCACAGCTTGTGTATTCCATTTTCTTTTTGCCTACTTCAGCACAGATTCCGTTAATGAAAGCGATAATTTTCTGGTTGATTTCATGGCACTTATAAATTGCCTCAATCATCTTTGCTTCAGGAATCTCATTAGCGCCGGCCTCAATCATAATAACCTTTTCTGCCGTTGATGCTACAGTAAGGTTTAAGTCTGAATTCTTCCACTGTGTCTGTGAAGGATTTACAACAAATTCTCCATCGATCAATCCAAGCTGTGTTGTTGCACATGGACCGTCAAACGGGATATCTGAAATTGATGTTGCGATTGCCGAACCAAGCATCGCAACAAGCTCCGGTCTGCATTCCGGATCTACTGATAATACAAGGTTGTTAAGAGTACAATCGTTTCTGAAATCCTTTGGGAAAAGAGGTCTCATAGGTCTGTCGATAACTCTTGCTGTAAGTACAGAGTTCTCCGAAGCCTTACCCTCTCTCTTATTAAATCCACCCGGGATTTTACCTACGGCATACATTTTCTCCTCAAATTCTACAGAAAGCGGGAAGAAATCAATACCGTCTCTTGGCTTATCTGATGCTGTTGCAGTACAAAGAACAGTTGTATCTCCGTAATGCATTAATGCTGCACCATTTGCCTGCTTGGCAACACGTCCTACTTCTACTGTAAGTGTTCTGCCGCCAAGTTCCATTGAATAACTTTTGAACATGTTTTTCTCCTTTCAAAATATAAATTATGTGGAGATGTCCATCCGAAACTACTTTAGAAGGTGCGTGTGTACGTACACTCTAAAGTGGCTTCGTGGCGATCTCCACTTGTGTCTTAAATGATTAAGTCTTAGTTCTTCTGATTTTTGAATGGTCACGTTTCGCTTAATCTAACATAAGCGCAGCGTGACCATCAAAATCTAAACTTATTACTTTCTAAGTCCTAATCTCTCGATAAGTGAACGATATCTTTCGATGTCATTCTTCTTAAGGTAAGCAAGTAATCCACGTCTCTGACCGATCATCTTGTAAAGTCCGCGAGCAGAATGCTTATCCTTAGGATTGTCCTTTAAGTGCTCTGTAAGCTCCTTAATTCTCTCTGTAAGTATTGCTACCTGTACTTCAGGTGAACCTGTATCGCCCTCTTTAAGAGCATACTCTTTCATGATTGCTGTCTTTTTCTCTTTTGAAATCATAATTTTCTCCTTTTCGCACTATGTGCACTATTCTATTCACCGGATACTGCGATTACGCCAAGGATACGAGAACCAAAGTATCGGCATATGTCTGAAAACATCAGACCACAACGCATAATATATTATCATATAATCGCATTTATGTAAAGTAGTTCATTCTCACACTGAATTATATAATAATATTTTCTGCAAAGTATTCTCTTCCATGTTTTATGTCAACCGAAATCTGTTCCTTAAGCTCATCTACAGATGAAAACTTTTTCTCACTTCTTACAAACTTAAGAAGCTTAACTGTAATCCGCTTTCCGTATACATCTTCATCAAAGTCAAAAATGTGTGTCTCAGCAAATACAGTATTCAAATTGTTGACAGTAGGCTTATTGCCTATATTTGTAATGCCTAAAAAGTGTCTGCCTTCAATTGAAACAGAGGCAAAGTATACACCAAAAGGCGGCATAAGCTTTTCCTTTGGCACGACGATATTGACCGTCGGAAACCCCATCGTTCTTCCAAGCTTTCTGCCGTGTGACACAACGCCCGACACAGCATATGGAACTCCAATAAACTTTGACGCTTTTTCCATATCGCCTTTTGAAACAATATCACGGATAAGCGAAGAACTCACCTCTTCCCCATCTATTACAAGCTTGCTTACTATATCAATGTCAAAATTTTCAGAATACTGTTTAAGAAGATTTGCATCTCCTCTTCCCTTGTCTCCAAAGGATAAATCATCGCCGGCTGCAATATATTTCATTCTCATTTGTTTACATAATATTTTTGTTATGTAATCCTCAGGAGCGATTGCCGCGCTTTCTAATGTCAATGGATAAATAATAAGATTATCAATCGAAAGATATTCAAATATTCTTATCTTTTCTTCCATAGTAGTTAATGACGGAATCATTTTGCCACCGAATAATTCCATAGGCGCTTTGTCAAAAGTAAAAACGCTTGCTTCAAGGCCTCCCGCCTTCTTAGCGATAATTCTGTCTAACAACTCCCGATGGCCTCTATGTATTCCGTCAAATTTGCCTATTGCAACTGCAGTGTCATTATTTAGTTGAAAATCTGTACTGCGTATTATTTTCATTTTAATTATAAAAACATCTTAAACGGCTTGTATTTTCCTTCGGAATAGGTGTATATTCCGACAAACATATTGTCCGAATCATATACTAACACATTCCCCTTGATTTTTTTATTCTCAACCGTGTCATAAACATTAAAAATGTTGCCGTTGTGGACCGATTTATCAGAACTGCTTTTCATGTGAAGCTTTTCATAATCAAAAAGGTCATCAACTTTAATTAAAATATCATCGATTTTTCCTTCATCTCTTATCGCCTCTATTTCAGAAAGCTTTAACGATGAATCAATTAAAAATGAACCTGCCTTAGTGCGAAGTAACGATTCCATTAAGCCGCCGCACTTAAGCTTTTCTCCGATATCATTGCATATTGTACGTATGTATGTTCCTTTTGAAACAGACAGTTTCATTGTAATTCTGGGTAATGAAATATCGGTTATTTCAATGTTATCTATATCGACATGTCTCGGCGTTCTCTCGATTGTTTTCCCTTCTCTGGCAAGCTCATATAATTTCTTGCCGTTAACTTTAAGCGCTGAATACATCGGAGGGATTTGTTCATATCCGGGAAGGAACGAAAGAATAGTGTCTTCTATTTCTTTTACTGATAAATCCTTATAAGAATCACTCTCACTTAATACATTACCGGAAATATCCTGAGTGTCTGTTGTCTTGCCAAGAAGAAGAACTGTTTCATATTCCTTTGTTCTGTCAGTCAGGATATCGAAAAGCTTTGTGGCGTTTCCTACACAAATAGGAAGAACTCCCTCCGCATCCGGGTCGAGAGTTCCTGTATGTCCTATTTTTTTCTGTTTTAAAATGCCCCTTAACTTAGCTACAACATCCTGGCTTGTAAAGCCCTTTTCTTTATAGACGTTAATAACACCATTCATAAAATTATTGTCCCTGAATCAATAACACCTGACTTATCGCCGCATTAGTAGCTCTTAAATATTCTTCATTTTCTCTCTGAACTTTTTCCACTGCCATTTTATCAAGAAGTACCGCCTGCTGTCTTGCTTTTTCATTCGCAATTCTCTCTTCTTCCTGAAGTCTTAACAGTCTTTCACGCTCTGCTTTCTGATCTAAGAGTGCCTGATATCTTGCAGCTGAAACAGGATCATTTGCATCATAAGTCTTAAGAAATTCCTCTATCTCTTTATCAAGCGGATCTTCAGAAATTACAGTCGTTTCTTTCTCTGCAATTGTGTTTTCACAAATTAATTCAGGCTCCATGGTATCAGCCAAAGTTTCATCTGCTGCTACAGTTTCATCTACTGCTACATTTTCAGCTACTGCTGCAGTTTCCATTAATACAGGCTCTATATTTTCAGCTATGTTATCAGCCACATTTTCATCTACTGTCGCAATTTCATCTACTGCCATAGTCTCAGTTACTGCAGGCTCCATATTTTCAGCTATGTTATCAGCCACATTTTCATCTATTGTCGCAGTTTCAGCTACTGCCATAGTCTCAGTTACTGCAGGCTCTATGTTTTCAGCTATGTTATCAGCCACAGTATCATCCACTGTCGCAATTTCATCTACTGTCGCAGTTTCAGCTACTGCTACGGTTTCGACTAAGTTGCACTCCGTATTGGTATTTGTTGACGGCTCAACTTCTGATGTATCTGTTATATTATGCTCTACAGGCTCTTCACTCTTGGCAACCGAAGTATTCGGCTTATGCGTAAACAGCTTAGAAATGTCTAACGAAGAAGGCAGCTTATCAAATATCGATTCCTTCTTAGCATCTTCAGATGATTCCTGTGAATAAAATGCATGTTCGCCTATGTATGTAGCATATTCAAGATTACCCCAGTCCTTTTTGGTTGATGCAGAAATTCCGCTGGTAATCTTAGGGTTTCTAAAATACATAACATCCTTATCATTTAACACCCTTAAGCTGCCATTTAATACATTATATGCGATTCGTAATTCAAGCTCCGTAGGATTAATGTTCTTAAGTCTCCTTAAGCTTGAAAACTGTCCGTTCTGGAAAATAACATCATTAACTTTGTCAGGAAACAGACTTGACTGCACCCTGTTAAGTACGACCTCTGCAACTGCAACCTTACCGTTATACGCCTGATTGTGTGCTTCATGATGCACAAGCTGCGCAGTAAGATAAACCTCCTCGTCTGAGTAGGTCGCATTTTCAGTATTAAGAGCAGTTGATTTAATATTCGAAAGTGAATCCTGAATTGACTCATTCATTGAGCCTGAAGCATTTGAAGATGTGGTTGAATAAGCATAAACATCATAAATGCACAAGGCTGATGTGCAGAATAATACTGCAAGCAGCATTTTTAAAAATTTTCTCATAATATCTCCTCTAATTATCCTCTAATTCCCCATTTCCTTGAGATGATACCATAATAATTACTCTTTTTCAACCTTTTTCGAACATTTGTTCGTGCGTTGTTTCTGATTTTATACAATTTCAGCTGATTTAGCCCCGCCTTTTACTTGTTCCACTTGCCCCGCGGGGCTAAAAAGGGCAATTCTGGCTGATTTAGCCCCGCTTACGCCTCGCCACGCACACCCCGCGGGGCCAATTCTGACATTTTCAGCTATTTTAGCCCCGCAAAATGCTTCTTTGTTTTTTTTTATGAAGTGCATTCATCAAATACAACAGCTACATGAAATAATGACATAAAATACAACAGCTACATGAAATTATGACATAAAATACAACAGCTACATGAAATAATGACATAAAATACAACAGCTACATGAAATAATGACATAAAAATCCCCGGGATATTGAAGCTCTCTTCAATATCCCGGGCAAAATTTATATTATATATATTAATTTTTTATTACTCAGATACCGGACCGCCAATCTGAACACAACAAAAATTTGCTGATGTAACTTTCATCACCTGGTACTAACGTAAGCAGGTTATGCTTCGCATTTCAGCTGTTCTTCGATATGTTCGGTGATATTATTTAAAACATCATAGTATGTTCCGTTCATCATGCAGCCGGCAGCTCTTGCGTGTCCTCCGCCGCCAAATATAGTTGTAATGTCAGCGACATTAACTTTTCCGTTAGATCTAAGCGACACTTTGTATTCGTTGATTCTTAATTCGTGCATAAATATTGCAACCTCAACTCCCTTTGTATAAAGGAGCTGATTAACGATTCCTTCTAAATCAGTCGGCTTAGCGTCATAAAAATTCATCATCTTCTTTGTTACACATCCTGCGATGATTTTACCATCAAGAATAAGGATGCTCTCTGTCAGCACTCTTCCTAAGAGCTGATTCTGCATATATGTCTTAGTATAGAATGTGTCATCTATGATTTTAGAAGCTTCGAACTCAAATTCCGTAAGTTCTCCGATTATCTCAAGAGTCCGCTTAGAAGTATTTGAGTACTGTAGCACTCCTGTGTCGTGGATTATACCTGTGTATATACACATTGCAACATTGTTGTCAATATATTTCTTGTCCATTACATCGTATAGAACTTCACACGTTGATGATGCATAAGGCATAACAAGCGATACATCTCCATAACCCTTGTTGCTCTCATGGTGGTCGATGCATATTTTCTTCTTAGCTTTAAGAAAGAACGGCTCAGCATCTCCAAGGCGCTTTGAATCACCTGAATCAAGAGCTATATATACGTCAAAATCATTGACCCCAACAAAACTTATGTCAACCTTATCTCTGTTTGGAAGAAAGTCAAATACATCTGATGGTGTCTGTAAAAATAATGTAAGAGACGCATCAGGGAGTGCATTCTTAAGATAATTGTAAACTGCAAGACATGAGCCTATACAGTCACCGTCAGGACGCACGTGACCTGAGATGCCTATTTTTCTTCCATCACCTATTTCTTTAAGTAAATCCATATTTATTCCCCTTATTCAGCCTACTTCACATCTTCCTTTGCAGTACAGATTTCGTCTATAAGCTTATTCATCTTAATTCCGTATTCAGTAGATGTATCTGCTATGAATGTAAGTGCCGGAGTATTGCGTAAGTTAAGTCTTTCTGCAAGCTGGTGCTTAATGTATCCTTCAGCACTTTTAAGTCCTGCAAGCGTTTCTTTTCTCTTCTCATCATCTCCGAGTACACTTATGTAAACCTTGCACGTTTTTAAGTCAGGTGCAACTTCCACATCTGTAACGCAGGTCATTTTAGCAATACGCGGGTCTTTTATTTCCCCGCGTATAATATTTGCAAGCTCTTTCATGACTTCGGAATTAATTCTTGTATTTTTAATATTTCCTTTTCTCATTATCTTGGAACCTCAACCATCTTATAAGCTTCAACTATGTCAAGCTCTTCAAATGCTCCAAAGTCTTCGAATACAAGACCGCATTCAAATCCGGCCTTAACTTCCTTAACGTCATCCTTGAATCGCTTGAGTGAAGCAAGGTTACCTTCAAATAACTGCTCACCCTGTCTTGAAATTCTAACCATGCATCCTCTCTCGAATACACCATCAAGCACATATGAGCCGGCAATGTTACCAACGCCTGAAGCCTTGAATATCTGACGGATTTCTGCATGTCCTAATACCTTTTCTTCGAATATAGGATCGAGCATTCCCTTCATGGCAGCCTCAACGTCTTCGATTGCCTTATAAATTACATCATAAAGCTTAACCTCTACGCCTTCATGCTCTGAAGTTGACTTTGCCTGTGCATCAGGACGTACGTTAAATCCGATGATGATAGCATTTGACGCAGATGCAAGAATAACATCTGATTCACTAATTGCACCAACACCTGAATGAATAACCTTAACAACGATTTCTTCATTGGAAAGCTTTGTAAGTGACTCCTTAACTGCTTCAACAGAGCCCTGAACGTCTGCCTTGATAATAAGGTTAAGTTCTTTAAGCTTTCCTGCCTCAATCTGATTGAACATATCTTCAAGCGTTACATGAGACTTAGTCTCTTCAATCTTCTTAGTCTTATTATATGCAATAAATGTATCTGCAAATGCCTTAGCTTCTTTATCTGTGTCAGGACATACGAAGATTTCTCCTGCTAAAGGAACTGAGTCAAGACCAAGAATTTCTACCGGAGTAGAAGGACCTGCTTCCTTAACTCTTTTTCCTGTGTCATCAATCATCGCTCTTACTTTACCGTGACATTCTCCGCATGCAATAAAGTCGCCGACCTTAAGAGTACCATTCTGTACAAGAACTGTAGCAACCGGACCTCTTCCTTTATCAAGCTCTGCTTCTATAACAAGACCTGTGGCCTTTCTGTTAGGATTTGCCTTAAGCTCATGAATTTCAGCAGTAAGATTAATCATGTCAAGAAGGTTATCAATACCTTCTCCTGTCTTAGCTGAAACAGGTACGAATACAGTACTTCCGCCCCAATCTTCCGGAGTAAGTTCATACTCGGCAAGCTCCTGCTTAACTCGGTCTATGTTAGCTGACGGCTTATCAATTTTATTAACTGCAACGACGATTTCAATTCCCGCAGCCTTTGCATGGTTAATAGCTTCAACAGTCTGTGGCATAACACCATCATCTGCTGCAACGACAAGAATTGCAATATCTGTTGCATTGGCACCTCTCATACGCATTGCAGTGAAAGCCTCATGACCCGGTGTATCAAGGAATGTAATCTTCTTATCGGAGTTCTTAGGCTTAACGATATAGGCACCGATTGCCTGTGTAATTCCACCTGCTTCCTTTGCGATAACATGTGTATTACGGATATTGTCAAGGAGTGAAGTCTTACCATGGTCAACATGTCCCATTACACAGATAACAGGTGGTCTCTCAACAAGATCTTCTTCCTTATCTTCAATTGTATATTTTTCCATAAGAGCTTCAATAGGATTAATCACTACTTCATGCTCACAGAGAATTTCATACTCAAGTGCGATATTTTCAGCCTCTTCATATGAAATTTCCTGGTTGACAGTATACATCTGTCCCTTTAAGAAAAGCTCCTTAATAATCTGTGCAGGAACGATTTTCATCTTCTCTGCAAGCTCTTTAATTGTAATTACTTCAGGAATTACAATTACCTTGATCTTTTCTTCTTCTTTAACTTCCTGCTTCTTCTGCTCAGGTTTTTCAAGCATCTTTACTTTCTGGCCCTTACCGCCCTGCTTGCCTCTGAAGCCGTCTTCGAACTGATTAGTCTTATCTTTATTCTTCTTATCGTGATTTCTGCGATTGTCTTTTCCGCTGTTAGGCCCCTGGTTTATATTCTGATTAGAGCCAAAATTGCCCTTTCCCTGGCCTCCTTGTCCGGGAGTCTGGCGCATACCCTGGCCGCCAAAGCTTACTCGTGGTTTTGAGTTGTTTTGCTTTGAGAGCGTCTGCTCTTTAGGTTTGTTACCTCGTCTACTATCGCTATCCATATTAGAAGAAGGCCTGCGATTATCGAAAGATTTCTGTGCGTCTGCGTTATTTCCTTTATTATCCCCTTTTGGAATATTTTTTTGCTCATTGTTCACTCCTTCAGAAACATTTGGAACCGTAGCAACTTGTTCAACAGGCTTTTCCTTCTTAACCGGAGCCTGCTGTTGCGCTGGTTTTATGTTAACCTGCATGTCCTCATCAAGTAATCTGCTTGCCGAAGTACGTACATTTGGTCTTATTGGTGTGTGTCCAGTTGCCTTCTGACCAGCATTACCCTGCTGGTTTCTTACATCCTTGTTCATTGCCTGTGGTCTATTACCATCAGGTCTTGCACCCTGAGGTCTGCTCTTTGTGGCACTTCCACCTCTTACAATAATTACGCCGCTCTTTTTCTTCTTAACAGGAGCTTCGGCCTGTGGTTTATTTGCAGGCTTTGCTTCCTCTTTTATGGCAGTATTTTCAATAACAGGCTCTGTCTTTACAGGCTCTGCCTCTTTCTTATCCTGCTTATTTAAATTACTTTTAACAAAGTCCATCTGTTCATCAGTAATTGTATTGCTTCCCTTAATTACATCTCCACGAGACTTAAGTATTGCAACTACTTCAGATGTCTCAATATTCATATCTTTTGCAAATTTTGCTGCTGTCAATCTAATTACCCTCCTGTTGAACTTTCAGGATTATGCATTTCCCAACTCTTTAATGATTCCGTTCGCAAGTCCTTCATCATTAACCGCCAAAGATGCCCTGCATTCTCTTCCAATATAATGTCCAAGCTCCTCCTTATTTGAATAAACAATATAAGGAACTTCATAGAAGCTGCACATATTCATGAATTTCTTCTTCGTATTGTCAGACGCATCTGATGCGATAATTACAAGTCTGGCTTTAAATGCCTTTACAGATTCTTCTGTCTTAAATTCGCCTGATGCAATTTTACCCGCTCTCATAGCTAAAGACAAAAGCTGCAATGCTTTATCCATGATTTATTCCTCGTCAATATTCTCTAAAGCTTCATCATCGTATGACTCTGCGTATTCTTCGTCATATGACTCATCATACTCATCATATTCATCTTCATAGTCTTCAAGTCTGAAACCTTCAGCATCCTGAGCCTGAGTTTCTGACTTAATGTCAATCTTATATCCTGTAAGTCTTGCTGCAAGTCTTGCATTCTGTCCGTTCATACCGATTGCAAGTGATAACTGCTTGTCAGGAACAACGACCTTTGCTTCTTTTGTTTCCGGATCTGCGAATGCAAATACAACTGTTGCAGGAGATAAAGCATTTTCAATGAAAATACCAGGGTTTTCGTCCCACTCAACGATATCAATTTTCTCGCCTCTTAATTCATCATTAATCGCAGTAACACGTGTACCGTTCATACCTACACATGCGCCAACCGGATCTACATCTTCATTGTTAGACCATACTGCAATTTTAGTTCTTGAACCCGCTTCTCTTGCGATTGCCTTAATCTCAACCGTGCCGTCAGCCACCTCAGCAACTTCCTGCTCAAAAAGAAGCTTAACAAGATCAGGATGAGTACGGCTTACGTTAATTCTCGGTCCCTTACTTGAATCCTTAACGTCAACTACATAAACCTTGATTCTGTCGTTGATCTTAAATCTCTCTGTAGGCACCTGCTCGTTCTCGGCAAGGAAGCCTTCTGCCTTACCAAGGTCAATGCTTATATTTCTGTCGCCGACAAAACGTCTTACAACACCTGTAACAATTTTCTTCTGCTTAGCAACGAACTTGTTCTTAACTGCACGATGCTCCTCTTCACGGATAGTCTGAAGTATTGTGCTCTTAGCATTCTGAGCGGCAATTCTTCCGAAATCCTTTGACTCGAATTCAACATCAACAATATCGCCGACTTTTGCATTTTCATTAATAAGTTTTGCATCAACAAGAGAAATCATTGCAACAGGATCTGTTACTTCCTCAGCTGTAGCAACAACTTCCTTCTGTACTAATATGTTAAAATCACCGGTTTCTCTGTTAACCTCACATTTAACATTGTCTCTCTTTCCAAAATGATTTTCGAACGCCCTGTGAAGTGAGTTTTCAATTGCTGTAAACATCACCTCTTTCGGAATGTCCTTCTCCTTCTCAATAAGCTCAACCGCCTCTAAGATATCTTTGTTCATTTCTTCCTCCTTATACAACTTTTTTATTTCTACGGCCATGCCGTATTAGTAACAAATTAAAATTCAACGTGCAGCTTTACACTTGCCACTTCACTTTTGTTAAATACTCTTTCATTTCCATCAATTAAAAATGTAAGCGTATCGTTATCAAAAGCCTTTAATATTCCTTCAAATTCCTTCACTTTATCGATAGGCTTATAAAGCTTAATATCTGTATCTCTGCCTATTGATTTTGTAAAATCCCTGTCTGATTTAAGTGTTCTTCCAAGTCCCGGTGAACTGACTTCAAGTATATACTCGCTATCTATAAAGTCATCTTCATCAAGCTTATCCGAAAGCTTTCTTGATACGTCAACACAATCATCAATTGTGATTCCGCCTTCCTTGTCAATATAGGCTCTTAAATAGTATTCACTGCCCTCCTTGACATATTCAACATCCCAAAGTTCAAATCCAAATTCATCAAGAATCGGCATAAGAAGTGCTTCGGTTTTAGCTTCAATATCTTTTCTTGACATTGCCCCTCCTTAAGTTCCCTAAACAAACGAAAAGTGAACCGCGAGGTTCACTTTTCTAACTATAATTAATTCTACTACCGTTCACATAAAATTGCAATAGCGGAATTATTCTATTTCAGCATGAAATTGCTGAAGTGACTTAACTTCGCTCTTGCCGGTCTGTAAAGCCTTAATTCCGGCAATTGAAGCTTTCGCTGCAGCCATTGTCGTAACATACGGAATTCTTGCCTTGATTACGCCCTTACGGATGTAGCTGTCATCAGCAGCACCCTTCTTATCGTCAGGTGTATTGATTACAATTGATACTTCGTTATTTGTAATTGCATCAAGTACGTTTGGACGTCCCTGGTTAAGCTTGAATATCTTTGTTGCAGGGATTGATGCATTGACGATCATATCATATGTTCCGCCTGTTGCAATAATATCAAAGCCGCATTCATAAAATCCTTTTGCTACTTCTACAAGCTCTGATTTATCTCTGTCATTAACCGAAATAAGTACTGTTCCCTTAAGCGGAAGTCTTGTCTGTGTAGCTTCCTGTGCCTTATAGAAGGCTGTTCCGAAGTCTTTTGCCATACCAAGAACTTCACCTGTCGAACGCATTTCAGGTCCGAGTAACGGGTCAACTTCCTGGAACATATTAAATGGGAATACCGCTTCCTTAACTCCGTAATGATTGAACTTACGCTCCTTTAAAGATAATACCGGTGACGGTCTTCCTGTTATTGATGCAGTCATAATTTCAGTTGCGATAGGAACCATCTTAATTCCACACACCTTTGATACTAACGGCACTGTACGTGATGCTCTTGGATTGGCTTCAAGTACGTATACCTTATCATTCTCAATTGCATACTGCATGTTCATAAGGCCGACAACGTTCATCTCTTTAGCAATCTTACGTGTGTACTCTTTAATAGTTGCAACATTATCAGCAGATATATTAATTGAAGGAAGAACACATGCTGAGTCTCCCGAATGAATTCCGGCTAACTCGATATGCTCCATTACCGCAGGAACAAATACATTCTCACCATCAGAAATGGCATCTGCTTCGCACTCAAGAGCGTTATTTAAAAATCTGTCAATAAGTATAGGTCTGTCAGGAGTAACTCCTACTGCCGCAGCCATATATACTTTCATATGTTCATCATCATGAACTACTTCCATTCCGCGTCCGCCAAGTACATAAGAAGGACGAACCATAACCGGATAACCTATTTTATTTGCAATTTCGATAGCTTCATCAATATTAACTGCCATACCCGATTCAGGCATTGGAATTTCAAGCTTATCCATCATTGCACGGAATAAATCTCTGTCTTCTGCAAGGTCGATTGTTTCAGGTGTTGTTCCAAGAATATTAACACCATTCTTCTTAAGTTCCTGTGCAAGATTAAGAGGTGTCTGTCCGCCAAACTGTGCAATAACACCAAGAGGCTTTTCTTTTTCATGAATGCTTAATACATCTTCAAGTGTAAGTGGCTCAAAATAAAGTCTGTCTGATGTATCATAGTCTGTTGATACCGTTTCAGGATTACAGTTGACAATTATTGTCTCAAATCCAAGTTGTTTAAGCGCCAAAGATGCATGAACACAACAATAGTCAAACTCAATACCCTGACCGATTCTGTTAGGACCTCCGCCAAGAATCATTATCTTATTCTTATTATCCGATGTCTTGGCATCCTTTTCCTTTGGAATATTATATGAAGAATAGTAATATGCACTGTCTTTTGTTCCGCTTACGTGAACACCTTCCCAGCTTTCAACTATACCTGCTTTAATACGTGCGTTTCTGATTTCTTCTTCTGAAACCTCAAGAATCTTAGATAAATACTTATCCGAGAATCCATCCTGCTTTGCTTTTCTTAATGTATCAGCATCCGGGATTGTTCCCTTTAATTTAATAAGCTCGTTTTCTTCTTCAACAAGCTCAAGCATCTGCTCTACAAAATATGGCTTAACAGATGTAATTGCGTAGATTTCATCAACTGTTGCACCCTTTCTAAGAGCCTCGTACATAATGAAATGACGCTGTGAAGAAGGTGTATGAAGAAGGTTTAAAAGCTCCTTCTTTGATAATTCGTTATAGTTCTTAGCATATCCGAGACCAAATTGTCCGATTTCAAGAGATCTGATTGCCTTCTGGAATGCTTCCTTATATGTCTTACCGATACTCATAACCTCGCCTACCGCTCTCATCTGAGTACCGAGCTTATCCTGTGCACCTTTGAACTTTTCAAATGCCCAGCGGGCAAATTTGATTACTACATAATCTCCGTCAGGAACATATTTATCAAGTGTGCCGTATTTTCCGCATTCAATATCATCAAGATCAAGTCCTGCTGCAAGCATTGCAGAAACAAAGGCGATTGGGAAACCTGTAGCCTTTGATGCAAGTGCTGATGAACGGGAAGTACGAGGGTTAATCTCAATTACGATAATTCTTCCTGTCTGTGTATTACGTGCAAACTGTACGTTAGTTCCGCCGATAACCTGAATTGCATCAACAATCTTATAAGCCTGTCTCTGAAGCTCCTTCTGGACGTCCTCTGAAATTGTAAGCATCGGAGCTGAGCAGAATGAGTCACCGGTATGAACTCCTAAAGGATCAATGTTCTCAATGAAGCACACTGTGATCATCTGCCCCTTTGAATCCCTTACTACTTCAAGCTCTAATTCTTCCCATCCAAGAACAGATTCTTCAACTAAAACCTGTCCTACTAATGAAGCCTGTAATCCTCTTTCACAAACTGTCTTTAATTCTTCGACGTTGTAAACAAGACCACCGCCTGCTCCACCCATAGTATATGCAGGACGAAGAACGACAGGATATCCGAGTTCATCGGCAATCTTTAAAGCCTCATCAACAGAATATGCTACTTCTGAGCGTGCCATCTCTATTCCAAGAGAATTCATTGTCTTCTTGAATTCGATTCTGTCCTCTCCTCTTTCGATGGCATCAACCTGGACACCAATAACCTTTACTCCGTATTTATCAAGAATACCGGCCTTGTAAAGTTCTGAACAAAGGTTAAGTCCTGTCTGACCTCCAAGGTTAGGAAGTAATCCGTCAGGTCTTTCCTTTTCAATAATCTTCTCAAGTCTTTCAACGTTAAGAGGCTCGATGTAAGTAACATCCGCAATACCCGGGTCTGTCATAATTGTTGCCGGGTTGGAGTTTACAAGCACGATTTCGTAGCCCAACTTTTTAAGTGCTTTGCATGCCTGTGTTCCGGAATAGTCAAACTCACAGGCCTGACCGATAATAATCGGACCGGAGCCGATTATCATGACTTTGTTGATGTCTTCTCTTTTTTTCATAAATGCTCTCCAGATAATATAAATTCTCAAAATTATAGGACCGTTTTTCGGTCCTATAAAAAGTTTAAGTTTTACTTAACAATATCGTTGTCGTCAAATGGATCCCCACATTCAGGACAGAACTTAGGAATATTAGTAATGTCTTCCGGCTCCCATCCGCACTTATCGCATTTGTATACAGGTACTCCTGCCGGCTTCTTAGCTCCGCATTCTGCGCAGAACTTGCCTTTATTGAAAGTGCCGCATGAGCATGTCCATCCAAGAGCGTCCTTAGGCTGTGGCTGTCCGCACTCTGAACAGAACTTACCGGTATTTCCTGCATGTCCGCAAGCACATGTCCATCCTGTTAAATTAGGCTGAGCCTGTGGTGCTGCCTGTGGTGCTGCTGCCTGCTGTGCTGCTGCCATACCATAAAGGTTATTTGCATTCATGCCTCCTGCCATATTAGCCATGTTCATTCCCGCAAAAGCCATCATTGGTCCTGTTGACTCATTAGCTGCAGCAGATTTCATAGCCTCTGCCTGTGCTGCGGTAAGTGTAGCTGCTGCCATAGCAGGATTTGTAAGTACTGCATTTTTCTGAAGCTCCTTGATCATCTTCTCATCTTCTTCAGATGCAGTAACTGAACTAACACCAAAGCTTATTACAGAAATACCTCTTAAGCCTGACCATGTATCAGACATTTCGTCATTAAGTACATCTGCGATTTCCTTTGTATGAGCAGGAAGTGCTGAATATCTGATTCCCATCTCAGAAATACGTGCAAATACCGGCTGAAGAGATGTCATAAGCTCTGACTTAAGCTGTGAATCAATCTGACTTCTTCTGTATTCTGATGTAACATTAGATGCAACATTTGTGTAGAATAATACAGGATCTGTAACTCTGTATGAATATTCACCGTGGCATCTGATTGCGATATCAACATCAAGACCAATGTTCTTATCTACTACTCTGAATGGAACCGGATTAGGAGTTCCGTATTTATTGCCGAGAATTTCCTTAGTGTTAACGTAGTAAACTCTCTGATCTTTAGCTGTATCACCGCCAAATGTGAAACGCTTACCAATCTGAGCAAATGACTTCTTAATGTTCTCGCCAAGTGAACCATAGAAAATTGATGGTTCTGTAGAGCTGTCCCAAACGAATTCACCCGGCTCAGCACAAACTTCAACGACCTTACCTTGCTCGACAATAAGCATACACTGCCCGTCTGCTACTGCAATGATTGAGCCGTTTGAGATAACATTATCGCTGCCCTTAGTGTTAGAGCTGTTTCTGTTCTGTCTCTTATTAGCCTTTGTAATAAGTACATCTACCGGAATTGAATCACAGTAAAAGTACTCTCTCCATGAATCCGCAAGTGCTGACTGTGCTGCCTGCGTGATTGCTGATATAAGTCCCATTTAAAATCCTCCTATGTAGTAACCGTCCAATTAATACCCTAATTATCGCATACAACATCATGAAACCCATATATAATGTATGCCTACTGTGGTTTATTCTACCATATATCAGATATGTTGGCAAAGAGAATTTAGAATAAATTTTTCAATTATCTCTTTGATTCCACATTCATTATTTGTCCGCTCAGTAACATAGTCTGCAACGCTTTTTAATGTATCCTGACCGTTTTTCATACATACGCCTATGCCTGCTGCTTCAATCATTGGCATATCGTTTTCTTCATCTCCTGCGGCAATGGAATCACTTATGTCTACGCCTAAATATCTGCACATAAATCTTACGGCCTCACCTTTATTCGCCAAAGGATTGGCGTATTCTAAAAGCCTTGAGTCTGAAAACGTCGAATAGAGGTTGTGCTCATTCTCATAGTCTCTAAGCTTTTCCCTGTATTCTATAAGTCTTTCCTTACCATCAAGCGAGACAATAATAATCTTTGGTGCGCCCTCACTAAGTGCATCCCTAAAATCACTGACAACAAAAGGCGGCATACTTATGCGCTTTGTATAGAATTCAAGCTCCTTGGTATCGCGTTCAGATACTACGCATTCATCGTTATACGTATGCGCATGTAAGCCAAGTTTATAAGCCTCGTCAAACATATGACGCACTATTTCATCAGGCACTGTATCGTATTTAAGACGTTTTTTTGTCACAGGGTCAACAATCAATCCTCCGTTAAACGAAGATATGTAAAACCCTTCCCTTAAAAATCCAAACTTTTCAGAAAGTAACAGTGCTGAGTATAGCGGACGCCCTGTGTTGATAATGACTTTATGTCCCTTTGAAATCATTTCATCAATAGCGTCCATATCAGCTTTATTTATTTCTTTTTTATCGTTTAATAGTGTTCCGTCTAAGTCAAGAAACAATAATTTCATAGCTGTTTATGTAAAAATACCTCGTAACTATATCAATTCTCGTCTTCTTCCTTCTGAGCCTCATATACAAATCGTTTTCTTGCCATTTCATCTGATGCAAGATATTCATCGTATGTCGTAATCTTATCAATCATAGTTCCGTTTTGAAGAATTTCCATAATTCTGTTTGCCGTTGTCTCTACAAACTGGTGATCATGGGATGAAAACAATATAACACCCGGGAACTTGATAAGTCCGTTGTTAAGAGCAGTAATACTTTCCATATCAAGATGGTTGGTAGGCTCATCGAGTAATAATATATTTGCACCTGATATCATCATTTTTGATAAAAGGCATCTTACCTTCTCTCCTCCTGATAATACCTTAACCTTCTTAACACCATCTTCACCCGGGAAGAGCATTCTTCCAAGGTATCCTCTTACATATGTAATATCCTTAACCGGTGAATAACCCATAAGCCAGTCAGAAATTGTAAGATCGTTATTAAACTCTTCTGTAGAATCCTTCGGGAAATACGCCTGTGAAGTAGTTACGCCCCATTTGTATGTACCTTCATCAGGCTCCATCTCGCCCATAAGAATCTTAAATAATGTTGTTTTTGCAAGCTCGTTAGAACCTACAAAGGCAACCTTGTCTTCACGTCTTAAAATAAATGAAATGTTATCAAGCACCTTAACACCGTCGATTGTTTTAGAGATGCCTTCAACTGTCAGTACTTCATTGCCGATTTCTCTGTCAGGCTTAAAGTCAATGTATGGATACTTACGGCTTGACGGTTTAATTGTATCAAGCTCGATTTTTTCAAGTGCTCTCTTTCTTGATGTAGCCTGCTTTGACTTTGAGGCATTTGCAGAGAATCTTGAAATAAATTCCTGTAATTCCTTAATTTTCTCTTCCTTCTTCTTATTGGCTTCCTTCATCTGCTGGATAAGGAGCTGGCTTGATTCATACCAGAAGTCGTAGTTACCTGCATAAAGCTGAATCTTTCCATAGTCAATGTCAGCAGTATGTGTACATACCTTGTTAAGGAAATATCTGTCATGACTTACTACGATAACGGTATTTTCAAAGTTAATTAAAAACTCTTCAAGCCATTCAATCGCATCAAGGTCAAGGTGGTTGGTAGGCTCGTCAAGAAGAAGTATGTCCGGATTTCCGAAAAGTGCTCTTGCAAGAAGTACTTTGACCTTCTGTGAGCCTGTAAGATTAGCCATCTGCTCATAATGAAGCTCCGTCTCAATTCCAAGTCCGTTTAAAAGCATTGCGGCATTTGATTCTGCCTCCCATCCGTCCATCTCGGCAAACTCTGTTTCAAGCTCTGATGCACGGATACCGTCTTCATCCGAAAAGTCTTCCTTAGCGTAAATTGCGTCCTTTTCCTTCATAATATCGTAGAGACGCTGATTACCCATTATTACTGTGTCCATAACAGGAAACTCATCATATTTAAAGTGATCCTGCTCAAGAACTGAAAGTCTCTGTCCCGGCGTAATGCTTATATCACCGTTTGTAGTATCAAGCTCACCTGATAAAATCTTAAGGAATGTGGACTTTCCTGCGCCGTTTGCACCGATAAGTCCGTAACAGTTTCCTTCGGTAAATTTGATATTTACGTCTTCAAAAAGAGCCTTTTTTCCAAGACGCAGTGTTACGTTGTTAGCTGAAATCATTTTTCATTCTCCTCTTTATTTATCCTTCAACAATTAAAAATCTTCCATCATCAAGCTTAAATACTTCCGCTGCATTTAAAATATCATCTTCCGTATCAACACCAAGCTCATCAAAATAGCTTTTAAGCTGCTTTTCGTTATCAACTACGGTAGCCATCATCATATCGAGAAATTCATCTGCTTCTTCCAAGGACTCAGCAACCTTCTCATCAAAAAGCTGCCCCTGATTTTTAATAAATGTCTCAAGTACGGATTTTTCGTATTGGTAATTAGCCATATAAATCTCCTTAATATTTAATGTTAATATACTTCTACTCTTTCCTTAGGAATAAATACTCTTTCATCCTTAAGCTTTTCCTCGAATGTATCAGCCTTGGATGCTTCCTCCTTAAATATATCGTGTGCGCATAATCTCTTTTTGCCGCGCCTGTCAACTTTATAATAATTGCCGTCATTTTGCATGATAGATGCTCTGACGTTATCTTCAAGAAGCACATCAATTATATGCTTAACCTTCGCTTTTGTAGAAGCATTTTCTATAGGGAATAAAATCTCAACACGCCTAATCAGGTTTCTTGGCATCCAGTCTGCTGAAGCACAGTATACTTCTTCATTACCGCCGTTTTCAAACACAAAAATTCTTGAATGCTCTAAAAACTCACCGACAATTGACCTTACAGTAATATTTTCGGATACATCCTTAATTCCGGTTCTTAAGCAGCATATTCCCCTGACAATTAAATCAATTTTTACGCCTGCTGCCGACGCTTCATATAATGCCATAATTATATCTTTATCGCAAAGGGAATTTACTTTTGCCTTAATTGACGCACTTTTTCCTGAAAGTGCATTTTCCTTTTCCCTTTCAATAAGTGATAAGAATTTATCCTTAAGCCAAAGCGGAGCTAAGGAAAGCCTGTTCCAAAACATCGGCTCTGAATAACCTGAAATCATGTTAAATACTGCAGTTGCATCTTCACCAATTGCTTCTGAACATGTAAGAAGTCCTATATCCGTGTAAAGCTTTGCTGTTGAATCGTTATAGTTACCGGTTCCTAAATGGACATATCTTCTTATTCCGTCCTCTTCACGTCTTACTACAAGAGTAATTTTAGAATGAGTCTTTAAGCCTACAAGTCCGTAAATTACATGGCATCCGGCTTTTTCAAGCTTTTTTGCCCAAATAATATTGTTTTCTTCATCAAATCTTGCCTTAAGCTCTACAAGAACAGTAACCTGCTTACCGTTGTCCGCCGCCTTAGCAAGTGCTGCAATAATCGGCGAGTTACCGCTTACCCTGTAAAGTGTCTGCTTGATAGCAAGTACGTTTTCATCGTTTGCCGCCTCTGAAATAAATCTTACAACAGGCTCAAATGATTCATAAGGATGATGAAGCAATATATCTTTCTTCCTTATGCACTCAAAAATGTCCGCATCCTGTGGCACGTCGGAATTTTCTTTTGGTTCATATTTTTCACTCTTTAAATGTGAAAATCCTTCAAGCGAACCGTATAACTTCATCAAAAACGTTAAATCAAGCGGACCGTTTATTTTATAAATCTCCGAGTCTTCTACTGAAAGCTCTCTCTTTAGGTACTTAAGCAGTTTTGCATCCATGTCTGATGCAACATCAAGCCTTATTGCCTGCCCCCATGCTCTCTTTTTTATCTGCTTCTCAATTTCCTTAAGAAGGTCTTCTGCTTCATCCTCATCAATCGTCAAATCGGCGTTTCTCATAATTCTGAAAGGATGTGCACATATCACATCATAATTAAGGAAAAGCTTTGATATGTTACGCTCAATCACCTCTTCGAGCAATATTATGTTAACCTTTTCGTCGTCCGATTCAGACGGAATCTCAATAATTCTTGACAGAACGGAAGGAACCTGAACTATTGCAAATTCTTTCTCGCCATCTTCATTTTTCTTAGACAAAAACGCCCCGATGTTAAGTGATTTGTTCCTGATTAAAGGAAATGGGCGCGATGAATCAACTGCCATCGGCGTAAGAACAGGATAAACATTCTTTTCAAAATAGTCATCGACAAACTTTATTTGCTTGGCGGACAAATCTTCATGCTTTAATACAAATCTGATTCCTTTTAATTTAAGTTCCGGTACAATTGACTTGTTGAATGTAGAATACTGGCTTGCTACCAGTCTCTGAGTCTCATCTAAGATGTATGAAAGCTGTGTCTTAGCACTCATTCCGGCAATATCCTTTTTCGTATACCCTGCATTAACCATATCAACTAAAGACGCAACCCTTACCATAAAGAACTCGTCAAGATTTGATGCGCTTATGCTTAAAAATTTAAGTCTTTCAAAAAGAGGATATGTCTTGTCTCTTGCTTCCCCTAAAACTCTCTCGTCGAATTTAATCCAGCTTAATTCTCTGTTCGTAAAATACTCTGTATTGCCAAAATCTTTAACCATAAGTTAACCCCTTGATTTCTTTTTATGAACAAGCACCGGTTTGATTGAAAACAGTTCCTCGAAAAGTCGTGCCTTTCTCTCAAAAAAGCCGCTCTCAAGAATCATTGTTTCATCGCACAGTGCACTTATTACAAGCTCATCTTCTTTAAGATTTATGCTTATGTCTTTAATCTTCGCCCTATAGCTTCTGCAAATGCCATCCGCAAGCCTGAATAATGCCGTAAGCTTTGACATGGTAATATATGCCTCCCTGCCCATAAACGACACTTTTTTAGCCTCGCCGTAATACTCAAAATGCGCCTTGTTAAATTTTACTACATTCGCAACAATTTCCCTCTCCGTATGCGAAATTCCCATCATTTCCGTAGCCATTATTATTACATACGAACACTCAGCAGCATCCTCGAGTGACATATATTTGCCGCAGTCTGATAAGATCGCCGCAATTCTTAGTAAAAAGCGTTCCCTCTTAGTAAGAGCGTGTACCCTCTTTGTAGCATCAAAAAGCTTAATTGCAATTCTCTCAACAAGAGCCGTTCTTGCCTCATTTGACTTATAACGTCCTGCAATTTCATGTGCACAGTTTAAAACATCATTTTCAAAATCATGTGTGTTCCTAATAAGCTTTTCCGACTGTGCATAATCAAATACCATTCCATCAGCAAGTGACACTCCGGGAACCCATATATTGTCAGCGCCCGAAAGCTTAACAAGCTTTCTTACAAGAACCGCGGATGGAATTAACAGTGAAGCATATTCATTTGAAAGCCCATATTTTTTGGAAATCTCCGATGGTTTTTCCGACCTGACTTCTTTGATGAAGTTTTTAAGCTCAGCAGTGGTAATTATGTCTTTTCCGTATACTTTCTGGATAATATAAGAAATGTAATCATCTACGACAATTACGTTCTCTATCTTTGTCCCTGTCATATGCAGCTCGTTGAAATAATAATAGTGATTGTCAACAAGCTCAGACACAAGACTTGCATAATCTGTCGTCTTGGCTTCAAGGTCTGATAATATTTCCCTGATTCTTAATATTCCGAGTCTGATATTCTGCGTAGTCTTTAAGTGCCCTTCGTCAAAAAGAGACACCTGTATGCTTCCACCGCCAATATCAACAATGGCAGCGCCCCTGCAAATTAAATCTTCGAACTTTTCGCCCTTTGAAGCCACAGCCTTATAATGCAAAAACCTCTGCTCTGAATTAGAAAGTACTTCAACACTAAATCCGGTTCTTAATTTAATCTGTTCAAGAATAATCTGAGTGTTTTTAGTTTCTCTAATAGCTGATGTTCCATAAATTTTAACGTCATCTACCTTGTAGCCTTTAATTATACGCTGAAACTCAGTTAATGTATTGCAGAGCTCATTAACACGCTCGTTAGAAATCTTTCCTGTGTTATACGTATCACTTCCAAGCTCAATTCGTTTCCTGATATGGTCGATTTCACGAATTGTGCCTCTTGATGATACCTCAAATATTTTCATTGCAAGCTCAAATGAGCCTACATCAATTGCCGCAAATACTCTCATATACTTTTCTTAATCCCTGATTAGCTGTTTGCCTGTTTTGTGCCCCTTAAATAATCAATAAACTGACTTGCACTTCTGCCTGATAATCCGCCGTTTCTTACTTCCCATTTATTCGCCATAAGTAACAGCTCATCTTCTTCTAAATTAATATCAAATCTCTTTGCAAGCTCTTTTACAATCTCATTAAATTCCTTCTTTTCAGGTGATGGATAGTAAATTGTAACACCAAATCTTGAAGCTAGGGACAACTTTTCCTGCTTAGTATCAAAGCTGTGAAGGTCTTCGTTGTAATCATCTCTGTCATTAAAGCTTTCTTTAATTAAGTGGCGTCTGTTACTTGTAGCATAAATAAGCACATTCTCAGGCTTTTTCTCAAGTCCGCCCTCAATTACTGCCTTTAAATACTTATATTCAACTTCAAATTCTTCAAATGAGAGGTCATCCATATAGATGATAAATCTGTAATTTCTGTTTTTAATCTGAGAAATGATATCCTCTATGTCTTTAAACTGGTGCTTATATATTTCGATAATTCTTAAGCCCTGGTCATAATATTTATTAAGAAGCGCCTTTATCGAGCTGCTCTTTCCTGTTCCTGCTTCTCCAAATAAAAGGCAGTTGTTGCATGGTCTCTTATTTATAAACGCTTCAGTATTATCAATTAGCTGCTTCTTCTGTGCTTCATAGCCAATTAAGTCATCAAAATCGACATGTGCGATATTTGTAATAGGGAGAATTTTAACGTCAGTCTTATTATCAAGATTTACGTCTGCCATTTTGTCTTTAGCAATATAGCCTGTATTGTCTCTGTGTTCAGTTCTGAACGCTTTATGTAAACCAAATTTGCCAACACCATAATCTTTATAAAACTCGGTTACCTTATCCTTTATTTCATAAGCATCCTTTGCGGCTGATAACTTAAGCGACAAATCAACAATTCTGTCACGGATTCTCTTATTAAAGAATCTGCCCTCATCATTACCGCCGTCATAATTAAGCAGATACTCAGTATTATTAACGCCTGCCTTTGAAAAAAGCGCACATAAGTCAATATCAAAAAGAGTCTTAAATATTTCAAAATCATGGAGCGCAATATCGTTGATGCTTCCCTTTACGCTGCCTCTTATTTCACATGCCATTGAGTATGGGTTTTCATTGTTGACAAGAAGAAATGTCAGATAGTTATGCCATAAATTACCATTATATCCGTGTGAAAACTGAAGTCTTGTAAGAGAATTAACAATAGATGAAATAAGCTTTTTAATTTCATCCTCTGACAAGGCTTGCTGTTCTGTATTAATAGCATCATAAACCTTTAATACATTTTTAAGAATTTCTCCGTTTTTAAAATTTTTGTATAAAAACAGATTGTCAGTAATCATTAAAATCCACCTCACAATATTATTTTGCTGATACTTCCGGCTCAAACACTTCTGCATTTCCGCCTGAGGTTGGCACTCTGTAAATCGGGGAGGTTTCTCCAAAGCCGTAGAAATAAGTATATGAAGACGTACAGTTAATATTTGTAAAATTGCCCTCCATAACTTCTCTCTCATTTGAGCCATCAGTCTTAATATGGACAATAGCAGGATTTTCCTCTGAATTTCTCTGATAGAAAATGTTATCGCCGTATACATTGAAAAGGTCTACCGTACAGTCAGTGATTTTTTCCTTCTCATAATTTGACAGATTCATTCTGTAAATCTTATAGCTGTCATCTATGTTCATGTAATATACATATCCGCCTTCATATATTACATTGTATACTCTTGCCTCCTGGTCGACTAATTCCATCTGTCCCGATTCAGGATTAAATGCACTTAAAAAATAGCCGTTGTCTTCATTGTATGTAAGAAATTTTCCGTTTAGCGGAGTTGATACAAAAACCCTTTTGTCAGAAAGTTTAACTTTTTCTTTTGTATTAGGATCAGCCTTATATAGACTTAGGCCCTGCTCCTTGTCATAAGGCTGATAATAAAGGTTAGGTCCATATAAAATAAGCGAATTGACTATCGCTTTATCAATGTTGTTCATGCCTGATGTTCCATCAAGGTTTGTAGAGCAGACACCGTAAAGTCCGCCAAGACCGAAGACCTGGTTATCAGCGCCCGGTGTCTGATAAAAATAAACATTATCACCGTATACGTTAATAAATTCAACAGGTACATCAGCAATACACTTGACATTTGAGCCGTCCTTATCCATTCTGTAAAGCTTTCTTGCATCGTATGAATTCGAGAAGAAAATATAGTCATCAGTCTCACAGAAAAGACCGCGATTGTTAATGTTACCCGATGTATTGCCTACTGCATCTGCTGGAATTGGTTCAGGTCTGTTTAATATCGCGCTGACTATTATTGCTGCAATAATGCATATTACTATTAATACAAATATAATTATCCCAAAAGGGAATTTCTTTTTACTCTTACTCATAATTTCCCTTCCTTTTCTTTCATCAACAAAACCCGCAAATGCGGGTTTATATTTTAGTTACTGTTTTGGTTAAGAAGCTCTGTATACATTTCTTTAATAGTCTTATTAAATACAGGATGTCTTAAATATGGAGCGATGTCCATCATCGGTTCAAGGACAAATACCCTGTTCTTCATATCCTCATGAGGGACTACAAGATCTTCACTGTCAATAACAAGGTCATCATAGAAAAGAATGTCTATGTCAATAGGACGCGGACCCCAATGCTCTGTCTTGACTCTTCCTAACATCTTCTCGATGTTTTTGCATAAAACAAGTAATTCAAGAGGATCTAAAAGTGTTCTTATCTTAACTACGTTGTTAAGGAATTTATCCTGCTGTTCAAGGCCGTAAGGCTTTGTTTCAATAAGTTCTGTTGCCTTAACTACTTCAATTTTATAATTTTCCTTAAGGTATTTAATTGCCTTATTGATATACTCTTCTCTGTCACCCATGTTAGAGCCCATACCAAGATATACCGTATGCCATGCTCTTTTAATGGTAACCGCAACTTCCTCGATAGGAAGTCCCACAGGTGCCCAAGGCTTTTTCACTGTTACTACTATCTCACAAATCGTCGGATATTCAATAAGAATGTCTTCAGCCAGTCTCTGTGCCAAAGTCTCTATAAGTCTGAAATTATGTCCTTTAATAAATGCATTTATAAAGTGACATACGCTGTCATAGTCTATTGATTTATCAATATCATCCGATAATGAGGCTTTCTTTGTGTCAAAGAAAATACCCATATCAATTGCAAATTTCTGTCCAAGAGAATTTCCAGCGTCAAATACATTCTGTTTGGAAAAAACTTCCAGATTTTTAATGCTTATACAATCCATTTTAATAACCTTATTAAATAATTAATCAGATACTGTCTGTCTGATTGCTGTCTAAATGATTTGTGTCTGACCAATGTATGTATCAATGATTACCTGCATCTTTAATGCTCTCAAGCATCTTAATAAGTCTGACATTTTCCTTAACGTCATGAACTCTTACAAATCTTGCGCCCTTTTCAACCGAAACCGCAGTAGTTGCCAAAGTTCCTTCTAATCTCTCGTCTACAGGGAGCGAAAGTGTATTACCGATAAATGATTTCTTAGATGCTCCGACAAGCACCGGATAACCAAGTGCTACAAAATCATCAAGATTTTTCATAACTAAAAGGTTCTGCTCTGTACTCTTAGCAAATCCGATTCCGGGATCCACGATTATTTTGTCATGTGCTATTCCGTTCTTCTCTGCCGATTCGCAGATCTTCTTCATTTCGGCAATAACATCTTCTTCGAAATTGTTATATTCACCCTTTGTCTTGTTATGTGTAAGCGTAACCGAAACGTCATATCTCTTTATGAGTCTTGCCATCTTCTTATCATACATAAGCCCCCATATGTCATTAACCATATCGGCACCTGCACATATTGCCGCTTCCGCAACAGTGCTTTTGTATGTGTCAATCGAGACAGCAATATCAAGTCTTGACTTTATCGCTTCAATTGCCGGAACAACTCTTGATATTTCCTCATCCGCGGAAATCATTGTATATCCGGGTCTTGTAGACTCGCCACCGACATCTATAATTGCGGCTCCCTCCTGCATCATAAGGTTCGCATGCTCTATAACCTTATCCATAGTAACGAATCTGCCGCCATCCGAAAATGAATCCGGAGTAACGTTCAAAATACCCATTACATGTGTTTTATTGTCAGCTAACTCATATGCTCCGATTTTCATATGTATCACCACTCCTCAGATTAAACATACTATATGAACATTATAGCAGATTTATAGTAAAATATGTCGACAAATCGCATTTAATATCACTTTTTTATGATTTAATTCTTTTTATATAAGTATACGCATCATTAAGCCATGATAAAGAACCAAAAAGGCATATAACCGGTCGGTCATTTCCATACTTCGTAATGTCCTTTGCATATCCTAATGATAACTTAATCGCATCCTTTATCGAATCACATTCCATAACATTATCACAGTATTTTGAAAATTCCTTTGAGAGTATCTTTTTATCAAGTGAACGGGCAGATTTTGTATTTTGGATTACATATACTGCTTTTGCATAAGGTCCTGTTATTTGAGCGATTTTAACGTAGTCTTTATCTTTAAATATTCCTGTAATATATATTTTATCTCTGCCCTCATAGTTAAGATTAAGGCTATCAACAAATTTCTTTGCACCATCAGGATTATGAGCGCCGTCAAGAATTATGTCAACCAAATCACCAAGCTCAACTATTTCAAATCTGAACGCTACCTTTGTTTTTTCAAAGGCAGTTTTAATGTTTTCATCACTCACAGGAAAACCCGACTCAGATAAAACCTTTAATGCCATATATGCGGTAAGCGCATTTGCAGGCTGGTATGCACCCTTCATGCTAAGTCTTAGATGTGTGTTATCAAGTGAAAGGCTCTTATTCTTTAAAATATCAAATTCAAGATGAGAGTCAGTCACCTTAATATTATCAATTAATTCCCTTGATACCTTATATACCTTTGAGCCTTTCTCCTTACACTTATTAATAATAATGCTTTCGGGAGAGTCTTCTTCATTGTTAAAGTCTCCTCTGTAGCAAATTACCGTAGGTGCACTGTTTTTAATAATTCCCGACTTGATTCGCGCAATATCCTGTAAGCTGTCGCCAAGACTCTCACTGTGATCAATACTTATTGGCATAAAGATGTGCAAAATTTCCGTTGTAATTACATTTGTCGCATCATCGCGACCGCCAAGACCTGTTTCAAGAACGACAATATCACATTTTTCAAGGTAAAAACACACAAATGCAACTGTAGTCTCAACCTCAAACCTTGTAGGATGCCTGCCGGTCTTCTCTTCCACTGTAAGGCTTGCATTGCGGGCGATTGAAACCGCCTTTGAGTAAAGAGCTTTATCTATTTTTTTCATGTTGATTTTGAACTGGTCGATTCCGTCAATTACAGACGGCGAATTATACGAGCCAACCTTGTATCCTGCCTCAATAAGAGCATTGGAAATAAAAGCACAGGCAGAGCCTTTTCCGTTTGTACCGGTAACATGAATGAATTTAAGGGAATTCTCAACATTTCCGATTTCTTTTGTAAGTGCTTTCATATTATCAAGACCTAAAACACTTCCGAATACATCTAATGATTTTATATATTCAACTGCCTGTTCAAAAGACAAATCACCGTTCATAACTGCTCCGTAAAATAAATTTATTTGACTTAATTTTACCTTGAAAAAAAATATCCGTTACATTATACTACATACAGTATAAATTAAAAACCAAATACACACATATATGTGATTAATTCTTAAGGAGGACAAAATGGAAGCTATAGAATGCATTAAAGGACGCCGTAGCATACGTGCATATACAAATGAACCTGTTGACAGGGAAGTAATCAATAAAATTGTAGAAGCAGCTTCTTATGCTCCTTCATGGAAGCATACACAGACTGCAAGATATACAGTTATTGAGTCTAAGGAATTAAAGGACAAAATTGCAGCCGAGTGTACTCATACATATCCTAACAATGGTGAAATCATTAAGCAGGCACCTGTTCTTGTAGTTGTAAGCTTCGTCAAAAACAGAAGCGGTTTTGAAAGAGATGGTTCATTCTCTACAAGTAAAGGCGACCGCTGGGAAATGTTTGATTCAGGTATTGCCACCGAGGCTTTCTGCTTAGCAGCTCACAGCTTCGGACTTGGAACAGTTATTATGGGACTTTTTGATGACACTGTTAAGGAAGCAATTGAACTTCCTGACAATCAGGATATTTCCTGTATTATCTGTTTAGGACATAAAGCAGAAGATCCGGTTGCACCAAAGAGAAAGGCAGTCGAGGATTTAGTAATTTATAAATAGGGGCTATCGCTCCTATTTTTTTTTAATATAATTCAACTTTATTACATAATTAAGGAGGAAAAACATGAGACATCTAATGTCACCGCTCGACTTTAGCGTTGAAGAACTTGATAAGCTGCTTGATTTGGCAAATGATATTGAAGCCAATCCAAAAAAGTATTCTCACGTCTGTGACGAAAAAATTCTTGCAACATGCTTTTATGAGCCAAGCACAAGAACACGTCTTTCGTTCGAATCGGCAATGATGAGACTTGGAGGAAAGGTCTTAGGCTTTGCATCGGCGGACTCATCTTCTGCTGCTAAAGGCGAAAGCGTTTCCGACACTATAAGAGTTATTTCCTGCTATGCAGACATATGTGCAATGCGACACCCTAAAGAAGGTGCTCCTATGGTTGCAATGTCAAAATCACGGATACCTATTATTAATGCAGGTGATGGCGGTCATCAGCATCCTACACAGACATTGACGGATTTACTTACAATAAAATCTCTTAAAGGTCGCTTAAACAATCTTACGATCGGTCTTTGCGGAGACTTGAAATTCGGACGTACGGTTCACTCATTAATATCCGCACTTATTAGATATACGGGAATCAGATTTGTATTCATCTCTCCCGATGAATTAAAAATTCCCGACTACATAAGAGAAGACGTCCTGATTAAAAACAACATCGAGTTTAAGGAAGTCGTAAAGCTTGATGATGTTATGCCGGAACTTGATTTACTCTATATGACAAGAGTTCAGAGAGAAAGATTCTTCAACGAAGAAGACTATGTAAGACTTAAAGATTTCTACATACTCACAAAAGAAAAAATGGCACTTGCAAAAGATGACTGCCTGATACTTCATCCACTTCCACGTGTTAATGAAATCTCTGTTGAGGTCGATGATGACCCGCGTGCCGCTTACTTTAAACAGGCACAATACGGTGTGTATGTGCGTATGGCACTGATACTGACGCTTCTTGAACTTGCATAATTTGCATTTAGTTGACATTGTATTATTTAAGTTATGTTAACCTGGATTTTGTATTTTTACAGAAAGGAAAAATATGTTAAACGTAGGACAAATTGAAGAAGGTTTTGTACTTGATCATATCGATGCAGGAAAAAGTCTTAAAATATATCATGATTTAAAGCTTGATGAGCTCGATTGCACAGTTGCAATAATCAAAAATGCGCGAAGCAACAAGATGGGCAAAAAAGACATTCTTAAGGTAGAATGTGACATCAATATATTAGACCTTGATATTCTTGGATTTATTGACCATAAGATTACCGTAAATGTTATTAAGGACGGCGTGCTCGTTGAGAAGAAAACGCTCCATCTTCCTAAGGAAGTCAAGAACGTTATCAAATGTAAAAACCCAAGATGTATCACTTCAATCGAGCAGGAGCTGACACACTGCTTCGTTCTTGCAGATAAGGAAAAAGAAATATACAGATGCAAATATTGCGAAGAGGCATACGTAAGGAAATAGGCGAACAGACCGGGCAACTAGCCTCGTATCTGTCCGTTTCCGTATACCTTATACTTATACGAGGTTAGTTCTTTAAGGCCCATTGGGCCTCTTGCATGAAGCTTCTGTGTACTGATTCCGATTTCAGCACCAAAGCCAAATTCAAATCCATCGGTAAATCTTGTTGATGCATTGACATATACACATGCAGCGTCAACCTCATTCATAAATTTCTCGGCATTTTCTTTATTTTCGGTTACTATGCACTCGGAATGATGAGTTGTATATTTATTGACATGTTCAATTGCTTCAGTGACATCGCCTACAATTTTAAGAGAGATAAGCGGACCTAAGTATTCGGTTGCATAATCTTCTTCAGTTGCCTTTTCAAGCGATAAGTCAGGACAGATTGAAATTGTCTTTTCACATGCCCTTATTTCAACAGACTTTTCACTTAGCTTATCATATATTAACGGCACTATTTTTTCTGCAATATTTTTATGCACAACAAGCGATTCTATTGCATTGCACACTCCCATTCTCTGAGTTTTGGCATTTACAATAATATCAAGTGCCATATTAACATCAGCTGATTCATCAACAAATACATGGCAGTTTCCGGTTCCGGTCTCGATAACAGGAATTGTTGCATTTTCAACAACCGATCGGATAAGCCCTGCTCCGCCTCTTGGAATAAGTAAATCAACATATTTATTCATCTTCATGAATTCAGTTGCAATTTCCCTGTCAGTATTTTCAATAAGTATTACACTGTCCTTTGAAATGCAACATTCAGAAAGTGCATTTCTAATTACTTCTATTATTGCCTTGTTAGAATTAATTGCATCCTTTCCGCCTCGTAAAATTGAAACATTAGATGCCTTAAAGCAAAGTCCGAATGCATCCGCTGTTACATTAGGGCGGGACTCATAAATAATACCAATTACGCCAATTGGAACTCTTACCTTATGAATTGAAAGGCCGTTTGGACGACTAAACTCATCAAGCTCTTCATTTATCGGATCAGGCAGTTTTGAAATCTGGATAAGGCCTTCTGCCATATCCTTAATTCGCTCCTTTGTAAGGGTAAGTCTGTCAATTAGAGATTCTTTAACCAAATTGTCTCTTGAAATCTTAACATCCTTTTCATTCTCTTTAAGTATTTCATCTGTATGAGCAATAAGTGCATCTGCAACCTTAACTAAAGCCTTATTTTTATCATCAGTTGATAACTTTAAAATTTCAAACTGACTTTTTCTTGCTCTCATTCCGATATCTTCTAAGTATGCGTTCAAAACTATTCCTCCGCTAATTATTCTTTCATAATAATTAAGTTCTCAGGTAAGAACTTATATAGCATTTTACAAAGCTGCTTTTCACTGACAGGCATTAACAAAAAGTCAGAAAATCCCTTCATAATGTACCAGTCTCTTGAGTCATTTGTTGCATTTGCTGTAACCATAACTACAGGTGTGTCCTTACATTCATTATCAGACTGCTTAATTCTTGAGAAAGTCTCAACACCATCCATTCCTGCCATTCTGTGATCCATGAAAATAAGGTCAAAGTGCTTTTTCCTAACATAATCAAGACATTCAGCACCACTTGAAACCATTGTAAGCTTTGACTCGGTTTTCTTAAGAAGCTCTTCCATAACCTTTTGGTTAAGCGGGGAATCATCAACTATAAGGATTTGTGCATCAGGTGAAACAAAAGGTACTTTGTATGTCTTTTCATCCTCTCTTCTGCCTATATCTTCGCCTACCGTTTCAATACTGTCACTTGCGGCAATTACAGGAATAATAATACTGAAAACAGTTCCTTTTCCTTCTTCACTCTTAAAGTTAATGAGTCCGCCCATCATCTCAACAAGCTGTTTTGAAATATTAAGTCCTAAGCCTGTACCGCCAACCTTGTGCGTTCCGACCATTTTCTCTCTTCCAAAGCCTGTGAAAATCTTATCCTGATTTTCAAATTTGATTCCAGAGCCTGAGTCTTCAACTACTATTAGAAGGTCAATATCAAAATCGCTTCTTCTCTTATATGAAAACCTGAATTTAATAAAGCCTTTATCGGTGTACTTAACCGCATTTGATAAAATATTTACAAGTATCTGTCTTATTCTTAATTCATCACCGATTACATATCTTGGTATTTCTTTTGTAATATCGACAATAAAGTCATGCCCCTTCTGGTCGCATCTGAACTTTGTTAAGTTAACAACATCTCCAAGCATTACCTTTAAATCGAATCTGTCTCTTACTAACTCAAGCTTACCTGACTCGATTTTTGAAAAGTCAAGAATATCACTGATAAGGTCTAACAGTGTATTTCCGGAATTCCTTATACTCTGAATATATGCCCCTGTTTCATCAGTCGAATAATCTCTTAACAGGACCTCACTCATTCCCATTATTGCATTAATAGGTGTTCTTATTTCATGGGATACACTTGCAAGGAAAAACGACTTGGCCCTGCTAGCTTCTTCCGCTTCTTCTTTAAGAGCCCTCATCTTAGCCATCTGCTCTGTTGAATCGGTTACGTCAAAAAGAATTGCTGTTTTACCTATATCTTCCCCGTTTGGTTGTACTTTGTTAATGCTTATTTCAAATATTCTATCACCGATTGAAATTTGGTCTGATTTATTCGAATCAAATATTCTTAATATCGAAGGATCGTCAATAATTCTTCCTCTTGAATAGTTATTAAGCGACGGATAAAGCTCTTTTGCACGCTTATTTGAATACTCATATCCGTTGTCATTATTAAGAATAATGATTGCATTTTCGAGATTGGCAAGTATTAGTTCTCCTGCCGTGTCTGCGACATCAAACACATGCTTTCTTACTATTGCAATAGCAAAAATTCCAACAGAAATAGCAGCAAATAAAGGTGTTGTGTCAAATCCTTCAATTACCCTTGAAATTGCAACAAGATATCCGAAAAGCGGTACCAAAACAACAACAATAAGAATTACATAGTTCATCTTCATATGTTCCTGATTAGTACGCAGAATTGAAACAGTCAGAATAAAAATACATGCAATAAGCTCAATAACCGTAATTGTTGCAAATACGTTATAAAGCCAGCCATGCTCTAATACAAGATGAGGAAGCGCTACATCTGAAACAAAATCGATACTTTTGTAATAAATCTTAGTATAGTCTCCTGTCCATACACCGAATACCACAAATACTGCTTCTAAAATCATAAGACCTTTTAAAACGCCGTTGAATTCAACGCCACAATACTTAAACATGAAAAATGTGATAAGTCCGATTTCAAAAGCCCCACCTAAATATTGTGCCTTAGTCGCCACCATAGCCTGGCCTAAATCTTTGGAAGTAAGCTCTAAAATGTAGCCGCCATTCTGGACGAATGTACATATAAAAGTAATAAGAATAATATTTGAATATGAACTTGTCTTTTGAAAAGCTACCGCTAATACGGAGCAAAAACATATTAGCGTTGCAATAAGTTGAATTGTTAATGCCACATTAAACATTAATATTACTCTCCTGCATTATATATAAATATGAGTCTGACTATAAGCCGGGTTCTGTATCTGGTAATCATCTATCTACTCATAGCGTCACCGCTAAGCTCTAGCAACCTACCCGGAAACACGACGGGCAGCCGTATCGTTTCCTGTTTGGTCTTGCTTCGGATGGGGTTTACATTGACCCTTTATGTTACCACAAAGGCGGTAGTCTCTTACACTGCCATTTCACCATTACCTGTGCTAAAAAGCCATCGGCTGTATAATTTCTGTTGCACTTTCCTTCAGGTCACCCTGACCGGCCGTTAACCGGCATCCTGCCCTGTGAAGCCCGGACTTTCCTCACCCCACCACTACGGCATAGAAAGTAATCTTCTTGCTTACTATGCCGTAGTGGCAGGCCGCGATTACCTGTCAGACTCATTTTATATTCAATAACGCCTCGGCGTTATTGTCGGCGAGATGCGCGTCGCACATAAGTGCGACATCTTCATCTGCGCATCTCTGCCATCCGCCGGAGGCTTTTATCTCAGTCGGAGATTGTACTCCCACTGAGACTAGTTTGTTTCTTTACTCGCCACTTATAGAAGTGGGAGTCTTATCCGACTGAGATAAATTAAACGTTAAAAACGCTGCCGCCGACAAACTCACGTAATATTGAATTATTTGGAAGCGCTTCCGATGTAACTCCTAAGAAGTAGTCAAGGAATTTAAGGAGTCTTTTTGCCTCATGGAATCCAGGGTCATCCTTTTTGATTCCAAAAAGCAAAGGCTCTGCGAACTGCTTTAAAACTGCAAGCTCGTAAATGAGTGCTGAATTAAATACTGCATCAGCTGACTCCTGGTAAGGGAATATATACTTCTCCTCACCTCTTCTTACTGATTCCCACATGGCAAGGGTTCCGGAAGCTCCTGTTCCTCTTGTTCTGTGGTCTCTTACCATACGTCTTAAAAGTCTTACATCAGTTGTAGGAATTCTGTTATGCTCATCAACATTAAGGCATGTAAGAGCACTTATATAAATCTTATACTTACTCTCCTTAGGAAGAGTGTATGACATCTTCTCGTTAAGGCCGTGAATTCCTTCGATTACAAGGATGTCATTTTCCTTAAGAGTTAAGAAATTATCATGATATTCTCTCTTGCCTGTTTTAAAGTTGAATACCGGAATATCGACTGTTTCACCATTAAGGAGCCTCGTCATGTCTTTGTTAAATCCTTCAACATCAAGTGACTCAAGACATTCAAAATCATAATTTCCTTCTTCATCCTTAGGGCAGAACTCCCTGTCTACATAGTAATTATCAAGTCCTATTGGATGCGGATTCAATCCGTGTGCCATAAGCTGTGTTGAAAGTCTGTATGAAAACGTTGTCTTACCGGAAGAAGAAGGACCCGCAATCATAACAAATTTAACACCATCGCGTTTCGCAATATCAGCTGCAATATCTGAAATCTTACCTTCCTGTAATGCTTCTGTGACAAGTCTTAGCTGCTCAAAGCCACCAGAACAAATCACATCATTAAGGGCACCGACTGTCTCAACAGAAAGCTTTCTTCCAAGTAAATCGGTTTCGCGCATTGCTTTAAATACCTTAGGCTGATTTGATTTTTCTGCAACCTTACTTAAGTCATTCATAGCGGCAAACTGAAGCACAAATCCTGTGTCATACAGATACAGATCAAACGGTACACTGTAGCCTGTTGATGGTGCCATATCACCGTGATAATAATCCTTATAATCTTCGATGCTGTAAATGTTAACGGAAGAAGTACGTCTGTATTTAAACAGCTTAACCTTGTCTGTCATACCGGCATCTTCAAATATCTTAATTGCATCCGAAAGCTTGTATGAGGTCTTAACTATCGGAATATCAGCATCAATGATTTCCTGCATTTTTGCTTTTACTTCGTTAACGAACTTATCATCCACGCATACAGAGCCCTCAACCGTACAGAATATTCCCTTTCCGATTGAGTATTCAGCTTTAACTCTGTCAATATTGTTATTGCCGTACAAATCGGAAATGGCCTTGAACATTACCATCATCATTGTACGTCTTAATACCTTATATCCCGCTTTTTCCGAAATCGTAACAAATTTAACATCTACGTCAGATGAAATACATTTGTTAAGCTCTGTGTACTTACCATCAACATCTGCAATTATAATTGTTGAATCATAAAGACTCTTAACGTCTCTTGCTATTTCTTTATAAGTCGTTCCCCTTTTATATTCGTATTCATTTCCTAAAATTGTGACCTTTGCCATACTCTCTCTCCTTATAAACACCTTCTACAAAACCATGAAAGGTGAAGTCATCTCATGTGTGTAAACTTTAATTTCCGGCATTTCTCTTCTGATAAATTCTTCCATATACGGAACAAAAATCTTCTCGATTCCAAAATGCCCTGCATCTATTACACATAACCCCTGAGCTACACTGTCGATGCCTTCATGATGGTCAATGTCGCCCGTAATAATTACATCGGCTCCCTTTTCAATTGCATGCTTTATCATTGATTTACCCGAACCCGGTGAAATTGCGCATATGTTACACAAACGGTCCGGGTCGCCAAATACCTTAACTGTATCAAGCATAAATCTTTCCTTGACAAAATCGCACAGCTCTATTAATGACATCTCTTCTCTAAGCCTTCCGATTCTGCCAATTCCTTCCGCGCCGATTTCATCTTCGTATGTGACTTGAAGAACATCTCTTTCAATAAGGTCAATTTCATCTGCCGCAGCATCAGCCATTCCCATGACATCGAAGTTAGTATGCATTGCATAATATGAAATGTCATACTTTGCTAATTTAAGAATTCTTCGTCCGATAAAATCATCAGCCCTTACTGATTTAATTGCCGAAAAAATCATCGGATGATGCGTAATGAGCATATCAGCCTCGCATTCGATTGCCGCATCAATTACTTCATCCGTTGCATCAAGTGCAATATAAATTGTTTTGACATCTTTGTCGTAGCGACCTACCAAAAGCCCGACATTATCAAAGCTTAAAGCAAATCTTTTTGGCGAAAGCTCTTCTAAGCTTTCACAAATCAATGCACACTCCATATAACCCCTCCTTCTTAAGTAATTACCCTTTCTATCTCAAATTCAGATTCAGAATCAATTATTTCCAATGCTTCATTGTTGTATTTAAGCATCTCTTCTACGTCCTTAAGCCTTGCAATAACATTTTCAGTCGGTGACTGACAGCAAAGCTCACTATATAGGTTTACATAATAATCTTTTTCCGCAATTAAATACTGATGAAGTATCGGATCCTGCTCTTTTAATAGGATTTTGCCGTATTTGTAATACACTTCCCTATCCCAGTTCATTTTATCATGAACAGCCTTCATCATCGGATAGTATTTGAAATCCTCATACACAATCGATTCGGAAATAATCATAAGCCCATTGTCACTAAGGTAATGCCTAAGTCCCGCAATTTCTGACTGAGGCTGCAAAATAAGCTCTTTTACGCTTTCTACGATTTCCTTGGATTCTTCCAGAATCTTAATCATCAAATTGCCGCCCATCCCGGACATTACGACCGACTCAACTTCTCCTGTCTTATAATTTGTAAGTCCGTCCGACAACCTTAATTCGATTTTATCATTAAGTCCGTAAAGCTTAACGTTTTCTGATGCCTTACTTAACGGGCCTTTTCTTACATCAGATGCGATGACTTTATCTGTTATGTTGTTTTGCAAAAGGTAGATAGATAAGTATCCGTGGTCACAACCTACGTCTGCGACTTTTAGTGTAGGAGTAATAAGCTTTGAAACGGCACTTAATCTCTCTGAAAGCTTTACCATAGTTTAAACTCTTTTTTCTTAAGCTCGTCTATCTGTTTTTTAAGTTCAAGTGTCTTTGTAAGCGCATCAAAATCATCTCCGTTTACGTTTTCATTCATACGCTCAAGACTCTGCTCTAATACCTTTGTAATCAGCCTTTTTAACGACTCAGGCTTTTCCTCATCAAGCATTGCATCTCTTTGTGTCATAAAAAGCGATGTAACCTCTGTCTGCTCTTCTTCCTCTGTAAAGCATGAAATTATAGTTGCAACGCTTAGCGAATTCGGATCTTTTTCAATCTGTTCAAATAAAAGTTCTACAGGCTTTACATACTCTTTGGAAAAGTCAGAAGGTGATATATATTCCCTTACAACAGGATAAATCATAGGCTCATCCAAAATCCATGAAAGCAGTGCCTTCTGAATCGACTTTCTTGAATCCTTAGCACTTTCCTTATTGTTATTATGAATGCCTGATTTAATAATAGTCCGCTCTTTAATGTTATCAGCCTTCATAGCCTGCTTAACAACCAGTTTTGATAAGCTGTTTGCAGATAATTTGTATTTCTCGCAAATTGCTTCTATGTAATTGTTTCTCTCTATTTCTTCTTCCAGTAAAGCAATTTTGTCAGCTATTTCTATGCAGAATTTTGTCTTGGAATCAGGGTCCTTTAAATCATAATTTCTCTCAAGCATTCTGATTTCAAAGAAGAAGCTTCCCTCTGCATTTTCAATGCGCTTAACATATTCATCCTTGCCAAGATTTTTAATGAATTCATCGGGATCCTTATAAGGGTCCATATTTATGATTTTAGCAGTAATTCCCGCAGCCCTTAAAATAGGGATTGCCCTCAATGCTGCCTTAATTCCCGCTTCATCCGAATCATATGACAAATATACCTTCTTACTTCTTTGGTACCGTCTTATAAGGTTAGCATGTCCTGATGTAAATGCTGTGCCAAGCGAAGCTATTGCCATGTCAAAGCCTGCCTGATGAAGCGCAATTACGTCCATATATCCTTCGCACAAAATGAAATAATCCGCCCGCGTTCTTTTTGCAATATTAAGTCCGTATAAAGTGCGGCTCTTCTCAAAAACTTCTGTTTCAGGCGAATTCAAATACTTAGGAATTTTCTTGTCTCCCTCTTCTATTGCGCCTTCCGACATAAGTCTTCCGCCGAATGCGATAACTTTATTGTTCGCATCCATTATCGGGAAAATCACTCTGTTCCAGAATTTATCCATAACTCCGTATTTCTCGGAGAAGTTAAATATTCCGCTTGCTCTTAATATTTCATCGTCAAAATTGTCAGGCAGCGATTTCAAATACGAGTAAAGTGACTTTGAAGATGAGGGTGCAAATCCAAGCCCAAAGTTTTTAATTGTCTCTTCCGATAAGCCTCTGCTCAAAAAATAATCGCGACCGATTTGCCCCTTGCTGCTACGTAAATTGCTGTAGTAATACTTGGCTGCTTCTCTGTTAACGTCAAGGATTCGCTGCTTACGCGAGTTTTCTTTTTTCTTCTCAACGGATAGTTCAAACTCCGGCAGCTTAACGCCCGCTCTGTCAGCAAGAAATTTAATCGTTTCCTGAAAAGTCATGTTCTCATACTTCATTAGGAAAGTTATTACATTGCCGCCGACACCGCATCCAAAGCACTTAAAAGTCTGACGAATCGGGCTTACCGTGAATGATCCGGTTTTCTCATTATGAAACGGGCAAAGTCCAACATAGTTAGCACCCGATTTTTTTAAATGGACGTATGAGCCGATAATATCAACAACGTCGCTTCTTAAGCGGATTTCCTCCACTAAATCATCCGGATAATACAACTTAAAACCTCTGTAACTATACTAAGTCCTTCCACGAATCAGGCATGAACAGCTTCTGGAAATGTGCTATCGCATACTTATCAGTCATCGATGAAACGTAATCGCACACTACTCTGTCAAGGCTGTCGCCCTTATCATTCATAAGAATTTTATATTCGTCAGGAAGCTTGCTTGAATTGTTCATGTAATATTCGTAAAGGCTCTTAACTAATCTTTCTGCCTTTCCTTCTTCGTGCTTGACAACCGGATTAGTGTATACGTTTAAAAACATAAACTTCCTCATATCAAGCATTGCTTCAAATACTTCATCTGACATTCTGATATCGTTTATTCCCTGGGAGTTTGTGATAATGTCATGGACAAATTTGTCAAATCGCTTTGTCGTAGTATTGCCAAGTGTATTTCTTAGTTCCTTAGGGATATCGTCTTCGCAAAGAATTCTTGCTCTTATCGCATCATCCATATCATGGTGGATATATGCGATTTTGTCGGAAAGTCTGACAATCTTTCCTTCAAGAGTGTGTGGCGTTGACTTTGTCTGATGATTCAAAATACCATCTCTTACTTCCCAGGTAAGATTAAGTCCCCTGCCTTCTTTTTCAAGGACTTCAACTACTCTTACACTCTGTTCGTTATGCTCAAAGCCCTTCTTAGATACTTCGTTAAGTGCTCTCTCTCCGGCATGTCCGAAAGGAGTATGTCCTAAGTCATGACCAAGCGCTATTGCTTCGACAAGGTCTTCGTTAAGCTTAAGAGCCTTTGCTATCGTTCTCGCATTTTGAGATACTTCAAGCGTATGGGTAAGTCTCGTCCTGTAATGGTCTCCCTCAGGGGTAAGAAATACCTGTGTCTTATCCTTAAGTCTTCTAAAAGACTTAGAATGTAATATTCTGTCCCTGTCTCGCTGATATACGGGACGGATGTCACATTCTTCTTCCTTAAAATCCCTGCCCTTTGAATCAGCCGAATGTGAAGCAAACTCGCTTAAAAATTCTCTTTCTTCCTGTTCTAACCGCTCTCTGATTGTCATATTTGTCTCCAAACAATTATTCTTTTCCGTTCCAGCAATACGTGCAAAGCTTGCATTTATCGATGCCGACGGCATCAAGCATATCATCAAGTCTGTTAAATCTCAATGATGTAAAATGAAGCTCCTTACAAATCTCATCAACCATTTTTTGATACTTATCAGAATCAGGATCTGTATACTGTTCCAGTATTTCTTCGGTAACATTTCCGTTTTCAAGTCTCTCGATTACTCTTCTTGTAATAAGCTCCATTTCAGACTTTGATCTGGAAAAGTTAAGATACTTGCAGCCGTAAACTAGCGGCGGACAGGCAGGTCTTATATGAACTTCCTTTGCGCCTGCTTCAAAAAGATATTCCGTTGTCTCGCGAAGCTGTGTTCCTCTTACTATTGAGTCATCGATTATGAGCATGCTCTTATCTTTTATTAAATCTTCAACCGCTAAAAGCTTCATCTTGGCGATTAGATTTCTCTGGCTCTGTATTGTAGGCATAAATGAACGTGGCCATGTAGGAGTATATTTAATAAATGGTCTTGAGAAAGGAACTCCCGATTCATTCGCATATCCTACTGCGTGTGCGGTTCCCGAATCAGGTACACCTGCAACAATATCAGGCTTGACATTATCTCTTTTTGCCATTGCTGCACCGCAGCGATATCTCATCTGTTCAACATTTACACCCTCATATGAAGACGACGGATATCCGTAATAAACCCAGAGGAATGTACAGATTTTCATGTTATCGCCCGCTGCCTTAAGAGTGATACAGTTATCAGGTGTGAGCACGCATATCTCCCCCGGTCCTAACTCCTTATAATCACTGTAGCCAAGATTCTTATATGCAAAGCTTTCAAATGAAGCACAAAAAGCGGCGTTCTTCTTACCGATATGGATTGGAGTTCTTCCGAATTTATCTCTTGCACAGTAAATTCCGTTCTCATTCATAAGAAGAAGTGATACGGAGCCTTCAACCTTTTGAAGTGCATTATCAATTCCATCAATAAGATTGTCCTTCTGATTTATAAGCGCCGCAAGAAGCTCTGTTGCATTTATTTCACCTGTACTCATCTCCTGGAAATGAACATGCGAGCTCTTCATAACTTCCTCAACAAGCTCATCTATATTATTGATTTTCGATACGGATGTGAGTACATATGTCCCGTGATTGCTTCTGACTAGCAGAGGCTGGGGTTCATAATCCGAAATGCAGGCAATTCCCATTCTGCCTTTCATTTCCTGCATATCCTTATCAAACTTCGTCCTAAACGGTGCATTCTCGATATTATGAATCGCACGGTTATATCCATTCTCGCCATACGTAATCATTCCTGCACGTCTCGTTCCTAAATGTGAATGATAATCCACTCCGAAAAACAGATCAAACACACAATCATCTTTTGATGCTACACCAAAAAATCCACCCATCTTTTTCTCCTCTTTTCACGATATATATTCATCCTTAAAGGACACTGTAGCGATTTGTTTAGTTTCTGTCGGGGAATAAATACCCGATTTTTATTATATCAAAAAAACTGCTCATAGAATAGATTACGTCTGTTTCTTAGGCAAAAAAATACGGAGATTTTAGAAATCTCCGTACTTTTATCTCTGATAAAAATTTTTCATCAAAGAAATACTCTTTTCGTGCAGAAGAAGGGACTTGAACCCTCATGATATTGCTATCACACGGACCTGAACCGTGCGCGTCTGCCAATTCCGCCACTTCTGCTTTAATTAATCCCATAATAAAAAATGATGCGTCAATCCATCTCCTATTGAAAATAATTAACTCGCATTATCACTATCACATTATGAAATAATTTTACACATTATTACCACCTGAAGCATAATAAGCAATAATAAAAGCCACGGATAAACCGCGGCTTTTATTGTATCTTTTATTGCAATCAATGTCAACTTCTTTATTCACTCTGAAACATGCTCTCAATAATGTTGTTATCTGTTACCAGACATTCTCACCTGAATCTAACAGCAATTAATTAAATCGTCGTATTGTAAATTGTCTCAAGTGTCTGCTTGTATGCACCTGTTGATGTGTATCCTCCGAGGCTGTATACTTCTGAGGCTGCCTGTGATGCAACATTTGTCGATGCAGTGTCAAGCTGTCTTGCGAAGTTGGATGTTGATGCAAATAAATATTTTGCACTATTCATATCGCCCTTCATAAGCGATTCCTTGCTTATTGAAAGCGTATTGTCTGTATTTACAGTAAATCCAACTGCAGTAAGAGTCTTCTTGCTTGCATTTACGGCATTAGTCATTGAAAGAGTATTTCTTAATACCGTTGATGAATCAGACTCTGCGCCGGCTTCAACGACAGCGTTGTATGCTTTGGCAAAAGATGAAAGCCTGTCATAAATCTTATCATAATCGTAATCCATCTTCTCATTGCCGTTTTCGTCTTTATAAGCCTTCTTTTCGAATAATGTATCATCACTTTTAACAGTGCTTAATGACTTTCTGAATTTTGATACATCAGAAATTAATGACTTATTCTCAGTAATCTTTGTGTCATCGTTTATCATCGATGACTTATCTTTGAATTCATCCTTAAGAACACTGTTCTTACCGGTTGTATCCTTAGCATAATATTGCTTTGCAAGCTTTAAGTAACTTCCGTTTCTTATTGAATTGTATTCGGAAAGAATCGATGCAAGTCCTGAAGTAGAGTCATTTGACTTATTGTTCAGACTTGAAAATAATGTTGAAAGATCATTTCCACTGTTAATTGTAAGGCTCATAATATACTCCTTTATGTAAACCGTACTGAGGACACTCCATTGTCCTGTTATTTATATCGGCAAAAACCGCCTAAATATTAACATCTTATAATCCCGTCGGGATGTTACCACCTGTATATACATAATAGTATAACAAAATTGCAAAAATGACTATAAGAAGCAGAAAAAATTTGAGCTTATTTTTCTTTTTTCTCTTCTCCCTCTTGATTTCAGCTTTAATCCTTGCCTCTTCAAGCTGTCGTTTTCTCTCTTCGAGCCCAATCTGCTGCTGCTTTTCAACAAAATCGAAAACAGAATCTGCAATAGTTCTTGAAGGGCTGTTGTCAAACTCAGCGCCACAATAATCGCATTTTACTACAGGCTCCGAATTGACAGAAAGCTTAGCACCGCAATACGGACATACTCCCGGCACCTTTGGCTTTTCGTTTTTTGAATTTATATCCTGATTAATCTTATCAAGCCCCTTATTTAATTCAGAAACTCCCTTTTCAGCAAGCTTTTTAAGATTTTCCGAAAGATCGTCAAGCCCGTTAATATTATATCCCATTATCCTTCTCCTTAAACTATCCTGAAACTGATTCCTTCTGTTCAACCAATTGCTTAAAATATTCTCCGCGCTCTTCAAAATTTTTGAAGTATCCGTACGAAGGTGCCGCAGGCGACAAAATACATGCCATTCCCGGTTTAGTGTTCTGCTTTGCAAGATTCACGGCATAATCGAGATTGATAGTTAGCATAACATTCTTAGGCAAAGACACATCCTCAATTTCATCCCAGTTTCCCACATACGTGGTAGACATAATATTTCCAAATTCTTCAGGGTAAATACTGTTGTCTTCATACTCAAAACCTAACATCTTAGAAATTCTGAGTCCTGTTTCATAGCACAAAATGAAGAGAATATTTTCATTATCCCTTATAAAATCAGCAAGGATATCGTAGTCTATCCCTCTGTCCATTCCGCCAACTATTACGCTGCCAACATTCTCAACGCTCTTTACGGCATTAATACATGCTTCGGGAATTGTTGAAATTGAATCATCATAATACCTCACTTTGTCAATTTCAGCAAAATATTCAAGTCTGTGAGGAAGTCCCTTAAACTCTTTTATTCCTTTTAATATTATCTCATCGTCAGCTTTGTAAAACAGCTTTGCAACTTCAAATACAAATTCAGCATTTATCTTATTGTGCTCACCAAGAATACTCAGTTCATAATCTCTCCCCGGTGACAAAATAATTTTCATCTCTGATTTGTGCTCTATATCCGGAACATTTTCTCCAACAAAGCAGAAATCATTTTCACTCTGATGTGAGATAATATTTGACTTTGCATAAAAATACTTCTCAAGTGTTTTGTAGTAATCAAGATGCTCTTCGAAAAGGTTCAAAAATATTGCAATATGCGGAGCCTTATTTATATGCAAAAGCTGATGGCATGAAAGCTCAAAAACAATCCATGTATCATCATCCAAATCGTCAATATAATCAAAACAGGGCTTTCCTATATTCCCAAGTAAAAGTGCCTTAACTCCACACCCCTTCAACACATTTGCAAGCATTGCAGAAGTAGTACTCTTACCCTTAGTACCCGTAACTCCTATTGTTTTTGCATGATATTCATCAAGAAAAAGCTCGGTCTGTGACGTATACTTAGGGTTATCATCAAGCATCACAATGCCGGGACTCTTGATTATAACATCGTATTTGTCCTCATCGATTTGTAGAATGCTGCCTTCGAAAATATCAAGGCTTTTGTATCTGACATGCTTCTTAATGAAGTTCTCGGTGCTCTTGCCTTCCCTTCCGTAGCCAAAAATAAGTATTCTCTTGTCATTAAGCTTTGAAATTATACTGTTCATTTATGTAAAATATACCAATTCATCTTCAGGCTTATTGGCTTCCTCAACCTTAGTAGCGTAAAGAACCGGTCCTAAGCCGCGGTATTCTTTCGCAAATTCAATCTTAACTACGCCCGTGAAATCAACAAAGCTCCTATGCTTAAGCGTATACGCCTCGTCGTATTTACACTTCATTCCAAGGAACTGAATGTCATCAACACAGCAGGTCATTGCGAATCTCCCCGGCACAAACACATTTCTCTTAAGCGAGCCGTCGCCGGGATTATATACAAGTGCTAAAAAGTGAACAGTCTTGCCCTCATATTTCTTCGGGTCGTCCATGCAGTCAGTAAACCATATTGCGTAATCTGCATCCGTAATCTCAATAACATCAGAGTCAATGTCAAACGGCAGTTCCTCTTCTCTTGTATCCACGCTTCCATCCATAAGCTCATATACAATCTGCGCCGGTCGATTAATCGCCTTAACGGCACCCCTGAACTTACGCTTATTTGTATTGTCATCACATCTATTAAAAATGACAAGCTCGGATGCAAATAATATCTCATTCATCATAGCGCGCATATTGTTCTGATACATTTCAAACGTCGTAGAATCAACTGTTGCAATTGACTGCGCCATCACCCAGCCATCAGGCATTTTCATCTCGTAAAACGGAGCAACCTCCCATGTGCCGTTATACTCAATAAATACCATATCAGGACTATACTCTTTATTGATTTCGTTAAGCTTATTACTTGTAAAATCCTCTTCATTCTCAAGCATTACAAGCTTTGCATTAACTGTTTTCAGCTTTTCTTCATCATATTCCTCTTCGCCATCTTCACAGCATATGATAAGCTTTTTCTCGGGCGTGTTTTTGAATTCGCTTCCGTATATTGTCTCGTTTATGAGCGATGTTTTACCGCTGTCCATAAATCCTGTTATAAAAAATACCAATACTTCTTTCATAATTAAAGTCCAAACAACTGTTCAATTCCCGCTTCATCAATTTTAGCACCGATTACTACAAGACGTCCTGTGTACTCAGGCTCACCACTTCTTAATTCATACTCCCCATCGACAAAGTCAAAATAAATCCATGTACCGTCAGTAGCTTCAACAATACCCTTTGAACGAATGATTTCACCGTATTTATCACTTTCTGCAAATGCCTTAAGGGCATTTTCGATTGTTTCCTTTGAAAATTTATGAGGAGTTTCTGTTCCCCAGCTTGTGAACACATCATCCGCATGATGGTGATGGTGATGCTCGTGGTCATGCTCATGATGATGTTCATGGTCATGCTCATGGTCATGGCATCCACATGTGCAGTCAGGACCGTGCTCATGCTCGTGTTCGTGTTCATGTTCATGATGATGCTCATGGTCGTGCTCGTGCTCATATTCATGATGATGCTCATGGTCGTGCTCGTGGTGATGCTCATGCTCCCCCTTTGCCTCTTCTGCGAGCTCCTTCATAGAAAGAGTAAGAGAATCTGCACCTTCAATTGCCTTTAGTATCTGCTCGCCGCTTATCTTATCCCATGGTGTTGTGATAATTGCAGCCTTTTCATTGTGCTCTCTTAAATGCTTAACAGTATCTTCAAGTGCCTTTTCATCCATATCCTGTGTACGTGAAAGGCAGATTGTAGAAGCATACTCAACCTGGTTATTGAAAAATTCTCCAAATGCCTTCATCTGCTTAAGTGCCTTCTTGGCATTAACAATGGTAACAAGTCCGTTAAGCTTTATCGAATGGCTTTCTTCAAGATTAATAATCGAAGTCATAACGTCGCTCAATTTTCCAACACCCGATGGCTCAATAATAATTCTGTCAGGGCTGAACTTTTCTATTACTTCGCGAAGATTTTTGTCAAAGTCACCGACAAGCGAGCAGCATATGCAGCCCTGATTCATTTCGGTGATCTGAATTCCCGCATCCTTTAAAAATCCGCCGTCGATTCCGACTTCTCCAAATTCATTTTCAATTAATACAACCTTCTCGCCTTTAAAAACTTCCTCTATCATCTTCCTGATAAATGTAGTCTTTCCGGCTCCTAAAAACCCTGAAATAATGTCAACCTTAGTCATTTAATCATCTCCTCAATTTATATAAATTATTATATTGGCATAAAAAATACTTACTAATTATACCACCAATTTTTATTATTTCACATAGAAAAAAAGCGTCGCATAAAGCGACGCTTTAAGCCTCTATCAAATTAGCCGTTAATCATGAAGTTAACAAGCTTTTCAACGTCTGCCGGCTCAGAAGCTACTATCTCAAGCTCACCAATCTGTCCGTCTGAAAAGATGTTTGCAAGTGATACATACTGTGAAAGCTTTGACTTAAGATTAAGTCTGTCTCCTTCACCTGTAACAAGTTCAACTCTTCCTTCACATGAATCTACTACGCTAAAAAATTTCTCAATGTTTGTAATGTTCTGTACCTTCATCTTAGTACCTCCTATTTCTTTTTCCTTATCTCTTACAATACGATTATAGTAATATTGCATAAAAATTTCAATGTAATTTTGTACAATATTTTCAAATAAATAACTCCTGATTTTGAAAAAGTACACAAAAAGAGCCCTAGACTTATCATCTAAGGCTCTAATTATATCATTATTTAATGTGTAATACTACTAAAGTATTAGCCCTGCATCTGCTTAGCAACTTCAGCAGCGAAGTCTTCGTTCTTCTTCTCCATTCCTTCACCAACTTCGAATCTTACCATCTCTGTAATCTTAAGATCCTTGTTAACTGATGAAAGGTATGCAGCAACTGTCTGCTTTCCGTCTTCAGCCTTTACATAAGTCTGGTCAAGAAGACAAATTTCCTTAACCTGCTTTGAGATACGGCCTTCAACAAGTCCTGCAAAAATCTTATCTGCAACATATGTATCCTTATCAGCAATTGCAAGCTCTGCAAGCTTAGCCTTAGCTTCTTCTGAAAGGAAGTTGAAAAGATATTTGTCATTCTTCTTCTCAGCAAGAATCTTAGCATCTTCTTCTGAGAAAAGGTTACCTGCTTCTACTTTTGAGAATAATCCGTTAAGTATTGGCTTTGGAAGTGTTGCAGGATCATTGAGTGCTGACTCAATTGTGATATCCTTCATCTTAGCAAGCTCATCTGCAGAAATATCTGTTCTTGCAACATACTGTGGGTTCATTGCTGCAATCTGCATTGCGACATTTGTAAGAGCTTCCTTAGCTGCATCGTCTGATGCGCCTGAAGCTGCAACTAAAACACCAATCTTTCCGCCACCGTGGATATATGATGCAAGACACTCACCTGAAACCTTCTTAAATCTACGAACTGATAACTTCTCACCGATTGTAGCTGTCTTCTCAACTAAAAGATCGTTAAGACCGTTCATTGCAAGAAGTGCTTCGATATCTTCACCGTTAGCACCGCCGTTAAGACCTGATGTAAGAGCTGTATCAGCAACCTGCTGTACGAACTCCTGGAATGTCTCATTCTTAGCAACGAAGTCTGTCTCTGAGTTAACTTCAACAACTACAGCATCGCTTCCGTTTGAAGCAACACGTGTAATACCTTCAGCTGCAATTCTTGATGCCTTCTTAGCCATCTTAGCAGCACCGCTCTTCTTAAGTACGTCTACTGCTGCATCCATATCGCCGTCTGTCTCTGTAAGAGCTTTCTTACAGTCCATCATTCCGGCACCTGTCATTTCTCTTAATTCTTTTACCATTGAAGCTGTAATAGCTGCCATATTATGCCTCCTCTTCTGCAGGAACTTCCTCTGCCTCTGCTTCTGTCTCTACTGACTGACCCTGATTAGCTTCGATAACGGCATCTGCCATTGCAGATACAATAAGCTTAACTGCACGGATTGCATCGTCGTTACCAGGAATAACATAATCAAGTTCTTCAGGATCACAGTTTGTATCACAGATACCTACAAGTGTAATGCCAAGTGCCTGTGCTTCCTTAATACAGATGTGTTCCTTACGAGGATCTACAACGAAAATAGCATCAGGAATCTTTGTCATGTTCTTGATTCCGCCGATGTTCTTCTCGAGCTTTTCCCATTCCTTCTTAATTCCGATAACTTCCTTCTTAGGAAGAACATCGAATGTTCCGTCTTCTGCCATCTTCTCGATAGCCTTAAGTCTTGCGATTCTTGACTCGATTGTCTTGAAGTTTGTAAGCATTCCTCCAAGCCATCTCTCATTTACATAGTACATTCCGCAACGCTCAGCTTCTGTCTTAACAGCATCCTGTGCCTGCTTCTTAGTACCAACGAATAAAACTGTACCACCCTGTGAAACGATATCAGAAATTACGTTGTAAGCATCGTCAACCATGCCTACTGTCTTCTGTAAATCGATGATGTGGATACCATTTCTCTCCTGATAGATGTATGGTGCCATCTTAGGGTTCCATCTTCTTGTCTGATGTCCGAAATGTACTCCGGCTTCAAGAAGCTGTTTCATTGAAATAACGCTCATTTTCTTACCTCCATATGGTTAAAAACTTCCGCCGCTTCTTCTGTGTCTGCGATTTCTCTTCGAAGTAACCTTTATCGAAAATAAAACACCGGCAGACCCATCCACGGTCGTGATAAATATAAGTTTACGGCAAATGCCCATAAACCAAACAACTTTACTAGGATAACACAAGAGCCCCGAAGAATCAACCCCGGAACCCTTATTTTCAACGCTTATTTTTCAAATCTGTTTATTCTTGCCAAACAATTTGAATAAACCTTTTCTTTTTTTCTTATTATCACCGGTATCAAGTATAAGATAATCGCCAAATTCCTCAATGCTGTCTTCCTTACACTCTTTCTCATACTGAACGAATTTCCTTACGAGCTTATGGTCCTTAAGCATTGCATTATACTCACTGTCATATCGGGCAAAATAGTAATCAAAGCGTCCTCTTAACAGTTTTCTGTATCTGATATCGTCTTCAAAATCATTTAAAATGATTTTAACGTGCTTATATAATACAAGAAATTCTTCCTGCCTGTACACTATTCCAAACCTGTTAACATCACACATTGAAAAAGCATCGTTGGCTTTGTGATAATCATCAAATATTGTGTATAATTTCCCAAGCTGGAACTGTGCCCATGTGTAATAATCGGAATCTACAGGTAGCTCTTTTGTAAGCATCCAGTATATTTCAAACGCCTTCTGATATTCTCCCGCTATGAACAAATCAAGTGCATCATAAAACAGCTCATTATCAGATTTTCTCTTAATATCCTTTGTAATGGCAGGCTCTGTAAGCCTGATTCCTTCATATACCTTTTTATCATCTCCCAATGAAATCTTCTCATCCGAATCCTTATTCATAAGCTCATCTATATCATCAGCCCCAATCGGAAGACGGTTTCTGTATTCGGCATATTTTTTCTGTCCCATCTCAAGACAGGTCTCCTCATATTCATCAAAAACAGAGGCAACTTCTCTCTTTGCGCCTTCAACGGCATCCTTATGAGTCAGAATATAATCCGGATCAACTTTTGAGCGATAGTAAATCTTTATCTCTCTTTCATATTTCGGCATTTTTACATCTAAAAGTGCATGGCCTAAATGTATGTAAAAATCATTCTCATCGGCAATGTATTCAAGATTACATCTGTAATAAAGCGACACGGCTCTTTCGTAATTGCCGATAAAATAATAGCATTCTGCAAGCTCAAAGGCAGCAACCGTAAATATAAACTCAGCTCTTTGACTGTTTCTTATAATCTGCTCATAGAAAGGGGTCGCATCTTTAAGCCTTCCTTCAACCTTAAGCTTTTGCGCCTCTTTTAGAATCTCCTGTAGATCGGCGCTTTGTTCTCTCTTTAAATCCACATCACCGATTATTTCAATAGCCTGCTCGAATGTAATGATTTTGTCATTGTTATAAACTATCATTCCCGATGCATCATAGAAAAGCCTAAGGTCATATTTGGCAAGATTTTCATTAATGTCAACAATGCTCTTTAATAGCTTTTCTTCCGACTCAAAAGGGTCAACATCAAGCCACTGTCTAAAAACATTATTAATAGCCCTTACAATATGCGCCTCGTAAGAGTTTTCCGAAAACCATAGCACAGGTTCATTCTCAATATCAAAATTTCTTATTGGATTATCAATGATGGCTTCCTTCGTAGCCATATTGAGTCTGATTGAATGGTCAGATCCTAAAACAAGAAGTGTATCATCCTCAAAAATATACTTAGCACATGGTCCGTATGTAGGATCAAGCTGAGCAAGAGTCCGGTACATGCGTACATCCAACTGCCTGTAAAGCTCAAATACTATCATTTATTCTCCCACCTGAATATCCCCAATTATTAATCAGTGTCTAGTCTTTACCATGTGGCACATTTTTATCTTTTCCCTCAAAAGAACGTACCACTCTGTACACAAGCTGATAAGCATATATAAGAACCGGCACAATTATTGTCAGTGCAACCGAAGCCTTAAAGAAGCTCATCGTCTTTACATTATCAGTAATTGCAAAAACAAGAGTTGCCGCATACATACACACTAACAAAACTGCCAAAATAAGTGCAAATATTCTTTTTACCTTGAGCTTACCGTTTTCTTTTATGTTTGTGTCTTTCATAAAAAGCGTCCCTAATGCTTATTCAACGATAAGTTCCACATAAACTCATATGCAAAACCGTTTACATAAATATATCACAGCAAGTAAATTTATTGCAATATAATTAATCGCGCTTAAATATGTCTCTTGTATAAACCTTATCCATAACATCGTCAAGGCACTTATCATATCTGTTGGCAATTATCGCATTACTCAGTTTCTTAAATTCGTTAAGGTCATTTACTACCTTGCTTCCGAAGAATGTAGTTCCATCCTGTAATGTTGGCTCATAAATAATGACCGTTGCGCCCTTAGCCTTAACTCTTTTCATAATTCCCTGAATTGAACTCTGGCGGAAATTATCAGAGCTTGACTTCATTGTGAGTCTGAATACGCCGATTGTAACAGTTTTCTCTGTGTCCTTGGCATACTGATTGTTATGTCCGTAGCTGTAATACCCTGCCATGTCAAGTACTCTGTCGGCAATAAAGTCTTTACGCGTTCTGTTGGCTTCAACAATTGCCTCGATTAAGTTTTCAGGAACATCTTTATAGTTTGCAAGGAGCTGTTTTGTATCTTTTGGCAGACAATATCCACCATATCCAAAGGAAGGGTTATTATACATATCTCCGATTCTTGGGTCAAGGCATACACCTTTAATAATATGCTCTGTATTAAGTCCCTTCATTTCCGCATATGTATCAAGCTCATTGAAATATGAAACTCTTAATGCAAGATATGTATTTGCAAAAAGCTTAACAGCCTCTGCTTCAGTAAGTCCCATGAATAACACATCTATATTTTCTTTTATTGCACCCTCTACTAATAAATCGGCAAATTTATGTGCTGCACTGTTAAGTCTTTCATCTTCAAGTATAGTTCCGACAATAATTCTGCTCGGATAGAGATTATCGTATAATGCGCGTCCCTCTCTTAAAAATTCAGGTGAAAAGATGAGATTTTGTGTATCAAGCTTTTCTCTGATATGTTCTGTATAGCCTACAGGAATTGTAGACTTTATTACCATAACAGCATCCTTAGAATACTCCTTAACAAGTTTAATTACAGACTCAACTGCAGAAGTATCGAAATAGTTTTTCTGTGGGTCATAGTTTGTCGGTGCTGCAATAATTACAAAATCCGCGCCTGTATATGCCTCTTTTGCATCAAGAGTAGCCCTTAAGTCTAAATCCCTGTTAGCAAGAAAATCTTCTATTTCCTTATCTGCTATCGGTGACTTCTTATTGTTAATCATTTCAACCTTTTCAGGTATTATGTCAACCGCCCACACTTCGTTATGCTGTGCAAGAAGCGTTGCCATAGACATTCCCACATAACCTGTACCGGCTACTGCTATTTTACATTTTCCCATTTGTCATTCCCTGTATTCTTAATTATTTCTCGTATTTATATCAACTGTATACGATTTCCTTAAAGCAGATACTCTAAAAAGTGATTATTCTCTAACAATCATATTTTCTCTGTCAGCACCTGTTCCGATAAGCTTAACCTTTGTGCCTGTGTACTCCTCAATAAAGTTCACATATTCCTTAGCGTTATCCGGAAGCTCGTCAAAGGATTTGCACTTTGATACATCGCCAAAGCCACCCTTAAATTCCTTATAAACCGGCTTTGCTTTTGCTAAGAATTCTTCGTTGGTTGAGAAATCAGTAGTTGTTACACCATCAACCTCATATGCAACACATGCCTTGAATGTATCAAAGTTTCCAATTGTATCAAGGTGATTTAAGTTGATATAGTTAACGCCATTAATGTCAATCGCATATTTAAGTGTAACAAGGTCAAGCCATCCACATCTTCTAGGACGCTTTGTAACTGTGCCGTATTCGTGACCTAAATCTCTGATTCTGTCACCGGTTTCATCCTTAAGTTCTGTAACATAAGGTCCTTCTCCTACACGGCTTGAGTACGCCTTGATAACTCCGTATACATCTCCGATATCCCTTGCAGAAAGACCTGTTCCTGTAAGAATTCCACCAATTGTAGGATTAGACGAAGTAACGAATGGATATGAGCCAAAGTCAATGTCAAGAAGCGTTGCCTGTGCTCCCTCAACTACAACGAACTTATCCTCCTTAAGATATTTATGTAAAAGTGTAACCGTGTCGCATACATACTGCTTTAATGTGTCAGCGTACTCTTTGTACTGCTTTACTATTTCGTCTGCATCGCATGTCGGTTCACCTGCTGCCAAAAGGAGCTCATTCTTAACGCTTACCATATGTCTTAGGTTCTCTTCAAAGCTGTCCTTGTAAAGGTCTTCTACTCTGAATCCGCTTCTCTCGTATTTGTCGCAATAAGCAGGACCTATTCCGTTCTTTGTAGTACCGATTTTATTTTTACGCTTGTTCTCAAGCATCACATCAAGATGTGTATGGTACGGGAAAATAACGTGTGCTTTATCACTAATCTTTAAGTACTTATCAACATCAATGCCATGTTCCTTAAGCATATTGATTTCTCCGATAAGGACTTCAGGATTCAAAACAACTCCGTTTCCTATTACAGCAATTGTCTTATTTGACAAAATTCCTGACGGAATGAGTCGCATTGCAAATTTAACACCATTAACATATATTGTATGACCGGCATTATTACCGCCTGTTGCACGTACGGATACATCCGCAAACTGTGCAAGATAGTCTGTTGTACGCCCCTTTCCTTCATCTCCATAAAAACAACCTAATACTACACTGGCTTTTGACATTTTTAATGTCCCCCTTCCGGAATAATTCATTACAAATTATATCTCAATAATAAAATAATTCAAACTATCAAACATTAATCTCAGCAGATAATCCAAGTAAGTCTTTATTGGCTTCAAGCACAGGATTGACTGTCTCCTTTAAGAATACGTCTACCTGATATGGTGCTCTTCCGACATATTTCGACGGATCCATTGCTGCCTTAAGCTCATCAAGTGTCATGTTAAATGAATCATCTTCAGCAATAAGCTCAAGAAGGTTATTATCAAGTCCCTTCTTCTTGACATTTGCTCCTGCCTCCATTGAAAGCTCACGGATTCTCTCATGAAGCATCTGTCTGTCGCCGCCTGCCTTAACTGCATCCATCATAATATTCTCTGTTGCCATAAACGGAAGCTCTGACATAATATGCTTGTAAATTACCTTGTCATTTACTACAAGGCCATCAACTACATTAATGCACAAATCAAGTACTCCATCTGTTGCAAGGAATGCTTCCGGAATTGAAAGTCTCTTATTTGCAGAGTCATCAAGTGTTCTCTCAAACCACTGTGTTGCAGATGTTATTGCAGGGTTAAGAGCATCAACCATTACATATCTTGAAAGAGAAGCAATTCTTTCAGAACGCATAGGATTTCTCTTGTATGCCATTGCCGATGAACCGATCTGGTTCTTCTCGAATGGTTCTTCCACTTCCTTAAGATGCTGTAAAAGTCTTATATCGTTAGACATTTTATGAGCACTTGCGGCAATACCCGCCAATGCGTTTACAACTCTTGTGTCAACCTTTCTTGAATATGTCTGTCCTGAAACAGGGTAACATTCCTTAAATCCCATCTTTTTTGCAATCATCGGATCAATTTTATCAATTGTCTCCATATCACCGTCAAAAAGTTCAAGGAAGCTTGCCTGTGTACCTGTAGTCCCCTTTGAGCCAAGCATCTTCATAGTAGAAATAACAAAATCAAGCTCTTCTAAATCAAGCATAAACTCCTGAAGCCAGAGTGTTGCTCTCTTACCCACTGTTGTAGGCTGTGCAGGCTGGAAATGAGTAAATGCAAGTGTAGGTAAAGCCTTATATTCGTCTGCAAACTTAGCAAGCTTTGCAATGACATTAATAAGCTTTTTACGTACAAGCTTTAAGCCCTTAGTCATAACAATAATATCCGTATTGTCTCCTACGTAGCATGAGGTTGCTCCAAGATGGATAATTCCTGCCGCCTTAGGACACTGTACGCCATAAGCATATACATGACTCATTACATCATGTCTTACAAGCTTTTCTCTTTCCTTTGCTACATCATAGTTGATGTCGTCTGCATGTGCCTTAAGCTCTTCAATCTGTTCATCAGTAATTCTCTCATTACCGTTAACATCCTTAAGTCCAAGCTCCTTTTCAGTCTCGGCAAGGGCAATCCAAAGCTGTCTCCATGTTTTGAATTTCATGTCAGGTGAGAAAATATACTGCATCTCCTTGCTTGCATAACGCTCTGATAATGGGCTTACATACTTATCTGTTGTACTCATGTTGTCTCCTTTATATAATTAATATTTTATTTATAATTTTGTTCGTATTTCTCAAGCATCTTTTTAACAGATGGCGATACCGAAACAAATTCCGCTCCGTAATGAATATTTTCTTTATCAATCGCATTGCTTCTTACTATTCTTACATCTGTTATTATCTGCGGTAGTTCGCTTGAAACTTCAATATCCGCAATAAAATAATAACCGATCGGGAGCACACATTTAGAAATAAATCCGATTCCTCTTGATGATATATCCGTAATCTGAATTGATGATTCAAGGTCTACTATTGCATCAACTCCGTCTTTATATAAATCCGATATTGATAAAGACATTCCTATCGGTATTCTTCTGTCTAATCTTTTTTCATTCATTATTCATATTCCTCTACTATCCTTAAAATATCCTTAGAATACTGTGGATACTGCCTTACAAGATTTGATATTTCGTCCTTATAGGCATCAAGGTTATAAACTTCAAAGTCCATACTCTTTCTAAGCTTTTGTCTCTCAATTACAAGTTCATGTCGTTTTGACGCCATTTCCTCGTCAAATACTAAAAGCCCCGGCTGATACACAAACTGCGAAGGTTCTTTGATTCTGTACATTTTAATTGCATTAGAAAGCTCCTGCCTTAAAATTTCAAGCTGAACAACGGCATTTTCAGTATGATGTCTTGCTTCCTTTTCTTCAAGATATTTCTCATATATATACTCAAGCTCATGAGAACTGTTTATTCCGTATTTAGAATATCTGTAATCAATTGCATTAGTGATGTTAACATATTTAATCTTAGCTGTGTTCTGAAGCGATATTGCCCTGTTAATCTGCTTATTAAGCTTCCTGACACTGTCAACAGAATCTCTGTAAGTAACAAAAATCGCCGTAAAGCAAATAGCCAGCGCTCCTGTTGTAACAATCAGCGGAAGCTTTACATCAAAGTAAAACATACTTCTTAATGCTACAATTACAATATATGCAAGAAACGCCATCACAGTACAGATTACAAAGCTTGATTTAGAAGAAGCTATTCGTTTTTTGTTTTCCTTTCTGTCATACGCAAGACCTGCCTTTTCACCCTCAAGAAGGTTCATGTCACGTCTTACTAAAGTCTGATAATCTTCGTTTTCTTTAAGCCTTTTAATAATATCCGAAATCTCATCCTCCATCTGTTCGATTTCCCTGTATTTTGCTTCGGATATTTTACTTACCGGTCTTTTATACTGTGATTCCTTCTTTTCAAAATCAATAATTCTTCTTGCTTTAGTCCTTAATTCTTCTCTGTCTGCCTTAGGAAGCAAATCTATCTCTTCCATATCCTGAAGCTTATCGGTTACTTTCTGATAGTCACCCTTTTTAAGGTCGACATCATCGCTTGCACCGGACATCAGTTCACAGATGTGTCTTACATACTGTTCTCTCTCAAGTTCGTTATGAACATTTAAATCTCTCCTTAATAGACTTTCGCCTTTTACCGCGTCAGAAATAGACCTTGCATCTTCCCCCTCGAGAGTTGAAAAATCAAGTGAAAACTCTTCGTCATCATCAAAAAAACCAAGTTTATTAAGTATTAAGTCAAAAAGCTTCATTAAACTGCCCTTTATGCTTCATTGCCGGTTTATCTGGCACTTCGTGCAATCATCCGGTCTCTGTATTCTAATTTCCATTTAACAAATGTTTCATCAATTCTATTATAGTATTCACTTATATGACCGTCTGAACGAAGTTCTCTTATTTCTTCTATTTCCTTTGCGTATTCAGAATCTGCCTTTTCTGACCTGGCCAGTGAAAGTCTTTCTTCTGTTTCCCTTATGATAGAATCAGGATATCCCATACGAAGTACAAATCTTTCGTATGCATCCTTTTTCATAGTCATTCTTAATGACTGAAGGTAATGAATAAGTATTTCCTTATCATCATTAAGTACAGTGGCTTCCTTAAAGTAGTAGGATGCCTTATCATACATAAACAGTCTTGCATACGCAACGCCTGTATTGTGAAGGATTAATGAATACATTTCAGGGTCGTCTGACTTTTTCATTCTGTTAAGCATATATCTGTACTCATCGATTGCTCTTGTAAACTTCTTAGCCTCAAGAAGATTGTCAGCTCTCTTTTTACGTTTCATGGCAAAGCTTAATGATGCATTATCAACAAGTACCTGTTTAATACTTAATAATTCTTCCTCTTCAAGATAGCCTGTCATTTCAAGAAGCGAAGTCACAAACTGCCCTAAAGATGCACCTCTTAATATCAGTGATCTAAGGGCTTCAGCAATTTCTGTAAGCTCAAGTTCATCTGCAATAAAGTCGCAAAGACCTAAATCCATTATATCATTATCGAGAATATAGGCGTCTTTTACAAAGTAGTAACAAAGCTCTTCGATAGAATAAATATTCATTCCAAGGCCAACAATATAATATGGATTTTTAGACAGTTTTCCTTTACAAAGAATTAACTTACTCACCGCTAAACTTTATCTCCTTTTCCCAGGTTCTACCCGAGCTTGCATAAAACTCACCAAATCCTAGGTCTGTGATTTTAACTTTCATTAAAACATCTGATTCAAATGAAGTCTCAAGTCTTAAGCGTGTAGCCCTCCTAGGTCTTACAGGAAGTCCGCTTAATACTATTTCTTCTATTCTCTTCCTTCCGCCATCAAGCGGTGTGACAATTATTTCAACGCTGTTGCCTTCTTCTAATATGAACTCAAGTGTGTTAGAAGAATCATACCACGTCTCTCCCGCATCAACTAAAACAACATATTCTTCCTTGCCTTCTACTCTCATCTTAAGTCCTGTGTTAGCCTTAAGCTTATCTTTACCTAAGAATATATGACTTTTGTTGATTTCTTTAGGCATGTATTTATCGGATGCGCAGTAGCACGCACCCTTTGAATACAAATTCTTGCCCTGGAACACATGCCTTCCCATAAGAAGGAAGTTCTTAGTCCTTTCAAAACCGGTACCTTCAAAGCCTTCGCCTATCAAGTAGACAGCCCCGATTGAGCGACCGGCAAATAGGCTCCTTATATTATTAAGAATGAGTTCATCAAGGCTTTCTTCCTTGTTGCCCGGTAATTCATCTTCAAGCATAAACTCAGGAAGCTTAATGTTCTCATATGCGACATAATCAACAAACCCAACAACCGGGCTTGTATTTCTGTTCATCCAGAGTTCATAGGACTTTAGAAAATCGTTGGCATAGTCAAAAACCATAACGTTATTCTTCCATAAATCTGAATCCTGATGAATCATGTAGTAGTAAATACTCTCATCATAAGTCTGAAATACTATGTTGTCTCTGTCTATTGCAACCGTTGCAACAATTTTCTCAAGTATTTCAATCATCTTAATGTCAAGATGATCTACGGTCACAACAAGCTTAACAACGTTCTGAGGGTTAACATAAGAAGAGATTATGTTAAGGGAGCGTTTAAAAAACAGAATCAGAAGGTCTATCGGATCATACGCCTCGCCTTCAATCTCAAGCCTTGCACCTGCAATCGCAAAGCTTATCAGCTTTCCTACTAATGTTCCGTCTCCCCGCTTGGCACAGCTTACAGCCTCGCGCCCGAAATACCACTGGTTAACTCCGTTTCTTTTGCAAAGCACAGTCGGAATTCCAAGTCGCTCATCGCTTGAATCCCCACCTACTGCCTTAAGTCTTCCTTCATGTATTTCGGAAAAACTGATCTGGCTCACATTTTCATTTAAATCATAACCTATAACGTATTCTGCCATCACTAAATTAAATTATATTAAATACCTTCTTTGCAAATGCATCTTCTTCAACGTATTCTTCCATAAGCTCCATTAATGTAGCATCATCCTGCAAAGTCTTGGCAACAACCATTGAATTTAAGATGTTATATCTTGAATCAAGTGAATCACTTATTGTCTCTTCAACGCTCACGGAATCTGAAAGCGTAAGCATTTCCCTGCCATTAACTTCTTCTGTGACATAATACTGAAGCCTCTCTCCAAAGAAAAGCATGAATTCCTTAGAGAAAATACCTCCATACATATTTCGCATTTCTTCAGTGCGGTAAGTATCATCCTCATCTTCAGCAGCCAAAATATAATGAAGCACAACCCTTGCCTTTGGATTAGTACGATACTCAATAAATGTCGTATTGGTAAACGCCGATAATTCAGGAACAAGGTCTGAATATTGTGTAAAGAACTTAAAGAATACATTCTTATGGAGAAATTCCTGGATGAAGCATATAATCATATCTTTAATACGCTCTGTAATCTCACCGGAATTATCCGTATAATACTTAAGCAATGCAAGCTTACTTCCATCATTAAGAGGCTCACCCGTCCTGTAATTCTCGATAAGCTTTGCAAAAATGCTCTTATCTGTAATCCTCTCCTTGACGAAATAATCATATGCCGCATAAGACAAATATGCCATTTCCACTCTGGAAGATGCACCGTTGCAAATATAGTCATCAAATATTGCTTCCTTCTCACCGACAAAAGTTCTGGTAAACAGCATCTGGATAATAAGCTTCTCGGTTAACATGCGGCAATCAGCATCAAATGCTTTGGAAGCCTTCCATAAATCTCTTAATTCTCTTGTAAGACCGCCGAAATTGTCAACAAGATATGTAAGAGTATTGCTGTCATACTTGCCATTTTTAAATGCATTATGTGTAATTGCCGTAAGCATTACATCAAATACACCGTCGGTCTTCTCTATCATGTGAGAACATATCTTGACTAATGATTTAGCAGATATTAGTTCATCTCCGTATACCGTAATCAGGTCATATGCCTGATCATACATCGCTCTCTTAACATAGAAGTCAATAAGCTCTGCTCTTTCCCTTGAAGATAATTCCTTGACATTGATATTAAGTAAAAACTCATCAAGCGTACTTATTCTGTCAGTATCAAAGTAAAAATGTAAAAGAAGCACTCTGATTTCTGACTTAAGTCTCGGTGAAATACTCTCCGACTCTACAAGATCTCTGCAGAAATCCGCATTCTCTTCATCAACTGTGATGTATTGTCTCTTACCTTCGCAAAGGTATAAGAAAAACGGAAGATTACCCGTAACGTAACGTTTAATGGCGTGCACGTAGTTGTTCTCATTAATAATTCTCTTGGCCTGATCTTTATCAACATATGTGCGACGTCCTGAATCATCTTCAAAGAACAGGGAAACATTCCTTGAATAAAGTCTCGGATAAGCCTTACCATTTATTACCGGATATACAAACTCATCAACAAATTCATCATATATTACAACAAGATTCTTATATGATTTATTATCTGTAGTAACTAACCTCGAGAAAATAAGTGAGGATAAATTATTGGCCATATTAGGCTTAATAAAGTCTATTGTCAGAACATCCTCATAAATAATTGCCAAATGGTCTGAAATATGCTTATCCATTACCTGTTCTATTGCAAAAACAAGCATACTCTCTCTATTCGATGAATATAAATCAGATAATTTATTCTTATATGTAATTAAATTGGCATATATGAATGCTTTCCTCTCGTAATCAAGCCTGTTCTGGAAACTAAAATACATAATAACCTGCTTAGGAAGAGGTCCGTCGGACAAATCACATGGCGATGAATAAATAAAGTATTCAATAAGCTTTGTTATTTTCAGTTCCAGTTTAACACCTATACTGTACCATTTATGGTACACCGTATCTGTAACATTGGCTCTTATCAGAATTGTGCATATTGCTTCAACAATATCAGGGTCATTATAGAGTTCATACATGTTAGCTAACAGCTTAATGAGCTTTTTGGAAAAATCTCTTGTCCTTAATGCAAGCATTGTAACCTGAGATATTATTTCCCTGCTCATCTTGCCGTTTTTAACGGCAAAGCTTAATACTTCTATTTCAAAAGAAGAAAGCTTACTGATAATTGCAGGATTTGCAACAAACACGTTGTATGCCTCAACAAATAATATCGGACTGTGAATGCCTCTCTTTGTAATAGTCTCTATTACTGATATTTTCTTAGTACTGCTGTTGCTTAATTCTTCATCAAGGTATATAAGCATCCATAGAAGAGGCATACTCTGTGGGTAGATCGAATAATAAGAAGCAATTCTTGCAGTAACATCATTGACATATTGGTCATCTCTTTTAATAAGTGTAGTAAGGTATAAATAATATGCATACTTCTCATCGTCATGTTCAATAATCTTCATTTCGTTGAACACATGCTCAAGTATCCATTTTGCTTCACTAACCCGGTTCTCAACAAGCAAAAGCTGTGCCTGAAAAAGTCTTGATACAGGATTCTTATCATCAAGATGATTCATTCTCTCAACTATTTTCATTGATTCTCGTACCCAGCCACTTGCATTTAACTGCTTGGTCCTGAATTTAATATAGCTGTTCATCAGTCTGTACTGAAGTGATTTAGCCTCTTTCCTTGCGGCCCTCTTTGCCTTATCAGAGCTTCTGTGACTTGCTATAACCGTAATCTTAAGGTCATTATTCTTATTCTTAACAGTAATTGTTCCGAAATTTCGACCTTCATGTAAAAGCTCATCGTCAATATAAAATATGAGCTTATATTCAGGGTTATAAAAATCCTCATTATGGATAACATTTTTCTCAAGAACCAAAAAATCAGAATCAGAACTAATGTCTGCTTCAATAAAGCCCCATGTTGACCTTCTGATAATAATTTCGCATCTTAATCGGCTTGTAACCTCTATAAATTCAAATACATTTTTTTCAACAAAGAGTTTAACCGGTTCTTTTTTATTGATACTGCAAAGAAAATCTTCTACTGACTGGCGGTCTCCTTTAATATTGGCAAAGCCTCTGTACTTTGTGTAATTAGTCCTGTCATTTCCGTCAAATACCCTTACAAACTCAGGAGTATAAAAAACAGATGTAGCCTCTGAAAAATCAGTCTGTGAAAGATTTGTAAAATGAAAAAGATTTCTTACTCCGCTGACCTTTGAATCTTTAGCCATTGAGAGAATAGTAAATTCAAACGGCAGATAATATTCGCCCGCCGATGAAACAATCTGTATATCTCCTTTAACTTCATCTCCTGCTTCAAGTCCTGTCGGATCAAAAATAAAAGAAGTAGTAAAATCATTAGAATTAAATTCTGTTTCTTTAATTACAAGTCTCATGCATGATGAGTAAATGTAGCCCTTAACTATTGTTGAGTCGCGGGATGTAAAGTGAAGAACACCTTCATAGATATCCTTAGCGCTTAACTTTTCTTCAATTGATTGTACGTCAAATAAAAGTTTGTCGGTATCATACTCGAAAACTCCGTCAACAAGTTTATCAATTATTTCGCGCAAGGACCTCACCACACTTTGTATTGAGACTTAGGTTTAATTTATGAAAAAGGGCATAGCTCACCCACATTAAACCCATTATAGTATTCTACAAGATATGCCAATTTGCTTCAAGATTACATAAGAACAGAACATAAAAAAAATGAGCCCGGAAATTCGGACTCATTTTTATAAACAAATTGTTTATTAGTGCATTCCAGCTGCTGCCTGTGCTGCTACCCATGCTGCATCTGAAGCTGTCTTAGCTGCGATAGCCTGAAGGTAAGCCATACCTGAAGCTGCTCCTGCTGCCTGCTGTGCCTTAACACATGCTACACCATTAACTCCTGTAGCGTAAAATGCATTAAGTGCTGCCTGGCCTGAAGCCATTCCTGCTGCTGCCTGAGCTGCTGTTGTTGCCTGTGCTGGTGCACCTAATGCGTAAGCTGCGTCAAGTGCTGCCTGTGCTGACTTAAGTCCTGCTTCTGCCTGAGCTGCTGTTGCTGCCTGTGCTGGTGCAGCTACTGCGTAAGCTGCTTCAAGCGCTGCCTGTGCTGACTTAAGTCCTGCTTCTGCTGCTGAATCAGCCTTAACAGGTACTGCTACTACTGTAGCAACCATAGCTGTAGCTAATACGCTAGCTAATAACTTTGTAATACGTGACATTTTAATTTCCTCCTTAAATGAATATTCATTATATAAAATTACGTATTTTCTTGATTTTACCATAAAGCTTTACTTTAGTCAATTAAAAAGAGACCAACAAAAGTTGATCCCTTTATAATTATTTTGTATAAATTTTACAATTATTAACTGATTAGTGCATTCCGGCTGCTGCCTGTGCCTGTACCCATGCTGCATCTGAAGCTGTCTTAGCTGCGATAGCCTGAAGGTAAGCCTGGCCTGAAGCTGCACCTGCTGCTGCCTGGTTAGCGATGTTCTGCTGATGTGCAAGTCCTTTTACCATTCCTTCTTCCTGCACTCCCTTAACCCATGCTACATCCTTAACTCCTGTAGCGTAAGCTGCATTAAGTGCTGCCTGTGCCTTAGCAAGTCCTGCTGCTGCCTGAGCTGCTGTTGTTGCCTGTGCTGGTGCAGCTACTGCGTAAGCTGCATCAAGTGCTGCCTGTGCTGACTTAAGTCCTGCTGCTGCCTGAGCTGCTGTTGTTGCCTGTGCTGGTGCAGCTACTGCGTAAGCTGCATCAAGTGCTGCCTGGCCTGCCTTAAGTCCTGCTTCAGCTGCTACATCAGCCTTAACAGGTACTGCTACTACTGTAGCAACCATAGCTGTAGCTAATACGCTAGCTAATAACTTTGTAATACGTGACATTTTAATTCCCTCCTTATAAAATGAATATTCATTACATAAAATTACGTATTTATTATATCTTACTAAAAAGCTTTACATTAGTCAATTAAAAAGAGACCAACAAGAGCTGGTCCCTTTATAATAATTTTGTGTAATTTTTTAATTATTAACTGATTAATGCAATCCGGCTGCTGCCTGTGCCTGAACCCATGCTAAATCAGCTGCTGTCTGAGTTGCGATAGCCTGAAGGTAAGCCTGGCCTGAAGCCGCTCCTGCTGCTGCCTGATTAGCAATGTTCTGCAGATGTGCAAGTCCTGCTACCAAGCCTGCATCAGCCTGTGCCTGAACCCATGCTGCATCAGCTGCTGTCTGAGCTGCGATAGCCTGAAGGTAAGCCTGGCCTGAAGCCATTCCTGCTGCTGCCTGTGCCTGTACCCATGCTAAATCCTTAACTCCTGTAGCGTAAGCTGCATCAAGTGCTGCCTGGCCTGAAGCCATTCCTGCTGCTGCCTGTGCCTGTACCCATGCTGCATCAGCTGCTGTCTTAGCTGCGATAGCCTGAAGGTAAGCCTGGCCTGAAGCCAATCCTGCTGCCTGCTGTGCCTGTACCCATGCTGCATCCTTAACTCCTGTAGCGTAAGCTGCATCAAGTGCTGCCTGGCCTGACTTAAGTCCTGCTTCAGCCTGTGCTAAATCAGCCTTAACAGGAGCTGATAAAATAAACATGAAAAGAGCAGCTGTACAAAGACCTGTAAATAACTTTGAAATACGTGACATTTTGTTTCCTCCTAAAAATTAAATTACATAATAATCAATTTAAAATAAATTATAAATGGCTTATATATATAAGTCAATAAAAACCGACGAAAATCGTACATATTCGTGAATTTTACATACATTTACTCTATTTGAGAAGTACAGTGCGGGCATCTTGTCGCCTTAATGGAAATCATCGATTTGCAGTAAGGGCACTCTTTTTCCGTAGGCTCCTTAGCCGGCTCTTCCTTATGGAATTTGTTAAGTGCCTTAATAAGACAGAAAATAACAAATGCAATGATTAAGAAGTTTACTATCGCAGAAATAAATGAACCATAATTTATTGCAGCCGCCTCTTCCCCTTCTCCAAGCTTAATGCAGAGACCGGAAAAATCTATGCCGCCTGTCAAAATCGAAACAGCAGGCATTATTACATCATTTACAAGCGAGTTAACAATTGCAGTGAATGCACCGCCGATAATTATACCTACTGCCATATCCATCACGTTACCGCGTGAAATAAACTTCTTGAATTCTTCAAAAAACTTTTTCATAAGTGTCTCCTTATTTTCCTGTTGAATACTATTAATATAATATGTTAGAAATAATACAGGAAATTTGTTATTTTATCCATATAAATATTGATTTTCCGAATAATAATTTTTTTCTTTATCAAATGAAAGGAACAAACATGAGAAAATTTGAAGGATTTGAAAAAGGTATTAACTTAGGCGGATGGTTATCCCAGAACACTCTTACAAAGGAGCATATGGATTCATTTATAAAAGAATCCGACATTGAAAAAATTGCTTCAATGGGTGTTGATCACATTCGTCTTCCGATAGATTATTCGGTAATAGAAACCGAAGACTGTGAAGACATTGAAAGCGGCTATACTTATATTGACAACTGCTACTCATGGTGCAAAAAATACGGTCTTAATATGATTTTAGACCTCCACAAGGCCGCCGGCTATATTTTTGATGATTCCGACAACTGTAAGGACTTTTTCCTTGATGCAAAATTAAAACAGAGATTTATCAATTTATGGATTAAGCTTGCAAAGCGCTACGGCAAATTGTCAGACAATATGGCGTTTGAAATTCTTAATGAAGTTGTAGACCCTGATGTTAAGGATATATGGAACGATATAGCTGAAGAAACTATTAAAGAAATCAGAAAATATGCCAAAGACACCTGGATTCTTATCGGCGGTACGCGAAACAACAGCGTTATCTCTATAAAAGAATTAAGAGCACCTGTTGATAAAAAAATCGTATTCAACTTCCACTGCTATGAGCCACTAATTTTCACTCATCAGGCAGCATACTGGGTTGATGGAATGACTGATGATTTCAGAATTTCTTATCCAAAGGATTTGGGTGAATACTATAAGGTTGCCCTTAATACAATCGGAGCATTTTATGCTGACTTAACAAAAGGCTATGACGGTGTTATGTGCGATAAGGAATTTTTCAAAAGATACTTTAAAGAGGCTGTTGATGTGGCCGAAAAATATGATGTACCTCTTTACTGCGGTGAATATGGTGTAATTGACAGAGCGACAACGGATGGTGTACTTAACTGGTTTAAAGACATAAACGCCGCCTTTAATGAATACGGTATTCACAGGGCGGCGTGGTCTTACAAGCAGATGGATTTCGGTATTACCGATGACCATTACAAAGATATTTATGATGAACTGATTAAATTCTTATAAGTTCATAATCCATGGTACCGATACCAAGCTTCATACAATGCTCAAGGCAGCTTCTCCATTCAGTGTCAGGATGAGTCATTTCAAAATGGTCATGCTTTTCATGGTCATGATGTCCGCACTCATTAAATACATCTGCCTCAATATTGTCTGAAAGTACACTTCCAAGATTGGCAGGCATTTTGTTGACTAAATCTGCACAAGCCATATCAAGTGCAACCGGGTCAAAGCTTGCAAGCATACCGATGTCAGGTACTATCGGAATATCGTTTTCTGCATGGCAGTCACAGTTTGGTGATACGTCACAGATTAATGAAATGTGGAAATGCGGTCTGTCTTTAAGAACCGCATATGCATATTCTGCCATTCTGTAATTAAGCATTTTAATTGAATCGTCAAAATTTGCCTTAATTGTATCTTTTGGACATACGGCAAGACATCTACCGCAGCCGACACATTTATCCTGATCAATTGAGGCCTTACCGTCTTTAACTATAGGAGCCGAGTGTGCACATATTTTTGTGCATGCTCCGCACCCTACACATCCTTCAGTAATTACGTGTGGCTTTCCGTCACAATGCTGTTCCATCTTACCTGCTCTTGAGCCGCATCCCATTCCGATATTTTTAATGGCACCGCCGAATCCTGCCATCTCGTGTCCCTTAAAGTGATTTAGGGAAATAAACACGTCTGCATCCATAATTGCATGTCCGATTTTGGCTTCCTTAACGTACTCACCGTCAATTTTTACTAAAGTCTCATCGGTACCCTTAAGTCCGTCGGCAATCAATACATGACACCCTGTCTGAAGAGGTGAAAAGCCGTTAAGATAAGCTGTCTCAATATGGTCAAGTGCATTTTTTCTTGAGCCGACATATAGTGTATTGCAATCGGTAAGGAAAGGCTTTCCGCCCTTTTCCTTAATAAAGTCTGCAACGACCTTTGCATAGTTAGGACGTAAAAATGCTAAATTTCCGTATTCTCCAAAATGGATTTTAATTGCTGTAAACTTATCGTCAAAATCAATGTCTCCCATCCCTGCTGTCTTAAGAAGTCTGTTTAACTTCATAAGAAGATTTTCGTTTTCCGTTGTCTTAAACGTCGTAAAATAAACCTTTGATGCCATAATTAATCTTTCTCCCGTATCTGACTTAATATATATTCCTTAACTCTATCAAGCTTTGATTTTTGCCACATTTCATTATCGGCTTGAAGAGACAGCGGATACACTATCTGCATATCAAGAATTTTACCCGGTACTCTTCCGCTTCTTAACGGCTCGTAGAAGTTTTCAACAAATTCTTCATCGGTCGCATTTACAAATTTGTCGGGCTTTAAATACCTAAGCTGTCGTTTTGTATTCTCAATAAATGCTTTTGCTGCGAGTGGTAAAAGCTTTTCATATTCTTCCTTTGTTACATTTGTGAAAATGTCAGGAATTTCACTCTCAACTATTCTTCCTGCATCTCTGTCAATGCTTATTCCAAAAGGCGTGAACGAAAAGCAGCTGTCTGTAAATATAAGCTTTAACAAAACACCCTTTTCTGTATTAAACTGACTTCTCTGATAATCCGTATCAAATATAAAATTGCCGAGTGAATAAAATATCGCTTTATTGTTGTCAAAAAGCTCATAATTCATAGGCACATGCGGATGATGTGCAACAACAATATCGGCACCGAATTCAAGATATTTTATATATCTGTCTCTTGTGTATGGCATAGGAAGTGATGTGAATTCTTCACCGTCATGTGCGATTACTACACACCATCGGTTGTTTGCTTTAGCCTGTTTGATTGCTGACTCAATGATGTCCATCCTTGAAAAATTAAGGCATCCCGGCGTATCAAAAGTCGCGATTCTGCATGCTCTCTCATAACCCGTGCCAATAAGAGCTATTCCTCCGCATTCATTAATCACTAAAGGCTCAGCCGCTTCTTTAATATTCATGCCGGCACCAAGTGTCTTAACATTTTTTTCCTTTGCAATTAAGATAGTGTCTTTAATCCCCTTTTCACCTGCGTCCATTATATGGTTATTGTTAATGTTCCATATATCCGCACCAAGCTTAACGAAAAAATCAGCAGCCTCAGGGTCCATACTGTGAATCAATGCTTTACTTCCTGTAGTTTCTTCTTTTTCTTTCTTTAGAAGCGGGCCCTCGACATTAATAACGACATGGTCTGCACTGCATAAAAATTCAAGACAGCTTTCGCTAATAAGCTCACTGTCTTTCCATTTTTTGTCCATATATTTGTCAAATCCGATGTCGCCTGTAATTACTATTTGCGTTCCCATTTTATATTTAATTAGGATGTTTTCACATCAACCTCTATATTTCTTTGATTTTATCCTTAGAAATATATTTTTCAATAATGTCCATAAGTGCTTCTGACTTAACAGGCTTACTTAAGTAATCATCAAAGCCTGCCTCGATATACATTTCCTTTGCCCCGACAATTGCATTTGCAGTAAGCGCAATGACGGGAACATCCATACACTTGTTGTTTTCAAGTGTCTTAGAAATATTAAGAGTCTCTATTCCGTCCATATTAGGCATCATGTGATCAAGGAATATAAGGTCAAAATGCCTCTCACAAATAAGCTTTAGCATTTCCTCACCACTTAATATACATGTAACCTCTGCCTTTGTCTTTGATAAAAGCATTGAAATTACTTTATTGTTAAGAGGTGTATCATCAACAACAAGTATTGATGTATCCGGTATTTCGAATTCTTTCTTATTGACGTTTTCGCCTTCTGATACCAAATATCTTCTCTTTGACAAATCGCCAATCTTTTCAAAAGATACGATTTTCTGCGGTAAGGTAACGGTAAATGTCGAGCCCTTCTTATACTCACTTTCAACACTTATCGTACCGCCCATTATTTCAATAAGGCTCTTTGTAATTGTAAGCCCTAAGCCTGTTCCCTCAACGTTTTTATTTTTCTTTTTGTTAACCCGTGAGAAGCTTGAGAAAATTGTATCTAAGTCTTCTTCCTTAATTCCCTGTCCCGAATCCTTTACTTCTATTTTAAGTGTTAATGTGTCACCACTGATAACACCGTCAATTGACAATTTTACAAAGCCCTCATCTGTGTATTTGACGGCATTGTTTAATATATTGGTAAGGATTTCTCTTACTCGTTTATCATCACCATAAAGCTTTGAAGGCAACTTTTCATTAACATCCACAATAAGCTTAAGTCCCTTGCCTTCTGCTTTCATTTCGATAAGATTTGCTACGCCAAGTATTAAGCCGGAAAGGTCATAATTATCACATACTATTTCAATCTTTCCCGCTTCTATCTTTGAAAAATCAAGTATATCGTTTACTATGCTTAAAAGATATTCGCTGGCACTTTTTACATCCTTGGCATATTCCTTAACATTTTCTTCACTGCTGTCTCTTAATATTATCTCATTCATTCCCATTATCGCATTAATAGGCGTTCTTATTTCATGAGACATATTCGCTAAGAATTCAGATTTGGCGTTTGTTGCCGCAATAGCGTCCATGGCTTCCTGTTTAATGACATCAAACACTTTTAACTGGTCTAAAATAGCAAAATAGAGAAGGCACACTAAGCCGCCAAGCACGAAAACACCGCTCGCATCTATAGTAAATGTCCTTTTGGATCTGACCATTGTCATAATGATTTCTAAAAAACTGAAAAGGCTGAATGATACAAATCCCTTAATAACATTTACGTGCTTTTTTGCTTTTGATATTAAGCAGTAATGTGCCGTACATACAAAAATCACAATTATGTAAACCAAAAGAAGCGAATCAATAAATAAAAGTGTCCTGTCATAGCTTAAAATATCAGTCAAATGTAATACCGTAAGAGTGATAAAATTGATTACAATGAAAGACTCGCATATTACATATATTTTATGATATTTCTTGTCTTGAATCTCGTCAAAATACTGTAAAATCGGTAGTCCCATAACAATTACAAGCATAAAGCTTGCAACACCGTCATAATATAATCCAAGAAATACAAACTGAAAGAGCGGGCTGTCAAGCACTACCCACGCTGAAATAGCAAGTACGCCTTCCGCCAAATAAATAAGCGGGGCCTTTCTTCCGTCACGTTTTTCGATGTACTTAAATATTATAACCGTTAATAATGACGCAATAACAAGAAGAATCGACATGTAGAACTGAATTGCATAGTTTCTGACAAGCATTATGATTATGCCCATAAGACCACCGATATATGCATTTTTGAATACGCGCTTATTATACTTTCCGGCTGATAAGTCAAGTGAAAGCTCTTTTCCGGCAAAGCTGTCATTAAGCGGAATCGGTATTATTATTGACTTTGTGATTTTGCCGGGAAGTCTTGACGTATTATTGTCAAAAGACATTATTTTTTGCCCGTCAACATACGCATCAAAGCATAGTGCGGTCTGAACGGTTAAATATGTTCCCTTTTCTATATCATCCGGCAGTATTGTAGAAATGACGGTGCTTTTGCCTTCTTCAAATTCTACTAAAAAAGGCATTACAAAGGTCTCTTCACTTATGCCTTCCGTTTTCAATACCCACTCGCCATCATACCTTCTGGCTACTTCGTCAAAAAGCTTTAGTTTAGGTGATACTATTGCTCCAAACACACAAAACAAAACGATAAACAATAAGCATAACCTTATTGCCATCTTAAGTCCTGAATCATATTTGTTTTCGTGGAATTCATTTTTATTCATTATCTAGTTTATTCCGGCTTTTTCGTATATTGCATTAATTATCTTTTCATTAAACGGCATGAAAATGTTGGCAACAGGTCCTACTAAAAATGCACAGCAAAGCGTTCCTACTCCGACTGTTCCCGAAAGCAGAAATCCTATTACGACAAAACAGATATCAACAATAATTCTTATTACTCCAAAGTTCTTTTTACTCTTATCACTTATTACTACGGCTACTAAATCATTAGGTCCGGTGCCGCAGTCTGATTTGATTACTATCGTCATTCCGAATGCAAGGATTACTGAGCCAAGTGCCATTGCAATAATTCTTACTATCATTGAATCCGTAATAATGTTTTGTAAAAGTACAGTAAACACATCTATAATCGGTCCGCCAAAAAGCATACACAGAAGTGTTCCGATCTTAATATATGACTTATCTACAATCAAAAGGACAAGTACGATTATCACACATATAACAACATGTACTCTCCCATGAGTTAATACAGATAGTCCCGTCAGATTTAAAAGTGTTCTGTACAGTCCCTGAATCAGTACATTATAAGGATCATTTCCAAGATTACTTAAAATGAACAAAGTACATCCAAGGTGTGCAATCGTAAGACCAACCATTAATGTTACTATTTTAACTGCCCACTTTTTAACAAAATCCATTATTATATTCCTCTCATGTATACACGAAATAAAGCTATTGATGGTTTACATAAAAACACGCAATTTGCATTTATTCTATGGTTTTAATAGGTTACATAATACAGCCGATTATATAGTTTTACAAACCATATTTTATTAAATTATATAGTTATAAAAAGATAAACTGCGTATGACAAAAGCATTATTATTCCCTGCGCTTTATATGCCTTTTCCTTGATTATCATAGGAAGTACCGCAATCAGGCAAATAATAATACATGCAGGAAGATCGATATTTAAGCACTGCCTGGATACAGCAAATGTGCCGCTTGAAACAAATGTACATATAGGAAGAATGAGCGATAAGTCAATAATGTTCGCTCCGATAATATTTCCTACAGAGAGGCTTGATTCCTTCTTCCTTATTGCAGTAATTGTAGTTACAAGCTCAGGGAGCGATGTGCCGATTGCAACCATTGTAACGGCTATTACTCTTTCAGGAACTCCAAGAGCTGTTGCAATTGCAGAGCCTCCGTCAATTAAGAAATTAGAGCCGAGCACAATTCCTGCTGCGCCGACTACAAATAATACAATATTTTTGATGATATCATTTTTAGTAACTATAAGCTTTTCATCTGCATTTTTCTGCGATTTTGCAGACAAGACGTTAATCACCATAAATATGATGAAAACAATAATAAGAACTGTTCCTGCCCAAGGAGCAAGCGTTCCGCTAAGTGATCCGATATAGAGAATTACACCTGCAACGACAAGTATTATACACTGCTTTAAATAGCTGACTCTTGGTGTAACAATAGTCATAAAGACAATTGCAATTCCCATGATAAGACCGGTATTTGCTGTAACAGATCCTACAGCGTTGCCTACCGCCATATCGTTTTTGCCTTCAAAACTTGCCATAACCGATACAAGCAGCTCAGGCATTGTAGTCGCAAAACTGACAATTGTCGCACCGACAATAAATGAAGGGATGTTAGCCGCTCTTGCAATAAAGCTTGAAGCGTCAACAAACCAGTCACCACCCTTAATTACAAGCACTATTCCAAGTATAAATAAAAGTGCCGCCAAAAACATATTCATAATTTGCCTCCCAACAATACTAATTATGAATACGTTATCAGATATTTAATGCATTTTCAATAAAAGATTTAACTTTGTCAGGGTCTTTTCCGGTTATTATATTTTTTTTAGTTAAAACAGCCTCATCATATTCAACACCTGAGGATACATCTACACAGTCCGGTGCTACAAATTGAATGGCTTCCCTGACATTTTTCTCATTGAGACCGCCTGCAAGAATGAATAATCTGTCTTTATCTCTTTTAAGATTATTTAATACATTCCAGTCAAAAATCTTTCCGCTTCCCGGAACACCCGCATCAAAAACGAAGCCTTTAATATTACTCATATTAAGGTAGTGTTCATAATCATCAAGGTCGTCTACATTAAATGCTTTGAGAACAGGAAGCGGGCAACTGTCAATTATTTCATCGTTTACTTTTCCATGAATCTGGATAAAGTCAAAGCCTGCTTCCTTTATTAAATTAATCTGACCCGGTTCAGGCTTTACCGTAACTGCTACACTCTTTATTTTATGGGACGTTTCCCTATTCAGGGCGTGTATTTTATTAATAATTTCTTTTGCGGTTTTAATGGAAACGTTACGTTTGCTTTTTTCATAAAAACAAACAATTCCGGCAAAGTCGGCCCGGTTATCAAATAAGTAATTTACTTCTTCAGTGCGTGTTAATCCGCAAATTTTAACATGCATTTATCTTATAGCCTCAACCATTTCTTTTACAAACGCTCCTACTTTTTCAGGGGCATCTGTTTTATATTGTGCAATCTTTTTAACTATTGCAGATCCAACTATTACGCCGTCTGAAATCTCAGCCATTTTAGCTGCCTGTGCAGGATTAGAAATACCAAATCCGATAGCACACGGAATATCCTTATTCACTTCTCTTACAAGCTCGATCATTGATGATAAATCCGTTGAAATTTCCGAACGTGTTCCTGTAACACCAAGTGAAGAGACACAGTATAAAAAGCCCTTTGCCTCTTTTGCAATCATTCTGATTCTGTCTTTTGATGTAGGTGCAATAAGGCTTATCAGGTCGATTCCGTACTTATCGCACGTATCAAGAAAATCTTCCTTTTCTTCATATGGTACGTCCGGCAAAATGAGTCCGTCCATTAGGCTTTCTTTTGCCTTTTTCAAAAATTCCTCTGTGCCGTATGAAAATACAACATTTGCATATGTCATAAATACAAATGGAATTTGGATTTCTTTTCTAAGCTCTTTTACCATTTCAAAAATGTCATCTGTTGTGACTTTGCCTGAAAGAGCGCGCTCATTGGCCTCCTGAATTACAGGACCTTCTGCGGTAGGGTCGGAAAACGGAATTCCAAGCTCGATTATGTCAGCTCCGTTTTTTACCATTTCTCTGATGATTTCTTTTGTTGTATTTATGTCGGGATCACCGCATGTAATGAAAGGGATAAATGCCTTTCCTCTTTTAAATGCGTCTTTAATTCTACTCATATATTTCCTCCCCTCTGTACCTTGCAATTGCAGCACAGTCTTTGTCGCCGCGTCCCGATACAGTTATTACAATAATCTTATCTTTATCCATTGAAGGTGCAATCTTTATTGCGTGTGCGATTGCATGTGCTGATTCGATTGCAGGAATAATTCCCTCAACTCTTGATAAAAACTCAAAAGCATTTACTGCTTCTTCGTCTGTAACCGGAACATATTCTGCCCTTCCAATGTCATGAAGCCATGCATGCTCAGGTCCTATTCCCGGATAATCAAGTCCTGCTGAAATCGAGTATACAGGTGCAATCTGACCGTACTTATCCTGACAGAAATATGATTTCATTCCGTGGAAAATGCCAAGCTTTCCGGTTGCGATTGTAGCCGCTGTTTCGTAAGTATCAACACCTCTTCCTGCTGCCTCACAGCCAATAAGCCTTACGTCCTTATCTTCAATAAAATTATAGAATGTTCCCATTGCATTTGAGCCACCGCCAACGCATGCCATTACAACATCCGGCATACGTCCTTCCTTTTCCATAATCTGAAGCTTGATTTCCCTTGAAATGACTGCCTGGAAGTCACGCACTATTATCGGGAAAGGATGTGGTCCCATTACAGAGCCTAAGCAGTAATGAGTGTCATCTATTCTGTTCGTCCACTCTCTCATTGCTTCTGATACAGCATCCTTAAGTGTTCTTGTACCTGTCATTACAGGAATTACGGTTGCACCAAGAAGCTTCATTCTGTATACGTTAAGTGCCTGACGTTTTGTGTCCTCTTCTCCCATAAACACAACACATTCCATTCCAAGAAGCGCTGCTGCCGTTGCAGTTGCAACACCGTGCTGGCCTGCTCCCGTCTCGGCAATAAGTCTTGTCTTACCCATCTTTTTGGCAAGAAGAGCCTGGCCTAATACGTTGTTTATTTTGTGGGAACCTGTATGATTCAAATCTTCTCTCTTAAGATATATTTTGGCTCCTCCAAGCTCATTTGTAAGCTTCTTTGCAAAATACAGTCTGCTCGGACGTCCGGCATATTCGTTAAAAAGCTCTGTTAATTCCCTGTTGAATTCAGGGTCATCCTTATAATGGTTATATGCTTCTTCAAGCTCTATTACGGCATTCATAAGTGTTTCCGGCATATACTGTCCGCCGTGTTTACCAAATCGTCCCTTTGAATTACTCATTGTTATGTCCTCTTTCTATACCTTTTAATTCGTTAAGCATTTTCATTTTATTATCTGCTCTCATAAGCGTTTCGCCGATTAAGACAGCATTAACTCCGATCTTTTCAAGCTTGGTTATATCTTCTCTTGTTTTGATGCCACTTTCTGCAACAAACATTGTTGACTTTGGCACCATGCTTCTCAATCGTCCGGAATTATTTATGTCAACCGAAAAGTCATTAAGATTTCTGTTATTCACTCCGATTATTCTTGCCCCTGCATTCATTGCAGATTCGATTTCCTTTTCATCATGTGCTTCAACAATGTGCGACAGTGAAAGTTCGTCGGCAATTTGTATGTATTCATTGAGTGTCTTTGTATCAAGCAGTGAGCAAATAAGAAGTATTGCTTTTGCCCCTATGACCTTTGCTTCATAAATCATAAAAGGGTCAATCGTAAAATCTTTTCTTAGGCAAGGGATTTTAACTGTCATTGAGATTTCCTCTAAGTAGCTGTTGCTTCCTAAAAACCACTTCGGCTCAGTTAACACAGATATCGCATCTGCGCCTGCCGCCTCATATTCAAGCGCAATGTCAACGTATGGAAACTCGTTTGCAATTATCCCCTTTGATGGGGAGGCCTTTTTGCATTCACAGATAAACGCCATATTGTCGCTGTTTCTTATTGCATCCTCAAAAACAAAGCCTTCGTTTTCATTCATTTTTTCCGCAAGGGTTCTTAGTTCATTTGTGCTGATTTGCTTCTTTTCCTTTTCTATCCTTGCTTTTGTATATTCGGCAATTTCTTCCAATATAGTCATGATTAAATTCCTTTATTTATAAAGTCATGTTAAATTGCATATGCTTACTAATTACATTCTTTTCTTACTTATTGCTCTCTTTAATGATAAGTTCGAGTGTTTCCATTGCTTTTCCAGAATCAATTAGCTTAGCCGCAAGCTTAATTCCGTCACCTATTGTATCAGCCTTTTTAGCAATATACAAAGCAGCACCGGCGTTCATTAATACGGCATCTCTCTTTGGTCCTTTTTCTGATGATAAAATGCCGCGTAAAATCTTAGCGTTTTCTTCTTTTGTTCCGCCCACAATATCTTCTTTTTTAGCTCTTGTAAGAGAAAATACTTCTGGACAGATTTCATATGTTTTATATATTCCGCCTTCAAATTCACAAACCTTTGTAGGTGCGCTGATTGAAATTTCATCAAGCTTGTCAAGTCCGTAAACTACCATTCCCCTCTTAACTCCAAGTGAAGAAAGAACTCTTGCAAGCGGCTCAACAAGTGCCTCGTCATAAACGCCAAGGAGCTGGTATGTAGGCTTTCCCGGATTTGTAAGAGGTCCTAAAATATTGAATACGGTTCTTATTCCAAGTTCTTTTCTGATTGCACCTACGTACTTCATTGCTGAGTGATATTTCTGGGCAAAGAAGAAGCACATTCCGGCATTTTTGAGCATTTCAACACATTTTTCAGGTTCCATGTCAATGTTAACTCCAAGTGCCTCTAAGCAGTCAGCCGTTCCGCAAAGTGAAGAAGCAGCTCTGTTACCATGCTTTGAAACTTTAACACCTGCTGATGCAACGACTATTGCGGCAGTAGTTGAAATGTTAAAGCTCTTAGCGCCATCTCCTCCGGTTCCGACAATTTCCATTGTTTCCATGCCTGTTTCACAAGGTGTTGCCTGCTCACGCATTGCAGCTGCACAACCTGCAATTTCATCTGTTGTCTCTGCCTTTGTGCTCTTAGTTGAAAGTGCTGCAAGAAAAGCTGCGTTCTGTGTCTGTGTCGTCTGACCCGTCATGATTTCCTTCATAACTGTATATGCTTCGTCATATGTTAAATCACCTTTATTTACTACCTTTACAATTGCTTCTTTTATCATTTTTAAAATACCTCCTTCTTTAAGTTAAGAAAATTCTCTATTATCTTTGCACCATCAGGTGTTAGTATTGACTCCGGATGAAACTGTAATCCGTATATGTCATATTGCTTGTGCTTGACGCCCATAATTACATTGTCTTTTGTTTCACAGATTACTTTAAGGCATTCCGGCAGTTTTTCCTTTACTGATGAGAGCGAATGGTATCTGGCAACTTTTATTCTCTCATCCAAGCCTTTAAATATAGGACATGTCGTATCGATTATTGCTTCTGACTGCTTACCATGCATTATTTTGTCGGCATATGATACAACTCCCGAAAATGCAACTGTAATGGCCTGATGTCCTAAGCATACTCCAAGGATTGGGACTTTCCCTGCGGCTTTTTTTATAAGATCAACACATATTCCTGCGTCTTCAGGTTTACCCGGTCCCGGAGATATTACGATAACATCCGGATTTAGATTAAGAGCCTCATCAGTGCTTAGCTCATCATTCCTTATTACCTTAATATCTTCATCAAAGGAGCCAATCAGCTGATACAAGTTGTACGAGAAGCTGTCATAATTATCTACAAGTAAAATCATATCTCAGTCTGCGCCTCCTTTATTGCTTTTACTACTGCTGCGGCCTTATTTATACTTTCATTATATTCATTTTCCGGAACCGAATCGGCTACGATTCCTCCTCCGCTTCTTACGAATACGTGATTGTTTTTCTTGTATGCAAGTCTTATTCCTATGCATAAATCAAGGTTTCCGGTGAAGTCGATGTAACCGATTGCGCCACCGTATATTCCTCTTTTGTTGCCTTCTAAATCATTAATAAGCTGACAGGCTCGAATTTTTGGGGCACCTGACAAAGTACCTGCCGGCAAAACTGCATCAACCGCATCAAGTGCATCATGCTTATCATCAATTTCGCCTCTTACCGTCGAGCCAATGTGCATTACATGTGAAAATCTTAAAATATCCATGTATCTTTCAACTTCAACCGAGCCAAATTTGCTGATTTTACCAAGGTCGTTTCTTCCAAGGTCTACAAGCATGTTGTGCTCTGCAAGCTCCTTTTCATCTTGTAAAAGCTCTTTTTCTAGCGCCTCGTCTTCTTCCTTTGTTTTGCCTCTCCATCTTGTTCCCGCAAGAGGGAAAGTATGGAGCACGCCGTCTTCAAGCTTTACTAATGTTTCAGGTGATGCGCCGGCAACTTCCATATCAGAACTTGTAAAGAAAAACATGTAAGGTGATGGATTTAGTGTTCTTAATACTCTGTATGTGTTAAGGAGTGACCCTTCAAAGTCCGCTTCAAGTCTGTTTGAAAGAACTATCTGGAAAATGTCGCCTTCCTTAATATGATACTTTGCCTTCTCAACCATGCTGCAAAACTGCTCTTTGTCAAAGTATGGCTTGATTTCTGATTTAAGTACTCCTTTTTCAGGCTCCTTGACTTCGCCGTTTTTAATTAAATCAACAAGCTTTTCAAGCTCATTTTTTGCATTAGCATAGTTTTTCTCAATATCATCTGTAGCTATGTTTACAATAAGAACAATTTTCTGTCTGAAATTATCAAACGCGATGACTTTGTCAAAAAGCATAAGATCAACGTCGTTAAAGCCTTCAGAATCATTAGCGTCAAGGTTTAATGTCGGCTCCGAATATTTGATGTAATCGTATGAAAAATATCCGACAAGTCCTCCTGTAAACGGAGGCATATTGCTTATTTTCGGACTGTGGTAACTGTTCAATACTTCTCTGATCTTTTCCTGTGGATTATTAGTGAAAAACACCTCATCCTTTATTTTCATTCTGCCGTTTAAGCATGTTATCTCAAGCTTTGGATCATATCCTAAAAATGTATATCTTCCCCAAAGCTCGTTATCCGCCGCAGATTCAAGCAGATAGCTGTGCTTTGATACACCCATAAGAATTTTAAGTGTCTCTACGGGAGTACGAATGTCTGAAAAAATTTCCGTGCAGACAGGAATCATTTTGTATTCTCTGTTTTCAGCAATTTCCTTAACTTCTAATAATGTAGGATACATATCTTTTACCTTTCGATTAATATTATTTCCTGTCAAAAACAAAAACCTGCCCTGACAGTAGTTAACTTACTGTCGGGACAGGTAAAATATTCCTGCGGTGCCACCCGGCTTGACATAAAAAATGTCCTCTCAACGCATACAAACTGCAATCGGAGAACAAATCACTTACCTCTCTAATATGATGCATACTCTCGACAAATCAATTTATATGCTGCTGTTGTTAACGAAGTGCCTCTCCGTCTTCCCTACTCACATATTACTTAGAATAAATCATCTGTTACTCAGTTCAAATAGCTACAATTTGAAATATCTGAGATTTCATAATTTCTGTAAGTTCAGGTCGCCCTCTGGAGCCCATTCACAAGTGGCTTACCTGCTACAATCACACCATCTGTAGCTCTCTCTTAGGCAGTATCAAATGCTACTTCCTCTCCTTCATCGGTTTCATGTTTGTTTATTAATTTACCACGCTAAAGTGACAATGTCAACTTGTTTTACGAAAATGATAAAAAGCAGGTAACATTGCTTTGCTACCTGATATACCTTAATGCAAAATTATTAAGTTATCCGTCTATCATCAAATCGACAAACTGGAATTTTAGTTATCTTTATTTTCCTTTTGAATCTTCGCAGATGAAATAATCGCATAAATAATTGTGGCAACACCAACAGATATTGAACAGAAAACTAACCATTTTGTTTTTAACAACATATCAACAGCTAAAATTGAAAAAATAACGCCTACCAACAGAAATACAATTGACGACTGCCTGAAGTAGGGCTTCTTGTTCATTTTCTCACGTTCTTGTTCCGAAGCGTAGGAATAAGCATTATTTAACAATGTCCCTTTTTCATTATACTGACGATAGCTGAGTATAAAACTCACTAATGCAACAATTGATAAAACGATGGTTCCTATTATGCTTCCCATATATTCTACCTCCACCTAATTCCGGGTTTTTCTCTCATTTTATCTTTACGATAAATTGGATGTAGTATTATTTCTTGATTTTTGAAACATCATCCAAATATAATTCAAGATGGCCGCATTCTGGACAAACGGCAGCTTTTACCTTGCCAAGATTGTCTTTGAATATTCCCTGCTGCGTGATTTTCAAGCCATATGCCGCACCTTCTACTTTTATATCGTAGTTTTCGATCATCTCAGATTCACATCTAATACATTTTCTCATATCGTTTACCTCCATCAAATTCAAATCTTCCTCTCTGTTACATCTTCAATGATTTCTCCTATTAGGATCTCTTATCAAATGTATTCAAAAATCCCCTGAATAGCATCAGATACATTGATCATTTCTGCAATTGGCAATCTATCCACTTTCTTATATCCTCGAACAGACATATCCAACAGTGCAAGTTTTTCACACTGTATATAACCTTCATTCTCTTCCGTTGCCATCCATATATGAAGTGGTCCGGGAATGGAATTAGTGATAATTGGACATCCTATTATTTCACCACTGGAATTAAAGAAATCCTTACTAACTACTAATACGGGATGTTTTATTTTTTCAATTTTAAGAATATCTCCTTGATGCAGTAATTCCATTACCATACCTCTCTTCCGACAGGTTCACCCCAATCATATTCACCATCCAGCATTAATTTTCCATCAAACTCAGCCGCTCTTTCTTCCAATGTTTTATGACGAAAAGGTTTCACTAAAGTAATTACTCCATCCGATACTGTGACATCTAAAATCTCATTCAATGCAATCCCTGCACTTTTCAACACTTCTTTTGGCAATCTGATTCCTTGACTATTTCCCCATTCTTTTACTTGTGCTTGCATCTAAAAACCTCCTTACATTCAGTATATACTTAGTATATACTGAATAGCAAAAAATATCAATTTATTTCTCTTGACTTTTGCGGTGCCAATAATCTGGTAGGAAATAAAAAGACCTGTACTGTCATCACTCAGCCCAGGTCTTTTAGAAAACATTTCGTATTCTCACCATATTCATCATCTCTTTTCATTTAATAAATTATCTACGTGAGAATGTCATATAATACTCTTTAAGAAACTCCTTAATCTTCATACCTGTCACCTCCTTATTCTATGGATTTTAAAAAATGAATTCAGTATTTTTTTCTTTCTCTCTCTTGTTGATATTATAATATCTCACGCTGGTAAAATTGTGAAATACATATTATAATACATTTATAATACCTTTTGGGTATTGTTCATTTTAGGGACTGGCAAGACATACGTATATGCAGGCGCCAGCACGGGTTTGAGAAAACACTCGTTTTCCGCCGGCACTTAATGAGAACAAGCAACGCGAAGTTCGAATTTAGTGTCCGCTGCGTGAAAACAAGTAGCGGGAGCGCGTTTTCGAAAACTTGGTGCTGGTGCCAAACCTATATTAAGTATGGGGAAGGGACACTCCCCGTGGCATTTGGATCGTCTCTGCGACAAGGAGGACTTATGGAATTAAGACATATTAGATATTTTTTAGCGGTGGCTGAGGAGCTTAATTTTACGAGGGCGGCTGAAAAGCTTTTGATTGCGCAGCCCCCGCTTTCAAGGCAGATTAAGGATTTAGAGGATGAGCTTGGCGTAACTCTTTTCAACAGGAAAAAGCATGCTCTTTCGCTTACAAGCGAGGGTGAGCTTTTCAAGCAGTACGCAATACAGGTTATCGACCTTGTTGAACATTCTGCAACAGAGGTCAAGGAGATTAAAAAGGGGCTACATGGAATGCTCAGCCTTGGTACAGTTGAGGGCAATGCGCCAAGAATGCTTGCAGAGTGGATAAAAGGCTTTCATGAAATTAATCCTAATGTGCAGTATACTTTGTGGAACGGCAATTCTGATGATGTAGCAGCAAGAGTAATGAACGGGCTATGTGAGGTTGCGCTTATTATGGAGCCTCATAACGGTGTCGGACTTGAATCCATTCCCGTTTTCAAGGAGAACTGGGTTGCAATTATTCCAAAAGATCACCCTTTGGCTAAGATAAAAAATAAAAAAATATCAATGAGTCAGATTGCAGATTATGACTTGATTATTCCATCAAGAGAATCAAGACTTCAAGAAATTGGAGGTTGGTTTGCGGGAACTAATAAAACTCCTAAGGTTATATGTAAGGTTGCACATGTATTAAGTGCCTATGAACTGACAAGACAGGGAATTGGCGTAGCCATATTCCCTGCCTCATCTAAAAACATCATAAACAGTGACGATGTCATTATTAAAGAATTTAATAACCCTGCACCGACTGTTTCATACATTCTTGTATGGAATAAGCATAAAACACTTTCGCATGCGGCAACAGAATTTATTAATTACATATTAAATAATACTAAAGGATAATTACTGTAAAAGGAACTTTTCAACTTCCTTTGCGGCACCTCTTCCTTCGGCTATTCCCCATACAACAAGTGACTGTCCTCTTCTGCAGTCGCCTGCTGCATAAATTCCGCTTACGGAAGTCTCGTAGCTGCCTTCTTTTGTTGCAATATTTCCTCTTGCACCCTTTTCAACATTGAATGCATCAATTACGTACTGCTCACAGCCTAAAAATCCTGCAGCGATAAGTAAAAGCTCACACTTGATCTCCTTTTCGGAGCCCTTAACCTCGCTCATATCCATTCGACCTGTCTTCTCATTTTTTGTAAATTCAAGCGCAACTGTTTTAATTGCCTTAATATTTCCGGACCTGTCTTTAATGATTTCCTTAACAGTTGTCTGATAAATTCTTGGGTCTTTTCCAAAAACTGCAATTGCCTCCTGCTGGCCGTAGTCTGTTTTGCATACTTTCGGCCACTGCGGCCACGGGTTGTCAGAAGCCCTCTCGTCCGGCATTTTTGGCATCATTTCAATCTGAACGACTGATTTGGCGCCCTGACGAATACATGTTCCAACGCAGTCATTACCGGTGTCTCCACCACCGACAATTACAACATTTTTGCCTTTAGCTGTTTCAAATGCAGGCTTTTTATTTCCTGAGGTTACCGGGTATTTTGGCTTGCCTCCGACTACAGACCTTGTAGCATCAGATAAAAAGTCAACCGCAAAGTAAACACCCTTTGCATCTCTGCCGTTTACATTTAAATCCCTTGCAAATTTTGCGCCTGTACATATGATAACAGCGTCGTATTGTTCCTTAAGTTCCTTGTAGCTTACATCGGAATCTTTATCTCCGACATTAACAGAACAAATAAATGAAACGCCCTCTTCTTTCATTAAGTCGATACGACGTTTAACTATTTTTTTGTCAAGCTTCATATTCGGAATTCCATACATCAAAAGCCCGCCCGGATTTTCATCACGCTCATAAACCGTAACGCTGTGGCCTCTTTTATTAAGCTGGTCTGCTGCAGCAAGTCCTGCAGGACCCGAACCTATTATGGCTACTTTTTTACCGCTTCTTATTTTAATATCAACAGGCTTAATGTAACCCTTTTTAAATGCCTCTTCAATAATTGAGAGTTCGTTATCATGACATGTAACAGGCTCATCATTAAGTCCGCATGTACATGCTGCTTCGCAGAGTGCCGGACATACACGTCCTGTAAATTCAGGGAAGTTATTAGTCTTACTGAGACGCTCATAAGCTTCCTCCATGTCTCCTCTGTATATTTCATCATTCCACTCAGGGATGAGATTATGAAGAGGACATCCTGAATACATTCCGCCAAACTGCTCTCCCGACTGACAGAACGGAACACCGCAGTTCATACATCTGGCTGCTTGTATCCTTCTTTCATCAAGTGGCTTAGGAGTCTTAAACTCCTCGTAATTTTTTATTCTTTCAAGAGGAGCAATCCAGTTGTTAGCCTCTCTTTCATATTCCAAAAAACCGCTAGCTTTACCCATATTTCTTCCTTCCTTTATTTAAGAGACTCGATTATCTTTTTGTACTCTGTCGGTATTATCTTTTTAAAGAATGGTAAATACTTATCAAAATCTTCAAGGATAACCGTTCCAAGCTTCGAGCCTGTTTCCTTTACATGCTCGTTAATAAGCTTCTTAAGTTCACGGATATCATCTTTTTGTGTAACCTCTGACATCTCAACCATCTGCTTATTAACTCTTAAGTAGAAGTCATGGTTCATATCAAGAACATATGCGATACCGCCGCTCATTCCTGCAGCGAAGTTCTTTCCTGTAGCACCAAGAACAACTGCTCTTCCGCCTGTCATATATTCACAGCCGTGATCTCCACAGCCTTCAACAACCGCTATTGCTCCTGAGTTTCTTACACAGAATCTTTCTCCTGCAATACCATTAATAAATGCCTTTCCGCTTGTCGCACCATAAAGTGCTACATTACCGATAATTATATTTTCTTCTGCCTTAAACGAAACATTTTCTTCAGGCTTAACGACAAGCTTTCCGCCTGATAATCCCTTTCCGAAATAATCATTTGAATCACCAGTAAGTCTCATTGTCATTCCCTTTGGAATAAATGCTCCAAAACTCTGTCCTCCTCCGCCATGACAGTTAACCGTATAAGTATCTTCAGATAAACTTTCACCGAATCGCTTTGTAATCTCGGAGCCGGTAATTGTGCCAAGGGTTCTGTTGATACTTGATACCTCTACATCAATACTTGCGCTCTCATTTTTCTCAAAATGAGGTAAAAACTTAGGCAGAAGTACTGCTTCGTCCATAGTTTCACAAAGCTTAAAGTCGTACACTTTCTTTGCATTAAAGTGCTGTGTTTTTACCTTGGTCTTCTTATTGCCGTCAAGTCCCAAAATAGGAGCTAAATCAAGCATTGCGGCATTAGAGTTAATATCACTCTTTATCTTAAGCAAATCAGTGCGTCCGACAAGTTCATCAACTGTTCTTACTCCAAGCTTAGCCATTATTTCACGAAGCTCTTCGGCAATAAACATCATAAAGTTCATTACATATTCAGGCTTTCCTGCAAAACGCTTTCTAAGTTCAGGATTCTGTGTTGCGATACCTACAGGACATGTATCAAGGTTACAAACTCTCATCATTACACAACCCATAGTTACAAGCGGTGCTGTAGCAAATCCGAATTCTTCAGCACCAAGAGCACATGCGATTGCAACATCACGTCCTGTCATAAGCTTTCCGTCTGTTTCAATACGAACCTTTTCTCTAAGTCCGTTAAGCATAAGAGTCTGGTGTGTTTCTGCAAGTCCAAGCTCCCAAGGAAGTCCGGCATTGTGGATTGAAGATTTTGGAGCAGCACCTGTTCCTCCATCATATCCTGAAACAAGAATTACCTGTGCACCTGCTTTAGCAACACCTGCAGCAATTGTTCCGACTCCCGCTTCTGATACAAGCTTAACCGAAATTCTTGCATCTTTATTCGCATTTTTAAGGTCATAAATTAACTGTGCAAGGTCCTCAATTGAATAAATATCGTGATGAGGCGGTGGTGAAATAAGCGAAACACCCGGAGTTGAACAACGTGTCTTTGCAATCCAAGGATATACCTTCTTGCCGGGAAGATGTCCGCCCTCACCAGGCTTTGCACCCTGTGCCATCTTAATCTGAATTTCTTTGGCACTAACAAGATATGCACTTGTAACACCAAATCTTCCCGATGCAACCTGCTTAATTGCTGAACATTTCTCGGAATCAAATCTCTCAGGATCTTCTCCTCCTTCACCTGAATTAGACTTTCCTCCAAGTCTGTTCATAGCTATTGCCATACATTCATGTGCCTCTTTTGAAATAGAGCCGTATGACATTGCACCTGTCTTGAATCTTTTAACAATTTCCGAAGCACTTTCAACTTCCTCAAGTGGGATTCCACCCTTTTTATCATACTCAAAATCAAGAAGTCCTCTTAAATTACGAAGCTTTCTCTCATCATTAATTAATGCAGAATACTCCTTGAATTTTTCATATGAGCCTGAATGTGTAGCCTCACGAAGAGCAATAATTGTCTTTGGATTGTACATATGCTCTTCTGCCTCTTCACCACTTCTTAGCTTATGTTCGCCGATACTCTCAAGCGTCTCATCAACATGTAGTCCTAGCGGATCAAATGCCTGGTTATGTCTGTATTCAACGTCCTCAGAAATTTCTGATAATCCGATTCCGTCAACAGGTGAAACCGTATTTGTAAAATATTTATCTATTACAGATTTTGAAATACCTACTGCCTCAAAAATCTGTGCTGACTGGTATGACTGAAGTGTCGAAATACCCATCTTTGAAGCAATCTTAACAATTCCGTGAACAATTGCATTGTTATAATCTTCAATTGCAGTATGATAATCCTTATCAAGTCTTCCCTTGTCAATAAGGTCAGCAATACATTCCTGTGCAAGGTATGGGTTTACAGCACGTGCGCCGTATCCTAAAAGTGTTGCAAAATGATGTACGTCTCTTGGCTCTGCAGACTCTAAAATAATAGAAACTGCCGTCCTTTTCTTTGTCCTGATTAAATACTGCTCAATACTTGATACAGCAAGAAGTGAAGGGATGGCAAGGTGGTTTTCATCAACGCCTCTGTCCGATAAGACGATAATATTTGCACCCTTTTTATATGCTCTGTCGCACTCTATGAAAAGCTTATCGACTGCTTTTTCAAGAGAAGTATTTTTATAATAAAGAATTGATACTGTCTCAACATGAAAGCCCGGCTTATTCATATGCTTAATCTTCATAAGGTCTACACTTGTAAGAATAGGGTTATGAATCTGAAGCACGTTACAGTTTTCAGGCTTTTCCATTAACAGATTACCATCAGAACCAAGATAAACAGTTGTATCGGTAACAACCTCCTCACGAAGTGAATCAATAGGCGGGTTTGTTACCTGCGCAAACATCTGCTTAAAGTAGTTAAAGAGCGGCTGATGTTTATTTGACAAAACTGCAAGAGGCACATCAATACCCATTGAAGCAGTTGCCTCAATGCCGTTTGTTGCCATAGGAATAATAGCTTCCTTGATATCCTCGTAAGTATATCCGAAGGCCTTATAAAGTCGCTCTCTTGTCTCATCATCATAATGTGCAACCTTCTGATTTGGAATCGGAAGCTCAGATAAAGTCACAAGATGTGAATCAAGCCACTCACCATATGGCTGCTTCATGGCATAATATTCCTTGCACTCTTCATCTGAAATAATGCGCTTATTAACAGTATCAACAAGAAGCATCTTTCCCGGCTGCAACCTTGACTTAACCTTAATATTTTCAGGGTCTATATCAAGTACACCGACTTCCGATGCCAATATAAGCTTATTGTCCTTTGTAACGTAGTATCTTGACGGACGAAGTCCGTTTCTGTCAAGTACGGCGCCGACAGTATCTCCATCTGAGAAAAGAATAGCCGCAGGGCCATCCCATGGCTCCATCATTGTCGCATAATATCTATACAAATCTCTCTTTTTCCGGCTCATTCCGTCGTCGTTCTTCCATGGCTCAGGAATCATCATCATAATTGCAAGCGGCATCGGAACACCACTCATAACTAAGAATTCGAGCGTATTATCAAGCATTGCAGAGTCTGAGCCTGACTGTGAAATAACAGGTAAAACCTTGTCAATTGAATCCGCAAGTACTTCCGAATACATTGTTTCTTCTCGTGCAAGCATTCTGTCTACGTTACCGCGGATTGTATTGATTTCACCGTTGTGTAATATAAATCTGTTAGGATGAGCTCTGTTCCAGCTAGGCATTGTGTTCGTTGAGAAACGGCTGTGAACCATTGCTATTGCAGAAACATATTCTTCGCTCTGAAGGTCTTTATAGAAATTACGAAGCTGTGCTACAAGGAACATTCCCTTATATACAAGCGTTCTTGATGAGAAAGAGCATACATATGTGCCCTCTGAGCTCTGCTCAAATACACGTCTTATAATGTAGAGCTTTCTGTCAAAATCAAGTCCCTTCTCAATGTCTCCCCTTCTCTTTACAAAGCACTGGTAAATTGAAGGCTTTGAATCAAGTGCTTTACTTGAAAGACAATCTTCATTAACAGGTACTTCTCTCCATGCCAAAAATTCGACGCCCTCCTTTTGACAGATAACCTCGAATAATCGCATTGCTTTACGCCGCTCCTTTGAGTCCTTAGGAAAGAAGAACATTCCAATTCCGTAGTCTCTTTCAGAGCCTATATCAATTTTTAATTCCCTGCTGACTTTTTTAAAGAATTTGTGAGAAATCTGTACCATAATTCCAACACCGTCACCGATTTCTCCACTTGCGTCCTTTCCTGCCCTATGCTCCAGCTTTTCAACTATTGAAAGGGCGTCATCAACTACCTTATGACTCTTTTTGCCATCAATATCTATTACAGCACCGATACCGCAGGCATCATGCTCAAATCTCTGATCATATAAACTGCTCATATTTTTTCCTTCCTTATTAAAATCAAATCATTCTTACTGTCCTGATGCACCGTAGTTAGAAAGCACTCTTGCAGAAGGATCGTTAACATTACATCCCTCCCACTCTTTATTAGGCATCCAGAAGTCAACGATCATCTCAGCCTGTCCCGGATAGAATGATTCGAAAAACTCTCTGTACATAAGTGATTCCTTAGTGAAAGGTGTCGCATAGGTATACTTCTTAATACGCTTAGCAAATTCTTCATCTGAATAAATTTCCTCTGCCCTTTCCTTAAGGTCATCAACCATTGAATGTCCGACAGCATCCGAAAATGCAGCTTTTTCTCTCATTAATATGTCGTATGGAAGGCATCCGTCTTCTTCAAATGCGTGACGAAGAAGGTACTTGCCTTTTCCATAAGTGTTAAGTTTAATCTGTGGATCTAAGTTCATTACATACTGTACAAAATCAAGATCTCCGAAAGGAACTCTTGCTTCAAGTGAGTTAACGGAAATACATCTGTCTGCTCTTAATACATCGTACATGTGAAGCTCATGAACTCTCTTTTCTGCTTCTTTTTGGAACTCTTCTTTGGATGGTGCGAAATCCGTGTATTTGTATCCAAAAATCTCATCTGAGATTTCACCTGTAAGAAGTACTCTTACGTCTGTATTTTCATGGATATACTTACATACCATGTACATACCCATTGATGCTCTTATTGTAGTGATATCGTATGTACCAAGAAGCTTGATAACATTTGGAAGTTCTCTTAATACGTCTTCCTTTGACATATACACTTCTGTATGGTCTGATCCGATAAAATCAGCAACCTGCTTTGCATACTTTAAGTCAATAGCATCTTTCTCCATTCCGATTGCAAATGTCTTTATAGGCTTATCGGAAAACTTCTGTGCAACTGCACATACAAGAGATGAATCAAGTCCTCCGGATAAAAGGAATCCGACAGGTGCATCCGAATCAAGTCTTTTCTTTATTCCTGCAATTAACTTGTCGTGGATGTTTTTGCAAGCTGTTTCAACGTCGTCTTTAATAACTTCAGTATGCTTAGAGATGTCTCTGTAGCATACAAACTGTCCGTCCTTGTAATAATGTCCCGGAGGGAAAGGCATAATCTTATCGCAGATTTTAACAAGTGCCTTTGGCTCTGATGCAAAGCAAATTGAGCCTGCCTTTGTGTAACCGTAATACAATGGTCTGATTCCGATCGGATCTCTTGCTGCTATAAGCTCGCCTGTTTCTTCTATATAAATAATAAGGGCATATTCTGCATCAAGCTTTGCAAAAAGATCGACTCCGTACTGCTCATACATAGGCAAAATGATTTCACAGTCTGAATCAGATTCAAATGAATATCCCTTACTCAAAAGTTCGTCTTTAATCGGTCTGAAACCGTATAACTCACCGTTGCAGACAACATACTTTCCGTTAAGATAAAACGGCTGCATTCCCGCATCTGTGAGTCCCATAATTGATAGTCTCTGAAATCCTAAAATGCCTTTATCTGTCTCAACGATTTTTAAAGCGTCAGGACCTCTTGAAGTTGTCTCTAAAATACATTCTTTAAACTGCTCAGGAGTTATATCCTTCCCGGCTATTCCCATAATTGAACACATAATCTTGTCTTCCTTCCAAAAATTATTTTTATGCAAATTTGCATTTATTTAATGTGTGGAGCATGGGTATGATTAATACCCATGCCACACATTTTTTATCAGTATTACTCTACATCCTGAAGGGCATCGTATCCTGTCTCTCCGGTACGTACCTTAACAACATTTTCAACGTTGTAAACAAATATCTTACCGTCTCCGATATGTCCTGTATAAAGAACCTTCTTAGCTGTCTCAATAACTGCTGAAACAGGAACCTTTGATACTACGATATCAACCTGTACCTTAGGAAGTAATGAAGCTTCAACCGGAATACCTCTGTAGTACTCAAGTTTACCCTTCTGTACACCGCATCCGAGTACGTGGCTTACTGTCATACCTGTAATTCCGATGTCAACCATTGCATTTTTAAGTCTTTCAAGCTTAGACTCACGGCAAACGATTTCAATCTTAGAAATCTTCACTGCGCCTGCAGGAGCTTCTTCCGATACCGGTTCAAAGCTTGGAACCTGAGTAACTTCTACTGCCTCTGCCATTGGTGTATCACCCGGTACAATTACTACGCCTGCATCATCGATAAATGGTTCAGGAGCAAGCTGGAATCCGCCGTATGCTGTCGGAAGACCATGCTCTGTGCTGTCGAGACCGATAATTTCTTCTTCTCTTGAAACTCTTAATCCAAAGACCTTCTTAATAACAAGGAATGTAACTACCATTGTTACTACAGCCCATCCTGCAACTGACACAAAACCGATAAACTGTAACTTAAGCTGTTCAAAACCGCCGCCGTAGAATAAACCATTCTGAATTCCTGCTGTCTTCATTGCAGGTGATGTATCTGTTGCAAAAAGACCAACCGCAAGTGTACCCCAGATACCGTTAAGCATATGAACTGCAACTGCACCAACAGGGTCATCAATTCTTAACTTGTGGTCTAAGAACCATACGCCGAAGCATACAAGTAAACCACCAACAATACCGATAATTGCTGCGCCAAGTGCATCTGTAACATCACAGCCTGCTGTAATTGCTACAAGACCTGCAAGTGATGCGTTAAGACACATTGAAACATCAGGCTTGCCATACTTAATCCATGTGAAAATCATACATGCTACTGTTGCTGTTGCAGGAGCAATTGTTGTTGTTACAAAGATTGATGCAAGTTCAGCTCCATCCTTAGCTGCTGCACCGTTAAATCCATACCAGCCAAGCCAAAGGATGAATACACCGAGTGCACCAAGTGCAATGTTATGACCAGGGAAAGCAGTTACCTGAATCTTTCCGTCTTTGCCTTTAACAAACTTACCGATACGAGGTCCTAATATAATTGCACCGATCAATGCTGCGATGCCACCAACCATGTGAATTGCACATGAACCTGCGTAATCATGGAATCCCATTGATGTTAACCATCCGTCAGGTCCCCAAATCCAGTGTGCTTCAATTGGGTATACAACTGCTGAGATTACTGCTGAGTAAACACAGTATGATAAGAACTTTGTTCTCTCAGCCATGGCACCTGAAACAATAGTTGCCGTTGTTGCACAGAATACCAGGTTAAAAATCCAACTAGCCCAGTCAAACTCTGCATAGTTTGTAATAATCTGCCAGTCTACTCTTCCGCAGAATCCTGCAAGTGTGTTTTCACCAAGTAAAAGTGCTCCACCGATAAGAATGAAAACTACAGTACCGATACAGAAATCCATAAGGTTTTTCATTATGATATTTCCTGTATTCTTGACTCTTGTGAAGCCTGCCTCAACCATTGCAAAACCGGCCTGCATCCAAAACACGAGCGCTGCACCAATCAGGAACCAGACGCCCATTACTTCGCTTCTCACGCCTTCTAAAATCTGAATATCCATAACATCTTCCTCCTCGTTTAGAGCGGGTAAACCCATCTCCTTAATTTAAGCGGGTTAATCCCGTCTCTTTAATTTATGCATAAAGGCAGATACCTCCGCTTTTTTTGGAAGGTATCTGCCCCATTGCAGCTTAATAATTATTTGGATTTTGGGCTAAATCTAATTTATCTAACCCCGAAAAGCAACTTTCCGTATGACGGATATGGCCATACCTTTGAATCAGCCACCATCTCCATAGCATCTGAATGAGCTCTTACTTCTTCCATATCAGGAATGATTACATCTCTGCAGAAGTCAGCGAGTTCAACAAAGTCTGTGATGTCATTACCCTTAACTTCATCTGCTTCAAGCTTCTTAACAGCCTTGTACATGGCATCCAAATGATCTGCAACCTCTTTAAGAGTTCCCTTTTCGTATCCTGCAGATATCTTTGCGGCACTCTTTTTTGCGATGGCATCTGCTAATTCAGCAGTAAACTTACTCATTGCAGGAAGAATATCCTTATTAGCCATATCAAGCATTGTAAGTGCTTCAATATGAATAATCTTTGAGTAATTCTCAAGTCTTACCTCATGTCTCGCCTGAAGCTCTACCTCTGAGAAAACATTGTGCTTCTTGAAGAGGTCTACGTTCTTCTTATCAAGCAGATGTGCGAGTGCATCAGGAGTAGTCTTTAAGTTAGAAAGACCTCTCTTCTTAGCTTCCTTAACCCATGACTCATCATATCCGTCACCGTTAAAGATGATTCTCTTATGATCCTTAAATGTCTTCTGAACAAGCTTATGAAGTGCTGCTTCAAAATCCTTTGCCTTTTCAAGCTGAGTAGCAAACTCATCAAGTACTTCAGCTACAGCTGTGTTAAGCACTGTGTTGCAGCATGAAATTGAATCAGATGAACCAAGAGATCTTAACTCGAACTTATTACCTGTAAATGCAAACGGTGAAGTTCTGTTTCTGTCTGTTGTATCCTTTGGAAGCTTTGGAATTGTATTAACTCCAAGCTTGATTGTCTCCTTAGTGCCCTTTGCATAAGGCTTGTCTGTCATAATCGCATCTACAACTGCCTGAAGGTCTGTTCCAAGGAACATTGATACGATTGCAGGCGGTGCCTCGTTAGCTCCGAGTCTGTGGTCATTTCCCGCTGATGCAACGGAAATTCTTATTAAATCCTGGTACTCATCAACAGCCTTAATTACTGCTGCTAAGAATAAGAGGAACTGTGCATTTTCATAAGGTGTCTCACCCGGATCTAATAGATTAATTCCTGTATCAGTGGAAATTGACCAGTTATTATGCTTACCTGAACCGTTAACGCCTGCAAATGGCTTCTCATGTAAAAGGCAAACCATACCGTGCTTTTTAGCAATCTTTTGCATAATTTCCATAGTGAGCTGGTTATGGTCTGATGCAATATTTGTCGTTGAGAATACAGGTGCAAGCTCATGCTGGGCCGGTGCAACCTCGTTATGCTCTGTTTTTGCCAAAACACCAAGCTTCCATAATTCGTCATTAAGCTCCTTCATGTAAGCCTTAACTCTTGGCTTGATTGCTCCAAAGTAATGGTCGTCAAGTTCCTGCCCCTTTGGTGCTCTGCATCCGAAAAGTGTTCTTCCTGTATAAATTAAGTCCTTTCTCTGATCGTATAACTCCTTATCTACTAAGAAGTATTCCTGCTCAGGACCAACTGTTGTCTTAACCTGTGTTACTTCCTCGTTTCCGAAAAGTCTCAGTATTCTGACGGCTTGCTTTGATATTGCTTCCATTGATCTTAACAAAGCAGTTTTCTGGTCAAGAGCTTCGCCGCCATATGAGCAGAATACTGTAGGTATATAGAGGACGCCTTCTTTTACGAAAGCATAGCTCGTCGCATCCCAAGCCGTATATCCTCTTGCTTCAAATGTGGCACGGATGCCACCCGATGGGAAGGAAGACGCATCAGGTTCACCCTGCATCAGCTCCTTACCAGAAAACTCCATAATTATCTTTCCACCATCTTTTGGTGAAATAAAGCTGTCATGCTTCTCAGCAGTAACACCTGTCATTGGCTGGAACCAGTGTGTATAATGTGTAGCACCAAGGCCGATTGCCCAGTCCTTCATAGCATTTGCCACAACTGTTGCCACAGCCTCATCGAGCTTTGCACCATTCTTGATTGTCTTCTGTAAAGCTCTGTAGGTCTGCTTAGGAAGAAGTGCTTCCATCGTCGCATCATCAAATACCATTGATGAAAATTGTTCTGTTACATTACTCATGAATTTTCCCTCCTCGTTATTTTTAGTCGTATCCATGACTTATCGTTCCAAATCATTTCTGCTTTGCATATTATTTTGATAGTTTAGTAAATCCTTAAATCAACACCTGACAAATGTTTTCGCGTTCCTAAATGAAAACGAAGCCGAACAAAGAGAATCAAATTCTCTTTATCTGACTTCGTTGTCATAAGGAAAACTTAGGATTACATTTATAATATCATCAAAACAGAAAAAGGTCGCAGAAACTATTTCCGCGACCTCGTTGTCATACAGAAGAATAGCATCAATATTTTTTGTTGTCAACACTTTTTTTATTCGAGTGTAACCATCCACTTTCTCTTTAAATATCCTATTACAAATTTAAGCATCTGAATTTGTGAAATTTTTACTAATGCTTCAGAAACTATCTGTAAACTTAGTTTTAACGCACTTGACAAATTACAAGGCGCGATTTATTATACGATACGAACAAAGACGTTTACTAAACGGGTACGCCCGTTAAGTAAGCGTCTCTTTTTTTATGACAAATTCATATGGAGGGAAGATATGAAAGGAAAACAGACGAAGTATATTTTCGTGACCGGTGGTGTTGTATCAGGACTTGGTAAAGGAATTACCGCTGCTTCGCTTGGTCGATTGCTAAAAGCACGCGGCTACAAGGTGGCTGCGCAAAAGCTTGACCCGTATATCAACGTTGACCCCGGTACGATGAGTCCATACCAGCACGGTGAAGTATACGTGACTGAAGACGGCGCAGAAACAGATTTGGATCTTGGTCATTATGAACGATTCATAGACGAAGATCTTAACAAGTACTCTAACCTTACAAGCGGCAAAACTTACTGGAACGTCCTTAACAAGGAGCGTCGGGGCGAATACCTCGGTGAAACAGTCCAGGTCATCCCTCATGTTACTAACGAAATCAAATCTTTTATATACAATGTTGGAAACGAAACTTCTGCAGATATCGTAATTACAGAAGTCGGCGGCACAACCGGCGACATCGAATCCCAACCCTTTTTAGAAGCAATAAGACAGGTCGGACTTGAAGTGGGTATCGGAAACGCACTTTACATTCATGTGTGCCTTGTTCCGTATCTTTCGGGCTCTGATGAACATAAAACAAAGCCGACTCAGCACTCGGTAAAGGAGCTTCAGGGTATGGGAATTCACCCTGATATCGTGGTTCTTCGCTGCGACAAGCCTCTTGAAGATTCAATATTTAAGAAAATCGCAATGTTTTGTAATTTAAAGCCTGACTGCGTAATCGAAAACATGACTCTTCCTGTTTTGTATGAAGCTCCGATTATGCTTGAGAAGAGCAATTTTTCAAAGATTGTCTGCAGAGAGCTTGGGCTTGATTACTTTGAGAACGATATGGATGAATGGGAAAAAATGCTTGAAAAAATTCATTCAAGAAAAACTCATGTCAGCATCGCAATTGTCGGCAAATATGTCCAGCTCCACGACGCATATCTTTCCGTTGCGGAAGCACTCTCCCACTCGGGCTACGAATTCGGAGCTTTTGTTGACATAAAATGGATAGATTCCGAGAAAATCACGGAAGAAAATGTTAAGGAAACACTTGAAGGTGTTAGCGGAGTTATAGTTCCCGGCGGTTTTGGCAACAGAGGTATCGAAGGAATGATTATTACTGCAAATTACTGCAGAACAAATAATCTCCCGTATCTTGGAATATGCCTCGGAATGCAGATTGCAGTTATTTCATTTGCAAGATATGTGTGCAACATACCTGATGCAAACTCAAGGGAATTTAGCGAGAACGGTCTACATAATGTTATTGATTTTCTTCCTGATCAGACAGACAAGACAGACAAAGGCGGCACATTAAGACTTGGAGCATATCCTTGCAGCGTTAAGGAAGACACAATGATGTATAAGTGCTACAAGGCAAAGGATATTTCCGAACGCCACAGACACAGATATGAATTCAACAATGAATACAGAGAATTGCTTGAAAAAGCAGGTCTTACAATTTCAGGTACTTCACCGGATGATTATATCGTTGAAACAGTGGAAATAAAGGAAAACGACTTCTATGTCGGCGTCCAGTTCCATCCGGAATTCAAGTCAAGACCAAATAAGCCTCATCCGCTATTCCTTGGACTAATTGAGGCAGCATTAAATAAATAACATGTTCATCCGGAGGAAAAGATGTTTGACACAATTCATGAAGAATGCGGCGTATTTGGCGCATTTTGTAAAAATGAACCAGATGAGAATATAGCAAATACAATTTACTATGGCTTGTATGCACTTCAGCATCGAGGCCAGGAGGGTTCAGGAATCGTAGTAAATGATGATGGCGTATTCTCCTCTTATAAAGATATCGGGCTTGTGAGCGATGTGTTCACTGAGGAGACGCTTTCACGTCTTCCAAAAGGGAATATTGCAATCGGTCATGTCCGCTACTCAACAACAGGCGGTAATAACAGAATTAACGTTCAGCCGATTGAAGTGCACCACATCAAAGGCTCCCTCGCAATTGCTCACAACGGAAATTTGACTAACGCGATGAAGCTAAGGGAAGATATGGAACTTACAGGTTCTATTTTTCACACTACTTCTGATACGGAAACAATCGCATACACCATTGTCAAGGAGCGCTTAACTACCGACTCGATTGAAAGTGCGGTTGAAGTAGCACTTCACAAGATGGAAGGCGCATATTCATTACTTATTATGTCTGCAACAAAGCTTATTGCCGCAAGAGACAAACGAGGTATGCGTCCGTTATGCTACGGTGTCACCGATGACGGGACATATATTGTAGCTTCCGAAAACTGCGCGATTAACGCTGTTGGCGCTAAATTTGTGCGGGATGTAATGCCGGGAGAAATACTTGTTTTTTCAAAGGACGGCGTACAGTCAATTACAACACATTGCAACAGAGCAGATAGAGCTCTTTGCATATTTGAATACATTTATTTTGCCCGTTCTGATTCAACGATTGATAATGTCAGCGTTCATGAAGCGAGACTTAAGGCAGGTCATTTTCTTGCAAAATCACACCCGGCTGATGCGGATATTGTAATTGGAGTACCTGATTCAGGACTTGATGCGGCGCTTGGATTTGCCGAAGAATCAGGCATTCCTTACGGAATAGGATTTGTCAAAAACAAGTACATCGGGCGCACATTTATCTCTCCTACGCAAAGCTTCAGGGAAAATCAGGTCAGAATTAAATTAAGCCCGATTGAGAGCACTGTTAAAGGGAAAAGGGTTGTCCTCGTCGACGATTCGATTGTCAGAGGAACTACAAGTGCTCGAATTGTAAAGCTTCTGCGTGATGCAGGAGCTAAGGAGGTTCATATGCGAATTTCCGCACCGCCGTTTTTAAACCCATGCTACTACGGCACGGATGTTGACACTAAAGAAAACCTTATTGCGAATAATCACTCGGTTGAAGAAATCGCTGAGATTATCGGTGTTGACTCGCTTGGCTATTTAACTCTTGATGATGCAAAAGCGTTGGCAGACGGCTCACACTGTCTCGCATGCTTTAACGGCGAATATCCGACAAATATTCCTACTGAACCTGCCAAATTCAGGTTTGAACAAAAGCTTTCAAAAAACAAATAATTCAGCCGATTATGAGGAATTATCATGAATAAATATTTAATACTTGAAAACGGAATGACATTTAAAGGTGAAGGCTTTGGCGCACCGGGTGATGTAACCGCAGAAATCGTTTTTACTACCGCAATGACCGGATACCTTGAAACTCTAACTGATAAAAGTTATGCCGGACAGGCTATTGTCCAGACATTTCCGCTCATCGGTAATTACGGGATAATACCTGAAGATGTCGAAAGCAACATGATTGGTACTTCTGCATATATAGTCAGGGAGTGGTGTGACCACCCTTCTAACTTCCGTTGCACAAGAGACCTTGATACATATCTTAAAAGTCGTGGAATCGTAGGTCTTTGCAAAATTGACACAAGAGCTTTAACCCGTGTATTAAGAGAACACGGTACAATGAACGGTCTCATTACCGAATCACCGCTTAATGCAGATTTAGAGCTTATCAAGGCATACAAATGTAACGATCCCGTGTCACTTGTTTCAACTAAGAAAATGTATTTCGAAGGGAATGGGAAGTATAAAATTGCCCTTCTCGATTTTGGTATGAAGGAAAATATATGCAGATGTCTTACAAAACGCGACTGCACGGTATATGTTTTCCCATCTTCAACCTCTGTCGAAGAATTGCTAAGCGTAAATCCTGACGGAATTTTCTTATCAAACGGTCCCGGGGACCCAAGCGACAATGTTGATATTATTGAGAACGTTAAGAAGCTTATTACGTTAAAAAAGCCAATGATGGGAATTTGTCTTGGCCATCAGCTTTTAGCACTGGCTCATGGATTTAGTACGACAAAGCTTAAATATGGTCATAGGGGTGCAAATCAGCCGGTAAAGCATCTTGAGTCCGGACGCACATATATTTCATCACAAAATCACGGCTATGCAGTAGTTAACGAATCAATAGATGTAAATGTTGCTAAGCCACTGTTTATAAATGTAAATGACAATACAAATGAAGGACTTGAATATTTAAATGAGCCTTGCTTCTCAGTACAATTCCACCCCGAAGCATGTGCCGGTCCTAAAGACACAAGCTTTTTATTTGATAATTTTATCAGCATGTTGACATAAATAATTTTATGTCAATGTGCATATAACATAAACCATCAGATGAATTAGCTATTAGCTGATTTATATATGCTGATCATCAAATATACACTATATTATATAAACCGCATCAAAAAGAAGGAGACAAAATGCCTAAGAACAACGATATCAAAAAAGTACTTCTCATCGGTTCGGGTCCGATTATTATCGGTCAGGCCGCTGAATTTGACTATGCCGGCGTTCAGGCCTGCCGCGCACTAAAGGAAGAAGGAATTGAGATTGTACTTGTAAATTCAAATCCCGCGACTATTATGACTGACCATATTATGGCAGATAAAATATATATTGAGCCCTTAACTCTTAAAACGGTTGAGAGGATTATCGAAGAAGAAAAGCCTGATAGCATACTGTCAGGACTTGGCGGACAGACCTCGCTTAATCTATGTATGCAGTTAGCCCACAGTGGCTTTTTGGAAAAACATAACGTACGGCTTCTTGGCTCATCAAAAGAGACAATTGATAAGGCAGAGGACAGACAGCTTTTCAAAGATACAATGGCATCAATCGGTCAGCCATGTATTCCTTCATCAGTAGTTACAACTGTAGAGGCAGCTCTTGACTTTGCAGAAACAATCGGATATCCGGTAATCGTAAGACCTGCCTTTACGCTTGGAGGAAGCGGTGGCGGAATCGCTTCAACTCGCGAAGAACTTATGTTGACCGCAACAAACGGACTGAACCAGTCTCCCATTACACAGATTCTCGTTGAAAAATGTGTATCAGGCTGGAAAGAAATTGAATTCGAAGTTATGCGTGACCACATCGGAAATGCAATTACCGTTTGTTCAATGGAAAACTTTGACCCTGTAGGTGTTCATACAGGTGACAGTATTGTAATCGCACCAACTGTAACACTTGCGGATAAAGAATATCAGATGCTTAGAAGCGCAGCCTTAAACATTATTGATGCACTTAACATTGAGGGCGGCTGCAACTGCCAGTTTGCGCTTAATCCTGATTCATTTGAATACGCGGTAATCGAGGTTAACCCAAGAGTTTCGCGCTCTTCTGCCCTTGCATCAAAGGCTACAGGTTATCCTATAGCAAAGGTCGCAACTAAGATTGCGCTCGGATATAACCTTGATGAAATCAAAAATGCCGTGACAGGTACTACTTATGCGGCATTTGAACCGGCAATCGATTATGTTGCAGTCAAATTCCCGAAGTGGCCTTTTGAAAAATTTGTATATGCAAGCAGAACTCTTGGTACACAGATGAAAGCAACAGGCGAAGTTATGTCAATCTCTGACAGCTTTGAATCTGCTATTATGAAAGCCGTAAGAGGTGCTGAACTTGGCTTTGATACACTACATGTACCATTTGTAACAGAACTTAGCGATGAAGAGCTCGAACAGAAGTTATGTGAACCGACTGATATTCGTCTTTTCCTCGTATACGAAGCCCTTTACAGAGGAAAGTCAGTTGATGAACTCTTTGACATCACTAAAATCGACCGCTGGTTTTTGTATAAGCTGTTAAAGCTTGTAAGCTATGAAAAGCTTTTGATTTCATACCCTATTTCATTTGAAGAATATATTGAAGGAAAAAAACTTGGATTTACAGATTCGTCATTAATTAAGATTGCATCAAAAAATCCTGCAAATTCGTCAAAGCTTCTTAAATTCAGAAAACAGAATTTAATAAGCCCTACGTATAAGATGGTTGATACGTGCAGTGGTGAATTTGCCGCCACAACTCCGTATTTTTACGCAACGTACAATACGTCTGATGCCGGCGGTGAAAACGAAGTATTGCCATTTTTATGCGATGACTCTGCAAAATCAAAAGGTACAATCATAGTACTCGGGTCGGGTCCGATACGAATCGGTCAGGGAATAGAATTTGACTATGCAAGTGTTCACTGTGTCAAATCGTTAAGAGATTTAGGCTACACGGTTGTCACAATCAACAATAACCCTGAAACGGTTTCAACTGATTTCGATATTTCTGACAGGCTGTATTTTGAGCCGCTTTGTGAAGAAGACGTAATGAACATAATAAAGACCGAGAATCCGATTGGCGTTGTCGTTGCCTTCGGCGGTCAGACATCAATAAAGCTGACAAAAATGCTTAACGATAACGGGATCAATATTATCGGTACTTCTGCAGACTCAATTGATATGGCTGAAGACCGTGAGCGTTTCGACGAGCTTTTGATTAAGCTTAACATTAATAAGGCTAAGGCACACACAGTAATGACACTTGAAGAAGCGTTAATTGCCGCGAATGATCTGACGTATCCTGTGCTTCTTCGCCCTTCATATGTAATAGGCGGTCAGAACATGACAATTGCACGTTCTGATGATGACGTTTCTGAGTATATGAAGATTATCCTTAAGAATGAAATTGATAACCCTGTTCTCATTGATAAATATATCGAAGGAATGGAGATTGAAGTCGACTCTATTTATGATGGAACGGATTTACTGCTTCCGGGAATTATGGAGCATATCGAAAGAACCGGAATTCATTCCGGCGACTCTATTGCCGTATATCCTGCTAAGGACCTGACAACAGAAATCGAAGAAAAGATTGTAAATACAACAAAAATGCTATGCAAAGGCTTAAACGCAATCGGTATCGTTAACGTTCAGTACATTGTGAAAGACGGTGAAATCTATGTTATCGAAGTAAACCCGCGAGCATCTCGTACTGTTCCGTATTTATCAAAGGTTACAGGAATTCCTATGGTGGATTTGGCAATTAAGGTTAGCCTTGGCATGAAGCTAAAGGACATGCCGTACGGTACAGGACTCTATAGAAAGCCTGACTATGTAACCGTCAAAGTACCGGTCTTCTCTTTTGCGAAGCTATCAGGACTTGATACTCAGTTAGGACCTGAAATGAAATCAACAGGTGAAGTTCTGGGAATTGGAAGAGACTTAACAGAAGCATTATACAAAGGTTTTATCGCTGCCGGCTTTGCACTTAAGAAAGACGGTGGAGTATTTATTTCTGTAAAAGACTCAGATAAGCCTGAAATTGCCGAAATCGGACGTAAATTTAAGGAGCTTGGATTCAGCATCTATGCAACAGACGGTACCGCCGAAGTACTTCTTGATAACGGCGTTGCGGCAAATGTCGTAACAAGACTTCCTATAGAAAATGAGAAAACAAAAAGTGCAATGGAGCTTATTGAAGATCATACTCTTTCGTATATTATTTCAACATCTTCAAAAGGCCGTCTGCCGGAACGTGAAAGCGTTAAATTAAGACGCAGGGCAACAATTGCGGGAATTGACAGTCTGACAAGTATTGATACAGCAAATGCACTGCTTAAGTGTCTTGAATGTAAATACAGTGAAGACAATACAATACTTGTTGACATCAACACCTTAAAGCTTTAACACTATGCCAATTGCAGCCGCAAATATGATAAAAAATGCCGGATGAAGCTTCTTTGTCTGCTTAATCTGAATAAGCACAAATATGATTACGCAAATAATTATGCTTGCAATTCTTGGAGTGAATGCGTTGTCACTTATATCAAATAAGCTGACTTTCATAATATTTAATACGGCTACACCTATAAGAGCAGTTACTGCAGGCTTTATTCCTGCAAAGACTGCTTTTACTATGCGGTTTTCCTGAAAACCTTCAAGAAACTTTGCAATAATCAATATGATTATTATACTTGGAACAGTTAATGCAAGCGTAGATACTATTCCGCCAAAGATTCCAAGTGCCTGATATCCCGCATATGTTGCCATATTAATTCCAACAGGTCCCGGCGTACTCTCACTGATTGCAATCATATTACTTAGTTCTTCAATCGTAAACCAAGGGTAATTATCTGCAATATCCATAAGAAACGGGATTGTTGCAGGGCCACCGCCTACTGCAAATAACCCTGTTTTGAAAAACTCATAAATAAGAAGAACAAAAGTACTCATCTTTCCATCCCCCTTATTTTATCAATAATCACACCGCTTACTCCTGCGACAACGATAATTAATATAGTCGGAATATCAGTAAGCAATGCAATAATCAATGCTATCGTGCAAATAACGCAGTTTACATAACTAGTCAAACTCTTTTTGGCAAGTGTATATACAGTATTAAGCATGAGCGCACATACAGCGCCTCTTATTCCTACAAGTGCATGCTGGACTATTGCATATTCCATAAAATTATTTAAGAATACAGCAACAATCGTAATAATAATTACGGAGGGCGATACCATTCCAAGTGTTGCAATTATTCCGCCAAAAACACCACTCTTTAAGTATCCGACATACGTTGCTGTATTAACAGCAATGATTCCCGGTGTACACTGCCCTATTGCATAGCAATCAAGAAGCTTTTCTTCGCTAATCCATTTCTTGGATTCAACAAGCTCATATTTAAGAAGCGGCAGCATTGTAAGTCCGCCTCCAAATGTAAGAATTCCAATTCTGAAGAAAGTCAGATAAAGGTCAAATAATATAGGCATAGTATTATCGATTAGTGACTAAATTCTGTCAATTACCTTTTCGTTAATGCTGTTAAACAGTTCCGCAATAAGAGCCTGAATCTCAGAAACTGCTGTATCAACGTTTATAAGCTTTGATACACTCTTATCTCTTGTAGTAAGCTCTACCTGTCCGTTTTTAAGATTCTTAGGTCCTACAACTACACGAACCGGAACACCTAAAAGGTCTGCATCGGCAAACATAGCGCCTGCACGAACATCTCGATCATCATATATTACTTCTACGCCAAGGTTTAATAAATCATTGTAAAGCTTATCTGCTGCTGCCTTGCATTCTGCATCATCAACACGCATTAAGCATAAATGAACCTGCCATGGTGCAATACTTATAGGCCATATTGGTCCAAAGTCATCATGCTTAACTTCAAGAACAGAAGCCGCAAGACGTCCTACACCAATACCATAGCATCCCATAATAGGAGTTTTCTCTTCTCCGTTCTCATCTGAATATGTCATTCCCATGCTCTTAGTATACTTTGTACCAAGCTGGAAAATATTACCTACTTCAATACCACGACTGATTCTTATGCTTTTCCTGCCGCAGCATGGACAAATATCATTGCTTCTGATCTTAGATACATCAACATATTCTACATCACCGATGTCTCGTTTAATGTTAAGACCTGTATAGTGATAATCAACTTCGTTAGCACCTGCAACTAAGTTCTCAATTCCTTCAAGAGTCTTATCATAAATAATAGTTGCATTTGCATGCTGGTTATATGGTCCGCAGAATCCGGCACATAATCCTGATTCAACAGTAACCTCTGCAGGGTGAACCTTCTCACCAAGGTAATTGCAAAGCTTAGTCTCGTTGACTTCATAATCACCACGAAGAAATACAACAACATACTCATCTGTCATATTCTTCTGATACATTACTGCCTTGCATGATTCTTCAACCTTGGAATTAAGGAAGTTACATACATCTTCGATAGTCTTACAGTCAGGAGTATGAACCTTCTTAAGTTCTCCACTAGGAGCTAATCCGCTGTTATCGGCAATTGTATCTGCCGCTTCCATATTGGCTGAATATCCACACTCATCACATAATACGATAGAATCTTCACCTGCATCAGTGAGAAGCATATACTCATGAGAAACGCTTCCGCCAATCATTCCGGAATCAGACTTAACTGAAATGACATCAGGAATTCCTGCACGGGCGAATATACGATAATATGCATTTGCCATCTTGTCATAGTACTTCTCAAGATCTTCCTGTGATGTATGGAATGAATAAGCGTCCTTCATTGTAAACTCTCTTACACGAATCATTCCTGCTCTTGGTCTTGCTTCATCTCTGAACTTAGTCTGAATCTGATATATAGCAAACGGATACTTAGTATATGAGTTAGCATATTCACGAACAAGCTGCACTGCTGCCTCTTCATGTGTCATACCAAGAAGCATCTTAGTGCCAGTCCTGTCTTCAAATCTTAAAAGTTCTTCTCCGACACTCTCATATCTTCCCGACTCCTGCCATAGACTTCCCGGCAATACTACAGGGAATAATACTTCCTGGCAGTCATATGCATCCATTTCCTCTCGGATAATGTTTTCAATTTTCGCTGTTATTCTCTGCATTGGAGGATATAACGAATAAATTCCGTTAGCGACATACTTAATGTATCCGCCCCTCACTGAGAAAGCATGACTGTCGATAACGCAGTCTGATGGTCTTTCCTTAAATCTTAATCCTACTAAATTAGCTAACTTCATAATGTATTACCTTACCTTGCAAAAAATTTACCTTTACTATAATACATCAAAAGTGGTGTTTCTACAACTTAGTTAAGCACATATGACACGATATTTTCAGCATACTTCATATCTACTGCATCAAACGAATTCATAATGAGTTCTCCGGCTTTTCTTTCTTCCTCTGAATTATTCTTATTGTTGATAAGAGACTTAGCCATTGCTTTCATCATGCACTTTGAAAGAAATCCCATTTTGTCATAATCAATCCCGCCCGGACAATAGAAAGGCTTTACTATATCCTTAACGTCATCTGCAACGAACGCATTTGTTTTTTCCTGTATGTCCTTATGTTCTGCCGGAGTTGCGCCACATGCGAATAATACAAGCTTTTTATTATTAAGTTTCTTAGCTTTTTCAAAAAACCAGTCAGCGCCATCAACTCGTCCTGCCATAATCCATCCACCATAAATTATGGCATCATATTCATTGAAGAAGTCATCACTCTTACTCTTAGCCTCCTTAACCGGCATTAACATGGCATTTGTATCATCAGCAATTCTCTCAGCATATCTTTTCGTGAATCCCGTCTTTGAAGAATAAATTACAAGTACTTTCATATCACAAATCCCTTCCAATCTATTATTTATGTAACATATTACCTATATCAATACGTAATATATTACCTATTAAAGGATTTGTCAATACTAATCTGCTTATTTATACTCTTACAGTTGCTACACTACCTCCACTCTTCTCCTTTTTAACAATAATCTGATTGTCAATTTTATTTCTTAATTCCGCAACATGCGATATTATTCCGACAAGTCTGTTACCTTCTGTAACATTAGTAAGTGCCTTATATGCTAAATCAAGTGAATCTGAATCAAGTGTTCCAAAGCCCTCGTCAACAAACAGTGTATCAACACTTACGCCGCCTGATGATGACTGTACTTCCTCTGACAACCCAAGTGCAAGTGATAAAGATGCCATAAACGACTCGCCACCTGATAAAGTCCTAACACTACGCTCTGTTCCGTTATAGTGATCAATTACTACTAAATCAAGACCGCTCTGTCCTCGAATATCACTGGCAACTCTCTGTCTCTTAAGCTCATACTGACCTGATGACATTTCCATAAACCTAAGATTGGCTCTTCTTATTATTCTGTCAAAATAGGTAGTCTGAATATAAGTCTCTAACTTAATCTTTTCTTTGCCGGACAAATCACCGTTTGCCGTTTTAGAAAGGGACGTAATATAAGAAAGATTCTTTTCTGTTTCTTTAAGGCTTTCGGCCTTATCCTTAATATTGGCAAGAATGTTATTATTGATTCTGATCCTCGTTCTTTCTTCCTGGATTATTTTAGTTAAATCATTACGCTTATATTCAAGTTCCGTTTTCTTGGCTTTTTTATCGGTAACATCTGAAATTTCAATCCCCTCAAGTGACTTTTTCAAACTCTCAATTTTAGATGTAAGCTTTGTAACTTCATCATGTATTTGGTTTCTCTCTTGTTCTTTAATGTCATATAATTGCTGGATTGAATTTAGCGTATATGTAAGCTCATTTCTTCTTTTTTCGGCAGCTGACATATCACTGAATATAAGCGACTCTTTTATTTCTTTTGCCTTTAATTTATTCTCGTTAATACTTGCATTTATTCCTGCAATTTCAATATTCAGGGAGGCAATGTCTTCATCAATCAATTTAAGCTTTTCTTCATATTCTGATATTAAATTATCTTCAATCTCCTTTTTCCTTGTCGCTCTTCTCTTTTCATTATTAAGCTTATCATTAATATCATTTCTTAAAGTTGTTATCTCAAATTCACGAGACTCTATATTGCTTTCAAGATTGCTTATAAATAAATCCTTATCCTCATCAATATCCGAATCACTAAATAACTCTACTGCATTATTAATTAACTGTTCTTTGATTAATTCAACAAATGTCCTTCTGCTTCTTAAAAACGAACTTGCTTCATTCGCTTTATCTCTTGCTTTTGATGCATTTTCCTTAGCCTGATTTAACTTTTCTTCGCTAGGAATTTCATCTGTTAACTTTGCTTTATCAGGGTGAGCTATTGAGCCGCACACCGGACACTTCTCACCGTCTGTAAGAGTAGCCGCAAGTATTCCTGCCTGTCCGTCTCTGAATGCCTGCTCCATTTCTTCATAAATGTCCCGTAATCTTTTGAACTCATTATTGTCTTCTATATACTTATCAGTAAGTTCTTCAAGTTCCTGCTGCCCCCTGATAAACTTTTTATGCTCTTTTTTAAGTTCATTGAGTTCATTAATGCTTTCGTCAAGCTTTTCAAGCTTATTTTTATATTCTTCAATTGAAACGCCAACATTTTTAAGCCCATCAAGCTCTGACTTAAGCTCACTTAACACACCGGCTTTCTGTTCCTTTTCATCCGATAATAAACCGAGGTTCTCTGTTTTATTATTTTCATCAGCAGATAATCTATTAATTAAAGCTTCTGTTTTTTTAATGTCTTCGTTTTTCTTAATTTCTGCTTCTATAGTAGATAATTCCTTAACAATGTCGTCTTTCTTTGCCAATTCAATTTTAGCCTTTTCAAATTCAGCATTAGCTGCTTCCTCCACCGGCTTTTTCTCTTCATATTTCTTAAGTGTAATATCAAGCATTTCCTTTGAATTTATTGCATTCTCTATTATTGCGATGCTTGAATTGACCCGTTCAAGTTCACCGTTTACCGTCTTAAGCTTATTCTCATTATCATTTGCTATTGTCTCATCCTTATTTATCAATGAAACAATAAGCTCAATAATATCCTCGGTTAACATAAGTCCAGATTTCGCGTTTTCAACATCTATTAACAGTACATCATCTTCATCAACCATTATGTCCCTAACATACTGTTCTATGCTTTTCTTACTGTCCGATACTTTGTCACTTATTTCCTTTCTTGCTTCTGACAGCTTGTCCTGAAGCGTTAAGTAAAAGCCTGTCTTAAACAGCTCTCTGAAAATCTTCTGTCTCGTATTTGTATCAGAAATAAGGAGCTCCCTGAAGCTTCCCTGTGCAATCATGGATATCTGGAAAAACTGGTCACAGTTAAGTGAGAGCAGCTCCTCAACAGCCTTATTAACATCCTTAGCTTTAGAAATAACATTTCCATCAGGCATGTAAAGACATGCATCCTGCGGTTGCTTGGTAAGCCCTCCTCCTCGCTTAGATGGACGGTAATATTCAGGGTTTCTAACAATCCTGTATTCCTTATCATTATGTAAAAACAAAAGCTCAACCTCAGTAGGAGTTAGATCATCGGCATATTTGGAACGAAGCATTGACACATCACGTAATCTACCGCTTGCTTCGCCAAAAAGTGCATAACATATGGCATCAAATATAGTAGTCTTGCCTGCGCCGGTATCGCCGCAAATCAAGTACAATCCCTTATCTCCAAGCTTATCAAATTCAATAACGGTATTCCCTGCATATGGTCCGAAAGCAGACATTTTAAGTAAAAGCGGTCTCATAACTAATTCCCCCAGATTTCTTCAATTAGTTCCTTAACGTAATCAGTCTGCCAAGGGCTCATTGATACGTTATTCTGCATAGAGTAAAAATCTTCAAAAAGCTCAAGCGGTGATTTCTCTTCAATCGCTCCTGCCTCTGTCAATACATTGTTCTCTCTCGTACGTTTATTGTCATAGCTTAATTTCATAATATTAGGATAAATTGTTCTCAACTTACCTATTGCGTCAATGACATCCTCTTCATCTGTAAGCACAATATGTACGTAATCATCAACATTAGTACCTTCATAATTCTTCCTGTTAGTGATATCTTCATATGACCCCTTAATCTCTCGCAGATCGCGCTTCGGAGTTAACATAACTTCTCTGATATCTATATTCCCCTTCTCCTTAATATCAACAACCGTAACCGATTTAACGTGATTCTTCTCGGAAAACGAGTACTTAAGCAGGGTACCGCAATACCTTACAGTCTCCCGTCCTATATACTGCTTACCGTGAATATGTCCGAGCGCAACATAATCAAAGCAGTCAAAAACATCCGAAGAAACACTGTCAAGTCCCCCTACTATATGCTCCTCCGATTCACATGTAGTGGCACCAAGCACAAACTGATGTGCAACAAGCACATTCCTTTTATTACAATCTACATTCATATGCTTAATCGCTACCCTTACAGCATCTGTATAGCTGTTAATCTCCTCATCACCAAAGTACTGCTTAACAACGACAGGCTTAATAAACGGAAGCATATATACGTTAATCTCTCCATATTCATCTTCCATTGAAACAGGCTTAAGCGTTCCATCATAAACAGGAGACAGATAAATCCCCTGGTTCTCAATTAGCTTACCATGATCTGATAATCTCACTGACGAGTCATGATTGCCGCTTATAACAAACACGGAAATATTACGCTTAGAAAGCCTCAATAGGAAATCATCAAATAAAAGCATCGCCTCCTCTGATGGTATCGACTTATCGTAAATGTCGCCTGCAATAATAACCGCGTCCGGCTTCTCATCATCAATAATATTTATTGTCTGTAAAAGAATGTATTTCTGATCTTCTATCATTGAGAATTCATTAACTCTCTTCCCAAGGTGCAAATCAGATAAATGAATAAATTTCATGCTTCCCTCCAATAATCATGTATAATAATATCCCAACATTCATGTACTCCGGCTTATATATGAATAATATCACACAAGGTGTCCAATAAATCGGACAACGTAAAAAGTCTGCAAAAAATTGCAGACTTCTATATAATGTAACGACTTATTAAACTCATACTGACGGTCATTTTCTTATCTCAAAAAGACTCCCGAAGATACCTATAGTATAACACTTTTATCAATAAAATCCATTCGCTTTATTACTGAAAAATTCAACAAAATATTATTCAAAAAATCAGTAGAATTGCCAAAAATTATGTAGTATCATTCACTTATCAAAAGAAAGGAGGACCACTCCAGTGGACACAGAACCATTTCATTTGATTTCGGCAAAAGCCGGTGCCGAAGATAACTAAATACATTAAGACTTTAAAAAGTAGACAAAAGGGATTTACCCTTAAAATTTAGAAATCTTAAAACCGGTACATATAGATATCACTTAATAAGGAGGAAAAGTCCAATGGACAGTCCAATCGGAACATGTTGAGGAGCTAAGCCCGAAGATCTCAGTGGTTTAGCTCCTCTTCTTTGTTTTCAATAAGCTTAGAAAGACCTAAGAAAGGATTGCGCCCTTCGTAAGACCTCCAAGCTCATTTATTATATCCTGAAGCGATGTCTTCTCATATCCCTTCTCAAAAAACAGTCTCGTCGACACATCCAATATTAATTCATATGTCTCTTCCGGATACTTATTCCTCGCCATAACCAGTCAACCCCAATTATTTTTCTACTTTTACAATTGATGAGCCGCCATACTCAAAGTATCCCCTTTAAATATTCAAGGTCCTCCTCAGTTGTTGACCAGCTTGTTGCAAATCTGACAACTGTATGAGAGTTGTCATACTTCTCCCAAATACTTATGTTAACCTTTGAACTGATTTCTTCAAGTTTCTTGTTGTCTAAGATGATAAACTGCTGATTTGTAGGTGATTCAATGAAAAACGAATACCCTTTCTCAGCGAAGATTTCTTTCATTTTGCCTGCAAGAATAATTGCATGCCTGCTTATCTTGAAGTAGAGTTCATCAGTGAAAAGTGCGTCAAACTGTACGCCCAAAAGCCTTCCCTTCGCTAAAAGTGCGCCGTGCTGCTTAATCTTAGTGAAGAAATGCTTTGGCGCATTGTTATGAGTAAACACAACAGCCTCACCGCACAATGCACCTACCTTTGTGCCTCCGATATAAAACACATCACAAAGCGTGACAAGATCTTCAAGAGTAATGTCACACTCATCACTTGCAAGTCCGTAGCCAAGGCGCGCACCGTCAATAAACAGCGGGATTTCGTACTCCTTACATACATAATAAATCTGTTCAAGCTCTGACTTCTTATAAATTGTCCCATACTCGGTCGGAAACGAAATATACACCATCCCCGGAAATACCATATGTTCATAAGAATCGTCCTCATAAAAATTCTTAAGTGTTGACTTTACGTCGGCCGCTTTAATTTTGCCGTTCTCACATGGTAAAGTAATCACCTTATGTCCTGTGTACTCTACTGCTCCTGCCTCATGAGCGCTGATATGTCCGGTCGTTCCTGCAATGACTCCTTCGTGGCTATCAAGCATTGTATCGATGATAATCTGATTTGTCTGTGTTCCGCCTACAAGGAACCTAACGTCAGCATCAGGACATGCGCAGGCTTTTTTTATCTTCTCTGCCGCACTCAAACAATACTTATCGCTTCCGTATCCACTGAGTATTTCCATATTTGTCTCTATAAGCTTATTTAGCACCTTTGGATGTGCTCCTGCAACATAATCGCTTGCAAATGAAATCATAGTTCATACCTCCCATTTCCGGATGAATAGTCTTTAGCACTTCTTACGACTCAAAATATTAAATATTATCAGCATCACACATAATGTAACCGGGAACAAAAGACCGACACGCATTCCGATATTAATGCTTCCTGCATACAAGTCCGCCGTTCTTCCTACAATAGCCGGTCCTATACTTCCGCCAAGATCACCGGCCATTGCCAGAAGCGCAAACATTGCCGTTCCTCCGGTCGGAAACGCCTTCGAAGAAATGCTGATTGTGCCCGGCCACATGATTCCAACAGAGAATCCGCACACAATACATCCAATAAGCCCTATTACCGGATTTGTAGAAAATGACGCCAATATATAACATACAAAACATAATAATCCGGAGCCAATCATAAATTTATGCAAATTAATTCTATCCCCGGATTTTCCATATATTACTCGCGAAATTCCCATAGTAACAGCAAACATACAAGGACCCGCAAGATCTCCTACCGCCTTTGAAAATCCAAGAGCTGATTCAGCATATGCCGATGCCCATTGCGCCATAGCAAGTTCGGATGCTCCGGAGCAGACCATCATAACAATTGCAATGATAAACATTGGATTTAAAAACAACTTTCTTATTCCCATTCCCTGTCCTTCCTCAACTAATGGTTCAATCGGGCAGGTAACAAAATTGTATATATTGACAGCAGGAATTAACGCGAAAATAATAGCAAGCCATCTCCAGCTGTCTATTCCAAAAATAAAGAAGAAAATCGTCGAAATAAGAATAGTTCCAACTGCGCCCCAGCAGTAGAATGAATGCAGAAGGCTCATAGTAGCCTCCTTGTTGTCAAACGGACACGCTTCCACAATAGGGCTTCCTAAAACCTCAATCAATCCGCTTCCAACCGCATATAGGAATACACTGATAATTATTCCTGAAAACGCAGAAGACATTATTTCAGGCAAAATCGCCAATCCAACAAGTCCTACCGCCGAAAAAACTTCAGATGCGACAATGCAAACTCTATATCCGATTTTATCAACATACTTGGCGCAAAATAAATCAACCAAAAGCTGTGAAAAGAAAAAAACTGTAGATATCAAAGCAATATTTCCAAGCGAAATATTATAATCTGTATGGAATTTCAAAAATAACAATGGTGCAAAATTTGCAACAATTGCCTGCGTAACAAATCCTAAGTAACACGCTATTTTTGTCTTTTTATAATTTTTCATCATTACTCCTCAACTCATTTTGCAGTTATTCGTAGAAAATGGTCATCGTTACACCAAACATTCCTAATAATACTATATTTGCCATGTCATAAACAACAGATAATTGCGTTATCAGTAATATATCTCACATTCTCGGTAACTCCGTATCGATGATAATAGTAAAAGATTCTTTATTCTAAAGACCAGAAAAAAATCGTCAATACCAGTACTTTACATTATAACCATAGTCTAATTTTAGCTAAAATGACGGTTTTACAAAAATCCGCTCTTATGCAATGGTAACCTATATCAAGATTTGCTATAATTCCTACATGGGTGCTACGCTGGAGGGCGGTAGCGGTGGTCCTATTATCGGGAAACTGAATTCCTGTTCATATAGAAATCCCTATGGGAAATCTGTAAGGAAAGGGGGCCTGTCTATGATGACTGTTGATTTGTTTATCGGCATCTTGAGCTTATGCATAGGGTGCTTTAGTCTCGGTTATATGCTTGGTAAATCCAGCCATAGAAAAAGCCGCTAACTTCTCCCTGGAAAGATGAGTTAACGACTTTTTCGATAATTCACTATTTGGGGCTTGCCGTTGCCGGTAGCGCCCTTTCTTTATGCTCAAATGATAACATTTGAAGTCAGAGTTGTCAAATTACCTATTTGACCTGATAGCGTAAACTTATTGTCAGTTGGAAATGGATAGAGTTCGCCCCTGATGTTATGATTTGATGATCTTTGATTTTCTAAATCTTACTATTCCAACCTGGTATTGTCAAAAGTTTTATAATCCGCTTAAGTGATTTCTTATTCTTAAAATCTTTCTTGATGTTAATCCTGGCATTCTCGCCTGAATCCGTTCGATGTAGCTTCTGGATTGGTCATAGTGTTCTGCTATGATTTCCCCTGTAGATATCTCTTGTACTGGGATATCTTCTGTTCCTGTAGCCTCAAGCAATCTATGTTCTCTACTATATCTTACGAAGTCTATGATTCCTTCACGTCCATAATTACGTTCATAGCACCTAAGTTTACTCATTCTGTCAGCACCAGTCTGGCTCCATCCCATAGGTCTTGAACTAAGTCTATCTGATAATACGTGGCTAACATGACTTTCTGCACTACAGCCACTTACAAACTTGTTTTCAAGTGTTCTTCGTACAGCTGACCAATTTCCAAGTACATAGCTTCTTAGTGTCTCTATCGGCTCTGTTTTCTTCGCAGATTTCATCATCTCATTAGTATATTCATCAAATCTTTTTTTAGCCTTTGATTTCTTTGAATGCAGGAGATGCCACAGTTCCTGCTTTACTATTTCTTTTTCATCAAGCATCTGACCTGCAGCCTGATTTACATACTGCATCAAGTGATATTTATCAGCACAATACAAAGAATTTTCTATATAATGTATTCCACCCTTTATCCATAGCGCACCATCACCACTTATAAATACTCTTTTTATCTTTGATACATCATATGTTTTATTTATATAATCAGACACCTTACCCCAGAGTTTTTCGTTACCTTCTTTTCCAGGATATAATCCACTGAAATAAAACTTATTTACAAGCTCTTTTCTTGATTTATGTCCTGGAACATCTCTCTTGTATTCATAAACATATATGAGTTTTGATATAAAGCTTTTATTGTCTTTGTCATTATCTCCGTGTTGTTCTGCCACATGGTCCTCATCGGCTTCTATGAATAAATAGTCTGTTTCCTTTAGTTCTTCAGGCCCTTCATAAGGCATTTCTTCAGCCAGCTGGTGAATCTTGTTCATCACAGTTGTTTTGGTGATTCTTTGTTTTGAAGGAAGTACCTTTGTCGCCTCTTCATAGCTTGTCTTTAAAGCTTCTGTAAGAAGCATAACCTCTGCTTCTTCAGTGAACCTTTCGTTTCTACTAAGTCCTATCATATCCTCAAGAAGGTATGTATATCCTCCATCTGCACATCTCTTAAAATATGTGCAATCAAATGTGATAT